>JAESFS010000019.1_pt1 | contig 390842 bp, 373 predicted proteins | sample 9269441 | NCBI WGS metagenome assembly JAESFS01 (sample SAMN14502548, study PRJNA617105) | algae metagenome | isolation source: Scytolyngbya sp. HA4215-MV1 and co-occurring heterotrophs from sample from... | place: USA: Laie Falls, Oahu, Hawaii | collected 2010-08-22 | reverse complement strand
CACATGACCGCATCCAGACCTCGTCATCCGCGTCCAAACCCCTTGTCTCGAAGGGGCCGTCCACACATGAATCAGATCTCAGCCCGTTTTGGAATCCCGATTCCGATCAAACGCAGCATGCTCTAACCTCCACCACAGCCCTCTCGCCGCAGCCCGCGCGGGGCGGATGCCGGCGGCGCCTGGAAAAAGGTGAGCACGCAGGCGGCGAAGTCGCGGGTGAAGCGCCAGTCGAAAGCGCCGGAATGGCCGCGCAGCGGCGGGTGCGGCCAGATCGCCAGCATCGGCGCAGGGCGCGCCGCGGCCGCCGCGGCTACCATCCCCGCCCGATTGCCGGGGCCGGGATCGTACTCATCCTCGTCGAACACCGCGAACAGCACGCGCGACGATCCGCCCGGCAGGCCCATCAACTGGCGGCGGAAATCTTCGAGAGCGAGGGCAGGACGCTCCTCGCCGCCCACCTCGCCATGCGCGGCGGGCGCGGTGGCAATCACGCCATCCACCAGCGTCGGCGCCTGGGCGGCAGCCAGCAGCGCCTGCCAGCCGCCCCGGCTTTGCCCAGCCAGAATGACCCGGGCATAACCACGCATCGCCGGCAGCCCGGCCAGCAGCAGCGGCAGGCTGTGGTGCAGCGCGTCATCCCCAGGGTGACGGTCGAAGCGATAAATGTCGTAGCCGGCATTGTTCAACGCCGAGAGGAAGCCGGGCGTCGGCGCGCGCCGCAGGTCGCGCTCGCTGCCGCCATAGGCGTGGCCCCAGATCACCACCCCCAGCGCCCCGGCGGGGCCGCGATGGAAGTGCAGGGGGCTGCGGCTGAAGGGGCCGATGGCGCCGGTCTGCAGCGCGATGGGCGGCATACCCTCCACCAGGCCATCCACCGCGACGATGCGGCAGGGTGCCTGCAGGGCACCGCCGCGGGCGGATTGGGCGCTGCCGCGGCAGAGCGAGAGTGCCACTTCGCGCGCCTCCTCGGGCGTGGCGCGGCCGGTGCCCATGGCCCAGGCGCCGCGGCCATCGGCATCCTGGGAGATGGCGAAGGCGGCATGCGGTGTGGCGCCGCGATAATGCATGGTGAAGCCGGTGACCACGCTGGGTCCAGGCAGCGGCGTTCCGAGCACCGCGGCCGAGAAGGCGGCGCGATACGCTTCCTCCTCGGTTGACATGGCGGCGGCCGGCGGCGTTGGGATAGCCAGCAGGGCAGCCAAAAGGCCCATGGCTGGCATGGAAAAAACGGAAAAAAGGCGCATGCGCATAGCCCTAACCCGCGCGGCGCATGGCACGAAAGGCTTTTCTGCTTTATCTGGAGGGACCATGGATCAGTTCGCCGCCGACCCCGCCCGTTATGATTTCGCCGCTGCCGAGCCTCGCTGGCAGGATGCGTGGAACAGCCACGCCGTCTTCTCAGTGCCCGATGTGCCGCCGCCCGGTGTGCCGAAATACTACGTGCTTGAGATGTTCCCCTACCCCTCGGGCAAGATCCATATGGGGCATGTGCGCAACTACACGCTGGGCGATGTGGTGGCGCGCTACAAACGCGCCCGCGGCCACATGGTGATGCACCCGATGGGCTGGGACGCCTTCGGCTTGCCGGCAGAGAACGCGGCGCGCGAGCGCGGCATCCATCCCGGAAAATGGACCTACGACAACATCGCCAATATGCGCGCCGAGCTGAAGCGCATGGGCCTCAGCCTGGACTGGTCGCGTGAATTCGCCACCTGCGACCCGGAATATTACGGCCAGCAGCAATCCCTGTTTCTGGATTTCCTGAAGGCCGGCCTGGTCGAGCAGCGCGAGAGCTGGGTCAATTGGGACCCGGTCGATGGCACCGTACTGGCCAATGAGCAGGTGATCGATGGGAAGGGCTGGCGCTCCGGCGCGCCAGTCGAGAAGAAGAAGCTGATCCAGTGGTTCTTCGCCATTACCAAATACGCGCCCGATCTGCTGGAGAGCCTGAACACGCTCGACCGCTGGCCGGAGCGGGTGAAGCTGATGCAGGCAAACTGGATCGGGCGCAGCGAGGGGGCGCGGGTGCGCTTCGCGCTCGATGCCCCGGTGGCCGATATGACCGAGGTCGAAGTCTTCACGACAAGGCCGGACACGCTGTTCGGCATGTCCTTTCTGGCGGTCGCCGCCGAGCACCCGCTGGCCGCCGCCTCCACTCGCCCAGGTGCGGCCGAATTCATCGCCGAATGCCGGAGCCAGGGCACTTCGGAAGCGGTCATCGAGCAGGCCGAAAAGCGCGGCTTCGACACCGGGTTCCGGGTGAAGCACCCGTTCAACGGGCAGACCTACCCGGTCTGGATCGCCAACTTCGTCCTGATGGAATACGGCACCGGCGCCATTTTCGGTTGCCCCTCCGGCGACCAGCGCGACCTGGATTTTGCCCGCAAATACGATTTGCCGGTGCTGCCCGTGGTGCTGCCGCCCGGCGCCGACCCGGCGGAATTTGCCATCGCCGACGTCGCCTACACCGACGACGGCATGATCTACAATTCCGACTTCCTGAACGGCCTCTCGGTGCCCGACGCCAAACGCCGTGTGATCGATGCGCTGGAGGCGAAGGCCACCGGCCAGGGCGTCGTGAACTGGCGCCTGCGCGACTGGGGTGTCTCCCGCCAGCGCTATTGGGGCTGTCCCATCCCCGTCATCCATTGCGATGATTGCGGCGTGGTGCCGGTGCCCAAATCCGAACTGCCGGTGCGCCTGCCCGATGACGTGGATTTTTCGAAACCCGGCAATCCGCTGGATCACCATCCGAGCTGGAAGCATGTGAACTGCCCGAGCTGCGGCAAGCCCGCCCGGCGCGAGACCGACACCTGCGACACCTTCGTCGACAGCTCCTGGTACTTCGCAAGGTTTGCCAGCCCGCGGGCGGACGAGCCAGTCACCACAGCCGCCGTCGATGCCTGGCTGCCGGTGGACCAGTATATCGGCGGCATCGAGCACGCGATCCTGCACCTGCTCTACAGCCGCTTCTTCACCCGCGGCATGCGCGACACCGGCCACCTGAAGCTGGCTGAGCCCTTCGCCGGGCTCTTCACCCAGGGCATGGTCACCCATGAAAGCTACAAGGGTGCCGATGGCCGCTGGCTCTACCCCGAGGAAGTGGAGAAGCGCGCCGACGGCACCGCCGTGGTGCGCGGCGGTGAGGAACCCGTGACCGTTGGCCGCGTCGAATCGATGAGCAAGTCGAAGCGCAACACCGTCGACCCCGGCGCCATCATCAACCGCTACGGTGCCGATACCGCGCGCTGGTTCATCCTCAGCGACAACCCACCCGAGCGCGACATGGAATGGAGCGAGTCCGGCGCCGCCGGCGCATCCCGCTTCGTCCAGCGCGTCTGGCGGCTGGTCATGACTGCATTGCCGCTGGAAGGCGCCGCCGAAACTCCGGCCGCGAAAAAGCTGCGCCAGGCCACGCATCGCGCCATCTCAGCCGTGACCCTGGCGCTGGAGACCTTTGCGTTCAATGTCGCCGTCGCCCGCATCCACGAATTCGCCAATACCATCGCCGATGCCCCGGCCGAGGCGGCGGCCGCGAAGCGTGAGGCGCTGGAGGCCCTGGCCCGTCTGGCATCGCCGATGATGCCGCATCTGGCCGAGGAACTCTGGGCAGCGCTGAACCCGGGCGGCAGGCTCGTCGCCCAGTTGCCCTGGCTGGAGGCCGACCCCGCGCTGGTTGCGGCCGACACGGTCACGCTGGCAGTGCAGGTGCTGGGCAAGCTGCGCGCGACCATCGAGGTGCCGGTCGATGCCGAGGAAGAGGCGATATTCGCCCTGGCGCTCGCCGAGGAGAACGTGCTGCGCGCCATCGAAGGCAGGCCGATCCGCAAGCGCATTTTCGTGCGCGGGCGGATCGTGAACTTCGTTGTTTAGGCGCTCGCTCCCCCTTCTGGCCCTGGGCCTGGGCGGGTGCGGCTTCCGGCCTCTGCATGCCCCGGGCGCGATGTCCAACGGGCATGAGATCAGCGAGGATCTCGCCTCGGTTCGCGTCGCGGTCATCCCGGACCGCAACGGCCAGGTGCTGCGCCGCGCCCTGCAGCAGCGGCTGGAGGACAGCCGCCCCGGCACCCCGGCGCGCTACGAGCTGCGGCCCAGCATCGCCGTGCTGGCGGACCTGCAGGGCTATCGCGAGGACGGCGTGATTTCCCGCGTGCGCTTCGTCATCACCGCGGATTTCTTCCTCGTCCGCATGGAGCCGCCGCAGGAAGTGGTGCTGCGCGGCAACGCGCGGCGCTTCGATGCCTTCAACATTCCCGAGAACCAGTTCTTCGCCGCCGACATCTCGCGCGATGCGGCGGAACGCCGGCTGATGGATGGCCTGGCTGAGGACATCATCCGCCGCCTGGCCCTCGAATTCCGCCGCCTTGGCGAAGCTTGATCCGAAACGGCTCGCCGCCTTCCTCGCCGACCCAGGCGAGATCCGGGTGGTGCTGCTGCATGGCGAGGATGCCGGCCTGGCGCGCGAGATCGCCGATACGCTGACACGCAACATCACCGGTGGCGACGACCTGTGCGTGATCGACATCGCTCGCGACGCCTGGCGGGATGCCGGGCTGCTGGCGGCCGAGGCCGCGACCATGGCGCTGCTGGGCGGCCGCCGGGTCCTGCGGGTGCGCGATGCCGGCGATGGTTTTGCCAATGCGGCGAAAGCCGCGCTGGAGGGCCGGGGCCCCGGCATCGTCATCATGGAGGGCGGCGAAATGCCCGCACGCGGAAAGCTGCGCGCCCTGCTGGAGGCGGCGCCGCGTGCCGCCGTCATCGCCTGCTACCGCGAGCGGGGTGCGGAGCTGGCGGCGAGCGCGCGAAAAATCCTGGCCGAATTCGAGGTCACCATCGACCAGCCGGCACTGGATTGGCTGGTGCAGAACCAGGGCGATGACCGCATGCGGATGCGGCGCGAGCTGGAGAAGCTTGCCCTCTATGTCGGTGCCGGCAACCGCGCGTCCGAGGAGGATGTGCTGGCCTGCGTGGCCGAGGGCCATGAGCTCACCCTCGACGAGGCGCTGCAGGCCGCCATGCTGGGCAACCTGCCCGCCGCGGACCAGGCGCTGGCCGCCAGCATCGCCGATGGGCTGAACCCGGTGCAGGCCGTGCGTGGTGCGCTGCGCCATGTCCAGCGCCTGCAACAGGCCGCGGGCGCAATGGCGGAGGGCATGTCGGCCGGCGACGCGCTGGGTAGCCTGCGCCCGCCGGTGTTCTTTCGCGCCAGGCCGGCGATGGAACAGGCGCTGCGCCGCTGGCGGCCTGCCCAGCTGGAGGCGTTGGGCGCCGCCCTGCTCGAAACCGAGCGACGGACCAAGACCACCGGCATGAATGATGTGGCGGTGGTGCGGCAGATGGTGCTGGGCATCGCCCATCAGGCGGCGCGGCGGGGTTAGCCGGCTTCGCAGGGCAATCTCGATCGAGGCTATCCGCCACGGCGGCGCGGCACGGGCACCACCGCCGCAGCCTCGGCCACGGGCGGCGGGGCGGATTCCGGCGCCGGCGCCGCGGCCTCCACCGCATGGTCCAGCCGCAACGGCGCCATGCCGGGGCCGACCCATTGCTCGCTGGTGGTGATGGTGGCCGAATCCCGATCCATCCAGAAACGGTTGCGAATGATGCCGAAAGGCTCGGACCGGCAGGTCTCGGTGATCGGCACCAGGCTGTCCTCGGCGGCGCCCGCCACCAGCGTGCAGTTCAGCGCCACGCCGAAGCGCATGCCGGAGGGTTCTCGCGCACGCTCCATCAGATCGACCAGGCGGCGGGAATCGGCGGAACGGACCAGCAGCGCCGCAGGTTCCGCCAGCGGGTCGGGCCCATCGAAGCGCGTCGCCGCCAGCAGCATCGGCAGGCCGGCGGTGGCCACCACCCGAACCCCGTCGGTGGCAATGACCACGCCCCCGCGGGTGCGCCACATCCGGCGTTCGCCCTGCTGGTCGATGAGGCGGGCATCGGCACCGGCGCGGCCCTGGGTGATCCGCAGGGCAGGGCCGTCCACCTCCTCATCCGGCGTGGCGTCCAACCCGCTGCTGGTGCCGAAGAGCCCGGTCGGGTTGCCCAGACTCCAATAGGAATCGCTGCCACAACCCGTCAGGGCAAAGAGCAAGACGAAAACAATCCTGGACATGGGCGAAGCCTGGCATTTACACGGTTGGGTTGCAACACAGAGTTGGCGGCGGCGCGGCGCGGTTCAGCTATGGTGCCTGCGATGCGAATCCATGGAATTCACCCCGGCACGCCCTTCCTGCCCGCTTTGGCCCGGGGCCTGCGCGCCCGGCTATCCGAACCCGAGGAGCTGGCCCGCGCCCTGATCCTGCTGCCCACCCGCCGCAGCGCCAGGGCGCTCCGCGCTGAATTCCTGCCCGCCGGCGAAGGGGCCGTCCTGCTGCCGCGCATGCGCGCCCTGGCCGGCCTCTCGACCGAGGATGCCGATGAACTGAGCCTGCCCGCGCTGCTCGACCTGCCGCCCGCCGTGGCCCCGCTGCGCCGTCAGGGCGTGCTGACCAGCCTCGTGCTGCGGCTGCCCAACCGCGGCGGCGGCCCGCGCACGCCCGAGCAGGCCTGGGGGCTGGCCGCCGAACTCGCCGCCCTGCTTGACGAGATCGCGCTGGAGGAGCCCGACATGGCGCTGCTGCGCCGCCCGGCCGAACTGGCCGAGGCCTGGCTCGCCCGGCTGGAAGCCCTGGTCGAGGGCGAACTGGCGCAGCATTGGCAGATCACCACGATTTTTCTCCGCGCCGTGGTGCGGGAATGGCAGCTCTGGCTGGATGAGCAGCAATTGCTCGATGTCGGCACCGCCCGCGTGCTGGCACTGGCGACCCAGGCGGAGGCCTGGGCCCAGGCACCGCCCGCAGGCCTGGTGGTGGCGGCCGGCATCGGCATGGGCGGCACCATCCCCGCCGCCGCGGCCCTGCTGCGCGTGGTGGCCGGAGCCCTGCCGCGCGGTTTCGTCGTGCTGCATGACGAGGACCCGGCGACCGCCGAACTCGCCGCCGATGCGCTGGACAAGGCGCCCACCCACCCCTTCCATGGCCAGCGCGCCCTGCTGCGGCTGATGGGCGCCGAACCCGGACTGTTCCCGCCATGGGACGAGGCCATGGCGCCACCGCCCCGCGCCGGCCTGCTGGGTCAGGCCCTGCGCCCCGCGGCCAGCTTGCCGGCCTGGCAGTCCCGCCGCCCCGATGCCTGGGCGCCCGCACTGGCCGGGCTGGAAACCCAGGCCGCGCCGGATGCCGAGACCGAGGCCCGTGCCATCGCCCTGCTGCTGCGCGAGGCGCTGGAGACCGATGGCAGCGCCGCCCTGGTCACGCCCGACCGCGACCTCGCCCGCCGCACCGCCGCCGCCCTGGCGCGCCACGGCATCGAGGCCGAGGACAGCGCCGGCCAGGATCTCGCGCAATCGCCCGCCGGCGGTTTCCTGCGCCTGATTGCCCGCATGGTGGCCGAGGATTTCCCGCCCGTCGCCACGCTGGCCGTGCTGAAGCACCCGCTCTGCGCCGGCGGCTGGGCCCGCGGCGCCTGGCTCGAAGCAGCGCGCCGGCTTGATCTCGGCCTGCGCGGGCCGCGCCCTGGCCCTGGCCTAGCCGGGCTGCGGGCAGGGCTGGCCGATACCGGGCCTCTCGACGCCCTGGCCACCGCGCTGGGCCGGCTGCAGGCGATTCCCGGTGGCCCCGCCCTGCCGACCGGGGATTTGCTGGAGGCCCTGCTGGAAGCCGGCGAGGCGCTGGCCACCACCGACACCCTGCCCGGCGGCCTTGCGCTGTATGCCGGCGAGGAGGGCGAGGCCCTGGCCAACCATCTCGCCGATATGGAAGCGGGTTTCGCCGCCTTGCCGCCCATCGCGCCCCGCGCCTTTCCCGCCTTGTTCGAACAGGCTCTGGCGCAGGGCGTTGCGCGTCGGCCGCGCAGCCATTCCGCCCATCCCCGCGTCGCCATCCTCGGCCTGTTGGAGGCGAGGCTGCTGCATTTCGACCTGGTGGTGCTGGGCGGGCTGGACGAATCGATCTGGCCGCTCGCCACCGATTCCGGCCCCTGGATGGGCCGGCCGATGCGCGCCCGTTTCGGCCTGCCGCAGCCCGAGTTGCGCATCGGCCGGGTCGCGGCGGATTTCCTGCTGGTCGCCTGCGCCGCCCGCCACGCCGTGCTGTCGCGCGCCAGCCGGCGTGGCGGCGCGCCCACCGTGCCGGCGCGCTGGCTGACCCGGCTTTCGACCTTTCTGCGCGGCCAGACCAACGACGCCCATCCCAAGGGCCTGACCCTGCCCGAGACGCGCGCCGTCGCCTGGGCCGCCGAGCTCGACCAGCCCGAGAGTGCGGCGCCACCGGGCGAACGCCCCCGCCCCAACCCGCCGGCCTCGGTCCGGCCGCGGATGATCTCGGTCTCCGACGTCGCCGTGCTGCTGGCCGACCCCTACGCCTATTACGCCAGCCGGATCCTTCGCCTGAAGCCACTGGAGCCGCTGGAGGCCGAGATCGGCGCGCGGGAATACGGCGATGTCGTGCACGCCGCGATGAAGCATTTCGTCGATGCCCTGCCGCGCCACCCCTTGTCCCCCGAAGCCGCCCGGGCGCTGTGGCAGCAGGCCACCGAGGCCGCCCTGGCCGACCCGCTGCTGCGCGCGGCACTCCGCGCCTTCTGGGAGCCCAGGCTGGCCCGCATCGGCACCTTCGTGATCGACGAGGAGGCCGCGATGCGCGCCGCACAGCCCATCGCGCGCAGCCACACCGAGGTGAAGGCCAATCTGCAACTCTCAGGCGTCACCCTTCATGCCCGGGCGGACCGGCTGGACGTGCTGGCCGATGGCACCCTGCGCATCCTCGACTACAAGACCGGCACCACGCCCAGCGCCAAGCAGGTGGATGCCGGTACCGCGCCGCAACTCGCCCTGGAGGCACTGCTGGCGATGCGCGGCGGTTTTGCCCCGGTCGAGGGCCGCGCCGCAGAGCTGGCCTATTGGAAGCTCTCCGGCGGCGTGCCACCCGGCGCAGTGGTCGCGCTGAAGGAGATCGACCAACTGGTTGAGCAGGCCGAGGAGGGCTTCGACCGACTGGCAAAGACCTTCCTGCTTGGCAGCCGCCCCTTCATCGCGCGGCCGGACCCGGCACGGGTGTTTCGCGGCACGGATTTCGATCACCTCGCCCGCCGGGCGGAATGGGAGGATGAGGGTTGAGCGAAGCATCCCCCTCGGCGCGGGCCGAGGCCGATCAGGGCCGCGCCTCCAACCCGCAGGCCTCGGCCTGGGTCTCGGCCTCTGCCGGCTCGGGCAAGACCAAGCTGCTGACCGACCGCGTGCTGCGCCTGCTGCTGGCCGGCACACCGCCCAACCGCATCCTCTGCCTGACCTTCACCAAGGCGGCGGCGGCGGAGATGGCGCTGCGCCTCAACCACGCGCTGGGCGACTGGGCGGTGCTGGATGATGCGGGGCTGGCCGCAACGCTGCGCAAGCTGCTCGGCCGTGCCGCGACACCGGCGGAATCCCGCACCGCCCGCACCCTCTTTGCCGAGGTGCTGGAACTGCCGGGCGGCATGCGGATCTCCACCATCCATGCCTTCTGCCAGGTGCTGCTGCGCGCCTTCCCGCTCGAGGCCGAATTGCCGGCGCAATTCGCCGTGCTGGAGGAGCGCGACGCCGCCGCCCGACTGAGCGAGGCACGCGAGGATGTGCTGGCCCGCGCCGCCGGGGCGGCGCCCCTGCGCGCGCTGGCCGGGCTGATCTCGGCCGAGGGTTTTGCCGGGTTGAGCCGCGCCCTGGCAAATGATGCCGATGCGCTGCGTCGCGCCCTGGCGCGTGGCGGTGTTGCGGCGGTGGTGGCGGCGCTGGAACGCGCGCTGGGTGCCGCGCCCGATATCACGGCCGAGATTGAAGCGGCCTGCACGCCAGCGGATGCAGGTGCGCTGAATCGTGCCAAGGCCATCCTGATGCGTGGTTCGGCTGAAACGGATGTCCCACTGGCTGAGGATATCGAACATTTTCTGAAACAGCCGGAGGCGCTCCGACATTCTGCATTCGAGCACTGGAAGGCGGCCCTGCTCGTCAAGACAGGTGAGAGGGCTGGCGAACCCAAGAAGCGCTTCGCCACGAAGAAGTGTGGTGCCGACCAAGCCTGGGTGCAAACGCTTCTCACCGACGAGGCGTTGCGCATGCGCGACCACGCCCAGCGGATCAACGCGGCGAACATGGTTGCAGCCACCCGAGCCCTTCTGGAACTCGCCGAACCCGTGCTCGACGCCTATGCCCAGGCCAAGGCACTGGCCGGCCAGCTGGATTTCGATGACCTTATTACCGCCACTGAAACCCTGCTGCGCGACCCCGGCAGCGCCTGGGTTCTGTTCAAGCTGGACAGCGGCCTGGACCATGTGCTGCTCGATGAGGCGCAGGACAGCAATGCCAGCCAATGGGGCATCGTCCGCGCGCTGACCTCGGATTTCTTCGCCGGCGACAGCACGCGGGAGACGGCGCGCAGCATTTTCGCGGTCGGCGATGTGAAGCAGTCGATCTATGCTTTTCAGGGCGCCGATCCGGCGGGCTTCGGCAGCGGCCGGGAGCATTTCGGCCAGGCCGTGCGGGCCGCCGAGGGGCGGTTCGAGGATGTGGCGCTGGAGGTCTCGTTCCGCTCCACGCCGCCGGTGCTGGCGCTGGTCGATGCCGTCTTCGCCGGCGCCGCGGGCGATGGCGTGCTGCCCGCAACCGGCCGCCTGACCCATGTGCCGTTCCGGGAGGGCGCGGCCGGCATGGTCGAGCTCTGGCCGCTGCAACTGGCCGCGCGCAAGGGCGATCCACCGCGCTGGGACGTGGCCGAGGAGGATACCAGCGGTGCCAATGCCCAGGCCCGCCTGGCCCGCGCCCTGGCGCTGCGCATTCGCCACATGTTGGCGCACGAAACCCTGCCCGCCCGCACCGATGCGCCGGGCCAACCCCAGGGCCGGCCGGTGCGGCCGCAGGATATCCTGATCCTCGTGCGCCGCCGCAATGCGCTGACGCGGTTGATCATCCGTGCGCTGAAACAGGCCGGCGTACCTGTGGGCGGGCTGGACCGCATCGCGCTCACCGCCCAGATCGGCGTGCAGGATGTGCTGGCGCTGCTCGATGTGCTGCTGCTGCCGCAGGACGACCTGGCCCTGGCCGCGTTGCTGAAATCACCGCTGGTCGGGCTGTCCGAGGAGGGGCTGTTCGACCTCGCGCAGCCCCGGACCGGCAGCCTGCATGCCACCCTGATGGCCCATCGCGGCGGCCATGGCGCGCTGGCCGAGGCAGCGGATTGGCTGGCCGGCTGGTCCGCCCGCGCCGACCAGGGCACGCCGCATATGCTGCTGGCCGAGCTGCTGGGCGCCGATGGGGCGCGACGAAAATTGCTGGCAAGGCTCGGCCCCGACGCCGCCGATGGGCTGGACGAATTGCTCAACGCCGCCCTGAGCTACGAGGCGCGGCATCCCCCCAGCCTGCAGGGTTTTCTGCACTGGCTCCGCGCCGGTGGCGCGGAGGTGAAGCGCGACGCCGAAGCCTCATCCGGCCTGGTGCGCATCATGACCGTCCATGGCGCCAAGGGGCTGCAGGCGCCGATCGTCATTCTGCCTGACACCACCGGCCGCGGCCGCAGCGACAGCGGCCTGCAATGGCTGGTCGATGAGGCAGGGCGGGAGCTTCCGCTGTGGTCACCCCGGGCGGAAAAGCCCATCCCCGCCGCCGTCGAGACGCTGCGCGCGGCGGAGCGCGCCCGGGCGCAGCAGGAGGAGAATCGCCTGCTCTACGTCGCCCTGACCCGCGCCGAGGACCGCCTGCTGGTCTGCGGCTGGACGCGCGAGGCGGCGAAGCCCGAGGAATGGTACAGCCATATCGCAGCCGGCATGGGCCGGCTGGGCGCCAAGGCCGAAGGCTTCGACAACATGGGCCTGGATGGTTTTTCCGGCGAGATGCTGACCCTGCATGCGCCCCAGACCGGCAAGCCGCGCGACGACGATTCGCGCCGTGTCAGCGCCCGCGAATCGCTGCCCGAATGGGCCGCGAGCCCAGCCCCGGCCGAAGGCGTCGCGCTGGCCCGCGCCCCCTCCTCGCTGCTCGATGAGGAAACCGGCCCGCCCGCCGCCGCGCCGCACTCCCCCTCCGATCCGCTCGGCCTGCGGTTTCGCCGCGGTCGCCTGATCCATGCCCTGCTGCAATCCCTGCCCAACCTGCCGGCCACGGCGCGGGGTGACGCTGCGGCCCGCTTCCTCGCCCGCCCCGGCCATGGGCTGGACGCGGCGGCCCGGCAGGCCATCCTGGCCGAGGTGATGGCGCTGCTTGACCATCCCGATTTCGCCGAGGCCTTCGGCCCGGGCAGCCTGGCCGAGGCGCCAGTTGCGGGGCGGATCGGCGGGCAGCTGCTGGTCGGCCAGGTGGACCGGCTCTGCGTGTCCGACAGTCGCGTGCTGGTGATCGACTTCAAGACCAACCGGCCGCCGCCGGGCGCCGCGGTCGATGTTTCGCCCGCCTATCTGCGGCAAATGGCTGCCTATCGCGCCTTGTTGCGCATGGCCTTTCCGGGGCGGACCGTGCAATGCGCGCTGCTCTGGACCTATTCGGCGCGGCTGATGCCGTTGGAGGATGGGCTGCTCGACACCCACCAGCCCGGGCCATCTTGACCCGGCGCCCCCGGCACCCGACTTTCTGGACCCGACAGGTAAGGATTTCTCCCCATGAGCAAGCTCACCAAGGCCGTGACCGACGACAGCTTCAAGAAGGACGTGCTGGAGGCCTCGGGCCCCGTGCTGGTCGATTTCTGGGCCGAATGGTGCGGCCCCTGCCGCATGGTCGCGCCGATGCTCGACGAGCTTGCGACCGAGTATGCCGGCAAGCTGACCATCGCGAAGGTCGACATCGATGAGAACCCGATGACGCCGAACGAATACGCCGTCCGCGGCATCCCCACCATGATCCTGTTCAAGGATGGCAAGCCGGTGGACACCAAGGTGGGCGCAATGCCCAAGGGCCAGATGAAGAGCTGGATCGCGGGCCAACTCGGCGAGTAATCCGCCGTGATGCTCAGGCGCCGGCTCGCCCTGGCGCTCGCCGCCCCCGGCTTGGCACTTGCCCAGGGCGAGACGGTTCTCAGCGCCGCCGCGCGGTTTCGCGTGGTGGAATGGGCGCGCAACCTGGAAAACCCATGGGGCGCCGCCTTCCTGCCCGATGGCCGCATGCTGGTCACCGAAAGGCCAGGTAGGCTCCGGCTGATCGACACCAATGGCCTGGCCTCGGCCCCGCTGGTCGGCGCGCCGGTGGTCGAGGCGGCGGGCCAGGGCGGGCTGCTCGATGTGAAACTGGCGCCGGATTTCGCCACCTCACGCCGCATCTGGCTCAGCAGCGCCACCGCCATCCAGGGCGGGGTGGTGACGCGGCTATGGCGGGCCGAACTGGCTGACGGGGCGTTGCGCGACCTTACGCCCGTGCTCGATGCCACGCCGGCGCAGCCGCGCGGTCGGTTGCATTATGGCGGCAGAATCGCCTTCAGCCCGGATGGCCGATACCTCTTCCTCACCACTGGCGAGCGCAACGAGGTGCGCGAGCGCGCGCAATCACTGGGCGACCTCGCCGGCAAGGTGCTGCGGCTGACCGCCCAGGGCGAAATCCCACGCGACAATCCCTTCGTCGCCCGCGCCGGCGCGCGGCCGGAGATCTGGTCGCTCGGCCACCGCAACCCCCAGGGCATCGCCTTCAACCCCGCCACCGGCTCGCTACTCGCCGCCGAATTCGGGCCGCTGGGTGGTGATGAGCTGAATTTGATCCGTCCCGGGCTCAATTACGGCTGGCCGGTCGTCACCTTCGGTCGCAACTACTCCGGCAGCGTGATCAGCGAGCGCAGCAGCGCGCCGGGCTTCGAGGACCCGCTGCGCGCCTGGGTGCCGGCGATCAGCCCCTCGGGGCTGGCCTTCTCGCCGGGCGGCGCCTTCGCGCAATGGCGCGGCCATGCGTTCCTGGGCTGCCTCAACCCACCTGGCCTTCTACGTCTGCGCATGCAGGGCGATGTGGTGGAGGCCGAGGAGCAGATCCTCTGGGGCAAGCACCGCATCCGCCACATCGTCTTCGACGCGCAAGGCTTGGTCTATCTGCTGGTCGATGACCGGCGCATGGGCATCCTGCGCCTGGAGCCGGCCTGATTTTCCGTGTCCCCGGCCCTGATTCGCTTGACCCCCGGCCCAGGCTGCTGCAACCATTGCCCCCAATGAGGGGCGAGGCAAATTGCCCCCAGAGGCTGCAAGGCTTGCCGGGACTGGCTTGCCTCCCGCCGCCAGGCGGGACATCGGGACGGACGGGATGCGCACAGGGCGTGTCCCGTCAGTGGCGTTTCCCCCCTTCCTCGATGAAAGGCGCGGTGGCAAGCATCCCGCAACGCTGGAGCCTCATTCCCTTATGACCGCCCCTGTTCCGGCCGAGTTCATCCCCCCCTTCCCGCCGCGGCCCACACAGCGGCAGTCTCTGTTCGCCAATATCCGCATGTTTCGGCGCAACATGCTGGGGGTTTGGCTGGCCGGGCATTACCGCACCGACTTTTTCTCGGCGAAAATTCTCCGGCGCCGCATTTTCATCTGCAACAGCCCGGCCACGGTGCGCGAGGCCTTCGTCGAGAAGGCCGCGAGCTTCGAGCGCAAGAGCCCGCAGATGCGCCATGCCCTGGAACCGCTGCTGGGCGACGGGCTCTTCGTCTCCGACGGGCTGGTCTGGAAGGAACGCCGCCGCGCCGTCGCCCCCGTCACCCATGTCTCGCGCATGGCCGAGTTGACACCGGTGATGAGCGATGTCGCGGGCGAATGGGCCGCGGCCTGGGACGCCCTGCCCGATGGCACCGAGATCGACGCGCTGGAGCAGATGGCCGAAATGACGGCCGAAATCATTTGCCGCACGCTGTTCGGCCGCAACCTGGGCAGCGCCTCAGCGCAAACCGTGGTGCGCGCCTTCACCGGCTACCAGTCCCGCATCGGCCAGACGGCATTGGGCGCCATGCTGCGCCTGCCCGACTGGCTGCCGCGCCTGGAAGGATTTTCGGTGCGCGGGGAAGTGCGCCGGATCCATGCCGTGCTCGACGCCCTCATCGCCAATGTCCTGGCCGAGACCGAGGAAGCCTCGCTGGTCCGCGCCATGGCCGAGCGTGGCGCCATGGACGCCACTGCGCTGCGCAACGAGGCCGCGACGCTGTTCATGGCCGGCCATGAGACCACGGCGAATACCCTGGCCTGGTGCTGGTACCTGCTCAGCCAGGCGCCCTGGGCCGAGGCGCGGCTGGCCGAGGAGGCGCAATCCGTGCTCGGCGGCCGCGTCGCCGAATTCGGAGATGTCGAACATCTGCCCTATGCCCGCGCGGTGATCGAAGAAGCGCTGCGCCTCTACCCCCCCGTGCCGCTGCTGGCGCGCGAAGCAGCCGAGGAGACGAGCATCGCCGGCCAGACCGTGCCCGAGGGCTCGCTGGTGCTGGTCATTCCCTGGCTGTTGCACCGCAACCCCACATTATGGGACCAGCCCGACCATTTCCGCCCCGAGCGTTTCCTGGGCGAGGCGCCGCCGCGCTACACCTATGTGCCCTTCAGCCTGGGGCCGCGGGTGTGCACGGGGCAGCAATTCGGCCTGACCGAGGCCATCATCTGCCTGGCCACGCTGGCCCAGGATTTTTCCCTGACCCTGCGGCCGGGCCATGCCGTGATGCCTGTGAGCCGCCTGACCTTGCGGCCGGGCGAACACCTGCCCATGCGGCTTCACCGCCGGTAGAGCGGCCGCCCCAGCAACGCCGCGAGCACGGCAAACCCCAGCATGAAGGGCGCCAGCCAGAACCAGCCGAAGCCCGCCAGCACCGCCATGGCGAGCGGCACCGTCAACTGCACGAGATTGTTGGCCTGGATCAGCATGCCCATCGCCGCCGGCGTCATCGAGGGCGGCACCAGCGCCGGCAGCGTGGCGAAAAGCACTGCCGGGACCATGCCGCCCAGGGTGGAGGCCATGAAGGCCAGCAACACCATCAGCGGCGCGACCGGCGCCAGGAAAACCAGCGCCGCCAGCACGCCCAGCGCGCTCAGCGCAGGCAGCAGGAGGCGGGCAGGTGCCAGACCGCGATGGAACAGCACGCCGGCCAGCAGATTGCCCAATCCATTGCCCAGCACCACCGCGGCCCCGGCATAGCCCGCCGCCGCCACGCCCCAGCCGAAGTTTTCGGCGAGCGCCGCCGGCAACAAGACCGAGATCGGAAAATACACGCCGTTATAGGCAGCGAAGCACAGCGCGATGGCCAGCGCGGCGCGGTTGCCCAACACGCCCCGCAGGGCCTCGCCCAGCGGCACGCCGCGGCGCGCGAGCCCCTCCACACCCCGCAGGGAGGTGGCGGCGACCAGCAGCGCCACGACCATCACGCCGGCCGTCAGCCACCACGCCACCCGCCAACCCGCGGCCTCCACCACCAGCGCTGAGCCCAGCCCCAACGCGGCCCCCATGGGCATATAGGACCCCCAGAGCGCCATGGCGGCATTGCGATGCCGAGGGGCGGCCACCGCGGCGATGATCCCGGGGCCGGAGGAGGCGATGAGCAGAAAGCCCAGCCCCTCGAACACCCGCGCCACCAGCAGCGTGCCGAAACCAGGCGCGGCGGCCGAGGCCATGGCCGCCAGGCTGCCCACGGCGCCACCCAGCAGCAGCGCCCGCCTGGCGCCCAGCCGCGCCGCCACCAGCCCCAGCGGCAGCCCCATGCTGCCCGAGAGCAGCGCGAAGACCGAGACCAGCAGGGTGACGCCCGCCAGCGGCTGGCCGAATTCCGCCGCCAGCGTGGTCAGCGCCGCAGGGACCTTGCCAAGCTGGATGGAGATGGCCACGCCCAGCCCTACCACCGAGAGCAATGCGCCCCATCGTGTGGTGGCCTGGCTTGCATGCGGAGGGTTCATGGCTACACCATCGTTCAGCACAATCCTCCGGAGAAGCCCAATGACCCAGAACACCGAAGAGATCTGGCGCCTGGTTGAAGCGAACCAGCAGCCGATGATCGAACTCAGCGACCGAATCTGGGGCATGCCCGAGCTTTGCTACAACGAGCATCGCAGCTGCGCCGAACATACCGCGGCGCTGCATGAGGCGGGCTTCCGGGTCACGCCGAATGTGGCCGACATCCCCACCGCGGTGATGGGCGAGGCCGGCGAGGGCGGGCCGGTAATCGCCATCCTGGGCGAGTATGACGCGCTGCCTGGGCTCTCGCAGGAGGCTGATGTGGCGGTGCCGAGCCCCTTGCCCGGCGACGGCACGGGTCATGGCTGCGGCCATAACCTGCTGGGCACCGCGGCCATGCTGGCGGCCATCGCGGTGAAGGATTACCTGGCGGCCAACAAGCTGCCGGGGCGGGTGCGGTATTACGGCTGCCCGGCCGAGGAAGGCGGCGCGGCCAAGGGCTTCATGGTGCGCGAGGGCGCCTTCGATGACGTGGACATCGCCATCTCCTGGCATCCCAGCGCCTTCTCGGGAGTGATGGAGCCGGTGTCGCTGGCCAATACGCGGATCGATTTTTCCTTCGTCGGCCGGTCGTCCCATGCCGCGGCGGCGCCGCATCTCGGGCGCTCGGCGCTCGATGCGGTGGAGCTCATGAATGTGGGCGTGAACTACATGCGAGAGCACATGCCCTCTGACGCACGGATCCATTACGCCTATCTCGATGCCGGCGGGGTCGCGCCCAATGTGGTGCAGGGGACGGCAAAGGTGCGCTACCTCATCCGCGCGCGCGACGTGACGGAGCTGAACCGGCTGGTGGTGCGGGTGCGCAAGATCGCCGATGGGGCGGCGCTGATGACGGAGACCACGGTCTCGACACAGGTGATCTCGGCGGTGTCGAACCTGATGGGCAACAAGCCGCTGGAGGCGGCTATGCAGGCGAATCTGGAACGGCTGGGGCCGCCGCCCTTCGATGAGAAGGACCGGGAGATTGCGAGAAAGTTTCAGGCGACGCTGAGTGCCGAGGATATTTCCGCGAGCTGGCGCCGGGCGGGCGTGCCCGAGCGGGACGTGCCGCTGTGCGACGCCGTGATCCCGGTGGATGCGAAGCCGGAGAAGATGATCGGCAGCACGGATGTGGGCGATGTGTCCTGGAAGGTGCCGACGGTGCAGGCGCGTGGCGCGACATATGCCATCGGCACGCCCGGGCATTCCTGGCAGCTGACGGCGCAGGGGAAGAATGCCGCGAGCCATAAGGGCCTGGTGCACGTGGCGAAGGTGATGGCCGGGACGGCGGTGGATGCTTTGCTGCAGCCGGAGGTGATTGCGGCGGCCAAGGCGGAACATGCGGCCAAGATGGCGAAGACGCCTTATGTCTGCCCGTTGCCGGAGGGCTCGAAACCCGCCTTGGGGATGAGCCTCTAACTTCATGGGGCTGGCGCGCGCCGATGCGGCCATCGGCACGCCCGGTTCTTGCCGTTACTCGGCGCGAATGCCCAGACGGCGGATCAACGGCAGGATCAGGTCGCGTTGCTCGCGCAGCAGATTGGCGAAGCTGTCCGGGCTGCGTGGCTCGGGCTCGAGGCCGATCTGTTCGAGCCGCTCCCGCACCGCCGGCATCGCCATGACGGCGGTGAGTTCGCCGACCAACCGCGCCATGATCGGGGCCGGGATATTCGCCGGGCCCATGATGCCGTTCCAGCCGCCGATGCCATAGCCGGGCAGACCCGCCGCATCGGCCAAAGTCGGCACGCCGGGCAGCAGGTTGGTCAGGCGCGGCAGGCTTTGGCCCAGTGCACGCAGCGCGCCCTGGCGCACCAGTGCCCAGGCGCCGGCCGGGGTCTCGATGGCATAATCCACCGTGCCGCTCATCAGCGCGGCCATGGCGGCGCTGCTGCCCTGGAAGGGAACATGCAGCGTGTCCAGCTCGGCCCGCGCATTGAACACCGCGGTGACGAGATGCTGCGACCCGCCGACACCCGAGGATGCAAAGCTGTATTTGCTGGGATTGGCGCGCAGGAGTTCCACGAATTCACGCGCATTGGCGGCGGGAAACTGGCTGCGCACGACCAGGATATAGGGCGAGATGCCGAGCCCCAGGATCGGGGTGAAATCGCGCTCTGGATCATAGGGGGTGCGCTGCACCATGGGTACGAAGGTGATCGGCCCACCTGAGGCGGAGAGCAGCGTGTAGCCGTCGCCCGGCGCCTTGGCGACGGCATCGGCACCGATCGTGCCGCCGGCGCCAGGCCTGTTCTCCGGCACCACCGTCTGCCCCAGCCTTTCGCCCAGATGTTGCGCGATGAGGCGGCCGATCAGGTCCGTCGATTGGCCGGGCGGCCAGGGGATGACCATGCGCAGCGGCCGGCTGGGCCAGGCGGCTTGGGCGAGGCCGGGGCGGGCCAGGGCCATGGCAGGCAGGGCCAGCGCCCCGCGGCGGGTGAACATGGATGTTTCCTCGGGCGGCGTTGTTGCAGGGATGCTGCCGCATCACGGCCGCCTTGCCTACCGGCCCGTCTTGCAAGCGCTTTCAAATTACCACTAGGCAGGCCAGGGGGTGATGCCTACACTCCCAATGAAAGCGCTTTCGAGAGGCGCCAGATATGTCTGAAGCTGCCGTGGAAAATGGCAGCAGGCGAGGAAACGAAGAATGATCATCAATCCCGCGGGTGAATCGCGGCCACCCCAAGCGCGCCCGTCCTCGGAGGGTCGCGCCGGTGAATAGCTTCCATGCCCTGAAGGATCGCGTGGCCATCGTAGGCGTCGGCAACACGCCCTACGGCAATTTCCCGGAGATCGACGATTACGGCCTGGGTGCGCGCGCCTTCCGCAACGCAGTCGAGGATTGCGGCATCGAGAAGGACAAGATCGACGGCCTGCTGGTCTGCCGCGTGCCGCAATATGCCCGCATGGGCGAGATCCTGGGCCTGAACCCGCGCTGGACCATCCAGCTGCCGGCGCATGGCCGGATGTCCGGCATGGCGATCATCGAGGCGGCGGCGGCGCTGGAAGCGGGCCTGTGTGATTATGCCGCGCTCATCTACGCCAATATCGGCCGCTCGCGCCGGGTGAATTACGGCGGTGAAGAGAGCCCGGGCGTCTGGGACCCCTTCGGCTTCACGTCGCCGGGTGCGGCGCATGCGCTGATGTTCCAGCGCCATCGCGCCCTCTATGGCACCACAACGCGGCAGCTGGCCGAGGTCTCGGTGGCCTTCCGCCACCACGCCTGCCTGAACCCGGCCGCGGTAATGAAGCAGCCGATCACCATCGACGACCACGAGGCGGCGCGACCGATCACCGAACCGCTGAGGCTGCTCGACTACTGCCTGATCAATGACGGTGCCGTCTGCATCATCATGACGACGAAGGAGCGCGCGCGCGACCTGAAGAAGAAGCCGGTGATGATCTCCGGCATCGGCGCGCGGGAGGCTTTCACCACCGGCTCCATTGGCAATTTCGACCTGAATTTCTGGTATGATGAAATGCGTGACGTGGCCGACCAGGCCTATGGCATGGCGGGCGTAGGCCCCTCCGATGTCGATGCGCTGATGTGCTACGATAACTTTAGTCCCACCGTGCTGTTCAGCCTGGAGGGGTTGGGTTTCTGCAAGCAGGGCGAGGCCGGAAGCTTCGTCGAGGGCGGTACCCTCAAGCTCGGCGGCAGGCTGCCGACCAACACCGATGGCGGGCATCTTTCCAACTCCTACATGCAGGGCTGGGCGCTGAACATCGAGGCCGTGCGCCAGATCCGCGGCGAGTGCGAGGCGCGCCAGGTCAAGGACGCTGAAGTGGTCCAATACTGCGGCGCCACGCCCTGCTCGCGCTCCATCATCTACACGCCAGGCTGAAGGAACTTCGGATGCAACCCGCCATCGTCGCCAAGCCGCGCCCGAAGATCGACAGTGTCTCCAGAGGCTTCTGGGACAATACCCGTGCCGGGAAACTCTCGGTGCAGACCTGCCGCGCTTGCGGTCATACGCATTATCCCGGCTCGCCGGTCTGCCCGAAATGCCTCTCCGAGGACCAGTCCTGGGAGCCGGTTTCGGGCAAGGGAAAGCTGCTCTCTTGGGTGCGTTTCCACCGCGCCTATTGGGACAGTTTCCGCGACGACCTGCCCTATCTCGTCTGTCTGGTCGGCCTCGATGAGGGGCCGCTTTTGCTGAGCAACCTCGTGGGTGCCGAGCCGGAGGAGATCGTCATCGGCGCCACCGTCGAGGTGGTCTTCGAGAAAGTGGATGACGAACTGACTCTGCCGAAATTCCGCATCTGCGACTGACTGACCGGGCAAGGCGCGACACAGCGTCGCCGGCCGCAAAGGGAGATCATCCGATGAAGCGCTTCTTTCTGGCGGCCGCGCTGTTGCTGGGCCTGGCCATGCCCGCCCCGGCGCAGGATCGCGCGCATACCCTGCGCGTTGTGGTGCACGCCAATCTGCAGATCCTCGACCCGGTCTGGACCACGGCATTCATCACCAACCGCCACGCCTATCTCATCTACGACACGCTCTACGCGATGAATTCCCGCTTCGAGCCACTGCCACAAATGGCCGAGGGGCATGAGGTGCTGGAGAACGGCCTGATCTACCGCATCCGGCTGCGCGAGGGGCTGCGTTTCCATGATGGTTCGCCGGTGCGGGCCCAGGATGCCGTGGCCTCTCTGCGCCGCTGGATGGCGCGCGACGCGATGGGTCAGCGCATGGGCTCGGTCACCAGCGCCATCGAGGCGACGGATGACCGCACCTTCGAGATCCGGCTGCGCGAGCGCTGGGGCCTCGTCATCGAGACTCTGGCCAAGGCCTCCACCCCCGCCTTCATCATGCCCGAGCGCATCGCGACGACGCCGCCGAACACGCAGGTGACGGAGACGATCGGCTCCGGCCCCTTCATCTTCGTGCGCGAGGAGTGGCGGCCGGGTAATCGCGTCGTCTATCGCCGCAACCCCGATTACGTGCCGCGCGCCGAGCCGCCCGACTACATGTCCGGCGGCAAGCGGCCGCTGATGGAGCGTATCGAGTGGCTCTACATCCCCGACCAGAACACCGCGCTGGCCGCGCTCAACGCCGGCGAGATCGACTACTACGAGGCGCCCCCGCTCGATTTCATCGCGAGCCTGGAGCGCAACCGCAACGTCCGCATCGTCAATATCGACACACTGGGCACCCAGGGGCTGATCCGCCCCAACCAGCTCTTCCCGCCCTTCAATGACCCCCGCGCGCGCCAGGCCATCGCCCATCTGGTGCGGCAGGAGGACTACATGCGCGTCGTCGTCGGCAACCCGCGGCTCTACATGAATTTCTGCGGCGCATTCTTCCAATGTGGCTCGGGCAATGACACGGCGGTGGGCAGCGAGCCCTTCATGCGCCCCGACGTGGACCGTGCCCGCGCCCTGCTGCGCGAGGCCGGCTACAATGGCGAGCGCATCGTGGTGATGCAGCCCACCGACCGGCCGCAGTACAACGCCGCCACCGCGGTGCTGGTGCAAAGCCTGCGGCGCGCCGGCGTGAACGTTGATGTGCAGGCGATGGACTGGAGCACCCTTCTATCCCGCCGCGCCAGCCGCAACCCACCGGAGCAGGGCGGCTACCACCTCTTCATCACCACCCATGGCGGACCGGACACGGCGGCGCCGGTCTCCAACATCTGGTTCAATTCGCGCTGCGAACGGGCCAATCCCGGCTGGGCCTGCGACATGGAGCTCGACGGCATGGTGGCGGATTGGGCGCGCGAGGCCGACCCCGCGGCGCGCCGCCCCATCCTGGAGCGCATTCACCGCCGTGCCTGGGAATCGCTGCCCTATATCCCCTACGGCCAATACACCCAGCCCATCGCGGTACGCGCCAACATCCAGGGGATCGTGGCCGCCGGCATGCCGGTCTACTGGAATATCGAGAGGCGCTGAACTGCTATGTGGTCCTATGTGACGCGCCGGATCCTCGCCACTGTTCCGGTGCTGGGCGTTGTGGCTGTCGTCGTCTTTCTCATGCTGCGGCTGAGTCCGGGGGACCCCGCTGCGATCATTGCCGGCGACAATGCCACGCTGGCCGACATCGCAATGATCCGCGAGCAGCTCGGGTTGGACCGCCCGCTGCTGCAGCAGTTTTTTCTCTGGGCGATGCAGCTGCTGGGCGGTGACCTCGGCAACTCCATCTATCTCAGCCGGCCGGTGCTCGGCCTGATCCTGGAGCGGGTGGAACCCACCGTGGCGCTGGCGCTGACCACCATGATCTTCGCCATGATCTTCGCCATTCCCATGGGTGTGCTGGCGGCATGGCGCGCCGGCTCCTGGGTGGACCAGACCATCATGGCGCTCTCCGTCCTCGCCTTCTCGGTGCCCGTCTTTCTCATCGGCTATGGCCTGGTGATCGGGCTGTCGCTGGAGCTCGAATGGTTGCCCGTGCAAGGGTTTGTCAGCTTGGCCGAGGACCCGACGCGGTTTGTCTCCCATCTCGTGCTGCCGACTGTGACGCTGGGTCTGGTCTATATGGCGCTGCTCGCCCGCATCACCCGCGCCACCATGCTGGAGACGCTGAACGAGGACTTCATCCGAACAGCCCGCGCCAAGGGGTTGGGCGAGCCGCGGGTGCTGCTGCTGCATGCGCTGAAAAGTGCCGCGGTGCCTATCGTGACAACCATCGGCACGGGGCTCGCTTTGCTCATTGGCGGCGTGGTGGTGACGGAGAGTGTCTTCGCCATCCCCGGCATCGGCCGGCTGACTATCGAGGCGGTGCTGCAACGCGACTACCCCATCATCCAGGGTGTCATCCTGGTAATCGCCACAGTCTACGTGCTGGTGAACCTGGCGATTGACCTCGCCTATCCGTTGCTCGACCCCAGGATCCGGTTTTGACCGGCGCGCTCCTGCTCCGCCGCATGCGGCGCTACCCGCTGCCCAGCCTGGGGGGCCTCATGCTCGTGGCGCTGGTGGCCACGGCCCTGGCCGCACCCTGGATCGCCACGCATGACCCCTTTGAGATGAACGTGGTCGACCGCCTGCAGCCACCCAATGCGGAATACTGGTTCGGCACCGACGCCTATGGCCGCGACCTGTTCAGCCGAACACTGCATGGCGGGCGCGTTTCGCTTGCCATCGGCATCGCGGTGGCGCTTGCCAGCACGGTGATCGGCCTGCTGATCGGCGTGGTGGCCGGCTATTTCCGCCTGGCCGATTCCATCCTGATGCGGGTGATGGATGGGCTGATGGCCATCCCCGGCATCCTGCTCGCCATCGCGCTGATGTCACTCACCCGCGCCAGCATCGGCGTCGTCATCATTGCCATCACCATCCCAGAGATTCCGCGCGTGGTGCGCCTTGTACGCGCCGTGGTGCTGCAGGTGCGCGAGCAGATCTATATCGAGGCCGCGACCGCCATCGGTACCCGCTTCCCGCGCCTCATGCTCAAGCACATCCTGCCCAATACCCTGGCGCCGCTCACCGTGCAGGCGACCTATATCGCCGCCTCCGCCGTGTTGGTGGAATCCTATCTCAGCTTCCTGGGCGTCGGCACGCCGCCGGAGGTGCCGAGCTGGGGCAACATCATCGCCGAAGGTCGGCTCTATGTGCAGATCGCCTTCTGGAACATCCTCTTTCCCAGCGTGTTCCTGGCGCTGATGGTGCTCTCCATCAACATACTGGGCGACGGCTTGCGCGACATGCTGGACCCGCGCCTGGCGCGGCGGTTGTGATGGCCGATATCGTCCTCTCCGTGGAAGGTCTGCGCACCGAATTCGCCACCGGCGAGGGGCCGCCGAGCGTCGCGGTCCAGGACCTCTCCTTCACCGTTCGTCGCGGCGAGACGCTGTGCATCGTGGGCGAATCCGGCTGCGGCAAGAGCCTGACCGCACTTTCGATCCTGCGCCTGCTGCCGCGCCCCTATGGCCGGATCGGTGCAGGCCGCGTGCTGCTCGACAACCAGGACCTGGCCCGGATCAGCGAGGCCGAGATGCGCGCCATTCGAGGCCGGGCGATTTCGATGATTTTCCAGGAGCCGATGAGCAGCCTGAACCCGGTGCTGACCATAGGCCGGCAGATCGCCGAGACGGTGATGGTGCATGAGCGCCTGGCCTGGGACGCCTGCATGGCGCGCGCGCTGGAGATGCTGCGCCAGGTCCGTATCCCCGAGCCTGAGCGGCGGCTGCATGAATACCCGCATCAACTCTCGGGCGGTATGCGCCAGCGGATCATGATCGCGATGGCACTGGCCTGCCGCCCCCGCCTGCTGCTGGCCGATGAGCCCACCACGGCACTCGATGTCACCATCCAGGCGCAGATCCTGGATCTCATCCGCGACTTGCAGCAGGAGACTGGCACCGCCGTCATTCTCATCACCCACGACCTCGGCGTTGTGGCGGAAATGGCCGAACGCGTGCTTGTCATGTATGCTGGACACCAGGTGGAAGAGGGCAGCGTCGAGGAGATCTTCGATGCCCCCACCCATCCCTATACGCGCGGGCTGATGGCGGCGATGCCGCATATGGGCTCCACGCATCGCGGCCGACTGAACGAAATCCCAGGCGTCGTGCCGGCACTGAATGCGCGCCCGACCGGCTGTGCCTTCGCGCCACGCTGCGAATTGGCCCACGACCGATGCCGCCAGGTCGCACCCCCCATTGTCAGCGTCGGCGGCACGCATTCGGTGGCCTGCTGGGTGACCGTGGGCGCGGAGGCGCTGCCATGACGCCCGTGCTGCAGGTCGAAGGCCTGGTCAAGCATTACGGCATCCGTGGCGGCATTCTCGGCCGCACTGTCGCGCATGTGCGCGCGGTGGATGGCGTGAGCTTCAGTATCGCGCCGGGCGAGACGCTCGGCCTCGTGGGTGAAAGCGGCTGCGGCAAGTCCACCGTCGGCAAATCCGTGCTGCGCCTGGTGGAGCCCAGCGCCGGCCGGATCACGCTGGAAGGCGAGGACATCACTGCACTCCACCGCTCCGCGATGATCGCCCGGCGCCGCCGCATGCAGGTGATCTTTCAGGACCCCTATTCCTCGCTGAACCCACGCATGATGGCGGGGGATATCGTGCAGGAGCCGCTGATCAATGTCGCCATCGGCAGCCGGGCGGAGCAGCGCGAGCGCGTGGCGGCCCTGTTCGCGCGCGTCGGCCTGCGCCCTGACCAGCGCGGCAATTACCCGCATGAATTCTCCGGCGGCCAGCGCCAGCGCCTGGGCATCGCCCGCGCCCTGGCACTCGGCCCCAGCATCATCATCGGCGACGAACCGGTCTCCGCCCTCGATGTCTCGGTGCAGGCGCAGGTGATCAACCTCATGGTCGATCTGCAGGAGGAGTTGAAGCTCAGCTACCTCTTCATCGCCCATGACCTGGGCGTGGTCGAGCATATCAGTCACCGCGTGGCCGTGATGTATCTCGGTAAGATCGTCGAGATCGCGCCGCGCAAGGCCCTCTTCGATGCCCCGCGCCACCCCTATACCGAGGCACTGCTGGCGGCGGTTCCGGTCGCGCATCCGCGGCTGAGGCGCCGTCGTGCCGTCCTGCGCGGCGATGTGCCGAGCCCCATTCATCCGCCGCCGGGTTGCCGCTTCCACACCCGCTGTCCGATCGCCGTGCCGATGTGCCGCGAGGCCGAGCCCGCCTTGGTGGCCGATGCCGCGGGCCATGCTGTCGCCTGCCATCTCCGCGCCGCGCCATGACAGCCGGGCGGCCCAAGGTTCGGCTGGAGGAGGTGGCACGGTTGGCCGGCGTCTCGGCCGCCACCGTCTCTCGCGCGATCAATACGCCCGGCCTGGTCAGTGCGGAACTGCGGAGCAAGGTCGAGCGGGCCGCCAGCAAGCTAGGCTATGTGGCCCATGGCGCGGCGCGCGCCCTGGCCTCGCGCCGTTCGCGCGTGCTCGGCGCCGTGGTGCCCACCTTGGCCAACACCATCTTTTCCGAGGCGATCAGCACCTTCCAGCAGCGGCTGGAGGGAGAAGGCTACACGATGCTGCTGGCCACCTTCGACTATGATGCCGAGGTCGAATACCGCAACGTGCGGACGATGATCGAGCGCGGCGTGGATGGCCTCATGCTGGTCGGCGTCACGCATGGGCGGCCGCTGTATGACCTGCTGGAAGCCTCTGGCGTGCCGTTTGTGCAGACCTGGGCGCCCCCCAAGGCCAGCCCCTATCCCACTATCGGTTACGACAATGCGGCGCTGGCGCGCATGCTGGTGGACCACCTTGTCGGGTTGGGCCACCGCGACATTGGGGTGATCGCGGGACTGACTGGCCACAATGACCGGGTGCGGGCGCGCATCGCCGGCCTGCGGGCGGCGCTGCGCCGCCATCGCCTGACGCTGCCAGCGGCGCGGATTGTCTACACCGACTACCGGATTGATTCGGTACGCGCGGCGTTTCGTGAGATGCAGCAGCGCGGCCCCCTGCCCACCGCGATTGCGGCGAACAACGACATCGTGGCGCTGGGGCTGATGCTGGAGGCGCAGGCGCAGGGCATTCGCGTGCCGCGCCACCTCTCCATCGTCGGCGTCGGCGATCTGGAAATGGCGGCGCACTTTCACCCGCCGCTCACCACCATCAGGACGCCCAAGCGCGGCATCGGTACGCTAGCGGCGGAATACCTGCTGGCCCGGATCAACGACCGACCCGTCGCCCTGCCGCACGAGCTTCCATTGGAACTGGTGGTGCGCGGAACCACCGCGGCGCCGCATCGCAAGGACAAGACCGAATGACCAATACCACCGGCCCGCTGCCCCGCCAGAACGCCGGCCATCTGCCCGGCATGCTGGCCGGCATCCGCGTCATCGAGGTGGCGGATGAGACAGGCGAGTATGTCGGCCTGACCCTGGCCGGTCTGGGCGCCGATGTGGTGAAGGTCGAACCGCCCGCGGGTGCGCCCACCCGCCATATCGGCCCCTTCCTGGATGACGTGCCGGGGCCCGAGCGGTCGCTGCATTTCTGGAACTACAACCGCGGCAAGCGCTCGGTGACGCTGGATCTGGCAATGCCCGAGGGCCTGGCCGATTTCCGCCGGTTGATGGCCTCGGCCGATATCCTGCTTGATGCCAGCGGTGGCGCCTTGGCCCGTGCGTTGGGGGTGGAGGCCACCGCCATCGCAGGCGTGTTCCCGGATATCGTCACGGCGCGCATCACGCCGTTCGGCGATGTCGGGCCGTGGAAGGACCACAAGGCTTCGGACTTGGTGCACCTGGCACTCGGCGGGATCATGATGAATTGCGGCTATGACCCCGATCCGGCGCGGCACTACGACATGCCACCGATCGCGCCTCAGCTCTGGCACGCCTATCACATCGCCGGCGACCAGGCGGTGGTCGGCATCATCGCCGCCCTGCTGCATCGTCTGCATACCGGCGAGGGCCAGGACATCAGCGTGGCCATCCACGATGCCGTATCCAAGAATACTGAACTCGACGTCATGTCCTGGGTGATGCGCCGCGCGCCGCTGTTCCGGCAGACCTGCCGCCACGCGATCGAGAACCCGACCCATGTCCCCTCGATCGGTCACACCAAGGATGGGCGCTGGTATATCGCCGCCGGCGTGTCGGTGCGCGACCAGACCAACCTCGTGCCCTATCTCGCGAAATACGGCATGCAGGCCGACCTCGCCTTGCCGGGGCCGGAGGCCGACAGCAAGGCGCGCAACGTGCCAGGCTCGGGCGCGAATGACGAGGCGAAGGCGCATGTCTCGGAGATCGTACAACGCTTCATCCGCGCCCATCGCTACGAGACCATGCCCTGGCGTGAGGCGCAGGATGCTGGGCTGCTCTGGGCGCCGCTGCGCAAGCCGCAGGAGAATGTGGCGGATGTGCATTGGCAAATGCGCGGCACCTTTGCCGAGATCGAGCACCCCGAGCATGGCCGTGCCTTCCACTACCCCGTCAGCCGCTGGCTCTCCACCGGCACTGCCTGGCAGGCGGGGCGGCGCGCGCCGCTGCTGGGCGAGCATACGGCGGCGGTGCTCACGGCGGACCCGAAGCCGCGCCTGACCCAGCCTGCCCGGCCACGCGCTGCTGCGCCGACGAAGCTGTCCCCCTGGAACAAGCCCTTTCCATTGCAGGGCATCAGGATCTTTGATTTTTCCTGGTTCCTCGCTTCCGCCGGCGGCACGCGCTTCGCGGCAGCCCTCGGCGCCGAGGTCATCAAGGTGGAGTGGAAGGACAATCCGGACACCCGCCTGGCCGCCATGTCTCCGGTGGGCGGGCGGGAGGCGCGGCGGGCAGCGACCGCGCCACTCAAGGGCGTCACCGATTCCGATATGGGCGGGCAGTTCAACAACAAGAACTCCGGCAAGCGCGGCATGTCGCTGAACATCCGCCACCCCAAGGGGCTGGAGATCGCGCGCCGGCTGATCGCGCAATCCGATGTGGTGGCGGAGGGGTTTTCGCCCGGCGTGCTGCAACGCCTGGGGTTGGGCTATGAGGTGCTGAAATCGCTTCGGCCCGACATCATCTACATCCAGCAATCCGGCATGGGGGGCGTGGGCAGCTATGGGCGCTTCCGCACCATCGGGCCGGTCGCGGCGGCTTTCGCCGGCACCTCGGAGATGTCTGGCATGGCCGAGCCCGCGATGCCGGCGGGCTGGGGCTATTCCTTCCTCGACTGGATTGGCGCCTACAGCTTTGCCACCGGCATCATGGGCGCGCTGTTCCATCGCGACCGCACCGGCGAGGGGCAATGGATCGACAGCTCGCAATGCGAGTCCGGGATTTTTCTGGGCGGCGTTCCGGTGCTGGACTGGTCGGCCAATGGGCGGGTGTGGTCGCGCATCGGCAACCGCTCGCCCTACAAGCCCGCGGCACCGCATGGCGCCTATCGTTGCACAGGCAATGACCGATGGATCGCCATCGCTGCCTTCACCGAGGCGGAATGGCAGGCGCTGGTTGGCGTCGCAGCGCGGCCGCGCTGGCTGGACGATCCACGCTTCGCCACGCTGGATTCCCGCCTTCGGCACCAGGATGCGCTGGATGCCGCCATCTCCGAATGGACCCAGGGCCAGGACGCCTATGCCTGCATGGCTGCACTACAAAAGGTGGGCGTCGCTGCCGGCGTCTGCCAGAACGCCGAGGACCGGGTGGACCATGACCCGCAGCTTGCCGCGCTGAACTGGTTCACCGAGGTGACGGGCACCAAGATCGGCCGTTGGCCGGTCACCGAATTGCCGATGAAGCTCTCCGCCACGCCAGCCTATAGCGGCGGCATCATCGACCGCGGCGCGCCGGGCTATGGCGAGGACAATGCGCGCATCCTCAGCGAGATGCTGGGCTATTCCGCCGCCGAGGTCGCGGCACTCGCCGCCGAGGGCGTGATCTGAGATGGAGGACGTCGTCTTCATCGGCGATATCCATCGCCAATGGCACCACGTCATTCGTGGCCTGGCGCAGGCCCCACGCCGCCCGCGTGCCGCCATCCTGCTCGGCGACATGGAATGCGACCGCCCGCTGGACGAGGTGGCTGCCCCGCTGCTCGATGCCGGCATCGCCGTGCACTGGATCTGCGGCAACCACGATTACGATGGCGGACCCGAGATGTGGGCCAATCTCAGCGATCCTGCGCGCAATCCACGCACCCATTCCGGGCGGCTCAATGCCCGCGTGATGGAGATCGGCGGGCTGCGCGTGGCCGGGCTGTCCGGCACTTTCCGCCGTCGGGTATGGGAGCCACCGCATCCCCGCCGGCTGCATTCGCGCGATGAACTGGCCGATGATGTCGCGACCCTGGGTGCTGACTGGACCGAGTCGCAGCGGGAGGCGATGGCCCATGCGCTCGCCGCCATGGCGATCTGGCCCGAGGACTACGATGTGCTGGCCGGGCTGCGCGCGGATGTGCTGGTGACGCATGACGCACCATCGAGCCACCCCCAAGGTGCCGCCATGCTGGATGACCTCGCGCGCCGCATGGGCGCCGGCCTGATCATCCACGGCCATCATCACGTCTGCTATCGCGCGCGCGCCGAGGATGGGTTGCTCGTCCAGGGCGTGGGCGCGGGCTGGGCGCGCAGCATGGATGGCACGGCATGGTGGCCGGGCGAGGCGCATCGCTGGCTGGGCAACCCGCCCAGGCCCTGGCAACTGGCAGGAGACACCGCATGAGGATCACCGATCTCCAGGGCAAGGCGGTGCTCATCACCGGTGCCTCCACCGGCATCGGCGCCGCGGTGGCGCGGGGCTTTGCGGCGCAGGGCGCGCGCGTGGCCATCCACTGCAATGCCAGCCGCGACGCGGCCGAGGCGGTGGCTGCTGGCATCCACGCCCAGGGTGGCTCGGCCATCATCCTCGCTGCCGATGTTCGCTCGGTGGAGGCCTGCACGCGGCTGGTGAATGAGACCCATGCGGCCCTCGGTGGCCTGGACGTGCTGGTGAACAATGCGGGCGGCGTGGTGAAGCGCCATCCGCTGCGCGATATCGACGACGCGCTTTACGACGACATCGTCAACCTCAATGCGCGCTCGGTCTTCGCCTGTTCGCGCGCGGCGATCCCGCTGATGGATGCGGCCGGTGGCGGCTGCATCATCTCCACCACCTCGCTCGCTGCACGCAATGGTGGCGGCAGCAAGTCCACACTCTATGCCGCCTCGAAGGCCTTCGTATCGAACTTCACCCGGGGCTTGGCGAAGGAGGTGGCGCGGCACGGCATCAGGGTCAACGCCGTCGCCCCCGGCGTCATCGGCAAGCCCAGCACGGCCAAGACCCAGCCGGCGCATCAGCTGGAGGCGTCGATCCGGCTCACACCCATGCGCCGGATCGGCACCGTCGAGGAATGTGTCGGGACCTATCTTTTCCTCGCCTCCAGCGAGATGGCGGGCTTCATCACCGGGCAGATCATCGAGGTCAATGGCGGGCTGCAAATGCCCTGATCGCAGCCAGCCCAAGGCTCTCCAACGGCGAAACGCCCAACCCCATTAAGAGGAAACCGCCATGCCCAAGCCCGCCTCATCGCCACCCCTCCCACGCCGGCATGCCCTGCTCGGTACCGCGGGCCTTCTGCTCGCCGGCCCCGCAGTGGCGCAGCGTGAATACCCTTCGCGGCCGATCCGGCTCATCGTGCCCTGGCTGGCCAGCGCGGCCGCCGATATCCAGTTGCGCTCGCTGGCGCAGATCGCCACGCGCCACCTGGGCCAACCCGTCATCATCGAGAACCGCGCCGGCGCCAGCGGCATCCTCGGCGCGCAACTCCTGTCCAACGAGGCGCAGGGCGATGGCTACCTGCTGACGCAGATGCACAATTCCGCGCTGCGCGTGCCGTTCATGATGGCGCGCCCGCCCTATGATGTGCTGCGTGATTTCAGCTATGTCATCCGCCTGGTCGGCTATTCCTACGGCGTCGTGGTGCGGCCGGATTCGCCCTGGCAGAGCTGGGCCCAGTTCGTCGATCACGTGAAGGCCAATCCCGGCAAGGTCAGCTTCGGCACCGCGGGCGTGGGCACCACGCAGCATGTGGCGATGGAACAGGCGGCCCGCAGCGCCGGGTTGGACTGGGTACATGTGCCCTTCCGCGGCGGCGGCGATGACGTGCAGGCGCTGCTCGGTGGCAATCTCGACGCCGTCGCCTCCTCCAGCCTCTGGGCTGAGATGGTGCAGAACGGCCAACTGCGGTTGCTGGTGTCGTTCGGCGAGCAGCGCATCGCCCGCTTCCCCAATGTTCCTACGCTCCGGGAATCGGGCATCGATGTGGCCCATACCTCGCCCTATGGGCTGGTGGCACCAAAGGGGATGGACCCTGGCATCACCCGCATCCTGCATGACGGGCTGCGTCTCGCGCTCAATGACCCGCAGCATCTGGCGCTGCTCGCGCGGATGGACATGCCGCTCGCTTATCTCAACAGCGCCGATTACGCCGCCAGCATGCCGGCGACGCTGGAGGAGCAGCGCCTTGTCGTGCGCGAACTTGGACTGCGGATGTGATGGGCGACATCACAACACTGGCCTCTGGCCTGGGCTTTCCCGAAGGGCCGGTGGCGCTGGCCGATGGCTCGATCATCTTCGTCGAGCTGAATGGCGGGCGGGTGTCGCGCGTCGATGCCTCGGGCCAATATTCCGTGCTGGGTCCGACCGGGGGCGGGCCGAATGGTCTCGCCCGCGGGCCGGATGACATGCTGTACCTCTGCGACAATGGCGGCAGTCACTATGAGCCCGGGCATTTTGCCGGGCAGGGGCCCTCGAAGGACTATGAGGGCGGATCGATACAGCGAGTGGACCCGGTCACCGGCGCGCGCACGACGCTGTATCGTGAATGCGACGGCCATCGGCTTGCAGCACCCAATGATCTCGTCTTCGACCGCCAGGGCGGCTTCTACTTCACCGATCTGGGCAAGCGCCGGAAGCGCGACCGCGACCATGGTGGGCTGTATTACGCGCTCCCCGATGGCTCTTCGATCCGGGAGCTTATCTACCCCATGCTCTCGCCCAATGGCGTGGGCCTCTCGCCTGACGAAAAGACGCTCTACGTGGCTGATACCGAGACGGCACGGCTCTGGGCCTTCGACATCGAGGCGCCCGGGATGATCCGCAAGGCTGGCTTCCCCTCGCCCCATGGTGGCCGCAGCATCGCCACCATGGGCGAGCTGTGCCGCTTCGACAGCCTGGCCGTTGAGGCTTCCGGCAATATCGCCGTCACCACCATGCTGACCGGGGCTGTCACGGTCTTCGCCCCGGATGGGCGGCTGGTGCGCTCGGTGCCGATGCCGGACACGCACCCGACCAATATCTGTTTCGGCGGGCCGGACATGAGCACCGCCACCATCACGCTCTCCCGGAAGGGGGAGCTGGTGGCGATGCACTGGCCGGAACCGGGGTTGCGCCTCAACTTCCAGGAATGACGTGGCGCCGCCCGGGCGTATCCTTCAGCGGGAAGCCGGCGCCTGGCTGCGCTGCCACATCCGCACGGATTGGGCCAGCGACAGGCGCTCCTGGGCGATCTTGGCGGCGAATTCGTCGGGCGTCGTGGGTTCCGGCTCGAAGCCCGCGGCCATCAGGCGGGAGCGCACCGTGTCGTCGCGCAGCGCCTCGCCGATCGCCGCATTGGCCTTGTCGATCACCTCGCCCGGCAGGCGGGCCGGCCCGAAGAGGCCGACCCAGCTCGTCACATCGAAGCCTGGGAAACCGCTTTCGGCGAAGCTGGGCAGCTCCGGCAGGGCGACGGAGCGCCTGGCGCCCGTGCTGGCGATGTAGCGGGCGCGGCCAGCGCTGGCCGCGTGCGCGGCAGAGGAGACGGTGATGCAGGCGACGTCGAGATTGCCGGCCGCCACATCGGTCCCCGCCTCGGCACCGCTGCGATAGGGCACGTGCTCCATGGGCAGGCCGCTGCGCTGGCCCAGCAATTCCCCCGTCAGATGCCCGGCACTGCCTATGCCGGAGGAGCCGAAGATGACGGTGCCGCCGCGCGCCCGCGCCTCGGCGATGAAGCCCTGCAGATCCTGCGCGGCGTAGCGGGTGGAGATGATCCACACCCAGGGCTGCACCGTGACGCCCGATACGTAGCTGAAACTGGTTTCGTAGTTGATGGGGATGTTGGGCTGCAGCAGTGGATTGATGATGTGATTCGGGCTGTCGAACATCAGGGTGTAGCCATCGGGCTCGGCCCGCGCGACGCTGACCGCGCCGATGGTGCCGCCAGCCCCCGTGCGGTTTTCCACGATGACGGATTGGCCCAACGCCTCCGACATCCGGGGTTGGACCAGCCGTGCCACGGTATCGGCCGCGCCGCCCGCGCCGAAATTCACCACGAGGCGCACCGGGCGGCTGGGATATTGGCCCTGCGCGCGGACCGCGGGTGCCACCAGCGCCGCGGCCATCCCGTGCAGCGCCGCGCGCCGCCAAACCCTGGTTGTCATTGGACGTCTTCCCCCGTTCGAACGGTCAGCGCGTGGCTTCGAAGGCCAGGATCTTGTCGAGATGGCCCAGCGTGAAGTCGATTTCGTCCACCCCTTCCAGCAGCAGGCGCTTGCGAAAGGGGTCGATCTCGAAGCGCCGCGCCACGCCGTCAACACCGGTCACGGTCTGCGCCGCCAGATCAATGGCGAAGGGCGTGCCCTGCATGGTGCCGGCCTGGGCGCGCAGCTCCGCAACCTCAGCTTCGGGCAGGACGATCGGCAGCAGCCCGTTCTTGAAGCAGTTGTTGTGGAAGATGTCGCCGAAGCTGGGCGCGATGACGCAGCGGATGCCGTAGTCATGCAGCGCGAAGACGGCGGATTCGCGCGATGAGCCGCAGCCGAAATTCTCGTTGGCGACGATCACGCGTGCGTCACGGAAGGCTGGCTGGTTGAGGACGAAATCCTCGTTCACCGTTCCATCGGCGTGAAAGCGCAGATCGCGGAACAGGCATTCGCCGAACCCCTCCTCGCGTTTGCGGCGCAGGAAACGGCCGGGGATCAGCGCATCGGTGTTGACGTCGCGCTGCTCCAGGGGGGCGGCGGTGGCGATCAGGGTCTCGAACTTGGCCATGTCAGCCTCCCAGGATGCGGTGATCGGCGAAGTGGCCGCTGACGGCTGTGGCGGCCGCCGTGGCGGGGCTGACCAGATGGGTGCGCGCCTGCGGCCCTTGCCGCCCCACGAAATTGCGGTTGGACGTGGAAGCGCTGCGCTTGCCCGGCGGCACCGTATCGCCATTCACCGCGAGGCACATCGAACAGCCGGAATAGCGCCACTGGAAGCCCGCCTCGGTGAAGATGCGGTCGAGCCCCTCCGCCTCCGCCTGCAGCCGCACCAGGCCCGAACCCGGCACGGCGATGGCGGTCACACCCGGCGCGACACGGCGGCCCTTCAGCACCGCGGCGGCGGCCCGGAAATCCTCGATGCGGCCATTGGTGCAGGAACCGATGAAGACGTAGTCCACCGCAACATCAGCCAGCTTCATGCCCGCCTTCAGCCCCATATAGTCCAGCGCGGCCTGCAACACGCGGCGTTGCGCGGGGTCCTCCACGCCGGCCACATCGGGGATGGCAGCCGTCACCGCCACCGCCTCGGAGGGGCGGTTGCCCCAGGTTACCATGGGTTCGATGCCGCGGGCGTCGAGCACCACCTCGCGGTCGAAGATCGCGCCTGGGTCGGTCACGAGGTCACGCCACCGCGCCACGGCCGCATCCCATGCCTCGCCCTTTGGCGCGTGCGGGCGGTCCTGCAGATAGGCGAAGGTGGTCTCATCGGGCGCCACCATTCCCGCCCGCGCGCCGGCCTCGATCGACATGTTGCAGATGGTGAGCCGCGCTTCCATCGAGAGCGCCTCGATCGTCGATCCGGCATATTCGATGGCATGGCCGGTGGCGCCGTTCACGCCGATCTGTGCGATCAGCGCCAGCACCACATCCTTGCCCGAAACGCCGGCGCCGAGCTCGCCCTCGACCAGCACGCGCATGACCTTCGGCTTGCGCTGCCATAACGTCTGCGTCGCCAGCACATGCGCGACCTCGGAGGCGCCGATGCCGAAGGCCATGGCGCCCACCGCGCCATGCGTGGAGGTGTGGCTATCGCCGCAGAGAATGAGCATGCCGGGCAGGCTCAGCCCCTGTTCGGGCCCCATGACATGGACGATGCCATGGCGGCTGTCTGCCAGCCCGTATTCCACCACGCCCGAGGCCTGGGCGTTGCGGGTGAGCGAGGCCACCATGTCCTTGCGGTCCTCGCCATCGATGTCGGCGAAGTTGCGGCTCGTGGTCGCCACATAGTGGTCGGGCGTGGCGAAGGTCAGGTCGGGCCGGCGGACGGAAAGGCCGCGATCGGCCAGCTGCTTGTAGGCCGTGCGCGAACCATCATGGATGAAGTGCCGGTCAACATAGAGCAGGCTTTGCCCGTCCTCGTCGCGATGCACCTCATGGGCAGTCCAGATTTTATCGAAGAGGGTGAGCGGGCGGGGCATGGGCGTCACGATGCCCAGCGGTGGCGGCCGGCGCCATCAACGGGTGGACCGGCGGGTGCGCTTGGACGTTTGCCGGGTGACATCGATGATTTCCTCCCCTTGGTTGGAGCGAGGTTGGCCCCAACCTTCCGCCTGGGCAATCAGCCGCTCCGAAGGGGGAGCATTCGGGACGGTGGTGTGGGCATGCCGCTCAGCGCCAGCGGGATGGACCTTTGCTTCAACCAGCTCGGGGATGCGATGGACCCGCGCCGCGGGGATCCCTGTACGCTGAAATGGAACGGTGTTGCGCCTCGCCGCCTGACCCAGGAATTGTCACGCAAGAAGACCGAACAAAAAACCCCGGGCACATCAGCGCCCGGGGTTCCATGTCAGTCAAACGGCTTGGCGAAGGATCACTCCTTGCCGGCCATCTCCCGCTGGCGGCGGATGGCCGCGCCCAGGATGTCGCCCAGCGAGGCGCCGGAGTCGACCGAGCCGAACTCCTTCATCGCCTCGCGCTCTTCCTCCACTTCCTTGCCCTTCACGGTCAGGGAGAGGCGGCGCGCCGCACGGTCCACGGCGACGATCTTGGCGTCCACGGTCTCGCCGACCGCGTACTTCTCCGGGCGCTGGTCCTGGCGGTCGCGGGCCAGTTCGGCGCGGCGGATGAAGCCGGTGAGGATTTCCTCGACCTTCACCTCGATGCCGTTCGCTTCCACCTTGGTCACGATGCAGCTCACGATATCGCCCTTGCGGATGCGGTCCAGCACCTCGGCGGCCGGGTCGGCCTCCAGCTGCTTGATGCCGAGCGAGATGCGCTCCTTCTCGACATCGACGTCCAGCACCTTGGCCTTGACGATCTGGCCCTTCTGGTAGGCCGCCATCGCCTGCTCGCCCTGCACATCCCAGCTGATGTCGGACATATGGACCATGCCATCCACATCGGCCGCGATGCCGATGAAGAGCCCGAACTCGGTGATGTTGCGGATCTCGCCCTCGATGACCGAACCCGGCGGGTTGGCATCCTGGAACACTTCCCAGGGGTTGCCCTGCGCCTGCTTCAGGCCAAGCGAAATGCGGCGCTTCGGCTCGTCCACATCCAGGATCAGCACATCCACCTGCTCGGAGGTCGCGACGATCTTGCCCGGGTGGACGTTCTTCTTCGTCCAGGACATTTCGGAGACGTGCACGAGACCCTCGACACCCGGCTCCAGCTCCACGAAGGCGCCGTAGTCGGTGATGTTCGTCACGCGGCCGGCGAACTTGCCGCTGACCGGGTACTTGATGGCGACACCATCCCAGGGGTCCGACATCAGCTGCTTCATGCCCAGGCTGATGCGCTGGGTTTCCTGGTTGAAGCGCACCACCTGCACCTTCACCGGCATGCCGATGGTGAGTGCTTCGCTGGGGTGGTTGATCCGGCGCCAGGCAATGTCGGTGACATGCAGCAGCCCGTCGACGCCGCCTAGGTCCACGAAGGCGCCGTAATCCGTGATGTTCTTCACCACGCCGTCCAGGATCATGCCTTCCTTCAGGCCCTGGATGAGCTCGCTGCGCTGTTCGGCGCGGGTCTCTTCCAGAACGGCACGGCGGCTGACCACGATGTTGCCGCGCGCGCGGTCCATCTTCAGGATCTGGAAGGGCTGGCTCATGCCCATCAGCGGGCCCACGTCGCGGACGGGGCGGATATCGACCTGGCTGCCGGGCAGGAAGGCCACGGCGCCACCGAGATCGACGGTGAAGCCACCCTTCACCCGGCCGAAGATGATGCCATTGACGCGGATCTGCGCGGCGGCCGCCTTCTCCAGCAAGGTCCAGGCTTCCTCGCGGCGGGCCTTTTCGCGGCTCAGCACGATGGAACCGTCACGGTCCTCGTAGCGCTCGATGAACAGCTCGACCATGTCGCCGGGCTTCACTTCGGGCTTCATGCCGGCGGGCGCGAATTCCTTGAGCGGCACGCGGCCTTCGCTCTTCAGCCCGACATCGACCACGGCCACATCATCATCGATGCGGATCACGCGGCCTGTCACGACGGAGCCGGCGAAGCCGGTGTCAGCACCCATCATCTCATCGAGAAGGGTGGCAAAATCCTCGGTTTCCCCGAGGGTGTTGGCTTGTGCCATAAAGTTGTTCTGTCCTGTGTGGGCGGTTGCGCCCACGAAGGTCTGCGCACCCGCCATCGGCAGGAACGGCTTGCGGAAACCGGGGCCATGCCCAATTCCGCCCTCAATCCAGGCGCGTGACGGTCCGCCCGGTATCCGCCCTGGGCATATGCCCAAAGCGCCAGAGGCCATGGCCACTGACGTTCTGCCAGCCTATCCGCCGGTTGCAGGCGCGGGTCAAGCGGGAAATCGACGCGAAGCGGCGCCATTTCCGCGCCTCAAGGCACAATCGTCCGTGGTTCAGATACCGTGTGAAGTCAGCTTGGGCGCGAGCAGCGCCATTGCGGCGGTGAAGGCGGCATCGGCATCGAGATGCGTGGTGTCCAGCAGCATGGCATCGGCGGCGGGGCGCAGCGGCGCCACCGGGCGGTTCTCATCCTGCGCGTCGCGGTCGCGCACCTCCGACAGCACCTGGGCGTAATCAGCCGCCACGCCGCGGCCCAGCAGCTCGGCATGGCGGCGCCTGGCGCGCTCTTCCGGCGAGGCGGTGACGAAGAGCTTCGCCTGGGCGTCCGGGAAGACCACGGTGCCGATGTCGCGCCCATCCAGCACCGCGCCGCGCTCGCGCCCGAAGCGGCGCTGGAATTCCAGCAATTCCGCCCGCACATCGCCAATGGCGGCGACCGCGGTGGCGGCCATGTCGGCCACAGGGCCGCGCAGGTCGGGGCGGGTGAAATCCGCCGGCATGAGGGCGCGCGCGGCGGCGAGGGCGGCCGGCACGTCTCGCGGGTCCGCCCCCGCATCCAGCACACGGCGCCCGACAGCGCGGTACAGCAGCCCGGTGTCGAGATAGGGCAGCCCCAGCGCGGCCGCGAGCCTGCGCGCCAGCGTGCCCTTGCCGGCGGCGGCCGGCCCATCCACCGCGATGATCACGCGGGCAGGATCGCCTGGCTGCCCGCCACGCGATTCACCAGATCGGCAAAGCCAGGAAAGCTGGTCTCGATGAAGCCGGCATCATCCACCGCCATGCCCGCCTTCGCCGCCAGCCCCAGCACCAGGCCGGACATGGCGATGCGGTGGTCCATATTGGTGGGCACCACGCCGCCACCTGCGACCTGGCCGCCATGCACGATCAAATCATCACCCTCGATCTCCACCTGCACCCCGGCGGCACGCAGCATGGCTGCGGTGCCGGCAAGCCGGTCGCTCTCCTTCACGCGCAGCTCGGCTAGGCCGCGCATCCGGGTGGTGCCGCGAGCGCAGGCGGCGGCCACGGCCAGGATGGGGTATTCATCGATCATGCTCGGCGCCCGGCCGGCGGGAATATCGGCGCCCTGCAGCTGGGTGGCCTTCACCACCAGGTCGCCCACCGGCTCGCCACCCTCGATGCGCTGATTGGCGACGGAGATGCCCGCGCCCATGTCGTTCAGGCTCTCGAAAATGCCGGCGCGCAAAGGGTTGAGGCCGACATTCTCGATGACGATGCGGCTGCCCGGCACCAGCAGGGCGGCCACCGCCAGGAAGGCGGCGGAGGATGGGTCGCCTGGCACCACAACGGGTGCAGCCACCAGCTCAGGCTGACCCACCAACTCGATCACCCGGCCTCGACCCTCGATGCCGACATGCACGGTGGCGCCGAAGTGCCGGAGCATGTTCTCGGAATGGTCGCGCGTCGCCTCGTCCTCGATCACACGGGTGGTGCCACGCGCGCAGAGCCCGGCCAGCAGGCAGGCTGATTTCACCTGGGCCGAGGCCACGGGCAGGCGGTAATCCAGCGGCAGCGCCTCGCGCGCGCCCTGCACCGCCAGTGGCAGCCGCCCACCCTCGCGGGTGAAGAACTGTGCGCCCGTCGCCGAGAGCGGGTCGGTCACCCGCTTCATCGGGCGGCGGCGCAGGCTGGCATCGCCCGTCATGACCGCGAAGATGGGGTGGCCGGCCAGCAGGCCGCAGATCAGCCGGGCTGCGGTGCCGCTGTTGCCCATGTCCAGCACATCGGCAGGTTCGGTCAGCCCGCCCACGCCGCGGCCGGCGACGCGCCATTTGCCATCGCCCAGGCGGTCCACCGTCGCGCCCAGCAAGCGCATGGCGGCGGCGGTGCGCAGGACATCCTCGCCCTCGAGCAGACCTTCGATGCTGGTGGTGCCCACGGCGAGGGCGCCGAACATGAGTGCGCGATGTGAAATCGACTTGTCACCAGCCACCCGCAGTCGGCCTGAAAGAGGCTGCGTGGGGGGCGCGGAACGGAGCGGCCTGGCGGCGGAAGCGTCGTGCATGATCGGCGTGGTTTGACAGGGGGTTGGACGCATGGCAATGCGCCGCACCCCGGGACACGGTGGCGCTTCCTTCAGGCCCGGGGAAGCCCACCTTCTATAAGGCAGTGAGAATGGCGAAGCCCGACCTTGGATTGAAACGGACCTGCGTGTCCTGCGGCGCGAAATTCTACGACCTGACGAAGCAGCCCGCCGTCTGCCCGAAATGCGGCACCGAGCAGCCGGCCGAGCAGCCCCGGCCGAAGCGCGGCCCCGCCATCGTCGATGAGAAGCTGAAGAAGCGCGCCGCCACTGCTGGGGCGGATGCCGAGACTGATGATGTCGAGATCGAGGATGTTGATGCCGACGCGGCGGCGCTGGAGGCTGACGACCTCGATGACGAGGATGAGGCCATCGACGCCGAGATCGAGGTCGAGGGCGAGCGCGACGAAGAGAGCTAAGGTTCGTCTCAATAACCGAGACGATCGGGGCGGCTGGTGAAAACCAGCCGCTTTTTTCATGCCTGGGCGGTGAATCAGAGCTTGTTCAAGAGATGTTCTCAATAATCGGATAAAACCTGCTCATTTTTCTCGTTAATAAGACGTCAAAGACGCGTATACGCGCTGGACAACACACGTATAGGTAGTATTTTAGGGGAACCAGCAACCAAAAGGGCTTCCCCCCATGCGCATCCTGCTCGCTGAAGATGATCGGACCATCGCCCGCGGCATCAGCTTCGTGCTGCAACAGGCGCGAATGGTGGTCGATACCGCCGAAACCGGCGCTGAGGCCATCGATCTCGCCAAGCTCTATGATTATGACGCCATCATCATGGATGTGATGTTGCCCGATGGTGAAGGCTTCGATGTCGTGCGCCGCATCCGCGCCATGAAGAACGCCGCGCCGATCCTCATGCTCTCCGCCCAGGCGCTGGCCGAGGCCAAGATCAAGGGGCTGCAGGCCGGCGCTGATGACTACCTCGCCAAGCCCTTCGACCAGCAGGAGCTTGTGGCACGCCTCCAGGCGATCATCCGCCGCAGCAAGGGCTTTTCCCATTCCCGCCTCGAAGTCGGGGGCATCATCATGGATCTTTCAGCCCGCGAGGTCTCGGTCGATGGGCTGCCGGTCGCCCTGACCAGCAAGGAATACGCCATCCTGGAGCTGCTGGTGCTGCGCCGAGGCGCCGTGCTCAGCAAGGAGAACTTCCTCGACCACCTCTATGGCGGGATCGATGAGCCGGACGCCAAAATCATCGATGTCTTCATCTGCAAGCTGCGCAAGAAACTGGCCAGTGCCGGAGCTGACAATCTGATCGGTACCGTCTGGGGGCGCGGCTATATCGTGCGCGACCAGCAGATGCAGCGCAGCATGGCGCCGGCACCCAAGCCCCGTCAGGTGCTGGCCACACAAATGGCCTGAGGCATCACCGCCCCAGCCAGGCCCTCAGCCTGCCCGGCGCCGCCGCCATCGCCTCGGGCGCGCCGCAATAGCTGAAGCGCATGTATCGCCCGCCACGGGTGCGGTCGAAATCCACGCCGGGGGTGGCGGCGACCCCCGCCCCCTCCAGCATGGCCGCGGCGAAGGCCGGGCTGTCATTGCTCAGCCGGCTGATCTCGCACCAGAGGTAGAAGGCGCCATCTGCTGCGGCGATGTCGCTGAAGCCGGCCTGCGGCAGACCCTCCAGCAGCGCTGCACGGCTGGCCGCGTAGCGCGCCTTGTTGGCTTCCAACTCCGGCCTGCAATCCATCGCCGCCTCCGCCACCAACTGGGCGATATGCGGCGCGGAGATGAACATGTTCTGCGCCAGGCATTCCACCGGCCGTACCAGATCCTCCGGCAGCAGCAGCCAGCCCACCCGCCAGCCCGTCATCGACCAGTATTTCGAGAAACTGTTCACCACCACCGCGCTCGGTGAGAAGGCGGCGGCCGAGCTTTCGGCCACGGTGCCCCAACTCAGCCCGTGATAGATCTCATCCGAGATCAGCCGCACCCCATTGGCGTGGCACCAGCGCGCGATCGCCTCCAGCTCCGCGGGCGCAAGCATGGTGCCTGCGGGGTTGCAGGGGCTGGCCACAACCAGCCCATCGGGGAGCGAGTCCAAGGCTTCCAGCATGGCCAGCGTGGGCTGGAAGCGGCTCTCCGGGCCGCATTCCAGCAGCACGGGCCGCATCCCCAAAGCGGTCAGGATATTGGCGTAGGGTGGGTAGAAGGGTGCCGCCATGGCCACCCTGTCCCCAGGGTCGAAGGCGGCCAGGAAGGCCAAAGGAAAGGCGCCTGAGGCACCCACCGTCACCGCGATGCGCGACGGCTCGACCGCGTGCGCGTAGTGCTCGGCATAGTGCCGGGCAATGCGGGCCCGCAGCGAAGGCAGGCCGAAGGCTTCAGTATAGCCCATCGGCGCGCGCGCCCCGAGCGCCGCCATCGCCGCCGCCACCGCGCCCGCCGGCGCGCCGGTCGCGGGCTGGCCCACCTCCATGCGAAGAATTCCCGGCGCGCCAGGTGGCAGCACCGCAGCCCGCGCATTGGCCGCGGTGATCACATCCATCACCAGGAAGGGCGGCGCCATCGCGCCTCGGCCCACCTTCATCAATCGACGGCGCCCAGGGCCACGCCCAGCCCGCGCGGGTCGGTCACCGTCTGGCATTCCTGCGGACGGCCCGGCAGGTAACGCGGGCAGGCCGCCAGCTGGGCCCGCCCGGGTTCGGGCGAGTTCTCCACCACGGCAAAGACCGGCTCCAGGCGGCGCTGCATCTGCGCCGCCAGCGGACCAGCCACGGCCATCGGTGCCGATTGCTGACCAGAAGCCGCGACGGCGATGCGGAAGGCCCGCAGCGTGGGGTTCCAGCCCACCGCGGCGGCGGCCAGCGGCGGCTGGATCGCGCCCAGGCCAGGGGCCGCGGCCAGCAGCATGCCGGTGCCTGGCGCCATCCGCCCAATGCCGAACAGGTTGTTCATGGTGAAGATGCAGGCCACCGCGCCGCCCTGTCGGTCAAATACCGTCAGCGCCGTGCTGGCCGGCAGGGCCGGGAAACGCCCTGGTGGAAGGTCCGCCTGCGCCAGCAGGCCCTCGGCATTGCCGCCCTGGCCGGATCGGGCCGCGTAGGCCACTGCCATGGCGCGGGACTGGGCCTGATCGGCGCTCTGCCCCGCCGCCAGGGCGGCATAGCCCGCCGCCGCCGCAAGGCCGCCATCCACCGGCAGGAAACCGATGCGATCGCCGCCGCCGGCATCGCGCAGCAGGGCGGGGCCCACCGCCGGCAGCGCTGCGCGCAGTTCGGCAACCGTCATGTCGCCACCACCAGCCGCCGGCACCAGTTCGGTCAGGCGCCGGGCGAAGCCGCCCTGATGCATGTCGCCCACGCCCTGCGTGCGCATCGCGGTCAGCGTGCCGGCCAGGGCTGTATTGGTGAGATTGTCGCCCACCCGCAGCGGCGCGCCATCGGGCCGGGTGAATACGGCGCGGGAGCCGGGGTCGGACATCAGCGCCCCACCCACCACCGCCAGATCCGCCACCAGCGCGCGCGATACGGGCGCGCCGAAGCGCGCCAACTGCTCGGCCGGTGCCATCAATTCCTCGAAGGGGCGGCCGCCCTGCATGCGGGTGGTCAGCGCGAAAAGGCCGCGTGCCATCATCGGCACCGCCGCCGGACGGTCCGCCGTCGAAGTGCCGCCCTGGCGCTCACCAGGCATGAAGATCACGGCTTCCGGCGCGTCGCGCCGCGGATGATAGACCACGCAGGCCCCGCCGCCGCCCAGCCCCGCGCGTGAGGGCAGGGTGACGCTGAGCATGAAGCCCGCTGCCGCTGCCGCATCGGCCGCCGTACCACCCGCGCTGAGCACCGCACGGGCCGCGGCGCTGGCGCTCGGCTCCTCGGACGCCACGCCGCCCAGGAAGCCGCGGACGAAGCCTTGGGTCCCCGCTGGCGGGCCCGACGTGCCACCCAGGAAATCGCGGGTGGATTCACAGCCCGCGAGCCCCAGGGATGCGGTAAGAAGCAACAGTGGCTTGAGCATGATCTTCATGGCGATTGCAGCTTCCAGGGTCAGGCAGAACGCTGCCGGATAGACGCCTTCGCCGACCCCGGCAACAACCCCATGCGCCGGGTCGCGTTTCATGCCAAGATCGTCCCGAACCCGGAGCACCCCATGGTCCCCACCCGCCGCGCCCTGCTGGGCCTGTTTATTGCCCTGCCCGCCGCCGCGCAGGGCTTCACCGAGGAGCAGCGGGCCGAGATCCTGTCCATCCTCCGCCGCGCCCTGGCCGAGGACCCCTCCATCCTGCGCGAGGCCATGGCCGCTATGGAGGTTGCCGAGCAGGCTGCTGCGGCCGAGGCGCAGCGCCGGGCGATCCGCAGCAATGTCGACGCCCTGCTGCGCGACGCCGCCGACCCGGTGCGTGGCAATCCGCAGGGCCGCATCACCATCGTCGAGTTCTTCGATGCCCGTTGCGGCTATTGCCGCACGCTGCACCCCACCATGGAGGAGCTGCTGCGGCGCAACCGCGACATCCGCCTGGTGCTGAAGGACCTGCCGATCCTCGGCCCCAACTCGGTGCTGGCCACCCGTGCCCTGCTGGCCGCCCAGCGCCAGGGGAGATATCCGCAGCTCTATGACGCGCTGATGCGGCTGCGCGAGGAGATTACCGAACCCGTGCTGCGGCGCGAGGCCGAGCGCGCCGGCCTGGAATGGCAGCGCCTGCGCCGCGAGATGGACGACCCTGCCATCGCACGGCGAATCGAGGCCAATCTCGGCCTCGCCCGCGCGCTCGACATTCAGGGCACGCCCGCGCTGGTGATCGGCGACACCATCATCCCCGGCGCGGTGGAGCTGGCGCAGCTGGAAGCCGCCGTCGCTGCCATACGCTAGCACCGTTTCAATGCGAGCGAAGGCTGTGACGCGGTTTTAGCCGTTGTTTTTCCACGTTCTCCGAGTCCTGGTGCGAAGTTGCAAGGTTTGGAGACGAGAGAGGTGCCTCTGCCGCGGCCAGACGCCTATCCCGCAATGGTCGATAACCGGAGAGAATTGTTGCGCGGGTCTGGTCATGAACCGCGCAGGGTTTGTCGGAGGCTCCCGCCCCTGAGAGGCTGGAGCGATGCCGAACCAGCCGACGGATAGGTTCCCTCCACCCCGAGGCTCGGGACTGCACGGTTCGAATACTGCTGGATCACGCGGCGCAGCACCCCTCTCGATATGCCCGACGCCGGCCAGCTACGCCGTCGCATCGCGCCGCGCGTGTCCCGCGGCGATATGGGTGGCCATTGAAGCCCCCATCGGTTCCGCCCGGTGGCAAGTGCGGGCTACACTGCGGCTCATTGGAACATGCTGCTGGAGGGCACGGCGGTCCATGTCAAAGAGCAGGCAAATCCAGGTCGGCGCAGCCATCGGGCTGGGGATGACCGCGCGCGCCGCGGCCGATGGCGGTGCCGATTTCCTGCTTGTGCTCAATGCCGGGCGACTGCGCGTCATGGGCGCTCCCTCGGTCGCTGCCATGCTGCCCATTCGCGACAGCAACGCTTTCACCGATGCTTTTGCCCGCGCCGAGATCCTCGACCGCGTCGCCATCCCCCTCTTCTTCGGCGCAGCCATCTGCGACCCGCGCCTGGAACTCGATGGTTTTCTCCGGCGCATCCGGGCCACAGGCTATCAGGGTGTGACAAACTTCCCCACCGCCATCCACTATGATGGTGCCTTCCGCGCGGCGCTGGAGCAGGCGGGGCTGGGCTTCGGGCGGGAGGTGGAGATGCTCCGCCAGGCACGGCAATTCGGCCTGGCCACGCTGGGCTATGCCAAGACCCGGGCCGAGATCGATGCGCTGCTGCACGCTGGGGTGGACCGTATCTGCCTGAATTTCGGCTGGAACGCCGGTGGCACGCAGGGCGTGCCGGGGGGCGTGCGCCTCGATGACGCGGCCGAGCGCGCCCGCCGTATCTTCGCCCATATCCGCAGGCGCGCACCGGAGGGCACGCTATGTTTCGTCGAGGGCGGGCCGATCATCGACCCCGCGCATATGCTCCAGGTCTGCGACGCCTCGCGCGCCGATGGCTACATCGGCGGCTCGACGCTGGACCGCCTGCCGCTGGAGATGGCGGTGATGCAGACCACCTCCGCCTTCAAGACCGCTGCCCTGCTGCGGGAGGCGCCGGGTCTCCAGGCCGGGCAGATCGAAGGGTTGGTCGGCCGTTCGTTGGCTGCCCGTCAGGTCGCCACCCGCATCGCCCGCCTGGTGGCGACGGACCTGCCCATCCTGATCGAGGGGGAGGCCGGATCGGGGCGCACCACCACCGCGCGGGCGATCCATCGCGCCAGCCGGCGCAGTGGCGGGCTCACCTTCCTCGACGGACGGGATGAGATCGCGAGCCGCCTGTTCGGCGAGGGCAGGCCCGGGCTGCTTGCCCTGCCGCAGAACACCATCGTGATCGAGCAGGCCGATGCGCTCCCCCCCAGCCTGCTGGCGCGGCTGACGGAGTGGATCGAGCGCGGCACCTTCGATCGCTTCGCGCGGCCGATGGAGCGCCCGCCGCGCGCGCGGCTGCTGCTCATCCACCCGCTGGGGGCGGCCTCCATGGCCCGCGCGCTCTCGGCCCAGCGCCTCGTGGTGCCGCCGCTGCGCGAGCGGATGGAGGATCTGCCCCTGCTCGCCCGCGCCATGCTGCGCGCCGCCGGCCGGGCCGCGCTGACGCTGGAGCCGGCGGCGCTGCGGCTGCTGATGGCGCAGTCCTGGCCGGGCAATCTGCGCGGTCTGCACGACATCCTGCTTCGTGCCGCGACCGATGCGCGTGATGGCCGGATCGGTGCCGCGCTGCTGGAGGGCCTGCTGGGCCCCACCACGGCGGGTCCGACACCGGAGGCGATGGATGAGCGCGGCTGGATTCTCGACGCGTTGCGACGCCATCGCTTCCGCCGCGGTGAGACGGCCGCCTTTCTCGGCGTCAGCCGCAAGACACTTTACAATCGCATGCGGCGTCTGGGGCTGGAGGCCTGATCGTGCCAGGCCAGCGCCTCGCCCCCCTCGATCGCGACATGGCCGGCGAGGTCGGCCCACCAGGCGGCAGGGTCGCGTGGTGGCGTGAGGCCGGGATGCAGCAGGATGCGGCGCAACCCCATCCCCAGCGCCAGTGAGGCCGCGGCGCGGGAGGTGACGCAGGCCATGGCCGCCACGCCCAGCTCCTGCAGCCGCAGCAGCAGTCGAAACTCGGCCTCCGCCCGATACCCCACAGAGCCGAGCACGGCAGCGGTTTCCCCATCGAAGAACTGCACGCTGGGCAGGTTGACCGCCTCGCGGATACCCGCGCCGAGCAGCGCGGCCGCCATGTCCGCCGGGCGCAGGAACGGGTCGCATGCGAACACCCCGGCTACTGGCGGTGCGGCGCGGAACGGCCGCCGCCCCGCGAGCGCCGCGATCAGCGCGCCATTGATGTCCAGTACCGGCAGAAGCCCGACAAGCGGCCAGCTTGCCTGCGGAAAGGCGGCGAGCGCGGGCAGGTAGATGCTGTGGGCACGGGCCTGGGGCGCCAGCCCGTCCAGCGTTGCCACGGGTGACCAAGCGGGGATGGAGGGCTGCAGTTTCATGACCCAATATTACCCAATAATATCCAATAATCCATCTTGAAGCGGGCAGCCCGCCTCGGGCACATCACCGGCGAAGAACAAGCCGCGCCGCGGCCAGGGAGAACGGGTCGGGAATGGATCTCGCCGCCACCATCGCGCTGAACGGGCTGACGCTCGCCGCGCTGTATTTTCTCGTGGCCAGCGGCTTCTCGCTGATCTTCGGCCTGATGCGCGTGGTGAACATGGCGCATGGCTCGCTCTACCTTGTCGCCGCCTATGTCGGATATGCGGTGTTCGAGCCGCTTTATGACCGCGATGTCTGGTACGCGTGGTATGCTGGGCTCGCCGCCGGCATCGTCTGCGCCGCCATTCTCGGCGCGCTGATGCAGAAGCTGCTGCTGGGCTGGATGCAGGGGCAGGAGCTGCGCCAGGCGCTGGTCACCATCGGCGTCTCGATCATCGCAGCCGACCAGCTGCTGGCCTTCTATGGCGGCAGCCCCAGGCAGTTCTTTGCCCCCGACGCGATCTTCGGCTCCACACAGATCCCGGGACTGGGCGGCTATCCCACCTTCCGGCTGGTGCAGATCGGCATCGCGGTCGCCGTCGGGATCGGGCTCTGGCTGCTGCTCAACCGCACCAAGCTGGGCATGATGATCCGTGCGGGGGTGGATGACCGCGACATGCTGGGCGCCTGCGGGGTGAATGTCCCGCTCGTCGGCATCGTCGTCTTCGCGCTGGGTGCGGCGCTGGCGGGATTGGGGGGCGTCATCGGCGCCACGGCGCAGCCGCTGGCCCAGGGGGTGGATGGACGTTTTCTCCTGGTCTCGCTGGTGGTTGTCATCGTGGGCGGCATGGGCTCGGTGCCCGGCACCGCGTTGGGCGCCATCCTGATCGGCCTCGCCGAGCAGATCGGCCAGGCGATCTTCCCGACCTACTCGGTGATCCTCACCTTCGTGATCATGGTCGCCGTGCTGGCGACGCGGCCGCAGGGGATTCTGGGCCGTGCATAGCCGCATCCTCCTTTGGTCGCTGCTTGGCCTCGTGCTGATGCTGCTGGCGCCGTGGTTCCTGCTGCAGGTGCTGCCGGCCAATCAGGCGCAGTTCTGGACAGCCAATATCCTGGGCCGCGGCATCGTCTTCGGCATCATCGCCATGTCGCTGACCTTCCTAGCCACCTATGGCGGCTTCATCTCGCTGGCGCAGATGATGATCGCGGGTGTGGCGGGCTATGCCGTTGCCGTTTTCGTCGATGGCGCTGTGCCGCGGATCGTGGGCGGCTTCGGATATGCGGTGGCGATCCCGATCGGCATTCTCGCGGCCACGGTGATGGGGCTGGTCGTCGGTGCCATTTCGGTGCGCACGCGCGACATCTACCTGTTGATGATCACGCTGGCCCTGGCGATGGGCGTGTTCCGCTTCATCGAGACCAACATCGCCTGGTTCAACGGCTATGAGGGCATCCGCAACGTCGTCGGTCCGGACGTCTTCGGCTTCGATTTCCGCAACGCCTATGTGTTCTACTACATCGCGCTGGGCACCGCGGCGGCGCTGTATCTCGGCGTGCTCTACCTCGTTCGCACGCCCTTCGGGCTGGTGCTGCAAGGCATTCGCGACAATCCGCGCCGGGTGGCGGCGCTGGGCTATGCGGTGGGGCCGCACCGGATCGCGGCCTTCGGCGTGGCAGGCTTCATCGCCGGCTGCGGCGGCGTGCTGGCGACGATCTACAATATCGGTATCTCCCCGGGCTCGATTGGCCTGGGGGCCACGGTGAACGTGCTGATCATGAGCGTGATCGGCGGGTTGGGGCACCCCATCGGTGCCTTCATCGGCTCGCTGGTCTTCACCTTCTTCGACACCTTCGCGGCCTCGATCTACGACCGCGAGCGTTTCAACACGCTGATCGGCGTGGTCTTCCTGGTCATCGTGCTGCTCTCGCCCGATGGGCTGCTGGGCGCCGGCGCCAGGCTCCGCAAGATGCTCGGGGGCCGCGATGCGCCCTGAGACCCAACCCCGCGGGGAGTGTCCAGCCCCGCGCGCGACAAGAACGGACAACACCATGGAGGATACCAACATGACGTTCAGCCTTTCGCGCCGCACTGCCCTGATGGGCACGGGCGCTCTTCTCGCCGCCCCTGCCTTCGCCCAGCGCGCGCCCATCCGCCTGGGTGGCCTGGCCACGCTGGAAGGGCCCTTCGCCACCGGTGGCCAGGACGGTTTTCGCTGTGTCCAGATGGAGCTGGAGCGGATCAACAACACCGTCGGCGGCCGCCGAATCGAGTTCATCCGCGAGAGCAGCAATGCCCAGGCCGACGTGGCACTGGCCCGTGCCCGCAAGCTGATCGAGCAGGACAATGTCGACATGATCCTGGGCCCGCTTTCGGGCGCCGAGGGCATCGCGCTGCGCGATTATTCCCGCACGCTGACCGGCAAGACCATCGTCAATGGCAGCTCGGGTGCGGCCGATACCACGCTGCGCAACCCCTCGCCCAATTTCTTCCGCTTCAACACCGATGGCACACAGTGGATGGCGGGCCTGGGCAACCATGTCTTCCGCACCATGGGCATCCGCGATGTCGCGATCGTGGCCGGCGACTATGCCTTCCCCTATGCCCAGGTCTTTGGCTTCAACATCGAGTTCTGCCGCGCGGGCGGGCGCACCACGCATTACTGGGCGCCCCTGGGCACCACCGATTTCGGCAGCCAGATCGCGCAGATCAACCGCAGCGATGTCGGCGCCCTGGTGGTCGTGCATGGCGGCACCGATGGCCTCGCCTTCATGACGCAGTATGCCCAGGCCGGCGGCAACAAGCCGCTGATCGCGGGCTCGATCATGGCCGATCAGTCCATGCTCTCGGCCCGCGGGCCGCATCGTCGCGTCATGGTCGGCATGATCAGCTCGGGCCCCATCGCCGATGTGATCGATGACCAGAGCTGGCGCGATTATGTCGAGCGGTATCGCCGCCGTTGGCTGAACGAGGGCGGCTTCCAATCCCCCTCCATTCACGGCGTGAACTACGCGACGAACCTGACCGGCATCCTGACCGCGCTGGCGGCTGTGGATGGCGATCTCTCGGGCAATCAGGCGGCGTTCCAGCGCGCGCTGGCCGCGGCCCGCTTCAAGGCGCCGACGGGCGCCGATGTGCGCCTCGACCACAACCGCCAGGCGGTGTCCGACATCTTCATCAACCGCGTGGAGGAGCGCGACGGCCGGGCGCAGGTCGTGGCCTTCGCCCGCGCCAATGGCATCAACCAGACGCTGAACACGCCCGAGCCCGCCTTCCTCGCGCTCGGCTCGCCATCCCGCGACAACCCCGGCTGCGTGCCGGCGGCAACCTGAGGCCCAGCCCCTGCCCGCCGGGCAGGGGCATCTCCCTCTCATCCGGTGATCCCTTGACCATTCCCGCCATCCGTCTCTCCGGCGTCAGCCGCCGCTTCGGCGCGCTGCACGCCGTGCGCGACGTCAGCTTCGACGTGGCCGAGGGCGAGCGGCGCGCCGTGCTCGGCCCCAATGGCGCCGGCAAGACCACGCTGTTCAACACAATCTGCGGCGATTTTCCGCCGACCGGGGGCCGGATCGAGTTCTTCGGCGCCGACATCACCGCGGCCCGCCCGCATCACCGCACCCGCATGGGGATCGGCCGCACATACCAGACCTCGCTGCTGTTCAACGGGCTGTCGGTGCTGGACAATCTCTTCATCGCCGTGCGCGGCCTGCGCCCCAACCGGTTTTCGTTCCTGCGCCCCGGGCGCGGCGATGCCGGGCTGCAGAAGGCGCGCGAGCTGGCCGAGCGGATGCGCCTCGCCCATCTGCTCGACAGCGAGGTGGTCAATCTCAGCCATGGCCAGCGGCGACAGCTGGAAGTCGGCATGGCGCTGGCCGGCGACCCGCGGCTGCTGATGCTCGACGAGCCCGCCGCCGGCCTCTCGCCGGGCGACCGGCCGGAGCTGTTGCGCCTGCTCCGCGAATTGCCGCGCAGCCTCACGCTCATCCTGATCGAGCACGACATGGATATCGCACTCCCCGCCGCCGACATTGTCACCGTGATGAAGGATGGCGAGGTGGTGGTGGAAGCCACCCCCGACCGCATCGAGAGCGACCCTGTGGTGCAGGCCATCTACCTCGGCGGGGGCCACTGATGCTGGCGGTGCGCGAGCTGCATGTACGCTTCGGCCAGGCGCATATCCTGCAGGGTATTTCGCTGTCGCTGGCCAGCGGCGCGCTGGCCATCGTCGGCCGCAACGGCATGGGCAAGACCACGCTGTGCCAGGCGGTGATGGGCCTCGTCGCGGCCAGCGAGGGTGAGATCACGCTGGAAGGCCAGAGCCTGCGCGGCCTGGCACCGTTCCGCATCGCGCGGCGGGGTGTCGCCCTGGTGCCGCAGGGCAGGCGGACCTTCCCCTCGCTGTCGGTCGATGAACATCTGCGCCTGGTCAGCCAGGGCCGCGACGCGCGCTGGAACATCGAGCGCATCTATCAGACCTTCCCCCGCCTGGCCGAGCGCCGGCGCAATGGCGGCACCGAGCTTTCCGGTGGCGAGCAGCAGATGCTGGCGATCTCCCGCGCATTGCTGATGAACCCGAAGCTCGTGATCATGGACGAGCCGAGCGAGGGCCTGGCGCCGGTCATTGTCGACCACCTCATCGAGGTGCTGCGCGCCTTGCCCGCGGACGGCATGTCGCTGCTGCTGATCGAGCAGAATTTGCGCGTGGCGACCGAGGTGGCGCCGCAGGTCGCCATCATGGTGACCGGGCGCATCGCCGCCGAAATGCCTGCCGCCATCCTGGCGGGCGACCCCGAGATCCAGCGCCGCTACCTCGGCGTTTCCGCCGGCGGCCACTGAGGAGCACGAACCCCATGTCCAAAGTCTATGTCATCGGCACCTGCGACACCAAGGCGCAGGAGTTGCGTTTCGCGGTGGATTGCGTGCGGCGCGCCGGGGCGCAGGCCGTGCTGGTCGATGTTGGCACCAAGGGGGCCGGCCCGGCGGATGTGACGGCCGCCGAGGTCGCGGCCCATCATCCGCAAGGTGCGGCCGCCGTGCTGGGGCTGAATGACCGGGGTGCCGCGGTGGCGGGCATGGCTCTGGCGCTCACCCATTGGCTGCTGGCGCGGCCCGATATCGGCGCGGTGCTGGGGCTGGGCGGTTCGGGCAACACGGCGCTGGTGACGCAGGCGATGCGCGCACTTCCGGTGGGCACGCCCAAGCTGATGGTCAGCACCGTGGCGTCGGGCAATGTGGCGCCCTATGTCGGGCCGGCCGATATCGCGATGATGTATTCGGTGGTGGACGTGGCGGGCATCAACGCCATCTCGCGCCGGGTCATCGCCAATGCCGCGCATGCCGCGGCGGGGATGGCGCTCAACGCCGTGCCGCCCTCGGGTGCCGCTGAGAAGCCGGGGCTGGGCATGAGCATGTTCGGCGTCACCACCGCCTGTGTGACCATGCTGCGCGAGGCGTTGGATGCAACCCATGAATGCTACGTCTTCCACGCCACCGGCGCAGGCGGGCAGAGCATGGAGAAGCTGCTCGATTCCGGCCTGCTCTCGGGCCTGATCGACATCACCACGACCGAGGTGCCCGATTTCCTGATGGGCGGCGTCTTCCCCTGCACCGAGGACCGCTTTGGCGCGGTGATCCGCACCCGGCTGCCCTATGTCGGCAGCGTGGGTGCGGTGGACATGGTGAATTTCGGCGCGAAGGACACGGTTCCCGCGCAATTCGCCGGCCGCAACCTCTACGTCCACAATCCGCAGGTGACGCTGATGCGCACCACGGTCGAGGAAAACCGTGCGATCGGCGAATTCATCGTGGGCCGGCTGAACCGCATGGAGGGGCCGGTGCGCTTCCTGCTGCCGCTGGGCGGTGTGTCGGCCATCGATGTCCCTGGCATGCCCTTCCACGACCCCGCCGCCGATGCGGCGCTGTTCGAGACCATTCGCTCGGGCTTCGTCCCCGCCGCCAATCGCCGTCTGATCGAGGTGAATGCCGCGATCAACGAGCGTGCCTTCGTCGACGCCGTCCTCGCCGCCCACCAGGAGATCGCCTGAACCATGCCCCGTATCGCCCGCGCAGAGCTGCTGGAAAAATTCAACGCCATGGTCGCCCGGCGGGAGCCGATCATCGGCGGCGGGGCCGGCACCGGGCTTTCCGCCAAATGCGAGGAGGCCGGCGGGATCGACCTCATCGTCATCTACAATTCCGGGCGCTACCGCATGGCCGGGCGGGGCTCTCTGGCCGGGCTGCTGGCCTATGGCAATGCCAATGAGATCGTGAAGGAGATGGCGCGCGAGGTGCTGCCGGTGGTGAAGCACACGCCCGTGCTGGCGGGCGTGAACGGCACCGACCCCTTCGCCATCATGGACCATCTGCTGGATGAACTGATCGCGCTCGGCTTTTCGGGCGTGCAGAACTTCCCGACGGTCGGCCTGATCGACGGCGTCTTCCGTGCCAATCTGGAGGAAACCGGCATGGGGTTCGGGCACGAGATCGACATGATCCGCGCCGCCCATGCCAAGGACCTGCTGACCACGCCCTATGTCTTCAACGCCGAGCAGGCGGCGGAGATGGCACGCGCCGGTGCCGATATCCTGGTGCCGCATCTCGGCCTGACCACGGGAGGCGCCATCGGCGCCAGCACCGCGCTGAAGCTGGAAGATTGCCCGGCTCTGATCGAGGAATGGGCGGCGGCGGCGAAGCGGGTGCGACCGGACATCATCGTGCTCTGCCATGGCGGGCCGATCGCCACACCGGAGGATGCGACCTATGTCCTGCGCCATACCACGCTGTGCAACGGCTTCTATGGCGCCTCCTCGATGGAGCGGCTGCCGACGGAACGCGCGCTGACCGCGCAAACCAAAGAGTTCAAATCCATCAGCTTCTAGGCCGCGATCGCCCGGGCGGCTGTCCGGGCGTGAATCGCTGCCTTTGATAAAAGGAGACCCTCATGGCACGCGCCTATGCCTCCACCATCCTCGACGCACCGATCGAGACCGTGTGGGCGACGATCCGCGATTTCAACGGCCTGCCCTCCTGGCACCCTGCCATCACCCGCTCGGAGATCGAGGATGGGCTGGATTCGGATGTGGTCGGTTGCATCCGCCGCTTCTGGCTGGCCGATGGCACGATGGTGCGTGAGCGGCTGCTCTCGCTCGATGACCGGCTGACCAGTTTTTCCTACAATTTCGAAACGCCGGCCTTCCCGGTGACGAATTACGTCGCCCGCGTGCGCCTCATGCCGGTGACGGCCAGCGAAAGAACCTTCGCGGAATGGGAGGCAGTGTTCGACGAGGCTCCCGGCGATGCCGGAAAATATGTGGATATCATTTCCAACGGCGTCTTCCAGGGTGGCTGGAACGCGCTGAAGCAGGCGTTGGTCGGCCGCGCGAAGCCCGAGGGGATGACGCGTTGGCAGGGCTTCCCGCCGAACAAGGTGTGGTGCAGCACCCAGATCGACGCGCCGGTGGACGCGGTCTGGAGCATGATCCGCGACTTCGCCGGCATGGGTGGCTGGCATGACGCGATCACGAAGATGCACATGCTCGGCGGGGTGCGGAGCGACAAGGTGTCGGGCGTGCGCGACTTCATGTTCGGCGACGGGCATCTGAACGAGAATCTGCTGCATCTCGACGATGCCGAGCGCAGCTTTTCCTACTACATCAGCAAGAGCGGGTTGCCCTGGATGCATTACGTCTCCGGCCCACGGCTATGGCCGGTGACGGATGGCAACACCACCTTCGGAATCTGGACGGGCGACTGGGTGGCGTCGCCGCAGGATGACGTCACACTGATCCCCATGGCCACCAATGAGGTCTACCTCAAGGCGTTCCACACCGTGGCCGAACGGCTGCGCAGCAAGGTCTGATCTTCCCATGTCGAAAGCCATTGTCATCCATGCCACCGGTGGGCCGGAGGTGTTCCGCTATGAGGACATGGCTGTGGCCGCACCCGGCCCCGGCCAGGTGCTGCTGCGGCAGACCGCCGTGGGCGTGAACTACATCGATGTCTATCACCGCAGCGGCCTCTACCCGCTGCCCGGCCTGCCCGCGATCATCGGCATGGAGGGTGCCGGCGTGGTCGAGGCGCTGGGCGAGGGTGTCACCGACCTCGGACCGGGCGACCGCGTGGCCTATGCCTGCGGCCCTGTCGGCGCCTATGCCGAGCGCCGGGTGGCGCCGGCGGCCCAAATGGTGCGAATCCCCGAGGGCATCAGCGACGAAATCGCCGCCTCCATCATGCTGAAGGGCATGACGGCGCAATACCTGCTGCATGACACGGCGCCGGTCCGCGCGGGCGATACGGTGCTGGTGCATGCGGCTGCTGGGGGCGTGGGGCTGCTGCTCTGCCAATGGGCGAAGCATCTGGGCTGCACCGTCATCGGCACCGTCAGCACCGAGGCGAAGGCGGAACTGGTGCGCGCAAATGGCTGCGACCACCCCATCATCACCCGCGGCGGCGGCTTCGCGGCGGCGGTGAAGGAGATCACCCAGGGCCGTGGCTGCCGTGTGATCTATGACGGCATCGGCCGCGACAGTTTTGCCGATTCGATGGAAAGCCTGGCGCTGTGCGGCCGCCTGGTGAGCTTCGGCCAGGCCAGCGGGCCGATCGAGCCGATCCAGCCCGGTCTGCTGTCGAGCAAGTCGGCCAGCCTCTCGCGCCCAGTGCTGTTCCACTACACGGCACAGCGTGAGGCGCTGCTGCGGATCGCGGGCTCGCTGTTCGACGTGATCGCGAGCGGCGCGGTGACGGTGTCGCCACCCGCCCGCTACGCGTTGCGCGACGCCGCGCGGGCGCATGCGGATCTGGAAGGCCGGCGGACGACCGGCCAGTTGGTGCTGATCCCCTGACGTCCGGCGCCCCGGCCATGGCCGGGGCAGGGTCCGGGCGCTACTCGGCCGCGAGCGGCAGGGGCTCGCGCTTGAAGGCGCGGCGCGGGTCCTTCCACAGCCGACCATCGGTCATCACCATGGCGATATTGTCCTGGTGCTCCAGCAGCGAGACATCGGCCAGCACATCGCCGCGCACCAGCAGCAGATCGGCCAGATAGCCCTCGCGCACCTCGCCGAGTTCGCCCTTCATGCCCATGAGGTCGGCACCGACCCGCGTGGCACATTGCAGCGCCTCATTCGGCGAATAGCCGAAGAAGCGGACGAAATGGCTGATGTCGCGCGCGTTCTGGCCCTGGGGCGTGAAGGCGAAGCCGTAATCACCGCCGATCACCACGCGGATGCCGCGGCGGCGCATCTGATGATAGGTCTCGCAGCTCACATCGAAGGCGCGGTCAAAGCCGCGTTCGGTGATGAAGGAGCGGGGGATGCCCGCCTTCTCGTGCTCGTACATCAGGTTGTAGAGGATGCCGAAGGCGGGGCCGACAAAGTGCTTGTGCTTGTTGCGCTCGAGCATGTCGAGCGCCTCCTCGTCGGACTGGTCGCAGTGATAGATGCAGTCCACGCCGGCCTCGACGCAACGCTTCACGCTCTCCGAGGAGCGGGAATGGGCCACCAGCATCTTGCCGTATTCGTGGCCGACCTCGACCGCCATGGCGATTTCGGCGCGCGACATCGGCGTGATCGAGGCCTTGGCGTGGCTGACGAAATCATCACCGGAGACGTTGATCTTGAGGTTGTCCACGCCCTCACGCATGCACAGGCGCGCGATCTTGCGCATCTCCTCCGGCCCATCGGCGATGAGGGCGAAGCTCTCGCGGTAGATGTGGGCGCGGCGCTCATCGCCCAGGCCCGCGGTGGTGGTGATCTCGGGCGAGGCCGCGCGCATCCGCGGGCCGATGAAATCGCCGGCGTTGATCGCGTTGCGCGTCACCACCCCAAGCCGCAGCTTCGCGGAGGCTGCCTCGAACAGGCTGGTAAAACCGTGGTCGAGCATCAGGCGGGTGTTCTTGATGGTGAGGATCAGATGCTCCTCGGGCGGGATATCGCCGAGTTCGGCGGGCTGGCTGACACCGGTGAAGGTGGGGTGGCTATGGCCTTCAACCATGCCTGGCATCAGCGTCATGCCCGTGGCGTCGATGATGTCGGCGCCGATGGCATCGAGCGTGCCGAGGTCGGTCGCCACAGCGCGGATTCGATTGCCTTCAATGAGAATGTCGGCGGGGTAGGCAGGGGCGCCGCTGGCGTCGAAGACATTGGCATTGCGGATCAGGATTCTGGACATGGTTTCGCTCCGTTTGGGCGCGCTCTGCACGGCGCATGGATTAATTTTAACTAATGTTTTGCGTCGCGATCAATGAGAAAAGCTGGCCTGGCGGAGCCCGCGTGCCACCGGGCCACGGAATTCAACGCAGTTCCTTTCTGCTGCCGACTTCGCGGATGGCGGCCCTTTTTGCATCTGACGGCACGCAGCCTGCGCTACCTCGGCAGGCCCGATCCAACCTCAAGTCCATATGCCTGGGCCCGCGCCGATTTTCGTGCGCTGGATGAGGCCGAGGTTATCCTGCCGCGGTTCATCGCCGGCTGGTATGCCGGAGAGCGGCGCTGAATCTTAGTCGCCGACTGGCACCCCACCCCGGGGCAAGCTTGAGACGATGAATTCGGGATTTTGCCGGTGTTCGGAGCGGGGTTCGGCTTCGCTGCTGATCCGCGGGCGGCAAGTGCGTTGCTGGCTGCAATCTGGGTGACCTATTCCGCGGAACATCGTCACGTTCGATGTCGCGACCGCCGGCGGGCGACCCCTGCTCCGGGCAGCGCCCGCCGTGCTCGCGGTCCTGGTCGGGGAAGGCCGACCGGCGTCGCAACGCTGCCATGACTGCACGCCGCGCCCGCAGGCGGCGCTGCCGGGTCCCGCCGGCTGCGTCCCGCTGCGCGCCAGCGGCACGCGCCCCGCGCTGCGCGTGATGACCGAGGGCGGGGATGCGGCGGGCGCGAATGCTGCCGTGCTGGCCCCGCATCGCCGCCCAACCCGCCGTCGCATCGGGACACGCAATGTGACCAATGCCGCCGCTTGCCACGTCCTTGGGACCAGGAGTAGCCACACGCCATGAACAATGCTGCCATCCTCCTGGCCGCCGGGTTGGGCACGCGCATGCGCTCGACCAGGCCCAAGGCGCTGCACCCCATCGCAGGGCGGCCGATGCTGCAGCATCTGCTGGAAGCCGTTTCCCAGGTGTTCGATCGCGTGGTGGTGGTGGTCGGTCCCGACATGCCCGCGCTCGAGGCCGCCGCCGCGCCGCATCGCATAGTGGTGCAGGCCGAGCGCCTGGGCACCGGCCATGCCGCCCTGCAGGCGGCGCGCGCATTGGAAGGCTTCGATGGCAGCGCGACCGTGCTCTATGCCGATAATCCGCTCGTCACGGTGGCGACCCTTCGGCGATTGCGCGCGGCCGCGAAGACATCGACGCTGGCGCTGCTGGCGATGCGCCCGGCCGATCCCGGCCGCTACGGCCGCGTCATCACCGACGCAAACGGCAGCGTGACGCGCATCGTCGAATGGGCGGACGCCTCGGAGGCCGAGCGCGCGGTCGGGCTGTGCAATGCCGGCGTTGTTTCCGCCCCCGCGGCGAAGCTGTTCGGCTGGCTCGCCCAGCTTCGTAATGACAATGCCCAGGGCGAATACTACCTGACCGACGTGGTTGCACTCGCTGCCGCCGAGGGCGGGCGCGTCGAAGCCGTGGAAGCGCCGGAGAGCGAGTTGCGCGGCATCAACAGCCGCACCGAACTGGCCGATGCCGAGGCCGAGGTGCAGCGCCGCCTGCGGCGCAGCGCGATGGAGGGCGGCGCCACGCTCGTGCAGCCCGAAACCGTGGTCTTCGCGCATGATACGAAGCTGGGCCGCGACGTGCTCGTGGGCCCCAATGTGGTCTTCGCGCCCGGCGTGGTGATCGAGGATGATGTAGAGATCCGCGCCTTCAGCCACCTCGAGGGCTGCATCGTGCGCAGCGGTGCCCAGATCGGCCCCTTCGCGCGGCTACGCCCCGGCACACTGGTGGAGCGCCACGCGCATGTCGGCAACTTCGTCGAACTCAAGGCCGCCGTGCTGGGTGAGGGCGCGAAGGCCAATCACCTCAGCTACATCGGCGATGCCACCATCGGTGCACGCGCGAATATCGGGGCCGGCACCATCACCTGCAATTACGACGGCGTGCACAAGCACCGTACCGAGATCGGCGAGGGCGCCTTCATCGGCTCCGACACAGCCCTTGTGGCGCCTGTGCGCGTCGGTGCGCGCGCCCTGGTGGCGGCGGGCAGCGTGATCACGGGGGATGTGCCGGATGATGCGATGGCGATCGCCCGCGGCCGGCAGGAGAACAAGCCAGGCCGTGGCTTCAAGGGCAAGAAGGGCTAGTCACCATGTGCGGCATCGTCGGTCTTGTGGGGCGCGAGGCCTCAGCCCCCCGCATCCTCGAGGCGCTGCGGCGCCTGGAGTATCGCGGCTATGATAGCGCGGGAATCGCCACGCTGGTCGATGGCCGGATCGAGCGCAGGCGCGCCGAGGGCAAGCTCGTGAACCTCGCCGCCGTGCTTGAGGCGAACCCCCTGGGGGGCACCATCGGCATCGGCCATACGCGCTGGGCCACCCATGGTGCGCCGACCGAGCGCAACGCACATCCGCATGCCACTCCGCGTGTCGTGGTGGTGCACAACGGCATTATCGAGAATCATGCCGAACTCAGGGAGGAGCTGCAGGCGCTCGGGCACGTCTTCGAATCGGAAACCGATACCGAGACATTTGCCCGCCTGGTCGACCAGCTCCTGCTCGATGGCGCGACGCCCGAGCAAGCCGCGGCGGCGGCGCTCAAGCGCGTGCATGGTGCCTTCGCGCTGGCGATGCTGTTCGCCGGTCATCCCCGGCTGCTGATCTGCGCGCGCCAGGGAGCGCCGCTCGCCGTCGGCTTCGGCGACGGGGAGATGTATGTGGGCTCGGACGCCCTGGCGCTTGCGCCGCTGACGCGCCGGATCGCCTATCTCAATGAAGGCGACTGGGCTGTGCTGGACGACGTTTCCGCCCGCTTCCACGACGCCTCGGGCCAGGTGGTGGAACGCGAGATCCGGCAGACATCGGTCTCCGGTGCTGCGACCGGCAAGGGCAACTACCGCCACTTCATGGAGAAGGAGCTGCATGAGCACCCCGTCGTGCTCGGCGATACGCTGACCCAGTATCTGGAGCCCACCTCTCGCCGCGTGTCCCTGCCGCCGCTGCCCTTCAACCCCAAGCTGGTGCCCCGCCTGACCATGACCGCCTGCGGCAGCGCCTTCCTGGCTGCGCTGGTCGGCCGCTACTGGATCGAGCAGCTGGCGCGCATCCCCGTTGATATCGATGTGGCCAGCGAGTTCCGCTACCGCGATCCGCCGCTGGCCGAGGGAGGGGCCGCAATCCTGGTGAGCCAAAGCGGTGAGACGGCCGATACCATGGCCGCACTTCGGCTGCTGAGCGATCATGGGCAGAAGGTGCTCTCCGTGGTGAACGTGCCCGAGAGCAGCATGGCGCGGGAGAGCGACGGTGCGGTGCTGACCGTGGCGGGCCCCGAGATCGGCGTGGCATCGACCAAGGCCTTCACCGCGCAACTCGCGGTGCTCGCCTTGCTTGCCATCGGCTTCGGCCGGGCGCGCGGGCATGTGACGGAGAGCGATGAGCGGGCCCTGACCCGGGCGCTGCTCGAACTGCCCTCCAACGCCGCGTTGGTCCTGGAGTACGATCACGAAATCCGCGCCATGGCGGCCGAAGTGGCCAAGGCGCGCGACGTGTTGTTCCTTGGCCGCGGCGCGCTGTTCCCGATCGCCCTGGAAGGGGCGCTGAAGCTGAAGGAAATCTCCTATATCCATGCCGAGGGCTATGCGGCCGGCGAGATGAAGCACGGCCCGATCGCGCTCATCGACAGCGCGGTGCCGGTGATCTCGCTGTGTCCGTCGGGACCGCTGTTCGAGAAGACGGCGTCGAACCTGCAGGAGGCCGCGGCGCGCGGCGGGCGGATCATGGCTTTCACCGACGATCTCGGCGCGGAGCGGCTGAAGGCCTTCGCGGAGCGCGTGGTGGTTTTGCCGCGTGTGGACGCCTTCTCTGCCCCGATCCTATATGCCATTCCAGTCCAGCTTCTGGCGTACCACGTCGCCGTCCTGAAGGGCACGGATGTCGACCAGCCGCGCAACCTGGCCAAGAGCGTAACGGTGGAGTGAGAGGCGGCAAGGCGCGGGATGCCGTGACGGCCCGCGCGCCTACCGCCCGCCGATCAACCGCCGCCGCAGCCGGCCCGACACCCAGTCGATCATCATCACCATCACCACCATCAGCAGGATGATGAAGGCCACTTCATCCCAGTTGCGCACGCGGATGCGTTCGGCGATCTGCAGGCCGATGCCGCCCGCGCCCACCACCCCCAGGATGGTGGCCGAGCGGGTGTTGCTCTCGAAGAAATACAGCGCGTGGCCGAGCATGACGGGGGCCACCTGCGGCAGGATGCCGAAGCGCATGACCAGGGTGGGCGAACCGCCGGCGGCGGCGATGCCCTCGGCCTGTTTCTTCTCGGCATTCTCGATCGCTTCGGCGTAGAGCTTCGCCAGCACCGCGATATCGGCGGTCGCGATGGCCAGCACGCCGGCCAGTGGCCCCAGCCCCACGGCCCGCACATAGGCCAGCGCCCAGATCAGCTGGTCGATGCCGCGCATGCCGTCGAAGACCCGACGCAGCGAGAAGCGGAACAGGATATTGGTGGCGACATTGCGGGCGCCGAGAAAGCCCAATGGAATCGCCACGAAGGCGGCGATGGCGGTGCCGAGGAAGGCCATCGCCAGGCTCTCGGACAGGCCCTGGAGGATTTCCACCCATTGCTCGCCAGGCGAGGGCGGGACCATCAGCCGCAGGATCACGCCCAGGCCGTTCAGCCCGTTCCAGAGCCGGGCGGGCGTGACATCGAACCACCACAGCGTGGCCAGCAGCCAGGCCAGGAAACTGGCCAGGCCCAGCCAGCGCCGCAGGCGCGCGGTACCGGTGGCGCCGAAGGCCGCGGGCATGCGGGCGCGCCAGGCTGCGACCTCGGCCGGGCTCAGCAGATGGCCGCCGGGGTTGATAGCCCCGCTCACGACACCGCCTCGATCACCCGGCGGCGGAGCTTCTCAGAGAGCAGATCGATGCAGACCACAGCCAGGATCACCAGCACTATGATGGCGCTGATCTCCTCGTAGTAATTGAAGCTGATCACCTTGTAGAGCTCCTCACCGATGCCGCCGGCGCCGACGAAGCCGATCACGCTGGCCGAGCGCAGGTTGATCTCGAAACGCAGCATGGCGTAGCTCAGCAGGTCCGGCAGGGCGGCCGGCAGAACGGCGTAGCGGCAGGCCTGGAACCAGGAGCCGCCCGACGCACGCACCCCTTCCCAGGGCCGCATCTCGATATTCTCCATCGCATCGGCGAAGAGTTTTCCGAGCGCGCCGGCGGTGTGCAGGGCGATGGCGAGAATCCCCGCAAGCGCGCCGACGCCAAAGGCCCAGACGAAGATCAGCGCGAAGACGATCTCGGGCACGGTGCGGGTGGCTTCGAGCAGCCGGCGGCAGGTGGCGTTCACCCAATCCGGCAGGCCGAGATTCTTCGCAGCCGGGAAGGCCAGCACCAAGGCAACGGCCGCCCCCATCAGCGTGGCGAGTGCGGCCATCTGCGCCGTCTCGAACAACAGCAGGCCCCATTTGTCGAGCCGGTACATCCAGAATGCGAGCGAGCCCTCGGTCTCGATGCCCGCGAACAGCTTGTCCCATTCCAGCGAGGGGGTGATGCGCCCGAAATACTCGCCGATTCGAGGAATTCCGGCGAGCAGGGTGGAGGGGTAGAATTCGCTGACCCAACCCGCCGTCATCAGGCAGGCGAAGAACACCGCGGCACCGAACAGCGTGGTGTTGCGGCGTTGCCGGCGCAGCGAAAGGAAGGCGGCCTCCTGGGCCGCGACAGAAGGGGTCATGAGCACCGGGGTCATGAGCGCCGGCGCCGGGCCGCGGCTTCCTCGCGCCGCATTTCGATGAAGACCTCGTAGTCGGCGTGCCGCGCCTCGCGGAAGCCGGCCCCGGTGCCGCGCGCGATCTGCTCGAACACCGCCGGGTTGGCAGTCGGCAGGGCCAGGTAGAAATTGGTCAGGTCGTCGCGGAAGGCGCGCGGCAGGTCGCTGCGGATGGTCATCGGGCCATTGAGGATGGGCTGGCTGGTCCAGATGATGCGGATATCGGCCATGCGCAGCATGCCCTTCTCGACCATCGCGCGCAGATTGCCGCGGGAATAGCCAGCTGACACCTCGCCCACGCCTGAGGCCCAGGTCATCGCCGCATCATATTGCCGCTGCAGCATCGCCACCACTGCCTGCTCATGCCCGCCGCCGAAGCCGGTGCGGCCGAAGAACTGGCCGGGCTCGACGCCCACGCCCTCGCGCCTGAGCTGGAAGCGCGGGATGAGGTAGCCCGAGGCGCTGTTGGGGTCGGCCCAGGTCAGGCTGCGGCCGCGCATCTGCTCCAGGGTGGTGATGCCGCTATCGGCGCGGGTGACCATGACGGAGACATAGGAGACCGAGCCGTCGATCTGCTCGATGGTCAGGAATGGCTCGACGCCGCCATTGGTGTCCAGCCAGGTGGCGGCATAGATGCTGGGGCCGAGTGCCGAGAAATCGATCTGCCGTGCGGAGAAGGCCTGCAGGATGCCGGCATAGTCGGAGGCCGCGAAAATCCGCACGGGCACCTCGAAGGTGCTCTCCAGCAGCCGGCGCAGCCCATCGAAGCGGGCCAGGCGGTCGGCCTCGTTCTCGCCACCCATCAGGCCCAGGCGAATGACCGGCACCTGCTCCGCCCAGGCGCGGCGGCCGGGGCTGGGCATGGTGTGCGGGCCCTCGGCCGTGCGGCGCGGGCGCCATTCCGTCTGGGCGTGGGCGGCCCCAGCCATGGCCACAGGCAGGGTCATGGCCGCGGCCAGGCTGGCGCGGCGCGAGAAGGGCGAGGCTGACATCCAAAGGCTCCGTGGCAGGGGTGAGGGGAGGCCGCGCGGCCTCCCCCGGGTCACGCCAGGTTACGAGCGGCGGCGCCGCTCGGCGGCCTCTTCCCGGCGCATATCGACCAGGAACTGAAACTGCGCATGGGTCACGGTGCGGTAGCCGGTGCCGCCGCCGCGCTCGATCTGTTCGTAGATCTGCGGGTGGGTCTTGGGCAGCGCCAGGTGGAAATTGGTCATGTCGTCCTTGAACGACTGCGGCAGCTCGCTGCGCACCGTCAGCGGGCCGTTGATGATCGGGTCCGAGGTCCAGATGATCCGCACATCGCGCATGCTCAGCATGCCCTTGTCGACCATCGCGCGCAGGTTGCCGCGGCTATGCCCCTGATTCACGTCGCCCTGGCCCGAGGTCCAGGTCATCGCGCCGTCGAACTGGCGCTGGAGCACGGCAATGATGCCCTGCTCATGGCCGCCGGCGAAACCGGTGCGGGAGAAATACTGGCCGGCTTCCACGCCGATGTTCTGCCGGCGCAGCGCGAAGCGCGGCACCAGGTAGCCCGAGGTGGAATTGGCATCGGCCCAGGCCAGCGATTTGCCGCGCATGCCGGCGAGGTCGGCGATGCCGCTGTCGGCACGCACCACCATCACCGCGATGTAGGAGATCGAGCCGTCACGCTCCTCGGGAACCAGCAGCGGCTCGACGCGGCCATTGGTGTCGATCCAGGTGCCTGCATAAACCGAGGGGCCCATGCTGCTCATCTCGATCTGCCCGGCCGAGAAGGCCTGCAGCACGCCGGCGTAATCAGAGGCGGCGAAGAGGCGGACCGGCACGTCGAAGGTCGAGGCGAGCAGCGCCTGGTAGGCGCCGAAGCGGCCCATCCGGTCGGCTTCGTTCTCACCACCCAGCAGGCCGATACGCAGCTGCGGCACCTGGGCGGCCCAGGCCTTGCGGCCGGTGGGCGGCATGGCGGTGCCGGCATCGGCCGTGCGTCGCGCAGCGGGTTGCGCGCCAGCAGCGGATGCGCCGGGGGCTGCGGGTTGGGCCCGGGCGGGGGCAAGGGCCGCGGGGGTGAGGGCGGCACCGGCAAGGCCGGCGCCGAGAATACGGCGGGTGAACATGGCGTTCTCCTGTGAGGGGTGATTCAGGCTAGGGCGCCAGACGGCATGGGCATGGGCATGCCGGGCTCGGCGAGGTGGTTGGCCTGGCCGTGGAATTCGGCCTCGCTCACGCCATAGATCATGGCGACGCGTTCGGCGGTCAGTTCACTGGGTGGGCCGTCAAAGGCGACCCGGCCCTTCTGCATGGCGATGATGCGGTCGCAATAGGCCCGGGCGGTATCGAGATGGTGCAGGTTGACCAGCACCGTCAGCCCATCCTGCCGGTTCACCCGGCGCAGGGCGTCCATCACCACGCGGGCATTTTGCGGGTCGAGGCTCGCGATCGGTTCATCGGCCAGCAGGATGCGGGGCTGCTGCATCAGCGCCCGGCAGATGGCGACACGCTGCTGCTGCCCGCCGGACAGGGTGTCCGCCCGTTGCAGGGCGGTGGAGAGCAGGTCGAAACGGTCGAGCGTGGCGAGCGCCATGGCGCGCTCCTCGGCGCTGAAGCGCGCGAAGAGGGAGCCGAGATGGGCGAGGAAACCGCGGCGGTGGTTCAGCCGACCGATCAGCACATTGGTCAGCACATCGAGGCGTTGGACCAGGTTGAACTGCTGAAAAATCATCGCGCAGCCGGTTCGCCAGTCGCGCAGGGGCTGGCCCGTCAACTGACTCACCTCCCGCCCGCCGAAGCGGATGGTGCCGGCCGAGGGCTCGGCCAGGCGGTTGATCAGCCGCAGCAAGGTGGATTTGCCGGCGCCGGAGCGGCCGATGATGCCCACCATCTCGCCATCCGGAATGCGCAGCGACACGCCATCGACCGCGCGCACCGCGCCGAATTGCCGTGTCAGTCCCTCGATCTCGAGCATGGCCCCACCCTGGATGTGCGGCGGCGATAGACTGTAAAAGCTGCAATCGGATGACGGTTTGACGAAAGGCTCATGGCATTGAAGGGCCTGCGCGCCGGGCCTGGGCTGCACATGACGCCGCGTCAAATTTATGATATGATCGCCTCGCGTTACGGGATTTTGCCTTCAGATTTCCACTTTGTTCAGGCCCAGGCCTGCAAAGATCAGGGCGACCTCCTCATGCGCGGTGCTACGGCACGGTGTGCGACGGGGGGTTCGGTGCCCTGAGCGCGCTGGGGTCATGGCACAAGGCAAGAACTCCAAGCGGCCGCGATCCTGCCAGACGCGGTGATTGAAAGGTTTGCTCCATGCCCAGTGCCAACCGGCCGATTGCGGCACGTGCAGCCAGCATGGCGCGGGCCATGCGAAGCGGTGGAGGGCAGGGCGAGGCCGACAAGCACGCCGTGGCCAAACCCGCTTCGGCCAAGGCCACGCAGGGCAAAGCCGCAGCGGCCGCGGCGGCTAAGCCGGCACAGGCAAAGGTGACACAGGCCTTGGTGACACAGGTCAAGGTAACACAGGCCAAGGCACCGCCGGCCAAGGCAGCATCGGCCAAACCGGCATCGGTCAAGTCCGCGACATCGAGGGAAGCATCTGCGAAGGCAACGCCAGCCCATACAAAATCAGCCCAGACACCACCGGCCAAGGCCGCGTCCACCAAGGCGGAGCCAGCCAAGCCGGCCGCGGGCAAGGCCGCGCCTGTGCCGGCGACAAGCCCGTCCGGCAACGCAAAGCCCGCCCCGGCATTACCGATCACGGCCAAGCCTGCCGCGCCGGCCGCCGCGAAACCTCATCCATCACCGGCCCCAGCCATCAAGGCCCCGAGCCCTTCTGCAACGCCCGATCTGAAAGCCACCGTGACCCAAAGCGCCAAGCCCACCGCCAAGACCCGTTCCAAAACCGCTGCCACGCCGCAACCCCAACCCTTGGCCAATGCCGAGGCGCCGGCCCCGGCCCCGCGCAAGGCGATGAGCAACGCCGCCGCTACCCAGGCGCTGATGGCCTCGGCCGCTGCAAGCAAGGAGGCCGCGGCACGTTCGGCCGCGAAAACGGCAGCCGACAAGGCGGCGGCTGATAAGGCCAGCGCCGAAAAAGCCGCTGCCCCGCCGCCTGCGGCGGTGCAAACCATCTCACCGCCGGTCGCCTCGCGCCCCGGCATGTCCCGCCCCGGCATGCCCGGCATGCGGCCTGCTTTCAGCATCACGCCACGTATGCCGATGGGTGCACTTCGCAGCGGCGGTATGGCAGAAGGTCAGGCGGGGGCACCAACCGCTCCCAAAGGGCCGCCCGTGAAAGTGGATTTCAGAACCGGTGACATGGTGGTGTACCCCACGCATGGCGTGGGCACCGTCCAGGGCATCGAAGACGTCAATGTCGCAGGGATCTCGCTGCAGGTGATCACCGTCACCTTCGAGGAGAACCGCATGACCCTGCGGGTTCCCACCAACAAGGCCGCCAGCGCCGGGCTGCGCAAGCTCGCCGGCCCCGCCCTGGTGAAGCAGGCGCTGGACACGCTGAAGGGCCGCGCGCGCATCAAGCGCACGATGTGGTCGCGCCGCGCCCAGGAATACGAAGCGAAGATCAATTCCGGCGACCCGGTGGCGATTGCCGAGGTCGTTCGCGACCTCTTCCGCAACGCAGGCCAGCCCGACCAGTCCTTCTCCGAACGGCAGATCTACGAACAGGCGCTGGACCGCCTGGCGATGGAATTCGCCGCGATCGAGAAGACCGACAAGCCGACCGCGATCGAGCGCCTCATCGCCCATATGCGCAGCGCCGAGAAGCCGGGCGGCAAGCCTGTCGAGGAACCGATCGAGGAGGAATGACGCCTCTTCTCCGGAGGCCGGCGAACAACCCAGGGTTGCCAGTGTGGCGGGCGGGGACATAGAGTTTCGCCGTCCGAAAGGAGCAAGATCACTTTGGTGCTGCCCAGGCCCGCCGCGACATTGACGAAACCCATGCGGGGCGTGGCGGTCGCGCTCCTGTGTGGCGGGCTATGGCTTGCCGGCTGCGCGGGGGGGGACCCGTTTTCACGCCATGTCAGCCAGTGCACCGGGGCCGGGCATGCGCCGGGCAGCCCGGGCTTCAGCCAATGCATGTCGCAAACCTCGGCCGCCGCGATGGAACCCTCGGATGAGCGGCGCGAGCGGCAGCGCTGGGAGGCCAGGTTGGAGCGTGAACGGGTGGCGGCGGAGCAAAGGGTGCGGGATGAGGCGCGCTCGGTGATCGGGATGAACCGGTAGAGCTTGAGCCTTCGCGGCGGCGGCGCCGAAACGGTGGATCGCCCTCTCGACAGCGGTTGGGCCGCGCGACGCGAACGCAGGATGGTCTTTCGGGGCACCGTGCGAGGGTTGACAATTTAGCAAAATTGTCCTATATTACGGCTGTTTTTGCTGTTTGGACAACCGCATCCGCCGCAATCCACCCCCCTTGGGCGCGACGGGGAATTTGTCCCCAAACCGCAATTTTGAAGCCAAATGGTTTCAGGAGCGCAAGGCGGGGGGCTACCCTGCCAGCGCCCGCTTGGCCGCCGCCGCCAGAAACCCTGACGCATAGGGCAGCACATCGTCGCAGAAATCATAGCCGGCATTGTGCAATTCCCGCCCACCCTCGGCGGGGCCATTGCCGATCCAGACGAAGGCGCCCGGCACCTCGGCCAGGAACCAGGAGAAATCCTCGCCCGTCATGGCCGGCGGCATGTCGCGCCGCAGCGGCGCCACCGCGGCCGCGGCTTCGGCCGCGATCTCGCGCTCGGGCGCCGAATTGGCCGTCACCGGCACGCCGCGCCTGAACTGGACTTCGGCCGAGAGCCCGAAGGCCGCGGCGATGCCCGCCGCGATCTCCCGAATGCGGTGTTCGATCAGGTCGCCCACCGCGTCATCGAGCCAGCGCGCGGTGCCGATCAGTTCGGCGCGGCTGCCGATCTGGTTCCCGGCCTCGCCGGCGCGGGCGATTGTGACGCTCACCACGCCGCTTTGCATGGGGTCCACGCCGCGGGCCACGATGCTTTGCAACGCAACGATGGCATGGCCCAGCCCCAGCATGGGGTCGCGCGTCATATGCGGCAGCGCGGCATGGCCGGAATGGCCCTCGAAGATGATGCCGAAGCGGGCGCCGGCGGCCATCACCGCGCGCTCATGCACCGCGATGGTGCCGACCGGCAGGCCCGGCCAATTGTGCCAGCCGAAAATCCGGTCCATCGGGAAGCGCTGGAACAGCCCATCGGCGATCATCGACCGCGCGCCGCCGCCACCCTCCTCGGCGGGCTGGAACACCAGTTGCACCGTGCCGGACCAGGAGGTGTCGTCCAGCAGCAATTTGGCGGCGCCGAGCAGGGCCGTGGTGTGGCCGTCATGGCCGCAGGCATGCATCACGCCGGGGATGGTGCTGGACCAGGGCAGCGCCGTGTTGCTCTCCTGAATCGGCAGCGCGTCCATATCGGCGCGCAGGCCCACGGCCCTGTTCGCACCCTGGCCGCTGCCCCGGCGCAGCGTGGCGACCACGCCATGGCCACCGACGCCGGGGGTGATTTCGCTCACGCCGAGTTCGCGCAACTTGTCGACCACGAAGGCGGCCGTGTCCTGCTCATGCAGTGTCAGGCCCGGATGACTGTGGAGATGTCGTCGCCATTGGGTCAGGCGGTGATGCAGCGCTGTGTCCATCGGACGAGGTTAGGGGTGGCAGGCTCGCTTGCCCAGTGCCGCGATGGACGTTCCGGCAAGGGCCTGTTCAGCTTTTGCTGACATTCTGGTTGCGCCACCCCAGGAAGCGGACGATCCATGGCAGCGTCTCTGCCCCATACCTCCCACCAGCCCCCCGAACTTCCGCTTGGCCCGGCGATGCCCATGGTCACGGCCATGGCGCATGCGCGCGCCGCCTTCGGCTCCCTCCAGCATCACGGCCTGGCACCGCTGCCGGCACATTACGCGGTGTGGTTCGAACACCATGCCGGCGCCCGGCCCGAGCTCAGCCTGGCGCTGCAGGCCGCCGTGACGGCGGGCGTGGTAACGGCCGCGCTGATGCACGAGCTGAACGCGCGCTTTCTCGAACCCCTGCCCGAATTCAGCGCGTTGAGCGATGCCTTGACCCGGCTGAGCGGTACTCTGAACGAGGCCATGGGCAGCATGGCCAGCCATGGCGCCGACACCGCGGCCTTTGGCGATGCGCTGGACCAGCTCTCCACCGGGCCGGTGCCCGATGCGCAGCGGCTGCGTGACGCGCTGTCCCGCATGGCCGACGAAGCGCGCGAGATGACCCGCCGCAGTCGGGACATGAGCGCCCGCCTTGCGGCCTCGACGCAGGAGATCGAGGAGCTTCGCTCTGAATTGCATGACGCGAAACGCGACGCGCTGACCGATGCGCTGACCTGCCTGCCCAATCGCCGCGCCTTTGACGAGACCTTGCTGAGCATGACGGCGGATGCCGGCACATCCGGGCGACCCCTGACCCTGATGCTGGTCGACATCGATCATTTCAAACGGGTGAATGACCGCTTCGGCCATCCCGTGGGCGACGCGCTGTTGCGCCGCACGGCCTCGACCATCCGCGGCTGCCTGGCGCCGGGCGGCATGGCGGCGCGCTTCGGGGGCGAGGAATTCGCCGTGCTGCTGCCCGGCATCGACCTGGCTGAGGCGATCGAGGAGGCGGAGCGTATCCGTCTGGCCGTGGCGGCGCAGCGCCTGGCCCTGCGCAGCAGTGGCGAACGGTTGAGTGACGTCACTGTCTCGCTGGGCGTGGCGAGCCTGATGCCGGGTCAGAATATCGCTATGTTGCTGGAGCGCGCCGATACCGCGCTCTATCGTGCCAAGCAGGAAGGCCGGAACCGCGTCTGTGCCGATGCCCCAGTCGCCTTGAAGCCGCTGCCTGCCAGTGCTGCAGCCAAGCTCTGGTCCTGACCCGGGTCCGACGCCGCCTTTCGGTGGTGGGGCGCTGCCTCAGCCGCCCCGGCCAGCAACCCTTTCGATCTCGGTGCGGACCGCGCGCTCGACAATGCCGGGGAGATGGTTGTCGAGCCATTCCTTCAGCAGCGGGCGGATTTCCTCGCGCACGACATCCTCGATGGTCGGGCCGCCGCGGCTGATCGCGCTGCCGCGCTCCTGGGTCACCGCGCGGAGCAACTGACCCATCGAGGCGGCGGCGGCGGCGGCGGCAGCCGGCGCCAGCAGCTCGGAGGCCGGCTGTGATGGAGGCGGAGCTGCCACCGCGACCTGCGGCCGCGGCTCGGGCGGCGGCGTCACCACCTGCAAGCTCGGCGGCACGGCGGGCGGGGGGTCGCGAGGCACGGGTGGCGGTGGCGGCGCGATGATGGGCGCTGCCATGACGGCCGGGGGCGGGGCCGGCGGCGCCTCGGGCTCTGCGACGAGCATCTCCTCCGTGAGCATCAGCTTCGGCCATCCCGTGGGCGACGCGCTGTTGCGCCGCACGGCCTCGACCATCCGCGGCTGCCTGGCGCCGGGCGGCATGGCGGCGCGCTTCGGGGGCGAGGAATTCGCCGTGCTGCTGCCCGGCATCGACCTGGCTGAGGCGATCGAGGAGGCGGAGCGTATCCGTCTGGCCGTGGCGGCGCAGCGCCTGGCCCTGCGCAGCAGTGGCGAACGGTTGAGTGACGTCACTGTCTCGCTGGGCGTGGCGAGCCTGATGCCGGGTCAGAATATCGCTATGTTGCTGGAGCGCGCCGATACCGCGCTCTATCGTGCCAAGCAGGAAGGCCGGAACCGCGTCTGTGCCGATGCCCCAGTCGCCTTGAAGCCGCTGCCTGCCAGTGCTGCAGCCAAGCTCTGGTCCTGACCCGGGTCCGACGCCGCCTTTCGGTGGTGGGGCGCTGCCTCAGCCGCCCCGGCCAGCAACCCTTTCGATCTCGGTGCGGACCGCGCGCTCGACAATGCCGGGGAGATGGTTGTCGAGCCATTCCTTCAGCAGCGGGCGGATTTCCTCGCGCACGACATCCTCGATGGTCGGGCCGCCGCGGCTGATCGCGCTGCCGCGCTCCTGGGTCACCGCGCGGAGCAACTGACCCATCGAGGCGGCGGCGGCGGCGGCGGCAGCCGGCGCCAGCAGCTCGGAGGCCGGCTGTGATGGAGGCGGAGCTGCCACCGCGACCTGCGGCCGCGGCTCGGGCGGCGGCGTCACCACCTGCAAGCTCGGCGGCACGGCGGGCGGGGGGTCGCGAGGCACGGGTGGCGGTGGCGGCGCGATGATGGGCGCTGCCATGACGGCCGGGGGCGGGGCCGGCGGCGCCTCGGGCTCTGCGACGAGCATCTCCTCCGTGAGCATCAGCGGCTCGGCCGGCGGCTCGGGGATCGTGGCGGGCGCGCCGGGGGCGTCGTCCTCGTTCAGGATCTTCCGGATCGAGGCCAGGATGTCATCCATCGAGGGCTCGGCACCTGGCTTCGTGTTCTCGGCTCCGCTCATCGACCTACCCTCTTCAGCGCGTTGTGGTGGTGGCGGCGGCCGAGCGTGCGTAGTCACCCAGGCCCACCCAACGGTCGCGCACGGCATTGTAATAGGCCCGCATATCGTAGAACTCGACCGGCAGGCCGAGATCTTGGGCCGTTAGCCGCCCAACCGCCGAGGCGACGCTGTAGGAGGCGTTGATGTTGTCGGCCAGCGCACGCACCAGCGAGACGCGGGCATTGAGCAGTTCCTGCTCGGCGTTCAGCACGTCGAGCGTGGTGCGGCTGCCGACGATGGCCTCGCGCTGGACGCCGTCGAGCGCGATTTCCTGGGCGCGGATCTGGGCGCGCACGCTTTCCACCTGGGCGCGGGTGCTGCGCAAGGTTTCCCAGGCGCTGGCGGCCTGCTGCACGGCCACGGCGCGGGCATCGGCCACGAGGGCGCGTTGCCGCTGCGATTCCTGCCTTGCCTGGCGCACCTGGCTGTATTCCGCGCCGCCCTGGAAGATCGGCACGGTCAGGTTCGCGGTGACCTGGCCGCCATTGACCCGGCTGTGCGGAACGGCCGAGTTGTCGTTGCGGAAGGCTTGGCTGGTTACGCTCACCTGCGGCATCAGCACGGAGAGCTGCACATCGATGGCGTCGCGCGCCGCCGCTTCGTCGAACAGCGTCGCGACCACGGCGGGGTTGTTGTTCGCCGCCTGCTCACGTGCCTGCTCACCGGTGCGCACCGGCGGCTGCAGCGGCTGCGGGGCAATCAGGCGCTGCGGCGCCGCGCCGACCAGTCGGGTGAAGACAGCGCGAGAGGTTTCGAGCTGGCCTTCGGCCTGCGCGCGGGCGGCGCGGGCGCCGGCGAGACGCGATTCGGCCTGCGCCACGTCGGTGCGGGTGATCTCGCCCACCCGGAAGCGCTCATTGGTCGCCTGCAACTGCCGGGTGAGGACCTGCTCGTTGTTAATGTTCAGCCGCACCTCCTCCTGCGTGCGGATGACGGCGATATAGGAGTTCGACGTGTCGAGCATCACGCCCTGCTCCACCGTGTAGAGCCGCGCGCGCTGCGCCAGCACCCGGTTCTCCGCCTGCCGCACGCTGGCGACGGTGCGGCCACCGCGATAGATCGGCTGGGTCATCGTGATGTTGCCCGTGGCGAAGGTGCGCTCCTGCCGCTGGGTGGTGGAGATGAAGCCGGCCGCGCCGGTCAGACCTGTCTCGCGGCTGATGAGGTTCGACGACGGGTCACGGAAGAAATTGCTGTTGTCGTTCCGAAACACCTGCGCCTGACTGCGGGTGCGTTGGTCGGCCGCGCCGGCGCTGGTATTGACCACGACCGTCGGCCGCCAGCCCGACAACGCCTGGGGCACGCCCTCATCCACCGTGCGCAGCTGCGCACGCGCCGCCAGCAGGGTGGGGTTGTTGGCGTAGGCCTGGGCCAGTGCGTCCTGCAAGGACTGCGCGGAGGCTGGCGCGACGGCGGCCAGGATGCCGGCCGTGATGACGGCGGCGGTGCAATGGCGGTTGGTCAGCTTGCGCATCATGTCATCCTCATTGGGTCGGCACCGCTGTCAATCTCATGGTCGTCAGGCGAAAATGACCTGTTCCACGCGCCTGACAAGCCTTCGGAACTGGCGGGAGGATAGCCGATCCGCCAGAGTGCCGCCACAGGCGCCAGCAGGCCCCTCAAAAGACGAAGCTTGGGGCAGGCGTGAAGCCGGGCAGAGCCGGCGCAGTGGCGTCCATGAGCGGGCTGAGATGGACATGGCCCTGCAGCTTACGGCCCAGAACGGCCCTGGGCACCGCGCCGTCACGCGATTGTACCATGGCCACGCGCCCGCCTTCGGCGAGCTGCGCTGCGATGGCGTCGGGCAACGCGGGCACCGCGCCGTCGATCAGGATCACGTCATAGGGGGCTGCCGATGAATGGCCCTGGGCGAGTGGGGCCTGCACCGCCAGCGGCACCGCGCCGGGCAGCGCTGTGGGCCATGCCCGCCGGGCGAGGGCGAGCAGAGCGCCATCCGACTCCACCGCGGTCACCACGGCGCCGAGGTCGGCCAACACGGCTGCGGCGTAGCCGGTGCCCGCACCCACCACCAGGGCCGAATCGCCCAGCCGGGGTGCCAGCGCCTGGACCAGCCGGGCCAGCACCATGGGCGCCATCATTGCCCGGCCGGGCGCCAGCGGCACCGCCTCGTCGGCATAGGCCCGCGCCTGGGCGCCGGCGGGCGCGAAAGCCTCGCGCGGGAGGCGGGCCATGGCGGCGAGCACCAGCGGATCCGTCACCTTGTTTGGGCGAAGCTGCCCGTCGACCATGAATTTGCGCGCCGCCGCGTATGCCATGGAACCCCTGCCAATCTCTGCCGCCGCGTTATACCGGCACGACCCCACGCTTGACCATGGGCGGCAGGCACACGATAGAGACGGCGTGAGGTCCGATGGCCGAGTGGTCAGGCATGGGACTGCAAATCCCCCTACGGCGGTTCGATTCCGCCTCGGACCTCCAACTTCACCCCAGCCCCGCAAAGAACTTCATCGTAGAGGGCTTTGCAGCGCCGCGTGCCGTTGTTATACGCCCCGCTCGGCTGATCCGGCGTGGCGCAGCGGTAGCGCAGCGGACTGTTAATCCGTTGGTCGTAGGTTCGAATCCTACCGCCGGAGCCAGTCTTTCACGTCTGAAGGCAAACGCCATATGCCGTAGGGCCCCGGGGCCGGCATGGCTGCCATCCGCTTCCGGCGCAGCGGAAGCCTATACAAACCGTGATGAATTTTCTAAGGGCATTACGTGCCATCCTACAAACCAGACAATTTTGCAGACCGTCAGGCTGCAGCCGCGAAGGCCCGCCAGGCGGCCACCGCCAAATTCCAAGCCCTCCCCAAGCCGGATGACCCCGCTGTCATCGCCCGCGTTGCGGCGCAAAAGGCCGTGGCCGAGGCGCGCGAAGCCCGCCGGGCCGAGCGCGAGGCCGCCCGCAAGCTGGAAGCCGCCCGCCTGGCCGCAGAAGCCGCCGAGCAGGCCAAGGAAGCCCAGCGCCTCGCCGCCCTGGAGCGCCAGCGCGCCATTGCCCGCGCGGCCGAGGAGGCCGAGGCCGCTCGCCTCGCCGCCATCGAAGCCATGGAGCGTGAGAACCGCGCAGCCATGCTCGATGAGGACAAGCGCCGCCGCGCCTTGGCCCTTGCGGCCGAGCAGCAGGCGCTGCGCGATGCCCGCTACGCCGCCCGAAAGAACCGCAAAAAGTAAGCCTCCGGGGCGAGGGCAACACCGCCTCAACGTCCGTTGTGTCATGCGGATGTGGGTTGTGGCCGGGCACCGCTTGCCTGCCCGAGCGCGCCTATGCCCCGGGCTGGTAGGCGGCTGACCCGGCCACAGCAAAAGGTCGGACCTCGATCTTCGACGTCATTGCGAACATCCGCTTCGCCAAGGCCTCGATCCTGCTGCTGACGAGCAATGCGGTGGTGGCGCGGTTGGTGCTGGGCCCTTGGACCACGCTGTGTTCACATGCGCTCACGCCGCGCGTTCCAGCCGTTGTTGAGAGGATGCTTCAGCGCTTCCGCCTCGACGCAGCATGCTCGGGAGACAGCCCTCAATCCACCCGCGCGCCGGAACTGCGCACCGCCTCGCCCCAGCGAGCCCGCTCCGTGGCCAGGAACGCGTCCATCGCAGACCCCGTTCGCAGCATCATGCCAACGCCCTGCCGGCCCAGCGCCTCGGCAAAGCCAGCCGTGCCGACAATGGACGCCACCTCTCGCGCCAGCCGTTCGATGATCGGCGCGGGCGTGCCCGCTGGCGCCATGACGGCCCACCAGGCCGTCATTTCATGCCCGGCTACCCCGGCTTCCGCCATGGTGGGCACGTCCGGCAATGCCGGGCTCCGCGTGGCGCCGGAGACCGCGAGGCAACGCAGCGCGCCGCTCAGCACATGCGGCAACGCGGCCTGCACCGGATCGAACATCACCGGCAGATAGCCGCCAACCAGGTCCCGGATCGCCGGCGCGCTGCCGCGATAGGGCACGTGGTTCAGCCCCGCCCCGGTCAGGCTGGCAAACGCAGCACCGGCGAGATGCCCGGGCGAGCCGGCGCCCGCGGTGCCATAGGGCTGCGCCGCCCGCCGGGTCCAGGCCACGAATTCCGTCACATCGCGCGCCGGCACCCCCGCATGCACCAGCAGCGCCACCGGCGCGCCCGCGACAACCGCGACGGGCGCGAAATCCCGCGCCGCGTCAAACGGCATGGTGGCATAAAGCCAGGGGTTGATCGCCAGCACGCCGACATTGGAGAGCAGCAGCGTGTAGCCGTCGGGCGGCGCCTTCGCCACGGTATCGGCGCCGATATTGCCGCCCGCGCCGCCCCGGTTGTCGGCCAGCACGGAGCGGCCCAGCGCCTCGGCCAGCCGCTGCGCCAGAGGCCGCGCCACCAGATCGGTCGGTCCACCCGGTGGAAACGGCACGACCAGGCGGATCGGGCGCTCCGGCCAGCCGCCCTGCGCCCGGACCGCGCCCGGCCCCGCGCCAGACCCGGCCATGCCAGCGAGCAGCGCGCGCCGGCTGTTCATGTTGCCCGCCGCAGCACTTCGACGACGCGGCGCGCGGGGTCCACCCGCACCCAGTCGCCATTGCCGATCACCTCGCGCGGGTCGACCGACCAGCCCTCGGTGATGGGGATCCCGGCCAGCACCGCGCCCTGCACCATGACGGGATTGGTCACGCCGAAGATGAAGGCCTTGGGCGAAATCCCCTTGGCCTTGATGTCATAAAAAGCCCAGCCAGCAGCGATGCCGCCCTTGGCGGTCGGGAAGAAGCAGATGCGGTCGCGGATGTTCTGCCCCTCCAGCTTATGGCCGGGCTTGGTGATCAGCCCGCTCCAGCGGTCGAGGTCGTAGCGCGGCGAGAAGCCCTCCTCGGAGACCAGTGCGGCGCCCTCCACCACCGGCCCGAAGGCACGGGTGAGGCTGATGCTGGCCAGAACCGCGCTCACGACAGCCGCCCCGTACAGGCGATATCCACGCAATCCGCGGTGCGGCGCAGGATGGTGCGGAATTTGTGCGCACCGATGATGTTTACGATCTTCGCCGAATTCGACACCATGTGCCGCCAGCCATTTCTCTCCCGCATCGCCGAGAGGTTTTGCAGGATGTAGAAACAGACACCCTCCAGCACCGCCACGCCGGCATCCTCCAGCGGCTTGAGATAGCCCAGCTTGTCCGCCGCACTGATCACCCCATTGCTGGTGGTGATGAAGCACATGCTGCCCGGCGCCACGCGGCGGCCGGCGAAGAGCTCGGAGAGCGATTTCATCTCGAACAGCGAGAGCTGCGGGCCGGAGAAGACGACCAGCCGCGCCTCGCCATCGCCCTTATCGTAGCCGGCATAGACCGCCTCGATCGTGGCATCGGTGATCACCATGCGCTCGACATCGGCCGGGATGTTGCCATGGAAGGCGGCCTCCAGGCTCGGCGCCTCGGGTGTCACGCCCGGCATGTGAAACATGCCCATCGAGCCGTAGGAGGCCAGCGCGCAGCCCAATTGCTTGAGCTCATCAGCCAGCGGCGGCCGGCGCAGCCCGGTGAAGACGGGCACGGCGTAGTAGTTCTGGTGGCTCTCGCCCACCAGCTTGCCGATGGCGCCCCAATCCGCGAGGTCGGCCAGCGTGGCGCCCGAGAGATCGACGATGAAGGAGCCGCGGCGGTGGCGGTCGAGCTGGAAGCCGTATTCCGGCGTGCGGCCGGTGATGGCGGCGGCCATCGCCGCCGGACCACTCTCGAAATTGGTCCGCGCGCCAAAGACACTGTTCGCGTAGATGCAGGTGCCGGTATCGCCCCAGGCCACCCGCTCGCCGAGATGCGGCTGATACAGCGTCTGGTAGTTGATGCAGGTGTCGGTGGTCATGACGTTCATCGCCTGCAGGGTGGCGATGATCTCGCGCTCCTTGGCGCATTCCACGCCATCCTGGCCGAGCCGCTCGGCCCAGGCGAAATCGACGCAGCGGGCATTGGTGGTAATGGGAATGCGGGCCCGCCCGCCGGCCGCCTGGAACTCCCGCAGCAGGGCCAGCCCGGCATCGCCCATCACCTCGATGTCGCCCATCATATGCGCATTGGTGACGGGCACGAAGCGCTCGGCGCCGAAGAAGCGGCCGACTTCCAGCTGGAAATCCAGAGCGCGGCGGGCGGCCTCCCCCTCGCTGCCCTTTAGGATCGCCTGCTCTTCGCTGGTCAGTTGCAATGCCGTCCTCCCGCTGAAGGCGGCAGGCTAGCGCCTTGCAGCGGGCGGGGTCAAAGCGCTCAGCGCATCCCCTCGCAGAACCGCTTGATCCGCGCGCAGGCCTCACGCAGCGCCTCGTCGTTCGTGGCGTAGCTGATCCGGAAATGGCCGGGGTAGATGAAGGCATCGCCATGCACGGTGGCGACCCCTTCCTCATCCAGCAGGGCCTCGACAAAATCCTTGTCGGTGTTGATCAGCCGGCCGCCCTTGGTGGTCTTGCCGACGCAGCCATTCATGTCGGGGAAAACATAGAAGGCGCCCTCGGGCTTGTGGCAGCGCAGGCCGGGGGCCTGGTTCAGCAGCTCCACCACCATGTCGCGCCGGCGCTTATAGACCTCGACCATCCCGCCGATGCTCTCCTGCGGCCCGTTCAGCGCCTCGACGGCGGCGGCCTGGGAGATGCTCGAGGTGTTGGACGTGCTCTGCCCCTGCAGTTTGTCCATCGCCTTGATCAGCGCCAGCGGCGCGCCGGCGAAGCCGATGCGCCAGCCCGTCATGGCATAGCCCTTGGAGCAGCCATTCATGGTGATGGTGCGGTCGCGCAGCTTTGGCTCGACCTGGACGATCGTGGCGGGCGTGAAGCCGTCGTAGGCCAGCTTCTCGTAGATGTCGTCCGTAAAAATCCAGACATCGGGGTGCCGCAGCAGCACGTCGGTGAGCTTCTTCAGCTCTTCCGCGTTATAGGCGGCGCCGGTGGGGTTGGAGGGATTGTTCAGGATGAACCACTTGGTCTTGGGCGTGATCGCAGCTTCCAGCTGCTCGCCGGTCATCTTGAAGCCCGCATTCTGGCCGCAGGGGACGAAGACGGGCGTGCCCTCGGCCAGCGACACGATGTCGGGGTAGCTCACCCAGCAGGGGGTGGGGATGATCGCCTCGTCGCCCGGATTGATCGTCGCCAGCAGGGCGTTGAAGATCACCTGCTTGCCGCCGGTGGCGATGATGATCTCTTCGGGCTTGTAGTCGATGCCCGAGTCGCGCTTGAACTTGGCCGCCACGGCCTGGCGAAGCGCCGGGGTGCCGGCCACATCGGTGTATTTCGTCTGGCCATCCTGGATGGCCTTGATGGCGGCATCCTTGATGTTTTGGGGGGTGTCGAAATCCGGCTCGCCGCTGGAAAGGCCGATCACATCGCGGCCGGCGGCCTTGAGCGCGCGGGCCTTGGCGGTGACGGTGATGGTCTGGCTGGGCGCGATACGGTCCAGACGGTCGGCGACGAGGTTCATGACGGGCCTTCACAGATACGAAACAGCGGCGGCAAGTTAGTCCTGCAAGCCAACCGCAACAACCCGGAGAGACCCATGCAAAAGTCAGAAAATCCATGGGAGTGGCCGGAAGAGACCTGGCGCCACATCGTGGGCCGCGCCCGCGCCGGCCGTTCCCTGGCGCCGACCCATTGGCCCAATGGCGCCCACTGCGCCGTGGCGCTGTCCTTCGATGCCGACCACGACACCATCCCGCTGCGTGACACCGATGAAAGCCCGATGCGCATCAGCCAGGGGCAATACGGCCATCGCCAGGGCGTGCCGCGCATCCGCAAACTGCTGGAACGGCATGGCGTGAAGGCCAGCTTCTTCTACCCCGCCGTCTCCGCTCTGCTGTATCCCGACGAAATCCGCGGCGTGGCCGATGAGGGCCACGAGATCGGCATCCACAGCTGGATCCACGAGGCGAACACCAAGCTGCCCCAGGGCGTGGAACGCGACCTGACGCTGCGCGCACGTGACACGCTGGAAAAGGTCTCGGGCCAGACCCCGGTCGGCATCCGCACTGCCAGCTGGGATTTCTCCGTCGATACGATGGATATCATCCGCGAGATGGGCCTGCTCTATGACAGCTCGCTGATGGCCGATGACGATCCTTATGAGCTGGAGGTGCAGGGCCAGCCCACCGGCATCGTAGAGCTGCCGCCGGAATGGATCCGCGACGATGCGGTGTATTTCAACATGCTGCGCTTCGCCGGGCTGCGCCCCTACACCCCCCCCAGCGCGGTCGAGGAGATTTTCCGCGCCGAGTTCGAGGGCGCGCTGGCGGAAGGCGGGCTGTTCCTGCTGACCATGCACCCCCACCATATCGGCCATCGCTCGCGCCTGCCGCTGCTCGACCGGCTGATCCGCGACATGAAGGCCACGGAAAAATGCTGGTTCGCCACCCATGCCGAGGTGGCGGCCTGGTGCCGAGACCATGCGGCCAGCGGCTGATGGAACTGGCCGCGATCACCGCCGCCAACCGTGCTGCCTGGGATGCCTCGGCCCCCCTGCACGGTAGCGGTGCTGGCTGGGAGAGGCTGGTCGTGGCTGCGGGCCAGCCTGACTTCAGCGTGCTCGATGCCTGCCTGACCGAGACGCTGATGGGATTGTCGCCCAAGGGGCTGCGAGTGGTGCAGATCGGCTGCAACAACGGCCGGGAACTGCTTTCCATGGCAGCACTGGGGGCGCGGCCGGCCCTGGGTATCGACCAATCCGCGGCGTTCCTGGCGCAGGCGGCGGTGCTGGCACGCCAGGCCGGATCGGATTGCCGGTTCCTGTGCGCCGATATCCATGATCTGCCGGCCGATACACCGCGCGGCTTCGACCTCGGCCTCATCACCATCGGCGTGCTGAACTGGATGCCGGATATGCCACGATTCTTCGAGGCGGCGGCCGCGCTGCTGGCGCCGGGCGCGGCCTTGGTGATCTACGAAACCCATCCCATCCTGGAGATGTTCGATCTCGCGGGCGACGACCCGTTCACCCCCGCACGCTCCTATTTCGACACCTCGCCCAAGGTGTTGCGTCAGGCCCTGACCTATGACGGCGCGATCGCCGTGGCGCCTTCATCCTGCTGGTTCGCCCATACGCTTGGCGCCATCATCACCGCCTGTATCGGCGCGGGACTGACCATCGAGCGCTTTGCCGAGCATGGCCACAGCAACCGCGAGGCCGCCTACGACATCTACCAGGGCAGGGCGGCGCAGCTGCCGCTGAGCTTCACCCTGGTGGCGCGGGCGCCGGCGTGATCAGCCCCGCTTCGGTGGCGATGGCATGCAACGCCATATCTGTGGGGCCCACCGGCACGGCCGGCACCTGCTGCGCGGCATAGGCCACGCCGAGGCGATAGGCGCCGGGCAGCAAGGCCAGCGTGCGGTCATAGAAGCCGCCGCCATAGCCCAGCCGGTTGCCGGCCCCATCGAAGGCCAGCAGGGGGATCAGCAGCCATTCCGGCGTCGCGGTCTGTGCCGTGGCGGGGTGGCTGGTGCCAAATCGGCCGGCCTCCATGGCGCAGCCGGGCTGCCAGGGGCGAAAGCTCAGTGGCACCCCGCGCCGCGGCGTGACCGGCAGCAGGATCCGGTGGCCGGCCTCGTGCAACGCGTGCAGCGCGGGTCGGGTGTCGATCTCCTCGCCCATTGGCCAAAAGCCGGCGATGGCGGTTGGCCGGGCTGGCGCCAGCGCCAGCACGTGGCGGGCCAGCGCCTCCCCCGCGCCGGGCGCAGTCAGCCCTGCCCGGGCGGCCATCGCGCGGGCCCGCAGCGCGGATTTCTCTGCGTCGAGCACGGGATCATTCATGGCAAAACTGCGAAGCCGGCACAGCCGCTGGCGTTGCATGCTCCCAAGGCCTGCCGAAACAGGTGGGCACCAGATAACAGGACCACGATCCTGTCAGAGCCAGCTCCCGGGAGTTGCTTATTGGCCCTGGGCATGACTTGCCTGGCGTGAAGGCCAGCCTCGCACGTGGAACATAGGGCTGCGGCCCTACCGTTACCAGTCAGGGCTTCTCGAGATTGATGGCGATGCCCTCGATCCGCTCGGCGATGCGCGCCAGGCGTTCGGCCAGGCGCGGGTCGGTCTGCGGTGGGGGGATGGGCGTGCCCTCCTCATGCTGCGCGCGGACCATCTCGATCTTCAGGTCGCCCAGTTCATCGGCCAGCAGAAGGGCGACATGCAGCAGCATGCGGCTTTCCGAAAACTGTCCGCCCATCTGCTGGATGAGCTTCACCTTGCCCTCGATGACGGCGATGAGATCCCGCACATGCGATTCCTCGCCATCCCGGCAGCCGATGGTGTGGCTGTAGCCGTTCACGCGGACGGTGACCTGGCCCATTTATCGCGGCTCCTGTTCTTCGGCTTGGGCGTCCTCGTCCAGCAGGCCCTGGCGCAACTGCGCCAAAGCCTGGTCCAAACGGGCGGAGAGCGCCACAACCTCGGCGCGCGGCACGCTTTCGGCCGCGGCGGCCTGGGCGGCGGCCTGCATCTGGGCGAATTTCCGCTCGATGGCCACGGCCAGCTTCTCCACCGCGAGTTCCAGCCGCTGCGCGGCCTGAAGGGCGCGGTCGGTTGTCAATTCCACACCAGCGACTCCCCTGTCATGTTGCCGCGTTGCATAAAACAAGGGTTGGCATGCAGGGGCCGGGGTTGCAAGGGCCGGCTTGGCAAAGCCGAGCGGTTTCAAGGGCGTTTGTGGTGCATGGCGCGGCGGATGTGTGCGCCGTGCTGGGGCTGGGCTGCGCGCTGCTCTCGGCACCCGGTGCGGCCGGGTATCTCGGCCATCACGGCTTCCTGGCGATGCTGCGCGCCGGAGGATGGCGCGGGGAGGAGCCGGCCATTCTCGATTGCGGCAGTGATGCCGGCTGGGCCTGGGCGGCGCTGCGCGACGGCATGCCCCTGGTGGTGCTGGCCGATGACGGCGATGCCGCGCGCGCCTTCCCGGGCCGCGTGCTGCGCGAGGTGCCGGCGGCGCGGGACATGCAGTTCTGGGTGGAACGGCGCGGCCGAGGGTGGTTGGAGGAATGGGCGGCGGGGTAGCCGGCGGTCAGCCCGGGTTGGCGCGGGAGGGTGGGTCCGGCGCCTCGCGACATACCCCAACCTCGGCCGCCAGCATGGCCTCGAGTTCATGCCGCTTGGCCTTGCCCTGCACGCTGCGCGGCACATTCGCCTCGGCGATGAAACGCACCTCCCTGGGCATCTTGTAACCGGCGATTTGGCCGCGACAGGCCGCCAGGATCTCCGCCGCCGTCAGCGCAGGGTCGGTGCGCACCACGAACACCACCGGAACCTCGCCCCAGCGCGTATCGGCGCGGCGCACCACCACGGCATCGGCGATGCGCGCATCCCGCAACAGGATCTGCTCGATCTCGGCTGGGAAGATGTTCTCGCCGCCGGATTTGATGAGGTATTTGCGCCGACCGGTGAAATCGAGGGTGCCATCGGCGTTGCGCCGCAGGATGTCGCCCATGTGGTACCAGCCGCCGCGGAAGACAGCGGCGGTTTCCTCAGGCGCCGCCCAGTAGCCGCTGAAGAGGCCGGGGCTGCGCAGCGCCACCTCGCCAGGCTCACCCTCGGCCACATCCCGCCCCTCTTCATCGAGCAGCCGCAGTTGGCAGTATGAGCTCTGCGTCTTCGAAAGCCGTTCGGGTGCCAGGCCAATCGGCACCCGCCCCCGGCTCGCCGGCGCGGGGCCGGTTTCGGTCGAGCCGAAGGTGTTGCGGAACGGCGCTTGCATCAGCGTGGTGAGCTCGGCGATGTCACTGCGCGGCACCAGGTCGGCCATGCTGCCGATGATGCCCGCCGGCATGGGGCGGATGCCCGAATCCTTGATGGCGGCCAGGACCCGGCTGGCGATGCCGGGCATCGGGAAGCAGCCCACGGATTCGCGGCCGATGATCTCCATCAGCGCCGGTGCGTCGAAGCCATCCACGATGATCGCCTTGCCGCCATGGATCAGCGTGGCGAAGACCTGGTCCGTCGAGCCCATGTGGAACATCGGCCCCCACGCGATGAAGCTGCGCTGGGGATAGGTGCTCTCATCGACCAGGGTCTGGATGGCGCGGGCGATCATGGCGCGGTGGCTGATCACCGCGGCCTTGGGTAGCCCTGTGGTGCCGCTGGTATAAAGGATGACCAGCCCATCCTCGGCCTCGGCCAGATTGGGTGCAGGCCGGGCATCGGCACGCACCAGGGCCGACTCGTATTCCTCGCCGAAGGTCAGGGTCTGCCCGATACCATGGTCGAGGGCTGCCAGGCGCGCAAGGTGGCGCGGCGAGACGCAGATGATGGCGGGCGCCACCAGGCGCAGGCAATGCAGCAGCTCGCCCTCCGCCAGCCGCCAGTTCTGGCAGGCGGCGACGGCGCCGAGCCTGGCACATGCCAGCTGGGTTTCGACATATTCGAAGCGGTTCTCGCTCAGCACCGCCACCCGGTCACCGCGGCCGATTCCGCGCGCGGCGAGGTGGCGGGCGAGGCGGTCGCACCTGTCCTCCAGCGCGGCGTAGGAGAGGTGATGTTCGCCCTGCTGCAACGCGATGCGCCGCGGGCCCATTCGGACCTGATGGGAGAACAGCGCCCCCACGGTCAGTCCCGCGGCGGCGAGGGCGAGCGGCGATGCCTCCACCCTACAGGGTGATCCCGAGCTGGGGGATGACGCGCATCCATTTCGCGATCTCGGCCTGCACAAAGGCCGCGAATTCAGCCGGAGTATTGCCGATCACCTCGGCGCCGAGGTTGGACAGCAGGGTGCGCGTGGCAGGCGTCTGGAGGTAGCGCACCACCTCCTCATGGTAGCGCGCTGCGATGGTGGGCGGCATGTTCGCCGGACCGAACAGCCCGAACCAGGAGGTGACGTCATAGCCCGCCATCCCCGCGACCTCGGCAATGGTCGGCAACTCCGGCAGCGCGGGCGAGCGCCGGGCGCTTGTCACCGCGAGAGCCCGCAGTGTGCCAGCCTGGATATGCGGCATGGCGTTGGAGATGTTCTCGAAGATCATCTGCACATTGCCGGCCAACAGGTCCTGCAATGACGGCCCGGTGCCGCGATAGGGCACATGGGTGATATCCACTCCCGCCAGCCGCGTGAACCAGGCGCCGGCGATGTGTGGCGACTGGCCGGCGCCGGAGGAGGCATAGGCGAGCGCGCCGGGCCTGGCGCGGGCCAGCGCGATCAACTCGGGCACGCTGCGCGCCGGCACCGATGGGTGCAGCACCAGCACATTGGGCACGGCGATGAATTGCGAAATGGCGGTGAAATCGACCGCAGGATCATAGGGCAGGCGGTCGTAGAGCGCCTTGTTCACCGCGTTCGGGCCAAAATTGCCGGTGAAGACCGTGTAGCCATCGGGCGCCGCGCGGACGGTGGCCTCGGCACCGATGATGCCGCCGGCGCCAGCGCGGTTGTCCGGCACCACCGGCTGGCCCCAACGCGCATTGAGGTGCTGGGAGAAGCCGCGGCCCAACAGGTCCGAATTGCCGCCGGGTGGATTGGGGATGATCATGCGGATGGGCCGGGTGGGGAAGCCATCCTGCGCCAGAACCAGGGAAGGGTGGGCGAAGGCGGGAAGGGCCAGCCCGGCCAGCAGCGCGCGGCGGTGGAGGCGGGGCCTACGCATCGGCGCGGCCATCAATGGTGAGCAGGCGATGGGCGAAGCGCCAGGCGCCATCGGCGCACCGGGTCAGCCTGTCTTCATAGGCGCCGCAGGAGGTCATGGAAGGCAGCCTCCCCGGTTCACCGTTATAGCCGGCGTAATAGGCGCGGCCACGAATGGTTGCGGTGTCGATCCGCTCGAGATGGAGGCTGGCATTCCAATGCCTGCGATAGAGCGCGCCGCGCCCGGCCTTGTCGGCACGCTTGTAGGCGACCAGTGCCGCCTGCCCGCGCACAACGAGGCCGTTCGGTTGCACCTCCAGCGCGCCATCCTCGGTGAAGCAGCCGGCGTAGGTCTGGGCGTCGCCCGCGTCGCTGGCGAGGTTGTAGAGGGCGTAGAGATTGTGGATCTCGGCGTGGTCCTGGGCGGTGATCATGCGGCCTCCAAAAGCCCGCGCGGGCGGACGAGGAATTCGGGATGGGCGGCGAGGAACGCGGCTGCGATCGCCAGCGCGGCCTCGTCGCACAAACGCCGCGCGGCGATCTGCAGCCCGACAGGCAGCCCCTCGCGCGTGAAACCGCAGGGCACGGCGACCACCGGCAGGCCAACCACGCTGAAGGCATAGGTGTAGCGATAGGCATCGTAGAATTTCGCAACCGGGCGGGTGCCGACCATCGTCGGCAGCGGCTCATCGAGCAGAAAGGCCGGCGCGCCGATGGCGGGCGTCGCGATGTAGTCGAAGCGCTCGAACATGGCGCGGACGCGGTGCCAGTAGCGGGTACGCAGGCGCTCGGATTCGGTGACCGTCTTCAGGTCCAGCGTCAGCGCGTCATCGACCTGGCCCAGCAGGTGCGCCGTCATCTTCCCGCGCGCCGCCTCCACCCGGTGGGCGTAGCGGCCGACCATGCCCAGGCCCCGCGTGCCCGCGACGATGGCGGTGAGGTCGGAGACATCGAAACAGGCGTCCTCGACCACGCAGCCCAGGCTTTCCAGGCCGAGCGCCGCGCTGCGGCACAGGGCGCCGACCTCGGGATCGAGCGGCAGCATGCCGTCGAAATCGGCGCACCAGGCGACACGCTTGCCGGCGACGCCCTTACCCGGCCGTCCGGCGGCGGCGTAGTCGGCGGTGGGGGCGGGCAGGGAGCTCGGGTCGCGCTCATCCGGCCCGGCCATGGCGGCGAGCATCAGGCCCATATCCTCGGCGCTGCGGGTGATCGGACCATGGACATGTTCCACCATGAGGTCCCAGCCGAATTCGGTGGGGTAGACCGGCACTCGCCCTGGCGTCGGACGCAGCCCGGTGAGGCCGCACATCGCGGCGGGAATGCGGATCGAACCGCCGAGATCGGTGCCCAGCCCCATCGGCACCATGCCCGCGGCCACCGCCGCCGCCGTGCCGCCGCTGGAGCCGCCGGCCGTGCGGCGCAGATCCGCGGGGTTGCGGGTGGCGCCGAAGAGCAGATTGTCGGTGCGGATGTCATGCGCGAATTCGGGGGTGTTCGCCTTGCCCAGCAGCACCGCGCCGGCGGCACGCATCCGTTCGACGCAGACCGCATCCTGCGTTGGGATGTAATCGGCCATCAGCTGCGAGCCGAAGGTTGTGCGCAGGCCCTTGGTGTCGAGATTGTCCTTGGCGACGAAGGGCACGCCATCCAGCGGGCCCCGCGTGGTGCCATCGCGGCGGCGCTCGTCGGAGGCCTCGGCCTCTTCCAGGATTGCGGGGTTGAGGGTGCAGATGGCGTTGACTAGCGGGTTCAGCGCCTCGGTCCGGGTCAGACAGGCACGGGCGAGTTCCACCGCGGAAATCCGCTTCGCCGCCAACTCGCGCCCCAACTCGGCCGCGGTGAGATCGCAAATGCTGCCGCCCATGCGCACCCCCGATGGCGCCAGCATAGCGCGCCCGCGCGAACTATGCGGTGAAGGGGCAGGGCCGACAAGGCGGCTCAGCCCGGCAGAGTCAGCCCATAGAGCCTGAGCGCATTGTCACGCAGCACCTTGGCTTTGGCGCCCTCGCGCAGGCCCAGCGCCTCGAATTCCGCGCGCGCCCGCTCGACGTCCAGCACGGGGTAGCCGGTGCCGAAGATCACCTTGTCCTGGCCAAAACTGTTCATGTAGCGCACCAGCTTTTCGTCGAGATGCTTGGGCGCATAGGCATCGGTGCCGATGAAGACATTGGGGTGCTTGTAGGCCACCGCGATCATCTCCTCGGTCCAGGGCCAGCCGGTGTGAATGCCGATGATTTTCAGCTCCGGGAAATCGCAGGCGATGGTGTCCAGCGTGATGGGGCGCCCCACGCTTTTCAGGGGCCGCTCATCGGAATACCGCAGGCAATGGCCGACCTGCATCTGGATGGGAATGCCGAGTTCGCAGCACTTGGCGTAGATCGGGTAGTAGCGCGCATGGTCCGGGGCCATCTCGAACCAATGCGGGTAGAGATGGGCGCCGATGAAGCCCAGTTCCTTCACCGCGCGCTCCAGTTCGCGCAGGCCATGCATCCCCTCGGTCGGGTCCACGCCGGCCAGTCCGCTGAAGCGGGTGGGGTGGGCCTGGCAGAGGGCGGCGACTTTCTCGTAAGGCACGCGGCGGTGCATCGTGCTCAGCGCGCTGCCCGATTTCACCGCGATGACGAAGGCGTGCTGAACATCGGCGCGGTCCATCTTGGCGATGAAGGCCGCGGGGGTCAGGCCCTCGATCCGCTCGGCCTCGGCGCCCAGCTTGTCGCGCAGATAGCCGGCCTGCCAGCCGCGGCGTTCGTGGTCAGGGTCGGCGAATTCATAGCTGACGACGGCGTCGATGGCGGCGATCATGCGCCGCGCACCACGTCAGTACGGCAACCCTGCGCGGTGCGCGGGCCGATCGGATGATCCAACGCAGTCTTCAGCCACAGCGCGGGATGCGGGTTGGGCTGGTGGTGGCGATGCCCGGGCGCCGCATCGGCAACATGGTGCGGGCAGGGGTGGCTGCGATGATCTGCCCGGCATGCGAACCGGAACGGATATCGCGGCGTCGAACCGCGTTGCCGCGGCAGACAGCGGGAGATGCCGTGTCGGAACCGCGTCATCCCTCCGCCCTGCGAAGCGTGGAAAACCTCCGCAATGTTCGGCGCCGGCTCTGGAGGAAGTGGCGCGGGTTCGGCATGAGGGCGAGCTCCTGCTGCTGGATGGCGTATTGCGCCACGGCTGGTCGCGGGGTTGAAGCCCCGGTGCGCGAATCTCTCGGGAAATCGGCACGGATGTGCCTCGCCCGGCGGCACGGAAGCGAGAACGAGTCCGCACGCCTTGGAAATGGTGTCGCCTTCGCGCCCGCGGCCGCCATGTCAGGCAGCTGGCCTGCGATTGTCGATACCCGTGGCAAACCTGCCGCGCATGCCCGCCACCTGCTTATGTCATGCGCATAAGCGCTTCCCATGGGCCGATTTTCCACCACCCATCAAGGCGCGATCGGCCCGGCACTGGTTAAGCTTCAAGCGTCAGAGGAGCCCGACCATGACCGCCCCCTATGAACGCGATCTCATCGGCTACGGCGCCAACCCGCCGCACCCGCAATGGCCTCGCGGTGCTCGCATCGCGGTGAATTTCGTGATGAATTACGAGGAAGGTTCGGAATATTCCTTCATGGATGGCGACGGCCGTTCCGAGACCAGCACGGCCGAGGCCCCCGTCTCCCCGGTGCCGCAGGGGCAGCGCGACGTGGCCGGCGAGGCCATGTTCGAATTCGGCTCACGCGTCGGCTTCTGGCGGATCATGCGCATCTTCGCCGAGCGCGGCCTGCCCATGACCATCTTCGCCTGCGCGCTCGCCCTGGAACGCCACCCGCCGGCGGCGGCCGCGATCCGCGAGGCCGGGCATGATATCTGCTGCCATGGCTGGCGCTGGATCGAGCACTACAAGCTGACGAAGGAGCAGGAGCGCGAGCATATCCGCCTGGCCATCGAGAGCCTGACCAGGACCATGGGTTCCCGCCCGCTGGGTTGGTACTGCCGCTATGGACCCAGCGTGAACACCCGCGCGCTGGTCACCGAGGAGGGTGGCTTCCTCTATGACAGCGACTGCTACAATGACGAGTTGCCCTATTGGGTGCTGCAGGATGGCGTGCCGCGGCTGGTGGTGCCCTATTCGCTGGTGACCAATGACAGCAAGTTCGGCCGCGGTGTCTTCGCCACCGCCGAGGACTATTTCACCTTCCTGCGCGACCAGTTCGACATGCTCTATGCCGAGGGCGCGACGGCCCCGAAGATGATGTCGTGCGGCTTGCACATGCGAACGATCGGCCACCCCGCGCGGGCGGTCGGGCTGGCGCGCTTTCTGGACTATATCCAGGGCCATGAACGGGTTTGGATCCCGCGCCGGCTGGAGATCGCCCAGCACTGGCTGAAGACATTTCCGTATCAGCCGGGAATGGAACAGATCGCGCGGGTCAGCACATGAGCCGCAGGATCAGGTTGGAGCCACTCACGGCCGAAGCCTTCGCGCCCTTCGGCGATGTGGTGGAGCCGCCGGCGCTGGGCGCCCGCCTCTCTCTGATCGAGAGCATCGGCGGTATCGAGCATGCCGGCGCGGCGAGGTTGTCATTCAACAATGCGGAACCCTACCCGCTACCGCTGACCGCGACCGAAATGGAGCGGCACAACCGCAGCTCACAATGCTTTGTGCCGATGGATGTGGCGCGCTGGGTGCTGTTGGTCGCCCCCGATGCCGGTGGCGTGCCCGACACCACGGGCCTGCGCGCCTTCGTCGCCAGCGGCGATCAGGCGGTGAACTACCATATCGGCACCTGGCACCATCCGCTGCGGGTGCTCGACCGGCCCGGGCGCTTCGCCGTGCTGATGTGGACCACCGGCGAGCGGGCCGAGGACGAGGAGTGGTCCACCCTGCCAGAGCCATTAACGCTGGAGGCCTAGCCCGTGACCACCCGCATGCACCTCGCCTTCGACCTGTCGATGACACATCTCGACGGCCGCTGGCGCAGCAACGGCTCCTGGGTGAATTCCAGCTACCCCGACCCCGCGGTCCTCGAGGATATGGCCGGCCCGTCACCGGGCTGATCCTGGAGCGCCTGCCGGTGACAGTCGCGCTGATGCTCAGCGCCATGAGCCTCGCCTTCTGCGCCGGCTTCGTGGTGGGGGTGGTGGCGGCGCGCCAGGTGCATCGCTGGCCGGATACGGTGATCTCGGTGCCGGGCATGATTGTCTATGCCACGCCCAGCTTCTGGTTCGGACCCATGGCCATCGTGGTCTTCGCGGTCACGCTGGGCTGGCTGCAAGTGGGCGGGCTCTATGATCTGCGGGCGGGGTATGCCGGCCTCGCGCTCTGGCTGAACATGGCGAAACACCTTTTGCTTCCCACCATCACCCTCGGGCTGATCTTCTTCGCCGTTTATCTGCGGGTGATGCGCACGGCGATGCTGGAGGTGATGACGCTGGACTTCATGCGCACCGCGTGGGCCAAGGGCGTGCGGGAGAATGCCGTGATGTTCCGCCACGCCCTGCGCAATGCGCTACTGCCCATGGTGACCATCGCGGGCCTCCAGGCCAGCTCCATGCTGGGCGGCGCGGTGGTGGTGGAGAACGTGTTTTCGCTCCCCGGCCTGGGCCGCCTTGCGCATGAGGCGGTGGTGCAGCGCGATATCAACATGCTGCTCGGCATCACCGTGATGTCCTCGGTGCTGGTTATCGCGGTAAATCTCACCGTGGATCTGCTCGATGCGCGGCTCGACCCGCGCATCGAGGTGGGCGGATGAGTTTCTTTCGCAATTCCGCCGCCGCCATCGGCGTGGCGCTGCTGGCCATGGTGCTGGCCATGGCGCTGAGTGCGGGCTGGCTCTTCCCGGAGGACCCGCTGGCGCTGGCCGGCGCGCCGCTGACACCGCCCTTCACCGAGGATGGGCTGCCGCTGGGCACCGACAGCGTGGGACGGGACATCGCCGCCCAGTTGTTCCATGGCGCGCGGGTGTCGCTGCTGGTCGGCGTCGTGGCCACCTCCATCGCCATCGGCCTGGGCATCCTGGTGGGCGCGCTTTCGGGCTATTTCGGCGGGCTGACCGATGCCGTGCTGATGCGCGTCACCGAAGCCTTCCAGACCGTGCCGAGTTTCATCCTGCTGCTCATGCTCGTGGTCATCTTCGGCTCCGACATCACCACGATGACTATTGCCATCGGCGCCGTCTCCTGGACCGCGCCGGCGCGGCTGACGCGTGCCGAATTCCTCACCCTGCGGTCGCGCGATTTCGTGCTGTCCTGCCGCACGTTGGGCATGGCGAATGCGCGGATCATTTTTCTGGAAATTCTGCCCTCCGCCCTGCCGCCGGTGATCATCTATGTCAGCGTGGTGGTGGCGCTGGCGATATTGCTGGAAAGCGCGCTGGCCTTCCTCGGCCTGTCAGACCCCAATATTGCCTCCTGGGGCAACATGATCGGCGATGGGCGGCGGGTGTTGCGCAGCGCATGGTATGTCGCGGCCATCCCAGGCGTGGCTATCGTCCTCACGGTGCTGGCGATTTTCCTGGTCGGGCAGAGGGTGAATGACTGGCTGAACCCGCGGCTCGCTCGGAAATGAGCCTGCTATCCATCGAGAACCTCACCATCGCGCTACCCGGCGGCGCCGACCGGGCGGAGGCCGCTCGTGATGTCAGTCTCAGCGTCGCCCCGGGTGAAATCCTCTGCCTCGTCGGTGAGAGCGGCTCGGGCAAATCCCTCACCGCCGCCTCCATCCTGGGCCTGCTGCCCGCGGGTGTGCGCGCCATCGCGGGGCGGATCATCTTCGAGGGGCAGGACCTGTTGCGCCTGCCGCTGCCCGCGCTGCGCGGCATCAGCGGCCGGCGCATCGGCGTGGTCTTCCAGGACCCCTTCACCGCGCTCAATCCGCGCCGCCGCGCCGGTGACCTTGTGACGCAGGGGCCCGCGATGCGGGGCCTGGCTCAATCCCAGCTGCGCGAGCGCGCCGAGGAGCTCTTCGCGCTTGTCGGCCTCGACCCGCGGGCGATCGACCGCTTCCCGCATGAATTCTCGGGCGGCCAGCGCCAGCGCACCGGCCTTGCCCGCGCGCTGGCTCTGGAGCCCGACGTGCTGGTGGCCGATGAGCCGGTCTCGGCGCTCGATCTCTCGGTGCAGGCGCAGGTGCTGGAACTGCTGGCCGGGCTGCGCCGCCGCCTCGGCCTCTCCATGGTCTTCATCACCCATGACCTGCGGGTGGCGGCCCAGGTCTGTGACCGCCTTGCGATCATGCAGCATGGCGAGGTGGTGGAGGAGGGTCCGACCGCGACATTGCTGAGCGCGCCGCAGCACCCCTATTCGCGCGAGCTGCTGGCGGCGGTGCCCGGTGCGACGATAGGGCGGTAGCCGCTTCCACCCGCGGCGCGCACCGGGCACTTCAATTCAGCCGGCAAGGCGGGCAATATCGGTGGGCTGGGAGCCGTCGCAACCCGCAACAGCGCCACGAGCACGGTGCTCACGCCCTCGCGACATCATTCAACGACCGGAGAAGCCCCATGCAGCTTGGATTTTTCACCATGCCGATCCACCCCATCGGGAAGGATTGGCGGCAATGCCTGCGCGAGGACACCGAGGCCTTCGTGCTGGCCGATGAACTGGGCTTCTCGGAAGCCCTGTGCGGCGAGCATGTGACGGACGCGGCCGAAAACATCACCTCATGCACCATGTTCCTGGCTTCGCTGGCGTCGAAGACCAAGCGGATCAAGCTGGGCACCGGCACGGTGAACATGCCCAATGCCCATCCGGCGGCGGTGGCGGCGCAGATCGCCATGCTCGATCATATGCTCGATGGCCGCTTCATCTTCGGCATCAGCCCGGGCGGCTTGCTGTCGGACGCCGAGGCCTTCGGCAATCTCGACCGCAATCGCAACGCCATGTTCCTCGAAGCCATCAACATGGTGCTGGAGATCTGGACGCGCGAGCCGCCCTATAATCTGAACGGCGAATTCTGGAAGGTCAGCACCGAGCGCACGCTCTTCCCCGAAATCGGCCAGGGGATTTTTCTCAAGCCCCTGCAGCGGCCGCATCCGCCCATCGTGGTCACCGCCGTAGCACCCTTCTCCAAGGGCGTGACGGAGGCGGCGGCGCGCGGCTGGGAGCCTATTTCCGCCAACTTCCTGATGCCTGCCTGGGTGCGCAGCCATTGGCCGAAATACGTGGAAGGTTGCGAGCGCGCCGGGCGCCCGGCCGACCCTGCCAATTGGCGCGTGGCGAAAAGCATCTTCGTGGCCGATGACGACAAGACGGCGCGCGACTATGCCGAGGCCGCGAACAGCCCCTATCGCAACTACTACAACTCGCTGCTCACCAAGCTGAAGCGCAATGGCCGGGCCGAGCTCTTCAAGGACCGGCGCGACCAGCCGGATGAGGAGATCACGCTCGACCATGTCTGCGACAAGCTGGTGATCGCGGGCTCGGTCAACGCCGTGGTGGACAAGCTGCTGGCGTTCCGCGAGGAGGTCGGCGATTTCGGCACCCTGCTCTATGCCGGCAAGGATTGGGTGGACCGCGACCTCGGCCGCCGCTCGATGATCCTGCTGGCCGAGCAGGTGATGCCGCGGGTGAATGAGGCCATCGCGGGTTCCGCCGCACGAGCCGCGGCGGAATAGCCACGGCGGCGCTTGACACTCCCCGTCGCCGGTCCGCAACGTCGGGCCAAGAATGATGGGGAGAGACCGATGAAAATGCACCGTCGCACATTGCTGCTGGGCGCCACGCTGACCGCGCCCGCGCTCGCCCAGCCGCGCTTCCCCGAACGGCCGATCGAGATCGTCGTCGGCTTCACGCCCGGCGGCGGCACCGACATCATGGCCCGCACTTTCGCGCGCTTCCTTGAGCCACGCATCGGCGGCTCCGTGGTGGTGCAGAACCGCGCCGGCGCGGGTGGTGAGGTGGCCTTCGCCGCGGTCGCTCGCTCAAGGCCCGATGGGCACACGCTGATCGCCACGACCATGCCGGCCTTTCTGACCATCCCCATCGAGCGCACTGCGCAATACCAGGCGGCGCAATTCGCGCCCGTGGCACTCATCGTCTCCGACCCCTCCTGCCTCTGCGTGCATGAGCAGAGCCCGATCCGCACGCTCGCCGACCTGATCGAGCGGGCGAAGCGCGAGCCGGAGGGGCTGACCTTCGGCTCGCCCGGTATCGGCTCGGATGATCATCTGCAGCTCGTGTTGCTGCAGCTCGCTGCCGGCATTCGGCTGACCAGCGTAAATTTTCCGGGCTCCTCGCAGATCCGCACCGCGCTGCTGGGCCGGCACGTGGATACCATCGGGCTCAATGTGGGCGAGATCGCGGCCGCCCCCGAGAACATGCGCATGCTGGCCCATTCCGGCGATCGGCGTTCGATTTTCGCCCGCGAGGTGCCGACCTACAAGGAACTCGGCTTCGACGTCGACATGTCCTCCGAGCGCGGGATCATGGCCCCCGCCGGCACGCCGCCCGAGACGCTGGCGCGGCTGCGCGAGGCAACCACTTCAGTCGCGCAGGACCCCGCCTTCATCCGGGCGATGGAGGAGCAATATACCGAGATGCGCTTCGTCCCCGGTGAGGCCTGGGCGGAGGAGCTGCGCGAGCGCCAGGCCAGGTTCGAGGCGCTGTGGCGGCGCTCGCCCTGGCGGGAGGCGCGCTGAGGCTCAGAGCCCCAGCAGCGCCGCGGCATTGCCGCCGGCCAGCTTCGCCCGCGTCGCGGCATCGAAGCTCTCGACGGATGCGATGTGTCCCAGCGGATCAGCCTCCGCCATGTCGTAGGGGAAGTCCGTGCCCATCAGGATCTTTTCCACTCCAAAGACCTTCACCAGATATTCCAGCTGGTGCGGAGTGAAGACGATGGTGTCGAAATACACGCGGCGGAGATACTCGCCCGGCGGCTTCGGCAGGTTGCCGCGGCTGTCCGAGCGCGCTCCCCAGGCATGGTCGATACGGCCCGAATAGGCGCCGAGATAACCGCCGCCATGCACGGCCAGAATCTTCACATCCGGGTGCCGCTCCAGCACGCCGTCGAAGATGAGGTGATGCAGCGCGACTGTCGTATCCAGCGGATTGCCGATGACGTTGCTGAAGGAATAGGGCTTGAAACGCTCGCCGCCCGTAAAGCCCACGGGGTGCATCATCACCAGCACGCCCAGCCGCTCGGCCGCGGCCCAGAAGGGTTCGAAAGCGGGGTCGGACAGCTCGCGCCCGGCCACGTTGGTGAGGATCTGCACGCCCTTGAAGTTGTGCTCGCGCACGCAGCGCTCGAGCTCCTTCGCCGCCTCATGCCCGTCCTGCAGCGGCACGGTGCCGAAGCCCAGAAGCCGGTCCGGCCGCTGTGCCACGAAGGCGGCCATGCCGTCATTGACCATGCGGGTGGCAGGTACCGCGATTTCCAGCGGCACGGTGAAATAGCATTGCGGCGGCGCGCATTGCACGGCCTGCATGTCGATGCCGGCGGCGTCCATCTCGGCCAGGCGCAGGTCGATGGTGCCGGCCACCGGTGTGCGCTCGGCATCCTGCTTGCGGTTCAGCGCCTTGGTCTCATCGGTGGAGTAGAGCGCCAGCGGGATGGTGCGGAAATCCACATGCGGGCCGGCGAAGGCCGCCGCCTCGGGGATGAAGACGTGGCTGTGGATGTCGAGCGTGATGCTGCTCGGCCGGGTCTCTCGGCCCGGGCGGCCATGCTGGCGGGCGGAGGTCAGGCCGTAATGGTTGGTCGGTTCGGTCATGGGGTTCCTGGGCGTTCCGCTGAAGGTGTTCGAATGTCCCGGCCTGCGCCGGCGCCTGTCAATCCGCGAGGCTGGCGAGTACGGCGAAGACGGCGGCGGTGTCCTGCCCGCCCCGCCCCTGGGCCATCGCTGCGTCGTAGAGCGGCGCCGTGGCCGACAGCAGCGGTGTGGGCGCACCGACCGAATGCGCGAATTCGGCGATGATCGCCATGTCCTTTTGCCAGGTGGAGACGCGCATCGTGGGCGGCTCATAGACGCCCTTGGCCATCATCGGCGCGCGCATGGTGAACATGCGCGACGCGCCCGCGCCGCCGCCGGCCAGCCGCACCAGCTGGTCCGGGTCCAGCCCCGCGCGCATGCCCAGCACCATTGCCTCGGCGGCCGCGACATTGTGGATGGCAACGAGCAGGTTCGCCACGAACTTCATCCGGCTGCCATTGCCGAACACGCCGACATCCGGCGCGTCCCGGGCGAAATCGAGAAAGAGCGGCTGCAGCGCAGCGATGGCCGCCGAATCGCCGCTGGCATAGACCACGAGGTCCTTGTTCACCGCCTGCGCGCCGGTGCCGCTCAATGGGCAATCCAGCGGCGTGTGGCCGGCGGCCAGCAGCACGTCGGCGGCGGCCTGCTTGTCCTCCAGCGTCAGCGTGCTGGTCTCGACGATGATGCGCGGCGCAAAGCCCGCCAGAGCCTTTGCTGTGGCCATCAGCGCGGCGGGGCCGGGCAGGCTGGTGACCAGCACCGGCGCCACCTCGGCCACCTCGGCAAGGCTCGCCATCGCCTCCACCCCATGCCCCGCGGCGGCGGCACGCTGGCCGGCATCGGGGTCGAAGCCCAGCACACGCCAGCCGGCGGCCACCAGGTTGCGCGACATGGCGCCCCCCATGATGCCCAGGCCAATCATTCCGACAATCCGGTCCATGCTCATCCCGCCCTACCCGCCATGCCGGCCGTCGCCTATACGCTGGCCCGGACCTGAACCGGAGGAAGAGACGTGTCAAGCATTGGGATCGCCGGCCTTGGCCGCATGGGTGCCGCGATGGCCGAGCGGCTGCTGGACGAGGGCCAGTCGATGGTCGTCTGGAACCGCAGCCCGGGCCGCACCGAGGCCGCAGCCGCACGTGGCGCCGCGGTGGCCGCCAGCCCCGCCGCGCTGGCGGGGATGGCGGAGATCATCATCACCATCCTCTCCGACGCCGGGGCCATCGAGCAGGTCTATGGCGGCGCCCAGGGCATCCTCGCAGCCGACCTCACCGGCCGCACGGTGATCGAGATGAGCACGGTGCGCCCCGAGGTGCATGTGGCCCTCGCCGCCCGGGTGCAGGCGGCCGGCGGGCGTTACGTGGAATGCCCGGTGGGCGGCACCACCGGCCCGGCCCGCAACGGCGCGCTGCTGGGCCTGGCCGGTGGCGAGGCGGCGGATATCGAGCGCGTGCGGCCCATCCTCGACTTGCTCTGCCGCCGCGTGGCGCTGGCCGGCCCGGTGGGCAGCGGTGCCGCGCTGAAGCTCGCCGTCAACCTGCCGCTGATGGTGTATTATCAGGCGCTGGGCGAGGCGGTGACGCTATGCCAGCACCTCGGTCATGATCCGGCCTGGCTGATCGATCTGCTCTCCGACACCTCCGGCGCGCCGGCGATGATGAAGACCCGCGGGCCGCTGATCGCGAAGGCGCTCGCCAGCGGCAAGTCGGCGCCACCGACGATCGATATCGACCTGGTGCGCAAGGATCTGCGGACCATGATGGAGGAGGCCGCCGCCCGGGGTGCCACGCTGCCCGTCGCGGCGCAGGCGCTGGCGGTCTATGACGATGCCGCGGCGGCGGGCTGGGGCGCGATGGATGCCACCATGCTGCCGGCGTGGTGGCCGGGCCAGGCCAAGGGGTGAGATATCGCCGCGGGTCACGATGTGACCCGCGCGACAGCGCTGGGCGACGGGCCGCGCGGGAAACCCCGGCCTGTCAGTAACGCCGGCGCACCGACCGCCGCGCAACACCCGCGACGCTGACAGGGGTTGCCGGGCGGCCCACGATCGCTTCCGCGGTCGAGAACACCGGCCCCTGCCCGGTGACGTAGGCCACCGGGTTGGTCGACATGAGGAGGCCGAACACGAGGGCACAGCCCATCCATTTCACGATGCGTGACATTGCTTGAACGTGCTCCCTTACCGAATGACCAGATCGCCGATGGCATTGACCGTCACGGCGGACGGTTCGAGCTGCCGCGCCCCGGCTGGCGGCGTGAAGGTGAACCGCGCCGCGTCGACCGCGGGCGCGGCGTTCCAGTTGCGCAGTTCCAGCGTGTATTGCGGGCCGCCGGCCACGGTCTTGCTGGTGATGACGAAGCGCACCGGCAGCGGCCGGTCGCCCGTGGTCACCCAGATCTGCCAATCCACCTCGGCGCCGCGAAAGGCGAGTTGGTGCACCTCGGCGCCGCCGATGAAGGTCATGCCGACATGCACGCCGCTGGTCACGTCCGTGGTTGCGCCGGCCAGTGGCTGGTCCGCCAGCAGGTCTGCCGCCGGCACGTCGAAGCCCAACCGCTGGACCGCCTCCACCGCCGCCTCGATGCTTGCCGCGGGCAGCCGGAGATAGGCATTGCCGCCGCGCGCGGAGAGGGCGACGGCCTGGCCATCAAGGACCACATCCGCGGTGCCGCCGGCGCCCTGGCGCACGGCGTGCAGCCGGTTCGGCCGCTGCACCAGCAGGTTGCCGGAATGGATGAACTGGAGCTTCTGGCCCTCGGTCGTGATCACCTCGTCCACGGCCTCGTAATTCACCGAGAAGCTGCGAAGCCCGCCGAGATAGGCAGACATGGCGGACAATACGCCGCGCGCATCGGCATCGACGTTGCCCTGCGCCCGCGACGCCGAGGGCGCCACCATGGCCAGGGCCAGACCCGCAGCCAGCGTCACATCCTTGACGCGCAACCAAAATCTCATGGCGCTTTCCTCTTCCTACCTGTTGACCGCTTCGAAAGGTCGGCCATTCCTGCCATCTCATGTGAACCCATGGGCCGTGAATAAGCAACAATGTTACGATTAAAAATTGAATCATCATCGTCGTCGGAACGCCGAACCTTCCGCCTGCGGCGGTGGGGCCGGGACCCGCTATCGCCGCGCGCGCAACGCCTCGCGCAGCGCCGCTGCCTCGCGGTCCGCCGGGTTGAGGGCCACGGCCGCCGCCGCCATGCGCTCGGCCGCCGCCCAATCGCCCTGGTCACGCAACAGGCCGGCCAGCACCATCAGGCTGTCGCGGTGGCGGGGGTGGCGCTCCAGCAGCGTGGTCAGCGCCGCCGCCGCTTCCGGCCCGCGGCCGAGGCGTTGCAGCACCAGCGCTGTGGTGAAGCCGTAGCGCGGCTCCTCGGGTGCCAGGGCGGCGGCCTGGGATAGCGGGTCCAGGGCCTGCGCCACCTCGCCGCGCCGGACATGGAAAAGGGCCAGGGCGAAGCGCGCCTCCGCCGCCGCGGGATGCGCCGTCACGGCCTGGCGCAGCAGGCCCCTGGCCGCGTCCATGCGTCCGCGGGCTTCCTCGAAACCGGCCAGGTTGACCAGGGCCGGCAGGAAGTCCCGGTCGCGCGCCAGGGCCATGCGATAGGCGGCTTCGGCCCCGGCCTGGTCGCCGCGCGCGGATAAGAGGCCGGCGATGTTCACATGCGATTCCGGCCGCTCGGCCGCGACGCGCTCGCTGGCCAGCAACTCCTCCCAGGCCCGGGCGAAGGCGGGGCGGGCGGCGGCGGGCATCGACGCCAGCGGCACCGTGGCCAGGGCGCGGGCGGCCTCGATCCGGACCAGCCTTGTATCGTCGCCCAGCAGCCTTGTGGCGTGCATGCGGTTGGCCGGCGGCAGGGTATCCAGCGCACGAAGCGCCGCCGCGCGCACCAGCGGCTCGGAGTCCAGAAGGCTGCCGCCCACCGCCTCACCCACCGCGCGGGTGGCGCGGTTGGGCAGCAAGGAGAGTGCGGTGGCGCGCCAGATCGCGGGCTGCGCACGGTCCAGCGCCAGGCTGGAGAGCGCCTGGTCGGCACCCGGCGCCCCCGCCCGGCCGGCGGCGATGGCGAGGCCCGGATGTGGCGCGCCGCGTGGGGGACCGTGCCATTGCGCGAGCTGCGCCGCGGCCCAGCCGGCGTCGCGGTCGGTGTGGCAGCTGCTGCAGACATCGGGCGCGCCCACCGCCTGCGCCACATCCGGCCGGGGCACCTGGAAGGCGTGGTCATGCCGGCGGTCGACGCCCATGTAGGTCACGGTCGGCATGTGGCAGGTGACGCATTGCGCGGCCTCGCTGCCCGGGGCGTGGCGGTGATGGCTTGCGGCCTCGAAGCGCGCGGGCAGGTGGCATTGGGCGCAAAGCGCATCGCCCGCCGCCCGCAGCTTGCCGCTGTGCGGCAGGTGGCAATCGGCGCAGACCACGCCGGCCTGCTGCATGCGGCTCTGGGCAAAGCTGCCCCATTCGAAGACCTCGCCCTGGATCTGGCCATTGGCGTGATACTCGCCGCGGTCGAGCAGCAGCGGCGCGTGGGTGTCGAGGAAGCGCGCGCCGGGCAGCGGGTCGGCGACGATCGGGCGGGCGCGGGCGTGGCAGCCGGCGCAGCTTTCCACGCCGGCCTGAATGGCCTGGCGGGGCGGGCCTTCCCAGCGGGCGATGCCGCGGGGGTCACCCTCCACGAAGCGCCAGGCGCCGCCCGAGGCATCGCGCAGATTCACTTCCAGCCCGCGATGCGCGACCTCCGCCCGCGCGCCGTCGCGCGCCCAGGCGACATGCGCGGCGCCGCGGCCATGGCAGGATTCGCAACCGACGGCGATTTCCGTCCAGCGGGTGTCGTAGCGGTCGGCCGCCGCGTCATAGCCGCGCTCAAGCCCGCTGGAATGGCAGGAGGCGCACATGAAGTTCCAGTTCTGATCGCGCCCGCTCCAATGCAGCGCATCGCCGGGGCGGGGGTTTTCCTGCGGCATGAGGTGGTACCAGCGCTGGCCACCGGCCTCGGCCGGGCGGGAATCCCAGGCCCAGGGCAGGGCCTGACGCCGGCCATCGGGCATCAGTACGAGGTATTGCTGCAGCGGGTCGACGCCGAAGGTCTCGCTGATGGTGAGGCTGGTCTCGCTGCCATCCCCTTCGCGCAGGGTGATGCCGAAGCCGTCGCCGCTGCGGTGGAAGCGTGCGGCATGGGCGCCATCGCGCGCCTCGGCGCCGGAGAAATCGCCCAGCACCGACTCGGGCGTGGCGGCGGCCATGGCGCGGGCATGATCGCTCATCCGCCATTCCGCGTGCTGGGGGGCGTGGCATTGGGCGCAGGTGGCGCTGCCGACGAAGCCGGCCCGCTGCGCCTCCCGCGCGCGCGGTGCGCCATGCTCCAGCATACCGGCCAGCAGCAGGGTGAGGCAGGGCAGGGCCAGCAGCGCTATGCGGCGCAGCCAGCGCTTCACCGGCATATCAGGCGGCTGGCGGCCCGGCTGCGTCGGACCGCCCGCCTCGCGGTCGGAACCAGCCGGCCACCGGGCGCCATCCCTTCGTTCAGCGCCTCGGCTGGCCGGCGGGCGCTGCGGCGGCCGCAGCGGCTTGCGCCGCGGCCGCCTCGGAGAAGGCCCGCACCGCCTCCGGTGTCACCGAGCTCTGGCCGAGATCCACCGTGATCCGCCCGATCCGGCCGGTGAAGTCGAAGGGCAGCCGGTACGCGCTGTCATCGACCGAGGTGCCGGTGTCGCGGCCGACATCGAAGGTCTCATCCCAGGCGTAGGTGAAGGGCACCGAGCGCGGGATGGCCTGCTGCGCCGCCTGCTGGCCATTGACGGTCAGCGTGCCGGTGCCGCCATGGCCGAAGGGGATGGGCCCCTGCGGGTTGAGGGCGAAATCGAACACCACGGTGTTGCGGCCGGGCGGCAGCGCCGCCGGCGCGGCCCAGGTCACCCGCTGCAGGCCCAGCAGGTTCAGCGTGAAGGCCGGCCTGCCCTCGCGGAGATAGAAGGACCAGCCGCCGAAGCGCCCGCCCTGCGTCACCAGCACGCCATTGGCGCCACCGGCCGGCACATCGATCTCGGCGGTGATGCGGTAGGAGCGGTTGAGCAGACCCGGCGCGGCGTTGGCCTGGGTGCAGCAGGACGGCCCGGTATAGACGAATTGCTGCCGCCCCGCGGCGGGGCCGGGCCGGCGCTCGATCATCCGGGTCAGCGACGACATGTCGAGCGGGAAGACCTGGTTGCGCGTCGCCTCCATGGCGAAGATCTCACGCATCATCTGCAGGCGCTCGGGAAATTGCGCGGCGACGTTGCGGGACTGCGTCGGGTCCTCGGCCAGGTTGTAGAGCTCCCAGCGCAACCCGTTCATCACATCCACCGGCCGCGGCGCCATCGCGTCCCAGGGCGGCGCGGGCGGCGTGGTGCTGGCCATCCAGCCGTCATGATAAATGCCCTGGTTGCCCAGGATCTCGAAATACTGGGTGCGGCGGCGGGTGGGCGCATTGGCGCCGGCCTGCGGGAAGGTATAGCCCATGCTGACGCCCGAGATCGGCCGCTGGGTGATGCCATTGACGCTTTGCGGTGCGGGCACGCCGACCGCCTCGAGAATGGTGGGCACCACGTCGATGACGTGGTGGAACTGGTTGCGGATGCCGCCACGCTCGGCGATGCCGCGCGGCCAGGACACCGCCATGCCGTTGCGGGTGCCGCCGAAATGGCTGGCGATCTGCTTGGTCCAGCGGTTGGGGGTGCTGAACGCCCAGGTCCAGCCCACGGCCATGTGGGCATAGGTCTGGTCGTTCCCCCAGGCCTCGTAATAGGGCATCTGCTGCTCGGCAGTCAGGCCGATGCCGTTGAAATACATCACCTCGTTGGGCGTGCCGTTCAGCGAGCCCTCGGCGCTGCTGCCATTGTCGCCGCTGATGTAGATGATCAGCGTGTTATCGAGCTGGCCCTGGCGCTCGACCTCGGCGATCACCCGGCCGATTTCGTTGTCGGTATAGGCGAGGAAGGCGGCATAGACATTGGCCTGGCGGATGAAGAGCCGCTTCTCGCCGTCCGAAAGGCTGTCCCAGCGCTGCAGGAAATCGGGCCAGGGCGCCAGCGTGGCATTGGCCGGGATCACGCCCATGCGCTGCTGGTTGGCGAAAATGCGCTCGCGCAGCCGCTCCCAGCCTTCATTGAAGAGGTTCAGAGCCTCGATCCGCGCGATCCATTCGGGGGTGGGCTGGTGCGGCGCATGGGTGCCGCCCGGGGCGTAGTGGATGAACCAGGGCCGCGCCGGCGCGATCTCGGTCTGGGTGCGGATATAGGTGATGGCGTCATCCGCCATCGCGGTGGTCAGGTTGAAGCCCGGATTGCCCTCGAAGGGATGGATGGGCGTGGTGTTGCGGAAGAGGTTGCCGGGCTGCCACTGGCTCGTGTCGCCACCCAGGAAGCCGTAGAAATAATCGAACCCCAGGCCGACCGGCCAATTGGTGAAGGGCCCGGCGGCCGAAGCCTCCCAGGCGGGGGTGTTGTGGTTCTTGCCGAACCAGGCGGTGGCGTAGCCGTTCTGCTGCAGAATGGCGGCGATCGTCGCCGTCTCGCGCGGGATGACGGAGTTGTAGCCTGGGAAGCCGGTGGCGAGTTCGCCGATGATGCCAGTGCCGACTTCATGGTGGTTGCGCCCGGTCAGCAGTGCCGCGCGGGTGGGCGAGCAGAGCGCCGTGGTGTGGAAGGTGGTGTAGCGCAGGCCGGCCTGGGCTACCGAGTCGAGCGTCGCGGTCGGGATCACGCCGCCGAAGGTCGAAGGCGCGCCGAAGCCGACATCGTCGGTAAGGATGAGCAGCACATTGGGCGCGCGCTCGGGCGGCATGGTCTGCGCCGGCCAGGCGGGCCGGCTGTCGATGGCGTTGGGCATGATCACTCCGCCGAAGGGCTGGCCGGCCGCTGGAAGTTGCAGCCCCTGCGGCGTGACCACCGCGGAAGGTGTGCCGGGCGTGCCCCGGACTTGTTGCGCCATGGCCAGGGGCATGGTGGCCATCAGGGCGAGGGCTGACAGCAGGAGGCCGCGGGTGACGTGGTGCAGGGGAAGCATCGGTATCTCTCCAAGAGACCTCGCCCCCGGGACCGCCGGGCGCGGGGCTTGTTTGGTGAAGGCGTTGCGCCGATGCGGCGGGCATCACGCCGAGGCGTCATGCCCGCCGCGCCGCACGTAGTTACCGCATGGGCGTGATGGAGATCGCCAGCGCCTCTTCATAGACGAGGTCCACCTGGTCACCCACGCGGACGGATTGGATGAAGTTCCGAACATCGGCATTCTGCGCGGTGACGGTGCGCGAGAGGCCGCCGGGGCCGGTGAAGCTGATGGTGTTGGTGTTGCGGTCGATGGCGGTGATGGTCACGCGGCCGGAGCGCACGCGGGTGATTTCGCCGCCGGGCCGGGCCGCCTCACGCTCGAAAGTCATGCCGCCGAAGGGCTGGGGCGAGCTGGAGAAGGGCCGTGCGACGCGCGCGGCCAGCGCCTGATAATAGGTCACCGTCACCCGGTCGCCGGGGCGGATCTGATCGAGGCGCTGCACGGCCTGGCCGGCCACCATGGTCAGCAGCGCGCCGGACTGGGCGCCGGCATTGCCGCGCACCAGCACCTCACGGGTCGGCATATCCACCGTTTCCACCACGCCCACGATGGTCGTCGACTGGTGCGTATCCACCGAGGCGCAGGCGGCGAGCAGTGGCAGGGTGAGGGACAGGCTGAGGATGACGCGGCGTTTCATTGCTTTTTTTACCTTCCTGGTGGGCAAGGGGTGACATTGCTTGGCAAGGGTAAACCCCTTCCCTTGCCCAGGAAAAGGGCGCGCTTAGAAAATATCGGGCCGGCGCACGGTTTGCCGGCAGATGACCGCGGGCGGGTGCTATGCCGATCAGGCTCGACGGCGGCGGATCACGCGATTATGAAATTCTCGCATAGGTCGGATCCTGGGAGCGAAGCGGCATGGACGGCACTGGCGGAAACCATTCCACGGGCGCCGGCAAGGCCGCCGCGCCGCACCCGCCCGGCCTCCAGGCTGCAGGCCATGACAGCCTGAAGGACCGCGCGGTCCATGAACTCAAGGCCTTCATCTATATCACCCTGTATTTCTGGGTGCTGTTCCTGACCTTCGACATCTACCGTTGGACGGCCTTCCAGGCGCACAATATCAGCATCGAGGGCCAGGGCTTCGCCATCGTCAATGCTTTGATCCTGGCCAAGGTGACGCTGGTGGTCGAGACGCTGCTGGCGCGGCGCAAGCTGCGCGATGCGCCGATGATCTTCGCCGTGCTGGGGCACGCGCTGCTGCTGGCGCTGGTGCTCGTCGCCTTCCATGTGGTGGAAGATGTGGTCCGGGCGATGTGGCATGGCGCGGCCTTCCTGGAGAGCCTGGAACTCGACCGTGCCCATCTCGCCCGGCTGGCCAGCATGGGGGCGATCTTTTTCGTCGCGACCATTCCGTTCTGCGCGTTCCAGGAATTCGTCCGCCTGATTGGCCATGAGGCGCTGCTGAAGGCGATCTTCGCGCCCCGCGCCGGCGTCACTTTCCGGCTGGTGGCCGAGCAGCAGGCGGGGCCTGCCGACCGGCGCTGAGGCCTGGCGGGTTGGGGAGATTTGCGGGTGGTCAGCGCGGTTGGCCCCTGGGCGGGCGTCTGCCCTCCCAAACCCACACGGAAGGGTCGAAAGGCCTCTTTATCCCAATAGTTTAATCTCGATGGCGGTCCAGGAGCCCCTGGCTCTTGGTGGGGTAGGTCTGGAAGGGGAGACGCCCGTTCCAGGGCCAAGAGCACCACGCCAGGCCGCCGGCCCTACTGCAGCACCACCGGCCGCTGGATCATCGATGAGATCGGCGCCAGCATCAGGCCCCGCTCCTCCAGCCCTGCCGCCCAGCGGGCGATCCGCTCGATCAGGATGGGCGTGATGTCGGTGCCCAGGCCCACCGCGGCGCCACGCTCGCGCGCCATGCGCTCCAGCGCCGCCAGATTGAGGTCGATGGTGCCGCGATCGGCCGGCTCGTCGATCACGATGTCGATTGTGCGGCCCCAGGCGCGTTCCGGATTGCGTGCCCCCGGGCGGGCATCGACATAGAGCAGGCCGCGCGCGCGCAGATTGTCCTGCATCGCCAGGAAGGGCTCGCCCAGGGCCGCGAATCGCTCGCCCCGCAGCGGTCCGAGCGCACCGATCGCGCCGACATAGCCCTGGAAGCGGCTGAGGATCCAGGCCAGGCGATCGCGATTGACCGCGGGGTCCAGCGTCGTGAGCAGCGCGCGTTCGCCCACGTCATTCTGCGGATGGCCGCGCGATTCCATCGGCAGCGCCACCAGCATCTCGAAGCCGCGGCCGCGCGCCTGGGACAGCAGGGCGAAGAGGCGCGGCGAATAGGGGTTGATCGCCAGCACCACCGCCGGCGGCAATTGCTGCACCGCCTGCTCGGCGATGCCGGGGTTCAGCCCCACGCCGCCGAGGATCAAGGCGATGCGCGGCCGCGGGCCATCACGCGCTTCCAGCGGGCGGGCATAGACCCGCATCGAGGTCCTGCCATCGGCGGCGATGCGCGGCAGGGGCCCGTGCGAGCCGGCCTCCATCAGATCCGCATCGGGGGCGGCGGTGACATGGCTGGGGGGTGCCGCGGGGCGCGCCGGCTCTGGCGCTGCCGGTGGCGTCTCGCGCGGCAATTCGGCGGCGATGCTGGGCTGTGCCGGCCGTTCCGTCCCACCGGGCCCGTCGGGCAGGAGCTCGGCCGTGATGCCGGCTGTGATGATGACGGCGCCGACCATCAGCCAGAACCGCCCGAGACCGCGCCAGCCCAGCATGCTGTTCATCGGCGCCGTCCCGGCTCCGGCAGAGGGCGCGCTAGCGCTGGGCACGCCGCTGCAGGTTGGTGCCCGGCGGCATCATGCGCAGCAGGGACGCGGCCTGCTGCAGCTGGAAGTCGGTCTCGGGCTTGGTGGGATCGAAGGCGGGAGCGCCTTCGGGCGGCTCGCGCAGCACCCGCTCCAGGATATTGGAGGGCAGGTTGATCGGCGGCGGCGTGATGGTGGCGGGCGTGTTCACGCCGCCCTCATTGCGCAGCGAGCGGCGCAGATCGGCCTCCCGCTCCCGCGGGACGGGGGGGGTGGCTTCCTGCCGGGTCGCGCGGACCTCGATATCCGGCTCGATGCCGGTGTTCTGGATCGAGCGGCCGGACGGCGTGTAGTAGCGCGCCGTGGTGAGGCGGATGGCGCCATTGGGGCCGAGCGGCATCACCGTCTGCACCGAACCCTTGCCGAAGCTGCGGGTGCCCATGACGATGGCGCGACGGTGGTCCTGCAGCGCGCCGGCCACGATCTCGCTGGCCGAGGCGCTGCCGGAATTGATCAGCACCACGATCGGTAGGCCGCCGGCGATGTCGCCGCCACGGGCATTCCAGCGCTGCGCATCCTCCGACCTGCGGGCGCGGGTGGAGACGATTTCGCCCTGCTCCAGGAAGTCATCGGTGACCTGCACGGCCTGATCCAGCAACCCGCCGGGGTTGTTGCGCATGTCGAGGATAAGGCCGCGAAGATTGGTGCCGGCCTGGGTGCGCAGCGTCTGCACCGCACGGCGCAACGCGGTCTCGGTCTGCTCGTTGAAGGAGGACATTCGGATGTAGCCGACATCATTGCCTTCCATCCGGAAGCGCACGACCTGCGGGCGGATCACGTCGCGGGTGATGGAAACCTCGACCGGGCGCTCCGCACCCTCGCGCCGGATGGTCAGGCGGATGGCGCTGCCGCGCTCGCCGCGCATCTGCTCGACCGCTTCCTGCAGGGTCAGGCCCTGGGTGGAGGTGCCGTTGAGATGGGTGATGAGGTCGCCGGGGCGGACGCCGGCGCGCGCCGCCGGGGTCTCGTCGATCGGCGAGATCACCTTGATGTAGCCGCCCTCCTGCGTCACCTCGATGCCCAGGCCACCGAATTCGCCGCGGGTCTGCACCTGCATGTCACGGAAATTGCGGGAATTCAGGTAGGAGGAATGCGGGTCCAGCCCGGTGAGCATGCCGTTGATCGCGTTCTCGATCAGGTCGCGGTCGGCGACGGGCTCGACATATTCGGCGCGGACCCGTTCGAAGACATCGCCGAAGAGGTTGAGCAGCCGATAGGTCTCCGCCCTGCCGCCATCCTGGGCCCAGGCGGCGACCAGTGGCCCTGCGACAAGCCCGGCCGCGAAGGCGCCGGCGATCAGCCCTGTCGTTCCAATTTTGGCCTTGATCGGCATGCGGTGGGTTCCAGCGGGTTCGAAATGAAGAGGGAGCTCTGGCGTGCGAGACAAGCCTGCAACGTAACATCCCGGCCGGATTTTGGAAGCACAACAAGCCGAAAGTTGCTTTTCGCGACAAACAACGACAGGCCCGTGGCATTGCGGCCGGGCCACGCAGGGCAGTGTTCATCACCGTGCTGAATGATTGATTGACGACAGCGCCTGAAAAACCACTGCCCGCCACCCAAGATCATTGCAGTTATGCGGACAACCAAGGAGGACCCTCGATGCTGAAATTCTACTACAGCCTGGCGCCGAACCCGATGAAGGTCGCGCTCTACCTCGAAGAGGCGGGGCTGGAATACGAGGCCGTGCCGGTCGATACCCGCAAGGGCGAGCAGCACAAGCCGGAATTCCTGGCCATCAACCCCAATGCCAAGGCGCCGGCCATCACCGATGACGGGAAGCCGGTGTTCGATTCCAATGCCATCCTGCTCTACCTCGCCGAGAAGACCGGAAAATTCCTGCCGCCGGCCGAGCTGCGCGGCGAGACGCTGTCCTGGATGTTCTTCATCTCCAGCGGTATCGGCCCCTATTCCGGCCAATCCGTGCATTTCTCCAACCACGCGCCGGAGAAGCTGGAATACGCCATCAAGCGTTATGCCTTCGAGGCGAAGCGGCATTGGGCCATCCTGAATGACCGGCTGGAGGGCCGCGACTGGCTGGTGGGCGACAGCTATTCCATCGTCGACATGGCGGCCTGGGGCTGGGAGCGAGCGGCGGCCTTCGTGCTCGGCGCCGAGGGTTTCGATGCGGTGCCGAATGTGAAGCGGCACTTCGCCGCGATCAATGCCCGGCCGGCGGCCGAGCGCGCCAATGCCCTGAAGGACCGGCACGCCTTCAAGGCGGAGATGGATGACGAGGCGCGGCGCAATATGTTCCGGCACCTCGCCGCATAGGCGGATCGCCGCCTATGCGGCACGCAGCGTGAACGGCAAGCCGCCTGGCGCAGCGCCAGGCGGCGGCCGCTCAGGTCAGCGGCCAATCCAGCGAGGGATTGTAATGCGCCCGCACGCGGGTCGCATGTTCCTCGCTCCATTCCCGATCCTGCTCGACGGTCGGCGCGTTCTCCAGCCCGGTCTTGTCGAGCTTGACCTGGTAGCCCTCCAGCCGGCTGTTGTAGCGCAGCATCGACCAGCGCAGCGGGTAGTGCTTCTCCTCCATGCCCAGGAAGCCGCCGAAGCCGAGCACCGCGTAGTCCACGCGACCCTGCAGCTTGTCGATCATCACATCCCTGATGACGCCGATCTTCTGTTCCGACAGGTCATAGACGGCGGTGCCGGCGACGCGGCTGGCCGAGATGATCGAGCCATGGGTGGGCTGCGTCAGGTCCTTGGTGGTGGGCTGTTCGATGGGGTGGGTGGCCTGTTGTTCCGCCGTGGTCATGTGGATCATGCGTCTCTCCTGTTCGGGCCGATGCCGGCCGCCGCGGTTGCAACGCGCGGGGATGCGCGGGGTTGCGCCACGGGCGCGGCTTGGGCACTGAGCCGGCATGCCCTATCTGCTTGCCCTGCTCATCGGCCTGGGATGCGCGCTGCAATTGCCCTGGGCGATGGTCTGGGGCGGCGGCTGGTGGCTGGCGCCGGGCAGCGATGTCGCGCAGTCGCTGCTGGGCCATCTCGCCTTCCAGGCCGATGGCTGGCGCTTCCCGCTGTTTCGCATCGCCTCGCTGATGCCGCCCGAGGGCGTGAATGCGCTGCTGCTCGATGCCAATCCGCTGGTCTCGCTGCTGGCGAAGTTCTTGCCGGATGGGCCGCATAATCTTCTGGGCTGGTGGCTGTTTGCCTGTTTCGCGTTGCAGCCGGTGGCCGCGGTCTATGCGCTGCGCGGCATGGGGGAGCAGCGGATCTTTCCGGCAGTGGTGGTCGCGGCGCTGGCGGCGCTGATGCCCAGCCTGTGGTTCCGGCCGGTGCATCCCAATCTCTGCGGGCATTTCGTGGTGCTGCTGGCGCTGGGGGCCACGCTGCGGCTGCTGCGCGGGCAGGTGGGCTGGCGGATGGGCGCGGCCGCGCTGCTGTTGGGGGCCTTCATCCATCCTTATCTGCTGGTGATGGCGGCGGCGCTGCTGTGCGCCGTGCCGCTGCGCGCGGGGCTTGCGCGGGATTGGCCGGGGCTGCGCCGGGCGGGGCTTTCGTTGGGCCTGTCGCTGGGCGGGGTGGCGGCGCTGATGGCGCTGGCGGGGTTTTTCGGCGCCGGCGCCGGCGACCGGGGTTTCGGGCGGTTCTCGATGAACCTGCTCTCGCCGGTGGTGCCGCAGCTTTCGGGCGTCTTCGGCGGCGCGATGCTCGATGCCACAGGTGGGCAGTATGAGGGGTTCAATTACCTCGGCGTGGGGGTGCTGGTGGTGGTGGCGCTGGCCTGGCATCGGCCGCCGCGCTGGATGTTTTCCCTGCTGGTGGTCCTGGCCGGCCTCACGCTGCTCGCGCTGAGCTCGCGCATCTATGCCGGGCCGGTTCTGCTGCTCGATCTCGGCCTGAAGCCCTGGGAGGATGTTTTTGGCGCCGTGCGCGCCTCAGGCCGGCTGTTCTGGCCGGTGGGCTATGTGGCGCTGGTCGTTGCCGTCGCGGTGCTGGCGGCGCGGCTGCCGCCGATGGGTTTCGCGGCTCTCGGCATTCTGGCCGTGGGGCTGCAATGGCAGGATACCGGGCCACTGCGCACCCGCGCCGAGGCGATGATGGCCAATCCCGGCGCCGCCCCGCCGCCCGCCGGCTTCGCCGAAGCCGTGGCTGCCGCCAGCCGCCTGACCTTCCTGCCCGCCGCGCCCTGCGTGACGGGGCCGGAGCGCGACCTGGCGCAGACCCTGGCGCTGGTGGCGGTGCGGGTGGGCATTCCCGTCTCCAGCGTGCCGGCCGGGCGCATGCCGGCGGGTTTCGGCTGCGAGGCGGCGGCGAGCGACGCGGTGGAGACGCGGCTGGCCCCTGGCGAGCTGCGGCTGGTGCTGGAGCCGGAGTTTTTGCCGCGGCTGGATGCGCGGCTGCTGGGTGCGGATGCCGGCTGCATCGGCGACATGCCGCGGCTCTGCGGGGCCGGGCTGGGGGTGCCGCTTCCGGCCAGCACCGCACCCGCCATGCCCGCGCGGGGAGGAATTTTCGATCCGCGCCCCTTCCAGGCCCATGGCTGGGTCAGCGGCTGGAATGCCGGGCCGCGCAGCACCTTTCTTCTACCCGCCGGCGGCGGCGCGCTTGAATTACGGTTGCGCGGCGTGGCGTTGAATGCCGGCGGCACGCGTGACGTGGTGGTGCGGGTGAATGACGGCCCCCCCATCGCATGGCGCCTGGCCGATATGGCGGAGGTGGCGCAGCGCATCCCGCTGCCCGGCGGGCCGGTGCGCATCGCTTTCGACGTGTCCCGCCCCGTGGACCCGCAGCGCCGTGGCCTGGGCCCGATTGCACATCGCGTGGGCTTCGAGCTTATTGCCGCCCGCATTCTGGATTGAGGGACGAAACATGGCGCTTCGCATCGGCATCACCGGCATCACCGGCCGCATGGGGCAGCTGCTGGTGAAGGAAGTCGCCGCGACCGGCGCGGTGCTGGCCGGGGGCACCTCCCGCAGCGGCGGCCCTGGCATTCTGGCCGATATCGACGCGCTCTTCGCCGCCGCCGATGTGGTGATCGATTTTACCCATGCCCACACCGCCCCTGGCCATGCCGCCGCCGCCGCGCGGGCGGAAAAGCCGCTGATCCTGGGCAGCAGCGGGCTTTCGGCGGCCGAGGAGGCGGCGGTCGCCAAGGCGGCGCAATCCACCCCCATCGTCTATGCCGCCAATTTCGCGCCCGGGGTGAACATCATGTTCGCCATTGCCGAGCGCATGGCCGCCGCCCTGCCGGCGGAGACCTACGACGCTGAGATCGTGGAAATGCATCACCGGCAGAAGGTGGATGCACCCTCGGGCACCGCGGTCGGTCTTGGCCGCGCCGTGGCGCGTGGCCGCGGCACCACCCTTGAAGCCGCCGGGCGGGAGAGCGGGCGCGATGGGCATACCGGCGCGCGCGGCACGGGGACCATCGGCTTCGCCGCATTGCGCGGCGGCCAGGTGGTGGGCGAACACACGCTGATTTTCGCGGCGGGCTCGGAACATATTTCGCTCAGCCATCGCAGCTTCGACCGCGCCGCCTATGCGGTGGGTGCGGTCAGGGCGGCGGGCTGGGCGGTGGGGCGGGCGCCTGGGCTTTATGACATGAAGGACGTGCTGGGCATCGCCTGACGCCAGTCATCCCGCCGCCCGCAGAACCTCCAGCACCGCATCGCCATAGCGTTCCAGCTTCGTGGCCCCCACGCCCGGCACCTCGGCCAGATCATCCAGGCCAGCCGGCATGCGGTCGGCGATCTCGGCCAGCGTGCGGTCATGGAAGATGACATAGGCCGGCACGCCCTGGGATCGCGCCTCGGATTTGCGCCATTCCCGCAGCGCATCGAAGGCGGGGTTGTCGCTGGTCACCGGTGCGGCGCGCTCGCGCTCGCGGGGCGCGGGGCCGCCGGTTTCGATCATGTCGGCGCGCATCATGACCGAGGATTGGCCCTTCAGGATCGGCCGCGCAGCCTCGGTGGGCAGCAACTCGCCGTGATTCTCGACGGCGACATCAAGCGCGCCCTGCGCCACCAATTGCCGCGCCACGCCGCGCCAGGCGACATCGGAGACGTCTTTCCCCACCCCGAAGGTGGGCAGCCGGTCATGGCCGTGCTGCGCCACCTTGTCGGTCAGCCGGCCGCGGAGGACGTCGATGACATGCCCCACGCCGAAGCGCTGCCCGGTGCGCAGCACGGCCGAGAGCAGTTTCTGGGCCGCCACCGTGCCGTCCCAGAGCTTCGGCGGGCTGGCGCAGACATCGCAGCGGCCGCAATCCTCGGCCAGATCATCGCCGAAGCAGCGGAGAAGAATACGCCGCCGGCAGGTCGCCGCCTCGGCGATGGCGACCATGGCTTCCAGGCGCGAGCGCTCGATGCGCTTCTGCTCGTCGCTCGCCGGGCTTTCCTGGATGCGGTGGCGGGCGAGTGCGATGTCGCCCGCGCCATAGAGCAGCAGCGCCTCGGCCGGCAGCCCGTCGCGGCCGGCGCGGCCGATTTCCTGGTACCAGCTCTCGGGGGAGCGCGGCAGGTCGGTATGCGCCACCCAGCGGACATCGGGGCGGTCGATGCCCATGCCGAAGGCGATGGTGGCGCACATCACCACAGCGTCGCCGCGGGCGAAGCGGCGGTGGTGGGCGCGCTTGTCGGCGCCATCCATGCCGGCGTGGAAATGCAGCGCGTCGAGGCCATCCTTGCGCATCCATTCGGCGGTCGATTCGGTCTTGGCGCGGCTGCCGCAATAGACGATGCCGGCGCCGCGGCCGTCGGAGACGCGGTTGATGAAGCTGCGGAGTTGGGCGCGTTCCTGCTCGCGCGGCGCGGCGCGGACAAAAATATTCGGCCGGTCGAAGCCGCCGCGGAACACCGGGGCGTCCTGCAGCGAGAGCTGGCTGCGGATGTCGTCCACGGTGCGCGCATCGGCGGTCGCGGTCAGCGCCAGGCGCGGGACGTTGGCAAAGCGCTCGGCCAGCACCGTCAGCGCGCGGTATTCCGGCCGGAAGTGATGGCCCCATTGCGACACGCAATGCGCCTCATCGATGGCGAACAACGCGATATCGCGCCGGCCCAGCGTTTCCAGCGTGCCATCCATGGTCAGCCGCTCGGGTGAGACATAGAGCAGCTTCAGGCTGCCATCGGCCATCTGGCGGCGGATTTCGCGCCGCGCCTCGTCATCGATGTCGGAATGGAGTGCCGCGGCGGCCACGCCCTGCTGGCGCAGGGCGGCCACCTGGTCCTCCATCAGCGCGATCAGCGGCGAGACCACCACCGCCAGGCCCGGCATGCACAAGGCCGGCACCTGGAAGCACAACGACTTGCCGCCGCCCGTGGGCATCAGCACCAGCCCGGAACCGCCGCCCATGACATGGGCGACGATCTCGGCCTGCTGCGGCCGGAACGCCGCGTAACCAAAAACCTGACGGAGGATCTGTCCTGGTTCGGCGATCACTCGCCGAAGCGGATTTCCACCCGGCGGGATTCCATCTCCATGAACTCGAAGGGCACCGGACCGCGCGCGACGGTGCGCACGCGGCTGGCGGCGACGCCGTTTTCGATCAGGTGGCCGGCGACATTCTCGGCCCGGGCGCGGCTGAGCGCCTGGTTGAAGCGCACGCCGCCTTCAGGATCGGCAAAGCCCAGCACGCGCACGGGGGCGGTGGGGTGGCGGGCGGCGGTGGCGGCGGCGCCGCGGATCAGGGCCTGGGTGGGCTCTTCCAGGGCGGCGCTGTCACCGGTGAAGAAGACGATCACCGGCGGTTCGTTGCGGGCATCGACGTCGGGCGTGGCGCAACCCGCCATGGCGAGGGCGATGGGGGCCAGCAGGATGAGGCGGCGGATCATGCGAATCTCCGAAGTTTTGTATCCTCGCAATGCCGAAGCGCTTCCCCGCCGTCAACGTCCGCGCGGTGACGGCGTCAGCGTGAGCAGGCGGCGCCGCCGAGAACGCAGAATTTCGCGCAATGCTGGTGGTTCAGCGCGACCGGTCGCGCCGACTCGGCCAGCGTCCCGCCCAGCTCGAAACGCTGGTCATAGGCCAACAGGGTGCAGGCCAGCACCGCGGGCCGTGCCGCACCGCGCCGTTTCACCACCATGCGCGAGGAGGCGCACATCAGGCTGTCCGGCGATTTATCGAGAATGCCCCAGCAGGCCTCGGTGATTTCTGGGACATCCAACCTGGCGTCCATTTCCGGGAACAGCATCAGGGCCACGGGATCGGTCGGGTCGATGCCGATGCCGTGTGCAGCGAAAAGCGCCCGGAAACCCTCCCGCGTCGCTGCATCGCCGAAATCCGCCCGGCCGGCGACATGGACCTGAAACCCTTGCCGGGAGAGCCAGGCGAGGCCGTCGAGGGCGATGGCAAAACTGCCCGCGCCGCGCTCCTCGTCATGCAGCATGGCGTCGAAATGGTCGAGGCTGACGCGGATGGTCAGCCGCGCGCCATATCGCTCGCGCAGGCGCAGCAGCTCGGCCTCGTGCTGGCGCATGGGCTTCATGGCGTTGGTCAGCACCAGGGCGCGCAGGCCGCGGCCCAGCACATCCTCCAGCATGGTGGTGAGGTCGCGGTTCATGAACGGCTCGCCGCCGGTGAAGCCCACCTCTTCCAGTGGCTCGCCACGGGACGCGGCCTCATCGAGGAAGGTGCTGGCCTCGGCGGCGGTGATGTAGACCAGCGCATCGTTGCGCGGGCTGCTCTCGATGTAGCAATTGGCGCAGGTGATGTTGCACAGCGTGCCGGTGTTGACCCAGAGGGTGGACAGGCCGCCGAACGCCACGGCTGCCCGCCTCTCACCCTTCAGGGTGAAGATGGGATCCTCGAATTTCCCCGGCGCCAGCGGCGTGAAGGGGGCATTGTCCAGCGGAGGGGTCATGCGTGGCCTGTCATCTCGAAAATTCTGGATAGCATTCTCATGCCGGGGGAAACCAGCCACGGATCAGTGCGGCCGGGGCTTCGGGCCCCAGCCATGAACTCCGCAACATGGTGGTGAAGGGGCCGGGCGCCAGGAGCCGGGCCGGGCGGCCCGGGCCTTCCAGCCGGCAGCTGCGATCCTGGAAGCCGTAGCGCTCCTCATCGCCGGGTGCGAGGGCCCGCAGCCAGGTGTCGAATTCCCTGTCCATGCCCTCGCCCAGGCTGGCGACCCAGGCGCGGCGCACGTCATCGAGCCCGATGCGGCGGAGGTAACGCACCCAGATCAGCGCCGGATCGCTGACCTCGGCCAGCGCGGCGGCGGGGCGGGCCAGGTAGAGTGCCGCTTCATAGACCCGGAAGCCGAGGTAGCGCCGGGCCGCGATGCCATGCAGCCGCAGCCCGCCAGTGGTGGTGGCGGGAAAGCCATCCTGCGCCGTGGCGGCGCCAGCCAGAGCGGTGAAGAGCACGGCCCGGCGCCTCATCGTGAGCGGGATGTGGCCAGCAGGGCCAGCCCGGCCAGGGCCAGGTCCTCCAGCGGTGACCAGGGCCGCAGGGGCCGCGCCAGGAAGACGCCGAAGCAGCCGCAATTCGCCAGATCGACCCCGCGCCAGAGCGTGATGGACAGCGCCGCCGCATTGGCCAGGAACAGCGCCACGGCACCCCAGGCGGCGGCCTGGCGCCAGGGCCGGTGCAGCAGGGCGGCCGCCAGCGCCAGCTCCGCCGTGGTGAGGCCGAGCGCGAAAAATGCCTCGCTGCCGACGGGGAGCAGCCGGTAATCGGCCAGCACCAGCGCGAAGCCCGGTACATCCAGCGCCTTGCCCAGCCCGGTGGCGAAGAGTGCCAGCGCCAACAGCCAGGCGGCAAGCCCGGCCAGCCGCCAAGCTCTCGGCGCGGGCGCGGCCATGGCCATCACGCCCCCCGGGCCGGCTGGCGGTTGATCGTCCAGTCGTAGTCCAGGAAGACCGTGCGCATGCCGGTGGGCGCGGGGTTGGCGCGGGTGCGGTTCACATAGGCGATGAGGTCGGGCGCCTTCGCCGGCACGAAATCCTCCGTGTAGAACTGGAAGATGGCGGAGAGGAACACCGCGCGGTTCGCCGGCGCCGGCCGGACGTGATAGGCGCTGTCACAGAACTCCACCCGGGCGGCCTGCAGTTGGGCCTCCAGCCGGGCAGGGCGGAATGCCTCCTGCGGCAGGCGCGGGCAGGCCACCACCATGCAGTTCAGGGCGAAATGGATCCGTTCGTCGCCCAGGGGGCGGATGATGGTGTCCTCCAGCGATTTCAGCGAGATCGCGCCGCCATCCAGCGGAAATGTTGTGCGCGCGAAGAAGGCGAAGCGGTCGATGAGCCCGAGTGACTGCGGCACGCCGCGCGCGACGATGCCCTGCATGCAGAGTGCGTTGTAGGCGTTGATGTAGAAGGCGAGGCGCGAGGCCGCGTCGGGCAGCGCGCCCGGGGTGCTGCGCGGCCCGGCATTGGCCAGCATGGCGGTCACCGCCGCGAGCGGCTGCGGTTCGGCCTGCAGCCCGGCGAAGTCGATCCGCCCCTGCCCGTCCACCCGGGCACGCAGGATCGCCTCCCAGCGGTCGGTCCAGACGCCGAGCGAGAAGCCGCCCTGGGCGCGGGCGAGGCCGGGCGCCACCAGGGGTGAGAGCAAAAGGGCGCGGCGGGCGATCATGCGAGGTTCTCCTTCGTCGTCGTGTGGCGCGCCGAGGCGACGCGGGTGATCCGCACCCGCCCCTTGGCATTCTTCGGCGTGAGCACGGGTTCGGTTACGGCGGGCGCCGCCTCGATCGCGCCGGTCAGCGGGTTCCACTGGCCAGCCTGGCCATCGAGTGCGAGCGTGCGGAGAATGAACTCGTCGCGCCGGGCATTGTGCAGGCACATCGACATCGGCCCCTCGGCGGTCTGCACCATGAAGACGCAGGCGCCGATGCGGCAGCGGTCGAGATGCTGCGCATCCATGAAATCGTGGATGAAGAAGCTTTGCCGATGCGCGCGCAGGCCGTTGCGCAGCAGGGGGCCGCGGAAGGCCCAGGCCTTGCGGAGCGCCCAGGGCAGTAGCCTCGCGGCCAGCGCCGGCCGGCGCAGCAGCCGCCCCGCGAACGCCATCGCGCCACCCAGCCGGCCCATCCGCTCGAACTTCATGTCGGCGGTGCCGTCCAGCATGGCGGCCAGCACCGACTTGTCGTCATAGAGGTCGAGCACCGCGCCGCCGGCGACGAGCGCGAGGGCGTGGCGGTTGCAGTCGGCATGGCCGGCGAGGGGCGTGTCGAAGGATATCTTCGCCCCCGCGCCGCGCTGGATCTGCTTCGCCACATTGGCGATGCTGACGCCGCCCAGGCTGCCCCCGGCCACGCCGCGCCCGGTATCGGCCTGCAGCTGGAAACTGGCGAGGCGGACCTGTCCGGCATGGCGGATGAAGAATTCGGCGACATCGGGGATATCGGCCAGGTTGCCGTCATGCACGGTGGTGTTGAACACGATGCCGATGCCCAGCCCGCTGGCGCGGGCGATGTATTCCTCGCGCAGGACATGCAGGCTCGCCTCGTCGGTAAAGCCTTTCCGTTCCTGTGTGGTGTCGACATGGAAGGCGACATCGCCGAGCCCCGCCGCCGCCAATTCGGTCAGCAGCGCGCGCGTCGCCTTGATGCCGTTGGTGAAGAGGTTGGGGATCATCCCCCGGTTGCGGACGTGCTGGATGATGCGGACGAGCTCGCCCTTGTCGCGCAGCGTGGGGTCGCCGCCGGTGACCTGTACCTCGGTATCGGGACCGTATTCGGCGCGGATGGCGTCGATGCGGCGGAACACCTCGGCGAGCGGGATGTCCTTCACCGCCTCCGAATGGTCGCTGAGGTAGCAGAGCGTGCAATCGAGGTTGCAGCGCTGGGTGATCTCCAGCGCCACGCAGCCGATCGCCCAGCGCCGGCCCATGGATTGCAGGGGGTGCCATTGGCCATGCTCGGCCATGCGTTCCCGTGCCAGTGTTGCCGGATCGTCCTGCACCGCGCGCGGGGGATAGGGGCGGGCCGCCGCTACCTCCATCGAGCCCATGCATCCACCAGGTTTCTGCACCACACCCATTCGCCATCGCTCCCGCTTTGTGCGGGGGTTACGTCGGCAGAATGGGATTGGATGCGTGGTGCTGGCGGCCCGGCGAAAAAAGCAATGAGGCTCAGCCCGCGGCGGGCAAGGCGCGTCCCATCGCCAGCCGCAGCACCCGGTCAGGCTTCTCCACCCCCACCAGCCGGTGGGTGATCAGCAGCACCGACCGGCCGCGCGTCGCCGCCTCCAGGGTTTCCAGAAAGGCTTTTTCGGTCTCGGCATCGAGGCCGGTGGTGGGCTCGTCCAACACCAGCAGGGCGGTGGCGGGCAGCAGGGCGCGGGCGAGCGCGATGCGCCGGGCCTGGCCGCCGGAGAAGCGCGCGCCGCCTTCACCACAGGCTGTGTTCAGGGCCTCGGGCAGGGCGCGCACCAGTTCGGCCAGCCCGACCTGGGCCAGCACCCGCCATAGCGCCGCATCCGGCGCGTCGGGGGCCGCGATTCGCAGGTTCTCGGCGATCGAGGCGTCGAAGATGCGGGCATCCTGGCTGAGGCAGGCGATGCGCGCGCGAACCGCCTCGGCCGGCAGGCTGGCGAGGTCCACGCCGCCCAGGGTGATGCGGCCGGATTGCGGCGCCGCCAGCTTCAGGATCATCGCGGCGATGGAGGATTTGCCGGCACCCGAGGGGCCGAGCAGCGCCAGCCGCTCGCCCTCACGCCATTCCAGGTCGAGGGCGGAAAAAACCGGGCGGTCGGGCGACCAGGCGAAACCCACCGCCTCGAAGCGCAGGGTGTGGCCGGGCGGCATGGCCAGGGGTGCGAGGGGTTCGGTGACACGGGGCACGGTATCGGCCAGCGCGAAAAGCCGGCGCGCGGCGGCGCCGGCCGCGGCCAGCGCGGTGCCGGCCCGGGGCACGAGGCCGAGTGTTTCCGCCGCCGCCAGCGCCATGAAAAGGCCCAGCACCGCCAGCCCATGGCCCGTGCCATGCGCCAGCGCCCAGCCCAGCGCGCCCAGCATGGCCAATTGCCCGAGCAGGAAGCCCGAGGCGCCGCCGATGGCGCCACGCCGGGCCAGCAGCCGCTCCTGTTCATGCATCGCCGCCGTGGTCTCGGCCAGCCGGGCGGCGGCGCGGTGTTCGGCGCGATTGGAGAGGGTTTCGGACAGGCCCAGCAGCGGGTCGAGCGCGGCGCGGTTCATCTGCCCGCGCGCGGCGGCCACGGCGGTGGCGGCCTGGCTGGCATCGCGTGCCAGCCAGAAGGGCAGCAGCAGGGCCGCGGCCAGCGGCACGGCGACGAGTGCGGCCAGACCGGGCTCGGCGCCCAGCAGCAGGGCCACCACGGCCACCACGCAGGCCGCCGCCAGCGCCGGCAGGACGGCGCGCAGATAGAGCCCGTCCAGCGCCTCGATATCGGCCACCATGCGGCCGCGGGCGTCGCCGGTGCCGGTCAGGCCCAGGCCACCGGGCATGCGGGTGGCGAGCTGGCGGAAGAACCACACACGGGTATCGGCGAGGGCCCGGAAGGTGGCCTCATGGCTGGCCATGCGTTCGGCCCAGCGCAGCGCGGGGCGGGCCAGCATCAGCGGCCGCAGCAGGAGGATGGCCAACGCGCCGCCCCCCATGGCGACGCCCGAGGCCACGCCCGCGCCGGCCAGCGCCAGCAGCGCCACCGCGGACAGCGCCGAGGCCACCGCCACTACCGCGCCGATCAGCAGCCAGCCGCCCCGCGCCCGCCAAAGCCCCCAGACCCGAAAAAGGTCGCGGATCATCTCAATCCCCCGCCATGCGCCGGCCGACCGCGCGCCCGGCCTCCAGGGTCAGCACCCGGCCGGGCAGGCCGCGCAGCGCCGCGGCGGAGTGGGTCGCGATGATGGCGGTGCGGCCCAGGCAGAGTTTTCGGATCGCCTCCAGCACCAGCTCCTCGGTGCCGGGGTCGAGGCTGGCGGTGGGCTCGTCCATCAGCACCAGCGGTGCGTCGCGCAGGAAGGCGCGGGCGAGTGCCACACGCTGCGCCTGGCCGCCGGAGAGGCCGAAGCCGCCTTCGCCCACCGGGGTGTCCAGCCCCTGCGGCAGCGCGGATGCGAATTCCATCACCTGCGCCGCTTCAGCGGCGGCAGTGACGGCGGCGCTGTCGGCCTGGGGATGCGCCATCAGGATATTGTCGAAAATGGTGCCGGCAAAAATATGTGGCTTCTGGCCGACATAGGCCGACATCCGGCGCAATTCCTCGGGCTTGAGCAGGGCGACGTCCTGGCCGTTGATGGCCACGCGCCCGGCATCGGCGCGGCGGAACCCCAGCAGCAGCGACAGCGCCGAGGTTTTGCCTGAGCCCGAGGCGCCTGCCAGCAGCAGCGTCTCGCCGGCCGCGGCGGAGAAGGTCAGGCCATCGAGTGCCGGCGGGCGGTCCGGCGTGTAGTTCAGCCGCACCTCGGTGAAGACGACGGCGACGCGCGGCGGCACCTCCGCCAGGTCGAGGCCGCTGCTGGCAGGCAGCGGCTCGAGCAGGGGCGCGAGTTCGGTCGCCGCACCACGTGCCGATTGCGCCTCGTGATAGGCGCCGGAGAAGGTCCGCAAGGGCTGGAAGAAGGCCGGAACCAGCAGGATGCACCACAGCGCCGCCACCGGATTGGGGTGGTGGTTGCCCAGCAGCAATCCATGCCGCCAGGCCAGATAGGCCAGGGTGAAGGCCGAGAGCAGCTCGAGAATGCCGCTGGAGAGGAAGGCGATTCGCAGCACCTTCATGGTGCGCATGCGCAATTCCTCGGCGGCGCGGGAGAGGCCCTGTGCCTCGGCCTCGGCACGGTTGAACAGCACCAGGGTGGGGATGCCGCGCACCCGGTCGGTGAAGCGGCCGGAGAGTTTGCCGAGGGCCTCGAACTGCTTCTTGCTGGCCATCGCCGCGCCGATGCCGGCCACCGCCATGCCCAGCGGCACCAGCATGCCCATGACCAGCAGCACCAGCGCGCTGACCCAGTCGACGAAGACGAGCAGCAGGATGATCGTGGCGGGCACGGCGAGTGCGAGGGCCGCCGCCGGCAGCCACTTCGAGAAATAACCGTCCAGCGCCTCGATCCGCTCGACCACCAGTGTTGCCTTCTCGCCCGCCGCGCGCTGGTCGGCCGGGCCGAGGGCGAGGAGCCGGCCGAAGGCCAGGCCGCGCAAATGCGCCCGCGCGGCGCGGCCGGCTGCGCTCTGGGCGATTTCCTGGCAGGCCGTCAGCCCCGCCGCGGCCAGCATAAGCGCGGCGGCGCCGGCGAGGTCCAGCCAGCCGCCGACGGGATAGCCCAGCAGTCCCGCCACCAGGCGGGCGAGCAGCCATGCCTGCGCCAGCCCACAGACCGCCACGGCATAGCCGAGCGCGATGGGTAGCAGGGCGCTGCGCCCGAGCCGCCGCGTCTCCGCTGCGAGGACTGTCCTGCCCGTCACGGGTCTTGTCGTTTCGGGCTTTGCTTTCCCCATCGCGGAGAGGTTAGGCGAGGATGGCATGTCGTGCCAACATGTTGCGCAAGCGCATCGGCAGCGCCAGATAGCGCGTCTCTGCCCTATGGATATCGCGATGCTGAAGACCCATGATCGTTTTCCCTATCACCCCTGGGCTGGAAGGGCGCAATGGTCCTGGCCGAATGGCGCGAAGCTCGCCCTCTATCTGGGGGTGAATCTGGAGCATTTCTCCTTTGGCGAGGGCCTGGGCGCGGAACTGGCCCCGGGCGGGCCGCATCCCGATGTGCTGAATTATGCCTGGCGGGAATACGGCAACCGCGTGGGCGCATGGCGGTTGCTGGAACTGCTGGACGCGTTGCGACTGCCCGCCACGGTGCTGCTCAACAGCACCATGCTGGATCACGCGCCTAAATTGATCGCCGCCCATGTCGCGCGCGGCGACGAGCTGGCCGGGCATGGCCGGACCAATGCCGAGCGGCAATCCACCCTGCCCGAGCCCGAGGAGCGCCGGCTGATCATCGAGAGCACCGAGGCGATCACCCGGGCCGGCTACAAGGCGCCCGCCGGCTGGCTCTCGCCCTGGATCGCCGAGAGCCATGTGACCCCGGACCTGCTGGCGGAATGCGGCTACGGCTATTCGCTGAACTGGTGCATGGATGACATGCCGGTCTGGAAGAAGACCCGCGCCGGCCGGCTGCTGAGCATTCCCTACCCGCAGGAGGCGAACGACATTCCGGCCATCGCCGCCCGCAAGGATGGGGTGGCGCAATTCGCCGCCATGCTGGTCGATGATTTTTCCGAGCGCCTGGATCAGGTGCGCGACGGCATTCCTCAGGTGATGGGAATTGCGCTGCACCCCTATATCATCGGCCAGCCCTACCGGATGCGGGCGTTGCGTGGCGCGCTGCAGGCCATTCTGGCGGAGCGGGACAACATCTGGCTCTGCACGGCGGGGCAAATCCATGCGCATGTGCTGGGCCTGCCGGAGGGGAGCATTCCGCAATGAGTCGTTTTCTGGTCGTGGCGCTGCTGGCGCTGGGGGGGTGTCAGACCTTCACCCCCACCGAGCCCGCGCCGGGCATGCCCGCCACCGTCGCCGCGGTGGATATCGAGCGCTATCTCGGCACCTGGTTCGAGCAGGCGCGCCTGCCGATCTTTTTTCAGGACGGCGATGATGTGCGCTGCGAGGATGTGACGGCGATCTATACGCCCAGGCGGGATGGCGCGGTGGATGTGCTGAACTCCTGCCGCAATGCGCTGCGCGCGGGCGCGCGGCGCTCTGCCACGGCCGTGGCCACGCCGGTGCCGGGCAGCAACAATGCCCGGCTGCGGGTGAGCTTCCTGTGGCCCTTCCATGCCGATTACTGGGTGATCGGGCTCGACCCCGACTATCGCTGGGCCGTGGTGGGCTCACCGTCGCGACGGGTGCTGTGGATACTCTCGCGCACGACCGAGATGGCGCCGGCGGATTACGAGCAGGCGGTGGAGATCGCGCGGCGCGAAGGGTTTCCGGTGCAGAATTTGCAGCGCACGCCGCAATCACCCCGGCTCGCCCCCGGGGGGTGAGCCGGGGGTCAAGCCGGGGGGTAACATCGCCCGGCTCTCGGCCTCGATCACCGCCTCCAGCCGGGTCATGAGCGCCGCGCGGCCGAGCCCGGGCTCCAGCGGCGGCAGGATCTTCACCCGGATGGTGCCGGGGAATTTCCGGAAGGCCTTGCGGCCCCAGAACAGGCCGGAATTGGTCGCCACCGGCACAACGGGCACCCTGGTGACGGCGGCGATGGCGGCGACGCCGGGCTGGTAGGGTTCGGTCATGCCGGGGGCGGCGCGGGTGCCCTCGGGGTAGATCACGATCTGGCGGCCGGCGGCAGCGGCGGCCTGGCATTCCTTGACCATCTTCTTCAGGGCGCTGGCGCCGCCCGCGCGGTCCACGCCGACCATCTCGCATTTGCGCGCGAGCCAGCCCCAGACCGGGATGCGCATGAGCTCGATCTTCATGATGTAGCAGGGGTCGGGCAGGCGGTTCAGCCAGAACACCGTGTCGAAGGCGGATTGGTGCTTGCTGACGATCAATACCGCGCCGGGGGGAAGGTTTCCGGCGCCCTCGACCTCGACGTGGATGTTGCAGAACACCCGCAGCATGGCCTCCACGATCCAGGTGTAGCTGCGCAGCACCCACATCAGGGCGCCACGCGGCAGGACCAGGACCGGGATGCAGGTCAGCACCGTGATCGTGGTGAAGCCGTAGAAACCGAGGTTGAACAGCGCGGAGCCGACCCAGAGACGTATCATGGCAGGGACCTCAGCCAGAGCCGCACCGCGGCATGGGCGGTGAACCAGGAAATGCCGGCGGCGGCTGGGGGAAGGGCTGCCAGCGCCAGCCAGGGCATGCTCAGGGCGTCGCCCAGCAGCGGCCCGGCCAGCCCGCCCAGCAGCCACAGCAGCGGTGCGGCGGCCGCGGCCCCCAGCACGGCGCCGATTCCCGCCAGCCAGGCGATGCGCCCGGCGAAGCGGCGCGCGATGGTGCCATCCGTCGCCCCCATGTCGTGCAAGATCACGATGGTGGCGCGCCGTGCGGCGATGCCGGCGCGGGTGGCCACCGCTACCATCGCCGCCGCGACACCGGCCACCAGCGCCAGCACCAGCCAGGCCAGCGCCTCCAGGCTGCGGGCCAGCGCCGAGAGCCGGGCGACCCAGACGCCATGCGCCTCGACATGCGCGCCGGGGATGGCGGCCTCGATCGCCGCCGGCAGGGCCTGGGCGGGCGGGCCGAGGCTGGCGAGGCGCAATTCGATCATCCCGGGCAGCGGCAGGCCCGTGGCGTCGCCCAGCCAGGGGCGCAGCAGGGCGGCGAGGCGGTCATGGTCGAGCGGAATGGCCTCGGCCACACCGGGCAGGGCGGCCAGGGCCGCCGCCGCCGGGGCCACGGCGGTGCGGGGCGGCAATTGCACCATCATCGCCGCGGCGGCGCCGCCCTCCCAGCGGCTGGCCATGGCGGCGGCGGCGGCGGCACCGGCCATGGCCAGCGCCGCCAGCAGGGCCATGGCGGCGACCAGTCCGGGCAGCAACCGGTCGGCCATGGCGCGCTTCAGGCCCAGCGGGTCGCGGCCACGCGGGCGCGGCGTGCGGTCAGCCATGCTCGACCAGCCTGCCGGCTTCCAGCCGCAGCACGGTTGCCGGGTTTTCCTCGGCCAGCCATTCATTGTGGGTGGCCACGACCACCGTGCTGCCCAGCCGGTGCATCTGCTGCAGCAATGCCACGACGCGGCGGGACTGCGCCTCGTCGAGGTTGGAAGTAGGCTCGTCGGCCAGCAGCAGGGCGGGGCGGGCGACCACGGCGCGGGCGAGTGCGACGCGCTGCTGCTCGCCGCCCGACAGCGCCTCGGGCCTTTCCCGCAGCTTCTCGCCCAGGCCGACCCAGCGGAGCATTTCGGCGGCGTCGGCCAGCAATTGGCGTTCGCCGCGGCCGGCGATGCGCAGCGGCAGGGCCACATTCTCGAGCACGTCGAGATGCGGGAGCAGGCGGAAATCCTGGAATACCACGCCGATGCGCCGGCGCAGGGCCGGCAGATCCTCCCGCCGGGCGCTGTGGATTGGCTTATCCATCACATAGAGGCGCCCGGCGCTGGGGCGCAGTGCCAGGTGCAGCAGTTTCAGGAACGAGGATTTGCCGGCGCCCGATGGCCCCATCAGCCAGCTGAAGCTGCCGGCCGGCAGGGTGCAATCCACCCCATCGAGCGCGGGGGTGGCATCGGGGCGGTAGCGCAGGGTGATGTCTTCCAGCCTGACCATGCCGCCTTGTGCCAGGGTGGGGCGCGCTTCGCCATGCCATCCCGGCGCTATTGCGCATCCCTGCGCATTGGCGCCCCGGCGCTATTGCGCATCCCTGCGCATTGGCGCCCCGGCGCTATTGCGCGCCCCGCGCTACGGCACGGCCCCGGGTAATGGCGCGAGGTCCATGCGCTTCCGGGTTGCGCGGGCATGGTGCTTGCAGGCAAATAGTCTCAAACCGGCTGCCGAGGTCTGATGCAACTCGCCTGTCCCGCCTGTTCGGCGACCTATCGCGTTCCCGACACCATGATCGGGGCGGGGCGAATGATGCGCTGCGCGCGCTGCGGGCATGACTGGTTCGCCGCGCCGCCGGCGGGCGGGGCGGTCCCGGCGCCTGCTGCCGCTGTTGCGAAGCCTGCCGCCACGCCGACCGCCGGGGCAGCGCCTGCCCCGGCGCCACCGCCGGCCGCTGCGACAGCCCCCGCGCCGGCCCTGGCGCGTTCCGCCGCCGCGGCGCCACCGCCGGCCCCAACCGACACCGGGGCCCCGGCGCGCGCGAAAATCGGCGCCCGAGCGGCGCTGGGTCTGGCCTGGCTCGCCTCGCTGGGCCTGGTGGCCTGGGGCGCGCACTTCGCCTGGACCGAGCGGGCTGTGATGACCGCGTTGTGGCCCTCCATGGCCAAGCTCTACCGCCTGCTGGGCGCATGAAAAAGCCGCGAAGGGTCGCCCCTTCGCGGCTTTCGCCGGCTGGTGTCAGCCCGGCTCAGTTTTCGTCGTCGTAGCCGCCGGAGGCGTCGTCATAGCCGCCGGCCGCGTCATCCACGCCGTTGTCATAGGAGCCCGAGGCGTCCTGCTGGCCGCCGCCGGTGTCACTGCCGCCCCAGCCCGAGGCCGCGCCGGGGTCGGTCCAGGCGGAAGAGGTCGGCACCGCCTCCTGCCCGAAGCCGCCGGGGCCGCCCGCCGCCGCCGCATGGGCCGCGCCGCCGCCGGAGAAGGCGTTCATGAGCATATTGCCCAGCACCATGCCGCCGGCGACGCCCGCCGCCGTCATCAGCGCCGTGCCGAGGAAGCCCGGGCCCTGCCGGCCCTGCAGCGCCTGGGCGTTGTAGCCGGGCGGGTATTGCGGCTGCGGGCGGGGCGGCATGGCCGGAGGACGGCTGCCGCCGAAGCCCAGGAAGCCTCGGTTGTTGGCGGCCTGCGCCTGGCGGCTGGCATTCTCCAACTCCCACTCCAGCTCCTGGATGCGGTTCTGCGCCTGGACCAGCGCATGCTCCTGCACGAAGGCGGTCTGGGTGATGCGGTAGCGCGCTTCCGGATATTGCTGGAAGAGCTGCGAGATCATGGCGTCGGCCTCGCGATCCACCGGGGGCAGCTGCGGTGCGGGCGCGACGCTGGGCGCGCGACCCCCCCAGGGAGAGGCGCTGGCGGCCGCCGGCTGCGCGGCGCCGGCCACGCGCTGGACGTATTCGGTGATGATGCGGCGCTCGTCTTCGGTCATGGGACCTCTGATGTTCCTGTCGTGTGACCGCTGTGGGTCGGTGGATGGGCGTTGCCGGTGGCGGCACCACGGGATTTGTTAACTCCCGTTCATGAGCCCATGTGGCGCGGCGTGGCAGCGGTTTCAAGCCCGGAAATATTGCGGGACGATGTCGCTTTGTGCCGCGGGCCTGGTGGGCTGGGCATGTGTGCATTGGGGGATGGTCTGGCAGGGGCAGCGGCCCGTCCAGGGCCATCAGCGCCACGCCAAGCCGTTTTGCCGCAGCCTGCTACCCCAGCCCCAGGCGCGGCCATTCGATGGCGGGGCAGCGGTCCTGGATGACCAGCCGCCCCCTCGCGCGCGCCCGCGCCGCCGCGGCGTCATCGACCACGCCGAGTTGCAGCCATATCGCGCGTGCGCCCAGCGCCACCGCGGCATCCATCACCTCGCCCGCCTCCTCGCTGCGGCGGAAGACGTCGACGAGTTCGAGCGGCCCGGCCTCCGCCAAATCGGCCACCACCCTCTGGCCATGGATCATCCGCCCGGCCAGCACCGGGTTCACCGGCACCACCGCAAAGCCATGGTCGAGCAGAAAGCGCATCACCCCAAAACTCGGGCGGCCCGGCTTGTCCGAGGCGCCGACCAGAGCCACCCGGGGACGGCCCAGCAGCAGCGCTGATATCACGTCGTCGGCTGGATTGCCGGCCGCGGCACTCAATTGTCAACCGCGCGGCAGCGCCCGCCGCCGTAATTCGGCATGAAGCACTCCTGGGCGGAGCCGCTCATATAGGTGCCGTTCGCCGTCACGACCGCGCTTTCCAACTGGAGCGTTGGCATGCCATCCGTGTGTGCCGGCGGGCAGCCGGTGGGCTGGCGGGAGAAGACCGGGACCACTTCGTCACCGCGCGCGTCGCGCAGGCGCATCGGCGGCTCGCTGCTGGCGCCGCGGACGTAATGGCATTCCGGGCGATCCTGGATCGTCTGGAAGGTGCCATGCACCCCCACCGGGTCATTGGGCGACACACGCACGGGCTGGCCGGCGGCGATTTCCTGGCGGCTGGGGAAGGCCGTCGCCGCGTGCTGCTGCGGCGGCGGTGGGGGCGGGGCCGCGCAGCCCACGGCGAGGAAGGTCAGCAGCAGGCCGGTGCCGAGCACCGGGTGATGAGGACGTGACATGGCGTTTCAACCTGGCTTGAAGATGAAAGAGCATGCCTTGCCGGGTTGAGGTGGAAAAGCCCTGTAAGGCGGTAAATGTCATGTGTCGGACAGGCTGCGGTCATGAGCGGCCACCGGGCGGCCACAGGTGGCCAACGGTCGGCTACAGGTGGCCAACGGTCGGCCACAGGTGGCCAACGAGCTATCGCAACATCTCGAAGAAGCCGGTTTCCTCATCCAGCCGCCGATGCTCCATGTGGCGGAAATCATAGCGCGAGACGATGCCGACCAGCCGCCCATCATCGATGATGGGCAGATGCCGGATGCCGGCATCATTGAGCAGCCGCAGCGCATCCATGGCGCTGTGCGAGGAGTTCATGGTGCAGGGATGGGCCGTCATGACCTGTCGTAGCGGCATGGCGCCGGGGTTGGCGTGTTCGGCCAGGCAGCGCAGCGCGTCGCGCCCGGTGAAGATGCCCAGCAGGTGATGCGCGTCGTCGACCACCAGCATCGCGCCCACCCGGCCGCGATGCATGGCGGCGCAGGCCTGGGCCACCGTGGCCTCGGGCGGCATGGTGAGGGGGTGCTGGTTGCGGACCAGTTCGGCCAGATCGCGGGTTTGCATGGCGTCCTCCGTCATTGCGGTTTGATGACGATAGCGTGGCGGGGGGATGGCGGCCTTGATCCAGCGCAAGCCCGGGGCATCCCTTCGCGGCGCGGCGGATCAGGAATTCATCACGCGGAAAATCCCGGGAATTCTTGACAGGATAGAGAAAAATATCCTAAAAATACTGGGCTTTCGCTGTTTCAGAACCGCATCCCCACCCCATTGCCGCCATGCCCAGGGCGGCGAATTTGTCCCCAAACGTGAATTTGCGCGCTTCAACCCCGCATTGCGGCCAGGGCTTTGTTGATCGCGCGGATCGCCGCGGCCTCATCGAGGCTTTCCAGCGCCGCCAGCGCCCGGTCGATCGGGGCCGTCACCCGAGGCCGGTCGCCCACCGCGGCGCGGGCCTGGCGAAGGGTGCCCTCGGCCAGCATGGCGCGGCGCATCGGCCGGTTCACGCCCTCGGCCTCCACATCATTGCTGCAGCGGGCGCAGAGGAAGGCTCGTGCCTCCTCCAGCAATCGCCGTGGCGAGGGCGAGGCCGACTGGGCGACGGCGCAGGCCGGCCCAGTGAGCAGGGCGCCGAACAAGGCACGGCGCGGGATCAATCCAGCGCCACCCCCGCCACCGCCAATATGGTGAGCAGGCTGGCGGACATGCCGCGCAGGCTCTCCTCCTCCTCGACATCGATCCATTCGTCGAGGCTATGCGCCCGCCCGCCCCGGCCGCCGCTGCCGATTCGCAGCGCGGGGATCCCCAGGCTCATGGGGATATTGGCGTCGGTGCTGCTGTCCTCGTAGCTCACGCGGTAGCCGTGATGGACGACGGCGGCGGTGGCGGCGGCCACGATGGGTGCCGCCTGGTCCGTCTCGCCCGCCGGGCGGTCGCCGATGGCGATGATCTGTGCCGTCACCGGGCCGTCGCGCACGTCGCGCGTCTCGTTCTCGGCCGCCACCGCATCGGCCACGATGGCGCGGAATTCGCGGTCCAGCCGGTCCAGTTCCGCGGCCCCGCGCGAGCGCAGATCGACCTCCATCCGCACCTCGTTCGGAATGGCGTTCACCGAGGTGCCGCCGGCGACGATGGAGACGCAATGCGTCGTCGCCGGCTTGCGCGGCACCGCGATGCTGCCAATGCCGGCGGCGGCGGCGGCCATGGCATACATCGGATTGACCAGGCCGAAGGCGCCGAAACTGTGCCCGCCCGGGCCCCGGAACACCACGCGATAGCGCTTAGAGCCGACGCCGCCGGTGACGATGCGCTCCACCTCCGGGCTGTCCACGGTGAGGAAGGCGTCGATCTTTCCGGCGTGGCGGCCGCGGGTGAAGAGGTGGCGCACGCCGCGCAGATCACCCAAGCCCTCCTCGCCGACATCGCCCACGAAGAGGATATCCGCCCGGGTGCGGATGCCGGCGGCATCCATCGCGCGCAGGAAGGCCAGGTTCACAGCCAGGCTGCGCGTGTCATCGCCCACGCCGGGGGCGAAGAGTTTTGTCCCCTCGCGCCGCACCGTCACCTCCGTGCCGGCGGGAAAGACGGTGTCGAGGTGGGCTGCGACCACCAGGGTCTCGCCGTTTCCAAAACCCCGCCTGCGGCCCATGACATTGCCGACCTCGTCCTGCTCGACCTCGTCGAGGCCGTGATCCCTGAGCATGGCGAGATAGGCGGCGGCGCGGGCCTCCTCGGCGAAGGGCGGCGCCGGGATTTCGGTCAGGCGGATGATGTCCTCCACCGTCCGGCCATGTTCGGCGCGCATGGTGGCGCGGGCGGCGGCGAAGCGCGGATGGGCGGCGATGGCCTTGACGTCCTGCGCGCTCACAGGCTGCGCGCGCCGGAGAGTTCGACCAGGTCGCGCCAGCGCGGCGCCTGGGCTGCGATGAAGGCGGCGGCCTCGGCCGGGCTGTCCTGCAACACCGGCACATAGGCGATGCGCGCCAGCAGCGTGGTGAAATCAGGCTGGGCTGCCACCCGGCGAAGCGCGTTGAACAGGCGAAGGACCTCCGGTTCGGTGGTGCCGGCGGGCACCATCATCATGTTCCATGTGCGGATGTCGAGGCCGGCTGTCGCTTCGGTCTCGGCGAAGCCCGGGATGTCCGGCAGCAGGTCGAGCCGGGTGGAGGAGGAGACGCTGACCGGCAGCGCGGTGCCGGCCTGCACCAGCGGCAGCAGCGTGGCCGGCAGGTCGCAGGCGAGATCGACCTCGCCGGTCAGTATCGCATTGGCGGTCTCCGCCCCGCCGCGATAGGGCACATGGATCGCCTCCACCCCCGCGGCGCGGATGATCGCGGCGGCGGTGAAATGCGAGACGGTGCCCACACCGGAGCCCGCCAGCTTCGCCCGGCCGGGATGGGCGCGCATGAAGGCGATGAGATCGCTGAGGCCCCGCCAGCCATCGCGCCGCGCGCGCTGCGCATTGACGACGCAGAGCACCGCGCTGTCGGTGATCTGGGTCAGTGCCCGCAGATCCTGCATGGGGTCGAAGGGCATGGCCTGCATCATGGGCGTGGCCAGCAGGGTGGCGGCGCCGATGATGCCCAGCATGGAGCCATCCGCCGGCCCCTTGGCCACCGCATCGGCGCCCACGATGCCGCCGCCGCCGGCGCGGTTTTCCACCACCACCGTCTGGCCGAGCTGCACCGCCAGGCGCTCGGCGAGGATGCGGCCCAGGCTGTCCACCGCGCCGCCCGGCGGGAAGGGCACGATGATGCGCAAGGGTCGCCGCTGCGCCTGGCTAAGCGCGGGGGTCGAGAGGGCCGCAAGGGCCAGGGCGAGGCGTCGCGTCGGCATGAGGTTCTCCGGCGTGGCCGTGAATGGTGCGTGACAAGCGCTCTGGCGGCAAGAGACAGGCCCGGGCTTGCAGGTTAGGCTGACTCATCAGGAGGAACCGCCATGGACAGCATCACCACCCCACCCGTCATCCGGCTGCATGACACCGATGGCGTGGTCATCGCCCGCATCGCCCTGCCGCCCGGCACGCCGGTGGCCCCCAATGTGGTGGCGCGGGCGCGTATCCCCGCCGGGCACAAGGTGGCGGTGGCGGGCCATGCGCCGGGCGAGGCGGTGCGCCGCTACGGCCAGATCATCGGCTTCGCGACGAGCGCGATCGCGCCCGGCGAATGGGTGCACACCCACAATATGGCGATGGGTGATTTCTCCCGCGACTACGCCTGGGGCGTCGATGCGCGGGCGACGGCGCTGGCCGAGGTGCCGGAGACATTCTCCGGCATCCGCCGGGCTGATGGCCGGGTGGCCACGCGCAATTACGTCGGCATCCTCACCAGCGTGAATTGTTCGGCGCATGTGGCCGACCTGATCGCCCGCGCCTTCACCAAAAACCCGTTCGGTGACGGGCATGACCCGCTTGCCGGCCACCCCGGCGTGGATGGCGTGGTCGCGCTGACCCACAAGACCGGTTGCGGCATGACCGAGGGTGAACCGCTGCGCGTGCTGCGCCGGGTGCTGGCCGGCTTCGCCCGCCACCCGAATTTCTCCCACGTCATCGCCATTGGCCTGGGCTGCGAGGTGAACCAGTTGGGCGGGCTGCTGGAGGAGCAGCGCCTGGCCGGCCGCCTGCGCACGCTGACGATCCAGGAGGCGGGCGGCACCCGCAAGACGGTGGAAGCCGGGATCGGCTTCGTGCGTGAGGTGCTGGCCGAGGCCAATGCAGTCACCCGTGTGGCGGTGCCGGCGAGCGAACTCCGCGTGGCGCTGCAATGCGGCGGCTCGGACGGGTATTCCGGCATCTCCGCCAATACCGCGCTGGGCGCTGCCTCCGACCTTGTGGTGGCGCAGGGCGGCACCGTGATCCTCTCGGAAAGCCCGGAGACCTATGGTGCCGAACACCTGCTGACGCGACGCGCGGTGTCGCGCGAGGTGGGCGAGAAACTGGTCGGCGTGATGAAGTGGTGGGAGGATTACACCGCCCGCGAAGGTGCCGAGATGAACGCCAACCCCTCGCCCGGCAACAAGGCGGGCGGGCTGACCACCATCCTGGAAAAATCGCTCGGCGCCATGGCCAAGGCCGGCACCACCAACCTCGTCGATGTGGTGGGCTATGCCGAGCCGGTGACGGCGAAGGGTTTTGTTTTCATGGATACCCCCGGCTACGACCCGGTGGGCGCGACGGGCCAGGTGGCGGGCGGCGCCAACCTGATGTGCTTCACCACCGGCCGCGGCAGCGTGTTCGGCTGCAAGCCCGCGCCCTCGCTGAAGCTGGCCACCAACTCCGCCATGTTCCACCACATGGAGGAGGACATGGACATCAATTGCGGCACCGTGCTGGAGGGCACGGAAAGCGTCGCCGAATGCGGCGAGCGGATTTTTCGGCACATGCTGGCCACCGCCAGCGGCCAGCCCACGAAGAGCGAGGCGCTGGGCTTTGGGGATGCGGAATTCGCGCCCTGGGTGCTGGGGGCGACGATGTGAACTGAAACGTCACGGCCCCGCCCATCGTTCTGCAACACGGCGGCGGCAGTCTCGCCGCCGCCCCCAACCGGCAGAAGGAAGCACTCCATGAAGATCGAGATCGAAGGCGACAGCGACGCGGCCGTGGCGTTCGCCCTGCTGCACATGATCGCCAAGGGTGAGGGCAAGGAGGAGGGCGCCGGCCGGGAATGGGTGCTGAACACCTTCCGCGAATGCATGGCCGCCGTGCGCGACGACATGTTCAGCCTCGAGATCGATGACGAGGATGACGAAGAGAGCGGCGACGAAGACGAGGACGCCGAGGAAAACGCCGAAGTCCCCGCTGCCGAAAAGACTACCTGAGTCAGCCCGCCATGGCGCCGGCCTGCCGCAGTCGCGCGCAGGCCTCGGCACCCAGGATCGCCTCGTTGTGCTCGCCCAGCCTCGGCGCCGGGCGGGCCAGGATGGTTGGCGTCTCCGACAACCGAGGCACGTGGCCGCCCATCGGCAGCCAGCCGCCGGGCATCTCGGCATCCGGTACCTCGATCAACGCCTCGCGCGCCGCCACGTAATGGTCGCTCTCCAGCGACTGCGCGTCCTGGATCGGGCCGATGGTGACACCGGTGGCGTCGAAATGCGCGAGATTTTCCGCCATGCCGCGCGCGCCGACATAATCGGCGATGATGGCGTCCAACTCGACCCCGTTGCGCACCCGGTCGGGGTTGCGGGCGAAGCGCGGGTCGGTGATCAGATCCTCCCGCCCGATGCTGCGGAACAGCTTTTCCGTCATGCCCTGGGTCGAGGCGGATAGGCACACCCAGCCGCCATCGGCCGTGCGATAGGCGTTGCGCGGCGCCGTGTTGGTGGAGCGTGAGCCGGTGCGCGGCTTCAGCGTGCCGGTGATGCGCCAATTCGCCATCTGCGGCTCGAGCACGTTGAAAATCGGCTCGAAGAGGCTGAGGTCGATGACCTGGCCGCGGCCGGTCTTCTCGGCGTGGCGGAGTGCGATCATCGCACTCCCCGCGCCATGCAGCCCGGCATAGGCGTCGCCCATGAACATCGGCGGCAGCACCGGCTCGCGATCGGCGAAACCATTCACCGCGGCGAAGCCTGAATAGCCCTCGACCAAGGTGCCGAAGCCGGGCTTGTGGGCGAAGGGCCCGGTCTGCCCCCAGCCGGAAATGCGCACGATCACCAGCGCGGGGTTCCTGGCCAGCAGGGTATCGGGCGAAAGCCCCATAGCCTCCAGCACGCCGGGCCGGAAGCTTTCCACGAAGATGGCGGCGGTCTCGCAGAGCGCCAGCACCGCCTCGATGGCGGCGGCGTTGCGCAGGTTCAGCGCCACCGAAAACTTGTTGCGGCAGATCGTCTTCCAACTCGTCTCCACGCCGCCCACCTTCCAGGCGCGCAGCGTGTCGCCCTCGGGCGGCTCGATCTTGATCACCTCGGCGCCATGGTCGGCCAGCACCTTGGTCAGCATATTGCCGGCGACGAGGCGGGAGAGGTCTACGACCCGCACATCAGCCAGGGCGCCGGTCGAGGCGGGGTCGAAATCGTGGCGGGGGATGCTCATTCTGCGCGGATACTGGCCCGCGCCGCGACATCGCGGAAGCGGGCGATGTCGCGCGCGAGTTCGGCCTGGAACTCGGCACCGGTCGCGAAGCTGGGGCGGGCACCCTCGGCCTCATAGACCCGGGCGATGTCGGGCTCGGCCAGGGCGTCGCGGATGGCCGATTGCAGCAGCGCCGAGATGGCCGGCGGCAGGCCGCGGGGTGCGAGCACGCCCCACCAGATGCTCGCCTCGTAATCCAGCCCGGAGGCGCGCACGAGCGGTGCCGCTGGGTTGGAATCCGGCGCGCCCGGCGCGGTATAGGCCAGCAGCCGCACCCGGCCGTCGCGGATCGGGCCGCTCGCGCTCGCCATGGTGGTGATCAGCAGCTGGATATGGCCCGCGACCAAATCCGTCACCGCCGGCGGCATGCCGCGATAGGGCACATGGTTCAGGCTGATTCCGGCCTGCAGGGCGAAATAGGCGGTGACGAAATGGTTGATCCCGCCGGGGCCGGAGCTGCCGAAATCGATGCTCCCCGGCCGGGCGCGGGCGAGGGCAACAAGGCCCGCGATGTCGCGCGCCGGAAAATCCAGATTGGTCAGCACCAGGAAGGGCGAGCGTGCGAGCAGCGCCACCGCCTCGAAACTGGTCTGGGCGTCATAGGGCGTGCGCTGCACCACGGCGGAGGCGGCGAAGCTGGAGGAGGTGACCATCAAGGTCGTGCCATCGGCGGCGGATTGCGCCACCTGGCCCGCCCCGATGGCGCCCCCGGCGCCGGGCCGGTTCTCCACCACCACGGGCTGGCCGAGGCGCGACGCCAGTTTCTCCGCCAGCGGCCGGGCGATCACATCATTCGAGCCGCCGGGCGGGAAGGGCACCACCAGGCGGACGGGGCGGGTGAGCTGGGCCCGGGCGAGTCCCGGCAGGGCCAGCATGGCAAGGGTGGCGCGACGTTTCATGGCGTTCTCTCCAGGCCGCGAGCATGCCTCGCAGGCGTCGTTTTATCAGGCCGGCGGCAGCGCGCGCCAGCCGATGTCGCGGCGGTACTGCCCCTCAGGCCAGTCGATCAGGCCGATGGCGGCATAGGCGGCATTGCGCGCCGCCGCCAGATCGCGCGCCGTGGCGCCAATACCCAGCACGCGGCCGCCATGGGCGGTGATGGCGCCGGAGCCCCCGCGCGTGCCGGCATGGAACACGACCACGCCCGGCACCGCCGCCGCCGCGTCCAGCCCGCCAATGGCCGAGCCATTCACAACGGCCCCGGGGTAGCCAAGGCTGGCCATCACCACAACGAGCGCCGGGTCTTCGCGCCAGCGCGGCGCCTCGGCCGGCAGGTGGCCCGCCGCCGCGTCGCGCAGGAAGGGCAGCAGGTCTGATGCCAGGCGCAGCATCAGCACCTGGCATTCCGGGTCGCCGAACCGAACATTGTATTCGATGAGGCGCGGCCCTGTCGCGGTCAGCATCAGCCCGGCAAAGAGCACGCCGTGGAAGGGGGTGCCGCGCGCCGCCATCTCTGCCAGCGTCGGGTGTATAATGCGCTCCATCACCTCGGCCTCGATCGCCGGCGTGAAGGCGGGGGCGGGGGAATAGGCGCCCATGCCGCCGGTATTGGGCCCCTGGTCGCCGTCGAAGGCGCGCTTGTGGTCCTGCGCCGCGCCCAGGAACACCGCCTGCGTGCCGGCGCAGAGCGCGAAGGCGCTGACCTCCTCGCCCATCATGCATTCCTCGATCACCACGGCGGCGCCGGCGGCGCCATGCACGCGGTCCTCCATGATCTCGGTGACCGCGGACTCGGCCTCGGCCACGCTCATCGCCACCACCACGCCCTTGCCAGCGGCCAGGCCATCGGCCTTCACCACGATGGGCGCGCCCTGGGCGCGGATATAGGCGCGGGCCGCGGCGGCCTCCTCGAAACGCGCCCAATCGGCGGTGGGCACGCCCGCCGCGGTCGCCACCTCCTTGGTGAAAGTCTTGCTGCCCTCCAGCCGGGCGGCGGCGGCGGAGGGGCCGAAGCAGGCGATCCCGGCGGCGCGGCATTGATCTGCCAAGCCCAAGGTCAGCGGCGCCTCGGGCCCTGCCACAACCAGATCGACCGCATTCTCCCGCGCGAATTCAACAATGCCATGGATATCCTCGGCCGCGAGCGCCACGCATTCCGCGACCGCGGAAATTCCCGCATTGCCCGGCGCGCACCACAGCCGCGTCAGCACCGGCGACTGTGCAATCTTCCAGCACAGCGCATGCTCCCGCCCGCCGCCGCCCACCACCAAAACCCGCATGCCTCACCCCGATGCAACCCGCGCCGGATTAGCATAGGGTGGGGGAATGGATAGTGTGAGCAACGTCCCTGAATACTCCGTCGGCGACCTGGCCGGCGCCATCAAGGGCGTGCTGCGCGAAAGCTTCGGCCGGGTGCGCGTGCGCGGCGAGATCACGGAATGCAAGCGCTACCCCTCGGGCCATATCTACCTCTCGCTGAAGGACAGCGACGCGAAGCTGGAAGCCGTGGTCTGGAAGATGACCGTGCGCAACCTGGCCGTCATGCCGGAGAACGGCATCGAGATCGTCGCCACCGGCCGCATCGACACCTATGCCGACCGCAGCAAATACCAGCTCGTCATCGAGGCGCTGGAATATGCCGGCGAGGGCGCGCTGCTGGCCGCCATCGAGAAATTGCGGGTGAAGCTGCTGGCCGAGGGGCTCTTCGCCCCCGAACGCAAGCGCGGCTTCCCCACCATCCCCGCCCGGATCGGCGTGATCACCAGCGAGAAGGGGGCGGTGATCCAGGATATCCGCACCACCATCCTGCGGCGCTTCCCCCGGCCCATCCTGCTCTGGCCGGTGCCGGTGCAGGGGCAGGGGGCGGCGGAGAAGATCACCCAGGCCATCCAGGCGATGGGCGCGCTGCCGGCGGCGCTGCGGCCGGATATCCTGATCATCGCCCGTGGAGGCGGCTCGCTGGAGGACCTCGCCGCCTTCAATGACGAGGCGCTGCTGCGCGCCGCCGCCGCCTGCCCGATCCCGGTGCTCTCCGCCATCGGACATGAGACGGATACCACGCTGCTGGATTTTGTTGCGGACCGACGCGCCCCCACACCCACCGCGGCGGCGGAAATGGCGGTGCCGCCGCGGATGGAATTGCTGGCCGACCTGTTGCAGCGCGCCGGGCGCCTGCATCACGGTATGCAGGCCCGGCTGCAGGCGCGCCGGCTGGGGCTGGAACGCGCCGCCCGCGCGCTACCCGCCATGCCCGATCAGCTCGCCCAGCTTCGCCAGCGCCTCGATGACCGGGGCGAGCGGCTGGGCCAGGCCATGCTCGGGCAACTGGCGGGGCGCTCGGCCGCGTTGGCCCGCCTCAACCTCCCGCACCCGCGAGAGGGGGTGGCCGCCCGCCGCGCACAGGTCGGCCTGCTGGCCAATCGCCTGCAGGCCGGCTGGGCCGCGTCGCGGATGAAGCGTGCCGCCGCGCCGGCGCTGGGCCGATTCTCGGCGGCCCCCATCGCGGCGCTGCTGCGCCAGCGCACAACTGAACTGAGCGGCCTGGCGGCACGGCTCGAAAGTGTCTCCTACGTCGCGGTTCTGGCGCGCGGCTTTGCCCTGGTGCAGGCCCCGGGCGGCAAGGCCATCACCCGCGCGGCGCAGGCCAAGGCGGGCGCGGCCATCACCCTGACCTTCGCCGATGGCCGCGTGGCGGCCCGGGTGCAGAAACGCGCCGAGGATGAGGCACAGGGCAGCCTGCTATAGGGCGCGCTCAGCCCCGCCGCACATTCCACATCAGCGGCAGGCCGGTCAGCATCCCCGTCAGCTCCCGCCGGAAGGCGGAAGGCTGGTAATAGGCGCCGACCGGCAGATAGACCGCCTCGCGCCAGGCCTCGAGCTGGATCTCGCGCGACAAGCGCGCCCGCTCGGCCTCCTCCGGCGCCGCCAGCCAGGCGTCGCGCAGCTCCTCCAGCCGGGGTGCGGTGGGCCAGCCGAACCAGCCCGCCGTGCCATTGCCGCGCAGCTGATTGTGGGTGGCGGGGCTGGAGAGGTCATAGCCGCCGCTATAGGCGAGAAAAATGCTCCACCCGCCCTGGGCGATGGGCGCGCGGCTAGGGAAGCGCTGGGTCACCGTGCCCCAGTCGGTCTGCACATATTCGAGGTTCATCCCCAGCGCGCGGCAGGCCGCCGCGCAGACCTCGCAGATGGTGTTGATGCGCGGCACGTCGGTAGCCGCCAGCAGCACCACCTTCTCGCCGCGATAACCGGCCTCGCCCAATTCGCGCTTGAGCGCGGTATAGTCCACCGGCCCGCGCATGATCTCCATGCCGACATCGCTGGCCGAGGGCATGCCGGGGGTGAAGCAGCCGATATTGTCGCCCATCGCCTGGGTTTCGGGGCCGACCACGCCGGTCATGTATTCGCGCTGGCGCACGGTCTTCAGGAAGACCCGCCGGATCGCCGGATTGTCGAAAGGCGCGAAGAGGCTGTTGAAGCGGATGAAGCCCACCAGGCCCGTGGTCTCGATCACCTTGAAGCCGAGGTTCCGGTCGCGGCGCAGCCGGGGCATCAAATCCATCAGCGGCTGTTCCACCCAGTCGACCTCGCGCGCCTGCAACGCCGCCGTCTGGGTCGCCGGGTCGGGCATGGTCAGCCATTCGACGCGGTCGAAATGGGCGATGCGGGGGCCGGCGGCGAAGCTGGGTGTGCCGCCCGCGCGCGGCACATAGGCGTCGAACTTCGCATAGACGTTGCGCGCCCCGGGCACCCGCTCGGCGGCGAGGTAGCGATAGGGGCCGCTGCCCACCGTCTCTGGCAGCGGCGTGGTGGTGGGCGTCAGCGCCAGCCGCTCGGGCATGATGGCGGCCATCAGGTTGGTGGGCTTGGCCAGCGCCTGCGGCAGCAGGGGGAAGGGGCGTTTCAGGCGGAAGACGATGGTCCGGTCATCGGGCGCCGAAAGCTCGTCGGTCGCCGCCATCAGCGACTGGCCGAAACTGTCGCGGCTGGCCCAGCGGCGGATGGAAGCCACGCAATCCCGCCCGCGCACCGGCGTGCCGTCATGGAAGGTGGGGCCGGCGCGCAGGGTCAAGGTCCAGCGCAGCCCGCCATTCTCGACGAGAAAACCCTCCAGCAGCTGCGGCTGCGCCTCGCCCTCCTCATCCAGTGCGAAGAGCGTGTCATAGACGGTGATGGCGTGGTTGCGCGTCATGAAGCTGGTGGCAATGGGGTCGAGCAGCGCGAGATCGGCATAGGGCACGAATTTCAGCGTGCTGGCGGATTGGGCGCGCAGCATGCCGGGGGCACCCAGCATGGCGGCTCCGGCCTTGAGGAATGGACGACGCTGCATGGTCTCTCCCCTCCGATGGGAGAGCTGATGCTAGGCGCCGGGCTGGGGTGGGCAATGACGAAACCGGCGCCAGGCGGCCCCCTGCCACCGGCAATGCCCATTCGGCGGGCAGTTGCGGCACTCCGCGGTCGAAGGCAGCCTGGGCGATGGACACGGGGGCCAGGCATGAAACGGATGACAGGGCGATTGGAGCGGCCGGGCTGCTCCATCCATTACGAGGTGACGGGCGAGGGCCCGGCGCTGGTCTTCGCCCATGGGCTGGGCGGCAACCACATGTCGTGGTGGCAGCAGGTCGGGCATTTCTCCGACCGCTTCCGCTGCGTGACCTTCTCCCATCGCGGCTTCTGGCCCTCCAGCGCCATTCCCGGCGGGCCGAACCCGGATGACTACGCCGGTGACCTGGCGGCCCTGGTCGACCATCTCGGCATCGAGAGTTTTGTATTGGTCGCGCAATCCATGGGCGGCTGGACGGCGGTGGAATACGCGCAACTCCGCACGGGCAAGCTGCGCGGCATCGTCATGGCCGCGACCGGCGGCAGCATCGCGCGGGACAAGCTGGGCGAGCCGGCGGCGCTGGCGGCCTGGGAGGCGGCGAGTGCGGCGACCAAACGCGAGCTCGCCGCTGCCGGCGGCCACCAGGCGACGGGCCTGCGCATGCTGGCGGAACAACCCGCCATGGCGCTGCTCTACCAGCATGTCGACGAAGCCAATGCGGGCCTGGCGAAGGAGGCCCTTCGCGCGCGCATGAACGCCATGCGCAGACGCCCCCCCGAGGATCTGGCCGCGGCTGGCTGCCCCATCCTGCTCATCGCCAATGAAGAGGATGTGGTGATGCCACCCTTCGCTTCGGCCGCCATCGCCAGGGCGGTGCCGGCGGCGCGCGCCGCGATGATCCCCCGCGCTGGCCATTCCGCCTATTTTGAGCGGGCGGCGGAGTTCAACGCGCTGGTGGAGGCATTTCTCGCCGCGTTGTGAGGGCAACTCCTCGGGGGATGCGGCGTTGTTGCGTCGTTCCCCTTGAAGGAGGTCCTGTCATGGCCCGTGGCCCGTTTCTTTCCCTGCTTGGCTGCATTCTCGCCGCCGGTGGTGCGCTGGCACAGCCCGCCCTGCCGATGAAAACCGGGCAGGAGCCCGCCGGCACCAGCCCCTATATCGTCCAGCCCGCGCCCTTGAAGGCGCCGGCCGTGGTGCAGCTGCCTTCGCCGGCCAACCCCCTGGCGGGCGTCACCCTGCCGCCCGATCGTTCGGGCGACGGCGCCTATAATGGCGGCGGCGTGGTGCTCGAGCAGGATGGCCGCGGCGTGAACCGCCAGGTTCGCTGAGCCTTCTGGGGGCCGACGCCACAATCGGCCCCCCAGCCCGAATCACTCCAGCCGCAGCCCGGTTTCAGCCACCAATTGCCGCACCACGCGCCGGTCGCTTGCCACCCGGGCGGCGAAGGCGGCGGCCGGTTCGCTCACCGCCTCATTGCCGCCGGCGCCCAGGCGCTCGCGCACGAAGGGGTCCTGGGTCGCGATGCGCATGGCGTCCGACAGCCGGCCGATCACCGGCGCGGGGGTGGCGGCGGGGGCGAAAAGCCCGTTCCAGGAGGTGAGGTCGAAGCCGGGAAAGCCGCTCTCGGCGATGGTCGGCAGGTCGGCCATGCTGCCGCGCCGCACGGCTGAGGTCAGCGCGATGCCGCGCGCGCGGCCATCCTGCACCAGGGGCCGCAGCGTATTGGCGGTGCTGATGGCGCAATCGAGATTGCCCGCCGCCACGTCGCGCGCCGCATCGGCGCCGCCGCGATAGGGCACGTGTTCCAGCCGCACTCCCGCGCGGTGGCCCAGCAGCACGCCAGCGAGATGCCCGGTGGAGCCGATGCCGGGCGTGCCGAAGGTCACCCCCGGCCTGGCCCGCGCCTGCGCGATGAAGCCTGCCAGGTCGCGGCCGGGAAAATCCATGCGCGTGACCAGGACATAGGGCAGTTCGGTGGCCTGGCCGACGGCGGCGAAGGCGGTCTCGTAGTCGAAGGGCAGGCCGCGCTGGACCAGCGACTGCACCACGAAGCCGAAGCTGTCGAAGAGCAGGGTATTGCCATCGGGCGGCGAGCCCGCGACCACGCCGGCTGCAATGGCGCCACCCGCGCCGGCGCGGTTCTCCACCACCACCGGCTGGCCCAGCGCCTCGGCCATCCTGGGCTGCAGCAGGCGCATGACGGTGTCTGACTGGCCGCCGGGGGCAAAGGCCACGATGACCCGCAACGGCCGGGGCTGCGCCACCGCCACTGCGGGCACGGCGAGAAGGGGAAGGGCGCGACGTGTGATCATGTCGCGTAATCTGGCGCATCCAATGATAAAATGCGCTTGACGCTGTCGAGATGCAGCCGGGCACTCTCCCGGTCGCCCTCGCGCATCTGTTCATAGGTTTTGCGCGCCAGTTCCGGCGGTACGGGCTTGAGCTTGCGGCCGGTGCTCTCGGCCAGCCACTGCGCATGGGCAGCGCGCTCGAGGTAGTAGAGGTCGTCCCAGGCCTCGGCGATGCTGCCGCCCAGCACCATCACGCCATGGTTGCGCATGAAGACGATGTCGGCATCGCCCACGCTGGCGGCGATACGGTCGCCCTCGGCATTGTCGAGCGCCAGGCCGTTGTAGTTCTCGTCCACCAGGGTGCGGCCGTAGAATTTCAGCGCGGTCTGGCCGGCCCAGACCAGCGGCTCGCCGTCCAGCATGGCCAATGCGGTCGCATAGGGCATGTGGGTGTGGAAGGCGGCGCGGGCGCGGGGCTGGTTCGCATGCATCCGGGCATGGATGTAGAAGGCCGTCGCCTCCGGCACGCCATCGCCGGCCACGACACGGCCCTCGAGGTCGGTGATCAGCAGGCGCGAGGCCGTGATTTCCGAGAAGGCCCAGCCATAGGGATTGACCAGCATGAGGTCGTCGCGCCCCGGCACCACGGCGGAGAAATGGTTGCAGATGCCCTCATGCATCCCCAGCCGCGCCGCCATGCGGAAGCAGGCGGCGAGGTCGATGCGCGCCTGGCGCACAGCCTCGGTATCGAGATCGGAGTTGCGGAGGATCGCGGGGGCGGAGGGGGGAAGAGCATGGGCCATGCGATGCATCTTGCAGGCCGGCCCGGCTGGGGCAAGTCTGAATGCATGATCCTTCGACGCAGCCTGCCCCTCCTCCTCCTCGCCACCCCCGCCCTGGCCCAGGTCGCCCCCTTGTCGGTGTTGGGCACCGGCGCCACCGAGGGACCGATCGATGAGATCGCCCATGCCTTCACCCGCGCCACGGGCCGCGCCGTGCGCACGGCCACCGGCAATGGCGGCCAGGTGGCGGCACGGATCAGGGCTGGCGAGGCGCCGGATGTGGTGCTCAATGCCGCCCCGGCGCTCGACGCCCTGATCCGCGACAGCTTCGCCGTGGCGGGCTCGCGGCGGGAGTTGGGGCGGATGCGCCTCGCGGTCGCGGTGAAGCGCGGCAGCGCGCTGCCCGAGATCACCACCGAGGCCGGTTTGGCCGCCTATCTGCGCGGCGTGGCCAGCATCGGCGTCTCGGACGCCGCCGCCGGCGCGACCTCCGGCCGGCATGTGCTGGACCTTCTGGCGCGGCTGGCGGTGCCGGCCCAAGGCGCGGGCGGGCCGCGCATCGCGCCCTTCGCCCGCGGCATCACCGCGGTGCAGGCGGTGGCGCGCGGCGAGATCGTGACCGTCATCACCCAGGCCAGCGAGATCACCGCGGTGCCCGACGCGGTGCTGGTGGCGCCGCTGCCCGATCACCTGCAGCTCATCACGCCCTATGTGGCGGCGATTCCCACCCGCGCGCCGGATGCGGCGGGGGCGGCGGCGTTTCTGGCCCTGGCCGGCGGACCCGAAGGGCAGGCGGTGTTCCGGGCGGCGGGGTTTGCGGTGGGGTGAAGCCGCGCCATAACGCGCCCATGCACACCAACCAACGCATTGACGGCCAGCGCCTCTGGTCCGCCCTGATGGCCATGGCCGAGATCGGCGCAACCCCCAAGGGCGGGGTCAAGCGCCTCACGCTGACCGAGATCGACCGCCAGGGCCGTGACCGTTTCGCCGAATGGTGCCGGGCGCTGGGCCTGACCATTCGGGTGGATGAAATCGGGAATATGTTTGCCCGGCGTGAGGGCCGCGACCCCAGCCGCGCCCCGGTGCTGATGGGCAGCCATCTCGACAGCCAGCCCTCGGGCGGGAAATTCGACGGCGCGCTGGGGGTGATCGCGGGGCTTGAGGTCATGCGCAGCCTCAACGACCTCAACATCACCACCGAGGCCCCGATCGAACTGGTGAACTGGACCGATGAGGAAGGCAGCCGTTTCGGCCATTCCCTGATGGGCAGCGGCACCTGGGCCGGCGTGTTTCCGCTGGAAAAGACCTATTCGCTGACCGATGCCGAGGGCGTGCGCGTCGACACCGCGCTGGACCAGATCGGCTATCGCGGCCCGGAACCGGCCAAACCCTTCGCGGCCGATGCCTATTTCGAACTGCATATCGAGCAGGGCCCGATCCTGGAGCGCGAGGGCCGGCAGATCGGCATCGTCACCGGCGCCCAGGCCCAGGTCTGGTATGATGCGCGGATCGAGGGCCAGGATTCCCACGCCGGCACAACGCCGCCCAGCACCCGGCGCGACGCGCTGCTGGCCACCGCCCGCGTGGTGGAGCTGGTGGACCGCATCATGCGCTCGCGCGGCGAGGATGGCAGAGGAACCGTCGGCTGGCTGCAGGTGGCGCCGAACAGCCGCAACGTCGTGCCGGGCGAGACCCGCTTCTCGGTCGAATTTCGCCACCCCGACTTCGCCGAGGTCCAGGCCATGGCGGCGGAATTCGAGGCACAGGCCCTTGGCCTGGTCGCTGCCAATGGCTGCGCCTGGCATCTGGCGGAACTTTTCCGGCTCGATGCGCAACCCTTCGACCCCGCCTGCGTCGGCCTGGTCGAGGAGGCCGCTAGCCGGCTCGGCCTCTCCGCCCGAAAAATCGTCAGCGGTGCCGGGCATGACGCCGTCTATGTCGCCCGCCATGTGCCCACGGCGATGATCTTCACACCCTGCAAGGACGGGCTCTCCCACAACGAGGCCGAGAGCATCGAGCCCGGCGAGGCCGAGGCGGGCTGCCAGGTTCTGTTCCAGGCCGTCCTGGCCCGGGCCAACCGGACATTACCGGGCTAAGTTTGTCGTTGCTTTGACGTTATGACCGCTGCACCCTGGTGTGACGGTTGGGTTTCGCTGCAGGGCGGATTATGCTGCTCTGCGGTAGGGTTGTGGAAAGGCAAAATGGCGGAGGGCGTGGCACCAGCTGAATCGTTGAGCTTTGAGGCGGCTTTGGCCGAGCTCGAGACCATTGTGCGCGGCCTGGAATCCGGCAAGGGCGACCTTGCCCGCGCGATTGCCGATTACGAGCGCGGCACTCAGCTCCGCCGCCATTGCGAAACGCTCCTGGCCGATGCCGAGGCCAAGGTGCAGGCGATCTCCCAGGGCCCGGACGGGGCCATCACCCTGCGTGATCTGGAATAGGTTTGAATGAGTGTGACAACGAGCATCGCCACCCCCAGCGCCATGCTGGCCCGTGCCCTGGCCGATTCGGCCGCCGAGATGGAAGACGCGCTGGACACCCTGCTGCCCGTGGTGGAGGGCGATGAGGCACGGCTCTACGAGGCCATGCGCTATTCTGCGATGGGCGGTGGCAAGCGCATGCGCGCCTTCCTGGTGCTGGAAGGGGCCAGGCAGTTCAACGTCTCGCGCACCTCCGCGCTGCGCGTGGCCGCCGCGCTCGAGATGATCCATGCCTATTCGCTGATCCATGACGACCTGCCGGCGATGGACAATGATGATCTGCGCCGCGGCAAGCCCACCAACCACAAGGCCTTCGACGAGGCGACCGCGATCCTGGCCGGCGATGCGCTGCAATGCCACGCCTTCACCGTGCTGGCCGATGAGGAAACCCATTCCGACCCGGCGGTGCGTATCGAACTCGTCCGCGCCATTTCCCGCGCCGCCGGCCCGCGCGGCATGTGCGGCGGCCAGATGCTGGACATGATGGCCGAGCAGGGCCGCATTCCACCGGAAGAGGCCGCCATCGGCAGGTTGCAGACGCTCAAGACCGGCAAGCTGATCGAGGTCTCGGCCGAGGCCGGTGCCATCCTGGGCAAGGCGCCAGCGCAGCAGCGCCACGCCCTGCTGGCCTATGGGCGCGACCTGGGTGCCGCTTTCCAGATTGCCGATGACATTCTCGACGCCACATCCAGCACCGAGGAGGCTGGCAAGGCCACCGGCAAGGATGCCGGCGCCGGCAAGGCCACGCTGGTCGGCCTGCTCGGCATCGAGCGGGCCCGAATGCAGGCTGAGCGCCTGGTGACCCAGGCACGTGACCACCTCGATGCCTTTGGCGAACGTGCCGACATGCTGCGCGCGCTGGCCGATTTCACGATTTCGCGGAGAAGCTGAAGATGGAACGTCCCAATACCCCGCTGCTCGACCGCGTCACCGTACCGGCCGATCTGCGCAATTATTCCAATGACCAGTTGAAGCAGTTGGCCGATGAGCTGCGCGCGGAGACAATCTCCACCGTCTCCGTCACCGGCGGCCATCTCGGCTCGTCGCTGGGCGTGGTCGAGCTGACGGTGGCGATCCATGCGGTCTTCGACACCCCGCATGACCGGCTGATCTGGGACGTGGGCCACCAGTGCTACCCGCACAAGATCCTGACCGGCCGGCGCGACCGCATCCGCACGCTGCGCCAACCCGGTGGGCTGTCCGGCTTCACCAAGCGGTCGGAGAGCGAATACGACCCCTTCGGCGCCGCGCATTCCAGCACCTCCATTTCGGCCGGCCTTGGCATGGCCGTCGCCAGCCAGTTGCAGGACAAGCCGCGCAACGTCATCGCTGTGATCGGCGATGGTTCGATGTCCGCTGGCATGGCCTATGAGGCGATGAACAATGCGGGGTCGGAGAAGGCCAACCTCATCGTCATCCTCAACGACAACGACATGTCGATCGCGCCGCCCGTCGGCGCGATGAGCGCCTATCTCAGCCGTACCATCTCGTCGCGGCCGTTTCTCTCGGTGCGCGATTTCGTCTCCAAGCTGGCGAAGAATTTCCCCGGGCCCATCGAGCGCGCAACCAAGCGCGTCGATGAATACGCCCGCGGGTTGCTGACCGGCGGCACCTTGTTCGAGGAAATGGGCTTCTACTATGTCGGCCCGATCGACGGCCACAACATGGACCATTTGCTGCCCGTGCTGCGCAACCTGCGCGATGCCGAGCACAAGGGGCCCTTCCTGATCCATGCCGTGACCCAGAAGGGTAAGGGCTATGCCCCGGCCGAAAGCTCGGGCGACAAGTATCACGGCGTGCAAAAGTTCAACGTCATCACCGGCGAGCAACAAAAGGCGCCGCCCGGCCCGCCGGTCTACCAGAAGGTCTTCGCCCAGGCGCTGATCGCCGAGGCCGAACTGGATGAGAGCATCGTGGCGGTCAATGCCGCCATGCCCTCGGGCACCAGCCTCGACATGTTCGCCAAGCGCTTTCCGGACCGCTGCTTCGATGTCGGCATTGCCGAGCAGCATGCCGTGACCTTTGCCGCCGGCATGGCGACAGAGGGGATGAAGCCGTTCTGCGCGATCTATTCCACCTTCCTCCAGCGCGGCTATGATCAGGTGGTGCATGACGTGGCGCTGCAGGGCCTGCCCGTGCGCTTTGCCATGGATCGCGCTGGCCTGGTGGGCGCCGATGGCGCCACCCATGCCGGCAGCTTCGACATCGCCTATCTCAGTTGCCTGCCGGGCTTCACCCTGATGGCGGCGAGTTGCGAGGTCGAACTGGCGCATATGGTCGCCACCATGGCCGGCATTGATGACGGCCCATCCGCCGTGCGCTATCCCCGTGGCGAGGGTTTTGCGTTGGAACCGGTGCCCGCCCGCGGCACACCGCTGGCCATCGGTCGCGGCCGGGTGCTGCGCGAGGGCACCAAGGTCGCGATTCTGAGCTATGGCGCCCGTTTGCAGGAATGCCTCAAGGCGGCCGATGAACTGGCCACCATGGGTCTATCCACCACCGTGGCCGATGCAAGATTTGCCAAGCCCCTCGATACCGCGCTGGTCGAACGCCTGGCGCGTGAGCATGAGGTGCTGATCACCATCGAGGAGGGCTCGATGAACGGCTTCGGCGGGCTGGTGATGCATCACCTCGCCCATGCCGGGTTGCTGGATCGCGGTCTGAAGTTTCGGCCGATGACCTTGCCCGACATCTACATCGACCACGACAACCCGAAGAAGCAGTACGACATCGCGCGCCTCAACGCGCCGCATATCCTGGAGACGGTGCTCGCGGCGCTGGGCAAGGAGGCGCTCGCCGCGCGTGCGTAAGCTGCGGGTCGACCAATTGCTGGTCGATCGCGGGCTGGTCGAATCGCGGACCCGCGCGCAGGCGTTGCTGATGGCGGGCCTCGTCTATTCCGGCGAGCGGCGCATCGACAAGCCGGGGCTGAGCGTGGCCGAGGACATCGCGCTGGAGCTGCGCGGGCAGGAGCACCCCTGGGTGTCCCGCGGCGGCGTCAAGCTGGCGCATGGGCTGGCGCATTTCGGCCTCTCGCCCGCCGGGCTGGTCTGCCTCGATGTCGGCGCCTCGACCGGCGGCTTCACGGATGTGCTGCTGCATCACGGCGCCACGCGGGTTCATGCCGTCGATGTCGGCCATGGCCAACTGGCCTGGAAGCTGCGCCAGGACCCGCGCGTGGTGGTGCGGGAAAAACTCAATGCCCGGCACATGACGGCCGATGATGTGGGCGAGCCGATCCAGGCGCTGGTCTGCGATGCGAGTTTCATCGGGCTGCGCACCGTGCTGCCAGCGCCGCTGGCGCTCTGTGCGCCCGGTGCCTGGGCCCTGGCACTGATCAAACCGCAATTCGAGATGGGGCCGAAGCTCGCCCCCGGCGGGGTGGTGCGCGACCCCGCGGTGCATGTCGAGGCCTGCCGGATGATCGGCGATTGGTGGGCGGGTCTGCCGGGGTGGAAGGTGCTCGGCATCGAACCCAGCCCGATCACCGGGCCCGAGGGCAACCGCGAATTCCTGCTGGGCGCCTGCTTGACATGTAGGTGAAGGGCCTGTGGATAGAGGTGTGGATAGACCTTGTGACGGATTTGTCTTGTCAAAGCTTCCCGTGCGGCAATAGTCACCAATCATTCACAACTTTGTTACGGAGCTGGATACTCTGAAACATCGGCGGATGTGAAAAGAGCGGCGTTTTCTCGTCTTTGCAAGGCTTTGTCCGCTGTTGTTTGATCGCGAGGACAATTCGTCGCCAGCGACCTCGAAACATTGTTGGAACAATCAGTGAATTGATGAGGTTTGCCGGGGTCATCCCGCCGGCTTGTGAATTGTTCGCAGCCAAATCACGGCCACGCCGTTGCCTTGTGCCCCGGCGTGGCCCAGTTACCGGCTGACATCCAGTCCGGAGGCCCGCATGCCGCAACGTCGCCATCTCCTGGCCGGGCTGACCGCCCTGCCGCTCGCAGCCCCTCGCGCCCAGGTTCCGGGCGCGGCAGCCTGGTCACCCAGCCGCCCGGTGCGCCTGGTGGTCCCCATTGCCGCGGGCGGCGCGCTCGACATCACGGCGCGCCTGCTGGGCGAGCGCATCACCCCGATCCTTGGGCAGAATGTGGTGGTGGAGAACCGTGCCGGCGCCGGCGGCAATATCGGCGCGCAATTCGTTGCGGGCGCCGAGCGCGATGGACACACCATCATGCTCGCCGCAGCCAATACGCTGGCGGCGAACAAATGGCTCTACGGCACGCGCATGCCGATCGAGCCGACGCGCGACCTCGCCCCGATCAGCCGGGTTTCCAGCGGCACCATCCTGATGGTGGTCAATGCCACTCGGCCCTGGCGGAGCTTCGCCGAACTCATCGCCTTCGCCCGCGCCAATCCCGGCCGGGTCACCATGGGCAGCAGCGGTACCGGCACCACCAGCCACCTGTTCATCGAGAAGGTGAAGCGCGTGGCCGGCGTGGACATCACCCATGTGCCCTATCGCGGCGGCGGCCCCGCCATCCAGGACCTGGTGGCCGGCAATATCGACATGATGTTCGACGTCATGCCCGCGCTGATGCCGCATGTGCGCGAGGGCCGTATTCGCGCGCTGGCAGTGGGCAGCGCCGAGCGCGTCAACTATGTCCCGGGCGTCGAAAACGTCCCTGCGATGAACGAGGTGCTGCCCGGCGGCAATATTGACGCCCAGGCCTGGTACGCCATGGTGGCCCCTGGTGGCACGCCGGCATCCATCCTGGCCCGTTGGCACGAGGTACTGGCGCAGATCGTCCGCTCGGATGATTTCGGCGGCCGGATCACGCCGCTGGGTTTCCGTCCGGTGATCGATGCCAGCCCCGAGGCTTTCCTTGCCTTCTGGCGCCAGGAGGAAATCGCCTGGCGCCAACTGGTGGAGATTTCCGGCGCGACGGCCGAGTAGCGCCAGGTCCTCAGCGCCACCCGCCGTGATGGCCGCCCCAGCCACCGCCATAGCCGCCGCGATAGCCAAAGCTGGGCTGGCTATGGGCATAGCTGCGATAGCCGCCGCCGCCGTAGCGCGGACCATAACCCGGAGCCACGCAGGCCGAGAGCGCCAACACGGCGCCGAAGACGGAGAGGATGCGAAGAAGGCGGTTCATGGCGAACCTCGATGGGGCAGGGCCCCGGGGTGGCTGTGGGCGGCGGGATGCCGTCTCTGTGGCGCATCCTCATCAGGCGCCCCGCCCATGTCGTCCTTGCGGTGGAGGTGTGATGCTTTGTGGGCGATTGCGGCGGCATTGCGCCTCCCCAAGCCGGCCCCTGGGGCGTAACCTCGGCTGGAATGTCCGACACAGCGCCCGCCAAAGATCCAAGACTGATTGCCATCATCGTGGCCAGCGCGCTGTTCATGCAGAACCTGGACAGCGCGGCCGTCATCACAGCACTGCCCTCCATGGCCCGCGACATGGGGGTGGAGCCTGCCCGCCTGGGCGTCGCCATCACCAGCTATCTCGTGGCGCTGACGGTGTTCATCCCGATCTCCGGCTGGGTGGCGGACCGCTTCGGGCCGAAGCGCATCTTCATGCTGGCCATAGCGCTCTTCGCCGCCTCTTCCGCCGCCTGCGGCCTGTCCAACGGGTTGGGGGAGTTGGTGGCGGCGCGCATCACCCAGGGCCTGGCGGGCGCCATGATGGTGCCGGTGGGCCGCCTGCTGCTGCTGCGTGGCTTGCGCAAGGACCAGATGCTGATGGCGATGACCTGGCTGACCATGCCCGGCATGCTGGGCCCGATATCGGGGCCGGTGCTGGGCGGGGTGCTCACCGATCTCTGGGGCTGGCGCAGCGTGTTCTGGATCAACATCCCGGTGGGCGTGCTGGGCTTCTGCCTGGTGGCCTGGAAGATCCCGCCGGTGGTGGTGCCCCATCCCGGCCCACCGGATACCAGGGGCTTGCTGCTGGTGGGCGCCGCCATGGCCAGCTTCATGTTCGGGCTGGAGACGGTGGGGCGGCATGTCATGCCCTGGGGCCTGCCAGAGGTGGCGCTGGCGCTGGGCGTGCTGGTGGGCGTGGTGGCAGTGCGGCATTGCCGGCGGGCCGAGCGCCCGGCGCTGGATTTCTCGCTGCTGCGGGTGCCCACCTTCCACGCCGCGGCGGCCACGGGGACGATCTTTCGCATCGGCGCCGGTGCCAGCCCCTTCCTGGTGCCGGTGCTGCTGCAGGTGGGCTTCGGCTGGAGCGCTACCGAATCGGGCGTGGTCAGCTTCGCCACCGCCATCGGGGCCCTGGCGATGAAGCCGCTGGCGCGGCCGATCCTGCGCCGCTGGGGTTTTCGCGGCGCCATTGTCTGGGGCAGCGTGCTGGCCGGCTGTTCGCTGGCGGCATGCGCGTTCTTCACCCCGGCCTGGCCGCTGCCGGCGATGTTCCTGCTGCTGGCCGTCGGCGGGCTGTTCCGCAGCCTGCAATTCACCGCCTTGAACACACTGGCCTTCGCCGATCTTCCGCAGTCGCGGTTTTCTGCAGCGACGGGGTTTTATGGCATCGCGCAGCAGATCGCCCCGGCGTTGGGCGTGGTGCTGGCCACGGCCACGCTGGAATTGAGCGCCGCCATGGCCGGGCGGCCGGTGGAGGCGGCGGATTTTTCGGTGGCCTTCCTGGTGGCTGGCCTGGTGGTGGCGAGTGCCGCGCCGTTCTTCGCACGATTGCCGGCGGATGCGGGCGATGAGGTGAGCGGGCGCCAGAACCGCTGAGGCCCCGGCATCGCTGCGCTGACGAAAATGCAACGAACGCCCCGCCCCCCCTTGCGCCCCGGCCCGGCCCGGCTTAACCCCCCACCCCAGCGTCGGCCTAGCCGGAGCAACCCGATTCCCGTGGCATGCCCGCTAGGCCCGGCTGACGGTTTCGTGATATTTCGCCCACCAATCGGTCACTTGGCCGCGGGGCCAGCAGGAGAGAACGTAGATGAGTGAAGTCGCCGACAAGGTGAAGAAGATCGTGGTGGAACATCTCGGCGTCGAAGAGGCCAAGGTGACCGAATCCGCTTCCTTCATCGATGATCTGGGCGCCGACAGCCTCGACACCGTCGAGCTGGTGATGGCCTTCGAGGAAGCCTTCGGTGTGGAAATCCCCGATGATGCGGCCGAGAAGATCACCACGGTGAAGGACGCCATCGAGTTCATCGAGAAGCAACAGGCCTAACCCAAGGCCGCCGGGTTCCGGGAGTAGCGTTCGGTGTTTGCACAGGGCTTCGCGCCGCGCCGCGTGGTCGTGACCGGCATGGGAATCGTCAGCCCTTTGGGCTTGGGCGTGACCCATGTGTGGAAGCGGCTTGTCAATGGCGAGAGCGGCTTATCCGCCATCCAATCCTTTGACATCAAGGACCTGCCGGCCAGGGTCGCCGGGCAGGTGCCGGCCGGCGTGAAGGCCGATGGCAAGCTCGACCTGAACGAATGGATCCCGAGCAAGGATCAGAAGAAAATGGGCCGCTTCATCCAGCTCGCCATCGTGGCGGCGGCTGAAGCGGTCGAGGATAGCGGCTGGGTCGCCGGCACCGAGGAGGCGCAGTGCCGCACCGGTGTGATGATCGGCAGCGGCATCGGCGGTCTGGAAACCATTCAGGAGGCCGCGTCGCTGGTGCAGGCCGGCCGCACGCGGCGCCTGTCGCCCTTCTTCATCCCCTCCGCCCTGGTGAACCTGGCCTCGGGCCATGTCTCCATCCGTTATGGCTTCAAGGGGCCGAACCATTCGGCGGTGACCGCCTGCGCCACCGGCGTGCACGCCATTGGCGATGCGGCGCGGCTGATCGCGCTCGGCGATGCCGATGTGATGGTGGCCGGCGGGACCGAAGCCGCGGTCTGCGAACTGGGCATCGGCGGCTTCTGTGCCGCCCGCGCGCTCTCCGTCGCCTTCAATGACGAACCCGCCCGCGCCTCGCGCCCCTGGGACCGCGATCGTGATGGCTTCGTCATGGGCGAGGGTGCCGGCGTCGTGGTGCTCGAGGAATATGAACACGCCAAGGCCCGCGGCGCGACGATCTACGCCGAGGTTGCCGGTTACGGCATGAGCGGCGATGCGCATCATATCACCGCCCCCTCCGATACCGGCGATGGCGCCTATCGCTCCATGGGCATGGCGCTGCGTGATGCCGGGGTGCGCCCGGACCAGGTGCAATACGTCAACGCCCATGGCACCAGCACGCCGATGGGCGATGATCTGGAACTCGGCGCGGTGGAACGCCTTTGGGGCGAGGCCGGGTCGAAGCTGGCGATGAGCAGCACCAAATCCTCCGTCGGCCACCTGCTCGGCGCCGCCGGCGCGGTGGAGGCGGTGTTCAGCATCATGGCGATCCGCGACAATGTCGCGCCGCCCACGCTGAACCTGGAAAACCCCTCGCGCGAGAGCATCATCGACCGGGTCGCGCTGCAGGCACAGCCGCGGCCGATCGAATATGCCCTGTCGAACAGCTTCGGCTTCGGCGGGACCAACGCCTCCGTGGTGTTCCGCCGGGCGCCATAGACCGGCTTGCGCTGCCCCCAGGTTCTTGGCCACCATGTGGTCAATAACCCAAGGGAGCGTTTCAATCATGATCAGCCGCCGCGCGCTGGGGCTTGCAGCCCTGGCCACACCCGTCATCACCGGCCATGCCAATGCCCAGGCGCAGCGCCTGCGCTGGGCGCACGTCTATGAGGTGAATGAGGCCTACCACACCGAGGCGCTCTGGGCCGCGACCCAGTTCCGCGAGCGGACCAACGGCAAATACAATATCGAGGTCTTTGCCGCCTCCGCGCTGGGCAATGAGCCGCAGATCAACCAGGGCCTGACGCTCGGCACGATCGACATGATCTATACCGGCGTGGCTTTCGCCGGCGCCAGCTACCGCGCGATGTCGATCAGCCACGCGCCCTATGCGCTGCGGGACTATGCGCATTTCCAGGCCTATCGCGGCTCTGACCTGCATCGCGAGTTGATCGCGGGCTATGACGCGCAGACCCGCCACCACGCCGTGGCGCTGACCTACTATGGCGACCGCATGGTCACCGCCAACAAGTCGATCATGACGCCGGCCGACATGCGCGGGTTGAAGCTGCGCGTCCCGCAGGCACCGAGCTTCCTGATGTTTGCCCGGGCCGTTGGCGCCAATGCCACGCCCATCGCCTTTGCCGAGGTCTATCTGGCGCTGCAGAACGGCACGGTGGACGCGCAGGAAAACCCGCTGCCGACCATCCAGGCCAAGAAGTTTTACGAGGTGCAGAGCCATATCAGCCTCACCGCGCATATCACCGACAGCCTGCTGACCATCATTTCCGGCTCGACCATGCGCCGCCTCACAGCGCCCGAGCAGGCGATGCTGCGCGAGATCCTGGCGACCGCCGCCGATCGCTGCGGCGCCGCCATCCGCAGCCAGGAGCAGGAGCTGGCCGCCTGGTTCCGCACCCAGGGCAAGACCGTGCAGGAACCCGACCGCGCCGCCTTCCGCGCCGCCTGCGTGCCGCTGCACAATGTCGATGTGGGCTGGACCCGGGCGCAATACGACCGGCTGCAGGCACTATGATGCGCTGCGGCTGCCTGACCCGCCGCGGCTTTCTGGCCGCGGCAGGCGGCCTGGTCGCCGCCGGTGTGACGGTGCCGGCGACGGCGCAGCCCCGGGCGGCGCATCGCATCGACATCCACCACCACCTGGCACCACCGGCCTATATCAGCCGGCTGGCGTCGCGCATGCCGCTCAACCCGCTGCTATCGGGCTGGACGATCAACCGCACGCTGGACGACATGGCGGCGGCGGGCATCGCCACCGCCATGCTCTCGATCAGCAATCCCGGCCTGTTCTTCGGCGATGCCGGCGAGGCGCGGGACCTGGCGCGGGCCAGCAACGACTATGGCCAATCCCTGGTGCGCGACCATCCCGGCCGCTTCGGCCATTTCGCAGCACTTCCGATGCCCGATCTCGACCTGTCGCTGGCCGAGACCCGCTACGCCATGGATGTGCTGGGCGCGGATGGCGTCACGCTCTTCACCTCCTATGGCAACAAGTGGCTGGGCGATGCCAGTTTCGCGCCGCTTTTCGAGGAGCTGAACCGCAGGCGCGCCATCGTTTATACCCACCCCGTCGACGTGGCCTGCTGCACCAATCTGCAGCCGGGGATCACCAATGTGGCGATCGAGTATGGCACCGATACCACCCGCACCATCGCCTCCTGGGTCTTCGGTGGGTTTGCCGAACGGTTTCCCGACATCACCATGATCTTCAGCCATGCCGGCGGGACATTGCCCTTCCTGATCGAGCGGATGGATTTCCTGGCGCAGCAGGGTGCCAACCGGCAGCGCTTTCCCCGCGGCATCCGGCACTTGCTGCGCGGGCTGTATTACGACACCGCCCAGGCCACCGACCCGGCGCCGATGGCGGCGCTGCGCCACCTCGTGCCGATCAGCCAGGTGCTGTTCGGCACCGATTTCCCCTATCGGCGCGGGGCGGAAAATGTCGAGGGGCTGGCGCGCCTGGGGTGGTCGACGGAGGACCTTGCGGCGGTGGAGCGGGGCAATGCGCAGCGGCTGCTGCCGCGGCTGCGATAGATTCAGCATTTGCGCCGCGCCTCGCGGCCCGGAGCCTGCGCGGAAATATGTGACGCGTCTTTCAGGGCATGGCTCCCACGTCTCAGGATCGCGGGCCCGCGGCAAGACCGAACCATATCCGAGCCAGGATATGGCAGATGCGTTGCTGCCCGCCGTTCTCACACCCGCCTGAGCGAGGCGGTTCGGCCCGAGCTTCTGCGGGCGATGCGGTCCCTCGTGCGTTGGAGTTCGAAGCCCAGGAAAAAGCGCGGTTCGCCCTGCACCACCGCCTCGGCCAGTTTCTCCGCGCCAATCCAGATGTAGGTCGCGAGCGGATGCGGGCCGCATGTCGTCACAGCCTGGGCGAAGCCCATGTCCAAAAGCAGGTCCACGGTGTCGCCCCAGAACAGGATTCTGGCCCCCACATCATTCGTGTCCGGTGCGAAGAAGCTCAGGATTTCGCAGCAGGTGCCATCGGTCGCGGGCGGCACGAAACCATAGGCTGCGCCCTGGAAGCCCCGCATCGCGGTATTGATGGCGAAGACGCAGCCCAGCCCCCCAGCCTCGTCGCGCGTTGCCAGCACCAGCAATTCGTCGGGTGGGATGCGGGTGGCGATGCGATGCGCAGGATCGTCCCAACGCCAGATCTGGCGCAGCAGTGCCTGCGACTCGACCCTGCTGAAGGCGGTATAGAAAGCCTCCTCATAGCGGCGAAGCTGCTCAGGGTCGGCGAGGTCGACCGGCCCGAAACCGGGGCTGCGGCTCATGCGGCGGCGCTCAGCAGCAGATGCACCTCTCGCTCCGGCGCCAGTGTGGTGCGGCCGATGGGCGGCACGAAGCCACCAGCATCGGGGTTGATCACGTAGCGGCTGATGATCTCGGCCAGAGCCACCGTCATTTCGGTCAGCGCGAAAGCCGCACCCAGGCAGACATGCCCACCGGATGCGAAGGGGATGAAGGCGTGCGCAGGGAGTGTCGCGCGGTCCAGGAAGCGCTCGGGTCGGAACTCGTCCGGCGCATTCCACAGCGCGGGGTGACGGTGCAGGCCCCAGATGGAGATGAAGATCAGGTCTCCCGCTCGCAGCGTGGCGGGGCCGAGGCTGCCTGCCCCTCGTGCCTGTCGCACCACGTTGAAGACCGGTGGGTAGAGCCGCAATGCCTCCTCCGCCACCGCACGTGCGAGGGGGAGGCGTGGCACATCTGCCGTCGTCGCGCGGCGGCCCTGCAGGGCGGCTCGGGTTTCGGCCCGCAGGCGCTCCTGCCATTCGCGGTGCCCGGCCAGCAGTTGCAAGGCCCAGGTCAGCCCCATCGCCGTCGTCTCATACCCGGCGGCGAATAGCTGCTTCAACTCCGTGATGGCGGCCGGTGCGTCTGTGCTGGCCAACATGGTCGCCAGCATGCCGCGCGCCGCGCTGGCCGGCGTCTGAGCCGCCGCCTCGGCCATGGCGCTGGCGATGGTCTGCTCCATCACCAGGCGGGTGCGGCGGATCGCGCGGTGCAGCGGGATGGGCGCCCATTCGGGGAAGTGCAGAAGGCTGGTATTGCGCCGCCGGATCAGGAAAGCCGCATCGCGCGTCACCGCCGCGGTGCGGGCCGCCGCATCATCGGAAACGCCGCCAGAGAGCAACGCGCGCGCCACCACGCGCATCGCCATCGCGGAGGTTTCGCCCATCGCTGGTACCGGCTGCCCGTTCCTCACCGCGATGTCCCAGCTGCTGAACAGCGCGCTCAGCGCGATCTGCGTGGCCTCCACCACCGAGCCCAGGGCCTCGTTGCGGAACATTGGTTGCATGGCGCGGCGGCGTGCGGCCCAGGCGGGGCCGTCGGTGGTGAGCAGGCCGTCGCCCAGCACCAACGCCAGCGAGCGGTAGTGGAAGCTTCGCGGAAATTCCTCCATGCGGCTGACCAGCACCTCGCGCGCCAGGGCGGGGTCGGCGATGGCGAAGGCGCGGCGGCCAAACATGTGGAACCCGCCTACGCCGCCATGGGCCCAGGCATGTTCGGCCGGGAAGCGATGGGGCGAGGCCTTGAATTCCGGGATGGAGCCGATTGGCCAGCGGCGTGGGGCGAACATCAGGCAGGCCCGCGCAGGGCCATCGCCTCGGCGAGGAAGGCGTCACCCAGCCCATCCGCCGCTTCGATCCTGCCGGCGAATTCGACCATGAAGCGGGCGAGCGCGGCGCCATCCAGCACCGCATGATCCATGGCGCCGCCCATGAAAAGCATCCGCCGCATGCCGCCATCCGGCCCGGCGCGGCGGGTGATGCCGCCGATGGCGAGCGTCAGGGTGAAAACATTGGGCGGATAGGCGGTCGCCGCAAAATCAAGGCCCGGGCGATGGATGCTCGTCAACCCGATCGTGCCCTGGACCTGACGCAGCAGATGGGGATTGCGGCCGATGCGCCGGACGATCAGCCATCGCAGCCAGGCCGGCAGTCTCGCCAGGCGCCGGCGCTGCTGCACCTCGCGCGTTGTGGCCAGGTCACGTTGGGTGGCCGCGCGCAACTCGGCATTGATGCTGGCCAGGCTCTTCGATTGCGCCGCGCGCAGCGTGTAGCCCACGGGAATGCGCACGCCCTGGACGTGGCGATCGAGCACCGTCGCCACGTCGGCATCATGGAAGGTGACCAGGCGGCGGCCATGACGGAAGGTCAGCACATCGGGGTTGGCGGCGGCTGCGCGGGCCATGCAATGCAGCACGAAGGCGTGCAGGGAGACGGCGATGCGGTGTTGCCGGCGGAGTTGCGCCATCGCTTCCAGCGCGCGGGTCACATCGATCTCGGCCGCGCCGTAACAGGTGTGCGGGCGATGCAGGGACAGCATCGAGACAATCAGGCCGCGAAGGGGTGGCCAGGGGCGCTCGGTAAACTGAGGCGAATCAGTGCCAGCCGCAGCCGTTGCGCCGGTTGATGACGGCCTACCGCCGCTCAAGATGTAATGCCACAGAATGTGCGGTGATGACGTTCTCTAACATCCGATTTTTGTTCGAGCGCGAGCAGATTTCTATACCAGTCGATAAATTTTCTACTGCGGACCTAGCCAAATTCTCAAGCTGCCGTAAATCCTTTCGGTACCACAACACTCAATCGTGATCGATGTAGAGCGGGCCTCGGGGATGTCGTGGAACTTTGGATACGATGGCCAACCGCCAATCACCAATGACGGTGTCCCAGGCGGGATGGCTCGGCATCGTTCAACTCACAGCCATGCCGTCAAGCCGCATGTTGCAGCCGGCACCGCCCCACGAGCGTTTGTGCGGAGGGCAAAAGGCCTTTTGCTCGCAATGATATCTTGTGGATGCGGTGGTGGGTGGTCCCTGGGCCATGCGCCCTCTGGCAATATTGCGCCCGCCGTCAGCGCGTTGCCAGAAAGCCCAGCAATTCCCGGTTGAACCGGTCCGGCGTTTCCATGTGGATCATATGGCCATGCCCCTCGAAGACCAGCAGCCGCGCGTCGGGCATGCGCGCCACCACCTCCCGCCCACGCTCGACGAACAGGCCCATTCGCTCGCGCAGTGCCGGCGCCACCAGGCCGCGGCCGGTGGCGGTGCGGTCGCGGTCACCCACCATGATCAGGGTGGGCTGGGTGATGAGGTGGAACTCATGCACCACCGGCTGGCCCCACATCGCGTAGAAGCTGTTCACATAGCTGCCGACCCAGCGGGGATACTCGGCCGAGCCGCGCATCCGCTCGCGCAGTTCGATGAAGGGCCAGAACTGTTCGCGGGTGAGCTGCGGCGAATAGGTGGCCATGAGCTGGGCGAAATACTGTTCCCCCGTCAGCGCCATCTCGGCCTCGATCAGCCGGGCGCGCGGCGGCGCGATGGTGAGGTATTGCCGGTAATCCTCCAGCCCCACCGGGGCGTAGAGCACCAGCCGCTCGACCCGCGCGGGAAAGGAGCGGGTAAAGCGGGTGCCCGCCATGCCACCCATGGAATGCGCCACCAGTGACACGCGCTCGATATTGAGATGGGCCAGCAGCGCCTCGGTATGCACGGCCATGACGTCGAAGCTCACCGGCAGATCGTCGGGCTTGGAGGATTTGCCGAAATGGATCTGGTCTGGCGCCACCACCCGGTAGCCCGCTTCCAGCAGCGCCCGCATCGTCGGTTCCCAATACGCGGCGGGGAAGTTGCGGCCATGCATCAGCAGCACGGTGCGGCCATTGGCCGGGACGGTGGGTGCCACGTCCATATAGGCCATGCGCACCGCGCGGCCTTCCATGGTCAGCGGCAGGAAGCGCACGGGGAACGGATAGGCATAGCCTTCGAGCGCGATGCCCAGCGGTTCGGGCGCGGGCTGCGCCTGGACGAGAGGAGCGCAGAACAGCGAAAGCAGGAGCAGCAGGCGGCGCATGGGTGGTCCTTCGTGCGAGGGGGACAGATTACCCCGGCGCGATGGTGCCGCCCAGCTTTCCGGTCTGCGCCGCGCCGGCGTAGAGAATGGCCAGATTGCGATCCAGCACCGCGGCGTGATGGGCCAGCGCGTCGGGATGAAGGTCGGCCTCGGGCGCCCGCTCATGCTCGAAATGCCCGAATACATCCCGGCCGCGCACCAGCGTGGCGCTGTCCTTCGCCCCGCTGCGCTGTCGCACATGGGTCGGCACGTAACGCACCGCAAAACCGATGCGCGGCCAGCCCGCCCGGTTGGGTTCACTGCCATGGACGATCAGCACGTGGTGCAGGCTCATCTCGCCAGGCGCCAGGGTGATATCCACGGCGTCGGCCTCATTCACCTCGACCGCGACTTCCTGCCCGCGTGAGAGCAGATTATCGGCGGCGAAGGTGTCGGCATGCGGCACCGCGGCGCGGTGGGTGCCCGGCACCACCCGCATATTACCCGACAGCGGCGTGGAGGGCGTGAGCGCGATCCAGGCCGTCACCACATCGGCACTGGACAGGCCCCAATAGGTGCCGTCCTGGTGCCAGGAGACGTAAGCCGCGTCCCCTGCGGGCTTGTTGAAGAACTGGCTGCCCCAGCAGAGGATATCCGGTCCGATCACCTCCTCCACCGCATCGAGCACGGCGGGGTGGCGCACCAGCGCCGCGAGCCAGGGGAAGAGCAGATGCGGCTTCTGGTTCATCCGCCCCGCCATGCGGCCGCCCAGCAGCGCCTCGGTCTCCGCCAGCCGGGCGAGGTAGCCCGCCGCCTCGGCCTCGGGGAAGACGCGGATGGGGAATTGATAACCGGTCTGGGCATATCTCTGGGGCATGGCGTCGCTCCGTTTCGGGCTCAGCGCATCACGGCCGGGCGGCTTGCGTCAATTCATCCGGCGCAGCGCCAGCCAACCCAGGGTGGTGATCACCGCCACATGGCCGAAACCCAGCGCCCAGCCGAGCGCGCCGGTGCCCGCCACATCGAGCATGACGCCCACGACCAGCGGCCCCACGAAGCCGCCGGCATAGCCGCACATGCTGTGCAGCCCCATCGTGGCGCCGCGCCGCGCCGGTTCGGCCGCCTGCACGGTACCCGCGGTCAGCGCTGCGCTGTCGAGATAGATGGCGGCATTCCAGAACAGCACGCAGAGTGCGGCCAGCGGCGCCGAGACCAGCGCCGACCAGCCCGTCAGCAGCGCGAAGATCGCCGCCACCCCCATCGCCCAGCCCACCACGCGGGCGCGGCCAAAGCGTTGCGCCACCTCATTGCCCGAGATCGATACGGCGATGGCGACAAGCCCCACCAGGGTGAAGAGCAGGGTGGGCCCGGGCAGCCAGGTGGGCGCGCCATGCATCGCGATTGCTGCGGCCAGGAAGGTCACCGCCCAGGCGCGAAGCGCCGCCAGTTCCCAGGTGTGCACGGTGTAGCCGATGATCCAGGCCATGGCGGCGCGGTTGCGCAGCACGGGACGAAAGTCCAGCAACCCGCTGCGCGGTGCGGCGGGCACGGCAGGCCCGCCACGCATGGCGAGACCGCCGATCGTCGCCGCCCCCAGCGCCGCGACACCACCGAAGAGGAACGCCGCCTCCGGCCCCGCCAGCGCCTGCATCCCCCCCGCGATGGCGAAGGAGGTTGAGCCGGCAATCCCCACCCCCGCGGCGTGCCAGCTCACGGCGCGGGACTGCGCGGCCCCCTCCAGCCGGTCGGCGATCGCCTTCAGCCCGGGCATGTAGCAGCCGGCCCAGCCGATGCCGCCCAAGGCCCGCAGCGCCAGCCCGCTCCAGAACCCATCAGCCAGCAGCGCGAAGCCGAAATGCGAGACCGCGGTCAGCCCGGTGCCCACGAGGTAGACCCGGCGCGTCGGCACCCTGTCGGTCAGTGACACCAGCACGGGCACCGCCATCACATAGGCGGCGAAGAAGGCGCCGATCAGCCAACCCGCCTCTGTGGCCGTGAGCGACCAGCGCTCGATATAGCCCGGCAGCAGGGCGGGCAGCGAAAACGAGCCGATCTGCGCCAGCACCTGCGCCGTGACGATGGCGGCGGTGAAGCGGCGCGCCGTCATCGCGGCGTCAATCGGTGACGGGTTCGCCCCGCACCGGCTTGCCGCCGGCCTCGACCAGCAGCGCCTCGATCTCATCCGCCGCCTGCGCCACCTCCGCCGCGTCGGTGCCCTTGGCCACCAGCGCCACGCCGCCGCGCACCGGCATCGGGCGGAAATAGGGATAGCTGCCGATATCGAGATTGGGATGGGCGAGCTGCACCCCGGCGAGTGCGGCCGCGATGCCACCCTCGAAGACGCCATCGGCATGCACGGTGGCGGAGACGATGGCCTCGCCCCGCTCCAGCTTCGGCGCCAGCACCCGGAACATGGACTGCATGATGCGCGGCACGCCGGCCATCACATGCACATTCTCCATCGAGAAGCCGGGCGCGATGGTCGCCTCGTTCTCGATCAGCACGCAGCCGCGCGGCATGGTGGCCATGCGCTGGCGGGCCTCGTTGAAATCACCGGGCGGGGTCTGCGCCGCATAGAAATCGGCCATGCGTTGCCAGGCCACGGGATGCGGCTCCCATGGCACGGAAAAGGCGCGGGCGATGCATTCGCTGGTGATGTCGTCATGCGTCGGCCCGATGCCGCCGGTGGTGAAGACATGGGTGAATTTTCGCCGCGTTTCGTTGACCGTGCCGATGATGATCAGCGGCTCGTCGGGGATCACGCGCACCTCGCGCACGGGAATGCCGAGCTGGCCCAGCTCCGTCGCCAGGAACTGGATATTGGCATCGCGCGTGCGGCCACTCAGGACCTCATTGCCGATGATCAGAATGCACGCGGTCGGGTTGGCCATCACAGCATCTCCTGCAGCATCGCCACCAGCGGCCGGTCGGCCGGGGGCATCGGGTAGTCCGCCATGCGGTTGGGCCGCACCCAGGCCAGCGCCTGGCCCTCGGCGGCGCGCATTGTGCCCCGCCAGCGCCGGCAGACAAAGAGCGGCATGAGGAGGTGGAAGTTTTCATAGGCGTGGCTGGCGAAGGTCAGCGGCGCCAGACAGGCGGCGGTGACGTCGATATCCAGCTCTTCCTTCAGCTCGCGGATCAGCGCGGCCTCAGGGGTTTCGCCGGCATGGAGCTTGCCGCCGGGGAATTCCCACAACCCCGCCAGGGTCTTGCCGGGCGGGCGCTGGGCCAGCAGCACCCGGCCATCGCCATCGACGATGGCACAGGCCACCACCAGCAGCATGGGCAGCGCCGGGGCGGGCATGGCGTCGCGCGGCTTTTCCATCTCGAACAGCAGCACGGGCATGGCGCGGTTGCGCGACATGAAATCCTGCACGCCCTCGCCGGTCTGCGAAAAACCGCAGGCGCGCAGCACGGCCTGGGAGCCCTGGTTGTCGGTCAGCGCGCTGGCCACCACGCGGTCGAGGCCGAGCGTTGAAAAACCCCAATCCAGCAGGGCGCGGGCGGCCTCGCGGGCAAAGCCGCGACCCCAGAATTTGCGACCGATCCAGTAGCCCAGCTCGGCCTCGCCGGGATTGGCGCGGTTCATGGTCAGGCCGATGCAGCCTATCAGTGCGGTGCCTTCGGTGATGGCGAGGTGGTAGCCCTCGCCGCGCGCGGCCTGTTCGGCGGTGGAGCCGATCCAGTCCTGCGCGATCTGCTCGCGATAGGGAAACGGCACGCGGGCGAGGTTGCCGGCCACCGAATAGTCGTTGACCAGGCGGAAGACGGCGGCGGCATCGGCGGCCTCCAGCGGCCGCAGTTGCAGCCGCGCGGTGGTCAGGCTGGGTGCGTTCATGGCTTTCTGGCGACGAGGAAGGCGTCGATCCCGCTGTCCAACGGACCGCTGCCGAAGAGCCGGTTCAGCAGCGGCTGCAGCTTGAAGGCGGCGAAGAGCCGGGCATGGATCAGCCAGTCATGGACGAACATGCGCTCCGCCGGCGCGCTGGGGGTGAGGCGTTCGAGCCAGTAGAAACGGTCGTAATGCCCGCGCGTGGCCGGCAGCACGGCGGCCTTTTCGACGGTGAGGCCGAGGCGCGCGGCCAATGCCCTGAAGGCCTCGGGGCTCCAGAGGCTGAGGTGATGCGGCGGCGCGTTCATCACCATGTTGGGGATGGCGGTGAGGCGCGACACCGTGGTCGGCGCGGAGAAGATCAGTAGCCCGCCGGGCTTCAGGCAGGCCAGCATATCCTGCGCCAGCGCCAGCGGGTCCTCGACATGCTCGATGACCTGGAAGGCGCAGGCGATGTCGTAATACGCCGGGCGCTGGGCCGCGTGCTCGGCAGCGGTCTGCCGCAGCACGCCCTGGGCGCCGTATTCCTCGGCGTGGGGGTCGAGCACGATGGTCTCGCAATCCGCCGGCAGCAGGGCTGCGAAGGTCCCGGCATGGCCGCCCACATCCAGCACCGCGTCACCGGGCCGCGCCCAGCGCGCGGCCTCGACGAAATCGCCATGTTCGGCCGGCGGGCTGCGCAGCCAGGAGGCCCAGACGGTCTGGGCGTAGAGCGTGCGGTAGAATTCGCCATCGCCCGCGATCCGCGGTTCGAAGAAGATCAGGCCGCAATCGCAGGCATAGGTGCTGGGGCTGACAGTGGGCGGTAGAAGCTGCTTCGGCGTGAAGCCGGAGGCGACATGCCACAGCCGGCGCAGCAGGTTGATGTTCACCTTCTGCAGGAAGCGCGCATGGGTGCCGCCGCAGCAGGGGCAGGTGGGTGAGCTCATTGCCGCGCCACCACCTGCGCCGTGCCGTCGGCGGCGACGTGATAGGTGATGCCGCGCCAGGTCAGGCGCCGGCCGAAGGCGCTGCGCCAGACGCAGATGAGGTTCACCGCATCGGCGATGGGCAGAATGGAGAGCAGCGCCTGCCAGGCGCGGGTGGCCGGGCTGTCCGCCACGCCCACCCGCCGCGCCGCGATATCCTGCGCCACGCCGCGGGCGACCAGCATGGCGACTGCCACCAGCAGCAGGGGGCTGCCGAGCAGCATCAGCCAGCCCAGCACCACGGCATGGGAATGCGCCGCCTGCATCCACCATAGCGGCCGCCGGTAGTAGCGGACCAGCCTCTGCTGCCGGGTGAAGAATTCCACATTGCCCGGACCCATGAGTGGCGAGGGCACCAGCACCGCGCCGCGCATCAACCGGCGCAGCCCGTCATCGCGCGCCCTCGCGGCGATCACCAGATCGTCCAGGAGGCCGGTGCCCAGCGCGCGGCGGATGGTGGCGGCATGGACCGGAGCAAAGGCGATCGAGCCGCCCCAGAGGATGTTCAGCCCCGGCACGCGCGACGCCAGCGCCCAGCCGCGATCCAGCCAGGCGATGATCTGCGCGGTGGCATTGCCGGCCTCGGGGATGGACCAGCGGAAGCCGCCCACGACATCGCGCTCGCCCCGCAGGATGGGGCCGGCCAGCATCTCCAGCCACCACGGCTGCGGCATGATATCCGCATCGAGGAAGATCACCGCCTCATCGCCGGCATCCAGCGCGTCCAACGCCATCAGCAGGTTGTGCGATTTCTGGCCGCGCGTGCGGGTGATGCCGGCGACCACGATCTCACAAGGGAAGGCGAGGGGCGGCAGCGCCGGCGCATGCTCGGCCTGTTCAACGGCGATGAGCAGCCGGCGCGGGAGCAGGCTCTGCGCCTCGAGTGCCCGGAGCAGACCGGGCAGATCGGCCACCGGCGGCTTGATCGGCAGGATGAGGGTGACCGCGCCCGTCGCGCCGCCGGGGCCTGGCCGCCGCACCGTGGCGCACCAATGCAGCGCGCCCAGCAGCGAGGGGCCGGCCGCCACCACCAACAGCAGCAGCCCCAGCCATTCCATCAGCTGCGATAGCTGCCGTTGATGTCGATATAGGCATGGGTGAGGTCGCAGGTGTAGACGCTGGCCTTGCCGGTCCCCAGGCCGATATCGATGGTGATCGTGACCTCGCGGCCCTTCATATGGGCGGTCACCGGCGCCTCGTCGTAATCCGGCGCCAACTCGCCCTCGCGTGCCATCCAGACGCCGCCGACGGCGATGGAAAGGCGGTCGCGCTCCGCAGGCTCGCCCGCCTTGCCCACGGCCATGACGATGCGGCCCCAGTTTGCGTCGGCGGCGGCGATGGCGGTCTTCACCAATGGCGAATTGGCCACCGACATGCCGATGCGATGGGCGGATTTTTTCGACACCGCCCCGGTGACGTCGATGCGGATCAGTTTCTGGGCACCCTCGCCATCGCGCGCGACCATGAGCGCGAGTTCCATCAGCACCGCATGCACGGCGCGGGTGAAATCGCGCAGCATCGGCCCGCCCTCTGCCGGCACCTTCGCGTGCTTAGTGGCGCCGGTGGCGAAGAGCAGCACGGTGTCGGAGGTGGAGGTGTCGCTATCCACCGTCACGCTGTTGAAGCTGGGGCCGATTCCGTTGCTGAGGATTTTTTGGAGCAGAGGGGCCGGAATTTTTGCGTCGGTGGCGAGAAAACTCAGCATTGTCGCCATGTCGGGCATGATCATGCCGCTGCCCTTGGCGATGCCGCTGATCGTCACCGTGGCATCACCGATCTTCGCCGTGCGGGTCACGCCCTTGGGGAAGGTGTCGGTGGTCATGATGGCGCGGGCGGCTTGCTGCCAGGCATCGGGCACCAGCTTTTCCGCAAGGCCGGGCAGGGCGGCGGTCAGCTTCTCGGTCGGCAGCTTCTCGCCGATCACGCCGGTGGAGGCCAGGAAGACCTCCTTCGGCTTGCAGCCCACCACCTTGGCCATGGCGGCGGCGGTCTGCGCGCAGGTCTCGCGCCCGGCCCTGCCTGTAAAAACGTTGGAATTGCCGGCCGTGACGACCAGCGCGCGCGCCTTGCCGCCCGGCAGTGCGCCGCGGCACCAATCCACTGGTGCGCCCGGGCATTTGTTCTTGGTGAAGACACCCGCGACCGTGGTGCCGGCGGGGAAGACCATCATGGTCACATCCTCGCGCGTCTTGTAGCGAATGCCGGCGGCGGCGGTGCCGAGCGTGACGCCGGCAACCGGCGGCATTTCGGGCAGCGGCAGCGCGAGGGGGGAGATTTCCATCGCCATGGCTGCTCAGCGCCTCCCCGGGACCGCCGGCGCGGGCGGCGGGGTGCCGACCAGCGGGCCTGCGGGCAATGGCGGCGCCTCGATGCGCTCGATGCGGACGGAACCGCGCAGCCGTTCCACCGCGGCCGCCACCTCCTCCTGCAGCAGCGCCTGGCGGAGCTGCTCCTTCGCATCGTCGAAACTCGGGCCCTGGGTGCGGCGGCGCTCATCGACGCGGATGACATGCCAGCCGAATTGGGTCCGCACCGGTGCGGACGAAAGCTGGCCCGGCTGCAGCGCGAAGGCGGCCTCGGCGAAGGGCGGAACCATGTCGCCGCGCTTGAACCAGCCCAGATCACCCCCCTCGCGCGTGCCGGGGCCGGTGGCCATGCGGCGGGCGACATCCTCGAAAGACTGGCCGCGGTTGAGATCGGCCAGCGCGGTCCGCGCCTCGGCCTCGGTCGGCACCAGGATGTGGCGGGCGCGCACCTCCTCCTCGGCCTGGGCATTGCCCTGGTCGCGGTCGTAACGGGCGCGGATGGTGGCATCGGTCACGCGCGGCAGCACCTCGCGCTGGAGCAGCGTCTGGGTCAGCTCCTGCGCCTCGGCGCGGGCCAGGCGGGCGCGGACCTCGGGGTCACGGTCAAGCCCGGCGCGGCGGGCGGCTATGACCAGGGCGCGGTCGGTGATGGTGCGGTCGATGAGCTGGCGCATCGCCTCGGGCGGGATCATGCCGAGCAGCGCATCGGGCGGCAGGCTGCGCATTTCGGGCGGCATGACATCGGCCGCGGTGGCCAGCACGTCGGACAGGCGGACCGGCTCGCCCTCGATTCGGGCGATGACGGCATCGGGCATGGTAACGCCAGGAGGGGCTGCCGGCACGGGCGCGGGCCCTTGGGCCAGGGCCGTGGAGGCCATCAGAAGGAAGGCGAAATGCGGAAAGCGCATGCGGCGGGGCCTTGGGGTGTTTGATTCGCCCGGACAATGGCCGATGCCGCGGGGTGCCACAAGTTGGGCGGCACGTTGACCCTGGGATGCCCCCGCCCTATCTGCGCATCTGCCCCCGGGATGCCCCCCGACCGCGCGGATGGGGCCGGAGAATAGGTCACACAATGTTTGCCCGCCTGGCTCGTGCCATTTTCGGTTCAGCGAATGACCGTGCGTTGAAGCGCCACGAGGCGCGGGTGCCGCGCATCAATGCGCTGGAGCCCGGCCTTGCCGCGCTCGACGACGACGCGCTGCGCGGCCGCGTGCAGGCGATCCGCGAGCAGCTCACCGCCGGCACCGCCCTCGATGACGTGCTGGAGGAGGTCTTCGCCATCGTGCGCGAGGGTGCCAAGCGCGCACTCGGCATGCGGCATTTCGACGTGCAGATGATCGGCGGCATGGTGTTGCATGAAGGCCGCATCGCCGAGATGAAGACCGGCGAGGGCAAGACCCTCGTCGCCACTCTGCCCGTCATCCTCAATGCGCTCTCGGGCAAGGGCGTGCATGTCGTGACCGTGAACGACTACCTCGCGTCGCGCGATGCGGAATGGATGGGCAAGCTCTACGGCTTCCTCGGCCTGACCACCGGTGTGATCGTCAATGGCCTCAATGATGACCAGCGGCAGATGGCCTATGGCTGCGACATCACATATGGCACCAACAATGAATTCGGTTTCGATTATCTGCGCGACAATATGAAATACCGGCTGGAGGACATGGTCCAACGGCCCTTCAACTACGCGATTGTCGACGAAGTCGACTCTATCCTGATCGATGAGGCGCGGACGCCGCTGATCATTTCGGGGCCCACCGACGACACATCCGACCTCTACCGCCGCGTCAACGCCGTGATGGTCGAGTTCGTGAAGGACCCGGAGCGCTTCGAAAAGGACGAGAAGCAGCGCACCGTCAACATGACGGAGAAGGGCGGCGAGGAGATCGAGGCGCTGCTCACCGAAGGCGGCGTGCTGACCGAGGGCGGGCTCTACGACACCGAGAACATTTCGCTGGTGCACCACGTCAACCAATCGCTGCGCGCGCATACGCTCTTCAAGAAAGACGTCGAATACGTCGTCCGTCAGGACAAGATCATCATCATCGACGAGTTCACCGGCCGCATGATGGATGGCCGGCGCTATTCCGACGGCCTGCACCAGGCGCTGGAGGCGAAGGAATTCGTCACCGTCCAGCCCGAGAACCAGACGCTCGCCTCCATCACCTTCCAGAACTATTTTCGGCTCTACCCCAAGCTGGCGGGGATGACCGGTACGGCGGCGACCGAGGCGGATGAGTTTGCCGAGATCTACAAGCTGGAAGTGGTCGAGATCCCCACCAATGTGCCGGTGGCGCGCGTGGACAGCGATGACGAGGTCTATCGCACCGCGATCGAGAAATACGAGGCGGTGGCGGTGCTGATCGAGGAGTGCCGGGCGCGCAACCAGCCCGCACTCGTCGGCACCACTTCGATCGAGAAATCGGAAATGCTCTCGGCCATCCTCAAGGCCAAGAATATCCCGCATGCCGTGCTCAATGCCCGCTACCACGAGCAGGAGGCGGGCATCATCGCCCAGGCCGGCCGGCCGGGCACCATCACCATCGCCACCAACATGGCCGGCCGCGGCACCGACATCAAACTGGGCGGCAATGCCGACATGCTGGCGCGGCAGGAGACCGGTGCGAGTGAGGGCGAGGCGTATGAGGCGGCGCTGGCCCGGCACGAGGCCGAGGTGCTGGACTACAAGAAGACAGTGATGGCGGCTGGCGGCCTCTTCGTCATCGGTACCGAGCGGCATGAGTCGCGGCGCATCGACAACCAGCTGCGCGGCCGTTCAGGCCGCCAGGGCGACCCTGGTGCCAGCCGCTTCTTCCTGTCGCTCGAAGACGATCTGATGCGGATCTTCGGGTCCGATCGCATGGGTGGGATGCTGCAGAAGCTGGGCCTCAAGGAAGGCGAGGCGATCACCCATAGCTGGATCAACAAGGCGCTGGAGAAGGCGCAGAAGAAGGTCGAGGCGCGCAACTTCGACACCCGCAAGAACCTTCTGAAATACGACGACGTGATGAATGACCAGCGGCGCGAGGTGTATTCGCAGCGCCGGCTGTATATGGAGGCGTCGGATCTGTCCGAGACGGTCGCGGAAATGCGCCGCGAGACGATCCACGACATGGTGCGGGCGGCCATTCCGGAAAATTCCTATCCTGAGCAATGGGATCTGGCGGGGCTGGAGGAGAAGGTTCGTGTGAACCTCAACCTCGACCTGCCGGTGGAGGCGATGGGCAAGGAGGAGGGGATCGATGACGACATGATCCTCGAACGCATCCAGGATGCCGCCGACCGCGCCGCCGCCGCCCGCGCTGCCGATATCGGCCCCGAGATGATGCGCATGGTGGAGAAGAGTCTGCTTCTCCAGCTCTTCGACCAGGTCTGGAAGGAGCATCTGCTCCAGCTCGACCATCTCCGCCAGGGCATTGGCTTGCGCGCCTATGGCCAGCGCGACCCGCTGAACGAGTACAAGAGCGAGGCCTTCGTGCTGTTCAACAGCATGCTGGAGGATCTGCGCGTGCGGGTGACCTCGCTGCTCATGCGGGTCGAGCTGCGCCCCGACGCGCCGCCGCCGATGCCCGAGCCCGTGACGATCACCGATATGCGCCACCCCTCGCCCGATGGGCAGGAGTATGAAAGCCTGGGAGATGTGGCGCTGGCACCCCGGCGGGGCGAGGCGGTGGACCCGAACGACCCCGCGACCTGGGCCGGCACGCCGCGAAACGCGCCATGCCCATGCGGTTCGGGGAAGAAGTACAAGCATTGCCACGGCAAGGCCTGAGCGCCATGGCGTGGCCGCGTGACTTGACCTAGGCTCGCTGCCCTAGCCAGGGACGACCATGCAGACCAATTTCACGGCGGAACAATTGCGCGACCCGGAACTGCGGGAAGCCAACACCATTCTGCGAACCTGCGTGCATTGCGGCATGTGTACCGCGACCTGCCCGACCTTCGTCGAGTTGGGCGATGAACTCGATTCGCCCCGCGGGCGCATCTACCTCATCAAGGACATGCTGGAGAATGGCCGCGCCGCCACCGAGCTGGAGGCCCGCCACGTCGATCGCTGCCTCTCCTGCCTGAGCTGCATGACGACCTGCCCCTCGGGCGTGAACTACATGCACCTCGTCGACCATGCCCGGCGGCATATCGAGGAGACCTATCAACGCCCCTGGCCCGAGCGGATGCTGCGCAGGGTGCTGGCGCTGATCCTGCCCTATCCCGAGCGGTTTCGGCCCGCCATGCGCCTCGCCGGGCTGGCCAAGGGGCTGGGCGGCCTCATCCCCGGCCAGTCGATGACGGCCAAACGTCTGCGTGCGATGTTGCGGCTGGCGCCCAAGACCCTGCCGCCGGCCGAGAGGCTGGGCACGCTGTACCCGGCCGAGGGCGAAAGGCGGGGCCGCGTGGCGCTGCTGGCCGGCTGCGCCCAGCAGGTGCTGGACCCCGGGATCAATGCCGCCACCATTCGCCTGCTCACCCGCCTGGGCGTCGAGGTGGTGGTGCCGGAAAGCGCCGGCTGCTGCGGCGCGCTGACCCACCATATGGGGCTGCACGACCCGGCGATGGCCGCGGCGCGGGCCAATATCCTGGCCTGGGACGCGGCGGGGCTGGATGGGGTGGTGATCAACACCTCGGGCTGCGGCACCACGGTGAAGGATTATGGCTTCATGTTCCGCGAGGAGCCGGAAGCAGCCGCCGCCGCGCGCGTCTCGGCCATGGCGATGGATGTGTCCGAGGCGCTGCACAAATTCGGCTATGCGCCCACCCGGCCGGCGCCTGGCATCACAGTGGCCTATCACAGCGCCTGCTCGCTGCAGCATGGTCAGAAGATCACCGCCCTGCCGAAACAGCTTCTGCAGAAGGCGGGCTTCACAGTGAAGGAGCCGCTGGAGGGTCATCTCTGCTGCGGCAGTGCCGGCACCTACAACATCATGCAGCCCGAGATCGCCGACCGGTTGCGGGCGCGCAAACTGGCGAATATTCAGCGCACCGGCGCCTCCGTGGTGGTGGCTGGCAATATCGGCTGCCTGACGCAACTCGCCGGCGACGCGCTGCCCACGGTGCACACCGTCGAGATGCTGGACTGGATGGCCGGCGGGCCGAAGCCCGCCGCCCTCTGATCGGGCCTCGGGCGGGATGCTTTGCGGCGGAATCGCCGAAGACGCTCAATCCCGCTTTCAGCAAGGTCTATCCGCGCAACATCGCGATGATGCCGGAGAAATCCTTCGTCCCGCCGCCCTCGGCGCAGAACGCCTCGTAGAGTTCCAGAGCCCGGGCGCCCAGTGGCGTGGCGGCGCCGATGCTCCTGGCCGCCTCCTGCGCCAGGCCTAGATCCTTCAGCATCAGCGCGCCGGCGAAGCCGGGCTTGTAGTCGCGGTTCGCCGGGCTGCCCGGCACGGGGCCGGGCACCGGGCAATAGGTCGTCATCGACCAGCACTGGCCGGAGGATTTGCTGGCAACGTCGAACAGCGCCTGATGCGAGAGGCCGAGTTTTTCTGCCAGCAGGAAGGCCTCGCAGGTGCCGATCATGGAGACCGCCAGCAGCATGTTGTTGCAGGCCTTGGCTGCCTGGCCGGCGCCCGCCGCCCCGCAATGCACGATTGTCCGGCCCATGGCCTCCAGCACTGGCCGGGCCGCCGCCACCGCCGCATCGGGGCCGCCCACCATGAAGGTGAGCGTGGCGTTCTCCGCCCCCATCACCCCGCCGGAGACCGGGGCGTCCAGCATGGGTTGGCTGACGGAAGCCGCCACCTCGCGCGCCGCCGCCACATCGATGGTCGAGCAGTCGATGAAGACCGCCTCCGGCCCCGCCGCCGCGGCCAGCCCGCCGAGCCAGACCTCGCGGACATGGCGGCTGGCCGGCAGCATGGTGATGATGACATCGGCCCCCGCCGCCACTGCCGGCGCATCCGCAGCGGCCGTGCCGCCGGCGGCTTCCAGAGCCGCCATCGCCGCGGGGTTGAGGTCGAAGCCTGCGACATCATGCCCCGCGCGGCGGAGGTTCACCGCCATCGGAAGGCCCATATTGCCCAGACCCACAAAACCTATCCGTGCCATCATCAGCCTCCCATCGCGCGCAGAATGTTTTCGGTGTGCTCACCCAGCGCGGGGGCGGGGGCGAGCTGGATGTCCAGCCCCGGCGGGTTGGGCAGGGGCAGGGTGCCCAGCCCAGGCTGCTCGATGCGCGGCGCGGCCGTCACCGCGCGCACATGCGGATCCTCCAGCCACTCCAGCACCGTGTTCACCCGGCTGGCCAGGATGCCTGCCGCGTGGAGTGCCGAGATCCAGTCCGCCGCCGGGCGGGTGAGGAAAATGCCCCGCAGCAGCGGCAGCAATTCGGGCTTGTTCCGGGCGCGGGCAGGGAAATCGGCGAAGCGTGGGTCCTGCAGCAACGCCGGCGCGCCCAGCACGCCGACCAGCGTCACCCAATCCACCTCGCGCACCAGGGCCACCATCACCCAGGCGCCGTCGCCGGCCTGGTAGCCGCCGGCGGGCACGTTCAGCTCGGCCGGCAGATGGCCCAACAGCCCCGCCTCGGCGATGGAGGTGCAGAGCAGCGAGGCGGCGCCGGCCATCAGCGAGCAATCCAGCACCCGCTGCCGCGGCGTGGCGTCACGCGCACGCTCGGCCAGCGCGCCCTGCACGGCGGCGAAGGCGGACATGCCGGTGTGGATGTCGACCGGTAGGGTGCCGACCTTGTGCGGCGCGCCATCCATGCCGGCATTCTGCGCCACCAGGCCGGAAAACGCCTGGGCCACGGCATCGGTGCAGGGGCGCTCGGAATAAGGGCCGCTCTGGCCGAAGCCCGAGATGCTGACATAGACCGCATCCGCCCGGGCATGAGCTGGCCCCAGGCCGATGCGCGCTGCCACGCCGGGCCGAAAAGCCTCGATCACCACATCGGCCTTTGCCATCAGCGCCTGGGCGCGGGTACGGTCGGCCGGCGCGGCCAGGTCCAGCACCAGGCTGCGCTTGCCGCGATTGAACACGCTGCTCATCACGCTGTGCGAGCCCTCCCGCGCGGTCAGCCCGCGCGACCAGTCGCCCTTCGGCGGCTCCAGCTTCACCACCTCCGCGCCCATCGCGGCCAACAGCATGCCGCAATACGGCCCCGCGATGCCCTGCGCGGCATCGAGCACGAACAATCCCTTGTAGGGCTGCATGACGTTCCCCTGATCCCGCCCGCATCCTGCGCCATTATCGGCGGGAGGGAAGGGGGCCGGGCTACTCCGCCTCGAGCGGCGCGTTCAGTGGCACGCCGGCCACGCGGATGCCGCCGGGCCGGCCATTGGCATTGGCGCCCTGCCAGGTGGTGGTGAAGACTTTTGGCAGTTCCGGCCCCTCGGCGCAGGCCAGCCAGAGGCGGAAGAGATGCCGGCGCCGCTCGGGCTCCGGGAAATCCTCGTATTCCGTGCGCGAATGCAGCACCCAGTGGTTGTTGATCAGCTGGACGTCGCCGGGCTTGAAATCCATGTCGAGGTGGAATTCCTCGCTCTCGGCCAGGGCGTCGAGCATGTCGCAGGCTTCCTCCAGAGCGGGCGTGGTGCGCGGCACCTGGGGAAAGCGCTGCGCCTTGCGCATGGTGCTGCGGACATAGGTGGTGATCAGCCCGCCACCCGGCATGGGGTTGAAGATCGGCACGATGTACCATTCCTCGGCACCCTCGGGGACTTCGCCGCGGCGGTCGCGATAGACCGGGCGCACCAGCTCGGCCAGCAGGTCCGGCCGGCGTTCCAGCATGGCGTTGTAGATGGCGGCCGAGCTGGCGATGGAGGAGAGCCCCCCCGCCTTGGCAGGCTTCAGGCAGAGCAGGCCCACCACATCGGCGGAATCCGTGTGGTAGGGCAGCCGCGCCGCCGTCTGGTAGCCGCGATGCACCGGCGATGCGTAGTCCATGCCGATATCCTTCACGTGGCCCAGGATATGGCCCTTGCCATTCTGCGACACCGGCTCGCCCAGATGGGTGCCCAGGCCGAAATAGGCGATGGCGGTCTGCCGCACCGTCCAGCGTTCCACCGGCAACCCGCGGAGCAGGATGAAGCCATGCGCGTGCAGGACCTGGCGGCGGATTTCGGCGATGAGCGCGGCGAGGGCCGGCACCGGCATGTCGGCTGGCGTGATGGCGGCGATGTCGATGCCGCTGGCGTCCAGCCGGCGCACCTCCTGGTCGAGCGCCGCGATCTCGGCCGCGGTGAGCGGGCGGATCCAGTCGGTGCGGGCGGCCATGTCGGGGCCGCGCCAGGCATGGGCGGTGGTGATGGGGCGAAGGGCCGCTTCGGGCATGGTGAGGCTCATGGGATCACTCCTCTATGGCGGAATAGACGAGGGCGTTGATCACGCGCCGATAATATTGTCGCAGCAGGCCAGGGGTGGCGGCCATGAAGACCACGGCCAGGTCCTCCTCCGGGTCGACCCACATGGCGGTGCCATAGGCGCCGTTCCAGCTGAACATGCCGGCATTGCCGAGCAGGGCGCTGCCGCCCTCGCGCCGCACGGCGACGGTGAGGCCGAAGCCCCAGTTCACCATATTGCCCTCGGTGTTGGTCAGGTTGTTCTGGATGCCGGGGTGCATGTGGTCGCGCGTCATTTCGGCGACCGAGGCGCGGGAGAGCACCCGGCGGCCATCCAGGCTGCCGCCATTCAGCAGCATCTGGGCGAAGCGGATATAGTCGCCCGCGGTGGAAACGGCGCAGCCGCCGCCGCATTCGAAGCTTGGGGCGACCAGGCCCATATCCACATTCTGCGGCTGGCCCGTGGTGGGGTCGGTGGGCAGGGCGGTGGCGTAGCGGGTGCGGTTGGCCTGCGGCACCAGGAAGTTGGTGTCTGTCATGCCGAGCGGGCGGAAGATGCGCTGGTCCATCACCTCGCCCAGGCGCTGTTCGGTCAGCTGCTCGACCACGAGGCCGAGCACGTCGATCGAGAGGCTGTAGTCCCACACCGTGCCGGGCTGGTGCAGCAGCGGCAGGCCGGCGAGGCGCTCCATGAAGGCGGCGGGGGTGAATTGGCGCGACGATGTGCCCGACGAGCCGGGGTAGAGCCGGTGCAGCGCGGTGTTCCCCCGCGCGCCATAGGTGATGCCGGAGGTGTGGCGCGCCAGGTCGATCAGGGTGATCGGCCGGGCGGCGGGCACGGTGTTCTCCGGATTGCCATCGACGGCGACGCGGCGATTGGCCATGGCGGGGAAGAAGCGGGTAACGGGGTCGCCGATCGACAACCGCCCTTCCTCGAGCAGCGTGAGCAGCGCGACCCCGGTCAGCGGCTTGGTCATGCTGGCGATGGGAAAGATGGCGTCGCGCGGCATCGGCCGGGTGCGGGCGCCGTCGATATGGCCGAAGGCCTCGTAATAGGCGAGCTGGCCGCGCCGGGCGATGGCGATGACCGCGCCGGGCAACTGGCCGCGGGCGATATCGGCCTCCATGGTGGTGCGGATGCGGTCCAGCCGCTCGGGCGAGAAGCCGAGCGATTGCGGCGTGGCGCGGGGCAGCGGGTCGGCCGCCATGGCCGGGAGGGCGAACAGCACCAGGGCGCAGGCCAGCAGCGATTTCATCGAGGTTTCCCCATGGATACCCGGCTTGCCGCCGGACTTGGAGAAAGCCTAGGCCGCTTCGGCCGGGGAGCACAACGCGGCTGGTGGAGGCTGGCTCCACCGTCGCGGTGTTTCCGCCGCAACGGATCGGGGGCTGGCGGCGGATGGGGAAAACGTCGCTTGACAAAATAGGCTAAATTTCCTAATCAATCCTCCGCTGTTTGACAACCCCATCCCGTTCGAAAAACCACATCTTGTGGTGAAGCAGCAGAACTGCACCATTCCTGGTATTTGTCCGCATAGCGCAGAAAACGTGCCGTCAATCGCTCTCGGGCGGGATCACATTTGTTCGCAGACCCAGCAGCAGCACGTCGCGCACCGTCTCGATGCCCTTCAGCCGGATATCGTCCCAGGCCTCGGGGGTGTGGAAGGCGCTGTGCGGGGTGATCACCAGCCGGCCCTGCAGCCATTCCTCGCGCGCCCGATAGGCCCGCATGAGTTCGGGGACGGGCTCCACCGGCGGCTCCACCGGCACCACATCCAACCCCGCGCCGGCGATATGGCCGGAGCGCAGCCCCGCCTCCAACGCATCGAGGTCCATGATCGGCCCGCGGGCCGTGTTCACCACCACGGCACCCTTGGGCAGCAGCGCCAGCTCGGCCGGCCCGACCAGGCCGCGCGTGGTGCGCGTGAGCGGGGCGTGGATGCTCAGCACATCCGCCTGCGCCATCAGCGCCGCCAGCGAGGGGGCGCGCCGGATCCCCAGGGCACGGTCCACGCCATTGGGCAGGAAGGGGTCGAAAAACACCACGTCGAAGCCCAGCGCCTTGGCCCGCAGCGCCGCCGCGGTGCCGATCCGCCCCAGCCCCAGCACGGCGAAGCGCTGGACGGAGAAGCGGCGGATCAGCGGCGTGTTGATCACCCCCCAGGGCGCCGGCGGGTTCGCCCGTTGGGTCTCATGGTGCAGGAACAGCCCGCGCCGCAGCCCTACGGCCAGGGCAATGGCGTGGTCCGCCACCTCCTCGGTGCCGTAGTCGGGGATATTGGCGACGGTGATGCCGCGGCGGGCGCATTCCGCCCGGTCCACCCGGTCATAGCCCACGCCCATGCGGACGACGACGCGCAGCCTGGGGAAGCGCGCCAGTTGCGCCGCGGGCACGGCCATGCGCAGCGTCATCAGCGCATCGGCCTGTTCGCAGAGGGCATCGGGCAATTCGTCCAGCGCGGCCACGGCCTGGCCGCGCAGCATACGGGCGGCGCCGCCCAGCACCGGCTCCTCCACGCTGTTGTCGGGGTAGAGGCCTTCCGGCTCCAGAATCGTCAGCACCGCTAAGTCTCTCCTATGTCACGCGTTCGAATCGCATGCCCCAGGCGCGGGCACCGCTGGCCACGAGGGTGGTGACCTCGCCGTCCGCGTCGCGCTCCAGCCGCACATCCCACCAGGGGTCATAAAGCGTGCCCGGCATGTGGAAGCGGGCCAGGTCGGGCGTCAGTGCCTCGATCCGGAAGGGGCCGGCCTTCGCCAGCGGGCCCTCGACCCGCCAGGTGCCGTCGCCGGACAGGCGCCAGGTGGCATCGGTGTCCCGGCAGTGGAAATCCCCCGCGAGCACCAGGCCGGCGCCGGGTTCGACGCGGGTCAGCTTGCTGCTGTGGCCGGCATCGGTGTGCAGCACGAGCCCATCCTCGCGGGGCTCCAGCGCGAAGCGGAAGCCGCCGCGAAGGGCATGCAGCCGCCCATCGGGCCGCGGCCCCAGCGGGAAGGCCACGCCATGCTGGCGGGCCATCGGCCGCCCGGCCTCGTCCAGGAAGAGGTCGAGCGACACGTCGTCGGCGGTGATCCAGCTGCCGGTCATGTCGGGCGGCGGCGGCAGGGCGGCCACCTTGTGCAGCATCGCATCGCCCTCCAGCGCCGCCTCCAGCACCGCCATGCCCATGGCGGTCGCATCCAGCCCGCCATGGTTGGTGATGAAGATCACGGTCAGCCGGCGCGCCGGCACGCGCAGGAAGCTGGTTTTGTAACCTGGCCAGAGCCCGCCATGGGAGACCAGTTTCAGCCCGCGCCAATCATCCACCTCGAAGCCGCGGGCATAGGTGTTGGTGGTGCCGTTGGTGAAGGGGGCGAGTTCCTGCAGCTGGGCTTCCAGCACGCCGCCGCCGAGCAGGTTGAGGCTCAGCGCCCGGGCCCAGAGCGCAAGGTCCTCGACCCCCGAGACCATGCCGCCCTCGCCACCCAGCGGGAACCCGTGCCCGGCGCGGACAAAGCCCTCGCCGCGTGGCAGGTAGCCGGTGGCGAGGCCATCGACGGGCGCCATGATATCGGGTGTGTGGCAAGTGCGTGTCATGCCGAGCGGGCCGAAGATCCGGTCCTCCAGAAAGTCGGCCAGCGGCATGCGCGATGCCGCCTCGACCACCTTCCCCAGCAGCCAGAAATTGGTGTTGGAATACAGAAAGCGGCTGCCGGCGGGGAAATTGGTTCCCTGGCTGCGGCCGATGGCGGCGGCGATGTCGTCCGGCTTCAGGGGATATGCGAGGTCCACGCCGCCGGCCCGCAGCAGCTCCAGCATGTCGCGCAGGCCCGCGGTGTTGCGCATGAGCTGATCGAGGGTGATCTCGCTGGCCCAGTCGGGCAGGCCGGGGAGATGCCGGCCCACGGGGTCGCTGATGGAGAGCATGCCTTCCGCCGCCAGCATCAGAATCGCGGTGCAGGTGAACTGCTTGGAGACCGAGGCGATGCGGAAGCTGGTCTGCGGCGTGATCGGCTGGTTCAGCTCGATGCTGGCGAGGCCGCTTTGGCGGCGCAGCAGCAACTCGCCGTCACGGGCGACACCCACCGCGGCCCCCGGGCCCTCAACCAATGGGATGAGCAGCAGGCCCACGCGGCGTTCCAGCCGCAATACATCCAAGTCCCGCATGTCGTATCTCCCGTTGCCGCGATTGAAGCACGGCGCGGGCTTGTGATGCTATGGTAAGGGTCGCGTAAGGCCGGCCGGCTCAGGCGATGATGTCGGGCACGAGCTTGCGCTCGATCCAGGTGATCTCGTCGCGCAGTTTCAGCTTGCGCTTCTTCAGCCGCTGCAATTGCAGCTGGTCCACGATCGTATCGCCCATCCGGAAAATCACCGTGTCGAGATCGCGATGTTCACTGCGCAGCTCATGCAGCCGGCGCAGCAGGTTCTCATGGTCTTCCAACTTGCATCCCCGATGCGGCCGCTCGGAATTGACCGCCGGCTGCCCGTTACAACGAAAATCCCGGAAAGGCGAGGGATAACAGGCTCAGGCGGCCTCGCTCTTGGCGAGTTCCTGCTGGGCCAGCTTCTCCTCCACCAGCCGCACCAGATGCTCGACCATCTCATCGGTCGAGGTGGTGTGGCTCTGCTTGCCGGCGGCATAGACCATGTGGCGGCCGGCGCCGCCACCGGTGAGGCCGATATCGGTCATCAGCGCCTCGCCCGGGCCATTGACCACGCAGCCGATGATGCTGAGCGTGAGCGGCGCGGTGATGTGGGCCAGTCGGTCCTCCAACTTCTGCACCGTACGGATCACATCAAAACCCTGGCGCGCGCAGGAGGGGCAGGAGATGACCTTCACGCCGCGGTTGCGCAGGTTCAGCGACTTCAGCAACTCCCACGCCACCTTCACCTCCTCCTCCGGCTCGGCCGATAGGGAGACGCGGATGGTGTCGCCAATGCCGGCCCACAGGAGGTTGCCCAGGCCGATCGCGCTTTTCACCGTGCCGGTGCGCAGGCCGCCGGCCTCCGTGATGCCGATATGCAGGGGGTGATCGCACTGATCGGCCAATTGCTGATAGGCCGCGACCGCCAGAAAGACGTCGGAGGCCTTCACGCTGATCTTGAACTCATGAAAGTCGTTCTGCAGCAGGTGATCGGCATGCCAGAGCGCGCTTTCCACCAGAGCGTCAGGGTTGGGTTCGCCGTATTTCTCCAGCAGGTGCTTCTCCAGCGAGCCGGCATTCACCCCGATGCGGATGGAGCAGCCATGGTCGCGCGCCGCCTGGATGACTTCCTTCACCCGCTCGGCCGAGCCGATATTGCCGGGATTGATGCGCAGGCAGGCGGCACCGGCCTTCGCGGCCTCGATGGCACGCTTGTAGTGGAAATGGATGTCGGCGACGATCGGGACATTCACCTCGCGCACGATCTCGGCCAGCGCCGCGGTGCTTTCCTCATCCGGGCAACTCACCCGCACAATGTCCACGCCGGCGAGTTCGGAGAGGCGGATCTGCGCGATGGTCGCCGCCGCATCCGAGGTCAGCGTATTGGTCATGGTCTGCACCGAGATCGGCGCATCGCCGCCCACGGGCACTTTGCCCACGAAGATCTGGCGCGATTTGCGGCGCTCGATGTGCTGATAGGGCCGGTAGCTGGTCATCACGACGCTCCTGAAGTCCATGCGGGTCAGATGGTGGCGCGAAGCATATCCGGCCAGGGCGGGGGCGGCATAGGGGTCGTAAGCGCGACCCTGTCCCGCCTCACCGCGGTGGTGTTGGCGCGGCCGGGGCGGGTGTTGCGCCCTGCGTCGGTTGGCTGGCCGGGCGCGGTGCCGCCGGGGTTGTTCCAGACACCGGCGCGGCGGCCGGATTGGCCGGGGTTGCGGGCGTCGTGGCGGCCGGACGTGGCGGTGCACCGGCATTGGGCTGGGCTGCCGGAGCCGGGCCACCGGCCGGCGCCTGGGTCCCCGCCGGCCGCGGCGGCGTCCCCGTCACCGGCGCGTTCGCCGGACGGGTTGCCTGGGTGTGGCGCTGCATCACGGCGTCGAGTTGGATGATCTGCCGGCCCGGTGTGGTGTTGACGAAGCCTGTCGTCGCCTGGCCGTCGATCAGCATGTCCACCGCGGGCGCGATGGCGACATTGGCGGCCAGGCCCGGCTGGTTGGGGGGCGTGAATGTCTCACCGGCGCGGAACACCCGGGTGACCACCGGCGCCTGGTTGCCCACCCGCACCTGCATCCAGCTCTCCGCCTTGAAGCGGAAGGTGATGCGGCTGACGTCGGTGGGCGAGAGCACCACCGGCGGCGGCGGCGGTGGCGGCACCACGACAGGCACCTGCACCGGCGTGGGCAGGGTGACGGTGGAACCCGGCAAGGCGCTGCCCCCGCCGGAGAGGCCGGGCACCGCCAGCGGCGGCGGCTCGGCGGATGTGCCCTCCCGCGCGGCGCGTTCGAGGCGCGGCGGCACGGCGGGGATGGCATCGACCGTGCGGTTCGGCGGGCTCGTCCAGCTTGACCAGCCAATATAGGCGACAACGGCCAGCACGGCTCCAACCAACACGATGATGCCGGTGGGCACCCCGCGCTCGGGCACCGGCTCGGGGAAGATCAGGTCCTGGCGCTTCTGCACCGCCTGGCCGGCGCTTTCGCGGAACCGGCGCACCATCTCATCGGCGTCAAGCCCCAAGGCATTGGCGTAATTGCGCACGAAGCCCCAGGCGTAGGCCGGGCTGGGCAGGTCGCGCATGCGGCCTTCCTCGAGCGCGATGAGGTAGACGCGGCGGATGCGCAGCGCGGCACTCATATCCTCGATCGAGAGGCCGGATGCTTCGCGCGCGTCGCGCAGCTCCTCTCCCACGCGTGCGGCGTCCCCGCTGGGCGCAGCCTCGGCTCGGGAGAAGCGTTTCATGGTGAATGACACGGCGGTATCTAGCCTATGCCGCGCTGCGGAAGAAAGGGGGGCATGGCGTTAAGATGCGCGCGCGGTCAGCGCGGCCTCAGCCTGGGCCAGAATTTCGGCGATGATCTCGGCCACCGGCTGCCCACGCGTCACCATGCCGACGGACTGGCCGGCCATCAGGCTGCCATTGACCACATCGCCATCCATCACCGCGCGGCGCAGCGCGCCGGCCCAGAAATGCTCGATGTCCAGCTGCGCGGCCTCTTTCGTGAGTTCACCGGACTGGAAGCGCGCCAGGGTCTCGGCCTGGTGGCGGATGAAGCGCTGGCTGCCCTCGTTCTTCAGGGCGCGAACTGGGATGACCGGGAAATTCTCGTCGAGCTGCACGGTGGGCACCGCGTCGCGCGCCGAGGCGCGAAAGAAGGCCTTCTTGAAGTTCTCGTGCGCGATGCTCTCGGTGGCGCAGGCAAAGCGGGTGCCCATCTGCACGCCGGCCGCGCCCATCTCCAGATAGGCCAGTACCGCCTCGCCCCGGCCGATGCCGCCGGCGACGAAGACAGGGATTTCGCGGATGGCCGGCAGAATCTCCTGCGCCAACACGTTCAGCGAGACGGGGCCGATATGCCCGCCCGCTTCGCTGCCCTCGATCACCAGCGCGTCGACATCCATCCGCACCAGCTTCTTGGCCAGCGCCACGGCCGGAGCGAAGCAGATCACCTTCATGCCCCCCGCCTTGGCGGCGGCAATGGCCTCGCGCGGGGGAATCCCGCCGGCGAAGACCAGCACCGGCACCTTATGGCCGATGCAGACATCAACCAGCTCCATCAGCCGGGGATGCATCGTGATGAGGTTCACCCCGAAGGGGGCATGGGCCAGCGCCTTGGTGGCGGTGATTTCCTCATCCAGCCGAGGCGGCTCCATCGCGCCACAGGCGATGACGCCGAAGGCGCCGGCATTGGACAGGGCCGCGACCAGGTTGCGCTCGGAAATCCAGCTCATCGCACCACCCAGGATGCCGTAGCGGGCGCCCAGGACCGCGGCGCCACGGGCCATCAGGGCATCGAGATGGCTCACTGGCCCTCACCCTGGGCCGGCGGCTCCTCGCCATCGAGGCCGAAGCAGGTGTGCAGCGCGCGCACCGCCAGTTCCTTGTATTCGGCGGCGACCAGGACGCTCACCTTGATCTCGCTGGTCGAGATGACCTGAATGTTGATGTTTCGCTCGGACAGCGCCTTGAACATCCGCGCCGCCACGCCGGCATGGCTGCGCATGCCGATGCCGACGACGGAAATCTTCGCCACAGCCGTGTCGGTCAGCACCTCCTGGTAGCCGAGTGACACGCGGATATCCTCCAGCGCCACCTTGGTCTGCGCCAGGTCGCCCCGGCCGACCGTGAAGGTCATGTCGGTGGTGCCGTCCGCGCCGAGGTTCTGCACGATCATGTCGACATTCACATGCGCTTCCGCGAGGCGGCCGAAGAGGATGGCGGCCACGCCCGGCCGGTCGGCCACGCGCCGCAGCGTCACCTTCGCGTCATCCACCGAATAGGCCACGCCCGATACGACCAGCTTTTCCACGATCTCGTCCTCTCCCACGACCAGCGAACCGGGCTTGTCCGCGAAACTGCTCAATACCTGAATGCGCACGCCATGCTTCATGGCCATTTCGACGCTGCGGGTCTGCAACACCTTGGCGCCGACCGAGGCGAGTTCCAGCATTTCCTCAAAGGAAATTTTTTCCAGCTTCCTGGCCCGCGGAACCACGCGCGGGTCGGTGGTGTAGATGCCATCCACGTCGGTGTAGATGTCGCAGCGATCGGCCTTGATGGCGGCGGCGATGGCCACCGCCGAGAGGTCGCTGCCGCCACGGCCGAGCGTGGTGACGCGGCCATCGGCGCTCACCCCCTGGAAGCCGGCGATGATCGGCGTCTCGCCCTTAGCCATGGCGGCCAGCAGCTTCTTGCCGTCGATCTGGTCGACCCGTGCCTTGCCATGCGCGTCATCGCTGAGAATGGGGATCTGCCAGCCCTGCCAGGACCGCGCGGGCGTGCCCAGCGTCTGCAGCGCAATAGCCAAGAGGCCGATCGTCACCTGCTCGCCGGTGGCCACGACCACATCGTATTCGGCGGTGTCATGCAGCGGGTTGAGGTCGTTGCACAGCTTCACCAGATGATTGGTGGTGCCGGACATGGCGGAGACCACCACGGCGACCTCGTTGCCGGCATCGCGCTCTTTTTTCACCAGCCGCGCCACATTGCGAATGCGGTCGAGGTCTGCGACGGATGTTCCGCCGAATTTCATCACGATCTTTGGCATGATCTCAGGAGTGGTCCAGGGTGGGCCGCTCCCTTAAAGGCAGCACAGGACGCATGCAAGGCACGGTCATCCCTTCGGAAATCGCCAAATTCGACGGCCTGGCCGCGGAGTGGTGGGACCCGCGTGGCCCGATGGGGCCGCTGCATGCCATGAATCCCGCCCGCACCGGCTGGATTCTGGAGCGGATGGAGGGCAGTTCCGTGCTCGATATCGGCTGTGGTGCGGGTCTGGCGAGTGAGGCTTTCGCACGCGCCGGCAAGCGGGTGGTGGGGCTGGATCGCGCGCCCGCGGCTCTGGCCGCCGCCCGCGCCCATGCCGCCGCGGGCGGGATCTCCATCGATTACCGCGAGGGCGGCGTGGAGCAGGTGGCCGATCTGCCGGCCTTTGACGCCGTGGTGGCGCTGGAGGTGGTGGAACATGTCGGAGATGTGCAGGAGTTTCTTGGCGATGCGCTCTCGGTCCTGCGGCCGGGTGGCCGGCTGTTCCTGTCGACGCTGAATCGCACGGCGCAAAGCCTGCTGGTGGCGAAACTCGGCGCCGAATACGTGGCCCGGCTGCTACCGGTGGGCACGCATGACTGGAAGCGGTTCCTCAAACCGGCGGAACTGGCCGCGCATGCCCGCGCGGTGGGGGCGCTGGTGACCGATATCGCGGGGATGGCGCCGATGGCGGGCATTGGCGACTGGACGATCAGCCGCGATGTTGGACAAAATTATATCGCCATGGCGATCAAGGGATAGAACCACCCCACCGCCAGCGAAGGCGTTGAAATGGCTCCAGCCTTTGTGTTCACATCTTGTCCAGGTTGCCTTGCCAAGCCGCAAGGCTTGAAAACGCTTTAGGCATCGATCGGAAACACCGGCCGCGGCAGCCGCTTCCAGGCGAAGCGCCCGAGCACAGGGCTGGTCAGCCCCGGCGCATCCACTTCGAAAATCCGCTCATCGGGGGCGAATTTCCGGAACCCCGCGCGAAAATGGCCGCGGCTCTTCAGCACCACCACGCGGGCGGCTGAGATGTCGATGCCATGCATCTCCAGCGTGCGTGGCTCATGGCATTGCCGGCGCAGGCTGATCACCACGACCTCCATGCCGCTGCCCTCCAGCGTCAGCCGCGCCGCGGCACCGAGGTTGAATTGCCGCCCGGCCATATTGCCGCGCCGGCCAACCCCCTTGCCGTCGCTCAGCATCGTCACCCGCGCGCGGGCGGAAAACGGCAGGCTGAATTCGCTCGGCTCGCGGTTGAAGCGGGCCTCGAAGACCGCGCCCTCGCCCAGCGCATGCGCCTCGGCGGCCAAAGCTGGGTCGACGAAAAGGCCGAGCACCACCCCTGGCACCCGCGCCTCATGCAGCGCCTGGAGGATCCAGGCGGTGTTGCCGCGGCCGCCGCCGCCGGGGTTGTCGGCCACATCGGCCAAGATGATGGTCTCGCCAGCCTCCCGCGCCCGCGCCACCGAATCCTCCAGGCTGGTCAGGTGGGCGACAAAGCGGTGGCGCTCATGCCAGGCGCGGGCGGCCAGGGTTTCCACTGCCGCATCGGCCGCCACCTGGCTCCGCGCGGTGGCGGTCACCGTCATCCCGCATTTCGGCAGGTCGCTGAAGACAAAGCCGCCCATCACGCTGGCATTGAGTACCTCGCCCCCCATCATCGCCTCGGCATCGGCGATGAGGTCGGCGTAAGGGCCCTGGGCGGTCAGCAGCGAGACCGAGGGCGGCGTGATGGCCAGCCGTCGGAACGCCTTGAACACGCGCGTTCCGCCCAACAGCAACCGCAGCATATCCGCCGCTTCCGCCGCCCGCTCGGCCATGTCGACATGGGGGTTGGTGCGATAGGCGATCAGGCTGTCACAAGCCGCGACCAGCCGCTCGCTGACGTTGCAGTGCAGGTCGTGGGTGACCACGATGGGCACGCGCGGCCCCACCACGGCGCGGATCATCGCCAGGAAGGTGCCGTCGCTGTCCTCATCGCCGGTGGCACTGCTGGCGCCATGGCTCGCGACATAGACAGCGTCGAGCGGCATGGCGGCCAGCAGGCCCACCCGCGCGGCATCGAGCATGCGCAGGAACAGCGCCTGCTCGATCGGTCCGCCGGGCGGCGCGGCCCAGATCGCGACGGGGCAGGGCGTCCAGCCGCCGGTCGCGTCCATGCGGGTGTAGAAGCCCCTCATCTCGGCCGGCATATGCGAGGTCTCGGCCCGCGCGAGCCTGGTGATGGCCTCGCCCTCCGCCCAGCATTGGGCGGTAAAATCGGCCTCCACGGTGGGTGGCGCGAAGGCATTGGCCTCCAGATGCAGACCCACGATCCCGACCCTTGGCACCATCCCTCAACCCCCAATTGCGAAGCCAGCATTCACGACTAAACTGCGCCCCAAGAACACCGGGAACGCCGACGCTGGACCAGCCCATTACAGTGCCGAATTGCCAGGCCGAAAGCGAGTGCGCATGACCGGCGCATTGACCGATGCGCTGACTGCGCTGGCCGCCGGCGGGCCGGGGCCGCGGCTGCCGGTGCATATCGCGGCCCCCGACATCCGGCGCTGGATGGACGGCAATGCCGCGCGCGGCGCATGGACCTTCGCAGCCGAGGCGCCAGGCCCACATGTCTGCGTCGTCGCCCTGACCCATGGCAATGAGATCGCCGGCGCCGTCGTGCTCGATCGCTGGCTGCGGCAGCAGTTGCGCCCGGTGGCCGGCCGGCTGTCGCTGGTCTTCGCCAATCTCGACGCCTATGCCCGTTTTGACGCGCACGACCCCACCGCCAGCCGCTTCCTGGAGCAGGACCTGAACCGCGTCTGGGATCGCGACATGCTGGACGGGCCCGGCCGCTCCTCCGAACTGCGCCGGGCTCGGGCGCTGCGGCCATTGCTGGACAGCGCCGATGTGGTGCTCGATCTGCATTCCATGCTCTGGCCGGCCGACCCGCTGCTGCTGGTCGGCGCGGAGGCTTCGGAGGCGCTGGCGCTCTCCCTGGGCAGCCCGCCGCTGGTGGTGTCCGACCCGGGGCATGAGGCCGGGCGCCGCCTGATCGATTACGCCGCCGAGGCCGGGCAGCGCGGCGTGCTGCTGGAGGCCGGCAACCACTGGGAGCGCGAGACGGTCGCGCTGATGGAGCGCGTGGCGCGTCGCCTGCTCGGCCTTTGCGGCGTCCTGCCTGTCATGCCGGCGCCCCCGGGCCCGCCGCCGCGGCTGGCGCGGGTGACGCGGGCCGTGACGGCGCGCGGCGTCGATTTCGCCTTCACCACGCCGTTTCGCGGTGGCGATGTCATTCCGCTCGCGGGGACGCTAATCGCGAGCGATGGTGGCACGGAAATCCGGACCCCGCATGATGATTGTCTGCTGGTGATGCCGAGCCTGCGCACGGCCCCGGGCCTCACGGCGGTGCGCTTCGCCCGGTTCGTGGCGTAGCGCCGGCTATTCAGTCTACTCCGCGGCGGCCCGCAGCAGGGCGCCGCGCTTCTCCTCCGCCCAGGCCGTGCAGGCCTTGCGGAACTCGATGAAGATGTCCTTCGAGAGCGAATCGCGCTCCCAGTCATATTCCGGGTGCCATTGCACGCCATGGGCGAAGCTCTTGGCACCTTCGACGCGCACCGCCTCGACCGTGCCATCGGGCGCCCAGGCTTCCGCCACAAGGCGCGGCGCGAGCTGCTGGACGCCCTGGTTGTGGAGCGAATTCACCGGGATGCGGTCGCGGTTGCCGGCAAGGCGCGCGAGCAGTGTGCCGGGCAGCAGCGAGACGTCATGCGCCTTGGCGGTGCGCGACAGCGGGATGTGCTGGTCGGAAGGCGTCGAATGGTCGATGCGGCCGGGCAGGTCCTGGATGCGCTGGTCCAGGCTGCCGCCGAGCGCCACGTTCAGCTCCTGCATGCCGCGGCAGATCGCGAGGATCGGCACGCCATGCTCGATCGCGGCGCGGATCAGCGGCAGGGTCGTGGCGTCGCGCTGATGATCCTCGGGCGTGCCCTCGGCATGGGCTGGCCCGCCATAATATTCTGGCCAGACATTGGAACGGCTGCCGGTGAAGATCAGCCCATCCACCCGGGCCAGGATTTCGGCCACGCAATCGGGCCCCGAGCAGGGCAGCAGGACGGGCAACCCGCCCACCGGCCCCAGCACGACCTTCACGTAACTGTCCGAAGCCGCGTGGTTCGGCGTGTTGAACACGCCAAAGCCCTTCACGCAGCAGGAAATGCCAATCAGCGGCCGCATCATCGAATCCTGGCACCGAAAAATTGCAACGGCGTGAAGATCACAGCCCCTCGTGGCGCTTTCAAGGCAGTAAATTCACTCGGCTGTTGCGTTCGCAGCGCGGGCCTGCTCGGTCCAGCGGCGAATCTCGGCCGCCACGAATGCCTGATAGGCAGGCCGGGTTATTCGCCCGGGCAGCGCGACCAGGGCGTTCAGCCGTTCCACCACCTCGGGCGCTTCCAGCATGATCATCGCTTCGGCATGCAGCCGGTCGGCGATCGCGTCGGGCAGCCCGGCCGGCCCCGAGAGGCCGAACCAGGTGGGCGCCGTCATCGCCGGAAAGCCGAGTTCGGCGAAGGTGGGAATGGCCGGCGCGACCGGCATCCGCGCCGCGGAGGTGATGGCGAGCTGCCGCAGGCGCGGATTGTGCATGGTTTCGGCCAGGGTGGTGATGGCCGAATCCACCTGCCCTGCCACCAGGTCGGTCAGCGCGGGGTTGGAGCCGCGATAGGGCACATGGGTGAGCGACACGCCGGCCAGCCGCCCCAGTGTCGCCCCCAGCACATGGCTCGACGAGCCATTGCCCGGGCTTGCGATGGTCACGCCCCCCGCCCGGCGCGCGGCGGCGAGGTAGTCGGCCAGGGTCATCCATGGCCCCGCCACATTCACCGCCAGCACCGAGGGCGTGTCGGCCAGCAGCGCGATATGGGTGAAGTCCGTGGCCGGGCTGTACGGCAAAGAACGATACACCCCAGCCGCCACGCCATTGCTGGCGATGTTGGAGAGCAGCAGGGTAAATCCGTCGGGCGTCGCCTTCGCCACCAAGTCGGTGCCAAGCGTGCCGCCGGCGCCGGGGCGGTTCTCCACCACAACGCTCACCCCCATGCCCAGCGCAGGCCCCAGCCGCTGCGCCGCGATGCGGGCGACGATGTCGGTGGCGCCCCCTGGCGGGAAGGGCACGATGATGCGGATGGGCCTGCCCTGCGGCCAGGGAGGGGCCTGTGCCAGGGCCGGGGTGGCCAGCAGGCCCAGGGCGTGACGGCGTTGTATCATCATGGCCTCAATCCCTTGCCGCCGCGGCGCGCAGCCCCTCGATCATGCTCGAGCGGAGGAGATGCGCGCGCATTCGCGTGGGATCGGCGCAGACCGCCTGCAGCTCCGCCAGCGCCGCGCGCCGGGCCACGGGGTCACGCTCGCGCATCCGGGCCCGGTTGCGGTCGGCCTGGGCGATGATGTCGTGTTCGGCCACCGGGCGGCGGCGGCGTTCGTAGCGGTCGAGCAGGGTCTCGTCCGCGCCGTTCAGCACCGCGAGCAGATGGGCCGCTAGCTCGAATGCGTCATGGATACCGCCATTCATCCCCATACCGCCGGCGGGTGAATTGAGATGCGCCGCATCCCCGGCCAGCAGCAGCCGCCCCGCGCGATATCGCGCCGCCAGCCGCTTATGCACGCGATAGGGCCGAACCTCGCCCACCACCGCATCTGCGGCTCCGGGGTGGATGGCGGCCAGTTTTTTCCGCAACGCCGGCGGCTGCATCGCATCTTCCGCCGTCTCGCCCGGCGCGGGGTAGAGGCTGAGACGCCAGCGCCCCGGCACCCGCAACAGCGAAAAAGTGCCGTCAAAGGCCGGGCTCTGGGTCCAGATGTAGTTCACGTTGGAGAGGTCGGGCAGCAGGTCCTCGAGCGGGAAGTCGGTGGTACCGAGCAGCGTGGTCTCGGGATAGACATCGCCCTCGAAGCCGATATCGGCAGCGCGGCGCACCACGCTGCGCGCGCCGTCGCAGCCCACCACGAAGCGGGCCCACAGCGGCGCCATGGCGGGGCCGGTGAGCGTCACGCCATCCCCATCCTGCGCCACCTCCGTCACCTCCACGCCGAAGCGGGTACCGGCGCCGGGCTGGGCGGTGAGCAGCAATTGGCAGAGCTTCTGCTGCTCGGCCTGCAGGCGATAGGGATGCGCCGTCTCGCCCGCCAGAACGCCGAGATCGAACAGCGCATGCTCGCCGGTCTCGTGCCAGCGGATCTGCCAGGTCGGCGTCTTCAGGCCCTGGGCGATCAGCGGTTCCGCCAGGCCCAGCCCGTCCAGCATATCGAGCGTGGGCGGGTGGAAGGTGGAGGCGCGCAGTTCCGGGGGCAGGGCCTCCTGCGCCTCCAGCAGCTTGCAATCCACGCCCGCGCGGCGCAGCAGCAGGGCCAGAACCAGGCCCACTGGCCCGGCACCCACGATCGCGACGCTGCATTTCGTTATGGCCATGGCATCGGAATGCCCCTCCCACGGCGCGGAGACAAGTGTAGGTTGTGGCCATGACGCGACCACCCTACGCCCCCCGCGGCCTGCTCGGCGTCTTGACGCCGCAGGGCAACACCACCGTGGAGCCGGAGTTTTCGCTCCTCCTGCCGCCGGGCATGGCGATGCTCAATGCCCGCATGACCAGCGACAAGCCCACCATGATCGGCCGGCTGCTGGATTATCTCGATGCTCTGGATACCCACACCACGCAATTCGGCCCGGCTCCGGTCGAGGCCATCGCCTTCGCCTGCACCGGCGCCAGCTACTTCGCGATGCCCGAGGCCGAGGACACCGCCATTGCGCTGATCGAGGCAGCGACGGGCCGGCCCTTCATCACCACCGCCACCGCCGTGCGCGACGCGCTGCGCGAATTGCGCGCGGTGCGCATCGGCCTCGTCAGCCCCTATCCCGACGACCTGACCCGCGCCTCCATTGCTTATTGGGAGGCGCGCGGCTTCGTGGTGGCCGCGGTCTCCGGCTCCGAACTCAAGGACGGCGCCTTCCACCCGATCTATGCGATGGACGAGGCGGGTGCCAACGCTGCGCTCGCGGCGCTGGACCCGAAGGGACTCGACGCCATCGTGATGCTGGGCACCGGCATGGTCACGCTGGGGCCGATCCGCGCCCGACCCTATCATGGCGGCGTGCCCGTTCTCTCCTGCATGCTGGCACTGGGCTGGCGCACCGTCTGCGCGGTGGATGGGCCGCAGCCCATCCAGCCCTGGATCGAGGCGCAGGGCTGGGGCGAGAGGCTGGACAGATGGCGTTCGGGCGTGCAGAGCGCGGCACCGTAACAGGAGACGCGTCTTGGCCCAGCCCGCATACCCCGCCGCCATCAATGGCCTCACCCTCGCGCAGTCCGAGATCATCGCCGATGCCGCGCTGGCGAAGGGGAAGGCCATGGGCTTCCTGCCACTGACCGTGGTGGTGCTGGATGCCGGCGGACAGATGAAGGTGGTCAAGCGCGAGGATGGCTGCTCGATCGCCCGGCAGGACATCGCCCATGGCAAGGCCTATGGCGCGCTGGCAATGGGTTTTGGTACGCGCGAACTGGCGCGGCGTGCGACGGCTGCGCCTGGCTTTACCAATGCGCTGAGCGACCTGACGGGCGGCCGCGCCGTGCCGGTGCCGGGTGGCGTGCTGGTGCGCGATGCGAATAATGTGCTGCTGGGCGCGGTGGGGATCAGCGGCGACAATTCGGTCAATGACGAGGTCTGCTGCATCGCGGGGATCGAGGCGGCTGGGCTGGCGCCGGATACGGGCGATCCGGCCTGAGGTCACTCCGCCGCGATATCCAACGGCTGCGGCCCCGCCATAAGCGAGGCCGCGGCGATAGGCCGGCCGCGCAGGCTCGCCGCGGCTTCGGTCAACTCGATGAGGTCCAGCGCAACGGGGCCGGCGAGCAGGCTGCGGACATGCACGGCGAAGAGGCCTGGGTCCTGACCGCAGGCCGCGGCCAGCGCCTCGATCTGCGCCGTATCCATCGCCCGCAGGTGCAGCACGCTTCTGACCCCCAGCCCACGCAACACGGCCAGGTCCCGGGCATCGTAGGCCACCGCCAGGATCGCCCGCCCCGCCAGTTCCAGCACGTCGAGCAGCGAGAAGGTGGTCCGCACCCAGATCACCAGCGGATTGGTCGCGGCCAGGCGCTGGCAGTCCAGGATGTCGATCTCGGCCAGCTTGGCCGCCTGGTCCTGGCCCAGCCCGGGCACCAGGCTGAGCGGCTTGGCCTCGGGCAGGGTTTCCTTCGGCGGCGCCGGCTGCTCGGGCGAGGTGAATAGCGCGAAGACCGGGATCCGGCCGATCGCCTGGCCGCAGGCCTGCACCAGGCTCGCCAGCCAGATATCGGGCCGGATGCCGGACAGCACGGCCAGCAGCACACAAAAGGCCAGGACGACGCCCTCGGCGACCAGCGGTGCGCCCTCGGCTGTGCGCGAGAGGGCGTGGACGACGTGCCGACCAAGGATGGCCACCAGCGGCGCTGTGGCGATTTTGGTGATGGAAAAGATCACCTGCATCGAGGTGAACTGGTCAGTGTTGAAGCGTATGGTGATGTCGAAGAGCAGCCGAACATAGGCCGCGATCACCGCGATGGCCGCCACCGCCATGGTCGTGATCTGGTACTCTTCCAGCTTTGGCTGCGGCGCATCGATGCCGCTGAGGAAGACCCCGCCGAGCATGAAGCTCTTCGTCTTCCAGATCCCGCCGAGATGCTCCATGAACAGAATCGGCACGAAGAGCACGAAGAGCAGCACCGAGAGGAAGACCAGCGAATTGCGGAAGGCACGGCGCGAACTCGCATTCTCGTCGCGGCCGAGGTCGGGGATCCGCCGTTCGAAATACTTGTCTGCATTGCGCCATGCCTGGGTTTCCATGATCGCCGGCGCCAGCGAGGCCAGACCCTGCCGGCTGCGCGAGGCATTGGCCACCTGGATCAGGGCGCAGACGAAGGGCCCGGTGACGATCAGCGCGAGCAGCAGGAATTTGCCGAATGGCGCGGCCATGGCCTGAAGCGTGTCCATCACATGCCCCCTTTATTCCGCCGCGCGCGATGCGGCGGCCCTTCCCTATGCGACGGAATTTGACAGGCCGCCCCCCTGGGTGTCACGCGGCATTCTTTGACGCCTGCGGCGTTTTGCATAATAGTGATACGCTTCCGCCCCGATGGAGCAATTCCGCCCCCTCGCGCGGAATGCCCACGGGAGAAATTCCAGCGTGATCCCCGCCCTGATGCCGACCTACAACCGTGCCGACCTCGCCTTTGAGCGTGGCGAAGGCGCCTGGCTGTGGACGACTGATGGACGACGATTCCTGGATTTCGGCGCGGGCATCGCCACCTCGTCGATCGGCCACGGGCACCCGCATCTCGCCCGCGCCATCGCCGAACAGGCGGCGAAGGTCATGCATGTCAGCAACCTCTACCGGGTGCCGCAGGCCGAGCAGCTGGCGGCGCGGCATGTGGCCGCTTCGTTTGCCGACAGTGTGTTCTTCTGCAATTCCGGCGCCGAGGCGAATGAGGGGATGGTCAAGGCCGTCCGCAAATACCATGCCGAGAACGGCAGCCCCGACCGCTACGGCATGATCTGCTTCGAGGGCGCCTTCCATGGCCGAACCCTCGGCATGCTCTCCGCCACCGGCAATGAGAAATACCTCGCCGGCTTCGGCCCGCCGGTGCAGGGCTTCGTCCATGTGCCATTTGGCAACATGAATGCGGTGCGCGATGCCATAAACCCCGGGATCGGCGGCATCATGATCGAGCCGGTGCAGGGCGAGGGTGGCGTGCGCCCGGCCGATCTGCGTTTCCTGCGCGACCTGCGCGCTGTGTGTGACGAGTTCGGGCTGCTGCTCGCCTTGGATGAAGTCCAGACCGGCATGGGCCGCAGCGGAAAGCTATGGGCGCATCAATGGGCGGGCATCGAGCCCGATGTGATGAGTGCCGCCAAGGGTATCGGCGGCGGCTTCCCGCTCGGTGCCGTCATGGCCAAGGAAAAGGTCGCCAAGCACCTCAAGCCCGGCACCCATGGCACCACCTATGGCGGCGGGCCGTTGGCCTGCGCGGCCGGCAACGCGGTGCTGGACGTGATCCTGGCCGAGGGATTTTTGGACCAGGTCGATGGCATTGCCCGAAAGCTCTGGAACGGGTTTCTGGCCCTGCAGACTGCCAACCCTGACATCATCGAGGATGTCCGTGGCGCCGGCTTGCTGCTTGGCCTGAAACTCCGCCCGGAGTTCGTCAATGGCGATGCCCAGTCGGCCGCGGTGGCCGAGGGCCTGCTGACGGTGGCTGCCGGCATGAATGTGCTGCGCGTGGCGCCGCCGCTGATCATCACCGAGGCCGAGGTCGATGCGGCGCTGGAGATGCTGGAGCGGATGTGCCGCCGCTTGCGCCCCTCCAAGGCCCAGGCGGCCGCCAAGTGAGTGCCGCGCTGAAAGCCGCGGCCCCGCCCGGGCCGCGGCACTTCCTCGAGCTGATGGACATCGACCCGCTGTCGCTGCGCCGGATGCTCGAGCTCGGTAATCGTGCCAAGCGTGGCGAGGTGACGGACAAACCGCTCGCCGGCAAGCACATCGCGATGATCTTCGAAAAGCCCTCCACCCGCACTCGGGTGAGCTTTGAGGTCGGCATCCGCCAGCTTGGCGGCGATGTGGTGACGCTGTCGAGCAAGGACACGCAACTCGGCCGGGGCGAATCCCCGGCCGATACGGCGCGGGTGCTCTCGCGCTATGTCGACGCCATTATTCTCCGCACCGACCGTGTGGAAAAAATGCGTGAACTGGCGGAATTCGCCACCGTGCCGGTGATCAATGGACTGACCGATGTCTCCCACCCCTGCCAGCTGATGGCCGATGTGATGACCTTCGAAGAGCATCGCGGCCCCATCGCCGGCCAGGTCGTGGCCTGGACGGGCGATGGCAACAACGTGGCGCAGAGCTTTATTCAAGCTGCCGCACGGTTCGACTTCACCCTGCGCGTGGCCACGCCGCCGGAGCTGGCGCCGCAGGCCGAGCTGATCGCCTGGGCGCGCGGCCAGGGTGCGCGGGTGGAACTGACCAACGACCCCTTCGAGGCGGTGGCCGGCGCGCGCTGCGTGGTGACCGACACCTGGGTGTCGATGAGCGACGACAAGGCCTCGGCCCGGCAACGGCACAATATGCTGGCGGGCTACCAGCTGAATTCGAAGCTGCTGAAGGCCGCCGCGCCGGATGCGATCGTGATGCATTGCCTGCCCGCCCATCGCGGTGAGGAGATCACCGATGAGGTGATGGACGGCCCGCAAAGCGTGGTGTTCGACGAGGCGGAGAATCGGCTGCATGCCCAGAAGGGCGTGCTGCTCTGGGCGCTCGGCCTCGCCTGAGATGTTCACCATCACCGACGGCTCTGGCAACCAGCGCGCCGCCGTGCGCGCCTGGCTCGCGGGGCTCGACGCCGTCGCCCCCGATACCGCCGAGCGTATCATCACGGCCTGGGTGACAACCTGGACCTCCAGCACATACCCCGCGCTGGAGGACATCCCCTTCTCCGCCCACGCCCCCGGCTACCCGCTGACCCGCCACGTCAACGAGGTCACCCTGGCTGGCCAGGCGTTGATGCCGCGCGCCGCGGCCGATTGGGGCGTGGCCATCGACCCCGAGATCATGCTGCCCATCCTTATCCTGCATGATATCGACAAGCCGCTCCTCTCGACCCGCGACACCGAGGGCGTGGGCAAGACATCCCTCGCCAAACGCATGCCACACGGCGTGGTCGGCGCCATGCTGCTGCGCGACCTGGGTTTTTCGCAGCAGGTGATCGAAACCGTCGCCACCCACGCGACCGATGCACCCTTCCATGGCGACACCGCCGAAGCCCACATCCTGCACTACGCCGACCTGTTCGCGGCGGACCACGCCTTGCGCAGCCAGGGGGCTGTGCCGTTCTATCGGCGGTAGGTGGCGCTGTCCCGGAGAGGGGCTTTGCCCCCCCTCCGGACCGTTCATCGCCTTTGGCGCTGAACCCACCAAAGTCCGAAAGGCCTTTGGAAACCATGAGAAAGCCAGGACGGGGGAGGGGGCAGCAAGCGCTTGCCGCCAGCGCAGCAATGCGGCCCCCCTCCCCCATCCTGGCTTGTATCCCGCGGTCCAGGGGCCCGCCGGCCCCTGGTGGGTGGGGGTATCGAGGGAGGGCAAAGGGCCACAGACGCCACCTACCCCCCGGCAGCCCGCAGCCGCCGCGACACGATGTCGGCCACCAGGCCGCCCAGGGATCTATTGAGGGCTTCCAGTTTCACCAGCAGGGCCAGGCGGTCTTGCACGCCATCGAGCTCCTCGTTGGTGAAGAGCAGCCGCAGCAGGCCGGAGGAGCGCACCAGCCCCAAGAGCAATGCGTCGCGCGATTCCGGCAGGTCCTGGCCCAGCACCAGATCGCGCAGGCGCGTGCGGACTTCGGCGGTGGTTTCCTCGCGCCCTTCCGCCTTGGGGTAGCGCGTGCCGAAGAGGCGCAGGAAGCCGCCGCGCGCCTCGCGCAGCAGGCCCTGGGCCACCAGGCTCTGCAGGATCGCGGCACGGCGGGCATCATTGTCGCGCGCCAGCAGCATCAGCGCCGCCCTGCTGTCGGCCGGCGCCTGCAGGGTCAGCACCCGCAGCGCGTCGTCCAGCACGGTGTGTCCGGTGGGCGTGCCGGAGGGCAGCAGCAGCTTTTCGCCATCCGTATCAACCCGGCCCTGCAGCGAGAGTTCCATCAGCACCGCGCCCGCCAGCGCGGTGCCGGCCGCCATGCCCTGGCGGCCCACCACCTCGCCCGTGGCGTCATCGAGGGTGAGGAGGACGATCTCTTCCGGCAGGATCATGCCGCCACCGCGGCCGACCAAGGCGACATGACATCGGTGATGCCCACCATGCCGTCCGGCCCGCGCTGGATCAGGTTGGGGCAGGCGAAGTTCACCGGCATGACGGCGTGGTCCACCTCGGTCACTGCGGCATCTGCGGCGAGGGCCGCCAGCACCTCCGCCCCCAGGCGCCGGTCTGCCGTCACGCCATCGGGGCTGCTGACATCGAGCCTGGGGTGATGCGCGGCGGTCTCCGGGTCCATCCCGAAATCGGCCACGTAGCTCAGCAGCTGGAAGACCGAGGCCATGATTCGCCGCCCGCCCGAGGCGCCGGTGGCGATCTCCGGCACGCCATCCTTCACGGCGATCACCGGGCACATGTTGCACAGTGGCCGCTTGCCCGGCGCAATGGCGTTCTTCGCCTCCGGCCGCGGGTCGAACCACATGATGCCGTTGTTCATCAACACGCCCGAGCCCGGCAGCACCACGCGGCTGCCCATGGAACTCAGCAGCGTGGTGGTCATCGCCACCATCATTCCGTCCTTGTCGGCGACGGTGAGGTGGGTGGTGCAGCTTTCCGCGGCGGCTGGTTCGGCATCGCCCAGGCCGGCCAGGCGGTCGGCATAGGCGGCGCGCATGGCGCGTGCGAGGGCCGCGTACCAGACGGCATCGGGCACGGCGCCATAAGGCACATCGGCCATCTGGCGCAGCACCTCCATCAGTGTGGGGGCAGCGGTGAGGCCGCGGGCCAGCATCAGGGTGCGGCCGCGCCATTCCGCCTGCAGCGCCGGCAGCACACGGGCGCGGCAATTCGCCAGGTCCGCCTCGCTGAGGAAGCCGCCCATGGCCTTTGTATCGGCCACGACCGAGCGCGCGATGTCGCCCTGGTAGAAATCGCTGAGGCCGACATGCTGCAGCCGCTCCAGCGTATCGGGCAGATTGCCGAGGCGGAAGAAGCCCGGGCTGCCCTGATAGGGCGCGACCGGCGGCAGGCCATTGGGCAGGTAGATGCGGGCGGATTCCGGATATTGCCGCAAGATGGCGGCGCTATTGGCCACCTTCAGCGTGGTGAACCAATCCTGCGGCAGGCCGCGCTTGGCATAGGCCACGGCGGGGGCGAGCACATCCTTGATCGGCAGGCGACCGTAGCGCTCATGCAGCAGCGCATAGCCCGCGACTGCCGAGGGGATGCAGAAGCTCTTGGGCCCATGGACGTTCACATCGCCGATGACCTCCGGCCAGGCGAAGAGGTCGGAGGCGATCTTGCCGGTCATGGGATAGGCCCGCGGGTCGAGCTGGCCGGGCGATACGGGGCCGAAATCGAAGGTCTCGGCGGGGCCGCCCGGGCGCATGACCTGGGCGAAGCCGATGCCGCCGAGGCCGCAATTCCAGGGCTCCATGGCGGCCAGGGTAAAGGCGGTGGCGACCGCGGCATCGGCCGCCGTGCCGCCCATGCGCAGCATCTCGGCCCCCGCCTCGGCGCCGGCGGCGGCCTGGCTGGCGACGATGCCGCCCGAACCCCGCGCCGCGGGTTTCTGGACGTGCCAATGCTGGGTGGAGTGGTGCGGGGGTGTGAAGGGCATGGGGTTCTCCTTCCCGCCATCGTCACGCGCCATGGGCCCGGCCGCAAGGTGACGATTGTGAGTCGGGGCTGGAACTCGCCGTGGATTTTGCTACATGGACATCGAATTACGTTTCAGAAAGGAATAACCATGTTCGGCATGTTCAAGTCACAGACCGCGCTCGAGCTCACCCCGCGCAACGCGCTGGTTGTTTCGCTGGTCTACTGCATGGGCGCGGATGGCGAGATGGACCAGGAGGAGATCGGCCACCTCGTCTCCGTGCTCGGCCCCCGCGCCTCACGCGAGAACCTCGAGGCCTGCCTGAAATACGCCCGCGCCAACAAGCCCGAGGCTTTCCTGGCCGCTGTCTCCTCCACGCTGAACGACGCCCAGAAACTCTGCATCCTGCTGAACATGGTGGACAGCGCCATGGCCGATGGCGAGGCCGAGGCTGAGGAGCAGGCCCTCTTCGCCCGCTTCCAGGCCGCCTTCGGCATGAGCGAGGAGGCGCTGCGTCCACATTTCCAGACCCTCGTGGCGAAAAACGACCGCGCCGTGCTGGATCGCTGAGCACCGCCCCCTTCCGCGGCGATCATTTCCCCAGTAATCCCGCGGCGTGTTGCACTGCGGGAAATAAACGAGATGGTCGAGATCAGTGGTTTGCAGGTGGCCGATGAACTGGCGCGCTTCATGGCTGAGGAAGCGCTCCCTGGCACCGGCGTAACGCCTGAGCATTTCTGGGCCCAATACGCCGCAATCCTGGCCGATCTCGCCCCCAAAAACGCCGCCCTGCTGGCAGTGCGCGACGCGCTGCAGGCCAAGATCGACGCCTGGCACCGCGCCTTCCCCAGCCGGCCGGTCAACGCCGAGGCCTATACCCGCTTCCTGCGCGAGATCGGCTACCTGCTGCCCGAGGGCGAGGATTTCTCGGTCGACACCGCCTTCGTCGATGACGAGATCGCCAGGATCGCCGGCCCGCAGCTGGTGGTGCCCACATCCAATGCCCGCTTCGCCCTGAACGCCGCCAATGCCCGCTGGGGCAGCCTCTACGACGCGCTCTACGGCACCGACGCCATCCCCGGCGAGCGCAAGCCCGGCTACGACGTGGAGCGTGGCGCCGCCGTCATCGGCTATGCCCGCCAGGTGCTGGACGACATCGCCCCGCTCGCCGGCGGCAGCCATGCCGATGCGCATTTCTACCAGGTCAGCCACGGCGCCTTGTCCGTGAAAATGGATAGCGGCAGCGTGGGCCTGACGCACCCCGCGCAATTCGTCGGCTACACCGGCACGGCCGAAGCGCCCACCGCCATTCTGCTGAAGCATAATGGGTTGCACGCCGAGATCGTGATCGACCGCAGCCACCCCATCGGCAACAAGGATTTGGCCGGCGTGGCCGACCTGGTGCTGGAAGCGGCTTTGACCACCATCCAGGATTGCGAGGACAGCGTCGCCGCCGTCGATGCTGCCGACAAGGTTCTGGTCTATCGCAACTGGCTTGGGCTTATGAACGGCACGCTGGAGGCCAGCTTCGAGAAGGGCGGCCAGGCGATGACCCGCCGCCTGAATGCCGACCGTGTCTACACCACGCCCGATGGCGGCACGCTCACCCTGCATGGCCGCTCGGTGATGCTGGTGCGCAATGTCGGCCATCACATGATGACCGACGCGGTGATGCTGGGCGGCAAGGAAACGCCCGAGACGATCCTAGACGCAATGTGCACCGTGGCCATCGCCATGCATGACGTGAAGGCCCAACGCAACTCCCGCCACGGCAGCGTCTACATCGTCAAGCCCAAGATGCACGGGCCGGAGGAGGTGGCCTGGGCCGACGAGCTATTCGGCCGCGTCGAGGATGCGCTCGGCCTCGCCCGCCACACGCTGAAGATGGGCATCATGGATGAGGAGCGCCGCACCACGGTGAACCTCAAGAACTGCATCCGCGCCGCCCGCCACCGCGTGGCCTTCATCAACACGGGCTTCCTGGACCGCACCGGCGATGAGATCCACACCTCGATGGGAGCCGGCGCGATGATCCGCAAGAACGACATGCGCGGCACGCCCTGGATCAAGGCGTATGAAGACTGGAACGTCGATATCGGCCTGATCTGCGGGCTTCAGGGCCATGCGCAGATCGGCAAGGGCATGTGGGCGATGCCCGACATGATGGCGGCGATGCTGGAGCAGAAGATCGGCCACCCCCGCGCGGGCGCCAACACCGCCTGGGTGCCGAGCCCAACGGCCGCGACGCTGCATGCGCTGCATTACCACCAGGTCGATGTCATGGCCCGCCAGGCCGAGTTGAAGGCCGGCGGCCGCCGCGCCGCTCTGGCCGATATCCTGACCGTGCCGGTGGCCGAGAACACCAATTGGGAACCCGCCGCGTTGCAGCAGGAACTCGACAACAACGCCCAGGGCATCCTGGGCTATGTCGTGCGCTGGGTGGACCAGGGTGTGGGCTGCTCCAAGGTGCCGGACATCAACAATGTCGGCCTGATGGAAGACCGCGCGACCTTGCGCATCTCCGCCCAGCACATCGCGAACTGGCTGAAGCACCGCATTGTCACCGAGGCGCAGGTCATGGAGACGATGAAGCGCATGGCCGCGGTGGTGGATGGCCAGAATGCCGGCGACGCCGCCTATACGCCGATGGCGCCGGGTTTCGACGGTGTAGCCTTCAAGGCGGCCTGCGAGCTGGTGCTACAGGGTGCCACGCAGCCCAATGGCTACACCGAGTTCGTGCTGACGGCGCGCCGGCGGGAAGCCAAGGCGGCCTGAGGCCCGAAAGGGGCGGCGCCACGCCGCCCCTTCAGCGGGAGGCTACAGCGCGCCGCCCTTGCGCCCCGCCATCGCGCCAAGCCGCAGCCGCAGCGCGTTCAACTTGATGAAGCCCTGGGCATCGAACTGGTCATAGGCGCCCTGGTCATCCTCGAAGGTAACGTGCTTCATCGAGTAGAGGCTGTTGGGCGACTGGCGGCCCGTGACGATGGTGTTGCCCTTGTAGAGCTTGAGGCGAACGGTGCCGGTCACGCTGGCCTGGCTCTGATCCGCCATGGCCTGGATCATCCGCCGCTCCGGGCTGAACCAGAAGCCGTTATAGACGATCTCCGAGTAGCGCGGCATCAGGCTGTCCTTAAGATGCGCCGCCTCGCGGTCCAGCGTGATGCTCTCGATGGCGCGGTGTGCCTGGTAGAGGATGGTGCCGCCCGGCGTCTCGTAGCAGCCGCGGCTCTTCATGCCGACGAAGCGGTTCTCGACCAGATCCAGCCGGCCGATGCCGTTCGCGCGACCGAGTTCGTTCAGCTTGGTCAGCAGCGTGGCCGGCGAGAGCCGCTCGCCATTGATGCCCACCGCGTCGCCACGTTCGAATTCAACCGTGATCTCGGTGGCGACATCGGGCGCGTCCTCCGGCCGGATGGTGCGCTGCCAGACCATCTCATCCGGCGCATCCCATGGTTCTTCCAGGATTTTGCCCTCGGATGACGAATGCAGCAGATTCGCGTCCACCGAGAACGGCGCCTCACCGCGCTTGTCCTTGGCGATGGGGATCTGGTTCTGCTCGGCGAAGGCGATCAGTGCGGTGCGGCTGGTCAAATCCCATTCGCGCCAGGGGGCGATGACCTTCACCTCGGGCTTGAGCGAGTAGTAGCCGATCTCGAAGCGGACCTGGTCATTGCCCTTCCCCGTCGCGCCATGGGCGACGGCATCGGCGCCCACCTGCTCTGCGATTTCGATCTGCCGCTTGGCGATCAGCGGCCGGGCGATGGAGGTGCCGAGCAGATACTGCCCCTCATACAACGCGTTCATCCGGAACATCGGAAACACGAAGTCCCGCACGAATTCCTCGCGCAAATCGTCGATGAAAATGTTCTCGGGCTTGATGCCGAGCAGCAGCGCCTTGTCGCGCGCCGGCCCCAGCTCCTCGCCCTGGCCGAGATCGGCGGTGAAGGTCACCACCTCGCATTGATAGACGGTCTGCAGCCATTTCAGGATGACGCTGGTGTCCAGCCCCCCCGAATAGGCCAGAACGACCTTCTTCACATCCTTCACGCGCATGATCCGCCACTCCACAACAGGTCGCTGGGGCATAGCGACGCCTCCGGGGACTGACAACGGGGGGGGCCAGGCGCCATATAGCAGCGCAATGAACCTTGAAGCCGATCTCCTGCTCGACCGCCGCCGCCTCAAGCGGCGCCTCACCCTGTGGCGCGTGCTGGCGGTGCTCGCCAGCCTCGCCGCCATCTGGGTGGCCCTGCCCGAGGGCGCCACGGGGGCGCTGGAGGGGGATTACGTGGCGCGGATCGACATCCGCGGCACGATCCGCGAGGACCGGCGGATGCTGGAGACCATCGACCGTGCGGCGACGGATAGCCATCTGCGCGCCGTGATCGTCGCCATCGACAGCCCCGGCGGCACCGTGGCGGGTGGCGAGGCGATCCATGCCGCCCTCACACGCCTGGCCGCCGCCAAGCCGGTGGTGGCCACCATGGGCGGCACCGCCGCCTCGGCCGGCTACATGGTGGCGCTGCCGGCAGCGCGGATTTTTGCCCGCGAGGGCACGCTGACCGGCTCCATCGGCGTGATCCTGCAAAGCTTCGAGGCTTCGGAACTGCTGACCCGCCTTGGCGTGCGGCCGGAGACCATCGCCTCAGGCCCGCTGAAGGACCAGCCCAGCCCCTTCCGTCCGCTGACCGAGGAGGGCCGCGCCTCGCTCACCGAGGTCGTGCAGGACATGCAATCCAATTTCGTTCGCATGGTCGCCGCCGGCCGCAACATGAGCGAGGAGGCGGTGCGCGCCATCGCCGATGGCCGCGTGATGGCCGGCGCCCGCGCCCGCGAGGCCGGGCTGGTCGATGCCATGGGTGGCGAGCGCGAGGCCCGCGCATGGCTGGCGGAAGCGCGGGAGGTGCCGGCAAGCCTGCCCATCCGCACGCTGGAAACCCGCCCCCGGCTCGAACGGCTGATGGCGACGGGGAGCGAGAGCCTTGCGCGGGCATTTTTCGCCGAATGGTTCGGCGGCGGTGGCCTGCTGGCCCATCTCGCGCGTTGACTCGCCACCCGCGCCACGGCAGCCTGAAACAGCATCGAATTTGGCGTGCATCATCATTGTCGCCATTTCGGTGCGTTGCGGTTTAGGCTGCGTCGGGCCGTCCAGGGCGGCCAGGCAGGGAAGGCTGAATGACGAAGAGTGAGCTAATCGCGCAGCTGGCGATGGAGAACCCTCATCTGCGTCAGCAGGATGTGGAAGCCATCGTGGCGACCATCTTCGAGGAGATCACCGCCGCCCTTGCGCGCGGTGACAGGGTGGAGCTGCGCGGCTTCGGTGCCTTCTCGATCAAGCGGCGCGACCCGCGCCAGGGCCGCAACCCCCGCACCGGCGAGACCGTGGCGGTCTCCGGCAAGGCGGTGCCCTTCTTCAAGCCGGGCAAGGAACTGCGCGAGATCGTCAATGGCGGCCCACCCCAGGGCGGCACGAAGGCTCCGCAGGGCGGCGCCAAGCCCGCGCCGGCCGGCAAGCCGCAGCGTCAGCGCGCGGGTTAGCTGCAGGCGGCATTTCAGCCGCGCCGAATGCGGTTTAGAGACGGGCATGATCGCCCGCCCCACCACCCCCGCCGCCCGCATCATCCCTGGCCTCGACCTGGCTGAACCGGCCGCCGCCGCCGCCATGGCCCGCCTGCTCGCCCCACATGTCGGCGTGCTGAAGGTGGGGCTGGAGCTGTTCGGCGCCGGTGGCCCCCCGGCCATGCGCGCCATCGCCGTGCACGCGCCGGTCTTCCTCGACCTCAAGCTGCACGACATTCCCAACACCGTGGGTTCGGCCGTGGCCGCGTTGCTGCCCATCGGCCCCGCCATGCTGACCATCCACGCCGCCGGCGGCCCGGCCATGATCGCCGCGGCGCGCGAGGCGGCCGAGCGCGCGGGCGGGGCGCGCCCCATCATCCTGGCGGTGACAGTGCTGACCAGCATCGATGCCGCTGTCCTGGCCGAGACTGGGGTGTCCGGCGGCACGGTGCAGCAGGTGCTGCGCCTGGCGCGGCTGGCGCTGGCGGCCGGCGCCGATGGCCTGGTCTGCAGCCCGCTCGAGGTCGCGCGCATTCGCGACGCGCATGGCGCAGCACCTTTCCTGGTGGTGCCCGGCGTGCGGCCGGCCGGGAGTGCGGCCGGCGACCAGTCGCGCATCGCCACCCCGCGTGAGGCGGTGGAGGCGGGGGCGGACTGGATCGTCGTGGGCCGTCCCATCACCCGCGCCGCCGATCCGGTCGCGGCGGCTCGGGCCATCGCCGCGGAACTCGCGTGATGGAGGTGAAGATCTGCGGCGTCACCGAGGCCGCGACGCTGGCGCTGCTCGGCCAACTCAGCGTGGATTTCGTGGGCTTCGTGTTCTACCCGCCCTCGCCCCGGGCGCTGACGCCGGGGCAGGCGGCTGTACTGTCGGCCAGGCATCCCGGCGGGCCGGCGCGGGTGGGCCTCTTCGTCGATGCCGATGACGCGACCTTGGCGGAGACGCTGGCCGCGGTAAAGCTCGACATGCTGCAACTGCATGGTGCCGAAACCCCGGCCCGCTGCGCCGAGATCCGCGCCCGCTTCGGCCTGCCGGTGATGAAGGCGCTGGGCATCGGCGTGGCGGCGGATCTCGACGCCCTTGCCGATTATGCGCCCGTGGTGGACCGCTTCCTGCTCGACGCCAAGCCGCGCGAGGGAGATGTGCTGCCGGGCGGCAATGCGCATCCTTTCGAATGGTCGCTGCTGGCTGGCAGGCCGGTGCCGCGGCCTTGGCTGCTGGCCGGCGGGCTCACGCCGGCCAACGTGGCCGAGGCCATCGCGGCCAGCGGTGCCAGGGGCGTGGATGTCTCCTCGGGTGTCGAAATCCGCCGCGGCGTGAAATGTCCTGAACGCATCACGGCATTCACGACAACCGCTCGTGCCGCAGCGCCCGACATTTCGCGACAAACCACAACTCAGGATTGATTGGCGCCTCAAGTTGTCGTCAAATATCGACCCCTCGCATCGGAAGTAGAGTTTCCGCACAACCCCCAGTTTAACCGCGCCAATCCAAGAACACGCGGATATAAACACTCTCAAGTTCAGCAACGTCTTGAGATGGGGATTTATCAATGCCGCAGACCGTGAATGCCAGCATCCGCAGCGAGTGGAATGGCGGCTTCGTCGCAGACTTCAGCGTGGGCAGCACGGGCACCAGCCTGAATGGCTGGACGGTCACCATCGATGCGCCCTTCGAGCTGGTCAATATCTGGAACGCCCGGGTCATCAGCCATGTCGGCAACCGCTATGTCCTGGGCAACCTGGACTACAACGCCGGCGTTGCCGCGGGCGGCACCACGGCCTTCGGCTTCCAGGCCTCGGGCGCCTCCAAGCAGATGAGCATCGTCGGCAATGACGGCGATCCCGCGGCCACCCTGCCCAGCATCACCATCGCCGATGCCAGCTTCGCCGAGCCCACCGCCGGCATGGCCAGTGCCGGGCTGACGTTGAGCCTCAGCAAGGCGGCCGCCACCGCGGTGACCGTGGCCTATTCCACCGCCGACGGCACCGCCCGCGCTGGCAGCGACTACACCGCCGCCAGCGGCACCATTACCTTTGCCCCCGGTGAGACCAGCAAGACCATCAGCCTGCCTGTCCTGGCCGACACGGTGCTGGAGGCCAGCGAGACCGTGATGGTCAACCTCGCCCAAGCCAATGGCGCGGTGATCGGCGATGCCCAGGGCGTGCTGACCATCCTCAACACCGGCGGCGTGGCTCCCACGCCCACGCTTTCCGTCTCCGACATCAGCGTCACCGAGCCGGTCTCGGGCAGCAAGATGGTGAATTTCACCGTCAACCTGTCCAATTCCACGACCGGCCCGGTGCAGGTCGCCTATGCCACCATCGACGGCACGGCCAAGGCCGGGCTGGACTACAGCGCGGTTTCCGGCACCCTGACCTTCGATGCCGGGCAGACGTCCAAGACCGTCAGTGTTCCGGTTCTGGCCGACATCCTGACGGAGGGGGGCGAGAATTTTCTGCTCAGCCTGACAAAGGCGGCCGGCGCCGTGCCGCCCAGCCTGACCGCGACCGCGACCATCAATGACCCCAGTGCCGCCAATTCCGGCTTCCTTTCGACCAGCGGCAACCAGATCATCAATAGCGCCGGCACCGCGGTGCAGATCAACGCCACGAGCTGGTTCGGCGGCGAGAGCAACACCTATGTCCCGCACGGCCTCTGGACGGCCAACTACAAGGACATGATGGACCAGATGGTGTCGCTGGGCTTCAACTCCATTCGGCTGCCCTACAGCGACGAGGCCTTCGAGCCTGGCAAGATCCCCAACGGCATCGATTTCGCCAAGAACCCGGATCTCGCCGGTCTCAGCGTCATCCAGGTCTATGACAAGCTCATCGACTATGCCGGCCAGGTTGGCCTCAAGATCTTCTTCGACCACCACCGCACCGAGGCTGGCGCGGGGCCGAACGGCAATGGGCTGTGGTACACCGCCACCACGCCCGAATCCAAGGTGATCCAGACCTGGGAGATGCTGGCCACCCGCTACGGCACCAACCCCACCGTCATCGGGGCCGACCTGCACAACGAGCCGTTCAATGGCACCTGGGGCGATGGTTCCGCCACCGACTGGCGCGCCGCAGCCCAGCGCATCGGCAATGCGGTGCTGGCGAAGGCGCCGGAATGGCTGATTATCGTGGAGGGCACCGGCCAGTACAAGGGCGACAGCTACTGGTGGGGCGGCAACCTGGAAGGTGTGAAGACCGACCCCGTGGTGCTGAACGTCGCGAACAAGCTGGTCTATTCGCCGCACGACTATCCCAACAGCGTCTATCCCCAGCCCTGGTTCAACGCGGCCGACTTCCCCAACAACATGGACGACGTCTTCCGCGAGCATTGGGGCTACATCTACGAACAGAACATCGCCCCCATCCTGCTGGGCGAATGGGGCAGCAAGCTGGTGGACCCCAAGGATACCGGCTGGCTCTCGGCCATCACCAAGTATCTCGGCGGCGATTTCGACCTCAACGGCACCAAGGACATCGCCACCGGCAAGCTCGGCATGTCCTGGGCCTGGTGGGCCTGGAACCCGAACAGCGGCGACACCGGCGGCATCCTGCAGGATGACTGGAAGACGCCGAACATGGACAAGGTGAACGCGATCAAGCCGATCATGTTCGGCCTGATCCAGGATGGCTCGGGCGGCGGTACTGGTGGCGGCACGGGCGGTGGCGGCGGCGGCACCGGCGGCACGCTGGGGATCGCGAGCTTCGTGTCCAACGCCCTGCTGGCCGTGGGCACCGTGCCCGTCGGGACCACCGGCATCGACCTCACCGGCGACAACCTCGCCGCCGGTTCGCTCGACCATTACACCGGCTTGACCTCGATCAAGCTCTCGCTCGCCACGCCGTCGCTCTCGGCCACCTTCAGCGCCGCCGATGCCAATGCCTTCACCGGCAAGATCATCAACCTCAGCGCGCCCAACACGCAGTCGCTGGGTGTGGATGGTCGGGCGCTGGGCGCCGATGCCTCGCTGCGGGTCGTGGCGACACATGACCTTGTGGCCTATGGCGGCGCCGGCGATGACGTCTTCACCGCCGGTGACGGCAACTCCGTCATGCAGGGCGGCGCGGGCAATGACCGCTTCGTCTTCAACTCCCTGGCGGCGCTGAACGCGGCCCAGGTCGATGGCGGCGCCGGCACCGATACGCTGGAAATCGGCCCGTTGGTCACCGCGCTGACCAATGGCAGCTTCGCCGGCAAGTCGACCCTGGAGGCGATCATCATGACCGCCCCCGGCGCGGTCTCGGCCACGCTGGGCAATGCCGCGATTGGCGCCTTCGGCGGCCAGTTGACCCTCTCGGCGCCCAATGCGGCGAGCGCGAATTTCAACGCTGCCGCGGTGCCCTACGGCATGGTCATCCTCTACGGCACGGCTGGCGGCGACACGCTGGTGGGTGGCGCGGGCGATGACTGGCTGCTGGGGCAGGGCGGTGCCGATATCCTGCGCGCCGGCGCCGGGCAGGACACCATCGTCTTCAAGAACGCCGCGACTATGGCGCAGGCCGAGGTGGTGGATGGCGGCGCCGGCTTCGACACGTTGAAGATCGAGACCGGCAACAGCATCGCCGATGCCGCGTTTGCCCATGTCGTGAACATGGAGCATCTGCAGCTCGCCGGCGGCGGCGTGCAATCGGCCACGCTGGGCGACTGGGCGGCCTCGGCCTTCACCGGCCGGGTGACGGTAACCGGGCCCGGCGCCAGCGCGCTGAATGTCGATGCCTCGACCATGACGGCGGGCGTGGTGGACATCTACGCCACCGCGGGCGCCGATACGCTGAAGGGCAGCCTGGGGGGTGACCTGTTCCGCGGCCTGGGCGCGGGCGACAAGGCCTATGGCGGCGATGGCAATGACGGCTTCCAGTTCACCGCCATCACCGACTTCACGGCCAAGGCGCTGCTCGATGGCGGCGTGGGCTATGACACGGTGTGCATCTTCGGCGCCGGTACGTTGGGCGATGCCGCCTTTTCCAATGTCTCGGGCATCGAAAACCTGGTGTTGAGCCTGGGCGCCGATGCCCTGGTCGGCCCCGGCGCGGGGCGGGTGACGGCGCGCTTCGGCGAGTTCTCGGCCAAGGCCTTCACCGGCGCGGTGACGGTGCAGGTGAGCGGTGGGTCGCTGACCGCCGATGGCTCGGCGCTGACCTCCAAGGGCCTGGTCGCGGTGGGTGGCGCGGGCGATGACATCTTCATCGGCTCGGCGCAGAACGACACGTTCTACGCTGGCAGCGGCAACGACACCTTCATGTTCGGCGCCAAGGGCGGCAGCGACCGGATCGAGGGTTTTCACACCGGTGACCACATCGTGATGCAGAACATGACGGAGGCGCAGGTCATCCAGATGCTGGCCAATGCGGTGGAGGCCTCGGGCACGACGCAGCTGGGCTATGACGGCGGCGCGAGTGCAATCTACCTGGTTGGAGTGGCGAAGGCCTCGCTGGCGATGTCGGACTTCATCTGGGGGCAGTGATCACTGGACAAGCCGGCCCCGGCTGAACAAGCTTCCTACAGGTGTTCGTTGGGGAGCAGGTAATGCTGGATATGCTGGCGGGTGCCGAGGGTTGGTGGGTCGGCGTGGTGGCGCTCGTCGGACTTGGGCTGGCGTTCTACGCCGGCTGGAACTGGTACATGGCCCGCTCAGTCGCCGGGGCGCGGCTGGTGCCGATAGGCCAGGCACAGCCCGGCGACGTGGCGCTGATGGGCCAGGCCGAGAGGGCCCGCGGCCAGGAGCTGGCGGCGCCGCTGACCGGCGCGCCTTGCCTGTGGTTCAGCTACCGGGTGGAGGAGAAACGGCGCAGCACCGGCGCCTCGAGCAACACCGAGAACTGGCAGGAGATCCAGTCGGGCATGAGTGCGGGGTTGCTGCTGCTGCGCGACGAGACCGGTAGCGTCCTGCTCGACCCCGAGGCGGCCAATATCTCGGGCGCCATCAATGAGAGCTGGCGCGGCTCGGCGCTGCTCAATGCGAACAGCCCCGGCGGCATGGCGATGGCGGCGGCCGGGATCCTGCTCGGCGGCAATGACGAACGCCGCTACACTGAGGCGCGCATCCCGGTCGGCGCCAGGCTCTTCGTGCTGGGCGGGCTCGCCGATGGCACCGTTCGGGCACCCCGGCGCGGGCCCTTCGTGGTCTCGACCGAGCCGCCGGACCATACCGCGCGCCGCTACCGCTGGCAGGTGCTGTGGTTCGGCCTGGCCGCGGCGGCGGTAGGGGTGCTTGTGCTGCTGATGATGCGCAGCCCGAGTACCGGCTAACGCCCGGCATGGGTGGTGCGGGCGGTTGCGTTGTGCTTTGACGGCACCAGATCGCCTGCTCCACCGGGAAGACGCCCTTGAACAAGCCAGTATTGCCCAATTCGCTCCGCTCCGGCCCCGATTCGGCCGGGCGCTTCGGCACCTTCGGCGGCCGCTATGTGGCCGAGACGCTGATGCCGCTGATCCTGGAAGTGGAGGCGGCCTATAAATCCGCCCGCGCCGATGCGAGCTTCGAGGCGGAGTGGCGGCGGCTCCTGAAGGATTATGTTGGCCGACCGAGCCCGCTGTGGTTCGCCAAGCGCATCACCGATCATCTGCGGAGCGGCGCCCCCGAGGGTTTCGGCGCCCAGGTCTGGATGAAGCGCGATGAGTTGAACCACACCGGCGCGCACAAGATCAACGCCGTGCTCGGCCAGATCCTGCTCGCCAAACGCATGGGCAAGAAGCGCATCATCGCCGAGACCGGCGCCGGCCAGCATGGTGTCGCGACCGCCACGGCCTGCGCGCTGTTCGACCTGCCCTGCACCGTCTTCATGGGTGCGACCGATGTCGAGCGGCAGCAGCCCAACGTCTTCCGCATGAAGCTGCTCGGCGCCGAGGTGGTGGCGGTGACCGCGGGTGCCGCGACCCTGAAGGACGCGATGAACGAGGCGCTGCGCCATTGGGTCGCGAACGTCACCGACACCTATTACTGCATCGGCACCGTCGCTGGCCCGCACCCCTACCCGATGATGGTCCGCGATTTCCAGAGCGTGATCGGCGAGGAGGCGCGCGCCCAGATGCTGGAGGCGACCGGTCGCCTGCCGGATACGCTGGTGGCGGCGATCGGCGGTGGCTCCAACGCCATGGGGCTGTTTTTCCCATTCCTCGATGACGCCGATGTGGCGATGCATGGCGTGGAGGCTGGTGGCCATGGCCTTGAGATCGAGGGCGGCCATGCCGCGAGCCTGACCGGCGGGCGCCCGGGCGTGCTGCACGGCAACCGCACCTATCTGCTGCAGGATGCCGAAGGGCAGATCCTGGAGGGGCATTCCATCTCGGCGGGCCTGGACTATCCCGGCGTCGGCCCCGAACATTCCTGGCTGCATGAGATCGGCCGGGTGAAATATGTGGCGGCGACGGATAAGGCGGCGCTCGACGCCTTCCAGTTCTGCTCCAAACTTGAGGGCATCATTCCGGCGCTGGAGCCTGCACATGCGCTGGCCCATGTCATCGAACTGGCGCCGACCCTGCCGCGGGAGCACATTATCCTGATGAACATGTGCGGCCGGGGCGACAAGGATATTTTTGCCGTCGCCAAGCATCTGGGGGTGGAGCTGTGAGCCCCGCGCCGACACGCATTGCCACGGTGTTTGCCGGCCTGAAGGCCGAGGGGCGGGGTGCGCTGATGCCCTTCCTGATGGCGTATGACCCCGACCTCGCCACCTCCGCCGAGATCCTGCGCGGCATGCCTGACGCGGGCGCCGACCTGATCGAGATCGGCTGCCCCTTCTCCGACCCCATGGCCGATGGGCCGACGGTGCAACTCGCCGGCCAGCGGGCGTTGAAGGCGGGTGCGACGCTCACCGGCATTCTCGCCATGGTGCGGGATTTCCGTGCCACCAATGACACCACGCCGCTGATCCTGATGGGCTACCTCAACCCCATCCTGAGCTATGGCGCCGAGCGCTTCTGCGCCGATGCCAGGGCGGCCGGCGCCGATGGCCTGATCGTCGTCGACATGCCGCCGGAGGAGAGCCAGGACCTCGCCCCCTATGCCACCGCGCAGGGGCTGGACTTGATTCGCCTGATTGCTCCGACCACCGATGACGCGCGGCTGCCGGGGGTGCTGCGGGCCTGCTCGGGCTTCATCTACTACGTCGCCATCACGGGCATCACCGGCACGCGTAGTGCAACCTCGGCTGACCTCGCGCTGAATATTCCCCGGCTGCGCCAGCACACCGATCTGCCGATCGCCATCGGCTTCGGCGTGCGCACGCCCTCCCAGGCGGCCGAGGCGGCGCGTGTGGCGGATGGCGCCGTGGTCGCCTCGGCGCTGATCGAGCGGATGGCGGCGACCCTTGATGGGCAGGGCCGGGCCTCGGACTCGACGATCGGGACCGTGCTGGGCGATGTGCGGGCGCTGGCTGCGGCGGTGCGGGCGGGATAGCGGCTTCCCCTCGCCCGTTCTTGGCGCATAATACGGTGATGGAACGATCCCTCACCACGCTGGGGCGCCGCGGTGCCGCACTCCTGCCCCTGGCAAGCCTGCTGCCCGGTCGGGCGGGGGCGCAACAGGCCTCGCTCATCACCCCCGGTCGCGATGGCTGGCTGTTTCCCGCCTGGGAAGACATCCGCGAGCCCAACACCGCAGAATTGCGCCAGGTCAGCGATCTTGTCGCCGACGCCATCACAATGATCCGCGGTGCGGGCATCGCGGTGGCCATCGTGCTGATCCCCATGCGGGCGAGGATCTATCCTGAGAAACTGCCGGACAATTTCCGCATGGCCAGCGCCACGGCGGAACGCTACGCCACGCTGCTGGCGCGGTGGCGGGGCGCGGGCGCCTTGATGCCCGACCTCGCCAGCCGCTTCGCTGCGCTGCGCCGGTCGCAGAACGAGACGGTGTTCTTCAGTGCCGATAATCACTGGAAGCCGGTGGCAGCCTATGCGGCGGCCGAGGAGGTGGCACGACTGGCGGCCCCGCTCGGCCTGCCCGCTGTCGCCCGAGGCGGTACCCGCCTGGGCGAGTGGGGTACGCTGACGATGCGTGACAACGACCTTGCCGGCCTGCTGCCCCCGGCCGAGGCGCGACGCTACCAGCCCGAGCGCTACCGCGTGCGTGCGCTGCCGCAGGCCAGCGGCGGCTTGCTGGTCGAGGATGATGCCGCGAATGATGTGGCGGTGCTGGGCAACAGCTTCGTGCTGCCTGGCTTCGGCTTCACCCCCGCCCTGTCGCAGGCGCTGAACCGGCCGGTGACGCTGTTCGTTCGCGCGGGCAATTTCGGGCATTGGCGAATTCTGACGGAGTATCTCGGCGGTGGGCTGTTCCGCGCCAATCGGCCGAAGCTGCTCGTGTGGGAGCTGCTGGAAGGTGACATGGTCCATCCGCCCGAACAGATCGGCTATTTCGGCCCCAACACGATGACACCCCAGGCCTTTCTGGCGGGCGTGCGGGCAGCACTCAGGGCCGGCTGAGGGGCAGCGCCCGAATCAGCGCGGCCGCGGTGACGCGGGCGGCCTCGCGCACGCCAGCCTCGGACCAGTGAATGCCATCCAGCCCGGGCCGCACCCGTTCCAGGCTGCCGCCATCGAGCAGGCTGAGCGAGCGCATGAGCCGGCGCTGGGCGTCGCGGATCGCCTCGGCCCGGGCCTGGCCATAGCCGTCCAGCGCCGCCCCAGGCTGCAGGCCCAGCCATTGCAGCCAATTGTCGCGCATCAGCGAAAGCGTGGTGGGATGGGTCATGCTGCTGCTGGCCTGGGTGAGCGGTGGCAGGGGGGAGAGCAACACGGGGAGCGCTGGCGGCCCATTGTCGCGAAGGGTGGCGACGATGGTGGCCATCGCTGCGTCGAAGGCCTCGGGCGTGGTTGGGAAAAAGGCATCAGTGGTGCCATGGCCCATGATCACCGCGGCGGAGAGTGGGGCTGCGCTGGCGGCCATGCGGGTGAGCCTGTTGCCGGCGGGCTGCGCGCGGTCGGCCAGCTGGGCGGCGCTGGCGGCGCCGGTCGCGGCATTCACCAACCCCACCGGCATGCGCCAGCGCTCGGCCAGGGCGACCAGGAGCAACCGGGCGCCGAGGCCCTCGGGTGCGATCTGCCAGAATGTATTGTCGCCGGCGCAATAGGGGCGTGGGCCATTGCAATCGGTCAGCACGGCGGTGACCGGTGGCTGCGGCGGGTCCCGGCGGCCCACTGGATGGGCGCCCGCCAGCGGCAGGCTACCCTGGAAAAACGCCTCGGCCTGGGACTGGCCGGTAATCAGTACCACCATGCCGACGGCGAAGCGGCCGCCAATCGGCTGGCCCTCACCGCTGGCCAGCGCGTTGCGGAGCATCAGCCGATACCAGCCGCCGATGGGAACCGCGATCTCGCCTGCAGGTTCGGAGCTGGCCCAGGCGCGCACCACCGCGCCGGCTTCATCCACCACCTGCCATTGCAGCGCCGGCGAGGGATCGACCGCGATCCGGGCCTGGCCCGCCCGTGCGGCGTAGATCCGGTTGTTGCGTGGCTCGCTAAGGTCCTGCGCAAGCGCCCCCGCGCCGGACAGCGCCAGAACCAGCGCGAGGACGACACGGCGAATGGTTGGGTTGAGGCTCTGTGGCTCCCGCATCAGCAATGGACGCGACGAAGGGGGCGGATCGGCCATGTCTATATGTATACTCCGGCAGGCCTGCGATAAAATCCAGGGTCTTACTGGGCGGGGAATTCGCTGCAATCAAGGGTTGCAGGCGCAATTCTCGTTTAATGAAACACTTGCCAATTCGTGGACGTTTGCAATAGAGGTGGGTTTCTTGCAGGAATGGCCCGCGGGGTCTTTGCGCATGCAGTGAGGCAGAGAAATGGCAGCAGGATGGCTTGGTAGGACGGCAGCGGCAGCCCGCATCGCCATGCCTGCGCTGCTGGTCAGCCTTGCCACGCAGGCCTCGCCTTGGCCGCAACCCGAAGGCGGCGGGCAGGTGCTGACGGCCGCGACCTTTCAGCGCCTGAACGTCCAGGGCTATGACAGCCAGGGCCGGCCATCTGGCCGCGGCACTTTGGATCAATTTTCCATTTCGCCCTATTGGGAACACGGGCTGACGCAGCGCTGGACGATCGGCCTCCAGCCCCGGCTTCAGGCGGCTTGGATGGATCTGGGCTCGGTGCGCAGTAATGGCGTGGGCCTGGCGGAGGTGGCGGTTTTCGCCCGGTATGCCGTGTGGCGTGACAACGGCATGGTATTCTCGGTGCAGGGCACGGGGCTGACACCCGGCACGGCCTCGACCGATTCACCGCGCATCGCCGAGCAGAATGGCTCGGTGGAGGGCCGCGCGCTGTTTGGAATCGGCCGGACCATCAACAATATCAACGCTTTCATGGGCCTCGAAGCGGCCTATAGGCTGCGTTTTGGTGGCAATGCGGACGAAGTGCGGCTGGATGCGACCATCGGCTTCCGCCCTGCGGAACGCTGGCTGGTCTTCGCCCAGAGCCTGAACACGCTTGGCATGCGCAATTCCACGGGTACGGGCGCCAATTACAGCATCTACAAGGCCGCGATCTCGGTGGCCTATGCCATCAATCCGCGGAACTCCGTCGTGGCCGCCTATACGCGCGACCTGGGCGGGCGGAATGTCGCGCTTGGCAACAGCTACACGTTGGGATGGCTTTACAACTACTGAGGCGGCGGGACATATCTGGTGGCGGTGTGTCTCCGTAGCTCAGCAGGATAGAGCACCAGATTCCTAATCTGGGGGCCGTGGGTTCGAATCCCGCCGGGGACACCACCCCATAGGGCTTTGGGATTAAACTGGTCGTTAGGACTTGGGTCCAACGGGTTCGTTTGCCGCCATTGATGCAAAGCGGAGCTACGAATCTGAAGCGTGATCCCGAGCAACCCGGCCTTTTCCAGACTTGCGCTGGCAGTGGGATTCTTCCCCGTGCTTGCGAAAGGTCCTCCGACCCGCGCAGGACCGCGCCCGCTGGGCCATCGCGCCGGCCGAAGCGAAGGCGACGGGCATGGCGGCGAGGGCCGCTGGGGCGAAGCGATTGGACATGACTGGCCTCCTCTACGCCCTTCATATCCGGATCGTTCCGTTCACATATCGCAAGGCTGCGGCCGCCTGCCTCAGTAAAGCCCGCCCAAACCGCTCTCCACCCGCGACGCCGCACCCGCGCCAAAGCCCTCCACCGGCTGCGCACCATTCTCCGTCCCCGGCCGGAACGCCTCCATGATGCTCTGCCCATTGTCGAGCGTGACCCGCACCAGCGAGACCCCGGGCGGCGCCCGGAACGGTACCGGCGGAGACCCGCGCAGAGCCGCCTCCATCACCTCCCGAAAAATCGGCGCCGCGTTCAACCCGCCCGTCTCGTTGTTGCCCAGCGAGCGCGGCTCGTCGTAGCCGAACCACACCGCGATCACGAGGTCGGGCGTGAAGCCCACGAACCAATTGTCCTTGTAGTCATCCGTCGTGCCGGTCTTGCCTGCCACCGGCCGGTTCAGCCCCTGGCCGGCCCGGGTACCAGTGCCGCGCTGCACAGCGCCCTGAAGGATGTTCACGATCTGATAGGTCGCGATCGGGTCGGCGATCTGCCGGCGGTTTTCGGTCAGGGTCGGTGGCTCCCCTGGGCTTGAGGCGTTGCAGCCCTGGCAGACCCGCTGGTCGCCGCGCCAGATCACCCGGCCGCGCTGGTCCTGCACGCTGTCGATCAGGCTGGGCTCCACCCGCCGCCCGCCATTGACGAAGCTGGCATAGGCCGAGGCCATTCGCACGACGGTGGTCTCGCCCGCACCCAGGCTCATCGCCAGATAGGGCGGCATGTTGGTGATCACGCCGAAGCGGTTCGCCACATCGGAGACCCGCGCCATGGTGACCTGCTGCGCGATGCGCACCGTCACCAGGTTCAGGCTGCGCTCCAGCGCCGAGCGCATGGTCACCGCCGCACCCGAGGCGGAACCGCCGTAATTGCCAGGCCGCCAGACGCCCTGGGGTGTCGCCACCTCCACCGGGCTGTCGAGGAAGCGCTGGGTCGGCGGAATGCCGTCCTCCAGTGCCGAGAGATAGACGAAGGGCTTGAAGGAACTGCCGGGCTGGCGAAGGGCCTGGCTGGCGCGGTTGAATTGGCTGCGCTCGAAATTCCAGCCACCCGCCATCGCCAGGATGCGCCCGGTGGCGGGGTCGAGCGCCACGACCGCCGCCTCCACCTCCGGCAATTGCCGCAGCGACACGCGGCCGGGCCGCGCCGGATTGGGCTCCACCAGCACGACGTCTGAGGGGGTGACGATGTCGCTCATCCGTCGCGGCGCCGGCCCAAGCCGGACCGCCGCTTGGGCGGGGCCGGGCAGCACCGGCCTGGCCCATGCGGTGTCGGAAAGATCGATCACCCCGTTGCGCGTCTCCCAGGGCGCGCGCGGATTGGCGCGCTCCAGCCAGGCCACCCTGGCCTCGGTGTTGGTGACGCTTTGCACCACGGCCTGGCGCCAGGTGGGCAGGGCGCCCGGCGCGCGCGGCATGGCCTCCAGCGCCGCCTGCCAGTCGCTTGGGCCGAAGGGGATGCGCCCCAGGCTGCCGCGCCAGCCGCCGCGCCTGCGGTCATAGGCCAGGGTGCCCTGGCGCAGCGCGTTCTCCGCCGCCGCCTGCAGCTCGGGGTCGAGCGAGGTGCGCACCACCAGCCCGCCGCCCGCCGCCTGCTCGGCGCCGAAGCGGGTGATGAGTTCGCGCCGCACATCCTCGGTGAAGTGCTGGCCTACCGGTACAACATCGGGCCGCCGGGTGGGGCGGGCGAGCAGGTTTTCCGCCCGCGCCGCCTGCGCCTCGGCCGCGGTGATCGCGCCATCCTCGGCCATGCGCTCAATCACCCAGTTGCGGCGGATGCGTGCCTGCTCCGGGAAGCGCAGCGGGTTGTAGTTGTTGGGCGCCTTTGGCAGCGAGGCGAGGAACGCCATCTCGCCGATCGTCAGCTCGTCCAGCGCCTTGTTGAAATAGGACTGCGCGGCTGCGGCGACGCCATAGGCCTGGGCACCCATGAAGATCTCGTTGAGGTAGATCTCGAGGATGCGCTCCTTGCTCAGCGCGCGTTCCAGGCGCAGCGCCAGCAGCGCCTCGCGCGCCTTGCGCAGCACCGTGCGGTCGCTGCCGACGAGCATGTTCTTGGCGACCTGCTGGGTGATGGTCGACGCACCCTGCATCCGCCGGCCCGAGCCATAGGTCTGTGCCCAGGTGATGAGGGCGCGCGCCATGCCGAAGGGGTCGATACCGATATGCTCGCGGAAGCGCTGATCCTCGGCTGAGATGAAGGCCTGCTGGAGGCGCAGCGGAATGGCTTCGATGGGCACGAAAATCCGGCGCTCATTGGCCAGTTCGGCCATCAGCTGGCTGTCGGCGGCATAGATGCGGGACATCTGCTGCGGCTGGTAATCGGCCAGCCACCGGTAATCCGGCAGATCGGACTGGAGCTTGTTGTAGAGACCATAGCCCGCCACCGCGCCGCCCAGGCCGATGACGGCGATCAGGACCAAGAGCAGCCTGAAGATGCCAAATCCCCGGAAGCGCCGGCGCCGGCGCGGCCGTTCCGGCGGTGGCGGCGCGACAGACCCCTCCGGCGCGACCCCTTCCGGATCGAGCGAGGGGGTGGCCATGGGGGCTTGGGCGTTGAGCGGCGGCTGCTGCATGCGAAGCGTCTAGCATTGAACGCGGCCGCTTCGCATCCGGCAAACCCGCGGGTTCTGGCTGCGGCTTTGACAGCCATGGTCCTGTGCTGTTGTTTCGAGCAGCGGCGCGCGCTCTCTACGTCACCACCCGGCGGCCGAGATAGGCGTGCACACCCTCGGCCAGGCTATCCGCCACCCGCGACCGCCAGGACGGACGGTTCAGCAGCGCCTCGTCGGCGGGGTGGGAGAGGAAGCCCACCTCGACCAGCGCCGAGGGCACATCGGGCGCCTTCAGCACCACGAAGCCGGCGCGGCGATGCGGGTTGGTCAGCAGCGGCACATCGCCCTGCATGGCCTGCACCGCCTGCCGGGCCGCGCGCTCGCTGCCCTGGCGCGTCTCCGCCCGCATCAGGCTGAGCAGGATGCGCTGCACATCGGGCGGCACCGAGGGCAGGCGTAGGCCGCCGGCCTGATCGGCCAGATTCTCCCGCCGGGCGAGGGCGGCGGAGAAGGTGTCGGTCGCGGTTTCGGCCAATGTATAGATACTCGCGCCGCGGGCTTGGCCGGCATGGCCGGGCGGCGCGCTGTCGGCATGGATGGAGAGGAACAGCGCCGCCTCGGCCCGCCGTGCGATGGCAACCCGCTCGGCCAGCGGAACGAAGACGTCGCGGTTGCGTGTCAGAATCACGCGGGCGCGGCCGCCCGCTTCGAGTCTGCGGCGCAATTCCTGCGCCATGGCCAGGACGATACGCTTCTCCTCCGTCCCGGCGGCGCCGATGGCGCCGGGGTCCGCACCACCATGGCCGGGGTCGAGTACGACCAACGGCAGGGCAGCGCGGGTTGATGGACGGTCGCCCGCGGGCGGCCGGCGCTGCGCCGAGGCTTCGGACGCGACGCAGGCAGCCGTCAGCGCGGCGCCCAGAATGGAGCGGCGTGAGGTCATGGCAGCCGCACCCCCCGTGCGGCAGGGTCATGCTATACCGTGTCGGGAGGGGATGCAGCAAAAATGTTCGCGTTCTGTGCCGGTTGGTGCATTGCCACTTGCCCGACTGGCCTGCCCTGTTATGGTGCAATGCCCTGGCGATGATTTCGTACAAGGCGTTCGACGTGGCCGCGCCGCCACACCTCAAGGACGAGGGGGTTGCGCGAAATGTCTCGGCCTTCGGGGCTCAACCCGATTTCGCCGTCGCCTGCCCCGTTCTTCGCCCTGACCGAATGCGACCACGGGCCCGACCGTGCAGCTGGCCCCCCGAAGGGCCGAGCGCGTCAGGGCCCCAGGCCGCCATTGCTCGCCCGCCCTGCCAGCGGGCTTGTCCATGCAGCCTGCTGCGCGGGACGGGGCATACCGCATGCCGGGCGCCGCCAATCGCGACGCGGCCGCCCGAATTCCACAGGAACGGCTTGCCGTTTCGCTTCACACAGGAACGGCTTGCCGTTCCGATTCCCAGAAACGGCTCGCCGTTTCGCCCGAGACAAGGATTGCGCAACGCCGCCATGGCTTGCCAGACGCAACATTGCCGTTCCTCCTCGGTCCCACAGACCCATTGCAGCCCTGTGCGCGCGCCTTTGAGCCGCCCGGGCGCGGAGTTTTTCACAAATGACCAAGCGGATGCTGATCGACGCATCCCACGCGGAAGAAACCCGCGTGGTGGTAATGGATGGTTCACGGCTTGAGGAATTCGACCTCGAAGCGGCCAATCGTCTCCCCCTGAAGGGCAATATCTACCTGGCCAAAGTGGTCCGGGTGGAGCCCAGCCTGCAGGCGGCCTTCGTGGAATATGGCGGCAATCGCCATGGCTTCCTGGCGTTTTCGGAAATTCACCCGGACTACTACCAGATCCCGGTTGCCGACCGGCAAAAGCTGATCGAGATGCAGGAGGCCGAGGCCCGCGAGGAAGCCGAGGAGGAGGAGCGCCAGGCTGCCCGTGCCGCCGAGCGCCGCGCCCGCAAGCTCGCCATCGCCGAGCAGCGCCGCACCGCCGAGGAAGGCCTGGCCCAGGCGCTTGAGGAAGCAATCCCCGAAGCCGTCGCCGAAGCGGCCGAGGCCACTGATGCGCCCGCTGCTGGCGAGGCGCCGCCGGCTGAGGCCACCATCGAGGCAGAGCCGGGCAGCCGCGTCGAAAGCGTCGAACAGGACATGACGCTGCCCGAAACCCTGGGCGGCGAGGATCCGCCGGCCAGCGAGGCCGCCGCCGAGGCCGAGGCCCATGCGGCTGAAGCTGCCGCGGAAGCCGCCGCCGACGAGGCGCCGGATGAGGATGACGACGACAGCGCCGCCGATGAAGGTGGCAGCCAGCGCCGCGACCCGCCGCGCTTCATGCGTCACTACAAGATCCAGGAGGTCATCCGCCGCCGGCAGATCCTGCTGATCCAGGTCGTCAAGGAAGAACGCGGCGGCAAGGGTGCCGCACTCACGACCTATATGTCGCTGGCCGGCCGTTTTTCGGTGCTGATGCCCAATTCGCCCCGCGGCGGCGGCGTCTCCCGCAAGATCACCTCGGTCAGCGATCGGCGTCGCCTGCGTGAGGCGATCGAGGAGCTCGACCTTCCCTCGGGGATGTCGTTGATCGTGCGCACCGCCGGCGCCCAGCGTCCCAAGCCCGAGATCAAGCGCGATTGCGAATACCTCCTGCGGCTGTGGGACAGCATCCGCGAGCGCACCATGGCCAGCACGGCGCCGGCGCTCATCTATGAGGAAGCCGACCTGATCAAGCGTTCCATTCGCGATGGTTATGCGCGGGACATGGACGAGATCCTGGTGGAAGGTGAGGACGCCTACAGCCAGGCACGCGATTTCATGCGCATGCTGATGCCGGAGTATTCGCGCAAGATCCAGCTCTACCGCGATGGTGCTACGCCGCTCTTCGCCCGCCATGGGGTGGAGGCTCAGCTCGATGGCATGCACTCGCCCACCGTGCAGCTGAAGTCGGGCGGCTACATTGTCATCAACCAGACCGAGGCGCTGGTGGCGATCGACGTGAACTCGGGCCGCTCGACCCGTGAGCGCTCGATCGAGGACACCGCCTTCCGCACCAACATGGAAGCCGCCGACGAGATCGCCCGGCAGCTGCGGCTGCGGGACCTGGCCGGCCTCATCGTCATCGACTTCATCGACATGGACGCGTCCAAGCATGACGCCGCCGTGGAGCGCCGCCTGAAGGACGCGCTGCGGGGCGACCGCGCCCGCATCCAGGTCGGCCGGATCAGCCATTTCGGCCTGCTGGAGATGTCGCGCCAGCGGCTGCGCCCCAGCCTGACCGAGCAGACCTTCGTCACCTGCCCGCATTGCGAGGGCCGCGGCCTGGTCCGCAGCCCCGAAAGCGCCGCCATCCAGGTGCTGCGCGCGATCGAAGAGGAAGGTGCGCGCCGTCGCGCCTCCGAGATCGCGGTGCATGTGAATCCCACGGTCGCGATGTATCTGCTCAACCGCAAGCGTGAGCGGCTTGGGCAGATCGAGGAACGCTTCGGCATGAGCGTCCTCTTCGAGACGGATGCCGCCATGCATGGCGCGACCCACCGCATCGAACGCCTGCGCGCCGCCGAGGCCCGCCCGGCCTTTGAGGAGCGCAGCCAGAGCGCGCTGCGCATGGATTACGCGCCCGAGGATGTGGCCACCGAGGAGACGGAGACGGCCGATGCGCTGGATGGAGACGAGGCGCCGCCCCCAGCCGGCGAGACCGAGGCCGAGCGCGAGGTGCGTCGCCGTCGCCGTCGCCGCCGGCGCGGCGGCCGCCGCGAGGAGGGTGCCGGCCCCGAGCGCGACGGCGCGCCAACGGCCGAGGACGAAATACCGGCCGATGCGGCTGAGGAGGGCGGCGAGGCTGAGCCCGAAGAGGTCGTGGCCGGCGTGATCCCCGAAGCGGCGCCCGAAGGCACCGCTGCCGAGGGCGATGATGACCGCCCCCGCCGCCGCCGCGGCCGCCGTGGTGGTCGCCGCCGGCGTGAGGGCGAGCCCGCCCTGCCGGGTGAGGCGAGTGCCGAGGAGGAGGCCGAAGAGTCCGAGGCCGCCCCGCCGCCGGCCGTCGCTGCCGCGCCCCGCTACATGGGCCCGACCCCGGCCGACCCCTTCGCCAATGCCGTGGACCCCATTCTGGCGGCCATGGACGCGGCGGAGCGCGCTGCCGAGGAAGCCGCCTTCGGCAAGCCCGCTGTCCCGGTGCCTGCGCCGGAACCGGCGGTGCCGGAAATGGCCGCGCCAGTGATGGCTGCGCCTGAAGTGGCTGTGCCGGTGGTGGTGGCGCCTGTGGTGGAGGTGCCGGTGGTGACGGAGCTTGCCCCGGCGCCCGCACCGGTCATCGCCGCGCCCGTCCTGGTCGCGCCCGCTCCGCCGGAGCCGGCACCCGAACCCGCCATCGGCCCAGCCATCCAGCCGGTCGTGATCGGCGAGGCGGCCATTGAGGCCCCGAAGAAGAAGGGCTGGTGGCGCCGCTAAGGCGCCACCCCCGCCCCCAACACCGAAGAACGGAACACGCCGCCATGCGCGCCGACGCCACCCAGTTGCAAGAGCAGATCACGGCCTCCGTGTCCCTGCTGAGGAGGCATCTTTGACTGGGATGCCGCAAACCGCCGTCTCGAGGAACTGAACGCCAGGGCCGAGGACCCCACGCTCTGGAACAACGCCGATGAGGCCCAGAAACTCATGCGCGAGCGTGGGCGTCTGGCCGACATGATCGACGGCGTCCGCCGGCTCGAACGCGCGGTGACCGATGCGTTGGAACTGGTGGAACTCGCCGAGGCCGAGGGCGATACCAACACCGCCGATGCCGCTGTGGCGGATCTCGTGGCACTCAGCGAGGACGCCAAGCGGCGCGAGATCGAGGCGCTGCTCTCGGGTGAGGCCGACGCCAACGACGCCTACCTCGAGGTCAATGCCGGCGCCGGCGGCACCGAGGCGCAGGACTGGGCCGAGATGCTGCTGCGGATGTATCAGCGCTGGGCGGAGAAGCGCGGCTTCAAGGCCACGCTCACCGAGCAGAGCGATGGCGAAGAGGCGGGCATCAAATCCGCCACCCTGCAGGTCACCGGCCCCAATGCCTTCGGCTGGATGAAGACCGAAACGGGCGTGCACCGGCTGGTGCGCATCAGCCCCTTCGGCGGCAATGACAAGCGGCAGACTTCGTTCGCCAGCGTCTATGTCTACCCGGTTGTGGACGACAAGATCGAGATCGAGATCAACCCCGCCGACATCAAGACCGATACGTTTCGGGCGTCCGGCGCCGGCGGCCAGCACGTGAACAAGACGGAATCCGGTGTGCGCTTCACGCATATTCCGACAGGCGTGGTGGCGGCCAGCACGCAGGACCGCAGCCAGCACAAGAACCGCGCGATTGCGATGAACATGCTGAAGGCGCGCCTCTACGAGTTGGAATTGCGCAAGCGCGAGGCGATCAGCGCGGGCATCGAGGCCGGCAAGACCGATATTGGCTGGGGGCACCAGATCCGGAACTACGTGCTGCAGCCCTATCAGCTGGTGAAGGACCTGCGGACCAATCGGGAATCCGGGAACCCCGCGGCTGTGTTGGATGGCGACCTGGACGGCTTCATGGCCGCCGCCCTGGCGGCCCGGGCGGGAACCACGCGCAGCGACGCCAGCGCTTCCGCCCGCTGATGCCGGCGCGACAGGGCCCGCCGAGCCTCCCGCCCGGCGAGCGCATCTATGCCATCGGCGACGTCCATGGCTGCCTGGACAAGTTGCAGGCGCTGCACGCCGCGGTGCGGGCCGACCTCAAGGCCTACCCCATCGCCCGGCCGCTGCTGATCCATCTCGGTGACTATATCGACCGGGGACCAGACAGTGCCGGGGTGGTGCGGTACCTCATGGGCATGAGCGATCTGCCGGTGATCAACCTCATGGGCAACCATGAGGACACGGCGCTCGCCGCGCTGGATGGCGAGGGCGCGGCCTGCGCGGATTGGCTGGCCTATGGCGGCGATGCCGCGCTGCGCAGCTGGGGCATCGACCCGGAAGGCCCGCGCAGCGCATGGCAATTGCCCGAGGCGGAGGTCGCCTGGATGCGCGGCCTGGCGCTGCACCATCGTGCCGGCGGCTATGTCTTCGTCCATGCCGGGCTGCGGCCCGGTATCAAATTCGAGCACCAGACGCCGGAGGACAAGTTGCGCATCCGCCGGGCGTTTCTGGACAGCGACGCGAATTTCGGCGCGGTGGTGGTGCATGGCCACACGCCCACGCGCGGCCGCACCCCCGAACGCCACCACAACCGCGTGGCGCTGGACACCGGCGCGGTATTCGGAGGCCCCCTGACCTGCGGGGTGTTCGAGGGCGAGAAGATCGAATTTCTGTCGGTCTGACCGGCGGCCCTGCCGCCTCGCCTGGTTCAGGGGGGCGCTTCAAGGCCTTCCAGAAAGAGGTCCAGCAAAGCGCCCGCGAAAATCCGCATATTGGCCACCCGGTCCCCGTGACCCGTCTCGATGGTGCGGCATAGGGACACGGGTCCCGTGATGGCGACGCAGCTATGCCCGGCCGCATCGCCATAGCTGTTGCCACGCGGTCCGGCGGCGCCCGTCTCTGCAATGCCCCAGGTGGTGCCGAAGCGCTCGCATAGCCGCCCCGCCAGCAACTTTGCATAGGGCTCCGAGGAGGAGCGCATCCCCCGCATGTCGGCATCGGTGATGGCGAGCAGCGCCGATCGCGCTGTCTTCGTATAGACCACAGCACCGCCCATGAAATAGGCGCTTGCCCCGGGCACCGAGAGAAGGGCGGCGGACACCAGCCCGCCGGAGGAGGATTCGGAGACGGCTACGGTCTGCCCGCGCGCCTTCAGCAATGCGCCCAGCCGCTCGGCCTTCGGTAGGATGTCCTGCAAGACCGTCACTCCCTGACTTCGTGCCGACCAGCCTAGCAAGTTCCGGCCGGCCAGCAAAAGAAAGCCCGCCAGACCTTTCGGTCGGCGGGCGAGTCAGTACAGGGAGGCTTCACGTCTGGGAGACGGAGGATCAATGACCCTCACGGCGACAAGCGCCGATATCGATACAATAGGCCGGAGCGTTGCATGCGGTTACGGCAAGGCAACGCGCCTGCCATGCGATTGTCGCATGGACCCTTCCCGATCGTTACCCGTTCGATCCAGCCGCGAGCTCGGCCACCAGAAAGTCGCGGAACACCGCCACACGCTTGGAATTCCGCATTTCCTCGGGATAGACGAAATAGGCATTCACCCGGGGCGGCTTCAGGTCCGGCAGCACCTGCACCAATCCGGCAAGGTCGGTGCCGATGTAGTCGGGCAGGGCGGCCAGCCCCAGGCCGGATTGCACCGCCCGCAGCATCCCGGTCAGGCTGTTCACCTCCACCGCGGCCCGGCGCTGGCTGCCATTGCGGCGCCCCACCTCGGCCAGCCAGTTGATCTCCTCTATGGGCGGCCGGTAGTCGCCCCAGACCACCAGGCGGTGGGCATCGAGGTCCTCGGGTCGCGCGGGCATGCCGTGCTGCTTCAGGTAATCGACCGAGCCGTAGACCTTCCAGCCGAAGCTGGCGATGTGGCGCTGGATCAGGTCGGGCTGCTTGGGCGGGTGCATGCGGATGGCGACATCGGCCTCGCGCATCGCCAGATCGAGGTCGGCATCGTCCAGCAGAACGGAGACGCTGACCTCTGGATGCAACTCCAGAAAACGGTGCAGCCGCGGTGCCAGCCAGGAACTGCCGAAGCCTGTGGTGGTGGTGATCTTCAGGCGCCCCGCCGCGCGTTCACGCCCCTCTGTCAGCAGTGCCTCGGTCATCGCGAGCTTGGCGAAGACGTCGCGCACGGTGCGGTTCAAAGTCTCGCCGCTCTCGGTCAGGATCAGGCCGCGGGCGTGGCGGTGGAACAGCGGCACGGAGAGCGATTCCTCCAGCGCCTGGATCTGCCGCGAGACCGCGGATTGGCTGAGGTTGAGGCTCTCACCGGCATGGGTGAAGGAGCCGGCCTCCGCCACCGCGTGAAACACCCGCAGCTTGTCCCAATCGAGCGGCATCAGGCGGCCTGTCTTTCAGCGCTGTGCGCGGCGGCCAGGAAGCGCTCGGCGTCCAGCGCCGCCATGCAGCCGGTGCCGGCGGCGGTCACGGCCTGGCGATAGATATGGTCCTGCACATCGCCGGCGGCGAAGACACCGGGCACCGAGGTGCGGGTGCTGCCCGGCTCGGTGGTGATGTAGCCGCCATCATCCATGGCGACCTGGCCCTTGAACAGGGCTGTGGCCGGATCGTGTCCGATCGCCACGAACATCCCGTCGAAGGGCATTTCCGAGGTCGCGCCGCTGCGGGTGTTGCGCAATTTCAGGGCGCGAAGCGCGGGCCGCTTTCCATCATCGGCCAGCGCCTCCTCCACCGCCGTGTCCCACAGGCAGGTGACGTTGGGGCGGGCGAACAGGCGCTGCTGCAGGATCTTTTCGCTCTTGAGGCTGTCACGCCGGTGGATGAGCGTGACATGGGCGGCCAGGTTGGAGAGATACAAAGCCTCCTCCGTGGCCGAATTGCCGCCGCCCACCACCGCCACATTCTTGCCGCGGAAGAAGAAGCCATCGCAGGTGGCGCAGGCCGAAACACCGAAGCCCGACAACGCCTGCTCGCCAGGAATGCCGAGCCAGCGGGCCTGCGCGCCGGTGGCGATGACCACCGTTTCGGCCATGAACACATCACCGCTATCGGCCTCGCAGCGGAAGGGACGGGCGGAGAAATCGACCGAGGTGATGATGTCATCGACCAGAACCGTGCCGACATGCGCGGCCTGGGCGCGCATCTGCTCCATCAGCCAGGGGCCCTGCACGGCCTCGGCGAAGCCCGGGTAGTTTTCGACATCGGTCGTGATGGTGAGTTGCCCGCCGGGCTGCAGCCCGGCGACGAGGATGGGCCGCATGCCGGCGCGCGCGGCGTAGATCGCCGCGGTATAGCCGGCAGGGCCGGCGCCGATCACGAGGAGCGGCGTGGAATGCGTCATGGGCACGGGCGAATCCAATATGACGGGTCGTTCACGCCTGATATTCGGTGCGCCCACCCCCCGCTGCAAGACATGAAACCGTCTTTCCGCCGCATTGGCTTGATACGCCAGAGATAAGACAGGATATTGCGTTCCCATGCGCCCAGGCGCAACGAAATATGGAACCCCATGCCAGACGCGACCGAAGACGAACTCGACGACGTAGACCGCCACATCCTGGCCGAGTTGCAGCAGGACGGCCGCATCACCAATGTCGAATTGGCACGCCGCGTCGGTCTTTCAGCGCCGCCCTGCCTGCGCCGGATGCGGCGGCTGGAGGAGCTGGGCATCATCCGGGGCTACCACGCCGATGTGGCGCCCGAGCCTTTGGGGTTCGAGATCACCTTCTTCGCGCTTGTCGGCCTGGAGACGCAGAAGCAGGCGATGCTCGATGGCTTCGAGGCGCTGGTGAATGCCTGGCCCGAGGTGCGGGAGTGCCACATGATCCGCGGCGGCGGCGACTTCCTGCTCCGCCTGGTGGCGCGCGACACCGCGCATGAGAACGAGCTGACCGGCCGGCTGACCGGCGCGCCCATGGTGGCGCGGGTGATGACCCTGCAGACAATCCGCACCGCCAAGGACCAGAAGGGAGTGCCTATCCCGCGCGGTTGAACATCGCAGCGATGGCGGCGGGGTCCACCTGCTCCAGCGTGGCGGGCTGCCAGTTCGCGACACTGCCCTTGTCGACCAGGACGCTGCGAACGCCCTCGCAGAAATCGGGGTGGTTATGCACCACGCTGCCGGTCAGCACCAACTCCTCATCGAGACACTGGCGCAGCGTCATGCCTGCACCACGGCGCAGCAATTCGAGCGACACGCACAGGCTGGTGGGCGACATCTTTCGCAAGGTCGCCACCTGCTGCAGCGCCCACTCGCCGCCATCCGCCTCCAGGGCCGCAACGATGCCCAGCACCGTTGGCTGGGCGAAGGCGCCATCGATCAGCGCGCGATGGGGGGCGAAGCTGGCCGGCGGCGGCGCCTCGGCAAAGTCTTCCAACACGGCTGCATCGCCGGTCTCCACCAATGCCGCACGCAGCGCGGGCAGCTTGGCGGCCGGAACGAAATGGCTGGCGAGACCGGCATGCACCGCGTCGCCGCCACGCAGCCTTGCCCCGGTCAGCGCCAGCCAATTGCCGATGGCGCCGGGCAGGCGGGGCAGGACATGGCTGGTGCCGACATCGGGGAAGAGCGCGATCGCGGTCTCGGGCATGGCGAGCAGCGCGTTCTCGGTGACGACCTGCGGGCCCTTGTGCACGGCCAGCCCGATCCCGCCGCCCATGCAGACGCCGTCGATGAGCGACACCCAGGGCTTGCCGAAATTGGCGATGCCCTCGTTCACAAGGTATTCCTCGGTGAAGAAGGCGGCGACCGGGGCGCGCTCACCGGCGAGTGCTGCCTCGCGCACCGCCCGCACGTCGCCGCCGGCGCAGAAGGCGCGCCCGCCCGCGCCCTCGAGCACGACGAGCTTGACGGCGGGATCGGTCGTCCAGGCATCCAATGCGCGCTGGAAATCGCGGATCATGCCGATTGTCAGGGCGTTGAGCGCCTTGATGCGGTTCATCAGCAGCGTGCCGGCCGCACCCTCGCGCGCCGTGATCAGATCGGGTTCGGACATGCGGCGTCTCTCCTGGTTTTCCCGCTCGGGCTTCCCCTGGCGGTTAACACCAAGCCCGGCGGGCCGAAACCCGTCCGCCCTGGTGTGCCTGATGATCCGCCCTATCTGTGCTATAGCGGGCCCACATAACGGAGGACACCATGTCGCAACTCAATCGCCGCAGCCTTATCCTGGGTGCTGCCGGCCTTGCCGCGCTCGCCACCACGCCACGCCGGGCCTGGGCCCAGGCCGCCGCAAGCGGGCCGCACAGCCTTCCCGCGCTGCCCTATGCCTTCAACGCCAATGAAGCGGCGATCGATGCCATGACCATGGAGTTGCACCATGGCCGGCACCACGCTGCCCAGGTCGCCGGCCTGAACGCCGCGCTGAATGGCCAGGCCGCGCTGTCCGCGCTGCCGCTCGACGAACTGCTGATGAACCTGTCCCGCGCGCCCGAGGCGATTCGGACCGCCGTTCGGAACAATGCCGGCGGACACGCCAATCATTCGATGTTCTGGACCATCATGGGCGGCCCCGGCGGCGCGCCGACGGGCGAGGTGGCCGAGGCGATCACCCGCGACCTCGGCGGCTTCGATAAGTTCCGGACGGATTTCAACGCAGCCGGCGGTCGCGTCTTCGGCTCGGGCTGGGTCTTCGTGACGGTCACCAATTCCGGCCAGCTCGCCATTACCACCCGCCCCAACCAGGACAACCCGCTGATGGACGGCACACGGGTGCTGATGGGCAATGATGTCTGGGAGCACGCCTACTACCTGCGTTACCAGAACCGCCGGGCGGATTACCTGAATTCCTGGTGGAACGTGTTGAACTGGACCGCGATCAACGAGCGTTACGCGGCGGCCAAGGCGGGGACCCTGCGGATCTGAGAGTGGCGACCCGCCGGGATGTGCGGATGGTTGGGGCGATAGGCTCTTGGGAGGGCATCCGCCCTCCCAAACCCACCCGCAAAGGGCCGAAGGCTCCTTTGATCCCGTTCATTTTTTAGATTTGACGGCAGCCCAGGGCCGCGAGCCCCTTGCCAGCCAATGGTCAGCGCCGGCGGGGCCGGTTCAGCGCGGTCAGCGCCGCTTCCAGCTCCTTGCGCGCCAGCGTGTAGTCGCCCGCCAGCGTGGCGCGCCGGGCATTGCCGATGCGACCAACCGGGCCGCCCTGAACCGGCGTGCCGGCCTGCGGCACCGGCGTGCTGCGGGTGAGCAGGCGGGACTCGGCGCGCTCCATGAACTCCACGGCCTGGCCGCGGCGGTTTGCCCGCAGCGCTGTCAGCGCCGCGTTCACCAGCCCCACCGCGTCATCGATGCCGGCGGCATCCGCATCGGCGGCGCCGCGATTCTGTTCCGGCACCCATGGCGTGGCGCCGGGGTTCTGCTGCGCCCGGCTGCGTTCGCGTGCCGCCGGATCGCTGCTCTGGGCCATCGCCATCGCAGGCAGGCCCATCGACACGGCGGCGAGGAGAAGCCTGCGTTGCATTTTCAGCCCCCCACCAGCGCCTTGAGGTCGGCCTGCGGCCTGGCGCCGAAATGGCTGATCACCTCGGCGGCGCAAATGCTGCCCCAGCGGCCGGCCTCGGGAAGGCTGAGGCCCTTGGTGTGCGCGGCCAGGAAGCCGGCGGCATAGGCGTCGCCCGCGCCGGTCGTGTCCACCACCTTGGTGGCCTTGGCAGCCACCGCATAGGTGGCGCCGCCGGAGACGATGACGCTGCCCTTTTCGCTGCGGGTGAGGGCCGCGATGCCGACTTCGGCGCCGGCCTGCGCGGCGGCGGCATCGAAATCCTGCGTCTCGTAGAGGCTCAGCACCTCGCTCTCATTGGCGAAGAGGATGTCCGTCTCCTCGCGCACGAAGCTGCGGAAGGCCTCGCGGTTCATGTCCACACAGAAGGAATCGGAGAGCGACAGCGCCACCTTGCGCCCCGCTGCATGCGCTGCCCGGGCCGCGGCGCGGAAGGCGTCCTGCGCGCCGGAGAACAGGTAGCCCTCCAGATAGACGACCTGGGCACGGGCGACTTCGGCCATGTCCACATCGGCGGCGGTGAAGCTGATGCAGGCGCCCAGATAGGTGCTCATCGTGCGCTGCGCGTCTGGGGTGACAAGGATGAGGCAGCGTGCGGTGGGGGCGCCGCCGTCCAGGGGGGCGGTGGGGAAATGCACGCCGGCGGCGCGGATGTCATGGGCGAAGACATCGCCGAGCGCATCGCGCGCGACCTTCCCCAGATAGCCGACCTTGCTGCCCAGCCCCGCCGCCACGGCGCAGCTGTTGGCGACCGAGCCGCCGCTGCTTTCCACGCCCGGGCCCATTGCCTGGTACAGCGCCTCGGCCTGCGCGGCATCGATCAGCGCCATGCCGCCCTTGTTCAGGCCGCGTTCCGCCAGGAAGGAATCCTCGGCGCGCGACAGCACGTCCACGATCGCATTGCCGATGCCCAAAATGTCGAGTGTCGCTTGTGTCATGTCGCTATCCTGTTTGCGGGTGCGGCTTAGCGGGGCGGCGGCGGGTCGTCCATGCCGGGGCCTCATGGAGAAATTAATTCGAAATCGAAATATCCCCGTAACCAAGCTGTGGACAATTTCCGGGGATAAGCCGGCGGTGCCAATTGTCCCGGCCACTGGCCGGCGGTAAGGCGTCTCGCAGTAAGGACTTAGCACCAAGGGGGCACGAATGGCCATTTTCGGACGCAAGAAGGAGGAGACGGCACCGGCTGCGCCGCCGGCCAGTCCCCAGGTCGCGCCCTCTGGCAACCGCGACGCCGATCTTGCGGTGCCCACCCGCTCTGCCAGCATGTCCAATCCGTCGTCATCGCCGCCCACTGGGCCCAAGGAAAACATCATGAGCCAGACCATGAAGCCCGCCGCCGCGCCCGCGCCGAATACGCTGGCGCAGCGCCCGATGGCCCCCACCGGCGGCGTGGGCGTGCCGGCCCGCCCGCAGCAGACCGCCCCGGTCGGCAGCGACCGCCGCACCCTCACCGTGGGCAAGGGCATCAGCGTGCAGGGCACCGTCGCCGATTGCGAGCGGCTGGTGGTCGAGGGCACGGTGGAAAGCCAGATGTTGCAGGCGGCCGAACTCTCGGTCGGCTCCACCGGCGTCTTCCGCGGTGAAGTCCAGGTCGAGGATGCCGAGATCGCTGGCCTGTTCGACGGCACGCTGACCGCCCGTGGCAACCTGGTCATCCGTGCCACCGGCAAGGTCAATGGCGTGGCGCGCTGCAAGCGGCTCTCCGTCGAGGATGGCGGGCAGCTGACCGGTCGCATGGAAATGCTGACCGAAGGCTCCATGCCCTCAGCCCCTGCCGCGCCGGCCCCTGCCGCTGCGCCCGCCCCCGCTCCGGCCCGCCCGGCCCCGGTGGTCTGAGGCACGGTCCAACCCATGCCGGCGGTTTCCGCCGGCGAGCTCCAGCCGGAGGAGGCCCCGCGTGGCCCGCAGCATCCTTGTCTGCGCAGTGCTGTCATTGGCCACCTTCGGCTGCGCCACGGCGCCGGACATGAATGCCGCGGCCGAGCAGGCCCTGGCTGATGGCCGTGCCAGCCTGGCTGTGCTGGGCGTGACGGTTCCGCCCGCCCCTCCTGGCCCACGCGAGCCCGCCCGCATGCGGCCGCTGCGAACCGAGGGCCTGCCGCCGGCCGGCGAGCCCCGCGCAGCCCCCGTCACGCCTGCCGCCGGCATGCCGTTTCACGCCGCCGCGTTTTCGGGCAGCCCGCCGGAGCGCATCCTGGGCTGGCTGGGCGAGCCCGCGCTGCGCCGTGCCGAGGGGCCGGTGGCGATCTGGCTATATGCTGCGGCGGGTTGCCAGCTCGACGTGATGTTCTACCCCAGCAACGACGGCCCACGCGTGGCGTATGTGCAGGCCCGTGCCGGCGGCTTCGCCCAGCGCACTGAGGCAGCCTGCCTGCACGACCTGGCCGCCCAGGCCCGCCGGCGCCCCGCCCCGGCCCCTGCCTTCCCGACCGGCGAGGCCGGTGGTTTCGCCGGGATGCTGGGCTGAGGGCCATGCGGCCCGGATCCGTCGGCCGGTGCTGACCGCCTATCTCGACGCCTTCGTGCCAGCCTTCGGCCTGCTGCTGCTGGGCGCCTGGCTGCGCCGCAGCCTGCTGCGCGACGATGCCGTCTGGGCCGGCATCGAGCGGCTGATCTTCTGGGTGCTGCTGCCTTGCCTGCTGGTGGTGGCGATCGGTGGTGTGGAGCTTGGCCGCCTGCCGATCCTGGGCATGATGACCGTCATCTGGTGTAGCCTGGGCATCGGCACCGTGCTCTCGGTGCTGCTGTCCCGTGCCTTCCGGCAGCCGCATATGTCGATGACCTCGGTGCTGATGGGCGGCATCCGCTTCAACAACCTCATCGGCTTCGCGATATCCGGTGCGGTGTTCGGCGGGCCTGGCCTGGCGTTGGGTGCGGTGGCCACCGGCCTGATCGTGCCTTTCGTGCAGACGGTGACGACAACGGCTTTTGCGATGGGCCGCCCCGGCCGGTTGCGGCCATGGCTGGTGCTGCGGCAGGTCGTGTTGAACCCGCTGATCATCGCCTGCGCGCTCGGCTTCTGCGTGGCGGCGCTGGGCGGGCTGCCGCATGGCATCGCGCCGCTGGCGCGCAGCCTGGGGCAGGCTTCGGTCGCGCTGGGATTGCTGGCCGTGGGAGCGGCGCTGTCACTCGGGGCGCTGCGCGACCGTTTCGCGCTGCAGATGGCAACCGCTGTGCTGAAGCTGGCGATCATGCCGGCGCTGACCCTGGCGGGTGGCCGGCTGCTCGGGCTCGATCCCTTGTCGATCGCGGTGGCGGTGCTGTTCATGGCGCTGCCGACCGCCTCCACCAGCTATGTCATGGCCCGCGCCATGGGCGGCGATGCGCCGCTGATGGCGGCGATCACCAGCACAGAGCATGCCCTGGCGGTGGTCACGCTGCCGTTGTGGCTGGCGCTGGTGATGTAGTTTAGACCACGCTGCGCCCACATGGGTTCACGCCGCGTGGTTTAGCCATTGCTGAGAGAATGATCCACAGGTTCGGCGATTCCGCCTCAACGCACCATGCCCTAATAGGCGATGAGGTCGAGGATGCCGTAGCGCTCCGCCGCCCGCGCCAGGCTGCCATCGGCCTTCACCGCCGCCAGGAAGCCGTTGGCCTCCGCCAGCCAGGCCGCGTCGCCGCGCGGCAGTGCATAGGCGGTGAGCGTTTCGCCGAAGCGCGGCGGCGCCTCCACCAGCCGCATCCAGTCCTGCTGCGCGGCAAGGCCCCGGCCATAGGGCGCATCGGTGATGAAGACATCGGCGCGCCCGGACCGCACCTCGGCCTCGCGCCGGCGCGGTGCGCGCAGCAGTGATAATTCGGCGCGTTGCAGAGCGCCGCGCATCAGCCCCTCGGCCGGCGTGCCCTCGGTGACCGCCACCACCACGCCCGCACGGTCGATCTCGGCCCATTGCCGCACCCGGGTGCTGGCGCGGCTGACCACGGCGACCAGCGGCGTGGCCAAATAGGGTTTGGTGAAGGCCACGCGCTCGGCGCGGTCCTCGGTGACGGTCACGCCGCTCATGCCGATGTCGCATTGCCCGGCCTCGACGGCGGCGACGATGCCCTGGCCGAACATCACCTCCACGATGGTCAGCCGCAGCCGGAGGCGCGAGGCCAGCAGGCGCGCCATATCGGCATCCAGCCCCTCCAGCTCGCCATTGCGCGGGTTGCGCCAGGACAGGCCATGATACTCCGGCCAGACGCAGACCCGCAGGTCGCCCCGCGCGCGGATCACGCCGAGGCGGTCGCCCTCGGCCGGGCGTGCCGTCTGGGCGCGCGTCTCCCCCGTGCAAAACAACGTCAGCCCTGCGATGATGCCGCCCAGCATGACGTTCCTTACCGATCTGCACATCGCCCTGCGTCGCTCCCTCGGCCTGACCGACGGCGCCTCGCCAGTGGCGCGCCCGTGGCGGCTGTTTGGCATTGCTGCCTGTCTGGTTATCGCTTCACTGATCGGCATCTACACCATCGTGATGCAGCGCGCCCAGCAGGATGCGGTGGATGAGGCGAAGGCGCTGACCCTGAACCTCGCCATCACGCTGGCCGATCAGGTGACCCGCACGATGCAGACCATCGAGCTGGTGATGCAGGACGCCGTCCGCGCGCCGGATGGCGGCGGCTTCAGTGGCGAATGGCCGGCGATGATGGCCGACCTGCCGCAGCTGCGGGCGATGGTGGTGGTCGATGCCGCCGGGCGGGTCCGCCATGCCAGCGAGGCGTCGCTGGTCGGCTTCCTGATCGAGGATCGTGAATGGTTTCGTGTGCTGCGGCTGGCCCGCCAGCCCTATCGGCTGGGCGCGCCGGAGGCCGGGCGGTTCCTGGCGGTGGGGGCGCGCAGCATTCAGGAGGTGGGGCTGTGGTCCATCCCCCTCGCGCGGGCCAATCGCGGTGCCGATGGCGGCTTCGAGGGCGCCACGGTCGCACTCCTCAACCCCGATCACCTCACCGCCCTGGCCCAGCGCTCGGCGGAGGGTTTTGGCGTGTCCGTGCGCATTCATTCCACCTCCGGCGCGCTGCTGGCGCGCAGTGACGGCACGCTGGAGGGGATCGGCCGGATCGACAATTCGGCCTGGCCGTTCCGCGACTTCCTGCCGCGACGTGACCAGGGCGTGCATGCCGGTCAGGATTCCCGCGGCCGCGACATCCTGGCCGCCTTCGCCACCACCCAGCAGGGTCTTTTCGTCATCGAGGTGGTGCGCGAGCGGGCCGCGGCGCTGGAGCCGTCGCAGCGCCTGGCGCAATTGCTCGCCCTGTCGATGTCGGGCACCGCGGCGCTGGTGCTCTGCGCCCTGTGGTTGTTGCTGCGGCAATCGCGCGCGCTGCAGGCCCAAGGGGCGGCGCTGCGGGTGAGCGAGGCGGCGGCCCATGCCGGCGCCCGGGCCAAGGAGGAGTTCCTGGCTTCGATGAGCCACGAGATTCGCACGCCGATGAACGGTGTGATTGGGATGGCGGGGCTGTTGCTGGACACCCGGCTCGACCCCGTGCAGCGCCGCCATGCCGAGACCATCCAGCGCAGCGCGGACCACCTGCTGATGGTGCTCAACGACATTCTGGAGCTCTCCACCCTCGAGGCCGGCCAGATCACCCAGGAACGCGCGCCCTTCGACCCGGAGGTCGAGGTCGGCACGATCGTCGACCTCTACGCGCCGCAGGCCGCAGCGCGGGGCGTGGCGATGCGGGTGGCGCTGGCCGATGACCTGCCGCCCCGGGTGATCGGCGATGCCGGGCGGTTCCGCCAGCTGCTGTTCAACCTCGTCGGCAATGCGGTGAAGTTCACCGAGGCAGGTGCGATCGAGGTGGCAGTTTCGGCCCGGGCCGAGGGGGTGAACATGCGCCTGATCTGCGCCGTGTCCGACACCGGTATCGGGCTGGATCCGGCGCAGGTCGGCCATCTCTTCGAGCGCTTTACCCAGGCCGATGCCTCGATCCGCCGGCGCTATGGCGGCACCGGCCTTGGCCTTGCCATCACCAAGCGGCTGGTGGAGCAGATGGGCGGTGGCATCAGCGCCCGGCCGCGCGATCCCAGCCTGCCGCGCGGGGGCGGCAGCGTGTTTGAATTCGCCATCCTGACCGGCCGCTCGGCCGAGAAGCGGGCCGAGCCGCCGGCGGCGCTCGCCGGGCTGCGGGTGCTGTTCGCCGATGATGGCCCGCGCGAGCGCGAATTGGTGGGCGGGATGCTGCGGGCGATGGGGTGTGAGCCCATCCTGGCCGCGGATGAAGCGGCAGCGTTGGCGGCGGCGCCGGTTGCCGTGGCCCTGCTGGCGCAGCCGCTGGCCGGGCAGGATGTGACGGCGCTGGCCGACCGGCTGTTCGTTGCCCATCCCGGCACCGCCATCATCCTGTGCGGCGCGGCGGCGAAGGCGGCGAAGGGCCGCTACACCCTGCTCAAGCCGATCATGCCGCAGCGCCTGCGCCGCGCGTTGCTGGCCGCCATGGCCCCTGACGCGGCGGCGGCGGCCGAGCCCGTGGCGGCGGTGGTGGCGCCTGCCCGCAACATCCTGCTGGTCGAGGACAATCCGACCAACCAGCTGGTGATCCGCAGCATGCTGGATTCTGTGGGATGCGTGGTGGAAGTGGCGCAGGATGGCGCCGAGGCGGTGCAGGCCGCGGCGGCGCGGCGCTTCTCCGTGATCCTGATGGATGTGCAGATGCCTGTGCTCGACGGGCTGGAGGCGACGCGGCAAATTCGCGCCGGCGCCGGCCCGAACCGGACCACCCGGATCATCGGCCTCACCGCCGCATCGGGACCGCAATACGAGGCGCAATGCCGCGATGCCGGCATGGATGACTATCTGACCAAGCCGGTGCGCCGGAAGCTTCTGCTCGAGCGGCTGGGGCTATCCTGAGCCTCGGCCGGGGTCGCGCTGGGATGTCTTTTTTGCGTGCTTGCTGGCATCCAAATCTCTGTATAGCCTGCGGATGTTGGTATGTTCGTACGGGACGTTCGCGCCTGCGCCAGGTGTGGCCATCCGTGGAATGGTTCCGACGATGGCAGACCATTGAACATAGTTGAGGAATCCGATGCGTAAGATCTTGATGCTCGCTCTCGCTGCTCCGCTTTTCGCTGCCTGCGCGCCAGAGGCTCCTCCGGCCGCGGGTGCGCGCGTCACCGGCGCGATGGGCGACGGGCGTCCCACCATTGAGCGCTCCGGGACGTTCAACAATGCCGGCAGCGGCGCTGCCGCCGTGACCGGCGAGATGGGCGATGGCCGCCCGACTATCGAGCGCGGGCCCGCCACCGGCCCCGGCGTCGGCTGCCCCGGCGGCGTCACCGTGACCCGCGTGCGCGACGGCCGCCCCGTCACCGAGTGCCGCTAAGTCCTGGCTCCAGGGGCGCGCGTTTCGCGCGCCCTCAACGGGATGTTGCTGCCGGCCGGAACTTGACCGTTTCGTTATGACCGTGGTTGATCGGCCCCGGCCCTAGGGCGTTCAACAAGGCTGCTTATGCGGATCATCGTATTGGGGGCCGGCGTTGTCGGCCTCGCCACTGCTTATCGGCTGGCCCGCGACGGGCACAGCGTGGTGGTGCTCGAGGGCGAGGCCCAGTCCGGCATGGCCACCAGCCGCGCCAATGGCGGGCAGCTGTCCTATAGTTATGTCGCGCCCTTCGCGGCGGCCGGTGTCGTTGGCAAGGTGCCGGGGTGGCTGCTCGACCCCGATGGTCCCCTGCGGTTCAGGCCGGATTTCTCCCGCGCGCAGATCGCCTGGCTGCTGGCATTTCTGCGCGCCTGCAATGCCGAGACCTCCACCCGAACCACGGCAGCGCTGCTGCGGCTGGCCTATCTCTCCCGTGCCGAACTGCATGCGCTGCTCGCGCGCGAGGCGCTGGATTTCGCCTTTTCGCGCACCGGCAAGCTGGTGGTCTATTCCGACCAGGCCGGCCTGGAAGGTGCGAAGCGCCAGATGGCCATGCAGGCCGAACTGGGCAGCGAGCAGCATGCGCTGACCGCCGCCGAATGCCTGGCGCTGGAGCCCTCGCTCGGCCATATCGGCCCCCGCCTGGTGGGTGGCATTCACACACCCAGTGAAGAGGCCGGCGATTGCCACCTGTTCTGCCAGGGCGTCGAGCAGCTGCTGCGCCGTTCCAACTTCGACGTCACTTTCCATTTCGGCAACCGTGTGACCCAGCTACTGACCGCGGGCGGCAGGGTGGTGGGTGCCGCCACCGCGCAGGGGGTGCATGAGGCCGATGCCTTCGTCCTGGCGCTGGGCAATGGCGCGCGGGCGTTGGCCGGGCCGATCGGCATCGACCTGCCGATCCAGCCGCTGAAGGGCTATTCCTTCACCCTGCCCATCACCGGCCCGGCGCCGGTGCTGTCTATCACCGATGCGGCGGCCAAGGTGGTCTATGCCCGGCTGGGCAACAGCCTGCGGGTGGCGGGCATGGCCGATGTGGTCGGCCAGGACACGCGCTTCGACAACCGCCGGCTCGACACCCTGCTGCGCCAGGCCCGGGCGGCGTTTCCTGAAGCCAGCCATTGGCGGGAGCTCATGCCCTGGACCGGTTTGCGCCCGGCCACGCCCACCGGATTGCCGCTGCTGGGGCCGACCGCGCGTTGGCCCAATCTCCACCTCAATCTCGGCCAGGGCTCGTTGGGCTTCACCCTGGCGATGGGCAGCGCCACCATCGTGGCCGACCTCATCGCCGGGCGGCCGGCGCCGATCGCGATGGACGGGCTGTCAGCGTAGCCAGTTTTGCGCCGCCGCCTCGGCCGGCAGCGGCGCATGGGGGTCGTTGATCCAGGCCAGGATATCGGCCGCGACGCGCTCGCGCACGCCATCACGCAGCAGCAGGTGCCAACCATCGGGGTAGTGCAGGATGCGCCGGTCCTCACGCGGGGGAAGGGCGCGCAGGACGCGCCGGGCGAAGCGGGTGGGGATCACCTCGTCCCGCCCGCCGGTCAGGATCAGGCTGGGCGCCGTGCAGCAATGCGGCAGGGCCTCGACCGCGGCATCCATGCTGTCCAGCACGCCGGCCACGAGGTCCAGCCGCGCCTCGCGGATGGTCAGCGGGTCGCGGCCGAAGCGCAGCAGCGCCGCCCGGTTGTCGCTGGCGGCCAGCCCGCCGGCAACGGCCGGTGCCGCCATGGCCGGCATGACCGCGACGATGCCGTCCAGCAGCAGGGTCGCGATGCGCGGCAGCACGCTGCGGCCGAGCACGGCGGGTGCGGCCAGGATATAGCCCCGCACCGGCAGCGCCTCGGTCCCCGCGACGGCGGTGATGGCGCCGCCCATGCTCTCGCCCAGCATGAACAGCGGCAGATCGGGGTGGCGGGCCGCGATCAGCCGTGCCGCGGCGCGGGCATCGGCCACCAGGGTCTCAACGCCGGGCCAGATGCCGCGATGGTCGGAATAGCCGAAGCCGCGCTGGTCATAGGCATAGACCAGCACGCCCCCCGCATTGAGCAGCGGCGCGCCCTCGACCAGGGAATTGCCGCCATGGTCGCCAAAGCCATGCAGCGCCAGCAGCACCGCGCGCGGCGGGCCCTCCGGCCGCCAGACCCGCAGGGCGAGCGGCGTGCCATCCTCCATCACCAGCGCCTCAACCGGCGCGGGGCCGGCGGGCAGCGGCGGGGGCAGGGGGGCGACCAGCGCCCAGGGGCTTGGCCGAGCGGGCGGCACCGGCGGGTTGAAGGCTTCGATCGCGGGGGCGCGGGTGCTCGGCCCAGCCGGCAGGATTTGCCGCGCGCAGCCCGTCAGCAGCAGTGCCAGCAGCAGCGGCGGCCAGAAGCGGCGAAAACCATGATGAAGCGTCATGACTGCGCGATATGGGTTGCCCGGCCCATGGTCCAGCCCTCCACTTCCGGCTATGCCATGCGGACGACAGCACGAGGCCCCCATGCGCGACCCGCAAATGACCGGCTACGGCCCCAAATTGACCCCCGGCGTGACGCCTGAGGAAATCCTGCCCGCGCATTCGCGCAGCGTGGCCTGCGATGGAGGCGGAGGCGCGCTCGGCCATCCCCTGGTGATGCTGCGCATCGAGGACACCCAGGTCACCTGCCCCTATTGCAGCCGCACCTATCGGCTGGCCGATGGCGCGGGGCATGGCGCCGATCATTAGAGTGGGATGCGTTGAGGCGGACTCGCCGAAGACGTTGAATCCAGCTCTCACCTTTGGCTGGACCATGGGAGAACGCATCATGGCCAGGGGGCGCGAGCGATGACCGCCGACAAGCATCTCATCCTGATCGACGGTTCGGGCTACATCTTCCGGGCCTATCACGCGCTGCCGCCGATGACGCGGCCGGACGGGACGCATGTGAATGCGGTCTTCGGCTTCTGCCAGATCCTTTCGCGCTTTCTCGAGGCGCATTCGGCGAGCCATATTGCGGTGGTGTTCGACACCGCGCGGCTGACCTTCCGCAATGAATTCTACCCCGAGTACAAGGCGCACCGGCCGCCGCCGCCGGACGAGCTGATCCCGCAATTCGCGCTCATCCGCGAGGCGACCGATGCGTTCGGCGTGGCGCGCGTCGAGCAGCCGGGATACGAGGCCGATGACCTCATCGCCGCCTATGCGCGCGCGATGGAGGCCGAGGGCGGCCGCACCACCATCGTCAGCTCCGACAAGGATTTGATGCAGCTCATCCGTGCTGGCGTGATCATGCTGGATCCGATCAAGCAGAAGCCGATCCGCGAGCCCGAGGTTTTTGAGAAATTCGGGGTGACGCCGGACAAGGTGGTCGAGGTCCAGGCGCTGGCCGGCGATGCGACCGACAATGTGCCGGGCGTGCCCGGCATCGGCATCAAGACCGCGGCCCAGCTGATCAACGAGTATGGCGACCTGGAGACGCTGCTGGCCCGCGCCGGCGAGATCAAGCAGCCCAAGCGGCGCGAGGCGTTGTTGGAGAATGCCGAGAAGGCGCGGATTTCCCGTCGGCTCGTGCTGCTCGACGATCAGGCGCCGCTGCCGGCGGCGATCGAGACGCTGGTGGCGCGCGCGCCAGAGCCCTCGCGGCTGGCTGGCTTCTTCCAGGTGCAGGGTTTCCGGAGCCTGCTGTCCAGGCTGGGGCTGGGCGATGCCAAGGCTTCCATCCCGGCCATGGTCTCGGCCCCCGCCGCGCAGTCGGCGGCCGAGGGCGACATTCCCTTTGGCCCCTACGCGACCATCACCACGGAGGAGGGGCTGCGCGACTTCCTGTCCGGGCTCGATGGCGTGCTGGGCTTTGATACCGAGACCGACAGCCTCGATGCGCTGAATGCCCGCCTGGTCGGCATAGCGTTGGCAGTCGCGCCGGGCCGCGCCGCCTATCTGCCGCTGCGCCATGGCGGCGGCGGCGACATGCTGAGCGGGCCGCCGCCCGAGCAAATCAGCCAGGATGCCGCCCTGGCGATTTTGCGCCCGGTTCTGGCCGACCCCGCGGTGTTGAAAATCCTGCATAACGCGAAATACGACGTCGAGGTGATGGCGCGGCCCGAGAACGGCGCCGTCACCATCGGGCCGATCGATGACACCATGCTGATCTCCTACAGCATGGATGCCGGCAAGCATGGGCAGGGGATGGATTTCCTGGCTCAGCAGCACCTCAACCACACACCCATTCCCTTCGACAGCGTGACGGGCACCGGCAAGGGCCGCATCACCTTCGACCAGGTGCCGCTCGAGCGTGCCACCGCCTATGCCGCCGAGGATGCGGATGTGACGCTGCGCCTCTGGCTCAAGCTGCGGCCCATGCTGCGCGAGGCGCAGGCGCTGGCGCTCTACGAGCAGGTCGAGCGCCGAATGATCGGCGTGCTGGCCGCCATGGAGACCGCCGGCATCAAGGTCGATGGCGTGGAACTTGCCCGCATCGGCCAGGATTTTTCCGAGCGCCTGGTGGTGCTGGAAGCCGAGGCGCATCGCGTCGCCGGCCGCGCCTTCAACGTGGCCAGCCCGAAGCAGCTCGGAGAAATCCTGTTCGACGAGATGGGGCTGAAGGGCGGCAAGAAGGGCAAGACGGGCGCCTGGTCCACCGATGCCAAGGTGCTGGAGGAACTCGCAGCCCAGGGCGCTGAGCTGCCCAAGGTGGTGATGGAGCACCGGCAACTCGCCAAGCTCAAATCCACCTATGTCGAGGGGCTGACCGCTCAGCTGGCGCGCGATGGCCGCGTGCACACCGATTTCGCCATGGCGGTGACCAGCACCGGCCGGCTCTCCTCCAACGAGCCCAACCTGCAGAACATCCCCATCCGCACCAAGGAGGGCATGCGCATCCGCGAGGCCTTCATCGCCGAGCCGGGCCATGTGCTGATGAGCGCCGACTACAGCCAGATCGAGTTGCGCCTGCTGGCGCATATGGCCGATGTGCCGACACTGCGGGAAGCCTTTGCCCAGGGGCTGGACATCCACACCCGCACCGCCTCGGATATCTTCGGATTGCCACTCGATGGCGTGGACCGCGAGGCGCGGCGCCGGGCCAAGGCGATCAATTTCGGCATCATCTACGGCATGAGCGCCTTCGGCCTGGGTGCCCAGCTGAGCATCGGGCCCGGCGAGGCGCGCGGCATCATCGATGCCTATTTCCAGAAATACCCCGGCATCCGCGCCGAGATGGAGCGGCTGAAGCAGGAGGCGAAGACGCTGGGCTATGTCCTCAGCCCCTTCGGCCGGAAGCTGTGGATTGCCAATATCGCGTCGAAGGACCCCATGCTGCGCGGCGGGGCCGAGCGGCAGGCGATCAACGCGCCTTTCCAGGGCGGCGCGGCCGAGGTGATCAAGCGGGCCATGGTACGCGTGCCCGGCGCCTTGGCCGATGCGGGGCTGAAGGCGCGGATGCTGCTGCAGGTGCATGACGAGCTGGTGCTGGAAGTGCCCGAGGCCGAGCTGGAGGCCACCGGCCGCGTGCTGCGCGACGTGATGCAGAACGTCGCCACCCTGCGCGTGCCGCTGCTGGTCGAAGTCGGCCATGGCCGGTCCTGGGCGGAGGCGCATTGAGCGTGTTCGACGCGGCCGAGAAGCGCACGCTGGCGAAGATTTCGGTCGCGCATTTCCTCAGCCATGTCCATATCCTGGTGCTGCCGCCCCTCTTCCCGCTGCTGCGCGACGAGATGGGCGTGAGCTTCCTGGAGCTCGGCCTGGCGATCACCGTGTTGAACGTGGTCACGGCCTTCACCCAGGCGCCGATGGGTTTTCTGGTGGATCGGATCGGCGCGCGGCGGGTGCTGGTCTCGGGGCTTTTCCTGGGCGGGATCGCCTTCGTGCTGGCCGGCATCGGCAACAGCTATTCCTGGCTGCTGGTGGCAGCCGCGTTGGCGGGCCTGGCCAATGCCGTCTACCACCCAGCGGACTACTCCATCCTGGGCCATTCAATCGGCGATGCGCGGGTCGGCCGCGCCTTTTCCATCCACACCTTTGCCGGCTATGCCGGCAGCACGGTGGCGCCTGGGCTGATGCTGGGGCTGGCCTGGGTGTTCGGGCTGCAGGGTGCGCTGATCATCGCGGGGTTGCTCGGGCCGATTGCGGCGCTGCCTTTGCTGCGCGATGCCATGGCAGAACGCATGCCGCCGCGGCGTGCCACGCCCGCCCCCGGGGCGCCGCGGTTGCTCAACGGCACGGTTCTGGCGCTGACCGGTTTCTTCATCCTGCTGGCCCTGTCGAATTCAGCGGTGCAGAGCTTTGGTGTGCCGGCCTGGAACGCGCTGTCCGGTCTCTCGCTCGCCGCTGGTAATACGGCGCTGACGGCATGGCTCGGCATGAGCGCGCTGGGCGTGCTCGCGGGTGGCCAGGTGGCCGATCGCACGCGAAGGCACGGGTTGGTGGCGGCCTGTGGGCTTGGCGCCTCCGGCCTGCTGATCCTGCTGGCCGGGACGGTACCGATGGCCGCCACGCCGCTGGTGGTGACGATGGGGCTCTCGGGTTTCCTCTCCGGGCTGATCATGCCCTCACGCGATATGCTGGTGCGCGCGGCGGCCCCGCCGGGCCAGGCCGGCGCTGTGTTCGGCGTGGTCAGCACCGGCTTTTCCATCGGTGGAATCTTCGGCCCGCCAAGCTTCGGCTGGCTGCTTGATCATGGACAGTCATCCGCGCTGTTCCTGATCGCGGGTGGATGCCTCGCCCTCGCCGTCGTCATGTCGCTCTGGCAGGATGCAAGGGGTCGCGCACGAAGGACGCAATACGCCTGATGGATATCGAAACCTTGCGTCGCGCGGCGAAGCTGCTGCCGGATGCGACCATTCCTGAATTGCCAAAGCACTACAGCGGCAAGGTGCGGGACAATTACGACCTGCCCGATGGCCGGCGCATCATCATCGCCACCGATCGGTTGAGCGCCTTCGACCGCATCCTCTGCGCCGTGCCCTTCAAGGGGCAGGTGCTGACGCAGACGGCGCGGTTCTGGTTCGAGCACACCGCCGATCTCTGCCCGAACCATGCGCTCTCCTACCCCGACCCCAATGTGGTGGTGGGGCAGCGGCTGGATATCCTGCCGGTGGAGATCGTGGTGCGCGGCTACCTCGCGGGCACCACCAGCACCTCGGTGCTGACCATGTACAAGGCCGGCCAGCGGGAGATGTATGGCCATCGCCTGCCCGATGGCATGCGCGACAATGAGCGGCTTCCCACCCCCATCATCACCCCCACCAGCAAGGCCGATTACGGCGGGCATGACGCGCCGCTGACGGGTGATGAGATCCTGGCGCAGAAGCTGCTCAACCCCGCGCAATGGTTGGCGCTGAACGACTACGCCCTGGCGCTCTTCGCCCGCGGGCAGGCGATGGCGGCGGAGCGCGGGCTGATCTTGGCCGACACGAAATACGAGTTTGGCACCGACCCCGATGGCCGCATCATCCTCGCCGATGAGATCCACACCCCCGACAGCAGCCGCTACTGGCGGGCCTCCAGCTATCAGGCGCGCTTCGAGGCCGGTGAGCGGCCGGAGAGTTTTGACAAGGATTTCGTGCGCAGTTGGGTGGCGGCGCGCTGTGACCCCTATCACGACGAGATCCCGGAAATTCCGGAGGATCTCATCCTCGCCACCTCAGCGGTCTATATCGAGGCCTTCGAGACCATCACCGGCCTGACTTTCACGCCCCCTCCGGGAGCGGGCACGGTGCTGGAGCGGATCCGGGCCAATCTGGCGGAATTCTTCGGGCGCTAGATTGCGTCGCGCCCCGGGCTGGCGTGTAATTGGTTCGGACAAAAAAGGGGAGGCGCGTGATCCATCGCATCCGCCGACGCGTGCTCGCCGCGGCGAGCATCACGGCACTGCCGGCCGCCGCGCAGGAGGCCTGGCCGGCGCGCCCCATTCGCCTGATCATTCCGTTCGTGCCTGGCGGCTCGACCGACCTTCTTGGCCGGCTGTTGGCGGTGCGCCTGTCGGAGCGGCTGGGGCAGCCGGTGGTGGGCGAGAACCGCCCGGGCGCCAGCACCAACCTCGGCAATGACCTGGTGGCGAAATCCCGCCCCGATGGCCACACCCTGCTGTTCGGCGCCGCCGCCATCGCGGTGAACCCGAGCCTGACGCCCAACCTGCCCTATGACCTGTTTCGCGACCTGGCGCCGCTCTCGCTGATCTGCCGCACGCCGCTGGCACTGGTGGTGCATCCCTCGGTCCCGGCGCGCGATGTGGGGCAGCTTGTCGCGCATGCCCGCGCGAGTGGTGCGCCGATGATCTATGGCTCCAGCGGCAGCGGCACCATACCGCATGTCGCGATGGAATTGTTCGGGTTGATGGCGGGGATTTCGCTCACCCATGTGCCCTATCGCGGCGGCGCCGCGGCGATGCAGGATCTGGTGACCGGGCGGCTGCCGATGATGATGGAGAGCGTGCCCACGCTGCTGCCGCTGATCCGGGGTGGCGACATCAGGGCGCTCGCCGTCTCCGAGCCGGAGCCACTGCGCAACCTGCCCGGCGTGCCGACCATCGCGGCATCGGGCTTTCCGGGCTTCGCCGCCGCCGCCTGGAACGCCGTCTTCGCGCCTTCCGGCACGCCGCCCGCCATCCTCGCCCGACTCGAGGCCGAGATCATGGCCGTGCTGCGTGAGGCCGAGACGATGCGCCGGGTGGAAGAACTCGGCGCCGTGCCGCTGGGTAGCAGCGGCGTCGAACTCACCGCATTCCTGCGCGCCGAGGTGGCGCGCTGGGACGATGTGGTGCGCCGCACCGGCGCGACCGCGGATTGACCAGGGAAAACCGAGCACCATGCCGAGCGCGAAAAACCTCATCGTCATCATGTCCGACGAGCACAATCCGAAGGTCTCGGGCTATGCCGGCCATCCCGTGATCACCACGCCGCATCTCGACCGGATCGCGGCCGCGGGGACCAGTTTCACCGCCGCCTACACGCCCTCACCGATCTGCGTGCCGGCGCGGGCGGCCTTCATCACCGGGCGGCCTGTGCATCAGAACCACGCCTGGGACAACGCCATCGCCTATGATGGTCGAATGCCCGGCTGGTCGCATATGCTGCGCGAGCGCGGCCACACCGTCACCTCGATCGGCAAGCTGCATTACAAGGGCCATGAGGGCGAGGATTACGGCTTCACCGAGAGCCTGCTGGCGATGCAGATCGCCAATGGCACGGGCGACGTCACCCACCTCATTCGTGACCCCGATGATGTGCGGCTTACCGGCAAGAAGCTCTTGGAACAGGCGAAGGCGGGCGAGAGCGACTATACGATTTATGACCGGCAGATCGCCGCCGAGGCGCAGGTCTGGCTGCGCGAGATCGGCACCAGGCGGCACGACAAGCCCTGGGTGCTTTTCGTCTCGATGGTCTCGCCGCATTTCCCGCTGACCGCGCCGCCGGAGTTCTTCTACCAGTATCGCGGCCGCGACCTGCCCAGGCCCAAGCTCTATGAGGAGAGCGAGCGGCCGATGCACCCCTATGTCGCGATGTATCGCCGCAAGTCGCATTACGATGCAGCGTTCCAGGGCGAGGACGATCTCAACCGCGCGCTGTCGGGCTATTTTGGCCTGACCTCCTTCCTCGACGAGCAGGTGGGCAAGATCATGACGGCGCTGGAGGCGGCCGGGCTCACCGACACCACGCGGGTCATCTATACATCCGATCATGGCGACAATCTCGGCAGCCGCGGGCTCTGGGGGAAGGCCACGATGTATGAGGAGAGTGCGGGCATTCCCATGCTCATCGCCGGCGCCGATGTGCCGGTGGGCGGCACCTGCCGCACGCCTGTCACGCTGTGCGATGTCTCGGCCACCATCCTCGATGCCGTGGGGGCGGGCGATGCCATTGCGGCGAATGGGCTGCCTGGTGCCTCGCTGCTGCGGCTGGCCAATGCGCCGGCGGAGGATCGCGTCGCGCTGTCGGAGTTCCACACCTATGGTCCCGACGCCTTCTACATGCTGCGCAGCCTGACCCATAAATACGTCCATTACGTCGGCGCGCCGCCGCAGCTCTTTGACATGCAGGCGGACCCGGAGGAGCTGGTGGATCTGGGCACCAGCAATGCCGCGGCACCCATCCGCGATGCGATGGAGGCGCGGCTGCGCGGCCTGCTGGACCCTGAGGCGGTGGATCGCGCCGCCAAGGCCGATCAGGCGGCGATGATCGCGCATTATGGCGGCGAGGCGGTGCTGCGGCAGAAGAAGCCCGCCGCCTTCACGCCGCCCCCTGCCATGGCGGGGCATTGATGCGCCGGCGCGGCCTGCTTGGCGCCGCGCTGGCCGCGCCCTCGCTTGCCCGTGCCGCCTGGCCGGACCGGCCGCTGCGCATGGTTGTGGCCTACCCGGCGGGTGGCGGCACCGACCTCATGGCCCGCGCCGTGGTGCAGCAGATGCAGGCCGAGCTGGGCCAGACCATCATCGTGGAGAACCGCAGCGGCGCCACCGGCAGCATCGGCGCCGCCGCTGTCGCCACCGCCGCGCCGGATGGCTACACGCTGCTCTTCATCAATGGCAGCGACCTGACCTTGCGGCCGCTGCTGGACCGCAGCACGAGCTATGATGTCGACCGCGACTTCGTGCTGATCACCCTGCTCGGCATCACCCCGGTGGTGCTGGCGGTGCGGGCGGGGCTTCCGGCGCGCTCGGTTGCGGAACTCGTGGCGCTGGCGCGCGCCAGCCGCCAGCCGCTGACCTGCGCCAATACCGGCGCGGGCGGCATGATGCATCTGACAAGCGAGGTGTTTCGCCAGCGCGCCGGCATCGCGCTCGAACAGATCCCCTATCGGGGTGCGGCGCCGGCGGTGAATGACACCGCGGCGGGGCAGGTGGACATGATCTTTGTCGGCCTGCCGCCGGTGTTGCCGCACGCGCAATCCGGCCGGCTGCGCATCCTGGCCGTGACGACGCCGCGGCGCACCCCCTCGGCGCCGGAGGTGCCCACACTGGACGAGCAGGGCATGCCGGGCTTCGACATGTCCAATGCCGTGGGCATGGCGGCGCCCCGCGGCACGCCGGCCGAGATCATCGCGCGGCTGAATGCCGCCGGCCGGGCCGCGGTCGCCCATCCCAGGGTCCAGGAGATTTTCCGCCGCAATGGCGCTGATACCGTCGGTACCAGCGCGGAGGACTACGTTGCCTATACACGGGCCGAGCGGGAGCGATTCGCCGAGGTGATTCGTACGACTGGCTTCAGGGCCGAATAGAGCGGGATACGTTGAGGCGGCATCGCCGAAGACGCTGAATCCCGCTCTCAACGCCGCGCGGGATGCGTTGAGGCGGCATCGCCGAAGACGCTGAATCCCGCTCTCAACGCCGCGCGGGATGCGTTGAGGCGGCATCGCCGAAGACGCTGAAGCCCGCTCTCAGCTATGCCCAGGCCGGCGGCGGAAGACCTCGATGCCAGCCCCCTCGGCCTCGGCGAAAATCTGCAGCTTTGTCACCCGCACCCGCGCGGCGGCCACGCGTGGCTCGGAAAAGCACTGCGCCAGCAGCTCTTCGGCCAGGGTTTCCAGGAATTCCACATGCGGGCGCCCGGCCCAGCCGCGCACCAGGCTGCGCACCGGGTCGTAATCCACGATGCCCGACGCCGTGGCCTGCACCGCATCGACGGGCACATACATCTCCACATCGATGGAGAGCCGGTTGGGGCGTTGCGGATGGCGCTCCCATGGGTGGATGCCCACCGCCACATCGACGATCATGCCGATGACGCGCGAGGCGACATAGCCCTCCGGAAAAATCGACACCGCGTCCATGGGCTTCCTTGCCACTGCTCTGCCGCCTATATGCGGCCTCCCGCCGAACACGAAAGCCCCACGACCATGAACCAGACTTCGCGCAATGTGCTGGTGACCGGGGCGGGGCGCAGAATTGGCGCCGCCATTGCCCGGCGCATGGCCGCTGCGGGCTGGGGCGTGGTGCTGCATCACAATGCTTCGGGCGCCGATGCCAGGGCGCTGGCGGCCGAATTGCCGCTGGCCTGGACCATCGGGGCGGATCTGGCCGATGCCGCCGCCGCGGCGGCCCTGCCGGCCCGTGCCGCCGCGCTCTGCGGTGGGCTGCATGGGTTGGTGAACAATGCCAGCCTGTTCGAATACGACATCCCGCGCGACTTCGATCCAGCGCTCTTCGCCCGGCATATGGCGGTGAACCTGTTGGCGCCCGCGCTGTTGACCCGGGGCTTCGCCGCCGCGCTGCCCGAGGGCTGCGATGGCGCCGTGGTCAATCTTCTCGACAACCGGCTTTACGCCGCCAACCCGGATTACTTCACCTATGCGCTCTCCAAATATGGGCTGGCCGGCATGACGGAGATGCACGCGCTGGCCTTCGCGCCCCGCATCCGGATCAATGGGGTGGCGCCCGCCATCGCCCTCGTCTCGGGCGAGCAGTCGGAAGAGAATTTCCGCCGGGCCCATGTCAACAATCCGCTGGAGCGCGGCGTCACGGCCGAGGACGTGGCCGAGGCGGTGGCCTATCTCATGGCGGCGCCCAGCACGACCGGCAGTGTTGTCGTGGTCGATTCCGGCCAGCGGTTGCGCCGGCGCGGCCGTGACGTGGCCTTCGCGCCATGATCCAGGCCCCCGATGCGGATCGCCGCACCCGCCTGGTCTTCGTGCGCGGGCTGGAACTCGTGGCCCGGCTGGGCATCCACCCGCATGAGAAGGCGGCACCGCAGCGCGTGGTGATCGGCGTCGAACTCGAGGTGCATGATGAGAGTGCGCCAGGCGGAATCGGCCCCGATGCGCTGGAGCGGGTGGTCGATTACCAGGCCGTCGTGCACGTTGCGCGCGCAGCGGTGGCGGCCGGACACGTGCTGCTTGTGGAGACCTTGGCGGAGACCATCGCGGCCACGGCGCTGCAGGATATTCGGGTCACCAAGGCCCGAATCACCATTGAAAAGCCCGATGCCTTCCCTGACGTGGCAAGCGTCGGCGTTGTCATCGAGCGGACAAGAGCTTGAAATATATCGTCTCTGGTCGGGTTTTTTGCCTTATTTCATCCACTGTGCCTTTGCGCCCTGGTGCTGGAGGCGAAAACATGCCGTCAACCTGAACGGCTGCTGAAGGCCCGTTGAAGGACGCAAAAAATAATCAATATTTTCAATGCTTTAATTTTGCTGCTTAAGGCTTGGGCAAGAAGTTCGGATTGGCGGTCAGCCGCCAGATTCCAGCTTTTGAAACAGTGATGCCCACAGGCTTATCCACAGAATGCGTGGAGAAGTTGCAGCACCCCTGCCCCAGTCTTGAGCGCGGCGGTTCCTTGCGCCACATCTCCGCCGATGCTTCCTGACTCCGACAGCGCCACCCCTGGCGACACCGGCGAGACGCCGCCCGAGCTCGCGCCGGGCGCGCCGATCAACGGCCTGAGTGTCATCGAGGCCGCGCTGCCCAATCTTCCGCTCAGCCCCGGCGTCTATCGCATGCTCGATGCGCGTGGCGACGCGCTTTATGTCGGCAAGGCGCGGGTCATCCGCAAACGCGTCACCAGCTACACCCAGACGTCACGCCTGCCCGAGCGGCTGCGCCGCATGGTGTTCGAGACCCGCAGGCTGGAGGTCATCACCACCGCCTCCGAGGCCGAGGCGCTGCTGCTCGAAGCCAACCTGATCAAGAAGTTGCGGCCGCGCTACAACATCGTGCTCCGCGACGACAAATCCTATCCCTGGCTGATGATCAGCGAGGACCACCCCTACCCGCAGGTGGCCAAGCACCGGGGCGAGCGGCGCAAGGGCGCCACCTATTTCGGCCCCTTCGCCAGCGTCTGGGCGGTCAACCAGACCATCACCGCCTTGCAGCGGGTGTTCCTGCTGCGCACCTGCCGCGACACCGTCTTCGACAGCCGCGACCGGCCCTGCCTGCTGTATCAGATCAAGCGCTGTTCGGCGCCCTGCGTGGAGCGGATCAGCCGGGATGATTATGCCGATCTGGTCAGCCAGGCCCGGCAATTCCTCGCCGGCGAGACGCCGTCCATCCAGAAGGAGTTGGCGCGGGAGATGGAGCAGGCGGCCGAGGCGCTGGAATTCGAGCGTGCGGCCAGCCTGCGCGACCGCATCCGCGGCCTGACCTATCTGCAGGGTAGCAGCCGGATCAACATGGACGGCGTGGGCGATGCCGATGTGGTGGCGCTGCACATGGCGGCCGGTCAGTCCTGCGTGCAGGTGTTCTTCTTCAGGGGCGGCCGCAACAACGGCAACCGGCCGTATTTCCTCAGCCATTCCAAGAGCGACGTCACGCCCGAGGCGGTGCTGGGCAGTTTTCTCGGCCAGCTCTACGAGGATTTGCCGCCGCCACCGCTCGTGCTGCTCAGCCATGATCCGGACGACGCGCCGTTGATCGCCGAGGCGCTGTCCTTCAAGGCCGAGCGCCGGGTCGAACTCCATCGCCCGCAGCGCGGCGACAAGCGCGCCGCGGTGGAGCATGCCGAAACCAATGCGCGCGAGGCGCTGGAGCGCAAGCTGGCCGAATCCACCGCCCAGACCGCGCTGCTGGAGGGTGTGGCCACGCTGTTCGACCTGCCCGAACCACCCGCGCGCATCGAAGTCTACGACAACAGCCACATCATGGGCAGCAACGCCTATGGCGCCATGATCGTGGCCGGGCCGTCCGGCTTCATGAAATCGGCCTATCGCAAATTCGCCATCCGCGATGCCAAGGCCGGCGATGATTTCGGCATGATGCGCGAGGTGCTGGAGCGCCGCTTTGCCCGCGCCCTCAAGGAGGATCCGGGCCGCGATGGCGAGACCTGGCCGGGCCTCGTGCTGATCGATGGCGGTCTGGGCCAGTTGAACATCGCGCGCGAGGTGATGGCCGAGCTTGGCCTGGAGGACCTGCCCCTCGTCGGTGTGGCCAAGGGCGTGGACCGCGATGCCGGGCGGGAATGGTTCCATATCGCCGGGCGCGAGGCCTTCCAGCTGCCGCCGCGCGACCCTGTGCTCTACTATCTTCAGCGTCTGCGCGATGAAGCGCATCGCTTCGCCATCGCCACCCACCGTGCCGGCCGCTCAAAGGCGCTGACGAAATCCGAACTGGACGATGTGCCGGGCGTGGGTGCTGCGGTGAAGCGGCGGCTGCTGAACCATTTCGGCTCCGCCCGGGGAGTACGGCAGGCCGGGCTCGATGATCTCGGCAATTGCCCGGGCATTGGTCCCGGGCTGGCCCGGCGCATTCATGAGCATTTCCATCCCGCCTGATCGCCACATGGGCTGACCAACGCCGCAAGGCTGCGCTAAAGCATGATTGTGCCGACCGATCTTCCCAACCTGCTCACGCTCAGCCGCATCGCGGCGATTCCCCTGCTGGTGGCCATGGTCATGCTGCGCAGCCCGGTGGGCGACATGGCGGCCTGCGTGGTGTTCGGCCTGGCCGCCATCACCGACTATTTCGACGGCAAGATTGCGCGCGAGCGCGGCATCACATCGGGCTTCGGCGTGATGCTGGACCCCATCGCCGATAAGCTGCTGGTCGCCGCCGCCCTGATGCTGCTGGTGGGCTTCGACCGGCTGGATGACCGGGCGCTGCTGCCCGCCATCGTGATCATGCTGCGCGAGATCCTGGTTTCGGGCCTGCGTGAATATCTGGCGACATTGCGCGTCGGCATGCCGGTCACCCGGCTTGCAAAATGGAAGACGGGCTTCCAGATGGGGGCGCTGGGCACCCTGCTCGCGGGGGACACCGGCGCGCGGGTCATCGGCCTCGGCTTTCTGCCCGTGGCCGCGATTGGCGAGGTGATGCTGTGGGCTGCGGCGGCGCTGACCCTCATCACCGGCTGGGACTACTGGGTGGCTGGCCTGAAACACGCGGCGAATGATACAGCACGGTCTGACCGTCGGCCTTGAGCCGCCGGCACAGGCAGCGCATGTTGCGGAGCAGCACGAATTGCGGGGCATCGAATGACGCAGATTTTGCGACTACTGACTTTGGTCTCGGCTTGCAGCCTGGGCGCCTGCGCTCAGGTCGACGGCGTGATCACCCGCGGCTTCGCGAGCGTGAATGGTCTGAGCCTGATGTCCACCTTCGGCGGCGTCACCACCGATCCCATCCCGAACAGTTCGACGGTGCAGCGTGTGCGCGCCGGCGGCGGCAGTGCCGGGCTGGAGCCGTTGCAGCCCGAGGAAGGCAATGTCTGGCCGGCCGAGGAAGGGCCGCGCGCCACGCTCGCCAATCCGGATGAGGCGCTGCGCGGAATTCCGGGCTACCAGCCGGGGAGCCAAGCCGGAACGCCGCTGCCGCAGCGTTCCGACACCCCCGCGCGCCGCCCCGCCCGCGGCAGCGCCGCCGCCTTCGAGCCGCCGCCGGGCTACGTGCCGCCGAGCCGGTTCGAGCCGGCACCGGCAGCGCCCCTGCCGCAGACCAGGATGCCCGGCACTTCGATCAACACCGGTGGCACCAACCGCACCATCACCGGCAGCAGCGGTGTCGTCGGCACCACCGTAGGCCCCGCGGGTCAGTCGGGCGTGCTGCTGGGCCGCCCGGGTGAGGTCCAGATTTTGCAGGAGCCGGGTCGTCCGGCGCAGCAGATCCTGCCCCGGCCCTGAGCGATGAAGATCCTCTACTTCGCCTGGGTGCGGCAGAAGGTGGGGATTGCCGAGGAGGCGGTCTCGCCGCCCGCCGAGGTGCGTGACGTGGCCGGCCTCGTGCATTGGCTGGCCGCGCGCAGCCCCGGCCATGCCGAGGCCTTCGCCCAGCCGAAGCAGATCCGCGCCGCGGTGAACCAGGAATTTGCCGGCCCCGATTCGCTGGTCGCGGCGAATGACGAGGTGGCCTTCTTCCCGCCCGTCACCGGGGGCTGAACATGGCGCGCATCAGCGTGCAGGAGGCGCCTTTCGACCTTGGCACAGAAAGTGATGCCCTGGCGGTTGGGCGGGACGATGTCGGTGGCCTGGCCAGCTTCGTGGGCATCTGCCGCGCCGATGACGGGATCGCCGCCATGGTGCTGGAGCATTATCCCGGCATGACCGAGCGTGCCCTGGCCGCCATCGCCGCCGAGGCGGAGCGGCGCTGGCCGCTGACGGGCTGCACCATCATCCATCGCGTGGGGCGGCTGGAACCCGGCCAGCCCATCGTGCTGGTGCTGACGGCGAGTGCGCATCGCAGCGCGGCGCTGGAATCCTGCGCCTTCCTGATCGACTGGCTGAAGACGCGCGCGCCGTTCTGGAAGCGCGAGGAATTCGCCGATGGCACCACCCGCTGGGTCGAGGCCCGCGCCGAGGATGAGGCGGCGACCAGCCGCTGGTAGAGCACGCTTGACCATCCCCGCCCCGCCATGTGTCTTGCGGTGATGGGACGGATCACCACAGGCAAGGCCAGGATCGCGGGCGTCTTCGGCTGGCCGGCTGGCCATTCGCGCAGCCCGCAGCTGCACAATCATTGGCTGGAGCGCCACGGCATCGATGGCGCCTATGTGCCGCTGCCGGTGCCGCCGGAACAATTCGAGGCGGCGGTGCGCGGCGTGATGGCGGCCGGTTTCGCTGGCGCCAATGTCACCATCCCGCACAAGGAGGCCGCCTTCGCGCTCTGCGACGAGCGCGATGCCTCGGCCGAGCGCGCGGGCGCGGTGAACACGCTGGTGTTCCGGGACGGCCGCATCCTGGGCAGCAACACCGATGGCTTCGGCTTCCTGGAAAGCCTGCGCGCCGCCGCCCCCGCCTGGCGGCCCGATGCCGGCCCTGCCGTGCTGCTGGGCGCCGGTGGTGCGGCGCGCGCCATCGTCGCCGCCCTGCTCGATGCGGGGGTGCCGGAGGTGGTGGTGGTGAACCGCACCCCCGAGCGTGCGGAGGAACTGGCCCGGGCGATCGGCGGCAATATCCGCGCGGCTGCTGTGCCGCCACTCGCCACCGCCGCCCTGCTGGTCAACACCACCAGCCTGGGCATGGCCGGGCAGCCGCCGCTGGAGATCGACCTCTCCCCCCTGCCGCCGTATGCCGTGGTGGCCGACGCCGTCTATGTGCCACTGGAAACGCCACTGCTGCGCGCCGCCCGCGCCCGGGGTCTGGCCGCGGTGCCTGGACTTGGCATGCTGCTGCATCAGGCGCGGCCCGGTTTTTCGTTGTGGTTCGGCGTCGATGCCGTGGTCGACCGGGCGCTGCATGACGCGGTGGCGGGGGACATTCCCCCGCGATGAAACGCATCGGCCTGACCGGCGGCATCGGCATGGGCAAGTCCACCGCGACGCGGGGTTTTCGACGCGCCGGCGTGCGGGTCTTCGATGCCGATGCGGCGGTGCATGCGCTGCAGGCGCGCGGCGGCCGCGGCGTGGCGCCGATTGGTGCTGCCTTCCCCGGCAGCGTGGTGAATGGCGCGGTGAGCCGCGAGGCGCTGCGCCAGGCCGTGCTGGGCAAGCCTGAGGCATTGCGCGTGCTGGAGCGCATCATCCACCCGCTGGTGCGCGACATGCAGCGGCGTTTCGTGGCGCGCGCGCGGCGCGACGGCCAGCGCATGGTGGTCTTCGATATTCCCCTGCTGTTCGAGACGCGGGGCGGACGGGAATTCGACCTGGTCATCGTGGTCTCCGCCCCAGCCGCGGTGCAGCGCGCCCGCGTGCTGGCCCGGCCCGGCATGACGCCGGAGCGGCTGGCCGCCATTCTCGCCCGCCAGATGCCCGACGCGGAAAAACGCCGCCGCTCCGATGTGGTGGTGCGAACGGGCCTCTCCCGCCATCATGCCGACCGGGCGATTCGCCGGATCATCAGGGAGTGCCGGGCGTGAGCCGTGAAATCGTGCTGGATACCGAGACCACCGGCATCGAGCCCTCCGAGGGCCATCGGATCATCGAGATCGCGGCCATCGAGCTGGTGAACCTGCTGCCCACCGGCCGGCACTTTCACACCCTGCTGAACCCCGAGCGGGACATTCCCTCGGATGCCAGCCGCATCCATGGCATGACCAGCCGGGACGTCGAGAACGCGCCGCTCTTCGCAAGCCAGGTGGATGCCTGGCTGGATTTCATGGGCGATGCGCCGATCATCGCGCACAACGCGCCGTTCGACTTCATGCATCTCGATGCCGAGCTGAAGCGCATCGGCCGCCCGCCCCTGCCCACCGCACGCATGGTGGACACGCTGGCGCTGGCGAAGAAGCGTTTTCCCGGCATGCCCAACAGCCTCGACGCGCTATGCCGGCGCTTCGACATCGACCTCAGCGAGCGCACCACCCACAACGCGCTGCTGGACGTGAAGCTGCTGGCGAAAGTCTATCTTGAGCTGCGCGGCGGGCGGCAGCCCGGGCTCACGCTCGCCAGCAACAACACCGGCCCCACGTTGGTGACCGAGGAGCGGCGCGCCCGCACTGCCCGGCCGATCACGGTGCCGCCCGAGGCGGAGGCGGCGCATGCCGCCTTCCTGGGCAAGCTGAAGGACCCGCTTTGGGCAAAGCTCAGCTGAGCAGTTGCCCGCCATCCACCACGATGGTGTGCCCGGTCACCCAACCCGCCAGTGGGCTGGCCAGGAACAGCACCACATTGGCCACCTCCTCCGGCGTGCCGAGGCGGCCGAAGGGGATGCTGCCCAGGATGCGGTTATAGAGCGCCGGGTCGGAGCTCTTGCGCGCCTCCCACGAGCCGCCGGGGAATTCGATGCTGCCCGGCGCCACACCGTTCACCCGGATGCCCTTGGACGCCAGCATGGCCGCCTGGCTCTGGGTGAAGTTGATCAGCAGGGCCTTCACGGCCGCGTAGGCCGGCGTGCGCAGGCTGGGCCGATAGCCGGAGATGGAGCTGACATTGATGATCACTCCGCCCTGGCCCATGTGCGGCACGGCCGCGCGGCTGGCGCGCGTGGTGGCCAGCACGTCCACGTTCAGGCTGGCCTCCCAGCCCTCCTCGGTGTCCTGGGCGCCGAAGCCCGAGGCGTTGTTCACCAGGATGTCGATGCCGCCCAATGCCGCCGCGGCCTCGGCCACATAAGCCAGCACGGCGGGGCCATTGCCCAGGTCGCAGACCGCGGCGTGGGCACCGGCGCCGAGCTGCGCCTTTGTCTCCAGCAAGGGTCCCTCGCTGCGGGCACAGATCGACACCGTCGCGCCGGCGGCGGCGAAGGCCAGCGCGCAGCTGCGCCCGATGCCGCGGCTGCCGCCCGCGACCACCACTTTCTTGCCAGTAAAGTCCATGAACCTGCCCTTCCTCGGAAAGGGAAGAGGCTATCAGCGGCAGGGCGCCTGTCTATGCCGTGACCGGAAGATCGGCGAATTCGGCCATCACCTCGCGCCCGAAGAGCCGCTGCGAGGCCAGCGATTCCTCTCGCCGCATGTCGCCGAAAGCGAAGCGCGCCAGGAGGTAGTTGCAGCCGCTCTGAGCGATCTGCGCCGCGACCTGGCCGCGCACCGTGGCCGGGCTGCCGCACAGCGCCTTGCCCTGGGCGAGCAGCGCGTCGAAATCCTCGGGGAACATCATGGTGTGCGGCGCGCCGCCCTTGCGGTTCCAGATGAAGGCGAAGTTGCGGTGCCAGGCGGCATAGGCGCGCCGGCCGATGGCCAGCGCCTCGGCATCCGTTTCGGCCACGATCGTGTGGCGGTTCATGCCGAGCAGCGGCAAAGTCGCGTCGTTCGCCCAATGCGCGCGATAGCTGTCGGTGATCTGGCGCATTGCGGCGGGGCCGTTGCTGCTGACGATGTTGAATTGGTTGAGCGCCAGCCAGGGCACCGCCTCGGGCTTGGCGACGCCATACCACAGCGGCGGATGCGGCCGCTGCACCGGGCTGAGGATGATGGGCACGGCATGGGCCTGGTAGAAGCGGCCGTCGAAGCTGATCTCCTCGCTCGCGCTGCGTAGCACCAGCAGGATCAGCCGGAGCGCCTCCTCATAACGCGGCTGGGTCTCGGCGGGATCGAGGCCGTAGAAGGCCACCTCATGCGGGGAGACGCCGCGGCCCACCCCCAGCTCCAGCCGCCCGCCCGACATCTGGTCGAGCATGGCGATCTCCTCCGCCAGCCGCAGCGGGTTGTAGAGCGGCAGGGTATAGACCAGCGGCCCGAAGCGCAGTTTTCGCGTGCGTTGCGCCATGGCGGAGAGAAACAGCCCGGGCGAGGGTGCGACGCTGAGCGGCGTGCCGTGGTGCTCGGTCATATGGAAGCGGGTGAAACCCAGCGCCTCGCCGGCTTCGGCCAGCATCAGGCGGTGTTCGTAATCCTCCGCCAGGGAGGCCGAACCGCGGTCCATGTGATCGAAAAGTCCAAACTCCATTGTGGGTGTCCTGAAGTTAATCCAACACTACACATGCCGTGCCGCGAAATGGAAGCGTTGACGTAGGGCCGCCGCCGCCGCAAAGGCCGCGCATGGCCGCACCCCCGCTTCTCCTGCTCACCGACATCCGCGCCAGTTTCGGCACCATCCCGCTGCTGCGCGGCGCCACGCTGAGCGTCTCGCCTGGCGAGCGGCTGGCGCTGGTGGGCCGGAACGGCTCTGGCAAATCATCACTTCTGCGGATCGCCGCGGGCCTCACCCAGGCCGATGGCGGTACCCGCTTCCTGCAACCCGGCGCCACCATGCGCTACCTCGCGCAGGAGCCCGACCTCTCGGCCTTCGCGACCGTTGAAGATTTCGTGATGTCCGGCCTGGGGCCGGCCGATGAGCCCTATCGCGCCCGGCAATTGCTGGGCGACCTCGGCCTTTCCGGCGATGAGGACCCGGCGCATCTCTCGGGCGGCGAAGCCCGGCGAGCGGCGCTGGCGCATGCCCTGGCGCCGCAGCCCGATATCCTGCTGCTCGACGAGCCGACCAACCACATGGATCTTCCGGCCATCGAATGGCTGGAGCGCGAGCTGAAGGCGTTTCGGGGCGCGCTGGTGCTGATCAGCCATGACCGACGCTTCCTGGAGCGGCTGTCGAAGGCGATGGTGTGGCTGGACCGTGGGGTGACACGCCGCCTGGAGCAGGGCTTCGAAAAATTCGAGGAGTGGCGCGACACCGTGCTCGAGGAAGAGGAGCGCGACGCCCACAAGCTGGCGCGGCAGATCGTGCGCGAGGAGCATTGGCTGCGCTACGGCGTGACCGCGCGGCGCAAGCGCAACGTCAAGCGCCTGGGCAACCTGCACAGCCTGCGCCAGAAACACCGCGAGCGCATGGGGCCGCAGGGCGCGGCTAGGCTCACGGCCAGCAATGCCGAGACCAGCGGCAACCTCGTCATCGAGGCCAAGGGCATTTCCAAGAGTTTCGATGTGCCCGTGGTGGTCGATTTCTCCACCCGGATCATGCGGGGCGACCGGGTGGGCATCGTGGGCCCGAACGGCGCCGGCAAATCGACCTTGCTGAAGATGCTGACGGGTGAGCTGGCGCCGGATACGGGCGAGGTGCGCCGGGGCACCGAGTTGACCATGGTCATGCTGGACCAGCGGCGCGCGGAGCTGGATGCCGATCGGACGCTCACCGAAGTGCTCACGGGCGGGCAGGGCGACCAGGTGGAGGTGAATGGCCAGCGCCGCCATGTCGTGGGCTACATGAAGGAGTTCCTGTTCCTGCCGGAACAGGCGCGGACGCCGGTGCGGCTGCTGTCGGGCGGCGAGCGTGGCCGGTTGCTGCTCGCTCGCGCCCTGGCCCAGCCCGCCAACCTCCTGGTGCTGGACGAGCCGACCAACGACCTCGACCTGGAAACGCTGGACCTCCTGCAGGAATTGCTGGCCGAGCACCCCGGCACCGTCATCGTGGTCAGCCATGACCGCGACTTCCTGGACCGTGTCGCCACCAGCGTGATCGCGCATGAGGGCGAGGGCCGCTGGCAGGAATACGCCGGCGGCTACACCGACATGGTGAACCAGCGCGGCTACGGCGTGCAGGCCCGGACCGAGGCCGAGGGCGCGACCGCGCCGCGCGCTGGCCGCGCCGTGGCCCCGGTGCTGGAGAAGAAGCGCCTGACCTTCAAGGACAGCCACGCCCTCAAAACCCTGCCGGGGGTGATGGAAAAGCTCGCGGCCGAGATCGACGTGCTGCGCAACTGGCTGGCCGACCCGGGGCTGTTTGCCCGGGACCCGGGCGGGTTCAACAAGCGCAGCGCGCTGCTGGTGGAGAAGGAGGGGGCGCTGGCCCAGGCCGAGGAGGAGTGGCTGCGGCTGGAATTGCTGCGCGAAGAGGCAGAGGGCTCGCCCGCCGCTTGACTCGCCGGCGCCCTTGGTGTCTACGCCGCGCTTCCCTGCCGGCGCATGGCATGCACCGGCTATGCCCATTTTCGTGTCCATTCCGGGCGCACGGGCTGAACCAACCCAAAGGGAGCACACATGCCGCTCTACGAATGCGTGTTCATTGCACGCAATGACGTGTCTCAGCAGCAGGTCGACCTCATCGCCGATAGCCTGACCACCATCATCACCGACATGGGTGGTGAGGTGAAGAAGCGCGAATATTGGGGTCTGCGCGGTCTCGCCTACAAGGTGAAGAAGAACCGCAAGGGCCATTACATGCTGCTGGGCATCGATGCCCCCGCGCCCGCCATCCACGAGATGGAGCGCCAGCTCGGCCTGAACGAGGACGTGCTGCGCGAAATGACGACGCGCATCGAGGAACTGAACGCAGAAGAGCCCAGCGCGATCCTCGCCAAGCGTGGCGACGACCGTGACCGCGAGCGTGGCTTCCGCGGGCCCAAGCCGGCGGGCCGCTTCGGCTCCGGCCGCGGCCGCGAGCGTGGTGATGAGCGCGAGGAATTCCGCGCCCGCCCCCGCGATGACATGGACATGATGGGTGGAATGGACGACGACCGATGAGCGACACTCCTGAAATGGGCATTGCCGGGCGCCGCCCGGCCGTGGGCGCCCGCCGCCCGTTCTATCGCCGCAAGAAGTCCTGCCCCTTCTCGGGCCCGGGTGCGCCGAAGATCGACTACAAGGATGTGCGCCTTCTCAGCCGCTTCCTGAGCGAGCGCGGCAAGATCGTGCCCAGCCGCATCACGGCCGTCTCCGGCAAGAAGCAGCGCGAGCTGGCGGTGGCGATCAAGCGCGCCCGCTTCCTGGCGCTGCTGCCCTACGTCATCAACGACTAGGACGAGAGGCGGGCGGGCGCATCGCATGCAGGGCTTCAACAATCCAGGTATCCTGGCGGCTTCTGCCGCGGGGCTGATCTCGGCATTGCTGATGCTGTGGGCGTTCCGTGGCCTGCCGCTGGGTGGCGCGCTGCTCTGGCTGGCGCCGGCGCCGCTCTTCACCGTGGGGCTGGGCTTCGGGCCGGCCGGTGCGGCGCTGGCGGGGCTGGTGGGCGCGCTTGTCGTGGGGTTCTCCTCCTCGATGCTGGGGGCGGTGTTCTACGCGCTGCTCTTCGCCGTGCCGGCCTGGCTCCTGGTGGCGCTGTTCCTGCGTACCACCGGGCCGAACGTCTCGGCGCCGGTGGCTGCCCTGGGGCTCTATCCTGTGGCGGTGCTGGTCGGCCTCAGCTTCTATTTCGCCAGTGAGGGCGGGCTGGAGGCGGTGCTGCGCGGCGCCGTGGAACATGCCACCCGCCGCATGGGACTGATGCTGCCCGATGGCATGATCGAGTCCGTGGTGCGGGTGAAGGCGGCGGCGGTGGGCTTCTGGCTCGCCGTCATGGCCATCGGCAACGCCTCGCTCGCACAGGGCTTCTTGCGCCGACAGGGGCTGACCCTGGCCGCCACGCCCGACCTGGCCGAGGCCCGCATGCCTGGCTGGTATCTGGTGGTGGTGCTCGTCGCCGGTGCGGCTTTCGCGGTGGTGGGGGATGCGGTGACGCTCTCCATGCTGCTGCTGCTGACCTTGCCCTTCTTCCTGATGGGCATCGGCAGCGTTCACAAGCGGCTGCGTGGTGCCAAGGGGCGGGTTTGGATCCTGGCCGGGTTCTACGCGCTGATGCTGATTTTCCTGCAGATCATGGCGCCCGCCATGGTCGGCATGGGCCTTTACGAACAATGGACGCGGCGCGCATTGCCGCCGCCGCAGACCTAGGAGCTACTTCGATGATTGACCTCATTCTCATGCAACGCGTCGACAAGCTGGGCCAGATGGGCGACCGCGTGACGGTCAAGCCGGGCTATGCGCGCAACTACCTGCTGCCGCTGGGCAAGGCCATCCGCGCCAACAAGGCGAATATGGAGAAGTTCGAGCAGGACCGCGCCCAGCTTGAGGCCCAGAACCTCAAGCGCCGCGAGGAGGCCGAGCGGGTCGCCGAGCGCGTCGAGAACATGTCCGTCATCATCATCCGCCAGGCGGGTGAGAGCGGCAGCCTTTACGGCTCCGTCTCCGGCCGCGACATCGCCGATGCCTGCAAGGTGGGCGGCCTGACCGTCGGCCGCTCGCAGGTGCTGCTGGAAGAGCCGATCAAGACGCTCGGCCTGAAGACCATCCGCGTGGAGCTCCACCCCGAGGTGGTGATCCCGGTGATCGTCAACGTCGCCCGTTCCGTCGAGGAGGCCGAGCGCCAGGCGCGTGGCGAAGAGCCGATCCGCGAGGAAGAGCCCACGCTGGAGGCCGAGCTGGCCGCCGAGCTGGGCGCTGCCGCGCGCGACTGACGATACGATAGCGAATCTTTCAGGGTGCCGCTTGCGCCATGACGATTCGCTACCAATTCGGGAGTTCTAGACGATACGGGTGCGGCGCCTTGCCGCCCCGGCGCGTCAGCCAGGAACACTGCCTGAGATGAACAAAATCACGCCCGTCCACCGCCTCGCAGTCGATAATATTGCGCGCCCAACCCAGTCGGAGGCGGAGGACGCCATCCGCACGCTGCTGCTCTGGGCCGGTGACGACCCCAGCCGCGAAGGCCTGTTGGACACCCCCAAACGTGTCGCCAAGGCGTATCGCGAATGGTTCTGCGGCTATGACGAAGACCCGACAGAACTCCTCGCCCGCTCCTTCGAGGAGGTCGAGGGCTATGACGAGATGGTCGTCCTTCGCGATATCCGGCTGGAGAGCGTGTGCGAGCACCACATGGCACCGATCATCGGCCGTGTGCATGTCGCCTATCTGCCGGCCGGCCGGGTGGTGGGCATCAGCAAGCTAGCCCGTGTCGTCGATGCCTTCGGCAAGCGGCTGCAGATTCAGGAAAAATTCACCGCCCAGGTCGCCAACACCATCCAGGAGGTGCTCGCACCCAAGGGTGTCGCGGTGGTGGTGGAAGCCGTGCACCAGTGCATGACCACGCGCGGCGTGCACAAGACCGGCGTCTCCATGGTGACCAGCCGCATGCTCGGCGCCTTCCGCGATGATGCGTCGACGCGGCGGGAATTCATGGCGATGATCCAGGGTGGGCGCGGTCCGGCCGAGGGTTGAATTTCAACCACCTGGCGGAATGTGATGCGCGGAATTCACGTCTTCGACAAATTCGCGGCCGAACCTGACGGGTTCGGCGGTCGGATGGGGTTATCAAGTAGCACTACGCTTTTTTAGGATTATTTGCTCTAGACCATGCTGCGTTCACAAGCATTCACTCCGCATGGTCTAGCCGTTTCCGAGAGCATGCTTCAGCGTTTTCGGCGATTCCGCCTCAACGCATCATGCTCAAAAACGCAGGCGCAAAGCCTGATGGCGGGGTCACCACCTCGCCATCTCTTGGCGCGATGCGTGTACTCGGGCCATGTCACCGGGAGCGAAGACGGCGACACGACCCCAGGCTCTGCCGCTGGAGCATGATTCGTTGAGGTGAAAACGCCGAAAGCGCTGATCCATTCATCATGGTCCAGGCGCTCTCCAGCCCGTCTCGCGAATCCCCAAGGCTTGGGAACGCGCTACCCCTCCGCCTCCAGCGCCCGCTTCGCCTCGGCCAGCTTGGCCATCTCCGCCGGATCGGGGTCGGGGTAGCGCAGCTCCAGCTTCTCCAGCGCATGCACCATGGCGCCCACCACCACCAGGCGGGTGAACCACTTTCGGTCCGCCGGCACCACATACCAGGGCGCTTCGGGGCTTGCAGTCGCGCGGATCGCCTTTTGATAGGCGCTTTGATACGCATCCCAATGGGCGCGCTCCGTCACGTCGCCGGCGTTAAACTTCCAGTTCTTGCCCGGCTCCTCGATGCGGGAGAGGAAGCGGCGGCGCTGCTCCTCCTTGCTGACATGGAGAAAGAATTTCTGCACCACCATGCCCTGGCGGGCGAGGTAACGCTCGAAATGGCCGATATCGGCCAGCCGCTCGTCATAGACATGCTTGGTGACGAGATGCGGCGGGATTTTTTGGCCGGCCAGGATATTGGGATGGACCCGGGCGATCAGCACCTCCTCATACCAGGAGCGGTTGTGGATGCTGATATGGCCGCGCGCCGGCAGCGCCTGGATGTGGCGCCAGAGGAAATCATGGTCCAGTTCCATCGCGCTGGGCGCCTTGAACGGCGTCACGTTGCAGCCCAGCGGGTTCAGGCCGGAGAAGACATGCTTCACCGTGCCATCCTTCCCCGCAGCATCCATGGCCTGGACGATACACAGCACGCCCCAGCGGTCCTGGGCGTAGAGCTTGTCCTGCAACTCGGCGAGGCGGCGGGTGCCGGCAGCCAGCAGCGCCTCCGCGGCCTCGCGTTCCAGCTTCAGCCCGCCTTCATCGGCCGGGTCGTGGTCCTTGAGGGAAAAACCCTTGCCGTCGGTGACACGATAGCGCTTGAGCAGCTTGTCGAGGTTCATCCCCGTCTCCTCCACATCCATGCCATGCTGGCGGCCTGGATGATGATGGTCGCCACCATCGCCCAGGCATAGCCCGCCGGGTCCCAGCCACCCGATGGCAGCCGGGGCCAGAGGTCGAGAAGCGCGCCGATCGCGCTCTGAAAGAGGAAGACCAGCGCCAGCATGGTGGCATTCACCGCCGTCGAGACGCGGCCCGCGAGTTGCACGGGATAGGCCTGCGCCACCGCCGAATAGGCGACCGCGCTGGTCGAGCCGCAGCAGGCGAAACCGATCCAGAGCAGCGTGACCAGCCAGACCTCGCTCGGCGCCAGCACCACCAGCAGCACCTGCAATGTCAGCATGCCGCACATCGCCATGATGGGCACCAACATCGCGCTGCGCCCGCGCGCCTGCAGCGCGCTGCCGAGCTGGCCACCGACCAGGTTCCCGAACATCCCACCCAGCGCATAGAACAGCAGCGTGGTGGCGCGGGCGGCATCGCCCATCCCCGCAACATCGCGCAGCCAGGGGCCGACCCAGAGCCCCTGATAGGTGAAATGCATCGCGTTCAGCACCACGATGGCGGGCACCACGCGGATGAAGACGGGGGCGCGGTAGATCGGCCCGAATTCGCGGATTTCCGCCCAGAGCGGCTTTCGCGAGCCGCGGCTTTCGCTGTCCGGCACCACGAGGTAGATCCAGACCGAGACCAGGCCGGCGATCGCCGCGAGCAGCCAGAAGGCGCCGCGCCAGCCGATGAAGGGCAGCAGGCCCTGCATCGGCAGGGTCACCATCAGCCCGCCCATGCCGCCGATGAAGACGCCGGCCCCGGTGAGGGCGGCCACCCGCTCGCGCGGGAACCACATGCTGTGCGCCTTGATCAGCCCGATCAGCCCCGAGGCGATGCCCAGGCCCGTGATCACCCGCCCCATGCCCAGCATCAGTGGCCCGGTGGAGAGCGCGCTGAGCAGAAAACCGAGGCTGGCCAGGGCGGCCGCCGCGGTCTGCACCCGGCGCGGCCCGTAGAGGTCGAGCGCCACGCCGACCGGCAACTGCATCAGCCCGTAGGCGACGAAGAGAATGGCGGCGAGCAGCCCGAGATCGGCCGCCGAAAGCCCGTATTCCAGCGCCAGCAGCGGCCCGATCAGTGCCATGATGGCGCGCGAGGACTGGTTGATGAAGTTCACGAAGGCCAGCGGCAGGGTGACGTTGAAAAAGCTTTTGCCGGCGGGGCGGGTCATGGCAGGCGCAGCCGCACCGAGACCGGGCAATGATCGGAAAGCCGTTCGCGCGCCGAGGGATCACGCTCGGCATAGACCATGACGCGCAGTGAGTTGTTCACCAGCCAGCCCCGCGCCGGGCCGCCGAAAAAGATATGGTCGATGAAGGGCCGGCCGCCGCGGGGATCGGAAAAGCAGGGGTTGGAGTAGCCCTCGGTCGCGCGGGTCAGCGGCCCGGCCTGGGCCAGGCGGGCGGCGAATTCATCGCGCTCGGCCGTGATGCGGCGGTTGAAGTCGCCCAGGATGGCGAAGGGTGTGCCCTCGCGCTGGCGGGCGGCGACCCAGCCGGCCAGGATCTCGGCCTGGCGGGCGAGGCCCGCGCATTCCTGGCTCGCCTCCAGCCCGCCCTCGCGGCAGCCGGCGTTGAGATGGATGGAGAGCAGCCGCAGCCGGGTCTGCCCGGCCTCCACCGTGACATCGGTGCCGCGGCGCAGCGAGAAGCGGGCCTGGGGGCGGAGATCGAGCGCCGCCAGGTCCAGATTCTGGGTAAAGCGCAGGCTGCGGCGGATGGCGAAGCCGGCGCGCTGGATGTCGTTCTCGTCGGGGAAGACGAAGGCATAGGCGCGCTCGTCGAAGATTTTTCGCGCGGCGTCGGGCCCGTCGATTTCCTGGAAGGCGATGACATCGGCCTCCAGCCGGGCGGCGTATTGCCGCAGCAGGGCCCAATCGGCCTCGGAACGGCGGGTGACGTCGCGCGGCATGTCGCGGTCATCGGCGCCGCGCAGCGTGGCCCAGGCGATGTTCCAGGTGGCGAGCTTGAGTTCGGTGGCCTGGGCCGGGACGAGCAGGGCCAGGAGGATGAGGAATACGCGCATCTGAGGAGGCTACAGGAGGAGGGCGGGTTCCGTCTGTAGGGCCGGGGTGAATTCGGGCAGCGGGCGGGCACCGCAGGCCGAGAGGTATTCGGCGATGGCGTCGAATTCGGCCGGGTTGCGGGTGCGGTCGGTGGCGTCGCCGCGGGGGACCCAGATCACCGTCTCGCCCCGCGCGCGCGTCAGCAGCACGCGATAGGTGTTGCGCACGAAGTGATACTCCACCGTGTCGCGCTGCCAGGCGGTGCCGGCGAAGCGGCGCGCGGCCCAACCCTGGCCGGCGCGGATGAAATCGCCGCCCCAGGCCAGGCCCGCCACATCCAGCTCCAGCCCCTGGCAGGCATATTCGGTGGCGGCGACCTCCAGCGCGTCCGAGCCGCGCACATCCGGCCAGCGGCGCAGGAACCAGTCCGGCACCTCCTTGCCCGCGACCTCGACGCCGAGCCCATCGGCGCGCAGGCGCCTGGCGCCGGAACTGCGCAACAGGCCCGGCCGGCGCAGCCCGCGCGCGAAATGACGGAGTGCGGCGCGCATCTCGTCGAGGCTGCGGGTGAGGAAGAACGGAAACTCCGCCACATCAGCCGCGATCGCCCGCGCCGCGGGCGCATCGGCGGAGAGCACCGCATCCACCCAGGCGGCCGAGGCATCGCTGCGCAGGCTGCGGATGGGCATGGTCAGGTCCAGATCGGGGTCGATGCTGGCGGGCGCGCCCAAACGCTGCGCCGGATCGGCGGCCTCGATCGCGCGCGGCGCCGCCACCGCCCCCCAGCCGAATTGCGGCAGCACCCGGCCCCATTCCGCCAGCCCCGTCTCGCCCGTGTTGATTTCCTGGCCATTGCCGATCAGTGCCACCACCACCGCCCATCCCGGCCGGCGGGACATGATCTCCAGCGTATGCGCGGGTTCGCTCATGGTGAGCGTGGATGTGCGGTTGCGGCTGCCGGCGCGGGCCTTGGCCTCGTCCCAGGCGCGCTGGGCCTCGTCGAAGATGATCACCCGCTCGGGCGGCAGGCGGTTGGGGGCGGCGACGTATTCTTCCAGGAATTTGTGCACGTTCTGCAGGGCAGCTTTCACCCGCCGCTCCGCCTCGGCGCCGGGGAGGCGCTGGTGTTTCTGCGCATCCTCCACCAGCGCCGCGCGCAGCACCGCCACCAGCGGCGCATTGCCGGTCAGGAAGGCGCTTTCCCCCTTCGCCGCGCCGAAGACGGTGTTGAGGCCGCAGAGCGTCTTGCCCGCCCCCGGCACCCCCGTGACAAACACCGCCAACCGCGAACCCTCTTCCCGCGCCGTGGCAATCGCGCGCGCAATGGCCGCGGTGGTGCGCGTCAGGCTGGCACGGTCGGCACCCGCGGCCGCGATCTCGGCCACGCCATTGCGGGCGTAGAGCATGGTCGCCGCCTCGATGATGCTGGGCACCGGCCGATACGGCGCCTCCAGCCAGGCCGCGCCATCCAGCGGCTTTTCCGGCGCATGGGCCTGCACCCAGGCGATGGTGTGCGCGAGTTCGGCATCGCTGCAATGCACCGCGGGCAGCACGGCATCGAGGAAGAGGCTGGGCTGCGGCGGCCCCACCGGCCGCCCGCCGGTGACCAGCACCGGCACGATGGGATGCGCCCTGCTGCCGGCATGAAAATCGCGCAAATCCAGCGCATAATCCTCTGCCTCCCGCCGCGCCGCCGGCGAGCGGTCGTTCAGCTTGAATTCCAGGCAGAGAATGGCCCGGTCGGTCAGTACCACCGCATCGATACGCTTCTCCAGCCGGAGCAGGTCGAACTCCAGCGCCACCGTCCAGGCGGCGCTGTCATGCAGGGCCAGGGCGGCGCGCAGCGTGGCCACCTGATGCTGCCAGGCCGTCTCCTGCTCGGCCGCGCCGGCAAAACCGCGAGCCTGCTGCGCGGAGGCCAGCCGCCCGACCGTATCGGCGGGATCGCGGGCCAAAAGCTCGGCGCCGGAGCAGGCGAACCAGGCCCTCATCGCCGCCCCGGCCAGGTGGCGAGCAGCATGGAGACCATCATCAGCCCGAACCCCACCGCGTGCACGGCTGAAAAATGCTCGCCCAAGAAGACCACTGCTGTAACGGCCGCACTCGCCGGCAGAAACGCCGTAAAGACCCCCGCCACCCCCGCCGGCACCCGCTTCAGCCCCTGATACCAGAGCAGCAGGCACAGCACGCTGGCGGTCAGCGAATGGAACACCAGCAGCAGGGCGATCTGCCCGCCGCCCAGCGCCTCCAGCGCCGAAAAACCGGGCAGCGCAAAGGGCAGCAGCACCGCCGCCGAAAACGCCTGCATCCAGAAGCTGGCGGTGATCACCGGCGCCTGGCCGGCGATGCGCTTGGCGAGCAGCACATAGGCTGCCTCGCCACACACGCCCACAAACACCAGGGCATTGCCCAGGGCCGAGCCGCCCGCCTCACCCCCCAGCCTGGCCAGGGTGATAGCCGCCATGCCAGCCCCGGCCAGCCCCGCCGCCGCCCATTGCCGCGGCAACAATCTTTCGCGCAGGAGCAAAAAGCTGCCCAGCGCCACCACCGCCGGCAGGGTGGCCAGCACCAGCCCGCCCTCCAGCGCCGTGGTGAAGCGCAGGCCCGCCAGCAGCCCGGCATTGTAGATGGCGGTGCCGAAGATGGCCTGGAAGAACAGGTTCTTCAGCACCGGCGCGCGCAGGGTCGGGAATCCCTCCAGCCCGCGCGCCAGGGGCCAGAGCACCGCACAGGCGAGGGCGCAACGCAGGAAGGCGATGAGCGCGATGGGCAGGCTTTCTGCCAGCAGTTTCGCCACGCCGACATTGGCGCCGACCAGGATCATGGCCAGCGCGAGTTGGGCGTAGGCCAGCCTCACCGGCGCCTCGGGCGGGGGGCGTCTGGCGGGCGCCCCTGCTTCGGCACGCCATGCGGCAAAGCGGCCACGGCGATGGGCTCGGCCGCGCCCTCGGCGGCGAGGAGCACGGCCTGCTCGGCCGGCTTCGTGCTCATCGACCCGTCAGCCCGCACGGCGCGGTGCCAGGGGGTGGTGGCGCGTTCCATCTCGTCCAGCGTGGCCAGGATATGCGCGACATGCCGCGGCATCACGTCCAGATGCCCGCCCACATCGGTGAAACTCACCACCCGCCCCGATGGCACCGCGCGGATGATGGCCAACACATCCGCCTTGATCCTGGCATAGAAGGGCGAGCTCACCCCTCCTCCCGAAAGGGCGACAGCGTCGCCAACTCCGCCATCTGCGCCCGCATCGCCGGGCGTTCCTGCTCCAGAAAATCCGCCACCGCGTTGCGCAAGCCGCGATGGTCGATCCAATGCGCGGAGTAGGTCTCCACCGGCATATAGCCGCGCTGGATCTTGTGCTCGCCCTGCGCGCCGGCCTCGACGCGAGCGATGCCGTGGGCAATCGCAAAATCGATCGCCTGGTAATAGCAGAGCTCGAAATGCAGGAAGGGCACCTCCACCACGGCGCCCCAGTTGCGGCCATAGAGCGCGTCCTGCCCCCAAAGGTTCAGCGCGCCGGCCACCGCCTCGCCATCCCGCTCGGCCAGCATCAGCACCACGCGGTCGCCCAGGCGTTCGCCGAGCAGCCCCCAGAAGCGGCCATGCAGATAGGCGCTGCCCCATTTCCGGTCGGTGGTGTTGCGATAGAAATCATGGAAGCGGCGCCAGATCGCCGGTGTGATCTCGGCGCCCTGGAGCGCGCGAAATGTTAGCCCCTGGGCCGCCGCATCGCGCCGCTCGCGCTTGATCTGCTTGCGCTTGCGGCTGCTCATCTTGGCCAAAAAATCGTCGAAACTGGCAAAACCCTCATTCGACCAATGGAACTGGGTGCCGATGCGCTGCAGCCAGCCCGCATCGCCCAGCGCCTCCCATTCCGGCCGGGTGCAGAAGGTGATGTGCACCGAGGAGCATTTTTGCGAGGCCATCGCCTGGCGCAGACCCTGCGCCAGGGCGCCCAGCGCCTGGGGGTGGCCCGGCCTCGTCAGTAGCCGCGGCCCGGGCACCGGCGAAAACGGCGCCGCCACCTGCAGCTTGGGGTAATAGCTGCCGCCGGCCCGCTCATAGGCATTGGCCCAGCCATGGTCGAAGACGTATTCGCCATAGGAATTGGCCTTGGCGTAGCAGGGCGCGCAGGCCACCAGCAGGCCGGCTTCGTCGCGCAGCGCGGCGTGCTGCGGAAACCAGCCGGTGCGGCCGCCCGTGCTGCCGCTATCCTCCAGCGCCGAGAGGAAGGCGTGGGAGACAAAGGGGTTGCCCCCGGCGCATGCATCCCAATCGGCGGCGTCGATCGCGGCGATCTGGGAATGCAGGCTGAGCGTGTATTCGGGCGTGGCATCCGGCATGGGTGGAAGATGCCCCTGTGTTGTGGCGCGTCAATCAGAAACCGGTGAAGAGCAGGTCGAGCGCGCGGGTGATGGCGTCGCGTTCGTGGGCGAGGCTGGCCTGGGGGCGGCCCAGGGCGCGGCGTGGGGTGGCGGCCAGCCATTGCGGCATGAGCTGGAAGGCGGCGCTCTCCACCTCGAACACCGGGTTCAATTCCCCCAGCGGCGGCGGCGCGCTGTCCAGCGGCAGCAGGGGCACCACCACCCGGGTGGGAAGGCCATCGGTCAATTCCGACTGCACATCGAGCAGCCAGCCCGGATCGCCGCGATAGAGGTCAAACCTCGCCATGCGGTTCCGGCAGGGTGAACATCCGGTGTTTCGCCAACGGCAGCTCGTTTTTCTCGACCCATTCGTGCTGGGCCGCGATCGCCGCCGCATTCTCTTCACGCCAGCGCCGCGCCTTCTCCGCCCGCACCGCCTCGGCCAGGATCGCACCCGGGTCCAGCCCCAGCTCCCGCGCCTCGCCAAACACCGCCTGGTTTTCGGAAAACCCGCTCAGGTCCGGCCGTATCCGGGCGGCCGGCAATCCGGTGATGCGCGCGACCTCGGCCACCCGCCCCGCCGGCACCCGCTTCCACCCCGCCACCGAGGCAGAGGTGATACCGAGCGCCCGCGCGAGCGCATTCATACCGCCGGCCCTGGCTAGGATGTCCGAAAGGCTTTCTTCCATAAAGCCTAGTAGCTCGGACCTAGCGATCAGTCCAGCGAAATCTCCACCAAGGCCTCCACCTCGCAGCAGGCATCGGCCGGCAGGCTGGGCACGCCGATCGTCGTCCGCGCATGCCGCCCGGCATCGCCGAACACCGCCACGCAAAGGTCGGAGGCGCCATTCATGATCGGCGCATGGCCGGTGAAATCCGCCGGTGCCGCGATGAAGCCACCCAGCCGCAGCACCTTTTTCACGCGGCCCAGGTCACCGCCGCAGGCTGCCTTGAGCTGCGCCATCACATTGATGAAGCACAGCGCTGCGGCCTCCTTCGCCACTTCCGGCGTCACCGAGACACCCACCTTGCCGGTGAAGGCCACCTTGCCGTCCTTCAGCGGGATCTGGCCGGACACCACCACCAGATTGCCGCTGACATTATAGCCCACGTAATTGGCAATGGGCGCCGCAGCCTCGGGCAGGGTGATGCCGAGTGCGGCCAGCTTCGCGTCGATGCTCATCGGAAATGTCCTTGTTCAGGCGACAATGCGGAAACCGCGGCGCCGCGCCTCGGGCGCCGGGGTCACGGGAAGGTCGAGCGGCAATAGCGGGGCTTGCTGCGCGGCGGTGCTCAGGCTGTCCGGCGCGCAATCCTCCTCGCTGGGCTGCGGCAGATCGGCCCGGCCGAGGTAATCCACCGCCAGTCGCCGGAAGGCCCAATCCAGCACCGAGGTGGCGCGGGTGATCTCGCCATCCCCCTCCACCGCGCCGGACGGCCCGAAGCGGGTGTAGGAAAACGCCGTCACATATTCTTCCAAAGCCACGCCATGGCTGAGGCCGATCGACACCGCCTGGGCGAAGGCATCCATCAGCGAGCGATAGGCCGCGCCCTCCTTCGCCAGGGTGAAGGCCAGCTCGCGCAGCCTTCCGTCGCTGTCCTCGGCCGTGCGCATGGCCACGCGGTGGCCCCCCACCGAGGCATGGAAACTGCCGCCCGCGCTTCGGGGATGGGCGAGAAGCCCACGCGCCGCCGGTCGTTCGACATGCGCGCGCGGCGGGCCCGGCACGGCCACCGGCACCGGCGGCGCGGCATGCAGGAAGGGCAGCACGGCCTCGGCCATCATTTTGCGCGCGGTTTCGGAGACCGGGGCCAGCAACTGCCCCACCCGATGCGGCGCGATGCGCGCGGCGGCCAGTGCTGCGCGCGTCGGCACCTCGGTGGCACCGGTCGGCGTGGAGATCGCCCGCGTGCTGCCGGCGGCGGGGAAAAGCCCCGCCGTCTCCGCGCCCAGCAGCGCCTCGGCCGCGTCCGCCGGGGCGAGGGCCACGATCGAGGCGTGGCGCAGGCCGTGGCAACGGCCCACCGCCTCCAGCGCGGTGCGCGCCGCCTCGGCCAGGCCGGGCAGGGCGGTGACGGCGGGCGGCGCCGGCCAGAGCAGCGCCACCGGCTCGCGCGCGCCCAGCCTGGTGGCGATGGCGGCACTCTCGCCCTCCGCCACGCCGCGCATCAGGGCGGCGAGGCCGGCGGCGACATGCCGTCCCTCATCGCTGTCATAGGCGAGGCCGAGTGCCGCCAGCAGCCCGGCCATGTCGCAGAAACCCAGGCGCAGCCGGCCGGCGCGGCCATGGCCCAGCGCATCGAGGAAGCGGACGCCGATCACCACCGCCTCGGCGAAGCCGGCCAGGTCGAAGCTGGCCTCGGCGTCGAGAAACGCCGGCAGGTTCAGCACATAGCGTGCCTCGGCCGCCGTGCCGCGCCAGACCTCGGCCCCGGGCGCGCCGCGCCGGGTCAGCAGCAGGGCGCGCAGCCCCTCGGCGAGGTGGTTGGCGCCGGCATCATCCAGCAGCCCCGCCTTCATCCCGCGCGCGACAGCACGGGAAATCCAGGCCTCGGCGGCGCGCGGCAGGCTGACGGGGCGGCTGCCGGGCACCAGGGCGGCCAGCGCCTCGCCCGCCTCGACCTCCCAACCGGCGGGAATGGCGATGGCGCGGAGCGGCGCATCGGGGTCCGCCCCCAGCCTGTGGCGCGTCAGCGCCAACCCTTCCCATAATGTGCCGTTGATGCGTGCCATGGACCCGACGATATGCCGGGATTTCCCCTGGTGAAAGCCGTATCTGGTATGTCGCGGGTGATTGACCCACAAAACCTTGTGGACAAAACGCCGGCGCTGGCGTGCCGCGCCGCACCATGGCATGGTCGCGTCATGTCGATCCTCGAGATGCTCCACGCCCGCCTGACCGCCCGCAAGATCGGCCAGGACCGCTTCGGCAACACCTATTATGAAGCCCGCAAGACGCTGCCGGTCTATAACCGCAAGCGCCGCTACGTCATGACCGCGAATGGCCAGGACCCGACCAAGGTTCCGCCGGAATGGCATGCCTGGCTGCACCACACGACCGACGCACCGCTGGACGAAACCCGCCGCCTGCCCTGGCAGAAGGAACACCAGCCCAACCTCACCGGCACTCCGGGCGCGTGGCGCCCCAAGGGGCATGATTATTCCGGTGGCCAGCGGCGGGTGACCGGCGGCGATTACGAGGCGTGGTCGCCGGACAACGCAAAGTGAAAGGGCGCTCCGCCCTTGAGGTCATGACCGGCGCCGGCGTGCTCGTCGTGGCCGCCGCCTTCCTGTTCTATGCTGTTGCCCATGGCGGAAGGGGTACCCAGCCCGACGGCATGCTGCTCACCGCGCAATTCGACCGGATCGACGGGCTGGTGAATGGCGCCGATGTGCGCGTCGCCGGGGTGAAGGTCGGCAGCGTCGTCTCCAGCAGCATCGACCCGCAAAGCTTCAACGCCGTGGTTGGCATGCGGGTGGACCGCAGCCTGCGCCTGCCGACCGACAGCAGCGCCGAGGTCAGCTCGGACGGGCTTCTGGGTGGCAAGTACCTCTCCATCGTCCCCGGCGGCGCTGAGCGCGTGCTGGCCGATGGTGGCCGCATCACCGAGACACAAGGCTCGGTCAGCCTGGAATCGCTGCTGGGACGCTTCATCTTCTCGGTGACGCAGATGAATCAGCCGGCGGCGGCGAATGCCGAAACCCCGGCTGCAACCCCGGTCACAACCCCGGCGCCACCGCGATGAACCCGCCCGAGACCTGGCCCGGCAGTGATGGCGCGCCGATCTCCTGCCGCGAAAAGCTTAAGGTCCTGGTCGAGAACCACGCCGAGGCCGCGCAAATGCTGGCCGACATGCTGGAAGATGCCGTGATCATGGGCGTGGACGAGGCCGCGATGCGCCGCATCATGGCCGACATGCTCGCCGCGCTGCCCTCACCGAAGCGGCGGGCGGCGTGAGGTTCTTGTGGCTCGCCCTCTCGCTGCTGCCCGGCATCGCCGCGGCCCAGAGCTGGGTGCCCCGCCAACAGGCGCAGCTGCAGGCGCTGGACAAGGTGACGGCGCGCGTCACCGTCCTATCCGCCCGCGTGGGCACGCCCGCGACCTTCGGCACGCTGACGATCAACCTGCGCGCCTGCAACGCACGCCCCGCCGATGAAGTGCCCGACGCCGCGGCCTGGATGGAAATCACCGACAGCCGGGCCCAGCCCGGCGCCGGCCCGGCCTTCCGCGGCTGGATGTTCGCCAATGCGCCGGCCGTGAACACGCTGGAACACCCCGTCTACGACATACGCATTCTGGAGTGCCGCTGACATGGATGGCCTGACCGATATCGCGAACCGCGTCCTGCCCGGCGGGCATTTCGGCAATATGGCCGGGCCGACCATCGTGGAGGGTTTTTCCGCGCATGTGCGCGACACGGAAGGCCGGGACTACATCGACTATCTGCTCGGCTCCGGCCCGATGTTCATCGGCCACGCCCACCCCGCCGTCACGGCGGCGGTGATGGAGCAGGTGCCGCGCGGCACCACCTTCTTTGCCAATAACCCCGCCGGGATCCGCCTTGCCGAGGCCATCGTCGACGCCATGGCCTGCGCCGACCAGGTGCGCTTCGTGTCCAGCGGCTCGGAAGCCGACATGTACGCGATGCGGGTGGCCCGGGCCTTCCGCGGCCGCGAAAAAATCCTGAAATTCGAGGGCGGCTACCATGGCATGAGCGACCATGGCCTGATGTCGCTCTCGCCCAGGCGCGAAGCCAATTTCCCCCGGGCCATCCCCGATTCCGCCGGCATCCCCGCCCATGTCGCCGACGACATGCTGGTCGCACCCTTCAACGATATCGAGGCTGCGATCGCCCTGATCGAGGCGCATCACGACGAACTCGGCGGCGTGATCATGGAGCCGTTCCAACGGCTGATCCCGCCCAAGCCCGGCTTCCTGGCAGCGGTGCGCGCGGCCACCGCCAAACACGGCATCCCGCTGATCTTCGACGAGGTCGTGACCGGCTTTCGCTTCGCCTATGGCGGCGCCCAGGCCTATTACGGCGTGACGCCGGACCTCTGCACCCTGGGCAAAATCATCGGCGGCGGCTTCCCACTCGCCGCCATCGCCGGCCGCGCCGACATCATGGCGCATTTCGACCGCGCCCGCGTCGCCGAGGACAAATTCCTGATGCAGGTCGGCACCCTCTCGGGCAACCCCATCGCCTCCGCCGCGGGCCTGGCCACACTCGACGTGCTGCGCGAAGCCGGCTCCTATGAAAAGGTCTTCGCCATGGGCCGTGCGCTGATGGCCGGCCTCACCGAACGCATCCGCACAGCGGGCATCGCCGCCCAGGTGGTGGGCGAACCGGTGCTCTTCGACGTGGTCTACGCCAGCGGCGACATCGCCAACTACCGCGACATGCAACGCGCCAACACCACCACCCAAACCCACGTCAACCGCCACCTCCGCGCCGCCGGCATCCTCAAGGGCGACAGCAAATACTACATGTCCCTCGCCCATACGGAGGAAGACGTGGCCAAAACCCTCGACGCCTTCGAGGCGGCCCTCGCCACCCTCCCACGCTGAACACCACAAAAAAAGGAAACACCATGCCCGTCACCGTCAAGGACATGCTCGACGCCGCCCACGCCGTCGTGCCGAAAATCTCCGGCGCCGACGCCATCACCAAGGTCAGCGAACCCGGTACCCTCGTGATCGACCTGCGCGACAGCGCCGAACTCGCCACCACCGGCAAAATCCCGGGCGCCCTCAACGTCTCCCGCGGGCTGATCGAATTCCGCGCCGACCCGGCACACCCCATGCACTTCCCCGCCTTCGCCGAAGCCAAAACGGTGATCGTGCACTGCGCCTCCGGCGGCCGCGCCGCACTGGCCAGCAAAACCCTGCTCGACATGGGCTACACCGACGTCCACAACCTCGGCCGCCTGCAGGATTGGATCGACGCCGGGGGTGAGGTCGAGAAGGGCTGAGCGCGGGACCGCAGGGAGGGCTTTGCCCCCCTGCACCCCCCAGCAAGGGCCGAAAGGCCCCTGCACCCCAATGAGAAAGCCGGGTGAGGGAGGGGGGCAACAAGCGCGCGCCATCTGCTCGCACTGTCCGCCCCCCTCCCTCACCCGGCTTTAACCCATCACGGTCCAGGGGCGGGTCGCCCCTGGTGGGGGGTGTCGGGGGGCAAAGCCCCCTGACGGCGTCGCCCTCAGCTCGTCACCGGCCTCGCCCCCATGGCGACGGTGCGTTCGTCCATGCGTGCGGCGTAGGTGAGCCCGCGGCGGGTAGCCCAGGTGTGGGTGAGTTGGACCAGCGGCATGATGGGGGCTTCGCGGGCGATCCAGCGGGTGGCTTCCATGATGGCTTGTTCGCGCTGGGCGTCATTGATGATGGTGCCGGCGCGATCGGTCATCGCGTCCAGTTCGGGGCTGGAGAAGCGGCCGGAATTGGCGCTGCCGGTGCGGCGTTGGGTGTTGAAGGTCTGGGTGATATTGGCCAGCAGGTAGATGCCTTCGGCTGTCACGCTGCCCCAGCTGGTCAGGCGCATGGCGAAGTCCTGTCGCGCGCTGCGGCCGGCGAAGCTGGCCCAGGGGATGGCGTCCACCGTGGTTTGCACGCCCGCGCGCGTCCAGGCCTGGGCCACGGCCTGGGCGATGCGGCTGTCGTTCGGGAAGCGGTCGTTGGGGGTGCTGAGGACGAGGCGGAAGCCTTGCGGGAACCCGGCTTCGGCCAGCAGGCGGCGGGCGGTGTCGATGTCCTGGGCGGGCACGCGCACATCGGGGGTGTGGCTGAACACGCCGGCCGGCAGCCATTGTGCGGTGGCCACGGCCTGGCCTTCCATCACGCGTTCGGCGATGGCTTCGCGGTTGATGGCGATGTTCAGGGCCCGGCGCACCCGCACGTCGTGGAACGGGTTGGCGGGCAGGGGGTTGCCGGCATTGTCGGTCACCCCCGGCACCGGGCCGGTGCGGGAGAAATCGGCCATGAGGTAGACGCAGCGCAGCCCGATGGTTTCGCTGACCGAGACGCGTGGTTCGCGCTTGAGCCGTGCCAGGTCGCTGCTCGCCACCTGGTCGATCATGTCGATATCGCCGGCCAGCAGGGCGGCCGAGCGGGCGGCGTCATTGGCGACGAAGCGGTAGGAGACGCGGCCCCAGGGCTCTACGCCGCCCCAGAAATTCTCGTTGCGGACGAGTTCCGTGCGGTCGCCCGGCCGGTGGCTGGCGAATTTATAGGGGCCGGTGCCGATGGCGGCGCGGCCGGCATTGTAGTCCTCGGTCGTCGCGGTTTCGCCGATGTGCTTGCTGATGATGAAGATCGAGGCGATTTCGTTGGGCAGGATGGGGTTGGGCGCGTGGGTGTGGAAGCGGATGGTGTGCGCGTCCAGGATTTCGCTGCGCGCGATGGTGCGCAGGAAGCCGCCGAAGCCGCCGGGCGAGTTCGGCACATTGGGCGCGCGCTGGATGGTGAAGGCCACGTCCTCGGCGGTGAAGGCGCGGCCGTCATGCCATTGCACGCCCTCACGCAGCTTGAATTCCCAGATGGTGGGTTCCACCGCGCGCCATGAGGTGGCGAGGGAGGGGATGAGCTGTGCGGTGGGTGTGCGGTCCACCAGCGTGTTGAAGATGTGCAAGGCGAGCGAGGAGTTGGGCGCCGCGTTGAAGAAATGCGGGTCGAGCGAGGTGATGGACCCGCCGGTGGCGATGGTGAGCGTGGGCGCGCCCTGGGCCAGGGCCGGCGCGGCCATGGGGGCCGTGGCCAGGCCGGCGGCGCCGAGGCCGAGCGCACGGCGGGGAAGTGTTGGGGTCATCGGTCGCTCCTGCAAAATGTGAAGCGTATGTAACCAAAGGCCTCGCCGCCGCAAGCCTTCAGGGCGCGGCGGGGCGGATGCCCATGGCCATGGTGCGTTCATCCATCCTGGGGTCGTGCCGCAATCCGCGGCGATGCGCCCAGACATTCTGCAGGTGCAGCAGTTGGAAGGACGGTGTTTCCGCCACCACCAAGCGCACGATGCGCTGGATCGCGGCCTCGCGCGCCGTGTCGTCCATGATCCGCGCGGCTTCGTCGATCATCGCGTCCAGAGAGGGGTTGGAGTAGCGGCGGGCGTTGCCGGGCCCCATGCGGCGGGCGGGGTCGTGGGTCTGCAGGATGTTGGTGAGGTAGGAGAGGCCTTCGCCTGTGGTGCTGCCCCAACTCGTCAGCGTCATGGCGAATTCCTGCCGTGCCGCGCGGGCGGAGTAGCTGGCCCACGGCAGGGCTTCGACTTCGGTGCGGATGCCGATGCGTGTCCACATCTGCGCCACCGCCTGGGCGATGCGGCTGTCGTTCGGGAACCGGTCATTGGGGGTGTGCAGGGTCAGCCGAAAACCCTGCGGGAAGCCTGCCTCGGCGAGCAGGCGCCGCGCGCCATCGGGGTCGAAGACGCGCACCGGGGTTTGCGGGTCGTGGCTGTAGACGCCGGCGGGCAGCCATTGCCCGGCGGGCGCGCCCAGGCCCTCCATCACCCGCTCCACCAGCGCACCGCGGTTGATGGCGATGTCCAGCGCGCGGCGCACACGCACATCGAGGAAGGGGTTTTGCGGCAGGGGCTGGCCATTGTGGTCGCTCACCTGCGCCGGGTTGAGCTGTGGCAGATAGAGCGGGCCGAGATGGACGAGGCGCAGCGACTGGATCTCGCTGATCAGCACGCGTGGGTCGCGCCGCAGCCTGGGCACGTCACTGGGCGAGACCTGGTCCACCATGTCGACATCGCCGGCCAGCATGGCGGCGCTGCGGGCGCTGTCATTGGCGATGAAGCGGTAGGAGATTCGCGCCCAGGGCTCGGCCCCCGCCCAATGGGCCTCGTGGCGCGCGAGCTCCGTGCGGTCTCCCGCGCGGTGGCTGACGATGCGATAGGGGCCGGTGCCGATGGCGGCGCGGGTGCTGTTGTAATCCTCGGTCGTCGCCCCCTCGCCGGCATGGCGGGAGACGATGAAAATCCCCGCGAGGTCGGTGGGCAGCAGCGGGTTGGGCCAGCGGGTGCGGATGCGGATGGTCCGTGCGTCCAGCACCTCCACCGCCGCCAGGCTGCGCAGCGCGGAGCCGAAGCCGGTCGGCGAATTGGGCACATTGGGCGCGCGGGCCAGGGAGAAGACCACGTCATCGGGGCCGAAGGGGCGCCCATCATGCCAGGTCACGCCGGCCCGCAGCGTGAAGTCCCAGGTCAGGTCATCGAGCGCCCGCCAGCTCTCGGCCAGGCCGGGCACCACGCGCGCCCGGGCGTCGCGGTCCACGAGCCGGTCGAAGACATGGGCGGCCAGGGCATTGTTGGGGGCCGCGTTGAAGAAATGCGGATCGAGGCTGGTGATCGAGCCGCCGGTGCCGATGGTCAGGTTCTGCGCCGCGGCCGCGCCCGACAGTGCCGCTGCCAAAACCAGCCCTTGCACAAAGCCCTTTGCCTGCCGCATGAGCATCCCCGGGAAAGCGGCGACACAGCCGCGCCTGGGCATACCTAGCCGCGCCGCGGGGCCGCTGCTAGGACATAATGACAATTTCGTCACGCAGGGAGACGAACATGCAGTTGAAATTCGCGGCGGCCGGACTGGCGCTGGCCCTTGGCACGGCCCAGGCGCAAACCCTGACCATGGCGGTGGGCGCGCCGGTGACGAGCCTCGACCCGCATTTCCACCAGCTCTCGCCCAACAATGCCGTGGCCGGCATGATCTTCGACCGGCTGGTCAACACCGATGCCCAGGCGCGCAACGTGCCCGGCCTGGCTGAAAGCTGGAGCGCGGTGGCGCCCAACACCTGGGAATTCCGCCTGCGGCGCGGCGTACGCTTCCACAATGGCAGCGAGTTCACCGCGGACGACGTGGCCTTCACCATTGCCCGCGTCCCCAATGTGCCCAACAGCCCCAGCAGCTTCGCAGGCTTCGTGCGCCCCATCACCGGCGTTGAGGTGGTGGACAGCCACACCATCCGCTTCACCACGAACGGCCCCTATCCGCTGCTGCCGCAGGACCTCTCGAACGTCTACATGCTGGACCGCGAAACCCACGCTCAGGCCACCACAGAGCAGTTCAACGCCGGCCCCATGGCGGTCGGCACCGGCCCGTTCCGCATGCTCCGCCATGCCAATGGCGACCGTATCGAGTTCGAGCGCAACGACACCTACTTCGGTGAGGCGCCGGCCTTCGCGCGGGTGAACTACCGCATGATCACCAATGACAGCGCCCGTGCCGCGGCCCTTCTGGCCGGCGATGTCGATGTGATCGACCAGGTCCCCACCGCCGATCTCGCCCGCCTGCGCAGCGACCAGCGAGTGACGCTGGCCGAGACGGTGGGCCTGCGGATCATCTATCTCAGCATGGACCACATGCGCGAGGACGCCTCGCCCTTCATCACCGACAATGAGGGCCGCCCGCTGGCCCGCAACCCGATGAAGGATCTGCGGGTGCGCCGCGCGCTGTCGATGGCGATTGACCGCAACGCCATTACGTCGCGCGTCATGGAAGGCAGCGCCACCCCCGCCGGCCAGTTCCTGCCGCCGGGCATCTTCGCCCATGTGCCCGACCTGGGCCCGCCGGCCTTCGACCCCGATGGCGCGCGGCGCCTGCTGGCCGAGGCGGGTTTCCCCAACGGCTTTCGCATCACCCTGCATGGCCCCAATGACCGCTACCCCAATGATGGCCGCATCATCCAGGCCATCGGCCAGATGTGGACACGGGTGGGCGTGCGCACCGCGGTGGATGCGCAGACCTGGACCACCTTCGTCGCCCGCGCGGGCCGGGCCGAATTCTCGGCCTTCCTGATCGGCTGGGGCTCCAACCCCGATGGCAGCCACCCGCTGCGCAATCTCATCGCCTGCCAGAGCCGCGATCGGGGCTGGGGCAATTCCAACCGCGGCCGGTATTGCAACGAGGCGATGGACAACCGGCTGATCGAGGCGATGCGCATGCTCGACGACGGCGCGCGGGAGCGTGAGTTGATCGCGCTGCAGCGGATGATCTTCGACGACCAGGCGATCATCCCGCTGCATATCCAGACCAATATCTGGGCGGCCAGGCGCGGCTTTGCCGTCACGCCGCGCGCCGATGAGCTGACCATGGCGCAAAGCGTGCGTCCCATGGTCGGCCGATGAACCTGGTCCCGGCACGCACCCACGCGGCTTCGCCCCTCCTCCGCTGCACGCCCGCGCGGCGCTGCCGCTTCGCCGATCGGAGCTGAAGCCATGCTCGTCTATCTCCTCCGCCGGATCATGCAGTCCGGCTTCGTGCTGGTGGCGATGAGCCTGCTGGTGTTCCTCGGCGTCTATGCCGTGGGTGACCCGATCGAGATCCTGATTTCGCCGGACGCCGACCAGATCGAGAAGGAGCGCGCCATCCGCGCGCTCGGCCTCGATCTGCCGCTGTGGCAGCAATACCTGGTGTTTGTCGGCAAGGCCTTGCAGGGCGACCTCGGCCGCAGCTTCGTGTTCAACGAACCGGCCATCCAGCTCATCCTGCAGCGCATGCCCGCGACCTTGGAACTGGCCTTCGGCTCGATGTTCCTCTCCATCCTGATCGGCCTGCCGCTCGGGCTCTATGCCGGGCTGCGGCCCAATGGCGCGATCTCCAAGGGCATCATGGCGGGTTCCATCCTGGGCTTTTCGCTGCCCACCTTCTGGGTCGGGCTCATGCTCATCATGGTCTTCGCCGTGCAACTGGGCTGGCTGCCCAGCACGGGGCGGGGCGAGACGGCGATGCTCTTCGGCATCCCCTGGTCCTTCCTCACGCTGGATGGTCTCAGCCATATCCTGCTGCCGGCGATCAACCTCGCGCTGTTCAAGATCAGCCTGGTGATCCGCCTGACCCGCGCCGGCGTGCGCGAGACGATGCTGATGGACTACGTGAAGTTCGCCCGCGCCAAGGGGCTGTCGCCGTTTCGCGTCACCTTCGTGCATGTCTTCAAGAACATCCTGATCCCCGTTGTCACCGTGGTGGGGCTCGAACTCGGCGGCACCATCGCCTTCTCCGTGGTGACGGAGAGCGTCTTCGCCTGGCCGGGCATGGGCAAGCTGATCATCGACAGCATCAATGTGCTGGACCGGCCGGTCATCGTCGCCTACCTGATGATGATCGTGCTGATGTTCATCGTCATCAACCTGATGGTGGACATCGTCTACACAGTGCTCGACCCACGCGTCCGGCTGGAGGCAAAAGCATGAGCACCACCAACCCGCCGGCGCCGCTCGCCGCACCCACGCCGCTGCCGCCGGTGGAAACACCCTTCCGGCGCTTCGTGTCGGAATTCTGCGAATCCCCGCTCGCCGTCGGTGGGCTCGTGGTCTTCGCCATCATCGCGCTGGTGGCGATCCTGGCCCCCTGGATCGCGCCGCAGAACCCCTATGACCTCGCCGTGCTGGACATCATGGATGGCAGGCTGGAGCCGGGCAGCGTCGGCGGCTCGGGCATCACCCATTGGCTGGGCACGGATGACCAGGGGCGCGACATGCTCTCGGGCATCATGTACGGGTTGCGCATCTCGCTGACGGTGGGCGTCGGCTCGGCCTTCATCGCCTGCATGGTCGGCGCCTCGCTCGGGCTGTTGGCGGCCTATGCCGGCGGGCGGACGGACAGCGTGATCATGCGTCTGGTCGATCTGCAGCTCTCCTTCCCGACCATCCTGGCCGCGCTGATGATCCTGGCCTTTCTCGGCAAGGGCATTCTGAATGTGGTGATCGCGCTGGTGATCGTGGAATGGGCCTATTACGCCCGCACGGTGCGCGGCTCCGCCCTGGTCGAACGCCGCCGCGAGTATATCGAGGCGGCGATCTGCCTCGCCCTGCCCACGCGGCGCATCCTGTTCAACCACCTGCTGCCGAACTGCCTGCCGCCGCTCATCGTCGTCGGCACCATGCAGATCGCCCGCGCCATCGCGCTGGAGGCGACGCTGTCCTTCCTCGGCCTTGGCGTGCCGATCACCGAGCCGTCGCTCGGCCTGCTCATCGCCAATGGCTATGAGTATATGCTCTCGGGCAAATACTGGATCAGCTTCTACCCCGGCATCGCTTTGCTGATCACCATCGTCGCGATCAACCTGATGGGCGACCAGATGCGCGACGTGCTGAACCCGAGGCTCAAGAAGTGAATATTTTTCCGTGTCGTCCCGCCTCCGCGATGGAGCGGCCGCAGCCATGAACACATTGGAAGTGCGCGGCCTCAGCACGCATTTCTTCACCCGCGCCGGCGTGGTGAAGGCGGTGGAGGATGTCTCCTTCAGTGTCGGCCGCGGCAAGGTCATGGGGCTGGTGGGTGAGTCGGGTTCCGGCAAGACGGTGACCGGCTTCTCCGTCATCGGCCTCGTCGATGCCCCCGGCCGCATCGTCTCGGGCGAAATCCTGTTCAAGGGCCGCAACCTGGTCGGCATGGGCGAGGAGGAGTTGCGCGACCTGCGCGGCAACCGCATCGCCATGATCTTCCAGGACCCGATGATGACGCTGAACCCGGTCCTGCGTGTCGATACGCAGATGATCGAGACGGTGCAGGCGCACCAGAAGGTGGACCGCGAAACCGCCCGCCAGCGCGCCCGCGACACGCTGGGCATGGTCGGCATTCCCAGCCCCGATGAGCGGCTGAAATCCTATCCGCACCAATTCTCCGGCGGCATGCGGCAACGCGTGGCCATCGCCATCGCGCTGCTGCACCAGCCCGACCTGATCATTGCCGATGAGCCGACGACCGCCCTCGATGTGACGATCCAGGGGCAGATTCTGGCCGAGGTGCAAAAACTGGCCGCCAATACCGGCACCTCGCTCATCTGGATCACCCACGATCTCTCCGTGGTGGCCGGTTTGGCCGACGACATCGCGGTGATGTATGCCGGCCGCATCGTCGAGCAGGGCTCGGTCGACGAGGTGTTGGACGTGCCCTTCCACCCCTACACGCACGGCCTGATCGGCTCCGTCCCCAGCCGCAACAAGCGTGGCGTTGCCTTGCGGCAAATCCCCGGCACCACGCCCTCGCTGATGTCGCTGCCGCCGGGCTGCGCCTTCAAGACGCGCTGCGAACGGGCCGATGGCGCCTGCGACACCATGCCGGCGCTGGCCGAACTCGCCCCCGGCCGCTTCGCCCGCTGCGTCCACCCCCATCTCGAGACCGTGGCATGAGCGAGACCATCATCGAACTTCGCGGCCTGACCAAGCGCTTCGAGAAGAAGCTCGATCTCGCCGGCCGCATGCTGCGAAAACTCGGCGCGCCGATGAAGGAGGAGATCGTCCATGCCGTGGACGGCGTGGACCTCGCCATCCGCAAGGGCGAGGTGGTGGGCCTGGTCGGGGAATCGGGCTGCGGCAAATCCACCCTCGGCCGGATGGTCGCCGGCATCATGACCCCCACCGAGGGCGAGATGTTTTGGCGCGGGGACAACACCAAATCACTGTCGGACGAGAGGGCGCGCGAATCCAAGCTGCGCACCCAGATGATCTTTCAGGACCCCTACGCCTCGCTCAACCCGCGCATGAAGGTGGAGATGATCGTGGGCGAGGCACCGCTCTTCCACGGCATGACCAACCGGTCCGAATGGCCCGCCTATGTCGATGCGCAGATGCGCCGCGCCGGCCTCGACCCCGCCTTCAAGACCCGCTACCCGCATCAGTTCTCGGGCGGGCAGCGTCAGCGTATCGGCATTGCCCGGGCGCTGGCCGTGCAGCCGGAATTCATCGTCTGCGACGAGGCGGTGGCGGCGCTCGACGTCTCGATCCAGGCGCAGATCCTGAACCTGTTCATGGATCTGCGGCGCGATCTGGACCTGACCTATCTCTTCATCAGCCACGACCTGGGCGTGGTCGAGCATCTCTCCGACCGCGTGGTGATCATGTATCTCGGCCGGGTGGTGGAGCAGGCGCCCTCCGAGGAGATTTTTGCGCGTGCCAACCACCCCTATACCCAATCGCTGCTCTCCGCCGTGCCGCGGATCGAGGCCCGCAAGCGCGCCTTCAACGTGGTGCAGGGCGAAATCCCCTCGCCGCTGAACCCGCCACCCGGCTGCCATTTCCACCCCCGCTGCCCGCATGCCATGGAGCGCTGCAAGGTGGAGCGGCCGGCGCTGCGGGAGATCGCGCCCGGACATATGTCGGCGTGTCACCTGAACGACGCGCACTGACGGGGCGACCCACGCCCGTGGCGAAAGCCGATCGCGCGCCACCCTGCTTCGCGCAATGGGAAAGCCCGCGCCTGGTGCGGGCCTTCCTGGCCGGGCGGAACGCCGCGACCGACCCGCGCTGGGCCGACAGCGGCGCCGATAGCCGCGCGGAATACGCCCATTGGGCCGATCATCTCTGCGGCATGGCCTGCCTGAAAATGGCGCTTGCCATGCACGGCCGGGACTGGACGATCCATGCCCTGCGGCGCGGCGTGCAGCGCCATGGCGGCTATGTCGAAACCGCGCAGGGCATCCGCGGCCTGATCTATGCCGGCGCGACGGCATGGTTGCGGGAGCAAGGGATCGCGGCGGAGGTCCGCGTCGATCTCGAAGCCGAGGGGCTGGCGCCGCTGCTGGAGGGCGCGATGGTGATCGCCTCCGTCCACCCCGCCATCCGCCGCCCGACGGAACCTGCGCCGGGCCGTGGTGGCCATCTCGTGCTGGTCTTCGGCGTGGACCGCGCGGGCCGCTTGCGCTTCCACAACCCCTCGGGCGACAGCGCGGCCACCCGGCGCGACGTCCGCCTCACACCCGATGAATTCGGCCGCTTCTTCGCCGGCCGCGGCATCCTGTTGCCGCGCGGCGCATGACGGGCCATATGCCCACCATGCGCATCACGCTCCTCCTCGCCCTGCTGCTCGCCGCCTGCGCCGCGCCCGCGCCGCGTGACGATGCCGAGCCCAGCCATGCCTCCGGCCCCACAATCCGCATCGGCGGCGGCATCGGCAATTACTACGGCGGCAACACCCGCTGATTGCGGGCGGCCATCACGAACCCGGCCAGCGCCACGACCCCCACCACCGCCAGCAAACCTGGTACCAGCGCGTAGCCGTCGCTCCATTGCCAGACCAGCGCGAGCGCCGAGGGTGCCAGCGCACGCGGCAGCACGGCCGTGGTGCTGAGCGCGCCCGTGATGGCGCCATAGCCCTCGCGCCCCAGCAGTTCCGCCGGCGCCGCGGCGCGCACGATGGTCATCAGCCCATCCGCCATCGCCCAGCACAGCACGAAGCCGAGCAGCCACCAGGGCTGGTCCCCCGCCAGCCACAGCCAGGTCAGCCCCAGCGGCAGCAGCGCCGCGGCGAAGACGCCGACAGAGACCACCCGCACCCTGGCCCCCAGCGCATAAAGCACCGCCCGCGCCGCCACCTGGAAGGGCCCGTGCAGCGCCACCAGCGCGATCACCCAACCCTCGGCGATGCCGCGCTCGCGCAGCAGCAGGATGAGATGCGCGCCCAGCCCCACCCCGATGAAGGCATGCGCCGCCAGGCAGACCGCCAGGCCAATGAAGGCCGGCCTGCGCAGCACGGGGCCGAGTTTCACCGGTGGTGGCCGCACCCGCCCGCGCTGCACGCGTGGCAACCCCCAAAGCGCCAGCGGCGTGGGCAGGGTCTGCAACGCGGCCAGCGCCAGCAGCGCCCCGCGCCAGCCCAGCGCCTCGATCAGCACCGAGATCAGCGGCAGGAACACCGTGCCGGTGAAACCGGTGATGAAGGTGAGGCCGGTGATCGCCCGCACCGGCTCGCGCGCGGCACTCATCATCACCGCCATGGCCGAGCCCCAGAGGGCGGCGGCATGCGCCAGGCCCAGCGCGAACCAGACGGCATAGAGCGCGGGCAGGCTTTCCACCTGGCTCCAGCAGGCCAGCAGCGCGGCGCCGCCCAGGCCCCCCCAGGCGATCGGCCCGCGCCCGCCATGGCGGTCCACGAAGCGCCCCAGCGGCACCGCCGCGGCGCCCGAGACGAGCAGCCCGAGCGTAAAGGCGCCATTGATCCCGCCGCGGGAAAAGCCCAGCTCCGCTTCCATCGGCCCGACCATCAGCGCGAAGGGCGAGAAGAGGGTGCCCCAGCCGACCATCTGCGTGACCGCGATGGTCCAGATAAGGCGCCCATCGGTCACGCCAACCCACGCTTTGCGCGTGCGGGTGTTGCATTCCCGCCCTCGGGCACCGGGCGCGGCCTTTGGCCGCTGGGCTTGCCGCATGGGCGGCGGGCCGCCTTCGCGGCCTTGCGGGCGTCGGCTTCGCCGGTGGAGTCGGTCACACCGCGAACTGCTCCGCCAGGATCCGTTCGGAGAGGTTGGTGTCGGGGTCGAACAGCAGCGTCAAGGTGATGGAGCGGTCCTCCCGCACCTCCACCCGCCGCACATCGCGCACCTCGGTGTAGTCGGCCACGGCGGCGACGGGGCGCTTTTCCGGCTCCAGCACCTCGAACACCACGCGGGCATCGCCGGGCAGCAGCGCGCCGCGCCAGCGCCGGGGGCGGAAGGGCGAGATCGGCGTCAGCGGCAGAAGATTTGCCGAAAGCGGCACGATCGGCCCCTGCGCCGAGAGGTTGTAGGCCGTGCTGCCGGCCGGGGTGGAGATCAGGATGCCGTCACAGGACAGCTCCGCCAGCCGCTCCTTGCCATCGATGAGAATACGCAGCTTGGCCGTCTGTCTTGTCTCGCGCAGCAGCGAGACCTCGTTGATGGCGAGTGCCGCATGGGTTGCGTGGGCGGTATGCGCGCGCATGCGCAAGGGGTGCAGATTGGCCGATTGCGCCGCCGCCACGCGCTCGAACAGGTTCTCCTCGCGATAGGCATTCATCAGGAAGCCGACCGAGCCGCGGTTCATCCCATAGACCGGCAGGTTGCGGCCGAGATAGCGGTGCTGGGTCTCCAGCATGAAGCCGTCACCGCCCAGTGCCACCAGCGCCGTCGCCTGTTCCGGCGGGCAATTGCCATAGAGCGCCTCCAGCCGCGCGAGTGCGGCCTGCGCGCCGTCGGAATTGCCGGCGATGATCGCGATGCGCTGCCCGGTGCTCAAGGGGCGGGGCGCCTCGCATCTGCGTCCAAGTCCACGCGCCTCGCGGCGCGATGCTCGAGGACGGGCATGTCGCGCCGCACCCGCGCGGTGACGGCCGGGTCGATCCGCGCCGTGGCCCAGCCCTGGCCATCGCTTGCCTTTGCAACGACATGGCCCCAGGGGTCGGCCACCAGCGAATGGCCATAGACGAAGCGTGTGGCGCCGCGCTCGTCATAGCCGCCCCAGCTCGCCGCCGCGGCGATCCAGCACTGGCTTTCGATGGCGCGGGTTCGCAGCATCACCTCCCAGTGGTCCTTGCCGGTCTGCAGGGTGAAATTGCTCGGCACGAAGATGACATCGGCGCCGAGGCGACGCAGCGCCATGTATTGCTCGGCGAAGCGCATGTCGTAGCAGATCGTCAGGCCGAGCGTGACATCGCCCACGCGGCAGGTGACCAGCCGATCGCCCGCGCCATAGAGCGCGCTTTCGCGGTAGCCCGTGCCGTCGGGGCCGGTGATGTCGAAGAGGTGAATTTTCCGGTAGCGCGCGATCTCCGCGCCGGTGCGGTCGAACACCAATGTGGTGTTGAACAGTTTCTCGGGGCCGCGTTCGATCATGCTGCCGCCATGCACGGTGATCCCCTGGCTCACCGCGATGGCGCGCAGGAATTCATAGGCCGGCCCGCCGGTGCCGCCGGGCTCGGGCAGGATCTCGGCCGCCGCCTCCCGCGCCTCACGCCCGCCACCCAGATTGGTCCAGGTTTCGGGCAGGGAGATCAGGTCCGGCCGGTCGGACGCCAGCGCGCCCTCGATCAGGCGACGGGCCTGGTCGAGATTGGCCTGCTTCTCGCTGCCCTGGTTCATCTGGATGACGCTGACGCGCATCATGCAACCCCCTATCGTCCGCGCGCCGACGCACGACCCTTGTCCGGCGCATGAAGCGCGTTTGTGGCCTGTGCGGCAAGCCGGTTCAGCGCGCAGGCGGGTTCAGCCGGCCATCCAGCGCAAACCGCTCCTGCGCCACCAGCGCATAAAGACCTGTCGCCCGGCCAGGGTCGAAGACCAGGTTCCAGCTATGGGCCGAGACGGTGCTGGGCAGCAGCACGAAGGGATGGGCCGCCAGCAGCGCATCGCCAAACCCCTGCTGCCCGGCGGAGGGGAAACCGGGCTGCAGCCAGTGCGGGTTGGGCACATCCCCCGGCCACACGACTTGGATCGCCGAGGCGTTGGCCAGCCGCGCCTGCGTCAGCACATGCGGCACCACATCCATGGCCGGAAAACCCTTGTGCACCGCCACCTCCAGAACTGCCGTGGCAGGGTCCAGCGCGCAATAGACCGCGCGCGTGCCCTGGCGGTTCCAGCGGCCACCAAAGCGGCGCGCACCCTCGCCGCTGTCCCAGGTTTCGGAGAAATCGGCGGTGTCGATCCGCCAGGCCATCCACGCGCCATCGCCCAGCGGCGGCGGCAGCGGCATCACGTATAGACGCCGTGGCGGATCCGTCCCAGCAGGGTTTCCACTGCCGACATGCCCATGGGCGTGCCCAGCAAATCCAGCGGTACGCGGCCCTCCAGGCCCAGCGCGGGCTGCGCCAGCCAGGCCTCGGCGGCGGCCTGGCTGCCCAGTACCGTGGTGGCATCGGCCAGGATTTCGGCGAATTTCCAGACCCTTCCGCCCTGTTCCTGGCTCAGCGGCTTGTCCGGCGTTTCCTTGTGGCGCTGGTAGGTGCGGATGCTCATGCCCAGCGCCTTTTCCAGCGCCGCGGGTTCGCGCAGCGCCACCAGGCGGCCCACGAGCTGCGTCAGCGCGGAGACGGGCAGGCCGCGGCTGACCATCTCATGCGCATCGAGCAGCGAGCGCTGGTCGAGATCATTGTGGTCGAGCGCGAGGCTCATGACGAACTCCATTGGCGACAATTGTCATGTAAAAATATGTCAATTGTCGCGCGGCATTTCAACCTTTATCCCCGCGTCGCCCCCGCGGCCCGCACCACCGGCCCCCATTTCGCCTCCTCGGCGATCATGAAGGCCTGGTATTCCGCAGGCCCCGCCGGCCAGGCATCCGCGCCGAATTCGCTCAGCCGCGTCACCACCGCGGGGTCCGCCAGCGCGCGCAGCACGGCCTGGGAGAGCCGCTCGATCACCGGCCGCGCGGTGGCCGCCGGCGCCACCAGGCCGTACCAGCTGGAGACGTCGAAATCGGGGATGCCCGCCTCCTGCATCGTCGGCACATCGGGGAATTGCGTCCAGCGGCGCGCGGGGCTCACCGCCAGCGCCGTCAGCAGCCCCGCGCGCACCTGCTGGGCGGAGGCGGGCGCATTGTCGATGGCAAACAGGATTTCGCCGGTCAGCACCGCCTGCATGTTGGGCGCTGTGCCGCGATAGGGCACATGGGTGAGGTCCACCCCGATCCGCTGGCCGAACATCACGCCCGAGAGGTGCGAGGAGGTGCCCACGCCGGCCGAGCCGAAGGTGCCGGCGGCCGGATTGGCCCGAATGAACGCCACCAGATCCGCCACCGTCCGGAACCCATGCCTGGGATGGACGATCATGCAATTCGGCAGCGAGGCGATGCGCGCCACTGCCGCCAGATCCCGATTGGGCTCGAAACCGCCGGGCCGGCGGTGGAGATGCGGGCCGATGCCGTTGGAGGCGATGTGGTTGATGAAGAAATTGTAGCCATCGGGCGCCGCCGCGCCGGCGATTTCCGCGGCCAACATCCCCCCGGCCCCCGGCCGGTTGTCCAGCCAGAAGCTGTGTGCGAGCGATTCCCGCAGGCTGGGTTCGATGATGCGCATCAGGATGTCCGAGGCGCCGCCCGGCGCGCCGCCCACCAGCACGCGCCAGGGCTTTTCGGGCCAGGCCGGCTGCGCATGGGCCAGATGGGGGGCAAGCACGGGCAGGGCGGCGCCGAGCAGGGCGCGGCGCATGATTCTTGGCATTGTATCCTCCATATCTGCAACGAGCCTGACGCGCCGGCCGCCCCTGTGACAAGCGCAATCCGTCAAGGGGGATGCGCCGGACCTGCATCTGGCATAATCCCTTGTGATCATTCGAAGGGGTGCGGCATGGATCATGTGTTGGTGGCGGGCGCGGGCCCGGTGGGCATGGTGGCGGCGAGCTGCCTCGCGGATGCGGGGATCAAGGTCACCATCCTTGAGCAATCTGCTGACCTGCCCGACGATTTGCGCGCCAGCACGTTTCATCCGCCCACGCTGGACATGCTGGGCCGCTTCGGCGTGGTCGATGCGATGATCGAGCAGGGCCTGGTCTGCCCCTATTGGCAGGTGCGGGATCGCGAAAAGGGCGTCATCGCGACCTATGATCTGGGCGTGCTGAAGGCCGACACCAACCACCCCTATCGCCTGCAATGCGAGCAATGGCGCCTGACGCGGATGCTGCGCGACCGCCTTGCCAACAATCCCGACGTCACCTTCCAGTACGACGCCTGCGTGAAGGATGTGACGCAGGATGCGGATGGTGTGGATGTGCATCTGGAAAACGGCGAGGTGGTGCGCGGCAACTGGCTCATCGGCTCGGATGGCGCGCGTTCGGCCGTGCGCCGCGCGCTGGGGGTGAGTTTCGAGGGCATGACCATCCCCGAGATCTACCTGACACTCTCCACCAGCTTTCCCTTCCATGAGGCGATCGGCGACCTCGCCAACATCGCCTATATCAGCGACCCGGAGGAATGGTTCGTGCTGCTGCGCACCGCCAGCCTCTGGCGCCTGCTGCTGCCCACCGACCCCTCCGAGACTGAGGAGGGCATGCTCAAGCCCGAGCGGATCGAGGCGCGCATGCAGGGCGTGCTGCCGACCGGCACCCCCTACAAGGTGCATCACCGCACGGCGTACCGGGTGCATGAGCGGGTGGCGGAAAAATACGTGGTCGGCCGCGTGATGCTGGCGGGTGACGCCGCGCATGTGAACAATCCGCTCGGCGGCATGGGGATGAATGGTGGCGTGCATGACGCCTTCAACCTCGCCGAAAAGCTGACCCAGGTGATCCAGGGCGCCGACCCCGCGCTGCTCGGCCGCTACGAGCGGCAGCGCCGGAAGGTGGCGGTGGAGGTTGTCCAGCAGCAGGCGCTGCGCAACCGCAACAACCTGAACATGCGCGAACCCGCGAAGCGCGAGGCCGCTTTCGCCGAGATGCGCGCCACCGTGGAGGACACCGAAAAGCACCGCGCCTTCCTGCTGCGCGGCTCGCTGATCCAGTCACTCCGCGACCTGGAGAATGTGGCATGAGCGGGCGTGATCGCGCGGTGCCGCAGGCGGGCCATGGCGGCCATCCGGAAGAAGCCATCTACCAGGCCCAGGGCATGGGCCATTCCTCCGGCATGGGGGCGGCGCCGGCCGTGGTGTTTGTCGATTTCGTGGTGGGCTTTGCCGATCCCGCGCATTTCGGCGGCGGCAATATCGGCCCGGCCATCGCGCACTCCATGGACCTGCTGGCGCATGCGCGGAAAATGGGTTGGCCGGTGGCGCATACCCGCGTGGTATATGCCGATGACGGCAGCGATGCCGGTGTTTTCACCATGAAGGCGCCCTCGCTGCTGAAGCTGACGGAGACCTCGGCCCTGTCGCAGATCGTGCCGGAACTGGCGCCGATCGCCGGCGAGTTGGTGGTGCGCAAGCGCGGCGCCAGCGCGTTTTTCGACACGCAATTGTCCGGCTATCTGCGCATGCGGCGGGTGGATACGCTGATCGTGGCGGGCTGCACGACTTCGGGCTGCGTGCGGGCGACGGTGGTGGATTCGCTGCAGCATGATTTCCGCACCATCGTGGCGGTGGATTGCGTGGGCGACCGGGCGATTGGGCCGCATGAGGCCAATCTTTTCGACATGCGCCAAAAGTATGCGGATTTGTGGAGCAATGCGGCGCTGTTGGCCACTGGGCGGGCGTCTGCCCTCCCGGACCCACCCGCAAAGGGCCGAGAGGCCCTTTGATCACAATATTTTAGCTCAATGGCGGTCCAGGAGCCCCTGGCTTCTGGTAGGGATGGTCGGGAAGGGACGACGTCCCTTCCAGGGCGCCGGCACCTAATCCATCGTCAGCCGTGCATTGCGCACCAACTCGGCCCAGACCGGGCCTTCTGTCGCCATCGCCGCGCGCATCTGCGCTGGCGTGGAGCAGACCGGCGCGGTGCCCAGCCGCTCCATCGCCGCGCGGAAGCCGGCATCGGCGCAGGCCGCCGCCAGGATACTCGCCATGCGCTCGATGACCGGCCCGGGCGTGCCGGCGGGTGCTGCGATGCCGTTCCAGGTTTCGACGCGAAAGCCCGGGAAGCCCTGCTCGGCCACCGTCATCACGCCGGGAAGTGCGGCCAGGCGCTCCGGCCCCGCGATGGCGATGACGCGGATGGCCGGCCCGCCGTGATGGCCGATGACATCCGAGGGATTGCCGAAATAGGCCGCCACGTCGCCGGCGAGCAGTGCCTGCACCGCCGGCGCGCCGCCGCGATAGGGCACGTGCAGGGCGGCGAGCCCCGTGCGCTGCAGCAGCAGCGCCATGGCGAAGTGGTTGGAGGAGCCATTGCCGCCCGAGGAATAGGCCGCGCCGCCATTCTGCGCCCGCAGATAGGCGAGAAAGCTTGGCAGATCCGGCGTGTTGATCCGGGTGGAGACGGCCAGCACCTGCGGGTGGGCGCCCATGATCGCGACGGGCTCGAGGTCGCGCATCGTGTCGAAGGGCAGCCGCGCCAGGGCCGGCAGCATCACCATCTGCGACGCGCTTGCGGTCAGCAGGGTGTAGCCATCCGGCCGGGCGCGGGCCACCGCCTCCACCGCGATGGCGCCATTGGCACCGGTGCGGTTTTCCACCACCACGGGCTGACCGAGGCGGTTGGCCAGCCATTCCGCGCTGAAGCGGCCGACGCTGTCCGTCACGCCCCCGGCGGCGAAGGGGACGAGAAGGCGGATCGGGCGCTCCGGCCAGGGGGTTTGCGCCAGCGCGGGCGTGGCGAGGAAGGGCAGGAGGCGGCGGGGAATGTTCATGCGATCTCCTCGGCGCGACGCAGGCTCTTGATCATGGAGGCGCCGAGCAGGAAGTCGTGCTGCCCGGCGGGGTTGGCGGCGGCGGTGGCCATGCGGGTTTGGAAATCCAACTGTTCCTCGGGCGTGCTGGCCTCGAGGTTCTTCTTGTTCAGGATGGTCTGGCGCTGGACGTGTTCGGTGGTGACGCCGCGGCGCTGGCGGTCGTAGAGGTCGAGCAGGGCGCCATCCGCGCCCTCCAGCACATCGGCCAGCTTGGCGCAGAGGTTCACCGCGTCGTGGACGCCGCCGTTCAGGCCCATGCCGCCGAGGGGGTTGTTGATGTGGGCGGCGTCGCCGACGAGGAGGATGCGCCCGCGGCGAAAAGTTTCGGCCACGCGTTGGTGGACGCGGTAGAGGGTGCGGTGGCGCACGGGGTAGTCATCCCGCCCGGCGCCGACATGGCGGAAGCGGGCGCGGCCGAATTCTTCCGTCAGGGTTTCCTCGTCGCTGATCTCGCCACGGACGGGGAACATGGCGCGCCAGACGCCCGGGACGCGGAGGAGGAAGAACCATTCCTCCGGGTCGGCGTAGTAGGAGACGTCCGCGAGGCCGGGGATGACCGTGGCGAAGTCGAATTCGGTGGAGAGGACGAGGAAGCGTTCGGGCCAGGTGAAGCCGTCGAAGGCGATGCCCGCGGATTTGCGGGTGGCGCTGCGCGCGCCATCGGCGCCGATGAGGTGGCTGCCGGCCACGCGGGTGCCGTCCTCCAGCACCGCCTCGACGCCCGCGCCGGTGTCATGCGCCTCGGCCAGGGTTGCATTGAAGCGGATGTGGTAGAGCGGGTTTTCGCTCAGCAGGTCGTGCAGGATGCGGGTGAGTTTGAACTGCTCGCATTGCAGCCGGTAGGGGTGGCGGGTCACGTCGGCCAGGACCGAAAAATCGAATTCGGCGATCAGGCTGTGGTCGCGGCGGCGGTATTGCAGTTTCGGGCCGATCAGGCCCTGGGCGATCATGCCCTTCGCCGCGCCCAAGCCGTCCAGCATGTCCAGCGTGGGGGCGTGGAAGGTGGAGGCGCGCATTTCGGTGGAGATGCCGGGGCCGGCCTCCAGCACCTCCACGGGGATGCCGCGCTGGACCAGGCAGGCGGCGGCGACCAGGCCGACGGGCCCGGCGCCGGCGATGAGGACCGGGTTCATACCGATTGCAGCAGGCCCGCGAAGAGTTTGCCGCGATAGGCCAGGCTGTCGACGACAATATGCTCCTCCAGCGTGTGGGCCAGCGCGCCCATCACGCCCAGACCGTCGAGCGTGGGGATGCCCATGGCGCCGGTGAAATTGCCGTCGGAGCCGCCGCCGGAGCTTTGCGGGGGGACGGAAAAGCCCAGGCGGGCGGCGATGGTGCTGGCCTGGGCGTGCAGGGCCATGACCCTTGCATCGGGCTCCCATACCGGGCGGGTGACGCCGCGCTTCACCTCCAGGGTGACGTCGTTGGAGGTGCTGCGGAGTGCGAGCATTTTTTCGATGGCGGCGTCGAGGTCTTCCTGGCGCTTGGCCATGCTCAGCGCTTCGGCGTCGGTGTGGGTGGTGACGCAGTTCACCCATTGGCCGCCATGGAGGACGCCGACGGAGAAGGTGCAGGCCTCGGTCGTCATGTCCTCGATCGCGATGATCTGCTTGCACATCTCGCGGATGGCGCTGCGGCCTTCGCCCAGGCGGGCGCCGGCGTGGCTGGGGCGGCCGGTGGTGCGGAGGTTGAAGCGGGCGATGGCGTAGCGGCCGGTGACGACGCCGCCATCGGGGCGGCCGGGCTCGGGCACCAGGACGATGGCGTGGCGGGCGGCCTCGGCCTCGATCAGGTCGCGGGTGGAGGGGCTGCCGATTTCCTCGTCGCTCGTTAGGAGAAAGGTCACTGGTCTTGAGGTGGGCAGGCCGGCACGGATGAGCTGGCGCATGGCTTCGAGCGCGAGGTAGGTGCCGCCCTTCATGTCCTGGATGCCGGGGCCGAAGGCTTTGGCGCCCTCGCGCCGGAAGGCCAGGCCGTTGGCGAGGGTGCCGATGGGGTGGACGGTGTCGAGATGGGCGAGGACGAGGATGCCTGGTTCGCTTGAGGGATGGGGGAAGCGGGCGCGGACGCAATCGCCCAGGCCCATGCGGCCGGGGATGGTTTCGACCACGGCGCCGGCGACGGCGAATTCGCGGGCGGCGATGGCCATCATGCGGTTGACGGCCGGGGCGTCGAAGGTGGGGGATTCACATTCGACCCAGTTTTTCAGGCCGGCGAGCATGGTGTCGGCGTCGAAGGGGAGGTCTAGGGGGGCGGTTTCGGGGGTTTGCATGGGGGGATGGTGCGGAGGTAAATTCATCCCGGCAAGGGCTCGCTGCGGCCTCCCGCATGCAGCGAGCCGAACTTCGATATCAGATGCTCATCAATCAAATCTAAAAAAGACTTTAAATTATCAATATGCATTTATTTGTATTTGTTCAAAATAACATCAGCAATATAGTTGCAGCTATACCTAAAACAGCACTGATAAAAGCAATAACTCTGCTAGATCTACCTTCGAGAAGCCTGTCGATTTTGTTGATAAGCCCACCACCTTTGGTTTTTAGTTTTCCCTTTAGAGTCTTTTTGATGACAGAATCAAAAAATCCCACTTTTGCAATAGTTGAATCATTCATTCTTATGAAATCTTTAGCTTTGAAGGCATCAGATTCTTGTTGACCAGTCAAAAATTCCTGAATACGCGGCCCATTTAAGAGCATTAACGACATCATGCGAGGATCACCAGCGTAATCCGGCCCGTACCGATTTATAAGCTGCTCACTCAAATCAATTCTAACTTCAGCAGGGATGTTAGGAGGCTCATCACCCGTTAAAACACGATAACGATGCTCAAGATGTTCAAAACCAAAAGTGACGTTTTTCATTTTCCAGTGGATCCAATATTTTGACTTTCTGTCTCGAATCCAGGAGTAAAATTTAGAAAGAAGCTCCTTTTCTATTTCATCAAGCCGATGCTCGATTTCATTCCCTGGAATTTTTAGATATTCAGCTACCGTATGTGTTGCGAAGCTTATCGTCTGTGAGGTGGCAAAATGGCGTATCACAATAGATGTGATTCTTGGAGACAAAGCGCCTTGGCCGTCTATACCCTCGGAGTCGAAAAGTGACTGAGAGGAATAGTGGATAATATAAAATTGGTTTGGAGATACTTTGATTTCGCTCCAAAAATCTAGCCTGTCTTTCATGTAGCCCCAAGTTTGAAACACGGTTCAGGGTTTATCGTTATGAGGGCAAGTGTGATGGCCTCCCCAACATTTCGCTAGGGAAAAAGGGATAGTACGATCCCCCCATGAACCTCCTTGGAGCCAACGCCAACACAACCGAGGCCATCAACGCCCTCTGCGCCACCGCAGCCCACGCCGCCGCCTCCTCCGAGACAAACATCATCCCCGCCACACCCCGTTTCGGCCCCGCCGTCATTTCCACGTGCGTCGAAAACGCGATAGCCGGCCATGCCGTACTCGAACTCCTGGCCGAGTATGACCCCGCCACCATCGATGGCGTCATCCTCGCCGTCAGCCACGACACCGCGCGCCAACTAATGCACAGCCCCGTGCTCCGCACGACCGAAACCGCAGCCCATCACCTCTCCCCAAAATCCCCCGTCGCATGCGCAGGCAAGTCCATGCTGTCGTGCAGAACCCGTGAGACGCCAATCAAGTCGGCCTGAAGAACGCGATACACCACGAAATGCCGGGGCGTGCCGACCGCGCCGACGCCCATGCCGGCGCGTCGCCGGCTCCCCCGCAGGTGGTAGATGCGCGCGCCCTCCCCGAGTTCGGGCGCAGCCCGGCTGCCCGGCCGCGCTGGATCGGCGGCAAGGTCGACCAGCGCCGTCGCGATCAGCCTCTCATAACGCTCGCTCGCCGCATCGCCGAACCGTGCCGCGCTCTTGGCCAGGATCGCCGCGATATCCCGCAACGCCGGCCCGGATAGCCGATAGCGGCTCATCCCCTCGTGCTGGCGACCCCCGCGCGGGCCGCCCGGCCCACCTCCCGCAGTTTTCGGCGCAGCGCCCGCTCGCCGTCCAAAGACACATGGTCACCCTGGTCAAGGGCGGAAAAACCCTCCGCCGCGGCGGCCTTCAGCGCCGCCATCCGCGCCGCCTCCTCGCGCTCCCGCAGTTCCAGCAGTTGCAATCCCGCCCGCACCACCTCACTGGCATCGGCGAAGCGGCCGTCGCGAATGCTCCGCTCCACAAAGCGGTCGAAGTGATCGGTCAGGCTGATGGTGTGGCTGGTCATCGGGCAGCTCCTCGACCCGCAATGTGTTTCGCGTGCCATGAGATAGCAAGATGATCTGGACTTTTCATCAGCCGAAGATGACCCCACGATCCCCCCCATGAACCTCCTCCTAGCCAACGCCAACACCACCGAGGCCATTACCGCCCTCTGCGCCACCGCAGCCCGCGCCGCCGCCTCCCCCGGCACAAACATCATCCCCGCCACCCCCCGTTTCGGCCCCGCCGTCATTTCCACCCGCGTGGAAAACGTCATCGCCGGCCATGCCGTGCTCGAGCTGCTGGCCGAGTATGACGCCGAAAAAAAAATCGATGGCGTCCTCCTCGCCGTCAGCCATGACACCGCGCTCGAGGCCGCGCGCCAGCTCATGCCCTGCCCCGTGCTGGGGATGACCGAGGCCGCCTGCCTCGTCGCCCTCACCCAGGGCGGCCGCTTCGGCCTCGTCACCTTCGGCGCCACCGAGCCCTATCGCGAACTGCTCACCCGGCACGGTTTTGCTCCCCGCCTCGCGGGCCTGGCGGGGGTGGACGCCACGCCGCAAGAATCCCTGGCGGACCCCGTGGGGGTGGCCGCCAAGGTCCAGGCCGCCATCGCCGGCCTGATCGCCGAAGGGGCGGACAGCATCGTGTTGGGCGGCGCCGCCATGGCCGGCATGGGCGCGAGCCTCACGGCCCCCGTGCCGCTGCTCGACGGCATCGCCTGCGGCGTACGCCTGCTGGAGGGGATTGTGGGCCTGCGCCTGCCCCGGCCCAGCACCGGCAGCTATGCCGCGGCCAGCGGGCGCGTGGTGCCCGGGGTCTCGGCAAAACTGGCGGCACGGCTGGCCTGATCCCGCGCAGGAATTGATTGGAATGCTGTTTCGCCCGGCCTAGGCTCCCCGGCAGGGAACAGGGAGGCGAGGCCGTGAATCCGAACAAGGCGCTTTGGGAAAAGGGTGACTTCACCCGCATCGCGGAGACCATGCGCGGCAGTGGCGCGGCCCTGGTGGCGCGGCTCGGCATCACGCCGGGCATGCGCGTGCTCGACCTGGGCTGTGGTGACGGCACGACGGCGCTGCCCGAGGCCAGGCTGGGGGCCGAGGTGCTGGGCGTGGACATCGCCAGCAACCTCGTCGCCGCCGGCAACCGCCGCGCGGCGGCCGAGGGGCTGATCCATTGCAGGTTTCAGGAGGGCGACGCCTCGAAGCTCGAGGGCATCCTCGATGGCGGCTTCGACCTGGTGGTGAGCATTTTTGGCGCCATGTTCGCGCCAAAACCCTTCGATGTGGCGAAGGAGATGGTGCGCGTCACCAAGCCCGGCGGGCGGATCGTGATGGGCAATTGGATCCCCGGCGACCCGACGCTGGTGGCGCAGGTGCTGAAGATCAGCGCCGCCTATACCCCGCCCCCGCCCGAGGGGTTTGTGAGCCCGGTGACCTGGGGGCAGGAGGCGCATGTGACCGAGCGTTTCGCCGCCGCCGGCGTGCCGGCCGAGAAGATCGCCTTCGAGCGCGCGACCTTTCGGTTCGAGATGGCCGGCACACCGGCCGAGCTGCTGGGCCTGTTCCGCGATTATTATGGGCCGACGATGAATGCCTTTGACGCGGCGGCGAAGGACGGAAGGGTCGCGGCGCTGCAGGCGGAGTTGGAGGCGCTGTTCAACGCGCAGAACACCGGCGGGGCAGGGACGTCGATCCCGGCGACCTATTTGTTGGTGACGGTGACGAAGCCCTGAGCGGGGCCGTTTTTCGAGGAATAAATTGACAGGTCGGCCATGCCGGCGCTACAATCGGGCGGTGTTGTTTGACAGCCGCATCGCCCACCGCCAGCCCTTGTCAGCCCCGGTGAATTTGTCCCTTTTCTGCAATTTGCGCGCATGAACGGCGTTATCACATGCCTTGGCACGCATCAGGCCGGCTTCATCTTCAGCTCTTTCGCCAGCCGGCGCAGCAGCATGTTGCGCTTCAGCGCGCTGAGGTAATCGACGAAGAGCACGCCATTGAGATGGTCGATCTCGTGTTGCAGGCAGGCCGAGAGCAGGCCCTCGCCCTCGATCTCCTGCTTGCTGCCATCGAGGCCGAGGTAGCGCACCCGCACCTGATAGGGCCGCTTCACGTCGCCGAAGATATTGGGCAGGGAGAGGCAGCCTTCCTCGCGCACCGCCGTCTCCCGGCTTTCGGCCACGACTTCGGGGTTGACCAGGACCAGGGGGGTCGGTGCTTCCTTCGGGCCCACGTCGATGACCACGAGGCGGAGCAATTCGCCCACCTGCGGCGCGGCCAGGCCGATGCCCGGCGCGGCGTACATGGTGGCCAGCATCTGGTCGCTGAGTGCGCGGACGCGGTCCTCGTCGCCCGGGCCCACGGGCTTGGACTTGGCCCGCAGGATGGGGCTTGGCACGTAGAGAATGGGCAGGGTTTCGCTCATTGCAGCGGCTTACCGCCGGGCCGGCCGGGTTGCAACGGATCGCAGGGCTCGCCATGTGAGACGAGCGGCGCCTGCGGGGCCGCGCCACCATCCGCTCCTTTGGGGGGAAGCCTTTGTCCCGTTCGCCGGTTTTCGGTTCGCCGCTTTTCCTGGGTTTCGACCATCTCGAGCAGATGCTCGACCGGGTGCAGAAGAATTCGGAGGGGTATCCGCCCTACAACATCGAGCAGACCGGCGATGGGAAACTGCGCATCACTCTGGCGGTCGCTGGTTTTTCGATGGATGACCTGCACATCACGCAGGAGGACAACCAGTTGGTGATCCGCGGCCGTCAGCGCGATGACGGGGATGGAAGAATCTTCATCCATCGCGGCATCGCTTCGCGCCAGTTCCAAAGGGCCTTCGTGCTGGCCGAGGGGATCGATGTGGAGGGCGCCTGGCTGGACAATGGGTTGCTGCACCTCGACCTGAAGCGGCCAATGCCGGAGGTGCGGGTGAAATCCATCCCCATCACCACCCGGGGCACGGGGCCGGGGCGGCCTGTGGTGAATGGCCGGATGATGCGTGATGACGAGTGAATCAGGGGGGTATTTTCTGGTCCCCGTCGGGAGCGCGCTGAGCCTGGCGCAGGCCGAGGCCATTCTGGATGGGACGCTGGCGGCGGCCCGCACGGCGGGGCTTTTGCCGCTGGCCGTCGTGGTGCTGGATGCCGGCGCGCAGCTGGTGGCGTTCCGGCGCGAGGATGGCTGCGGCGTGCTGCGCTTCGAGATCGCACGCGGCAAGGCCCATGCGGCGCTGGGCATGGGCATCTCGAGCCGGATGATCCGGGACCGGCTGAAGGAGAGGCCGGCCTTCCAATCCGCCATCGCGGCGGCGGCTGATGGGCGGTTCATCCCGGTACCCGGGGGCGTGCTGGTGCTGGACGACGCCGGCCGGGCGATCGGTGCGGTGGGGGTTTCGGGCGATGCTTCGGACCGCGATGAATATGCCGCCATCGCCGGCATCGCGGCCGCGGGGCTGCGGGCGGAGCCGGCGGAGCCGGCGCCGGGCTGGCAAGGGGCAGGGCTCTAACTTGCCCCCGCTTCGCCACGCGTGTTAACCGCAACGGCTCCATTATCAATGCAAGCAGGCTCATGAAAACCATCACGGTTCTGAACGGCCCGAACCTGAACATGCTGGGCCTGCGGCAGCCCCATATCTACGGCGCCGCGACGCTGGATGATGTGGAGAGCCTCTGCGCCGAGACCGCCTTCGAACTGGGCCTGGGCATCGACTTCCGGCAATCCAACATCGAGGGCGAGCTGGTGTCCTGGATCCAGGAATGCCGCGGCCGCTCGGCCGGCATCATCATCAACCCGGCCGGCTACACCACCACCTCCATTGCCATTCTGGATGCCCTGCTGATCGCCGATCAGCCGGTGATAGAGGTGCACATCACGAACATCCACAAGCGCGAGGAATTCCGCCACCACAGCTTCGTCTCCAAGGTCGCCACCGGGGTGATCGCGGGGCTGGGTGTTGCCGGTTACGCGCTGGCGCTGCGCGCCATGGCCGGAATTTTGGCCGATCAACAGGAAGACGACCTATGAGCTCCGGCATCACCTTCGACCCCGCGGCGATCCGCGAACTGGCGAAAATCCTGCGCGAGACCGATCTGACCGAGATCGAGCTGGTCGAGAATGACAGCCGTATCCGCGTGGCGCGCGTCATTCCCTCGGGCGTGGTCACCACCTATGCCGCGGCGCCCGCGCCCCTGCCGGCCATGGCGCCACCGCCACCGGCCGCCGCCGCGCCCACGCTCTCCGCCGAGTTCGACCCGAAGCACCCCGGCGCGGTGACCAGCCCGATGGTGGGCGTGGCCTATCTCTCGCCCGAACCCGGCGCGGCCCCCTTCGTACAGGTCGGCGCCGCCGTTTCGGCCGGGCAGACGCTCCTGCTGATCGAGGCGATGAAGACCTTCAACCAGATCAAGGCGCCGAAATCGGGCACCGTCACCCGCATCCTGATCGAGCCCGGTACGCCGGTGGAGTATGGCGAACCCTTGATGCTGGTGGAGTAGGCGCATGCCCACCCGCCCTTTCCAGAAAGTCCTCATCGCCAATCGGGGCGAGATCGCACTGCGCATCCACCGTGCATGCCAGGAGATGGGCATCAAGACGGTCGCCGTGCATTCCACCGCCGATGCCTCGGCTATGCATGTGCGCCTCGCCGATGAGAGCGTCTGCATCGGCCCGCCGGCCGCGCGCGATTCCTATCTGAACATGGCGGCGCTGCTCTCTGCCGCCGCCATCACCGGCGCCGAGGCGATCCACCCCGGTTATGGTTTCCTCTCCGAGAACGCCAACTTCGCCGAGATGGTGGAAGCCCACGGCCTGGCCTTCATCGGCCCCAAGCCCGAGCATATTCGCATGATGGGCGACAAGATCTCCGCCAAGGACGCCATGCGGCGCCTGGGCGTGCCGCTGGTTCCAGGCAGCCTGGGCGCGCTGGAGACGCTGGAAGAAGCCAAAGCCATCGCCGCCGAAATCAAATACCCTATCATCATCAAGGCCGCCGCGGGCGGTGGCGGGCGCGGCATGAAGGTCGCCCATTCCGAGGAGGAGCTGGAGGAAGCCTGGCGCGTCGCCCGCACCGAGGCCAAGGCAGCCTTCGGCAATGACGAGGTCTACCTCGAAAAATACCTCGACCGCCCGCGCCACATCGAATTGCAGGTGCTGGCCGATACCCACGGCAATGTCGTGCATTTCGGCGAGCGCGACTGCTCGCTGCAACGCCGCCACCAGAAGCTTGTGGAGGAGGCTGGCAGCCCGGCGCTCACCCCCGGCGAGCGCGACGAACTCGGCGCCAATGTCACCCGGGGCCTGCGCGAACTCGGCTACCGCAACGCCGGCACGCTGGAATTCCTCTGGCAGGATGGTCAATTCGCCTTCATTGAGATGAACACCCGCCTGCAGGTCGAACACCCCGTCACCGAAATGGTCTGCGGCGTGGACCTGGTGCGCGAGCAGCTGCGCGTCGCCGCCGGTGAGGCGCTGGGCTACACCCAGGGCGACATCAGCTTCAGCGGCCACGCCATCGAATGCCGCATCACCGCCGAGGACCCCGAGACATTCGCGCCCTCTCCCGGCAAAGTGAACACCTACCACGCGCCGGGCGGCCTGGGCGTGCGCGTCGATAGCGCGCTGTATTCCGGCTATTCGGTGCCGCCGCATTACGACAGCCTGGTGGCCAAGCTGGTGGTGCATGGCGCAACCCGCGCCCAGGCCATCGCCCGTATGCGGCGCTGCCTGGCGGAAATGGTGGTCGATGGCATCAAGACCACCATACCCCTGCACATCCGCATCATGAACGACCCGGAATTCCAGGCCGGCGATTACACCATTCACTGGCTGGAACGTTTCGTTGCCCGACAGGGCTGAAGCGACACCGCCAAAGCGCTTGTCGCGGCGCGAGGCCGCGCGTTAGAATCGCGCTGCCAGAACAGTTTGGCAGGGGGATTTCATGCGTCGTCTCATCGCTGTGGGCGTCATTGCCCTGGGACTGGCGGGTTGTGCCAGCACGCCGGGCACCGGCGAACCACAGGTCCTGGTCGATCGCTCGACGCTGGCGGTGCAGGAAATGCTCGGCAATGACCGTGACCTGCTCAATGCCGCCAATATGCTGCGCTCCGCTCGCGCGGTGATGATCTGCCCCCGGCTGTTCCGCGCCGCCTTCTTCGGTGGTGGCGAAGGCGGCGGCTGTGTGCTGGTGGGGCGCGATGGCAATGGCGGCTGGTCCTCGCCGGCCTTCTTCTCGATGGGTTCGGCCAATATCGGTTTCCAGTTTGGCATCCAGGACAGCCAGACCATGCTGATCATCCGCAGCGACCGCGGCCTGAACGCCGTTCTCGACAGCCAGTTCAAGTTCGGCGCGGATGCCTCGGTGGCGGTTGCGGCTTATGGCGGCTCGGTGCAGGGGGCGACGACGGCCAATCTGGGCGCCGATATCGTGACCGTCTCACGCTCGCGTGGGCTGTTTGCCGGCGTGGCGCTGGATGGAACCATCCTCGCCTCGCAGTCGGAATGGAACCGGGCCTATTACGGCCAGGACCTCTCGGCCCGGCAGATCGTGGTGCAGGTGGCGGCGCATAATCCGGGTGCCGATCCGTTGCGGGCCGTGCTGGCGCGCTATGGCAGCGCGGCGCCGGGGCCGGTGCCGCTGGCCGACAGCGCGCCGGCGCCCGCACCCAGCCGCGCCACCCCCAGCACGGGTGGTCGTGGCACCGTCAACAGGATGCCGCTGCCCCCGCCGCAGCGGTAGGCAGCGGGCTTCTGCTCAGGTCTCCGCACCGCCATTCACCGCCAGCATCTGGCCATTGATGAAGGCGCCTTCCTCCGAGGCCAGCAGCCGCACCAGCGCTGCCACTTCGGCCGGCTTGCCCATGCGGCCGACCGGCACGCGGGAGACCATGGCCTGGCGATAGGCCGTCGGGTTCTCCGCCTCGTCATCGCCCTCGATGGGCCCGGGGGAGATGGCGTTCACCGTGATGCCCCTGGCCCCGAATTCCTTGCCCATGGATTTGGTCAGACCCCAAAGCCCGTGCTTGGCCACCGACACCGGCGCGCGGCCGGCATAGCCATGAATGGCGTTCATCCCGGTGAAATTCACGATCCGGCCCCAGCCGCGCTCCAGCATGCCAGGGATGCAGGCCTGGGAGAGCCAGAGTGCCGCTTCGAGGTCCACCGCCATCACCCGGCGCCACTTTTCGGGCGTGATTTCGAGGAACTTGTCCTGCGGCCGCAGGGCTGCGTTGTTCACCAGCACATCCACGCCACCGAATGCGGCGATGGCCTCGGCCGCGATGCGGGCGCATTCCGCGGGGTCACCCACATCGCCCATGGCGACCAGGGCCTTCACACCCAGCGCCCGGGCCTCGGCCGCCACGCTCTCGGCCGCTGCGCGGTCGGAGGAGCCGTTGATCACCACCGACATGCCCTGGCCGGCCAGCGCCAGCGCCGTGGCCCGGCCGATATTGCGGCCTGCGCCGGTGATGAGTGCGGTCTTGGTCATGGCTGCGGTCCTCCCTGGATCGCGGCCATGATCCATCCATGAACGCGCCGCGTCCAGGCGGTGGGAGTTGGCCCGCAATCGCTCCGGGTGGAATCACCTGGTGCGTGAATTGCCGGGCCAGGCAGAGCCAGACGCCAATCTCCCTGACACGGTCAGGGAGATTGGCGTCTAGTCCTCGGCCCATTCCGGCCAGCGCTTCTTCACCACCGGCGAATTCGGCGCATAGGCGTGGCAGGTGCCCAACAGGGCTGGGCGGCTGCCCGGCTTGGTCGGCGGCTCGCCCGCCACGTCGTTGTTCTTGCGGGCCTCGCGCGCCAGGCGGGCGCGGATGGGGTAGAGCGTCTGGAACGCCACGGTCGCCATCTGCGCCAGCACTTCGCGCAGATGGGTGCAGCCCTTGATACCGCCGACCCGCTCATGCACCGCCTTGTTGAAGCCCGGGCCGATCTTCAGCCCGGCCAGATTGGCGAAGGCCGGAGCGGCACCGGGGCAGACGCCATAGGGTGTGAAGTCGCTGGCGGCTTCGCAGGCGATGACGTTCATGTCGGTGTCGATGGTCATGCGCACCCACATGCCGTGCAGCGGCTCGCCGGCATTGACCTGGCCGCGGTAATCGCTGGGGAAGCCATAGGTCTTGGTGTCGACCAGATTGGCCTCGATATCGAAGAGACCGTCGGCGCGCTGATAGCCCTTCAGCGTGATGTCGCGCTGGTGCTGCAATTCGCGGTCGACGGGATGGGAGAGCGGCATGGTGGCCTCATTCTTCGCAATGCAGCATTCACGCTAGCCTGCCCTTCGCGGCTTGACGATGCCGCGTGGCGCGGCGCAGCCTTGCCGGCAAAACAACGCTATCGAGGAAATCATCCATGCAAAGCACCCGCCGCACCCTGGCTCTGGGCGCCTTGGCCACGCCATGGCTGGCCGGCCGCGCCTCGGCGCAGACCATCACGCTGCGCAGCGCCGACACCCATCCCGATGGCTACCCCACCGTGGAAGCCGTGAAGTTCATGGGAAATCTGGTCGAACAGCGCTCGGGCGGGCGGCTCAAGGTGCAGGTCTTCCACTCCCGCCAGCTGGGCGAGGAGCGCGAGACGCTGGAACAGACCCGCTTCGGCGTCATCGACATCAACCGGGTGAATTTCGGGCCCCTCAATAATCTTGTGCCCGAGACGGCGATCCCCGGCCTGCCCTTCGTCTTCCGCGATGAGGCGCATATGCGCCGCGTGATGGACGGGCCGATCGGTACCGAGATCGTCTCCGGCGCCGACCGGCATGGGTTTGTGGGCCTGTGCTTCTATGACAGCGGCGCGCGCAGCTTCTATTCCCGCCGCGGCCCGATCCGCACGCCCGACGACATGCGCGGCCTGAAAGTGCGGGTGCAGCAGAGCGACCTTTGGGTAGCCATCATGCGCGCGGTCAACGCCAACGCCACCCCGCTGCCTTTCGGCGAGGTCTATTCGGCGCTGCAGACCGGCGTTGTGGACGCCGCGGAAAACAACTGGCCAAGCTACCACTCGACCCGGCATTTCGAAGTCGCGAAGTACTATTCCGAGACCGAGCATTCCATGTCGCCGGAAATCCTGGTGGCGTCCAAGCGCTCCTTCGACCGGCTGCCGCGCGACCTGCAGGGCATTTTACGGGATGCCGCGAAGGAGAGCGTGGGCGAGATGCGCCGGCTGTGGGATGCCCAGACGGCGGCGTCCCGTGCGGCGGTGGTGGCCGGGGGCGCCACCATCAACGCGGTGGAGAAGGAACCCTTCGCCCGCGCCATGGCCCCGGTCTACGCGCAATTCGCCCGTGATGACCGGCTGCGCGGGCTGGTGAGCCGCATCCGCGAAGCGGCGTGAGGGCCTTCCTGCACGGTGCCTGCACCGCCGCGCTCTGGCTCGGCGGGATATGCATGGTGGTGATGGTGGTGATCGTGGCCTGGGCGGTCTTCGGCCGCTTCGTGCTGAACGACACCCCGGCCTGGGCCGAACAGGTGGCCATGCTGCTGCTGGGCTGGGTGATCCTGGGCGCCGCCGCGGCGGGGGTGCGGGAGAACACCCATATGGGCTTCGACATCTTGCGGGACTCGCTGCCCGCGCCTGTTGCGGCGGCCTTCGCTCTGCTGAGCGATGTCGTGGTGACGGGCTTCGGCGCCTCCATGGTCTGGTTCGGCGCCGAGCTGGCCGAGGGCGTCTGGGACGCCACGCTGCCCACCACCGGCCTGCCAGGGGGCGTGGAATACCTGCCCATGGTGCTGGGCGGCGCGCTGATCACGCTGTTCGGCGCCGAGCGCATCGCCTGCCGGTTGCGGGGGCAACCACTTCCCGAGGCGCACCAGCACCTGGCGGATGGCTGAGATGGAACTCTGGATCCTGATGGGCGTCTTCACCGGCCTGCTGCTGATCGGCACGCCGGTGGCCTTCGCGCTGGGGGCGGCTGCCATGGCCACCGTCGTGTACATGGACCTGCCGGCGATCGTGGTGGTGCAGCAGCTCTCCTCGGGCATGAACGTGTTTTCGATGCTGGCGATCCCCTTCTTCATCTTCGCCGGCGATCTGATGATGCGCGGCAAGATCGCCGACCATCTCGTGGCCTTCGCCGCCGCCCTGGTGGGGCACATGCGCGGCGGCTTGGGGCAGGTGAATATCGTCGCCTGCACCTTGTTCGGCGGCGTCTCCGGCTCGGCGGTGGCCGATGCCTCCGCGGTGGGCGGTGTGATGATCCCGCAGATGCGCAAGCGCGGCTATGCGCCGGATTACGCGGTGAACGTCACCGCCAATGCGGCGCTGATCGACCTGCTGATCCCACCCAGCCACAACATGATCCTCTATGTCATCGCCGCCGGCGGCGCGATCTCGGTGGCCGATCTGTTCACCGCGGGCATCGTGCCCGGCATGTTGCTGATGGCCGTGCTGATGTTCACCGCCTGGGTGGTGGCGATCAGGCGCGGCTATCCGGCGGAACAATTCCCCGGCTGGTGGATGCTGGCCCGCCTGGCCGCGGCCGCGGTGCCCGGGCTGATGCTGATCGTGATCATCTTCGCGGGTGTGCGCAGCGGCGTGTTCACCGCCACCGAAAGCGCCTGCGTGGCGGTGATCTATGCCCTGCTGGTCACGCTGCTGGTCTATCGCAGCCTGCCGTGGAGCGCGTTCCGTGACGCCGTGCTGGGCGCCGTGCGCACCACCGGCATGGTGATGCTCATCATCGGCACCGCCACGGCCTTCGGCTGGCTGATGGCGCTGCTGCAGGTGCCGGCGGCGACGGTGGCGCTGATGCGCGGCATCACCGATGACCCGCTGCTGACGCTGCTGATCATCAACATCATCCTGCTGCTGCTCGGCACCTTCATGGACATGGCGCCGCTGATCATGATCGGCACGCCGATCTTCCTGCCGGTGGTGAAGGCGCTGGGGATGGATCCTGTCCACTTCGGCATCGTGATGATCCTCAACCTGGGCATCGGCCTGGTCACGCCGCCGGTCGGCCCCGTGCTCTTCGTGGCCTGCGCGGTGGGCGGGATCTCGATGTGGGAGGCGACGAAATCCAGCCTGCCCTTCTATGCCGCCGGCGTCACAGTGCTGATGCTGGTCACCTATATCCCGGCGCTGTCGCTGTGGCTTCCTGGAGTGTTTCGATGAGTGTTTCCGTGCCCATTCAGGGCAATGTGTTTTGTATCGTGGGTGGTGCCTCGCTGGTCGGCTCCGCCACCGCCGAGCATCTTTTGGCGCGCGGCGCGGCCGAGGTGCGGGTCTTCGACAACTTCGCCTTCGGCGGCGATGCCGCGCTGGCGCATATCGCCGACCATCCGCGTCTGAAGATCATCCGTGGCGATGTGATGCGGCTGCCCGATCTTCTGGCGGCGCAGAAGGGTGCGCAGGGCGTTCTGCAACTCGCCGCGTTGATGACCCTGAACATGGACCGGGATTCCTGGACAGGCATGGATGTGAATATCCGTGGCGTGCAGAATTCTCTCGAGGCCGCCCGCCACAATGGGGTGGGCAAATTCGTCTTTGCCAGCTCCAACGCCGTCTATGGCTATGGGCCCGGCATCAAGGGCGATCTGGTGGAGGGCACGCCGTTCCATTCCGCGGGCGCGCCGCCGGCCGCCATTCTGTATGGCGCCACAAAAATCATCGGCGAGCAGCTGTGCCGGGCGTCGTTCCAGAAACATGGGCTCGATTATGTCGTGCTCAGGTATTCGACGGTCTATGGTGAGCGGCAGCATTATCGTGCCGCGAATGCGCTCTACATCATCGAGACCTATGACGCGGTGCGGGCCGGAAGGCCGCCGAAGGTGTTTGGCGACGGGAGCGAGACCAAGCACTTCGTCTATGTCGGTGATCTTGCCAGGGCCAACGCGGCGGCTTTCGAGGCGCCGGCCACGGATGTGGCGGTGAACACCTCCGGCCCCGCGCCGATTTCGACGCTGGAACTCGTCCGCCTCGTGACGGAGATCGCCGGTGGCGGCCCGGAGCCTGAGTTCATCGGCGAGACCCCCGGCAAGGTGCGCCTGACGTCCGGCGGTGCCTTCGACATCGTCCATGGTGAGGCAGGGCGCGTTTTAGGCTGGAAGCCTGAGGTCGACATGCGCGAAGGTCTGACGCGCTTGATGGCCTGGCTGGAGCAAGACCGAGCCAAAAACAGCTGAAAAGAAGCGGGCTCGGGGGGATTCATTCCCCCGATGTCGAAGGGAGAGACATGAAAAGAAGAGCGGTTCTGGCCTTTTTGGCCACCCCGGCGATAGCCCAACCCTGGCGCCCCGACCGCCCGGTGGAAATCCTGGTGGGTTTCGCCCCCGGCGGCGGCACCGACCTCGATGCCAGAAGCTACGGCGCCGCCATGGAGCGCGTGCTGGGTGTCCCTTTCGTCGTCACCAACCGTGCCGGCGCGGGTGGCGAGGTGGCCTTGGCCGCCGTGGCCAGGGCCAGGCCCGATGGGCTGACCTTGGGCACCACCAACATGCCCGGCCTGCTCACCATCCCCATCGAGCGCACGGCGCAGTTCAAGCTGGCCGATTTCGCCCCCATCGCCAGCCTGGTGACCGACCCTTCGGCGATGACGGTGCATGCGCAGAGCCCCTTGCGCAGCGTGGCCGATATCATCGCGAGAGCCCGCGAAAACCCCGATGCGCTGACCTTCGCCAGCCCCGGCGTGGGCACCGATGATCATCTGCAGCTCGTGCTGTTCATGGCGCTGACCGGCACCCGGATCACCAATGTGGTCTATGCCGGTGATGCGCCGATGCGCACGGCGCTGCTCTCCAGGCAGGTGGATATCAGCGGGTTGAATCTCGGCGCCTCGGCCGCGAATGCCGAGAACACCCGCATCCTCGTGCATGCCGGGGCCGTGCGCAGCCGTTTCGCGCCCGATGTGCCGACCTTCAAGGAGTTGGGCTTCGATATCGAGATGGCGTCCGAGCGCGGCATCGTGGCGCCGGCCGCCACGCCCGCACCCATCCTGGCCCGGCTGCGCGAGGCGACGGCTGTGGTGGCGCAGGACCCGCAGTTCCGCCAGCAGCTCGAGCAGCGTTTTTCGGAGCTGGCCTATGAGCCGCATGATGCCTGGTTCACACGGCTTGCAAACCGCGAGGCGGATTATCGGAGGCTTTGGTCAACCACCCCCTGGAATCGCTGATAGCATCGCAAATTGCAAAAAATGCCTGGCCCCGCGCTTGCCTTGACTGAGGCGAGACATAGAGGAGGCCAGGATGCATCCCGCACCCGAGATCAGTATCATCATTCCCGCCAGCGGCAGCGCCACATCGCTGCGCCAGGCCATCGACAGCATCGGGGATTTCGCGGCCTGCGAGATCCTGCTCGTGACCGAACGGCACGCCCCCCCGGCGCCGCTGGACCCGCGTGTGGTGGTGCTGCGGGCGCAGGGGCATGGGCCGAACATGGCACGCAACCTCGGCCTAGCCGTGGCACGGGCGCCGTTCGTTGCCTTCCTCAACCCCGCCGACCGCTGGCGCCCGGGCAAGCTGGCCATGCAGATGCTGCTCCACAGCACCCGCGATGTCGGCCTCTCCTTCACCGACCACCTGCTGCTGGGCAGTGATGGCGATGATCACGGCAGCGCACTGGAACTGGCGGGCGGCTTCGGCATGCGCCATGCCGGCCGCAGCCTGCCCTTCGCGCTGGGGGAGGACGCGCTGGCGCAGATCTTCGCCGAGGACGTCATCGGCACCTCGACCGTGATGGCGCAGACCGCGCTGCTGCGTGATTCCGGTGGTTTCGATGCCGGCCTGGGCGGCGCGGCACCCTGGGATGCCTGGCTGCGGCTGTCCAGCATGGCGCCCGTGGTCTGCATTCCATGGGTGCTCGCCGAGCAGCGCCTGCCGCCGCGGGCGCGGTTGCGGCAGGAGGCAGCCGCCCGGCTCGCATCGATGCGCGAGGTGGCGCGCCGTCACCGCGATGCGGTGCTGTGCCAGGATGCCGCCGCGGTCCGCTTCTGCGCGGCGCGCTTGCTGGTGAGCGAGGCCGAGCATGGCTGCCTGCCGGTCTGATCCGTCGCGGCGCCTGCCCGGGACCGGTGATCGCCAAGGCCCGCGCCAGAATCTAACGCCGGCGTTAACCACCAGGCCGCCTGCTGCACGGGTCGGGCAGCAGGCGGCATCGGAGCCGGCCGACCACCCTGCCGCCGGAAGGCAGATTTTTCCCGGCTGACCCGGCGCAGCTGCAACCCCCGCGCGAAATTCTGCCGGGCGGCAGGCCTGCGTAATCTCCTTTGTCAGGATTGCGCAGTGGTTATGCTGAGGAGCATAAACTTACCAAAAATCAATTTTTAATCAGATTGCTTTTCCCCTATCCCCCTCGCAGTTTACGGATGTGTGTTCAACACGTCGTCGGGGCATCAAGGTCGCGTCAAAACGACCAACTGGGAAACGAGGGACCAAGCATAATGTCATCAGCATCCACCGCCGCGGGCGTGGAGGCGGTCGACCGCCCCATGACCAAGGAAGAGAAGAAGGTGATCCTCGCCTCCTCCCTCGGCACCGTGTTCGAATGGTACGATTTCTACCTCTACGGCTCGCTGGCGGCGATCATCGGCGCGCAGTTCTTCAGCCAGTATCCTGAGGCCACCCGCAACATCTTCGCATTGCTCGCCTTTGCCGCGGGCTTCCTGGTGCGCCCCTTCGGCGCGTTGGTGTTCGGCCGCCTGGGTGATCTGGTGGGCCGCAAATACACCTTCCTCGTTACCATCGTGATCATGGGCGCCTCGACCTTCGCCGTCGGCCTGCTGCCGAGCAGCGAGACCATCGGCATCTCGGCCGCCATCATCCTCATCATCCTGCGCTGCCTCCAGGGCCTGGCGCTGGGCGGTGAGTATGGTGGTGCGGCGACCTACGTCGCCGAACACGCGCCGCACGGCAAGCGCGGCTTCTACACCAGCTTCATCCAGATCACGGCGACGGCGGGCCTGTTCCTGTCGTTGCTGGTGATCCTGGGCGTGCGCTCCTTCCTTGGCGAGGAGGCATTCCTGTCCTGGGGCTGGCGCATTCCCTTCCTGCTCTCGGCCATCCTGCTCGGCATTTCCGTCTGGATTCGGTTGCAGATGCAGGAGAGCCCGGCCTTCGTGAAGATGAAGGAGGAGGGCACCCACTCCAAGGCGCCGCTGGGCGAGGCCTTCGGCCAGTGGAAGAACGCGAAGATTGCGCTCCTGGCACTCCTTGGCCTCGTGATGGGCCAGGCGGTGGTCTGGTACACCGGCCAGTTCTACGCGCTGTTCTTCCTGGGCTCGGTGCTGAAGGTGGACGGCTTCACCACCAACATGCTCATCGCCTGGTCGCTGCTGCTGGGCTCGGGCGGCTTCGTGCTGTTCGGCTGGCTATCGGACAAGATCGGCCGCAAGCCGATCATCATCGGCGGCATGATCCTGGCCGCAGCCACCTACTTCCCGCTGTTCAAGCTGATGAGCCATGAGGCGAACCCAGCGCTGTCGGCCGCGCATGCCAACATCTCGGTCATCGTTCGGGCCGACACGGCGGGCTGCTCCTTCCAGTTCAACCCGACCGGTACGGCCCGTTTCACCCAGCCCTGCGACGTCACCAAGGCGGCTCTCGCCCGCGCTTCGGTCAATTACCGGGTCGAGAACACGCCCGGCCCGAATGTGACCGTGACCGTCGGCAACCAGCCGCCGGTCAACGCCACAAACAACCCGAACTTCCAGCGCGAATTGACAGCGGCGCTGACCGCGGTGGGCTACCCCGTCGCGGCCAACCCCACCGTGGTGCGGATGAGCGGGCCGTTCGACATCTTCAGGGAACAGCCGGCGGTGCTCATCGGCATCCTGACCTTGCTGGTGATCTACGTGACCATGGTCTACGGGCCCATCGCGGCGGCGCTGGTGGAAATGTTCCCGACCCGAATCCGCTACACCTCGATGTCGCTGCCCTATCACATCGGCAATGGCTGGTTCGGCGGACTGATGCCGGCCACAGCCTTCGCCATGATCGCACAGACCGGCGACGTGTATTACGGGCTCTGGTACCCCATCGTCATCGCCTCGGTCTGTGCCGTGATCGGCATCTTCTTCGTGCGCGAGACGAAGGATTACGACATCAACCGCGAACACACCTGAACCGGTTTGGCCCATAAAGAGGGGAGGTGGCGGAGACGCCACCTCCCCTTCGTCGTTTCAGCCCTTCGCGGCCAGCCAGGCGTCGAAGAAGGGCGTGCGCTTGATCAGCCGGTTCTCCATGTCCAGCAGCAGTTCGCCATCGGCCGCCTCCTGCAGATAGGCGCCCCAGGCCGGATCGGCCGCCATGGCGGCGCGGCGACGCTCGCGATCGCCCTGGTCGGCATAGCCCCACATATGGACGACGCGGTTAAGCGGCCCCTCCACCGTGGTGTGCCAGCCCAGGCAGTTCTCGAGGTATTTCAGCTGCAAGGGCCAGGCCTTCTCCTCATAGAGCTTGACGAAGGCGGCCATCTTGTTGGGTTTGCAGGTGTAGATGCGCAGGTCGATGATCATCGCGGGGTCCTCCTTGGGCGATGCGGGGATGATCCGATGGCGGGGCGGCCTGGGCAAGGTGGCGCCCGTTTCACCGCTCCTGTGACTTGGCACGGCCCGCGGCAGGGCTACGCTGCGCCTTTGCCCGCATGGAGGCCCGCATGGCCACGAATCTCCGCCCCGACACCGCCCTCGCCGCCCGGCTTTTCGACGCGTTGCGGGAGAAGACCTTCGATGGGGTGGGCGTCACGCGCGAGGCCTATGGCCCCGGCGAGGAAATCGCCCATGCCCTGGTCCGTGCCGAGGCCGAGCGGCTGGGCCTCGCCATCCACAACGACTTCGCCGGCAACATGTACATGACCCTGCCGGGCACCGACCGCTCGCTGCCGCAGATCATCCTCGGCAGCCATCTCGATTCGGTGCCGCAGGGCGGCAATTACGACGGCGCGGCCGGCGTGCTGGCGGGCATGGCCGTGGTGGCGGGCATGGTGCAGGCCGGCTTCCAGCCCCGGCGCGACATCACCGTAATGGCGATCCGCGCCGAGGAGGGCGGGGCCTGGTTCCCGGGCCTGCCCGGCAGCCGCATGTCGCTGGGCACCTATCCGGCCGAAAATCTCCAGGCGCTCCGCCGCGACAGCGGCAAGTCGCTGGAATTCCACATGCGCGAACTGGGTTTCGACCCCGATGCGGTGAAGGCCGGCCGCGCGGCGTTGGGGCCGCACAATGTCGCGGCCTATCTGGAGCTGCATATCGAGCAGGGGCCGGTGCTCGATGCCGAGGACATCCCCATCGGCATCGTGACCGCCCTGCCGGGCAACCGGCGCGTGCGGCGCGGCACCATCACCGGCGAATGGAACCATTCCGGCGCCACGCCCCGGGCCTACCGGCATGACGCCGCCATGGCGATGGCGGAATTCGCCCATAAGCTCGACCTCTACTGGGGCGTGCTGGATGCGCAGGGGAAGCCGATGGTGATGACCTTCTGCACCATCAACACCTCCGAACAGGCCGGCTTCGGCAAGGTCCCGGGCGAAATCGCCTTCTCGCTCGATGTGCGCAGCCCGAATGTCGAGACGCTGGACCTCGTTTTCGCCGAGATCGACCGCCTGGCCGCCGAGATCGGTGCGGCGCGCGGGGTTGCGATCGACGTGGTGGGCCGCGGCGAGAGTGCCGCCACGCCGATGGACCAGGGCATCCAGGATGGCGTGCGGGCGGCGGCCGAGGCGATGGGGGTGCCTTACAAGATCATGCCCTCCGGCGGCGGGCATGATGCCGCCTCCTTCGCCCAGGCCGGGGTGCCGGCCGGCATGATGTTCGTGCGCAACCAGAATGGCAGCCACACGCCGCTGGAGGCCATGCGGATGGAGGATTTCGCCGCCGCCGCGACAGTGATCGCCGCCTGGGCGGCGCGGGTCGGCAGCGCCTGAGCCGCAATTGGCCGGGGTAGCCGCAGCGCCGCCCTGCGGGTAAAGGGCAGCCATGCTGAGCACCCACCAGGCGCCCACCGTGCGCGACGCCGCCAATCCGCGCCTGATGGAGCGCGCCATGGAGGATCTGGGTCTGGGGCTGGGCCGCTGGCGCCTGCCGCTGGCGCTGGCGCGCCTCGACATCCGCAACAAGTATCGCGGCTCGGTGCTCGGGCCTTTCTGGCTGACGCTGTCCACCGCGGTGATGCTGGTGGCGCTGGGCTTCCTCTATTCCCAGCTGTTCCGGCTGGAACTGCAGGACTATCTGCCCTTCCTCGCCGTCAGCCTGATCCTGTGGAACATCATCGCGACGATGGTCAATGAGGGCTCGAACGCGCTGATCGAGCAGGAGAGCGTGATCCGCCAGATGCCGCAGCCCTACAGCGTGCATGCGCTGCGCTGCGTGCTGCGCAACGCCATCGCCGCCGGGCACAACCTGCCGCTCATCCTGGTGGTGTTCCTGGCCTGCGGCTGGTGGCCGGGCTTCGTGGCACTCTGGGCGCTGCCCGGATTGTTGCTCTTCCTGGTCAATGCGCTGGCGGCGGCGGTGCTGTTCGGCATGCTCTCGGCGCGGTTTCGCGATATCGGGCCGATCGTCGCCTCGGTGATGCAGATCGCCTTCTTCGTCAGCCCGGTGATCTGGAAGCCCGAACTGCTCGGGCCGCGCGCGGCGTGGCTGCCGCTCAACCCCTTTTATGCGGTGATGGAGACGGTGCGCGGGCCGCTCGTGGGCGGCGGGGTGTCCTGGCTGGTCTGGGCGATGGCGCTGTTCTATTCCGCCATCCTCTGCGGCGCCGCCTTCTTTCTCTTCGTGCGGTTCCGCTCGCGCATTGCCTTCTGGGTCTGACGCCATGGCACATATCAGGGCCGATGGTCTGGCCATCGATTTCCCGCTCTATCACGTCGGCGCCCGCAGCCTGAAGAAGCGGCTCTTCGCCGCCGCCTCGCGCCGAATGGTCCAGGACGCGCAGGACCGGGTGGTGGTGGCCGCGCTGCGCGACCTGAATTTCTCCATTGGACGGGGCGAGCGCGTGGCGCTCATCGGCCACAACGGCGCCGGCAAATCCACCCTGCTCCGCACCATCGCGGGCATTTATGACCCGGTGGGCGGTCGGCTGGAGGTGCAGGGCGAGATCGGCAGCCTGATCGACCCCCAGGCCGGCATGGACCCCTGGGCCACCGGCTTCGAGAATATCCGCCTGCGCGCCTGGTATCGCGGCCTGACCGATGCCGAGGCGGAGGCGTTGGCAACCGAGGTCGTGGCCTTCTCCGGCCTCGACGAATTCCTGGATATTCCGGTGCGCAGCTATTCCGCGGGGATGCAGGTGCGCCTCGCCTTCGCCATGGCCACCGCGATGGCGCCCGATATCCTGTTGATGGATGAATGGTTCTTCGCCGGCGACGCCGAATTCATGGCCAAGGCCGAGGAACGCCTGGCCATGCTGGTGCGCGAGGCCGAGATCCTGGTGCTGGCGACGCATTCGATGGAGATCGTGCGCCGCTGGTGCAACCGCGTGATCCGCATGGATGGCGGGCGGATCGTGCAGGATGGGACGGTGGAGGAGGTTCTGGGGGAGGCCTGATCACCCCACCGGCGCCGCCGATACCACCTGCACGACCTTCCCTGGCGGGCTGATGATGATCCCCAACTCCCCGCACCGCTGTTTCACCCGCCGGTTCAGTTCCCGCGCCACCGCCCAGCGCCTCGCCGGCTCGGTCTTCATCCGTGCCCGCACCACCACGCCCATGTCGTTCATGCGCTCCACCCCCATCACCTCGATGGGCGCCATGATGCTGCGGCTCCACTGCTCATCGCCGCGCAGCGCGCCGCCGACCTCCGTCAGCGCCGTGGCGACGGCGTCGGTATCGGCGTCATAATCGACCACGAGGTCGAGCACCGCATAGCCATAGTCGCGCGTCTGGTTCGTCACCGTCGTCACCGCCGAGAACGGCACGATATGCACATCGCCATTGAGCGCGCGCAGGCGGATGGAGCGGATGGACAACTGCTCCACCGTCCCTGTCAGCCCGCCCAGCGTCACCACGTCGCCCACCGCCACCGCATCCTCGAAGAGCAGGAAGATGCCGGTGATGACGTCGCGCACCAGGGTCTGTGACCCGAAGCCGACAGCGAGGCCGATGACGCCCGCACCCGCCAGCAGCGGCGCCACATTCACCCCGATCTCGGTCAGCACATTGAGCGCGATGAAGATCGTCACCACGATGCCCAGCGCCGTGCGCAGCATGGGCAGCAGGGTGCGCACGCGGGCCGAGCGGGCGGTCGCGGCATTGGCCGAGAGCCGGGCGAGGTGGCGGGCAATGGCGGTGTTCGTCGTCTCCCACACCACCAGCGCCAGCAGCAGCGTCAGACCGATGGAGGTGGCGGCGGAGACCAGCCGCGCCCCGAACCGGCCATGATGGAACCAGGCGAAGGCGCCCAGGCCCCAGACCTCCAGCAGCACCACCAGCGTTGCCAGTGTGAGCAGCACGCCCACCGCCCCCTTCAACGCTGGCAGGTAGCGGTTGGCCCGTGCCTCCAGCCCCGGGAAGCGGCGGGAAAAATCGGGGCTGATCCGAAAGGCGCTGTCGAGCAGGCGACGGATGCCCTCATCCGTCAGCTTTGCCACCACCACCACCACCAGGGTGAAGGCGCTGGCGCGCAGCAGCCGGTCCACGCCATTGTCGAGATCCATCGCCCAGGAGGCCCAGAGCGCCACCACCCACAGGATGGTGAGCACATGCCAGACATCGGCCAGGCGGTCGCGCAGGGCCCGCATCATGGCCCGGCCGCGACCGGGCAACTCGCCCTCGGCCAGCGGGGGTGCTGCCAGAAGTTGCGCCACCGCCAGCCGGTTCTGCAGCACCATGATCACCACGAGCACCGAGACCACGAAGGAGCCCAGCCGCAGCATCCCGTTCTGCACCGACAGCGGCATGGCCAGCAGCAGGGCGAATTCGCTGCTGGCATAGGCGGTGACGGAGACCAGGGCGATGCGCCGCATCCATACCGTCACATAGGCCGCTGTCTCATCGGCGCAGGGCAGCAGCCGCAGGTGGTTGCTGGCAGGGCTGAACAGCAGGCGCACCACCACCATCACGCCGCGCGCCGACAGATAGGCATTGGCCACCGTCCAGATGATGATCCGCTGCGAGGGCCAGCCGGGCAGTTGCGGGATGGTGGCCTGAGCCACCAGCCAGAAGGCCAGCACAGGTGCCAGGTCCAGCAGCAGCCGCGCCGTGATGTAGGGCGCGCGGCGCAGCATGGCGTGGCGCACATGCTCGGGCGGGGCCAGGGTATCCAGCCGGTCGGCCCAGCGCCGCAGCAGGTACCTTGTCAGCCGCTCGGCCAGCATCCCCATGCCGAAGACCAGCAGAAGCATCCATCCCAGTTCCAGCACCCGGGCCTGAAGCAGGTCGTCGGTCACCACGCCGCCCAGCCAGGCCAGGATGCCCGGCAGGTCGGCCGCGAAGCGGATTTCCTCCGCCACCTCCTCCAGCACGGCGGCGATCCGCTCGGTGGTGACGCCCAGCATGGGGGCCTCGGCCGGCGCGGCCGGCGTGGCCGGGGCGGCGGCGGGGGGAGGGGTGGCGAGCACGCCAGCCGCGGGCGCCTGGCGCTGCGCTGTCGCCACCGCCTCCAGCAGTGCGATGAGGTCGGCACGCCTGGAATCGTCGCGCAGGGTTTCCAGCAGGCGCTGCAGATCGGGCCTGGGCGCCGGCGTGGTGGCGGCCGCAGCAGGGGCTGCTGTGGCGGCGGGCTGGGCAGCCGGTGCGGTGGCGGCCGCGGGCAGGCCGGCAGGAGCCTGAGCCAGGGCCGGCCCTGCGATGGCCAGCACGCACGCGATGACGGACAAAAAGCGTTTCATGGCCCTGGGTGTGGGCAGCGCCCGCCCCCGGGTCAAGCAGCGATGACCGTGAAACAGGCATGGCCATGGCGCGGCGGCCTGGATCCAGGCCCGCCGCGGCCTATTGTCTCCCGCGGGGTGCTTCACAACACTGCCCGGGGGTGGAGACTGGCGGTGATGAAGCATGTCTCGATCTGGCTGGTGATGCTGGCGCTGCTGGGCACCCACATGGCCGGCATGGGGGCCTTCCTGACCGTGCCCGTGCTGGCCACCCAGATTTCCGGCGAAATCGGGCTGCCGGCCTCGCTCGCCGGGGTCCATACCGCGCTGGTCTATGCCGGGGCGCTGGTCTCGGGGCCCTTCACCCAGGGCTTCCTGGCCCGCTTCGGCGGCATCCGGGTCTGCCAGGTCGGGCTTTGCGTGATCGCGGCGGGGCTCGGCCTCGCGGTGATAGGCACCCCCTGGGCGCTGCTGATCTCGGCCCTGCTGGCCGGGGTGGGGCATGGGCCGATCACCCCGGCGGGCAGCCACCTGCTTTATGCCCGCACCCCCGCCCATCGCCGCAGCCTGATCTTCGGCCTGAAGCAGACCGGCGTGCCGGCCGGCGCCATGCTGGTGGCGGGGCTGGCGCCGTTGGTGGCGCTGGCCTTTGGCTGGCGCGGCGGGGTGCTGGCGATGGCGCTGTTATCGCTGGCGCTGGCGGTCGCATTGCAGCCGCTGCGCGCGGCGCTGGATGCAGACCGCAGCCCGCAGGCCTCGGCTGCGCCGCTCGCCGATGCGGCGCGCAGCATGGCCCTGCTGCGCAGCCAGCCGCGAATCCGGGCGCTGACCATCACCGCCTGCGGCTTCGGGGTGGCGCAATTCTGTTTCGGCAGCTTCTTCGTGGTTTGGCAGGTGCAGGTGCTGGGACTCGGCCTGGCGCAGGCCGGGCTGCATCTCGCCCTGGCGCAGGGCGCTGGGGTGGTCGGGCGCATCCTCTGGGCGCTCTGCGCCGACAGGTTCGGCGCCCGGCCCGTGCTGATGGGCATAGGGGCTATGATGGTCGTCGCGGCGGCGGCGCTGGCGGCGGCCGGGCCGGGCTGGCCGGTCGGCCTGGTCGTCGCGGTGGGGCTGCTGATGGGGGCCACCGCGGTGGCCTGGAACGGCGTGCTGTTGGCCGAGATCGCCCGCGTCGCGCCGCCGGGCCAGGTCGGCGGGGCCACCGCGGCGATGGGCGTGGTCTTCGGCGCCACCATGGTGGTGATGCCCAGCCTCTTTACCCTGCTGGTGGGCTGGACCGGCAGTTATGTGCCGGGCTTTTCGATGTGCGCGGTGACGGCCGCCATCGCCCTGGTCAGCGTGGCAAGGGTGCCGCGTGGCGCAGCACCGCCTCGGCCTCCGGCGTGAAGCTTCCGTCGGCCTCGTGCAGCACCAGGCCGGGCGCCAGCACATCGGGCCCTCGCCCGCCCTTCACCGCGCGCATGATCACCCGCCTGGCCGCCACCCCTGCGCGCGGCCAGAGCGGCAGCAGCGTCAGGCTGCCGCAGCCCGCCGCCCGCAGCGCGGCCGCGGCCTGGGCGAAGCGTGCGGCGGGCAGGACCATGCTGGCGGTGCCCCGCCGCTCCACCCCCCGCGCCAGGGCGGCCGCCCAATCCTCCAACACCGCTTCCGCCTCATGCGCCGCCGCCCGCCGCAGCGGATTTGGCGAGGCGCTGCCGCCCGGCCAGTAGGGCGGGTTGGCGAAGGCATGGCGGCAGATCGGCAGCGGACCGCGAATATCGCCCGTGGTGATGCCGGCATCGAGCCCGGCCGCATTGCGCCGGGCGAGTTCCGCCAGCTCCGAATCCAGCTCCACCCCATGCAGGGCGAGGCCGGGCACCCGGGCGGCCAGGCACAGCAGGCCCGCGCCGGTGCCGCAGCCCAGTTCCAGCACCGCCTCGGGCGCGCGGGCGGGGATGCTGGCGGCCAGCAGCACCGCATCGATGGCCACGCGCAGCCCCGCCGCCGGCTGCTCCAGCCGCACCCGGCCGCCGAGCAGGAGATCATGGGTGGTCTCTGTCACACTTCCTCACGACCGCGCGGTTGGCGGGTTACAACGATAGGGCAGCATACTCGCACACCAACCCGCGAAGGAGCGATGCGATGCGACGATCCGATCTGGCCAAGGGGCTTCCGCTGGCCGCCCTGCTGCTGAGCCTGGGGCTGCCGGCCATGGCCCAGCCTGCCCCCGATGCCCCACCCAATTCCGCCCGCATGGGCGGCCCGCGCCCCGACCCCGCCCGCATGTTCAACGCGCTGGACACCAATGGCGATGGCCGGGTCACGATGGATGAGATCTGGGCCCGGACCCAGACCCGCTTCGTCGAGGCCGATGCCAACCGCGACGGCTTCCTCACGCCCGAGGAATTCCGCAACATGCGGATGGGCCCTGGCGGTGGGCAGGGCGACGGCCCGCGCCGCGACCCGCCCTCCGGCGAACGCGCGGAGCGCTTCCAGCGCATGGCCGATGCCCGCTTCCGCGCGCTGGATGCCAACCGCGACGGCCGGGTGAGTCTCGAAGAACTGCGACCGATGGTCGAGGCCCGGTTCCGCGCGATGGACGCCAATGCGGATAATGCGGTGACGCGGGACGAATTGCCGCGCTTCGGGCGTGGCGGCCATCACGGGCCGCGGCCGACCTGAGGTTGGACGAAGAAGCGAGAGGGCGTTGCCCTCTCGCGCTCTCCCACCGAGGAACGCAGTTTCCTGAAAAATTCGATCTCTTCATATTGATTGAGAAGCAGCCAGAATATCAACGACGTCAAAGGAAATGCCGTTTCTGCCTGGGGTGCTCGAGGGAAAGCCCGCAGCTTCGACATCAAGAACAAACCCGCCAAAATCCAAACATCTCCGGCCTGCCGATAGCGGGTCGCGAGAAGGCGCCGCGGTGACGGCGCAATCCCAGCCGCGCGGTCGCCGCTATGCCAGCGCCGCTGGCCCTCTGTCCGCGGCCGGCATTTGCGGGTGGTATGGGTCTGAACAATCCAAGGCCTGCCCGATGTGGACCGTCACGACACTGCAACTCGGCTATCCCGGCAAAACCACCCACCACGGTGGCCTGGGCTGGTCCACCATCGGCTTGGCGCGCGCACCAGGTCGCGTCGCGATCCTGGACACCGGTGGCTTCCCTGCCCGCCGCAACATTCTTGCCGGCCTCGCCGCGGTAAACCTCACGCCCGGAGATGTCACCGATCTGCTCCTCACCCATCTCCACCACGACCATTGCATCAACTGGCCCCTCTTTCCCAATGCGACGATCCACGTCGAGACGCGGGAACTCGCCTGGGCGCTTTCGTTACCCGCCGGGCATTTGACGGTGCCCGAGGCCGTGCACGCCATCGCCGCCTCCCCCCGGCTGCGGCATTTCGCCGCCGGCGATGCCCTCCTGCCCGGGGTCAAATCCTTCCCCACCCCCGGCCACACCCCGCACCACGTCGCCTTCGCGCTGGACGGCACGCCGCCCACGATCTTCGCCGCGGATTGCGCGAAGAACCGCGTCGAGCTCACCACCGGTGAGACCGACATGACGATGAACGCCGCGCAATCCGCCGCCTCGATCGCCCGCCTGAAGGCCGAATGGGCGGCCCGCCCAGGTTGCGTCCTGCTTCCTGGCCACGATGTCCCCATGACCGTGGCGCCCGACGGAACGCCCCAGCCCCAGGGTCGCCTCGCCGCCGGCATCGATGCGTGGTTCGGCCGCAGCCTGGCCGAGAAAACCCGCTTCGATCTTGGCCCCCGAGTGGACAAGCCAAGCTATCCGGCCAAGTAGAGGGGCATGCGCATTCTGACCGCGGCCATTCTTCTGCTCCTGTTCGCTATCGTTGCTGCCGGCTGGTGGCTCTACGTCCCCGATGAGGACCGCGCCGCGCTGGAGAGGCGCTGGGCCCCACCGCCCTCGCAATTTGTCGAGGTGGCGGGCATCCGCCTGCATCTGCGCGACACCGGCCCGCGCGATGCCCCCGCCATCATCCTGCTGCACGGCTTCGGCAGTTCGCTGCACACCTGGGAGGGCTGGGCCCCTGCACTGGAGCCCCGCCTCCGGATGATCCGCATCGACCTCCCTGGCTTTGGCCTGACCGGCCCCGACCCCCAGGGCGATTATTCGGACGCCCGCGCGCATGCCATCATCGCAGCATTGATGGATCGCCTGGGGCTGCGCCGTGCGACCCTTCTTGGCAGTTCGATGGGGGGCCGCATCGCCTGGACCTTCGCGGCGGCGCATCCCGAGCGGACGGATCGCCTCGTCCTCCTCGCCCCCGACGGCTTCGCCAGCCCCGGCATCGATTACGACCGTGCGCCGCAGGTGCCGCTGCTGTTGCGCGTGCTCCCTTATGTCCTGCCGGACTTCATGTTGCGTCCCTCGATCAGCCCCGCCTATGCGCAGCCCGACCGTATCCCGGAGGAAACCTTCCAGCGCTATCGCGCCATGATGCTTGTGCCCGGCAACCGCCAGGCCATCGTGGACCGCACCGGCAGCCACAGGCTGCAACCGCCCGAGCCCCTGCTGGCTCGGATCCGGGCGCCCACGCTGCTGGTCTGGGGCGACCAGGACCGGATGATCCCGCCCTCCAACGCGCGCGACTACCTGCGCGAGATACCCAATGCGCGGCTCGTCCTGCTGCCCGGCCTCGCGCATGTGCCGATGGAGGAGGCGCCGGGCGAATCGGCGGCCGTCGTGCTGGAGTTCCTGGGCGGCTAGAGTGGTGTCACCTGAACCGGAACCGCTTCAGGCGATGCAACCGTTCGCACCGTCATGTTGCTGGAGCCCGGGCGGCATTTCCATCATGTCCGATAGGAAGGAGCGTGCACTAAACTCCGTCCGCCACCAGCGCCAGGGCCTCCAGATCAGGCAACTCCACCCGATGCCCGCCGGTTTCCACCACCAGGCCGCGTTTGCGCAGCGCGGTGAAGGCGCGGCTCACCGTTTCCAGCGCAAGGCCCAGCAGATCGCCGATTTCGGCGCGGGTCATCGGCATTTCGAGGTGCTGAACGCGGTCACCCCGCCGCCGCGCCGCCACCGACAGCGAGAGCAGAAACGCCGCCACCCGCTGCTCGGCATGGCGGCGACCCACCGTTACCAACTGGTCCTGGGTGAGTGCGAGTTCCTGCACGCAGAGGTCCATCAGGCGCCGTTGGGCGGCCGGAAAGCGCTCCAGCATGCCTTCCAGTTGCGGGCGGGTCATCCGGCAGACCACGCCTTCGGTCAGCATTTCAGCGTCGGCCGAATGGCTCTTGCCCTGGGTAAAGCCCAGGATGTCGCCAGCGAAGCGGAAACCCAGGACCTGCTGCCGGCCATCGGCCATCAGCCGCGACAGCTTGGCCATGCCGCTGACCAGCATGACGACGGAACTGGCCGGATCACCTTCGCGAAACAGGGTCTCATGCGCCTGAACCGCATTTCGCCGTGTCTCATGCGACATCTCATCGAGACCGGCGATGTCGAGCGCCGCGCAAATGCCCGCAATCCGGCTGCCGCACCGCGTGCAGGGGGTTACAGCGGACTGGGCCGTTTTCTGGCCAGTCAGGCTGTCGAGTGGATTCACCGGCGCTCCTCCTCAAACATATGAGCAGGATAGCGAACGCCGGGCGGCTTACTCAAGTTGCTTGATGCGTCTTTCGTCTATGGCCGTCAGCGCGGCATCAGTGGCCCTCCCGCTCGTCGAAATGCCGCTTCACCGTATGGCCGGCGAAAAACAGCCCGAAGCCCACAAGCGCCAGGCCGAAGCCATGCAGGTAATCCTCCGCCCAGGCGGCGGCAAAGAGCCCAACGATACCGATCAGCAGGGCAAGGGCGAGGAAGAAGACTCGGGATGGCGGCATGGTTCAGGGGTCCTTTCGGGTCACGGGATCGTCGAAGAGAATGCGGGCGGCGGCGCCGTCGAGGTCATCATACTGCCCGGCACGCAGCGCCCAGAGAAAACCGGCCAGCCCCAGCAGGCCCAGCAACAGGGCGACCGGAATAAGAAGGATCAGCGAGTCCATGCCGGTCTCCCCGCGCGCAGCGCATTGAGAATGACGATGAGCGAGGAGGAGGCCATGACCGCGGCCGCCAGCAGCGGCGTGACCAGCCCCGCCACCGCCAGCGGCACCGCCAGCGCGTTATAGGCCAGCGAGAAGGCGATGTTCTGCCGCGCGATCGCCTGCGCCCGCCGTGCGGTCGCGATGGCGGCGGGGATGGGCGACAGCCCCTCGGCCGTCAGCACGATGTCGGCGGCCGATTGCGCGAGGTCGGTGCTGCCCGCGGGGCAGGCCGAGACATGCGCCGCCGCCAGGGCCGCCGCGTCGTTGCTGCCATCGCCGATCATCAGCACGCGCCGCCCCGCCGCCGCCAGAGCGACCACCCGCGCCGCCTTGGCCGCCGGCGTCACGCTCCCCTGGAATTCCGTAATGCCCAGCCGGCCCGCCACCGCCGCGACAGCCCCCGGCGCATCGCCGGAGAGGACCTCAAGCCCCATGCCCGCCGTCCGCAAAGCCGCGACGGCCGCCTCGGCATCCCCGCGCAGCGCATCGGCGAAACGGAAACAGACCGGCGCCTCCCCCGGTGTGGCGAACCACAGCGCCATACCATCGGCGGCGGCCGGCACGCCGAGGAAGGCCGCACTGCCAAGCCGCGCGGCACCCGCCTCCAGCCCCCGGCCGGGGTATTCGTGCACGTCATCGGCCAGCACCGCATCGGGACATGCGCGGTGCAGCGCGCGCGCCAGCGGGTGGCGGCTGGCGGCGGCCAGACCTGCGGCATGGCGCAATGCCCCATCGCTCCACGTTCCGGGCAGGAGGGCCGGGCGGCCCTCCGTCAGCGTGCCGGTCTTGTCGAGCACGACGTGGTTGGCGCTGGCCAGCCGCTCCAGCGCATCGGGCCGGGCCAGCAGCACGCCGCGCCGGAACAGGGCGCCGGCGGCCACCACCTGCACCGCCGGCACCGCGATCGCGAGGCCACAGGGGCAGGTCACGATCAGCGCCGCCACCGCCGGCACCAGCGCCGCCTGCCAGCTCTCACCGCCCAGCCACCACCAGCCCAGGAAGGTGGCCAGGGCAACGGCATGGGCCACGGGCACGTATATGCCGGCCGCACGGTCGGCCAGGCTGGTGATGTGGCTCTTCGTCTGTTCGGCCTGCTCCAGCAGCCGCGCCATTTGCGCCAGCGAGCCATCGGCCACGCCCGCGGTCACCGCCGCCACGAAGGGATCACCCATATTGACCGAGCCGGCGGGAAGGGCATCGCCACGGTGGAATTCGCGCGGCACGCTCTCGCCCGTGACGGCGGCGGTGTCGAGCAGCGCCGTGGCGTCCTGCAGCACCGCGTCGAGATGCAGCCCCTCGCCGGCCGCGACCAGGATACGCGCACCAGGCGCGATGGTTTCCAGCGCCACGCTCGCGGTACTGCCATCGGCATGCAGCAGGGTGGCATTGCCCTGCTGCATCGCCAGCAATTGCGCACCGGCCTGGCGCGCCCGCCGGCGGCCCGCATGGTTCAGCACGCGGCCGGCCAGGAGCAGCGCCAGCAGGGCGGTCGCGCCATCAAACCAGGTGAAGGCACCGCCGCGCAGGGTTTCCGAAACCGACATCACAGTCGTCGCCAGCACGCCGAGCGAGACCGCCATGTCCATGTTCAGCCGCCCCGCCCGCAGCGCTGTCCAGGCCGAGCGATAGAAGGGCAGCCCCGCCACCAGCACCACCGGCAGGGCGATCAGCATGGCCAGCCAATGCATCAGCGCGCGGGTGGCATCGCCCATGTCGCCGCCCACCCAGACGGCGACGGAGACCAGCATCACATTCATCGAGCCGAAGGCGGCGATGCCCAACGAGCGCACCAGCATGCGCCCCTGCGCATCATCGGCCGCGCGCAGACAGGAGGCGGACCAGGGAACGACGCGAAAGCCCAGCCCCGCCAGCAGGCCGGCCAGGGCATCGGCCCGCGCGGCGGGGCCGCGCCAGCGCAGGCTCAGCCGCCGCGTCGTCAGGCTCACCCGCGCCGCCAGCACATCGGGCTCCGCCGCCAGGGCCTGCTCCACCAGCCAGACACAGGCGCCGCAGGTCAGGCCGGTGACCAGCAGGTCGAGCCGGCATTCGCCGCCGGGCAGCTGCTCCACCCGGCCGCCGAAATCCAGGGGCGATGGCGCCACCGGCCGCATGGCGCCCGCGGCACCGGCGCGGCGGGCATAGAAGGCATCGAGCCCCAGCCCCGCCACCAGCCCATGCGCCGCCTCGCAGCCGGCGCAGCAGAAGCGGTCCGAACTCGCCTCCGGCAGCGCTGCCTCGCAATGCGCGCAGACCGGGCGGGTGAGGCTCGCCTCGGCGGCGAAGCTCGGGCTCAGCGCGTTCAAGGCACCAGCACCCGGGCACGGATGTCGAAGGGTCCCTCGCGGCCGAACAGCGTCAACCGCGCCTCCCATTGGCCGGGCAGGGCGGGTTCCGCCTCGGCGATCCAGCGGCCGGAGCCCGCGGGCTGGAATTCCAGCGGATGGGTCTGGCGGGTCAATGGTCGCTGCAACAGGCCCTCGACCCGCCCCGCAACCGGCGCGCCGGCGGCATCGACGACGCGCAGACGCAATACCCCATCGGCCAGCACAACCTCGCCCCGCCAGCCCATCGCATCCTGCCGCGCCGCCTCCTGCAGCACGTCATTATAGGTGCGGCCGCGATCATAGGCGCGCGGTGTTGTGACACCCGTGAAGGTGCTCAGCGCCAGCCAGGCCATGCCGCCATTGACCACCACGACCAGCAGCATGCCACCGACAAAGACCCATGGAATCCAGCGCCCACGACGGGGATCGAAGCTTCGTGTCATCATGGTGCGGGCCCCAGCAGAACGCTGCGCGCATGGGCCACATCATGGCCCTGCGCGTCATGGAGGTGGAACGAAATCGGCAGATTGGCCGGCAGCCGCGCACCCGGCGGCGCGGTTGCCAACACTCGCCATTCGGTGATGCCATCGGCTCGCGTTGTCAGCACCGGCCGCCCCTGCGCATCCGTCTCGGCACCCTGCGCCAGGATGGTGACGCCAGGCGCACCCTCCAGCACCAGCGCATAGCGTGCGACATCGCGGGTCTTGTTCACCAGCTTGACAGTGAAGGCATTGCGCACGCCGCCATCGCTGAGCTGCACGAACAAAGGTGCCCGGTCGCGCAGCACCGAGACCGACAGCGTCTCGCGCAGCATGAAGGCGCCCAGCATCACCGCCGTCACAACGGATAGCACGCCAGCATACATCAGCGTGCGCGGCCGTAGCAGGCGAGGGATGCGCCGTGCCGCCATGCCGGCCTTGAGCCGCGCCGCATCGGGCGGCATGCCCATGGTCGCGGCCTGGCTGGCGGCCAGGTTGGACAAGGTTTCAAATGCAACCAACCCCTGCGGGCGGTCGAGCCTGCGCATCACATCATCGCAAGCATCCACGCAGAGGCCGCAGCCGATGCATTGCAGCTGCTGCCCGTCGCGGATGTCGATGCCGGTGGGGCAGACATGCAGGCAGGCGGCGCAATCCACGCAATCGCCGTGGCCGTCCTCCTTCAGCTTGCCGCGCGGCTCGCCCCGCCAGTCGCGATAGCTCACCACCAGTGACTGGTCGTCGAGCATGGCGCCCTGGAACCTGGGCCAGGGGCACATGTAGGTGCAGACCTGCTCCCGCGCGAAACCGGCCAGTGTGTAGGTGGTGAGGGTGAACAGCCCGAAGAAGAAATACACCGTCATACCGGCCTGCAGCGTCAGCATCTGCCAGGCGATGGTGGGCGCATCGTTGAAGTACATGATCCAGGCACCGCCCGTTGCCATGGCAATGGCCACCCAGGCGGCATGCTTGGTCAGCCGTAGCCGGCGCTTGCGCGGGCTCCAGGGCTCGGCATCGAGCTTGATGCGCGCATTGCGGTCACCCTCGATCCGGCGCTCGACCCACATGAAGAGATCGGTCCAGACCGTCTGCGGACAGGTGAAGCCACACCACACCCGGCCGAACAGCGAGGTCACGGCGAACAAGCCGATCGCCCCCAGCACCAGAACCCCGGTCAGGAAATACACCTCCTGCGGCCACAACTCGATCCAGAAGAAAAACAGCCGGGCATGGCTGATATCCACCAGCACCGCCTGGTTCGGCACCCCGGGGCCGCGATCCCACCGCAGCCATGGCACCACGTAATAGAGCCCGAGCAAGACCCACAGCACGGCCCACTTCACCCGGCGCACGCGGCCCTGCACGGCACGCGGCTGCACCTTGGTGTGGCTGGCATAGAGGCTGGGCGTGGGCGGGGCTGGAGCGATATGTGTCATGGTGCGCCGGCTGCACGGGGGAGGGCGCTGCCTTCCCCCCTTCCGTCAATCGCCTTCGGCGTTTGACCCAGCAAGAGCCGAAAGGCCCTTGCATCCAGAGAGAAAGCCTGGGTGAGGGAGGAGGGCGAGGCGCGCCAGCCGGAGGCCGCACGCATCCGGCCCCCCTCCCTCACCCAGGCTGTCATCCCGCGGTCCAGGGGCCCGTTCGCCGCTGGTGGGTGGGGTTGTCGGGGGAGGGCAAAGCCCTCCCCCGGGCAGCCAGCGCCATCCATCACCGCCCCCCGCCCAGGCTGTGCACATACACCGCCAGCATGTTCACCATCGCCGGGTCCAGGCGTTGGCCGAAGGCCGGCATCACGCCCATCCGCGGCAGGGTGATGTAGGCCTGGATCTGTGCGCGTTCGGCTCCGTGCAGCCAGATCCTGTCGGCCAGGTTGGGCGCGCCGAATTGCGGGTTTCCCAGGCCGGCATCGCCGTGGCATGAGGCGCAGTTCTCCCCGAAGATGGCCGCGCCGCGGGTGGCGGCCTCGGGGTTGGTGGCGCGCTGGCCCAGTGCGAGGACGTGTTCGGTCACGTCGTTGATCTGGGCTGCTGTAAGGATGCCGGCGCCGAAGGTGGGCATCACCGACAGCCGCGCTTCTTCGCTGTCCTGGTTGCGGATCCCGTGGGTGATGGTGGTGTGAATATCGGCGATCTCGCCGCCCCAGAGCCATTCATCATCGGCCAGGCTGGGGTAGCCGCCGATGGCACCCTGCCCGCCGGCGCCGTGGCAGGCGGCGCAGTTGTTGGCGAAGGCGATGCGTCCGCCGGCGATGGCGTAGCTGCGCAGTTCCGGATCAGCCGCGATGGCGGCGGGGGTGGCCGCGCGCAGGCGGGCCATCATGGGCTCGCGCCGCGCCGCGTCGGCCGCCTGTTCGGCGGGGAAGGCGCCGCGCGCGGTCCAACCCAGCAGGCCGGTGGCGCCGCTGATCGGCAGTGCTGGGTAGAGCACAACCCAGACGGCTGCGAAGGCGATGCAGGCGTAGAAGGTGTAGAGCCACCACAATGGCAGCGGCGTGTTGAGTTCCCGCAGGCCATCCCATTCATGCCCGGTGGTGTCCTGGCCTGAGACGCTGTCGTGTTCGATGTTTCCGGCCATGGGTCAGTCCTGCTCGCGGAAGGGGATCTGGGCGTGGTCCTGCATGGCGCGGCGGCGCGAGGGGCGCAGCACCCAGACCAGGATCGCGGTGAAGAGGATGAAGAACCAGGTCACCCACAGCGTGGAGAAGACCCATTGGTATTCGGCGATTTGCATGGCGGGCCTCACTGCTGGCGGAGTTGTTCGGGGGTGACGTCGCGGAACTGCACCAGGGTGCCGAGCATCTGCAGGTAGGCGACGAGGGCGTCCATTTCGGTCAGCTGTGCCGGGTTGCCGTCGAAGACGCCTTGTCGCGCCCGGGGGTAGCGGCGGTTGAAGGCGGTCGGGTCCGCATCCGGATTGGCCTGGGTGCGCAGATCGGCCATCGCCTGGGCGACGTGTTCGTCGCCATAGGGGACGCCAAGGGTTCGTTGCGCCCGCAAGGAGGCGGTTACGCGGCCGGTATCCAGTGGCCGGTCGAGGAATGAGTAGGGCGGCATGATGCTGTCCGGCACCAGGGCGCGCGGGCTGCGCAGATGGGCCGCCTGCCAGTCGTCGGAATAGCGGCCGCCGACGCGCGCGAGGTCGGGCCCGGTGCGCTTGCTGCCCCATTGGAAGGGCCGGTCATAGATGCTCTCGGCCGCCAGCGAGTAGTGGCCGTAGCGTTCCGCTTCGTCGCGGAAGGGCCGCACCATCTGGCTGTGGCAGGCGTAGCAGCCCTCGCGCACGTAGATGTCGCGACCCATCAGTTCGAGGGGCGTATAGGGCCTGATTCCGGCGACGCGCTCGATGGTCGTCTCGATGGTGAAGAGCGGCACGATCTGCGCGAGCCCACCCAGCGAGACGGTGATCAACGTCAGCACGCCGAGCAGAAGCACGTTGCGCTCGATGGGGCCGTGGGAGAATTTCTTGAACATGTCTTGGGTCCCTATTCTGCGGCCAGGGCGTGGGCGGGTGCGGTGGCTGGCTGGCTGCCCTCCACTTGCGTGACGGTCTTCCAAAGGTTGAAGGCCATGATCAGCGCGCCGCTGAGGTACAGCAGCCCGCCCAGCCAGCGGATGACGTAGTAGGGGTGCATCGCTGCCACGGTCTCGACGAAGCTGTATTGCAGGAAGCCGTTCTCATCGAAGGCGCGCCACATCAGCCCCTGCATGATGCCGCTGACCCACATCGCGGTGATGTAGAGAACGATGCCGAGCGTCGCGATCCAGAAGTGCCAGGAGGCCAGCTTCTCGGAATACAGCCCCTTCTTCTTCCACAGCACCGGGAAGAGCCAATAGAGCGCACCGAAGGTGATGAAACCCACCCAGCCCATGGCGCCGCTGTGCACATGGCCGATCGTCCAATCGGTGTAATGGCTGAGCGAGTTCACGGCGCGGATCGACATCACCGGCCCCTCGAAGGTGCTCATGCCGTAGAAGCCGACCGCGGTGACGGAGAAGCGCAGCCCCGGGTCGGTGCGCAATTTGTCCCAGGCGCCTGAGAGCGTCATGATCCCGTTGATCATGCCCCCCCAGCTCGGCATCCACAGCATCACCGAGAACACCATCCCCAGCGTCTGCGCCCAGTCGGGCAAGGCGGTGTAGAAGAGGTGGTGCGGCCCGGCCCAGATATAGAGAAAAATCAACGACCAGAAGTGCACGATCGACAGCCGGTAGGAATAGACCGGCCGGTTCGCCTGCTTCGGGATGAAGTAGTACATCATCCCCAGGAAGCCCGCGGTGAGAAAGAAGCCCACCGCGTTATGGCCGTACCACCACTGGATCATCGCGTTCTGCACACCCGCGGCCAGACCGTAGGAATGTGACGAGCCATCGCCCACCGGCAGTGCCAGGTTGTTCACGATGTGCAGCATGGCAACCGTGATGATGAAGGCGAGGAAGAACCAGTTGGCCACATAGATATGCGGCTCCTCGCGCTTCACGATCGTGCCGGCGAAGGCGACGAGGTAGAGCACCCAGACCAGCGTCAGCCAGATGTCCACATACCATTCCGGCTCGGCATATTCCTTGCCCTGGGTGACGCCGAGCACGTAGCCCAGCGCCGCCGAGACGATGAAGAACTGGTAGCCCCAGAACAGGAACCAGCCCATGTCCTCGCCCCCGAACAGGCGCGCTCGGCAGGTCCGTTGCACGATGTAGAGCGAGGTGCAGAGCAGCGCATTGCCGCCGAAGGCGAAGATCACCGCCGAGGTGTGCACCGGCCGCAGACGGCCGAAACTGGTCCATGGCAGATCGAGGTTCAGCAGCGGCCAGGCCAGCTGCGAGGCGATGAGCACCCCCATCAGGAATCCCACCACGCCCCAGAACATGGTGGCTATGGCAAAGGCCTTGATCGGGCCCTCCACATAATTGATTTCGCTGCGCGCCGGCATTCCAGGCCCTCCAATGCTGCAGTGCAGGAGAGGGGATTCGCGGCGGGCCGTCTTTGACACAGGTCAAACCCGCACCGGCCCTGACGGGTTAACCTGGCATTCCATCGCGGAGACAGCCCATGCCCTCAGACACGCCGACCATGCCACTGACCAGCGCCCGGACCAGGGTCCGCCGCATTGCCACGGACCGGCCCTGGGTCTGGCTCACCCTGGGCTGGCGCGACCTCATGGCCCACAAGGCCATAGGCCTCAGCTATGGCGGCGCGCTGGCGCTGTTCGGCTGGGTGCTGGCCTGGCTGATGCTGGAACTCGGCTTGGCCTGGGCGATACTGCCCGCGATCGCCGGTTTTTTCATGGCCGCACCACTGGCCGCCGCGGGGCTCTACGAGGTCAGCCGGCGGCGTGAGCGTGGCGAGCCCGTTACTCTGCACGACGCCATGGCCGGTTTCCGCCGGAATGGCACGCAGATCTCGATGATGGGGGCGGTGCTGTTGCTCATCAACCTGCTCTGGGTGCGCGTGGCGGGGCTGCTCTTCGCCCTGTTCTTCGGGCTGAACTTCGCGCCCAGCCTGGCCGAACTGCCGCTGCGGATGCTGCAATCGCCAGACCTCATCCCCTTCCTGATCATCGGCACCGGCTTCGGCGCCGTGCTGGCGCTGGGCACCTTCGCCGTTTCGGTGATCTCCATCCCGATGCTGGTCGACCGCGAGGTAAGTTTTCTGGAAGCGGTGACGGTTTCCATCCAGGCGGTGATGGAGAACCCACGGCCGATGGCGCTCTGGGCCGGGCTGATCGTGCTGTTCACCGGCCTGGCACTGGTGCCGTTCTTCCTGGGTCTTGCCATCGCCATGCCGCTGATTGGCCACGCCACCTGGCATGCCTATCGCGACCTGGTCGAGGTCAGCTGAGCATCCGGCCCGCCATCACCGCCAGCACAACGGCGTTCAGCGCGAAGAGCGCTGCCCCCCAGCGGCGCAGGCCCGGCCCCCCGGCGCGGGCGAAAAGCCTGCCCAGCAGCGCCACACCCACCAGACCGGGCACGGTTCCGGTGACGAAAGCCGCCATGCCCAAGGCGCCGCCAAGCGCCGAGCCCGAGGCCGCCGCCGCCGCCAGTGCGGCATAGAGCAGCCCGCAGGGCAGCGCCGACAGCAGCAGCCCCAGCAGCACGCCTCGCCCACCACCCGGCGTCGCGAGCAGCCGTCGCAGGGGCACCCGCAGGGCCGCCGGCAGGCCCGGCGCGGGCAGATGCAGGCGCGAAAATCCCAGCCGCTCCGCCGCCTGTGCCGCCATCAGCAAAGCCGCGCCCGCCAGCAAAAGCGCCAGCAACCAGCGCAGGCCGGGGAGCTGGCTGATCAGCCCCGCCCCCGCCCCCGCCAACCCACCGAGCACCGCGTAACCCAGCATCCGCCCGGCGTGATAGGGCAGCAGCGCGGCGCCGCCGAGGCGTTGCATTATCATGCCCCCTGCGTCGCCGGGTCGGAGCTGCGCCAGCACGAAGGGCGCGCACATCACAGCGCAATGCGTCGCCCCCCCGGCCAGCCCGGCCAGGAACAGCGCGGACATCAGCGCGAAAACACCCCCCGGCCCCAGGGCCGAGAGGTCATGCAGGCAGGATTGCAGCGCGGCGATCACACCGCGGCGGAATGCCGGCCGGCGCGGGAGAGATGCGCATCGAAGGCGGCCGCGGCCAGCCGCAGGAAGGGCCGGCCCTCCTCGGTCATGGCGAGCCGTCCGGCCGCGATCGTGATGATGCCGGCCTCGGCCAGCCTGCGCAGTTCGGGCATGGCCCCTTCTAGCATGGCGGCGGGCGGCGTGACGGCGAAATTGCACATCAGCCGTTCGATCACCGCGGCCCTCGCATGGTCATCGGCGGTCATTGCAAGGCCGCGCACCGCGGCCAGACGGCCCTCGGCCATCGCCTGCCGATAGGCAGCAATATCGGGATTGTTCTGCACGAAGCCCTGCGGCAGGCGGCCGATGGAGGAGGCACCAAGGCCCAGCAGCACATCGGCGAGGTCATCGGTATAGCCCTGGAAATTGCGCCGCAGATGGCCGCCTCGCGCTGCCTCGGCCAAGCTGTCATCGGGTTCTGCGAAGTGATCCAGGCCCACCGCCTCGTAGCCGAGCGAGAGCAGCAGGCCGCGTGCCGCCTCGGCCTGGTCCAGCCGCTCGGCCGGGCCGGGCAGCTGTGCTTCGTCGATCAGGCGCTGGTGCTTGCGCATCCAGGGCACATGGGCATAGCCGAACAGGGCGATGCGGCTGGGCGCCAGGGCGTGCGCCAGGATCAGGCTGCGCTCCAGCCCGTCACGCCCCTGCAGCGGCAGGCCATAGATCAGGTCGAGGTTGAGTGCTGTGATTCCCGCTGCACGGAGCCTGGAGACCGCGCCGGCCACCACGTCGAAGGGCTGCACCCGGCCAATGGCGCGTTGCACGTCGGCGTTGAAATCCTGCACGCCCAGGCTTGCGCGGCTCACCCGCATCGCCGCCAGGGCCCGCACCATCGCGTCATCCAACCCGCGCGGGTCGAGCTCTATGGCATGCTCGCGCAGGCCCGAAAGGTCGAAGCGCATGGCCAGCGCCGCGAAAACCCGCTGAAGCCCCTCGGGCCCCAGCATGCCCGGCGTGCCGCCACCCCAATGCAGATGTGTCACCCACCGCGCCGGGGTGGCGCGTGCCAACAGGTCGATCTCGCTCAGCAATGCCGTGATATAGGCGTCTATCGGCTCGCGCCGCCGCGTCACCTTGGTGTGGCAGCCGCAATAGCTGCACATCGCGGCGCAATACGGGACATGGAGATAGAGTGACAGCGTGGCCGACGCCGGCAGCGCCGCCAGCCACTCCGCCGCCGTCCACGCCTCCACGCCGGCGTGGAAATGCGGCGCCGTGGGGTAGGAGGTGTAGCGCGGCACTGCGCGCTCGGCGAGGATCAGGCGTTCGGTGTTCATGGGTCTTCTTTCTGACTTCGGCCGGGCCGATCCGCAGGAGGTCTCTTCCGCCCCCCGCGCCGGCCCTGTTCACAGGGCGTTTCGTTCACCAAGAAATATCAAATTCGCAGGCGCCGGCGGGCGGCGGGCGGTGATGGGCCCGAACCCCGGGGCTGACGAGGGCGCGGAACAGTCCCTCGAAGCAGGCGCGATAGAACTCGCCCACCGCTGGTGCCACGGGGGCCAGCGCCTCAGCCAGCGTGATGCGGATGCCCAGCGGCCGACCGCGGATGACGCTCAGCGCGCCGCTGCCCAGAAAGGTCCAGCCATGGCGCTGGATCGCATGGGTCAGCAGGGTGGCGGCGAAACGGCTGGGGATTTCGGGCAGCAGCATGCGCATGGCCGAGGGGATGCGGTGGGCCAGCAGGTATTCCGCCGTGGCCCGCCCGGCCATGGTGGCCCGCGAATGCGCCGCCGCCTCGCCCAGTTCGGCGGTCAGGGCGGCGAAGAGCGCGCCTACCTCCGCCTCGTCGACCATCGTCTCGGGCGGCTTCGAAAGATGCCGCGCCAGCCCGGCGCGACGAAAAATCCGGGCCCGTACCAGCTCGCCATCATGCGCCAGAAGCGCGGCGCTGAGCTGGAGCACCGCATTGGGGCCGATGCGCCCACCGATGATCGCCTCGGCGCAGCCATGGTCGCGTTGCAGGGTGCTGGACATGGCTTAGCGTGCCTCCTCGCGCAGTTGTTCGCTGCCGCCGCCGCAGGCTTTCACTGGCTCGATGCGCTGCACACCGCGATTGTGGTTGGTGGTCCATTCCACCTGGCTGTCATCGGCCCGGGTTCGGGTGGCATCGAAGTGGAAATCCACCTTCTTCTTCGATTGCGGACCCCAGTAGTTGACCTTGCCGAGATCATAGAATTTCCGCTCGAAGCCCGATTTCAGGAAGGCCTTGAGGCAGCCCAGCAGGTAGCGGCCGCGCTGGCCGCTCTGCCCCCATGGCCAGGACCAGGGATACGAGAAGAGTGCCTTTTTCATGTAGAAGCGGCGGTAATTGTTCATCACCCGGTCGAGCAGTTCGCCCCGGTCCATCAGGTCGGGCTTCACGATCGGCGTGACGAAATTGTATTTCTCGTAGTCGAAGACCTCGACCTTGTCGCCCATCGAGCGGAACAGGTCGGAGAAGGGCCAGGGCGTGTACATCGACCAATTGGCCAGGTCCGGTTTCCAGTCCTGCGCCATGCGGTAGGTCTCTTCCAGTGTCTCGGCCGTCTCGTTCTCCATGCCGACGATGAACTGCGCTTCGACGACGATGCCGGCGCGGCGGAGCAGCTCGATCGCGCGCTTGTTCTGGGCGACGGTCGCCTCCTTCTTGAACAGGTCGAGCTTGAGCTGGGCTGCCGCCTCGGTGCCGAGTGACACATGGATGAGGCCGGCGCGGCGGTAGAAGGGCAGCAGCTCCTCATCGCGAATGATGTCAGTGACGCGGGTGTTGATGCCCCAGAGGATCTTCAGGTCGCGGTCGATCAGCTCCTGGCAGAAGGCCACGAATTTCTTCTTGTTGATGGTCGGTTCCTCATCGGCGAGGATGAAGAAACCCACATCATGCTCCCGCATCAGCGTCTCGATCTCGTCGACGACCTTCTTCGGGTCACGCACGCGATAATCGCGCCAGAATTTCCACTGGGAACAAAAACTGCAGGTGAAGGGGCATCCGCGGGCAAAATTGGGAATGGCGACGCGCTTGCCCAGCGGGATGTAGTTGTACTTGCTCCATTCCAGAATGCCCCAATCGGGCTTGATGGCATCCAGATCCTTTACCGTGGGCGCCGCGGGGGTGGCGATGACCTGGCCGCCTTCGGCATAGGCGATGCCCTTGATCGAAGCGCGCTCTGCCGGCCAGCGGCCGTCCTCGATGGCGCGCATGAGCTGGACCACGATCTCCTCGCCCTCGCCGCGGACGATGCAGTCGATCCATGGCGCCTCGGTCAGCACCTGGCTGTACATGAAGGTGGCGTGGATGCCGCCCAGCACGGTCACGGCCTGCGGACAGACCTCGCGCGTCATCTTCAGGATCGCCTCGGCCTTGTAGATGGCGGGCGTGATGGCGGTGGTGCCGACGACATCGGGCTCGGCCTTCGCGATCAGTTCGCGCAGGCGCTCGTCATCGATGTCATTGGTCATGGCATCGATGAAGACGATGTCGGAAAAGCCGTTCTGCTTCAGCGCCCCGGTGAGATAGGCCACCCAGGCGGGGGGCCAATTGCCAGCGATCTCGGCGCCGCCGGAATGGTAGTTGGGATGAATGAACAGAATGCGCATCGGGACCTCCCTGGATGCGGCATTCTCAGGCGTTCATTTCGATACAACATTGATTTGGGTCAAACTCGTGACGCGAAGCGCGGCCTCCACCGGCGCAAAGCCCCGGCGGTGATGCGGTGATGCACCCAGCCGGGTCAGCGCCGCGCGATGTGCTGCCGTGGGGTAACCCATATGCCGCGAAAAGCCATAACCCGGCCAGCGGGGGCAGAGCCTCACCATCGCCCAGTCCCGCACCACCTTGGCCAGGATGGAGGCGGCGGCGATGGACAGTGACAGCCCATCGCCGCCCACCAGGCAGCGCGTCGGGCAGGGTAGGGTGGGGGCACGGTTGCCATCGACCAGTGCGAGGTCTGGCAGGTCGGGTAGCCGCAGCACCGCCCGCCGCATGGCCAGATGCGTGGCGCCCAAAATATTCAGCAGCCCGATCTCGGCGGCCGAGGCCGCGGCGATGGCGTATTGCGCCACACCCTCCCGCCGGGCCGCTTGCAAAGCCGCGAAGGCCATATCGCGCTGGGCGGCGGAGAGGCGTTTGCTGTCATCCAGCAGCGCCGCAAGCCCGGGCGGCACGCCCTGCGAAAACACCACCGCCGCGGCCAGCACCGGCCCCGCCAGCGGCCCGCGCCCTGCCTCATCGACGCCAGCGACGCGCCCGCCCGCCCGCGCCTCATGGGAAAAATCAGCCACGCCGCAACCGCCGATAGACCGGCCCGAGCAGGAAGGGCGAGAGAAACAGCGGGAATTGGCACAGTGTGAGGAAGAGCAGGATATCCGCATCCGTCTCCCGCGGCAGAACAGCCAGGTAGAGCGCCATGTTGCGGTTGCCCGAGAGCAGCCCCGCGGCGAGCGAGAAGCGCGGCCCCACGGCCGAGAACGCCAGCGCGGTCGCGGCATTCAGCCCCAGACAGCCGGCAAAGGCCATCACCACGCCGCTCGCGACATGCAACGGCGCGGTCAGCAGCATCGGCAGCACCCCATCCATCACCCCCACGCCATAGGCCGCGACCAGCAGCACGACAGCGCCGTCGATGGCCCGGGCCTCGCGCGCCAGGGCGGCGGGCGGGATGATCCGCCGGAGCAGCAGCGACAGCGCCATGGGCAGCCCCACCAGCAGGGCCAACCGCGCCATCAACCCGCCCAGGCTGATGGCCAGGTCGATGTTCATCAGCCCGAGCGCGATGGGCGGCGCGGTGAAGGGCACCAGAAAGGTCGAGAGAATCGACACCACGAATGCCACCTCGCCATCCAGCCCCACCAGCCGCGCGAAGGCAGGGCTGGAGGTGGCGGCGCAGCCGGTGGCCAGCACCACCAGGCCCGCGACATAGCCGGGATGCAGCGGCAGGAACGCGGTGATGGCAAAGGCCAGAATCGGACAGCCCACCAGCAGCCAGGCCAGCAGCGCCAGGATCAGCAATGGCCGCCGCAGCCAGCCCAGGACCTGGGAAAAATCGACCCGCAGCAGAACCAGCGTCATCAGGCCGGCCACGGTGATGGTCACGACGTCGCGAAACATTTCGGCCAGCGGCGGCACGCCCAGCCCCACGAAGATGCTGATGGCCAGGATCCGCGCCCCCTGCCGGGCGCAGGCCTCGAGAAAGCGGCGGATGGCGTGCAAGCTTTGTTCCCTTTTCAGCCTGGACTATACCCTGGGGTGTGATTCCCGCACCTCTCCCCCCCGAGTATCTCTCCAAGCTGAACCCCGAGCAGCGCGAGGCTGTGGAATCGGTGGACGGCCCGTTGCTGGTCCTGGCCGGCGCCGGCACCGGCAAGACCCGGGTGCTGACGACCCGCTTCGCCCATATCCTGATGACGGGCCGCGCCCAGCCCTGGCAGGTGCTGGCCGTTACCTTCACCAACAAGGCGGCGCGCGAGATGCGCGAGAGGGTCAGCGCCATCCTGGGCCAACCGGCCGAGGGCCTGTGGCTGGGTACCTTCCACGCGCTCTGCGCCCGCATGCTGCGGCGCCATGCCGAGGCTGCGGGACTGCGATCGGACTTCACCATCCTCGACACCGACGACCAGAACCGGCTGCTGAAGCAGGTCTGCGAGGCCGGGGGGCTGGACACCAAGCGCTGGCCGCTGAATGGCCTCATGGCCATCATCCAGCGCTGGAAGGACCGCGGATTGACGCCCGAGCGCGTCACCCCGGCCGAGGACACCGATTTCGCCAATAACCGCGCGATGGAACTCTACGCCAATTACCAGGCCCGGCTGCGGGAGCTGAACGCGGTGGATTTCGGCGACCTGCTGCTGCTGGTGACGGAGATGCTGCGCACCGATGAGGCGATCCTGGCGCAGTATCACCGCCTGTTCCGCTATATCCTGGTCGATGAGTACCAGGACACCAACACGGTGCAGTATCTCTGGCTGCGGCTGCTGGCTCAGGCGTCGAAGAACATCTGCTGTGTGGGTGATGACGACCAGTCGATCTATTCCTGGCGCGGCGCCGAGATCGAGAATATCTTGCGCTTCGAGCGGGATTTCCCGGGTGCGAGGATCGTCCGCCTGGAGAGCAATTACCGTTCAACCGACCCCATCCTGGGCGCCGCGGCCGGGCTGATCGCGCATAATGAGGGACGCCTGGGCAAGACATTGCGCTCGGGGCGCAACGACGCCAAGGGCGAGAAGGTGCGCGTGCTGTCGCTCTGGGACAGCCAGGAAGAAGCCCGCGCCGTGGGCGAGCGGATCGAGGCCGCGCAGCGCGCCGGCCAGAACCTCTCGGAGGTCGCCATCCTGGTCCGTGCCGGCTTCCAGACGCGGGCCTTCGAAGAACGTCTGATCACCCTCGGCCTGCCCTATCGCGTCGTCGGTGGCGCCAAATTCTATGAGCGCGCCGAAATCCGCGACGCCATGGCCTATCTGCGCATTATCGCCCAGCCTGCCGATGACCTGGCCTTCGAGCGCATCGTCAACCAGCCCAAGCGGGGCCTTGGCGACACGGCGATTCGCGAGATGCAATTGTTGGCGCGCGAGCGACGGGTGCCGATGAGCGTCGCCGCCAGCCTGCTGACCGAGAGTGACGCACTCCGCCCCCGCCCGCGCGCCGCGCTGCGCGAATTGCTGGAAGGTTTTTCACGCTGGCGCGCGGGGCTGGATGGGGAGGGCCATGTGGTTGTCGCCGCAACCATGCTCGATGAGAGCGGCTATACCGAGATGTGGAAGCAGGACCGCTCGCCCGAGGCGCCGGGCCGGCTGGAAAACCTGAAGGAATTGCTCCGCGCAATGGGCGATTACCCCTCGCTGCAGGCCTTTCTCGAACACGTCGCGCTGGTCATGGAGAATGACGAGAATGCCGGCGGCGAACGCCTCTCGCTGATGACGCTGCATGCCGCCAAGGGCCTGGAATTCGACATGGTCTTCCTGCCGGGCTGGGAGGAGGGGCTCTTCCCCCACCAGCGCGCACTGGACGAGGCCGGCGGCAAGGGGTTGGAGGAGGAGCGCCGGCTTGCCTATGTCGGCATCACCCGCGCTCGCAAGCACGCCATCATCAGCCACGCCGCCAACCGGCAGATCTATGGCAATTGGACCAGCTCCATCCCCTCGCGCTTCCTCGACGAAATTCCACCTGAATGGGTCGAGCGCGAGGGCAGTGCCGCCACCGCCCGCGCGGCGCCCGCCTTTTCCGGCCAGTTCCCCATCTCCACCCGCCCACGCATGGTGGAGACCGGGGCCTGGGAGGTGCAGGCCAGGCCCGCGAAACCCGGGGGCTTCGCGCTGGGCGGGCGGGTGTTCCACCAGAAATTCGGTTATGGGCGGATCATTGGCGTGGAGGGCGAGAAACTGGAGATTTCCTTTGAGAAGGCGGGGGTGAAAAAGGTGCTGGACCGTTTCGTGGAAGCAAAATCATGATCGCCGATCCAGGCCTCCGCGCCATTCGGCGCTGCGTCCACCGGAGGTGCTTGTGAAGCGCCGCGCCGAAATCCTGGAGACGATCACCCTCTCCGGCCTGCCCGACGAGGCGGTGCCGGCCTATGAGGCCGCGCTGCAATCGGTGGCCACCTCGGTCGGCTATTTCCGCGAGGAACCGGGCGAGACCTGGCGCCTGGAAGCCGTCCGCCCGCAATCGGCCGACCAGGGCGCGCTGACCGCCGCCCTGGCCCTGGCCGCCCTGGTTTCCGGCCATGAGGCGGTGCCCGAGCATGCGCCGGTCGAGGCCGAGGGATGGCTGGCCCGCACCGTGCAAAGCTTTCCGGAGCAGCCGATCGGCGGGCGCTTCCTCATCCGCCCCACCCATGTGCCGAACCGGCGCGATTATGGCCGGCATGTGCTGGTGCTCGATGCCGGCCTGGCCTTTGGCAGTGGCGAACACAATTCCACCCGTGGCTGCCTGATGGCCTTCGAGGGCATGGCCCATCGCCGCCCCCGGCGCATTCTCGACCTTGGCTGCGGCTCCGCCATCCTGGCCATGGCCGCGGCGAAATGGCTGCACCGCCCCGTGCTCGCCACCGATATCGAGCCCTGGTCGGTGCGCATCGCCGCCCAGAACGGGGTGATGAACGGCTTGCGCAACCTGCTGACCGCGCGGCTGGCGGATGGCTGGCGGCATCACGGTGTGAAGACGGATGGTCCCTATGACCTAGTCTTCGCCAATATCCTGGCCCGGCCACTCTGCGCCATGGCGCGCGACATGGCCGCTGGCCTGGCGCCAGGTGGCACCGCCATCCTGGCCGGGCTGCTTGGGACCCAGGCGCGCATGGTGATGGCGGCGCATCGGCGGCAGGGGATGGTGCTGGAACGGCGTATTGATGTTGGCCCCTGGACCACCCTGGTGTTGCGCCGCCATGGCTGAGGAAATCCCGGTCATCGACGTCTCCGGCGTGCTGGGGGGCGTGCCTGGCGCCGTTGAAAAGGCCGCGGCCCAACTGCGCCATGCCTATGAGGATGTCGGCTTCTGGTTCCTGGCCGGCCATGACGTGGCGCAGGGCCTGATCGACGCCACCTTCGCCGAGGCCGAGCGTTTCCACGCCCTACCGCTCGGCGAAAAAATGGCGCTGAAGGCCAACCGCCACAATGTCGGCTACCTGCCGATGCGCGGCTCCACCACCCGCCATTCCGACCTCAACGCCAACAACAAGCCGAACCTGCTGCAGGGTTTCCTGATGAAGCGGGACCTGGCGGCGGACCACCCGGATGTGCTGGCGGGCAAGCTCTACCGCGGGCAGAACCAGTGGCCGGACGACCTGCCCGGCTTCCGCGAGACCTGCGTGGCCTATTGCGACGCGCTGGAATCCCTCGCGCTGCGTATGCTGCCGATCTACGCCTCCGCGCTGGACCTGCCCGAAGATCACTTCGCCGCCGGCTTCACCGAGCCGCAATACACGCTCCGCCTCGCCTACTACCCGCCGCAGGAGGTGGTGGTGGAGAACGAGTTCGGCATAGCACCCCATGTCGACAGCACCTTCATGACGCTGCTGGCGCAGAACAAGGTGCCCGGCCTGGCGCTGCGAACCCGCGCCGGCGACTGGATCGAGGCGCCGGCCATGCCTGGCACCTTCCTGGTGAATTCCGGCGAGCTGCTGCGCCGCTGGACCAATGAGCGCTTCCTGGCCACGCCGCACCGCGTCATCAACCGCTCGGGCGGCGCCCGCTATTCCATCCCCTTCTTCTTCGACGCCAGTATCGACTACCGGATGGAATGCCTGCCGAGCTGCACCAGCGCCGACAACCCGCCCCGCCACGCCCCCATCACCTATGCCGAATATCAGGCATGGTTCCAGGCCAGAAATTATGATCACATTCGCCAGGCGCAGGCGGTGGAACTGTCGCGCGACTGACGGGTGAGGGCCGCATTGCAACTGGAGCCAGCATGATACCGCGCCGAAGCATCCTCGCCTTCACCCTGGCCGCGCCCGCCTTGGCACAGGGCTTCCCCAGCCGCCCGGTGCGGGTGATCGTGCCCAATCCACCCGGCGGTTCGGCCGATGTGCTGACGCGCATTGTGGCGGCGGAGCTGACCAGCGAGCTGGGCCAGCCCTTCGTCATCGAGAACCGTGCCGGCGCCGGCGGCAATATCGGCCTCGATGTCGCGGCCAAGGCGGCGCCGGATGGCTATACGCTGGCGGCGGCCACCGTCAGCCAATGGGTGATCAACCCCTTCCTCTACGGCTCCATGAGCTATGACCCACGGGCGGATTTCACCTATCTCTCGGTGATGTGGGAGATGGCGAATATCCTGACCATCGCAGGCAGTACCCCCGCCACCACGCTCGCCGATTTCATCGCCTGGGGCCGGGCGCAGCCGCATGGGTTGGTGTTTTCCAGCCCCGGCATCGGCACCTCGGCGCATCTGCTGGGCGAGCTGTTCGGCCTGCGCAATGGCATCCGCGTTACCCATTTGCCCTTCCGCGGCGTGGGCGAATCGGCCCCGGCCATGCTGCGGGGCGAGGTGCATTTCACCATCGACAATCTCGCTTCCTGGCAGCCCTTGGTGCAGGCCGGGCAGATGCGCGCGCTGGCCATCGCCGCCGATGCCCGCTTCCCCACCATGCCCGATGTGGCGACCATGCCGGAACTCGGGCAGCCGGAATTCGTTGTCACCGTCTGGGCCGGTTTCGTGGCGCCGCGCGGGACGCCCGCCGAGGTCACCGATCGCCTGACCCATGCCCTGCAGCGCATCGGCCGCAAGGCCGAGGTCGCGGCCCGCTTCATAGCCGCCGGCGCGACGCTGCGCGGCACCACGGGTGCCGAAATGCTGGCCCGTGCCGATGCTGAACGGCCGGTCTGGCGCGAACTCGTTCGGATTTCCGGCGCGCGGGCGAGCTGAGGCAGCCTATTCCCGCTCGATCCCGGCCTGGCGGATCATCCGGCCCTTGGCTTCCAAATCAGCCGCGATGAATTCGGCAAAACCGCCATCCCCCGCCCGCCCGGTCATGCCGCGCGCGGTCACATGGCGCTCGGCGAAGCCAGGCTCGGCCATCGCGGCCGCGACGTCGCGGCGGATCTGCGCCAGCACCCCGGCCGGCACGCCCGCGGGGGCGAAGAGGCCGAACCAGGTGCGTGGGTCGGCATGGTCGAAGCCGGCCTCGCGCAGCGTCTGCACCTCCGGCCATTGCGGCAGGCGGGTGGGGCGGCCGATGGCCAGCGCCCGCAGGGTGCCGCCGGCCACCTGGCCGCCGGCGATGCCCAAGCCCGCCAGGGTCATCTGAACCTCGCCCGCCACCGCCGCCTGTACCGCCGGCGCCAGGCCGCGATAGGGGATATGGGCGATGTCGATTCTGGCCTCGGCCTTCAGCGTCTCGAACAGCAGCTGCGGCTGGCTGCCGGTGCCGTAGCTGCCATAGTTCATCCGCCCCGGCGCCGCGCGCGCGGCGGCGATCAACCCGGCCAGGTCCCGCGCCGGGACCGATGGGTGGACGATCACCGCCTGGTGCACCTCCGTCAGCAGCGCCACCGGCGCCAGGTCCCGCACAGGGTCAGAGGGCATGCTGCGATAGAGATGCGGGTTGGAGGTGATGGAGCTGTCCGAGGTCAGCAACAGCACATGCCCGTCCGGCGCCGCGCGGGCGACGTGGTCGGTGCCGGGCACGGTGGCGCCGCCCGGCCGGTTGTCCACGCTCACCGGCTGACCCCAGGCGCGCGACAGCGGTTCGGACAGCGCCCGCGCCATGGCATCCACGCCCCCGCCGGGCGGGTAGGGCACCACGATGCGCACGGGGCGCGTGGGAAACCCGGCCTGGGCCAGGGCGGGCGCGGCCAGCAGCAGGGGCAGGGCGCGGCGGGTGATCATGCGGAAAAACCGTCCGGCCCCAGCACCAGGGCCGCGCCACCGCAGGCCTCGGCCGGCACCAGCACCCGGCCGCCGGGTAGGGGGTGATGGGCGATATCGGCGGCCTCCAGCCGCGCGACCAGCCCGGCCACATCATCGAGCGCGATGCCCATGGCCGCGATGCAGGGCGGTGGCGGCAAGAGCGAACCCGGCAGCGCCGCCCGCCCCCGCGCCAGGTCCAGCACCACCAGCCGCTGTCCGGAGGGCAGGGTGAAGCGCGCCCGGCCCTCCTCCATCACCGCGCCGAAGCCGAGGTAATCGGCATAGAGCCGGGCGAAATGCGCCAGGTCGTCCACCACCAGAACCGTATCCAGCAGCCGCCGCGCGCCATTGGGGTGGGCGCACCACTGCGGCTGGTAGATGAGCTCGGGCGTCAAGTGGCGGGCCACCTGAATATAGCCCTCGGGCGAGGCGCCGGGGTTGAATTGCAGCCGTTCGAACCGCGCCGTGGCGCGGCCATGCGGTCCATCCACCTCACGCTGCAGCGGCAGAATGCCGGAGGTGGCGATACCGGTCGCGGCGAAGCGCGCCTCCACCGCGGCGAGGTGGTCGGATTCGAAGCAGATGATTTGCGCACCCTCATGCCGTGCCAGAAAACCCTGGATCCGCGGCGTGGGCTGGTGCGGATCGGCATCGCCCAGCAACTCGACATAATCGGCGGGGAAGACCACGCAGCGATTGCCGGAGCCCTGCGGACGCACCGCCTCCCCCGGCTTCCAGGCCGCGGAATGGGGCGAGAAGGGGGCTACGATAAAACCCATTGCCTCCCACCGCGCCGCGGTCGCATCCAGCCGCCGCGCCGCGAGGCCGACATGGTTGACGGCGAAAAGCCGCGGATCCGGATTACTCAAGTCGTGCCCCCGAAATCTCCACCAGCCGCTGCCAGAACGGCCGCTCGGCCTGGATCAGCGCCGCCAAATCGCCCGGCGTGCGGCTGACCACAGTGCCATAGCCCAGCGGCTGCAACCGCTGCACGAAGGCCTGGTCCGCTGCCACCTGGCCGATCGCCTGGTGCAGCCGGGTGATCGTGGCCTCGGGCACGCCGGCCGGTGCCATGATGGCGTTCCAGGTCACCACATTGTGGTTGCCCAGGCCGAGATCAGCGAAGCTGCCCATCCCGGGCACCTGCGGCAGGAAGGGCAGGGCGGCATTGGAGCTGACGGCAAGGGCCAGGAACCGCCCGCTCTCCACATGCGGCATCAAGGCCGGCATCACGTCGAACATCATCTCGATATTGCCGGCGACGAGGTCGTTGATGGCCGGCCCGCCGCCGCGATAGGGCACGTGCAGGATCTGTGCATTGGCGGCGCGGTTGATCGCCTCGATGTTGAGATGGCTCGAAGTGCCGCTACCCGAACTGCCCATCCGCACCCGCTCGGGATTGGCGCGCGACCACTGGATCATGGTGCGGAAATCGGTCCAGCCGTGCCGCCGCGCCAGTTCCGCATTCACCACGCAGAGCAAGGCGCCATCTGTAATCTGGCTGATCGGCGAGAAATCCCGCACGGGGTCGAAGGGCAGGCGGCTGGTCATGAAGGGGAAGGCTGCCAGCGTGGTCACGCCGATCAGGCCCAGCATTGTGCCGTCCTTGTCGCCCTTGGCCACCGCATCGGCGCCCAGCACGCCGCCGGCACCGCCGCGGTTCTCCACCACCACATTCTGCCCTAGCGCCGGGCCCAGCCGCTCGGCCAGCAGCCGCCCCAATAGATCGACCGCGCCACCGGGCGGGAAGGGCACCACGAGGCGAACCGCGCGGCCGCCGGCGATGGGCTGTGCCCGTGCCGGCAGGGCCAGCAGGGCGGGGGAGGCGAGGAGGGTCCGGCGGGATGTTCTCATGCCAGCAACATGGCGCAGCCCGCGCCGGCAATCCAGCGTTTCAGGCGGCCAGCAGGGCGCGGGCGCGGGCGATCACCGCGATCGCCTCGCGCGTCAGGGCATATCCTCCCAGTTCATGCGGCAGCGCCCAGGCGATCTCGGCCACGTCATCGCCTGGCCGGGCCTCGCCCGCCGCCCAATGCCCGCAATAGTCGATGATGGTGTAGTGGTAGAGCACACGCCCTTCCTCATCACGGCTGATGGCGTCGATCACATCGGCCAGCAGCAGCGGGCCGGCCTCCACGCCCGTCTCTTCCAGCAATTCGCGCCGCGCGCAGGTCTCTGCTGCCTCGCCGACATGCTGCGCGCCGCCGGGCAGTGACCAGCTTCCCAGCCGGGGCGGCTTGCCGCGGCGCGCCAGCAGGACGGCGTCGCCGTGAAATATGACCGCGCCAATGCCCACCCATGGGCGGGTGGGGAATTCGCGGTCGGTCATCGGCCTTCCGTCAGGTCTTCCAGCGTGGGCAGGAAGGCCTTCTCCTTCCAGATGCCGACCTGATAGGCCCAGCCACCCCAGCGGGCGTTCAGCAGCCGCGCCTCCAGCCCATCGCCATTGCCGCCCTCGGCCTTGAGGCGGATGAACAGGAACTGGTCCATCCGGCTGCCCCAGACCTGCACGAAAAGCCCCTCGGTCAGCGCGAAGCGCGCCTCGCCCTGGGCGGTGCCGGGGGTCTGCGCCTCCGGCACCGCATCCATGAAGGTCAGGTATTCGAAGGCTCGGGCCACGTCATCGAGCGCCGTGCGGTTCACCGAGGGCGGGTCGGGCGGATTGGTGACGATCAGCGGCGCGCCCGGGGCCGAGCGACCCACTGCGATGGACTGGGCTCCCACCCGGCGGATGGTCGCGCCCAGGACACGCTCGGCCGGGAAATTGGCGACGTCGCGCTCCATCCAGGATGCTGCGTCACCTTCCAGCGGGATGCGGCCCTCGGCCAGCCAGGCCTCGGCCTCGCCGCCGCGGCGGATGTAGATGGTTTCCGGCACGTTGCCCTGGGTGCGCATCCGTCGCCGGCCCAGCGTGACCTCGATGATCGGCGCGCCCTGGGCGTCGAGCAGCCACAGATGGCTGGCGGTGCTGCCGGGCGTCATCGGGTCGTCCACCCCGAAGCGGGCGAGGTTGGCGGGGTCGGCGCCGCGGGATTCCACCAGTCGCAGTTCGCTCAGCCCGGTCAGCATCTCGCGCAGCCGCGCTTCGCGGATGGGGTAGTTGTTGCGGTCGGGCAGAACCCAGCGATTGCCGTCGCGCCGGACCAGCAATGTCGCGTCATTGCGGCGGACCTCCAGCGTCGCCGCCTGCGGCAGCCGCGCCGCCAGGCCGGGGAAGGCCAGGACGCCGCCGCCCTGCGGGGCCGTGGTCTGTTGCCCAGGTGCCAGATACAGCGCCGCGCCGATGCTGGCCGCAGCCCCCCCGCCCAGCAGCAGCAGCCCGCGCCGCCTCATGCCCGCGCCGCGGCCCGCCGCCGCGACCGCAACAGGGCCAGGCCTATGGCGAAGCCGGTCACCAGCAAGGGCACCAGGGCGATGTTGATGATGCGAAGCCCGGTCTCCAGCGATTCGATGTCGCGGCGCAGTTCGAGTTGCACCGTACGCAGCTGGCGGCGGGTATTGGCGATTTCCTCGCGCGCGCGGTCGATCTCGGCGCGCTGCTCGGGCGTGATCAGGCTCTGGTTCTGGTTGCGCTCGCCTGGGGCCACAGGGGTGCCCTGGCGCAGCTCACGCAGGCGGCGCTCGGTCGCCTCCAGTCGCTCCTGCAGCCCGCGTTCGGTCTGGCGATACTGCGCGTCGGCGCCGCGGCGAATCGCGTCCACCACCTCGAAGGGGCGCAGCGATTCGCCACGCGACCGCAGGCCGATCAGCGCATCCGAGCCGCCGAGCTGCTCGGCGATGTTGACGATGAAGCTGCCATTGCCGGCGAAGGGCGTGGCCATGGGCTGGCCGAAGAAATTCTCGACCCGGACCCAGAAGCGGTCATCCAGCAGATCGGTGTCGTTGATCACCACGAAATTCGCCACATCATCGCTGCCGCTCTTATGGGCTGGCATGTCGGCGGCGCGTTCCTGGCCCTCGGCCAGCGCCGGCGGGCCGTCGGGGAAGGCGCTGCGCACCGCGCCGCGCACCCGGGCCGCGATGACATGGCGCCGGCCATCGGCACGGAAATCACCGAGGATTCGGGTCGGGTTGGGCTCCACCCGCACCCGCGCCGCATCCATCAGCATGGATTGGGCGGAGCTGGTGAGCAGGGGCGTGAATTCGGTGGTGGCGCCGACCCGTTGGCGGATCGGCCCGGCGCTGCCGATGCTGATCTGCTCGAGCTGGGCTGTGACGAGTTCGTCGCGGTTCAGGCTGTCACCCTGGAGGGCGAACCAGGCGACGTAATCCACCGCCTGCACGCGGTCATTGGCGCCAGCGCGAACCCGCCAGGCGCCGCGCAGATCGAGTACGACCTGGTCCGTCACCGTCTCCACCCCCCAGGCATTGAGCAGCCGGTCGAGGTTCGAGGAGGTCTCGGGCGGAGGCGCTCCGGGGCCGCCGGGGGCGCGGGCCGCCTGCATTTCGCTATGCGGGTCCAGCATGACGAGCAGCCGCCCACCGCGCATGACGAACTGGTCGATGGCATAGAGCGTGGTCTCGGGCAGGCCTTGCGGGTGGACCAGCATCAGCACGCGGATTTCGGGGTCGATCACCTGCGCGTCGGGGGCCACATCGCGCAATGTCATGAACTGGCGCAGCTGCGTCATCACGACCTGCGGCTGGGCGAGCTGCGGCTGGCGCATCATCATCGCCCGCGGGTCGCCATTGAGCGGCAGGGCCGTCAGCACGCCGATCACAGGGCGGGCCGGGGCGGATAACTCGTAGATCAGCCGGGTCAGGTCGAGCTCCAAAAAGCGCTCGCGCTCGGGCTGGAAGAACGGGATGGTGCGTTCCTCATCGGCGAAATTGCTGGCGGCGAGACCGAAGAAGACCTGCTCGCCCGCCTGGTCCAGCGGCACGGCCTGCAGGCCGAGTGCGGTCGCGCGGTCCTCGGTCTCAGAAAAGGGTTCTGGGTCGAGCAGTTCGAGCCGCAGCTTGCCACCGCCGGCCGCGACATATTCGGTCAGCATGTCGCGCACCCGCTCGGCATAGGCGCCATAGACCGGGATCTCGGCGCCCAGGCGGCGGGAATAATACAGCCGGAGCGTGATGGGGTCCCGCAGGCCCGACAGCACCTGACGCGTGCCATCCGAGAGGGTGTAAAGCCGCGCCTGGGTCAGATCGACGCGCAGATTGGTGGCGAAGCGGTCGGCCAGCATGTTGATGCCAATCGCCAGCGCCGCGGCCGCCAGCAGCCCGGCAGCGGAGAACCAGAGCTTGCGTGGACCGGGCTTCGCGGGGGGGCGTGTCTCGTCTGCCATGGGATCAATCCGCCTTCCGGTGGTCGAGCACCAGGTTGTTCACGAAGAGCCAGAAGCCGATGAAGCTGGCGAAGAAGATGATGTCACGCGCCGAGACGACCCCGCGGGTAAAGCCCTGGAAGCGATCGGCGACCGAGAGCGCGCGCGACACCTCGGCGAGTTGAGGGACATTGGTGGACAGGAAGCCCGTCACCACCGGCGAGCCGCTGGCCGCGAAGACGAAACAGGCGGCGACCGCGATGACGAAGGCCACGACCTGGTTCTTGGTCAGTGCCGAGATCGCAGATCCCAGCGCCAGATAGGCCCCGGCCACCATCAGGCAGCCGACATAGCCGGCCAGGATCACGCCGTTATCGGGCTCGCCGAGGTAATTCACCGTGATCCAGAGCGGGAAGGTCAGCGCCAGCGCGATGGCACAGAACGCCCAGGCGGCGAGGAATTTTCCGACCACGGCCTGCCATTGCGCGATGGGCAGGGTGAGGAGCAGCTCGATGGTGCCCAGCCGCCGCTCCTCGGCCCAGAGCCGCATGGTCAGCGCCGGAACCAGGAACAGAAAGAGCCAGGGTACGAAGGAGAAGAAGGGGTTGAGATCGGCCTGGCCGCGATTGAAGAAATTGCCGAGCGTGAAGGTCAGGGCACCGGCCATGACCAGGAAGATCACGATGAACACATAGGCCACGGGGGTGGCGAAATAGCCGGCGAGTTCGCGGCGGGCGATAGGGATCATACCCCGGCCTCCGATGGCTGCAGCGGCCGCGGGCCGCGGGGGGCTGAATCGCCGGCCATCATGCAGCGGCTCCCGTGGTCAGGATGCGGAACACGTCTTCCAGGCTGCGCCCGGTCTGCTCCAGCACCGAGGGTGGCGCATCCACCACCACCTTCCCCCGCGCGATGATAATGGCGCGGGTGCAGACCGCACCCACTTCCTCGAGGATATGGGTGGAGATGATGATCGCCTTCTCCGGTGCCATTTCGCGGATCAGGGCGCGCACCTCGTGCTTCTGGTTGGGGTCGAGGCCGTCGGTCGGCTCGTCCAACACCAGCACCGGCGGCTCGTGCAGCAGCGCCTGGGCCAGGCCGACCCGGCGCTTGAAGCCTTTGGAAAGCGTCTCGATGGGTTGCAGCCGCACGCCTTCGAGCTGGGTTCGCTCCATGGCGCGGCCGACGCGGCGGGTCAGTTCGGCCCCACGGAACCCGCGAATCCGCCCTGTGAAGCCTAGAAAGGCCGAGACGGTCATTTCGGGATAGGTCGGCGCGCCCTCGGGCAGGAAGCCGAGCGAGCGCTTGGCCTGCACCGGCGCCTCCACCACATCGGCGCCGCAGATCCGCGCGGTGCCGGCGGTGGGCGCCATGAAACCCGCCAGCATGCGCATGGTGGTGGATTTGCCGGCGCCGTTGGGGCCGAGGAAGCCCACGACCTCACCCTTCGCGACGGAAAAGCTCACATCATCCACGGCGGTGAAGCTGCCGAAGCGTTTGGTCAGGCGGTCTATCTCAATCAATGCGGACACGGAATTTCCCGGGCTCTGTTCTCGCCGGCCGGAAGCTATCCCGCGCCGCGCGGATTTCAAGTATCAGCCCGCACCCAGCGTGGCCATGGCCGCATCCCGGCCGAAAAGCCGCAGCAGCAGCCGCGCCGCCTCGCCGCGCGGTGTGGTCAGACCCGGGTCGCGGCTCAGCAGGGTCTCTGCATCGCCATGGGCGATTTCCACGAGGCGGTCCTGGGCTGCGGCGTCATCGAGCGGCAGGCGGGCCATTTCGTGGCCGGATTGGCGGGTGCCCAGGGCCTCGCCCGCGCCGCGCAACCGAAAATCCTCATCGGCGATGACGAAGCCATCCTCGGTGTCGCGCAGGATGGCCAGGCGGTCGCGCGCCGTGCGGCCCACCGCCTCGTCATAAAGCAGCATACAATAGCTGCGGGCCGCACCACGCCCCACCCGGCCGCGCAGCTGGTGCAACTGCGCCAGGCCGAAGCGCTCAGCGTGTTCGATCACCATCACCGTGGCCTCGGGGACATCGACGCCGACCTCGATCACGGTGGTGGCGACCAACAGCTGCGCCTCGCCACGGGCGAAGCGGGCGAGCGCGGCTTCGCGTAAACTCACATCCATCTGGCCATGGGCGAGGGCCACGGTGGCACCGAATTGCTCGAAAAGGGCAGCGAATCGGGTTTCGGCGGCGGCGACGTCCAAGGTCTCGCTCTCCGCCACCAGCGGGCAGACCCAGTAGATGCGCGCACCCCTGGCCATCGCCCGGCCGGCGGCGGCCACCACCTCCTCCAGCGTCGAGAGGCCATGCACGGAGGTGGCGATGGGTTGCCGCCCCGCGGGCTTCCCGGTGATGCGGCTGACCGCCATCTCGCCCCAATGCGTCAGCAGCAGCGTGCGCGGGATGGGGGTGGCGGTCATCACCAGCAAATCCGTGGCCTCGCCCTTGCCGGCCAGGGTCAGGCGCTGTTCCACGCCGAAGCGGTGCTGCTCATCCACCACGGCGAGGCCAAGGTCGCGGAACACAACGCCGTCCTGGAACAGCGCATGGGTGCCGATGGCGATATCGATGGAGCCATCGGCCAGCCCCGCCAGCACCCGCCGCCGCTCCGCCGTCTTCAGGCTGCCGGAGAGCAGCGCCACCCGCACGCCGGCCGGGATGCACAGCCGGTCCAGCGTGCGCAAATGCTGCCGTGCCAGCAATTCGGTGGGGACCATCAGCGCCGCCTGGGTGCCGGATTCCACCGCCCGCAGCATGGCCAGCAGCGCCACCAGCGTTTTTCCGGAGCCGACATCGCCCTGCAGCAGCCGCAGCATGCGGTGGGGGGCGGCGAGGTCGGCGTCGATCTCGGCCAGGGCGGTGGTCTGTGAGGGCGTGGGCATATGCCCGAAAGCGGCCAGTGCCGCGGCGCGTTTTTGGCCGGTGCCGAGCAGCGCCCGGCCCGGCTTCTGCCGCTCGCGCCGCCGCACCAGGGCGAGGGCGATCTGGCCCGCGAGTTGCTCGTCATAGGCCAGCCGGGCGCGGGCGGGCGGCGCCGGCGCGGCATGGGCGGCGCGCAATGCGGCGGGAAATTCGGGCCAGCCCTCGCGCGCCACCAGCGGCGGGTCGGACCATTCCGGCGTCTGCGGCAGCCGCGCCAGCGCCGCCGTCACGCCGCGGGCGACATGGCCGTGTTTGAGGCCGGCCACCAGCGGCCAGATCGCCTGTCGCTCAGGCATTTCGCCGAGGTCGCGCGCCACCTCGGGGTTCATCACCGAAAAAGCCTCACCTTCCGGCCGCACCCGGCCGCAGATGTAGCGCGCCTCGCCACGAGGCAGCTTGCCCTCGATCCAGGGCAGATGCGCATTCATGAAACGCAGCACCACCCGGGCCTCGCCCGCCGCCGCCCGGACCTCGACATAGCGCGCACCCTTGGCCGAGCGGACGGCGCGATGCGCCTCTGCCACCACCGGAAAAACCGAGTCGCGGTCCACCGGCGCCGCCTCCGGCCCCGGCACCGCCACGCGCTCGGCAAAACGCTCGGGAAGGTGCAGCAGCAGGTCCAGCACGCGTTTGCCACCGATCGCCTGCTCCAGCAGAGCGGCCAGCTTGGGGCCGATCCCCGGCAGGCTGGCGAGCGGCGCCTCCAGAATCGCGGTGATGGTGCTGACAGGGTGGTTCACGCGCGCCTATATGCCACGCAATGACCGAAACCGAACTCTCCCCCCGGCGCCGTCGCATGATCTTTCGCGCGCATCACCGCGGCACCAAGGAGGCCGACCTGATGGTGGGCCGCTTCGTCGCCCGTCACATCGCGGCGTTCAGCGAGGCCGAGCTGGATGATCTGGAAGCCGTGCTGGACTACCAGGACACCGACCTGACGGATTGGCTGACCGGGCGCCTGCCCATCCCCGACAGCCACGCCACCCCCATGCTGGCCCGCATGGCGGCGGAATGCGCCGAATCCGGCGCCGGAATGCCCTCGGCATGCTGACGATCTACGGCGCGCCGGAGGGGGTGGATGCCACCCTGCTGCGCGCCCGCCGCGCCGAGACCGCCGGCCCCGTGCTGCATGTCGCGCGCGACGACCAACGCATGGCCCGGCTGGAGGAAGGTCTTGTCTTCTTCATGCCCGAGGCCGAGGTGCTGCGCTTCCCCGCCTGGGACTGCCTGCCCTACGACCGCGTCTCGCCCAACCCCGAGATCGTCGCCGAGCGCGTGGCGACCCTGGCGCAGCTCGCAGTGCCGCCGACGAGGCCGCGGATTCTTCTTACCACCGTCAACGCCCTGGTCCAGAAAGTGCCGCCGCGCGCGGTCTTCTTCGGCAGCACGCTCGCGCTCAAGCGCGGCGGGCGGGTGGACCCGGCGGCGATCATCGGGTTCCTCGAAGCCAATGGGTACAACCGCTCCGGCACCGTCATGGAATATGGCGAATACGCGGTGCGGGGCGGCATCATCGACCTGTTTCCGGCCGGCGAGGCCGAGCCGATCCGCATCGACATGTTCGGCGACGAGATCGACGCCATGCGCGCCTTCGATCCGGCGACACAGCGCTCCGGCGCCAATGTCAACGCGCTGATGCTGCGCCCGGTGGGCGAGGTGTTTCTGGACCGCGACGGCATCGCCCGCTTCCGCGAGGGTTATCGCGAACTCTTCGGCGCCGCGGCGGCCGATGACCCGCTCTATGTGTCGATCTCGGCTGGGCGCCGCCACCCGGGCATGGAGCACTGGGCCGGGCTGTTCCATGACCACATGGAAACCTTGCTCGACCACCTCGGCCCAGGCGCCACCGTCAGCCTGGACCACCAGGCCGGCGACGTGCTGACAGCGCGGCTGGAAATGATCGCCGACCACTACGAGGCGCGCCGCATCCCTGCCCGCATCGCCGATGGCGAGACGCCCTATCGCCCCGCGCCGCCCGGCCGTCTCTATCTCGACCGCGAGGATTGGGATGCGATGCTCGAGGGCACCCAGCTCACCATCCTGAGCCCCTTCAACAAGCCCGAGGGTGCGGCGGGGGTGGATGCCGGCGGGCGGCAGGGCAGGCTTTTCATGGATGTCCGCCAGGCCGGCGAGAACGTGTTTCGGGCCTATGCCGCGCATGCCGAGACCCAGGCCTCGCGGGGGCGCAGAAATGTGGTGGCGGCCTGGTCGCGCGGCTCGGCCGAACGCCTGCGGCATATGCTGACGGAGAACCGCGTGGCGGCCGAGATCGTGGCCGATGCCTATGCCCTACAGCGCCTCACCCCCGGCGTGGTGGGCGTGGCGTTGCTCGGCCTGGAGCGTGGCTTCATCACCGACGTGCTGGCGGTCTGCGCCGAACAGGATCTGCTGGGTGAGCGCATCTCCCGCCCGCCGCGGCGGAAAAAGCGCGCCGACCAGTTCATTGCGGATGCCACCGGCATCGAGGTCGGTGACCTCTTGGTGCACCAGGATCACGGCATCGGCCGTTATGATGGCTTGGAGACGCTCACCGTTTCCGGCGCGCCGCATGATTGCCTGAAGATGCTTTATCTCGGCGACGACAAGCTTTTCGTCCCCGTCGAGAATATCGAGGTTCTCAGCCGCTTCGGCTCCGAGGGCGCGGGTGTGGCGCTGGACAAGCTGGGCGGTGCCTCCTGGCAGTCCCGCAAGGCCAAGGCCAAGCAGAAGATCGCCGATATGGCGTCGCAGCTCATCCGCGTCGCGGCCGAGCGCCGCACGCGCGAGGCCGACAGTTTCACGCCCCCCGAGGGCGCCTGGGACGAATTCTGTGCCCGCTTCCCCTTCGTCGAGACCGAGGACCAGTCCCGCGCCATCGCCGATGTGCTGGAGGATTTCGCCGCCGGCCGGCCGATGGACCGCCTGGTCTGCGGCGATGTCGGATTCGGCAAGACCGAGGTGGCGCTCCGCGCAGCCTTCGTCGCCGCTATGGGCGGCACCCAGGTGGCGGTGGTGGTGCCGACCACGCTGCTCTCGCGCCAGCATTTCCGCACCTTCTCCGGCCGCTTCGAGGGGCTGCCGATCAAGGTCGCCCAGCTCAGCCGCATGGTCACACCGAAGGAGGCCGCGCTGGTCCGCGCAGGACTGGCGGATGGCTCGATCAACATCGTCGTCGGCACCCATGCGCTGTTGGCCAAGGGCGTGGAGTTCTCCGAACTCGGCCTCGTCATCGTCGATGAGGAACAGCATTTCGGCGTGGCGCATAAAGAGCGGCTGAAGTCGCTGAAGACCGACGTGCATGTGCTGACGCTGACGGCCACCCCCATCCCGCGCACCCTGCAACTGGCGCTGACCGGGGTGCGTGAGATGTCCATCATCGCCACGCCGCCCACCGACCGTCTGGCCGTGCGCACCTTCATCATGCCCTGGGACCCTGTGGTGCTGCGCGAGGCGGTGCAGCGCGAGCGGTTCCGTGGCGGCCAGATCTTCTGTGTGGTCCCCCGGTTGGAGGACATGCCCAAGGTCTCCGAACGGCTGCGCGAGATCGTGCCCGAGGCCCGCATCATCGAAGCCCATGGCCGCCTGACGCCGACCGAGCTCGAACGCGTGATGACCGAATTCGGCGACGCCAAGCACGACATCCTGCTGTCGACCAACATCGTGGAATCGGGCCTCGACATGCCGGCGGTGAACACGCTGCTGATCCACCGCGCCGACATGTTCGGGCTGGCCCAGCTCTACCAGTTGCGTGGGCGGGTGGGCCGCGGCAAGCAGCGCGGCTATGCCTATCTCACCTGGCCCGCCGCGCATCGGCTGTCCCCGGCTGCCCAGAAACGCATGGAGGTGATGCAGACGCTGGACAATCTCGGCGCTGGCTTCACCCTGGCCAGCCACGACCTCGACATCCGCGGTGCGGGCAATCTGCTGGGCGATGAGCAATCCGGCCATATCCGCGAGGTCGGCATCGAGCTCTATCAGCAGATGCTGGAGGATGCCGTGGCCGGCCTGAAACATGGCCGCAGGCGGGAGGTTGAGACCGACTTCACCCCCAATATTTCGCTGGGTCTGCCGGTGCTGATCCCGGAGAAATACGTCTCCGAATTGCCTGTCCGGCTCGGCCTCTACCGCCGCATCGGCAGTCTGGCGAATGATGCCGAGATCGAGGCCATGGGAGCCGAACTGGCCGACCGCTTCGGCTCCCTGCCGGAGGAGGTGGAAAACCTGCTGGCGGTGGTGGCGATCAAGCGGCTGTGCAAGGAAGCTGGCGTCGAGAAACTCGATGCCGGGCCGAAGGGCGTGGTGCTCACCTTCCACCGCAATAATTTCGCCAATCCCGCGGGCCTGGTGGGCTGGGTGGGCGCCCAGAAGGGCCTCGTCAAACTGCGGCCGGACCATAAGCTGGCGCTGCTGCGCGAGATGGATCTGCCCGCCCGGGTGCAGGCTGCCCGCGATATGCTCATGAACCTTGTGCGGCTGCGCGGCGAGGGCCGGAAAGCGGCCTGACAATTTCCTCGATCGCGTTACGTTGACGGAAATCCATCCATCCGGAGCCGCCCGATGAACCGTCGCCACATCCTGCCCGCCGCCGCCGCCCTGCTCTCGGCGCCCGCATTGGCGCAGCAGCACCAGCACCACGCGCCGGCGCTGCGGCCGCTGCCCTCCTCCCAACAGCCTTTTGCCAATGTCTTCCAGGGCGGCGCGCCGCACCACATCACGCCGGCGCAGGAAGCCCAGCGCGTCACCGCCTCGCCCGCGCCTGCCGGCCCCGCCGGCCGGTGGGTGGGGCGCGCCGACATGCCCATCCCGCGCAGCGAAATGGCCTGGGCCACCGCCTGGGGTGGGCGCATGCATGTCGTGGGCGGCTATGGCGAGGGGCGCTTCAACCGCGCCTACCACACCGTGTTCAACCCCGAGACCAACCAATGGTACGACGCCGCCCCCCTGCCGCGCGGCGCCAACCACGTGGCCGTCGTCGCCGATGCCGGAAAAGTCTACGCCATGGGCGGCTTCATCGAGCAGAACCGGGTCTGCGATGACTTCGCCTTCGCGTATGATATCGAGACCGACCGGTGGACCGAGATCGCCCGCATGCCCCGCCCGCGCGGCGCGGCCGCGGCGACGATGCTGGACGGCAAGGTCCACTTGATCGGCGGTGCCACCGACCCGGGTGATGAGCGCGCCTCCATTGGCTGGCACGAGGTCTATGACCCCGCGACCAATCGCTGGGAACGCCGCCGCCCGCTGCCCGCCGCGCGCGACCATGTCGGCTGCGTGACCTGGAATGGCCGGATCCATGTCATCGGCGGGCGCTTCAATACCTTCCAGTACAACACCGACATGCATCACGTGTACCTGCCCGCGCGCGACACCTGGGAGGAGCTGGCGCCGCTCCCCACCTCGCGTTCGGGCCATGGCATGGTGATCTATCGCGACCGCTTCTTCGTGATGGGCGGCGAGGGCGGCATCATCGAGCGCGGCGTGGCGCGCGATGCCAAGGTTTTCGGCCAGATGGAAAGCTACGATCCGGCGACCAACACCTGGCTATCCCACGCGCCCATGCCCACGCCGCGCCATGCGGTGGCGGCGGTGGCCATTGGTGACTGGATCTATGTCGCCGGCGGCGGCGCCGTGCTGGGCGGCATGGTGCAGTCGGCGATTCACGAGGCCTTCACCCTGGGCTGACCCGATCGGTCGATCGCTCATGCTGCACCGCCACAATCCCACGCTTGCGGCGCGGCAGGCTTGGGCCTAACAGGGTTCGCCAAGGTTGATTGACCCGAAAGGTCTTACCATGGCGTTGGATACTTCAGTGATGGACCGCATGACGATCGCCGAGGCCTATGCCTTCGACGATGTTCTTCTGGTTCCGGCCTACTCGACGGTTCTGCCCAATGCGACCGATACGCGAACCCGGCTGACGCGCGAAATCGCGCTGAACATTCCCCTCATCGCCGCTGCGATGGACACCGTGACTGAGGCGCCCATGGCCATTGCCATGGCCCAGGCCGGCGGGATCGGCGTGGTGCATAAGAACATGACCGCCGAGGAACAGGCCGAACAGGTTCGCCGGGTCAAGCGCTTCGAATCCGGCATGGTGGTGAACCCGGTGATGGTCCACCCGGACCAGACGCTGGCTGAGTTGCGCGCCATCACCGCCCAAACCCGGATCTCGGGCTTCCCCGTCGTCGAGCGGGAGAGCCGCCGCCTGGTCGGCATCGTCACCAACCGCGACACCCGCTTCGCCACCGATCCCAACCTCAGGGTCTATGAGCTGATGACCCGGGAGAACCTGGTCACCGCCCCCGTCGGCATCACCGCCGATGCCGCCCGCCATCTGCTGCACAAGCACCGGCTGGAAAAGCTGCTGGTGGTTGATGACCAGGGCCGCTGCATGGGCCTGATAACGGTCCAGGATATGGACAAGGCATCCAACTTCCCCGGCGCCGTGAAGGACCCGCTGGGCCGGCTGCGCGTGGCGGCGGCCACCGGCGTGGGCGAGGATGGCTTTCGGCGGGCTGAGGCGCTGGTGGCGGCCGATGCCGATGTCATCGTTGTCGACACCGCCCATGGCCACTCCGGCGGCGTGCTGGAGGCGGTGGAGCGGATCAAGCGTCTGTCCAATTCCGTGCAGGTCGTGGCCGGCAATATCGCAACCCCCGAAGGTGCACTGGCGCTGATCAATGCGGGCGCGGATGCGGTGAAAATCGGCATTGGTCCCGGTTCGATCTGCACCACCCGCATCGTGGCCGGGGTGGGCGTGCCACAGCTCACCGCGGTGATGGAGGCGGCCAGCGCCGCGCGCGAAAAGGGTGTGCCGGCCATTGCCGATGGTGGCGTGCGCTCCTCCGGTGACATCGCCAAAGCCATCGCCGCCGGCGCCGATTGTGTGATGATGGGCAGCGTCTTCGCCGGTACCGACGAGGCGCCGGGCGAGGTATTTCTGTATCAGGGCCGCTCCTACAAATCCTATCGCGGCATGGGCTCGCTGGGCGCCATGGCGCGCGGTTCGGCCGACCGCTACTTCCAGGCTGAGGTGCAGGACAGTCTCAAGCTGGTACCGGAAGGCGTCGAAGGTCGGGTCGGCTATAAGGGTCCGGTCGGCGCCGTCATTCACCAGATGGTCGGCGGGCTGAAATCAGCCATGGGTTATACCGGCAGCGCCACCATCGAGGCGATGCAGCGCAATACCCGCTTCCGCCGCATCACCGGCGCCGGCCTGCGTGAGAGCCACGTCCATGATGTGGCCATCACCCGGGAAGCGCCGAATTACCGCCAGGACGGCTGATGCCCCGCGCCGCAGCCGTCATTTTCGACGCCTATGGCACGCTCCTGGATGTAGGCAGCGCCACGCAGAAGCACGCCGAAAGGATCGGCCCGAAATGGGAGAGCCTCAGCGTGCAGTGGCGCGCCAAGCAGCTGGAATATGCCTGGGTGCGCAGCCTGACCGGCCCCGCGCATCATGAGGATTTTTGGCTCTGCACCCGCGACGCGCTGGATGTGGTGATGGCCCGCAACGGCCTGCATGACGCCCAGCTCAAGCATGATCTGCTCGAAGCCTATCGGGTGCTCGATGCCTATCCGGAGGTGCCGGGGATACTGCGCGAATTGCGTGCGGCCGGCATCCCTGCCGCCATTCTCTCCAACGGTTCACCCTTCATGCTGGAAAGCGCCGTACAGGCCGCGGGCATCGACAAGCTGCTCGATTCGGTCCTCAGCGTTGAGGAGGTCGGCGTCTTCAAGCCTGATCCGCGGGTCTACCAGCTGGCCACGCGGCAATATGGTTGTCCGGCCGACCAGATGGTCTTCGTCTCCGCCAATCCCTGGGATGGCCAGGCGGCAGCCCATGCCGGCTTCCAGGTGGTGCGGATCAATCGCGACGGCTCCCCCGATGAGTACGGCCTGGCCGCGATGCTGCTGGCGGAACTGCCCAACCTCTCCGCCCTGCCGGAAATGGCCGGCGTTTGACGCCCTCAGCCAGAATCGCCGCTGCCATCGACCTGCTGGCCGCGTTCAATGCCCAACCGCGCCGGCCCGCCGACGCCATCGCGCATGATTTTTTTCGCGCCCGTCGCTACATCGGCGGTGGCGACCGGCGAGAGGTCAGCGACACCGTCTGGGGCGTGGTGCGAGAGCATTCCCGCCTGGCCTGGTGGATCGCGCGCGGCGGTGCCGAGCCCACGCCGCGGCTGTTGGTGCTGGCTTTCCTGGTGCTGGTGCAGAACCGCGCGCCGGCCGCGCTCTTCGTCCCTGATCTCTATGGTCCCCCGGCACTCGACCGCGCCGAGATCGCATTGGCCGAAAGCCTGCGGCAGCAGCCGCTGCTGCATGCCGAGATGCCCGAGGGCGTGGCACTGAACCTGCCTGGCTGGGCGACCCCTGGCCTGCGCGAACGCTTCGGGGACACCCTGCCGGCCGAGGCGGCCGCGATGCAGGGCCATGCGCCGGTGGATTTGCGGGTGAACCTGCTGCGCGGCAATCGGCAGACCGCCCAGTCCGCCCTGGCGGGTGAGGGCATCATCACCGAGACCACGCTGTTCTCGCCCTGGGGGCTGCGGCTGTCCAACCGCAGCCCCATCGGTGCGGCCCGCGCTTATACTGCGGGGCTGGTTGAGATCCAGGATGAGGGCAGCCAGTTGATCGCCGCGCTGTGCGATGCGCGGCCCGGCATGCGGGTGGCCGATTACTGCGCGGGGGCGGCGGGAAAGACTCTGGCGATGGCCATGAACATGGCCAACAAGGGCCGCGTCACCGCCTGTGACGTCTCGGCTCCACGCCTGGCCGGCGCCGCGCGCCGCCTCGCCCGCGCGGGGGTAGACAATGCCGAGACCCATCTTCTCACCCAAGGCGACAAATGGGTGAAACGGCGCGCCGGAAGCTTTGACCGGGTGCTGGTGGATGCCCCCTGCACCGGCACCGGCACCTGGCGCCGCAACCCCGATGCCCGCCATCGCACCAACGCCAATGACCTTGCGGAACTGGTTGCGAAGCAACATGACATTTTGGCAACTGCCGCCGTTTTGGTGCGACCCGGCGGGCTTTTGGTCTACGCTACCTGCTCGTTGCTGCCCGAGGAGGATGAGCGACAGGTGGACCGCTTTTTGGAAAAGCATCCTGATTTCAGCGTTCTGCCGCTTGCTCAGGCGTGGGAATCGGCTGGTCTGCCGGGCGCGCCGCCGGGCGAGGGTCCGTATCTCGTCATGACGCCGGCGCGGCATGGGACGGATGGGTTTTTTGCCGCCGTGCTTCGGCGGGCGCCGGCGCCGTGATCCATATCCGCCGTGCCCGGCCGCAGGACGCCAATGGCATGGGCCTGGCGCATGTGGCGGCCTGGCGTAGCGCCTATGCCGGCATCCTGCCCGAAGCCTACCTTTCCAGCCTCTCCGCGGTGCGCGAGGCGGCTTCGTATCAGCGCGGCATCGTTGCCCGGCAGCATGGGCATGCCGCTTTCGTCGCCGTGGCGGGGGAGGACGACCTGCCTGAGGGTGTCCGCATGCCACCCGGTGGGCTGGTGGTGGGCTTCGTGACCGGCGGCCGTTCCCGCCGGCCGGAGATGGCCGAGGGCGAGGTTGAGACGCTGTATCTCCTGGATGACTGGCGTGACCAGGGCATCGGGCGGCGGTTGATGCGTGCCATGGCGGCCCATCTCCACGCCCTGCATTGCCGCAATGCCTTTGTCTGGGTGCTGGCCGACAATCCCTCGCGCTGGTTCTACGAACGCATTGGTGGCCGGGTTGTGGCGCATGGTGAGGTCCAGGTGGCCGGGCAGGCGATCACCCAGCAGGCACTGCTGTGGGACCCTGTGGAGAGCCTTTTGGCGGCGACGGCGGGCACCAGCAGCCCGAGTTGAGGGCCGGATATCCTGCGCGGAATGGCACGCCCGGAGATGATCGCGCTCGTTGAACGCACCAAGGGCGTGACGCCGCCGGTGAGCCTTCAGCCCGGGCGAATATCGTTGTCGCGCACCACCTGGCTCCATTTCTCCCAATCCGCCGCATAGGCGCTGGTGAAGGCGGCGCGGCCACCGCCTGTGGGCTCCGCGCCAAAGCTGCGGATGCGGGTGACCACATCGGGCTGGCGCAGGACCAGGCCCACCTCTTCGGCCAGGCGATCCATGATCGCCTCCGGTGTGCCGCGCGGGGCCAGCAAGCCACCCCAGAAGCCGACCTCATAGCCCGGCAGGGTTTCGCCGAAGGTGGGGACATCGGGATGCAGCGGCGAGCGCTCGACGCTGGTCACCGCGATCGCCCGCAGCGTGCCCTCCTGCAACTGCGCGCGCGGGGTGAAGAGCCCGTCATGCGCCAGATCCACTTCGCCGCGGATCAGGGCGGTGATGGAGGGCTGGTTGCCGGAATAGGGCACCAGCGTCGGTTCGATGCCTGTGCGGCGCGTCAGCAGCGCCATGGCCAGGTGATTGACCGCGCCCACGCCGGGGTTGGAGATGGTGAGGCGCGGCCCACGCTCGCGCGCGAGCGCAATGAACTCGGGCACGGTGCGGGCTGGAAAGTCGGGGCGGCAGATCAGCGCCAGCGGCGAGGAGGACGCCATCACCACGGGCACCAGCGCCTGCATCGGATCGATCGACGTGATCCGGTTGACCAGAATGGCAATCAGCGTGGAGGGCGAGGTGAACATGAAGGTTGTGCCATCCGGCGCCGAGCGCGCCACAAGCTCCGCGCCCACCACCGTGCTGGCGCCTGGCCGGTTCTCGACGACGAAGCTGCTGCCGGGCATCCGCTCGCTGAGCTTGGCGGCCAGCAGCCGGGCCATGATGTCATTGGCGCCCCCGGGCGCGAAGCCGACGATGAAGCGCACCGGGCGGTTGGGCCAAGTCTGCGCTCGTGAGGGCCCGGCGCCAATGGCGAGCGTGGGGGCTGCCAGGATCACGGCGCGACGGTTCATGATGTTCCTCCGAGGAATTGACGGGGACGCTCTCATGCCGGGGGAGTGGTTGTCCATGACGGGCTGTGGGGGCGAATGCCCGTGCCGCGCCGGGTGCCATCGTCTCAGCCAGCAAACGCCCAATGTTCCGGGCCGGCACAGGACCGCCCAGGGCGCGGATGCAACGAGAATGGAATTCGAATAACTTCACGGCGAGGTACCCGTGATCGCGCCACTGACAGGCGCCGCCCATTTGCGAAACGCCTGTTGCCCCAGCGTTACCCGTCCGTGGGACCTGACCGAGGTGATCGTCATAAGCTCTTGGAATTATGGTGGGTGCGACAGGGATTGAACCTGTGACCCCTGCCGTGTGAAGGCAGTGCTCTACCGCTGAGCTACGCACCCGCGCCGGGCGTGTGCCCTGCAGAGTGGCGCGGTATGCTTCGGCCACGGGCGACTGTCAAGCACATCCACCTTTTAGGGCTTGAAGTGCCGGCGCTGCGGTGAACATAGAAAGGCATGCGACATTACGTCTCCCTGCTGGTGCTCCTGGCCACGACCGTCGCCGCCCCCGCCCGCGCCGTGCCGTGGACCGCAACCTATGAATTTCATGCCGCCGGGCTTCGTGTGCTGGAGGCCGAGATCACATTCGACGTTGACGGCCCGCAGTATCGGCTGGAGGTGCGCAGCCGCTCGCGCGGGCTCGTCAGTGTCTTTGCCCGCAGCGAGCAGACCAGCAGCATCGTCGGGCGCTGGGATGGCGATGCGCCTAGGCCGCAACGCTATCGCATGCAGGGCACCTTCCGCGGCCAGCCTCGCCTGGCGGAGATGGATTTCGGACCCGACGGCCTGCCCAGGCTGGGCGCGCTGGAGCCCAGCAACGCGGCCGACCAGCGTGAGGAAATTCCGCGCCAAAGCCTGGGTGGTGCGATCGACGTGCTCTCCGCCGTGGCCCAGCTCTCCCGCACTGTCGCCCGCACCAATCGCTGCGAGGCCAGCGCCAGGATGTATGACGCCCGCCGGCTGACGCAGGTCCAGGTCCGCACCACGGCGACGGAGGAGGTCCCGCCGGACTGGCGCGAGGGCATGCGCGGCATGGCGCTGCGTTGCGAGTTGGAAAGCGTGCTGCTCGCCGGCTGGCGCTCCGATCAGGATATCGATCGCGCCCGCCAGCCCGTGCTCACGACGGTCTGGATCGCTCGCCCGGTGGCTGGTGCCCCGCCGGTGCCGCTGCGCATCGAACTCGCGACCCGCTGGTGGGGCCGCATGCATGGCGTGCTGACGAAGATGGAACGCGCCGCCCCCTGATCAGCCGGCCAGGATATGGGCCGCGATGTCCCGCCGCCGCGCCACCCAGATCCGCGGGTCGCGCGCCACGCGCTCCAGGATGGCATCGAGCGCGCCGATCCGCCCCGGCCGGCCGATGATGCGCAGATGCAGCCCGATGCTGAGCATCCGGCAGCGGTTTTCCGCCAGCAGCCAATCCACTGCATCGAGGCAGTAGCGCGAGAAATCCGATCCCATGACGAAGGCCTGGCCGGGGGCGAAGCGCATGTCGTTGGTGTCGAAACAATAGGGCAGGATGACGTGGCCCGGGGCATGCAGGCGGGGCAATTCGTCGCCGTAATCGTCGCTGTCATAGATGAAGCCGCCATGCTCGCGCAGCAGGCGGCGGGTGTTCACGCTGGGCGCGCTGCGGGTGTGCCAGCCCACCGGGGCCTCGCCCGTGGCATCGGTAATGGCGCGAACGGTGGCGGCAATGACGGCGCGCTCGGTGTCCTCGGCCATGCCGGCATGGCGTTCCCAACGCCAGCCGTGGCAGCTCACCTCATGCCCACGCGCGTGGGGGGCGGCGGCGAGATGCGGGCCATGGGCGATGGCACGGCCGCAGGATGAGAAGGTGGCACGGGCATTGTGGCGGTCGAAGACATCGAGGATCCGCCACAGCCCGACCTTGGCGCCGTAATCGAAATGCGTCTCCATGCAGGGGTCGGGGTGGCCCACCACCTCCTCATTCGCCTCGAAGCGGCTTTCATTGCGCTCGTCGCCGGAATTGCGGTTCATCTCAGCACCTTCCTCGACATTGACGACGAAGCTGAGCGCCAGCTTGGCCCCCCCGGGCCAGGCCATATCGGGCGGGTTCTCACCATAGCCCAGGGTGCTGCGCGTGGTGGGCGGCATGCCGCCGAGAAGATCGCCCATCGGGGCCTCCGCTTGCTTCAATGGCCACAGCATGCCGATCATGGGCAAAACCGAAAGAGGGTGGGACCCAATGTTCAGGATGATTGCGGCGCTGCTGCTGGCGGCGTGGCCGGCGTTTGCGCAGATTGAGGGGCCGCTGACCATCGCGCGGCAGGGCAGCTATTTCGTCGGCGGCCGTGATCTGCGTTCCGACAGCCTATCCAACCTGCCGGCCTATGCGGTGAGCGGTACGATCTCGGTCGACCAGGTCTATGTCCGGTTCCAGGAGCCTGTCGCACCAGCGCGGGTGCCGCTGTTGCTGGTGCATGGCTGCTGCCTGACGGGCATGACCTGGGAGACCACCCCCGATGGCCGGATGGGCTGGGACGAATTCTTTGTCCGCCGCGGCCACCCCGTGCATGTAATGGACCAGGCCTGGCGCGGCCGCTCGGCCTCGCACCCCACACAAATCAACCCGGTGCGCGCGGGCCAGGCGCCACCCTCCAACCTGCCGACTGTCTTCGCCGCGGGGCGGGAGGATGCCTGGGGGATCTTCAGGTTCGGGCCGCGCTTTGGCGAGAGTTATCCCGCCATGCGCTTCCCGCTCAGTGCCCAGGCCGAGTTCTGGAAGCAGATGGTGCCGGACTGGAATTTTTCGGTCGGCACGCCCAACCCGAGTGTCACGGCGCTCAACCTTATCGCCCGGCGCCTGGGCCGCGTGGTGCTGATGAGCCATTCGCAATCGGGCATCTACCCCTTCCAGGCGGCGGCGACGGACCGTGCGGGGATCGCCGGCATCGTCTCCATCGAGCCTGGCGCTTGCCCGGCGGCGACTGAGAACATGGCGCCTTATGCCGGCCTGCCCATCCTGGTGCTCTGGGGCGATTATGTGGAGCTTTCCACCCGCTGGGCGCCGCGGCTGGCCGGTTGCCTCGCCTTCGCGCAGGCGGCGAATGCGGCCGGCGGGCGCGTGGAGGTGGCCGTGCTGCCGGAAATGGGCATTCGCGGCAACTCGCACATGCTGATGCAGGACGACAATTCGCATCAGATCGCCGATTGGCTGGTGGGTTGGATGGCGCGGAACGTGCCACCCGGTTGACCCGCGCGGGCTGTTGCTGCACGGGGCGCGGATGACCTTCGACAGCACCGCCACAGGCACCTTCGTCATCGCCCCCACGCCCTTCCTGCCCGATGGCGGGCTGGACCTGGCCAGCGCCGGGCGCATGACCGAGGCCTATCTGAAGATGGGCGCCACCGGCCTTACCATCCTCGGCATCATGGGCGAGGCGCCGAAGCTGGACGCCGCAGAGAGCACGGCCTTCGTCAAGGCAGTGCTGGCGGCCAATGCCGGGGCCGTGCCGGTGGTGGTCGGCGTCTCCTCCCCCGGCTTTGCCGCCATGCGCGCGCTGAGCCATGAGGTCATGGAAGCGGGTGCCGCCGGCGTGATGATCGCTCCCACCCTCGGCCTGAAGGGCGATGACGCGGTCGTCTCCTACTTCCAGCAGGCGAGCGAGGTTGTGGGGCCGGCGCCGTGGTGCCTGCAGGATTTCCCGCAGGCCAATGGCGTGACCATCACGCCCAACATGGTCGCGCGCATCGCGGCCGACCCGCGCTGCGTCATGCTCAAGGCCGAGGATTGGCCGGGGCTGGACAAGATTTCTGCGATCCGCGCGCTGGAGGCTGCCGGAAAGATGAAGCGGCTTTCCATCCTTGGCGGTTTCTCGGGCCTCTTTCTACCCGAGGAATTGTCGCGCGGCACGGACGGCGTGATGACCGGCTACGCCTTTCCCGAGCTTCTTGTGGCGCTGTGCAAGAACGGCCCGACCGAGGCGATGTGGGACAGGTTCGAGGCGCATCTGCCGCTGATCCGCACCGACAACCAACCGGGTCTGGGCCTGGCCGTGCGCAAATATGTGCTGGCCCGCCGCGGCATCATCGCGCATGAAACCGCCCGTGCGCCGGCGCCGAAACTCTCAGCACCCGCGCGGGCCGAAGTGGACCATCTGCTCGCCCGGCTGGCGAAGCGCGACCCGGTGGCGGTGATGCCGTGAAGGATTTTCTCAGCCTCATCCGCGAGCGCGGCTTCATCCATCAGGTCACCGACGAGGCGGCGCTGGCCGCGAAAATGGCCCAGGGGCCGATCAGCGCCTATGTGGGCTACGACTGCACGGCGGACAGCCTGCATGTCGGCCACCTGCTGTCCATCATGATGCTGCGGTGGTTCCAGAAGACAGGGCACCACCCCGTGGTGCTGATGGGCGGCGGCACGACGAAAATCGGCGACCCCTCGGGCCGGGACGAGACCCGGATTCTCCTCACCGACGAGAAGATCGAGGAAAACAAGGCGGGCATCCGCAAGACTTTCGAGCCTTTCCTCGACTTCAACGCTGGCGCGGTGATGCTGGATAATGCGGTGTGGCTGGATGAACTGCGCTACATCCCCTTCTTGCGCGAGGTTGGCCGACATTTCTCGGTCAACCGCATGCTGACGATGGACAGCGTGAAGCTCCGGCTGGACCGCGACCAGCCGCTGAGCTTCATCGAATTCAACTACATGCTGCTACAGAGCTTCGACTTTTCCGAGCTCAACCGCCGCCACGGCGTGGTGCTGCAGATGGGTGGCAGCGACCAGTGGGGCAACATCATCATGGGCGCCGATCTGGTGCGCCGGATGAACGGGGCCGAGGCCTTCGGGCTGACCACGCCGCTGCTCACCACCGCCTCGGGCGCCAAGATGGGCAAGACGGCTGGCGGTGCGGTCTGGCTTTCGGCCGCGCGGCTGCCCGTGTTCGACTACTGGCAGTTCTGGCGCAACACCGAGGATGGCGATGTCGGGCGCTTCCTGAAGCTGTTCACCGAGATGCCGCTGGAGGAGATCGCCCGGTTGGAGGCGCTATCGGGTGCCGAGATCAACGAGGCGAAGAAGGTGCTTGCCACCGAGGCCACGGCGCTGCTGCATGGCCGTGCCGCGGCCGATGCGGCGGCGGAGACCGCGCGAAAAACCTTCGAGGAAGGCGAGGCGGGGGGTGACTTGCCGCGCATCGCCCTGACCGCCTCCGCGACCGTCATCGACCTGCTGAACCGGGCCAAATTTGCCAGTTCCAACGCCGAAGCGCGCCGCCATGTCGCCGGCGGTGGCGTGCGGGTGGATGATGTGGTGGTGAGCGACCCGGCGATGCTGGTTACGCCCCCAGCCAAGCTCAGCTTTGGCCGTAAGAAGCATGCGCTGATCGTGGCGGGCTAGCCCGCAATCGCTCTGAGCGGAAACACTGAGAGCGACACTTGCCGGACCGGGAAAGGCTAGACTCGAATTGCCTTGATTCAGTCAGGGCGATTGGAGGCCAGCGAGAGAATGCAACACGCCGTGCTGGTCGAGACGACGTCTGGCATGAGGAATGTGGATGCGGCTGCATCCCGGTGCCCTGAGCGTTGCAGATGCTGTCGGATCGCCGCTAGATGTCCGCCCGATGGGTGAGATCCATCGTCGAACCGGGGAATATCCGCAGTTATGTTTAGTAGTGGACAACAATACGATATCCGAGCCCGTACGGGCGGCGCAGACCCGGAAGCGCTCTACGCTCTGCTACTGCAATGTGGCTTTGATCCCAGCATCTACGTCGAAGGCCATGCGGATCTCAAAAGTATCGGCATGGATTCTGCCGCCGGGGTGGTGCATTTTTTGGTACATGGCTTCGATGAATGCCGATACGTAGAATTTGGTCCATTGGGGACAGGTTTTTCATCCTTGGCGGGATACTCCTGGCCGAGCAGAGTTTACGCCGCACACCTCGCAGAATCCCTGTTCTTCGCCCAGCTCCGGCATCCAGGAACCGAGGCAATATTGTGGAGCGGAGAGATCGGCGACGTTCTGGAAGCAGTTTCGGACCTCGGCGGCCAGCCATATCTCATTCTGGGCGACAGCCATGCCAATCATTATCGACGCAATGTCCGCTCGCACGAGGGCTGGCTGGCCCCATTTCCCGTCGCATGCCCTGGTGCCCCTGCCGGCCATCTTGGCACCTCCACTGCGCCGGACGCTCTAGGGCAGCGCATGCTTGCCCTGATCGAGCGCGTCGCGGCGACCCAATCAGAATGGAATATTCCTGTACTGCTGAAATTCGGGGGTCTCGACACCGAGTTTCGCTGGACCCTGCATCGTGTACGCCGGGAAATCTCCACATTCTCTGATGCTGATTTCGATCAATACATGGACCGGTCACTCCATGGCTATGGCGCTTTTATCGACCGTTTGACCCAGATTATCCCGCCCCATCAGCTTCATCTCTGCACGGTTTTCCCATCGGTGCTGCCGGACCGTATCTGGGCTTCCCGGTTCAGCGATATGCATGGCGGGGGTATCGACGGGGTTGCTTCGCTTCAAGCGGCGGTGGCGCGGTTGGAATGCCAGGACCTTGAAACCCGCAACCGCCTGCGCGTCCGGTATAATTCAGGACTTCGTCATATGGCTGAGGCCCGCCGCCTGGGCTTCATCGATGATTTCACCCCACTTCTGGATTCGTCGGGGATGCTGGACCAGCGCTTCGCCCCACGCGACCCCATGGATTTTCATCTTGACTGGGACGCATGCGGCCCCGAGCTCATACCGCTCCTCCGTATAGCCCTTGGGCTGCCCTGATCCAGAGTGGATGTGCCCCGGGGGGAAAGCAGCTTTGGGTTGCGCCGTTTCGGTGGACGGTTTTCGGGCTTGCGGGCTACCGCCGCCAAACCCGATCGAGCGGCATCAACCGGTTCACCGCCCAGAGCAGCAGCATCGTCAACAGGATGATCCCGGTGCTTATGGCGTTCACCGTGTTCTCCAGGCTGAAGGTCGCCTCGGCGTAGATCCTCACCGGCAGGGTCTGCATCCGTGCGGTGGTGAGGAAGGCGGTCACCGTCACCTCACCGAAGGAGAGCAGAAAGCCGATCACGCAGGCCACACCGATGCCGGGGCCGAGCTGGGGAAGGATCACCCGGGTGAAGACCCGGCGCGGTGAGGCGCCCAGCCCGCCGGCCGCCTCCTCCAGCGCCCGATCGAGCTGCTGCACCGAGGCGCGCAGCAGGGCCAGCATGAAGGGCGCCACCAGCACGACATGCACGGCCAGCAGCCCGAGAAAAGGCGGCAGCGCAGTGAACCATTGCAGCAGCCGCAGCATGCCGAGGCCAATGGCGATGCCGGGCAGCGCCAGCGGCAGCATCAGCGCCGCCCCCAGCCATTCCCGCCCGCGGAAACTGCCCCGCCCCAGCGCGAAGGAGGCCGGCAGGGCGATGGCCAGCGAAATCGCCACGCAGCACAGCGCCAACTGCACGCTGACCCATGCATCGGAGAGGTAACGCGGGTTCTCCCACACCGCGACATACCAACGCCAGGTGAAGCCCAGGAACTGTGCCACGCTGGCCTGCGGCGAGTCGTTCACCGAGGCCACCGCCACCAACATCAACGGAAACAGCAGCAGGAACAGTGCGAGGCCCAGGAAGAGCCGCGACAGCCAGGGCCCCAGCGCCTCCAGCACCAGGACCAGGCCGCGTGGCAGTATCCATGGCTCGCCGCGCCGCCTTCCGCTGAGCCAGGGCATCGCACGGCCGATGACAAAAGCGATGCCCAGCGTCACGGCGACCGAGGCCGCGAGCATGAGCATCGCCATGGCCGCGGCCAGCGGAAAATTCAGGATCTCCAGCCCCTCGCGCAGCACGACCATGCCGCTGACCAGGACCTTTCGCCCGCCGACCAGCGTGGCGGAGACGTACGCCGTGGAGGCGAGCAGGAAGACCACCGTCATCCCCGCCCGCAGCCCGGCCAACGAGAGTGGGAAGGTCACCCGCCAGAAGGTCACCACCGGCCCGGCGCCCAGCCCCGCCGCGGCCTCGGTCAGGCGCTTTTCCTGCGCTTCCAGCACGTCGTAAAGCGCCAGGACCATGAAGGGCAGGAAGACCTGGGTCAGCGCCAGCCCCACGGCGAACCAGCCGAAAAGCAGGTCCACCCGCCCCAGCCCCAGCCCTTCGGTGATGCGCGAGACGATGCCGCCGCGGCCGAGCAGCAGGATGATGCCCAGAGAGCGCACCACCACATTGGTTAACAGTGGCACCAGCACACAGGCGAAGCCCAGCGGCTTCCAGGCCGGCGGCAGGCGGGTGAGCCAGAGCACCATGGGATAGGCGAGGAAGACCGAAACGCCGGTCACCGCGGCACCCAGCATCAGGGTGTTGAAAAAGGTGCGGAGATAGAAGCGGTCGCCCAGGATCTCGGCGTATTGGGCGGTGCTGGGGGTGAGGGAGAGTGGCGCGAAGAGTTCGCTGTTCTCCTGTACGGATAGCAGGGCGACGACGCCGAGTGGGGCGGCGAAGGCGGCCAGCAGCCATAAGAGGTAGGGGCCGGCGAGTAGGGGAGATGTCTTTTTCATAGGACAGAATGGGGGAAATGAATTTCCCCCAAACCCCCAGTCTTTTATTTCTGATTTATGGGTGCAAGCTCGACAGTGGCGCCAATAAATCAAAAATAAAAGAAGGGGGTTCAGGGGAATTCATTCCCCTGGTGACTACCCAGCAATCTCACGCGTAAACCGGCTCGACCACCGCGGCTGATTCCGGATCACCACATCCCAGTCAAAATCCACCAGCTTGCCCACCGCCTCCTGCCCCAGCACCAGCTTCGCCGCCAAATCAGGCGGAAACTCCACATTGCTGACCGTCGGGCTGTAATAGATCCGCTCGGCATAGGCGCGCTGGCAGGCCGGGCTGAGATGAAGGTTCACAAACGCCTCGGCCAGCGCCTGCTGCCGGGTGCCGACGGTGATGCAGGCCACATTGGTCGCCACCGCCTGGCCCTCCACGGGGTCGGCGATCACGATGTTGGGGTTGCGCGCCTCGGCATAGCTGCGGGTGAAGCTGCCGAACTCGATGCTGGCGGCACCCACCTGCTGGTCGAACATGCCGAAGAGCTGATCCTGGCTCGCCTGGATGGCGGGGAAGGGGCGCAGGCGCGCGATCGCCTCGAAACCCGGGTCGATGTTGTTCTCACTGCCGCCGAAGATTTTTGCCGACATCAGCAGCGCGGCCGTGCCCTGGGCGCCGGGATAGGTCGGCCAGATCACCTTGCCGCGCAGATCGTCGCGCCAGAAATCACGCCAGGAGGTCATGGGCGAGGCCACCAGGCGCCGGTCATAGACAATGGTCACCGGGTTGAAGGCCACGCCGAAGCCGCCGAGTTTCGCCACGGGGTAGAGATACTGCGCGTTCGGCACATTGGTATTCGCCGCCTGGGTCACACCGTCGCGCACCGCCTGCCGGCTCTCGAAGATGTTGAGGTACAGCAGGTCGAAGCTCGGCCGGCCACGCTCGGCATAGGCGCGCGCCCGGCGCTCGGTCGTGCCGCCGAGGACGTAGTTGATCTTCACCCCGTGCTGGGCCTCCAGCGGGCCGGAGACGAATTCGCGCAGGATGCGCTCCTGCGCGCCGCCCCAGACACCGACGGTGAGTTCATCACCGCGGCGAATTTGCGCGATGGCATTGGAGGCGAAGAGGGCAGGGGCGGCCAACAGCGCGTTTCGGCGGGTGAACATCAGGTCTCTCCAATCCAGGTGATGGCGTCATGGCCGCCTTGCAGCAGCACAGGCGTTCCGGGGGGCAGGGCAGGCTCGGTGGTGGGGCGCAACACGCGGATCTTTTGCGCGCCGAGCGCGATTTCGTAATGCACGGCATCGCCCAGCCAGGCGGCCTCGGCCACCACGCCCTGGGCGCTGAAGGGGGCGTGGGCGGTGGCGCCGTGCAGGGTCAGGCGGGCGGCGCGCAGCACGGCGTGGCTTGGGCGGGCAGGGGCGTCGGGTGGCAGGGCCAGGCGAATCTCGCCGGCGGCGAAGGCGCCGTTTTCCACCCGCCCGGGCAGCACGGTGCGGGCACCGAGAAAACCGGCGGTGAACACGTGGTGGGGATGCTCGCTCAGCGCCTGCGGGGCTGCGCATTCGACGATCCGGCCGGACTGCATCACCGCGATCCGGTCGGCCAGCGCCAGCGCCTCCTCCTGGTCATGGGTGACGAAGAGGGTGGTGATGCCGAGCGACTTGCGCAGCCGGCCGATCTCCTGGCGCATCTCCACGCGAAGGCCGGCATCGAGGTTCGACAGCGGCTCATCCAGCAGCAGCAACGCGGGGCGGGTGACCAGGGCGCGGGCCAGGGCCACGCGCTGCTGCTGGCCGCCCGAGAGCTGGGCCGGGTAACGGGCGGCGAAATCGGCCAGGCCCACCATGTCCAACGCCTCGGCCACACGGGTGCGGCGTTCGGCCGCGGGCACGTTGCGCATTTCGAGGCCGAAGGCGACGTTGCCGGCCGCCGTCATGTGCGGAAACAGCGCGTAGTTCTGAAACACCATGCCGATCTGCCGGCGATAGGGCGGCTCGCGCTCGATGCGCCGGCCTTCCAGCGTGATGTGGCCGGCATCGGGGGTGATGAAGCCGGCGACCAGCCGCAAGGTGGTGGTCTTGCCGCAGCCCGATGGGCCGAGGAGGGCGATGCATTCGCCGCGCTCGACCTCCAGCGAGACATCATCCACCGCGGCTGGCCCGCCATAAGTCTTGACCAGCCGGGAGAGGGAGAGATGGCTCACGCCGCCGCCACGTTCTGCGCCGCGATGGCCGCTGCCAGCATGCGGCGCATCAGCACGCCCGGGCGGTCGGAGGGCATGTTGTACTCGCGGCCGGTCTGGTCCAGCGGCACGTCGAATTCGGTGCTTTCGAGGATGTCGCGATCCTCATTGGTGACCATGCGGTCGAAGGCGATGATGTCGGCCGCCGCCGCCTGTTCCTCGGTGTCCGAACGATAGACGAATTGCACGACCTGGCTGGTCGCGTCGTCGATCGGCGTGGCCGCGGTGATGATGCTGTGGCTGATGCCGTTGGGGTAGCGGATGCGCAACTTGCGCAGGAACGGCATGTACCAGCGGCCGCGCATGAAGCGGGTGGTGGTGTCGCTGTCCATGCCGAGTGCCTTCTTCTGCACCTCGGGATTTCGCACCGGGACTTCGGTGATCATCAGGAAGCCGTCGGGGTATTCCTCGATCTCCAGCCTGGCGGGTTCGGGGTGGCCCTGGTCGCCGAAGGATCCGCGATGGACGAAGCTGAAATGCGCGTTGTCGAAGCTGTTTTCCATCAGGCGCAGGCCGGCGCAGTTCCAGACCTCATAGAACTCGTCGATGCGGCGAAAGCCTTCCGCCTCCTCCTCGAATTCCGGGAAGGGGAAGAGGGGTTCTTCCAGCGCGGTCCAGATATAGCCGTAGCGCGCCACGGCACGGTAGCTGGGCGTGCCCATGCGGCCGCCGGATTGGCGTTCGGGCGGGCGCTGCGGCACCCGCACAACCAGCCCCGTGCGGTCATATTCCCAGCCATGGTAGCCGCAGGCGAGCCGGCCTTCGGTATAAAAACCCTTGGAAAGCTTGGCGGTGCGGTGGCAGCAGCGATCGGCCATCACGGCGGGCTGGCCCTCACCATCGATCCACAGCACCATATCCTCGCCGAGCAGGCGGAAGGGTTTCGGGCCATCGGCGAGCATCGCCAGCGGCATCAGCGGATACCAGAATTGGCGGAGCAACGGCGTTTGGGTGGCGAGCATGGGGGCTCCCATGGTGGAGGGCGAGCCATCTTAGCGGCTTGGCCAGCGCACGCATCCCCGGCCGGCTCGCGGGGGGGCACCCGGGCTTCGTGAGTTGCCTTCGATCTGGGCGGCCACGACGCAAATTTGTGCAGTGATGACCAGAATATCTGTGGGCATGTCCGGCTCGCCGCTACGCCGCCGTCGGGCATGATGCTAAACCCTATGTAATACAACGAAGCAGGAGCATCCATGGACCGCCGTACCGCCCTCACGCTGCTCGCAGCGCCCTTGGCCGCCCCCGCGGTGCATGCGCAGGCGCTGACCAATGTCCGCTTCTCGCTGGACTGGGCCTTCCAGGGGCCCCAGGCGGCATTCCTGGTGGCGCTCGAGCGCGGACATTTCCGCCGCGAGGGGCTGAACGTGACCATGGAGCGTGGCTTTGGCTCCGGCGATGTTCCGGTGAAGATCGCGGGCGGCGCCTTCGATGTGGGCGTGGCCGATGTGAACCCGATGATTCGGATGAAGCTGGAGCGGCCGGATGTCGACCTCTTTACCCCCTTCATGGTCTATGACGCGACGGCACTCGCCGTGATGACCCTCAAGCGCGAGAATATTTCTCGTCCCGCCGACCTGGTGGGCAAGACGCTGGCGGCCCCGGATTCGGATGCCGGAAGGCAGCTGTTCCCGGCATTCGCGCGTGCGGCGGGCTTCGATGGCAGCCGGGTGAACTGGCTCTCGGTCGCGCCGCCGCTGCGCGAGCCGATGCTGGCGCAGGGCCGGGCGAACGCCATCACCGGCTTCATCACCTCCGGCATTTTTTCGCTTCGCGGCCTGGGCATTCGTGACGAGGATATCGTCACGATGAAGTACAATGAATTCGGCGCCGATTTCTATGCCACCGCGTTGCTCACAAGCAGGCGTTGGGCCGAGGCCAACCCCGCCGCCACCACCGGCATCATCCGTGCCCTGATCCGCGCCCAGTATGAGAGCCTGGCCGACCCCGCCATGGCGATCGACGTGTTGCGCCGGCGCGAGCCGCTGACCGATGTGCCGCTGGAGACCGCCCGCCTGCGCATGGCGCTCGATGAACTGACCTTCACCACGCATGTGCGGCAGAACGGTTTCGGCCGGGTCGACACGGCGCGTGTGCAAAAGGGTATCGATGCGGTGCGCGAGGCTTTCGGCATTCAGCGCCAGGTGGCCTGGAGCGACATCTACGATCCGAGCTATCTTCCGCCCGCAACGGATCTCAGGCTCGCATAAATGGCGCTACGCACCCGGTACTGGCAGGACCTCACCTGGCCGGAATTCGAGACCCTGCCGGCCGATACGGTGGCCATCCTGCAGACCGGGGCGATGGAGCAGCACGGGCCGCATCTGCCGGTCTCGGTGGACGCCACGATCAATGAGGGGGTGCTGAAGCGCGCCCTGGAATTGCTCGACCCGGAGGTGCCGGCTCTGGTGCTGCCGATCCAGAAGGTGGGCTGCTCGGTCGAACATCTGCGCTTCCCCGGGACCATCACCTCCACGCCCGAGACCTTGATCGCGCTTTGGACCGAGATCGGCGAAAGCGTGGCGCGGGCCGGGGTGAAGAAAATGCTGTTCCTGAACAGCCATGGCGGCCAGCCGCAGATCATCGACATCGTCTGCCGGCGGCTGCGCATCAAGGCCGACATGTTCTGCGTGAATGCGCAGTGGAGCAGGCTGGGCAAGCCCGAGGGGTTGGTGGACAGCCTGGAGGGCCGCTACGGCATCCATGCCGGCTATGTGGAGACCTCCCTGATGCTCCGGCTCGACCCAGGCAATTGCAAACCCGAACTCGCGAGAAATTTCCGCAACCGCTGGATCGGGCTTGAGAATCAGTTCGCCACCCTGACGCCCGAGGGCACCATGGGATTTGGCTGGCAAGCGCAGGATTTGCACCCCGCCGGCGCGGTGGGCGATGCCTCCCGCGCCACGGCGGAGGACGGCGAGAAATTTCTGGCCTTTGCCGGCGCCAAGGTGGCGGAACTGATCCGCGACATTTCCCGCTTCGATCGTGACGCCTGGGTGAACAACCAGCGCGACCAGCATGGATCTTGATGGCATTGAGCATTCCCGCGATCCGGCCCTGCTGAGGCAGAAATCGCGGGACTTCTATTGGTATTCACCGGTCCTGAAGCGCCAGCTCGACGGCAAATCGGCCGATGTATGGGCGCGGCCGCGTGACGAGGCGGAGGTGCTGCGGATCCTGCGCGAATGCCGCGCGGCCGGCATGCCCGTGACCGCGCGCGGGGGGGCGACCGGCAATTATGGCCAATGCGTGCCGCTGGAGGGCGGCATGGTGCTCGACCTCACCGCCATGACCGCGCCGATTTCACTGGTGGATGGCGTGCTGGAGGCCGAGGCGGGGGCGAAGATGATCGACCTCGATCTCTGGGCGCGGGAGCGGGGCTGGGAATTGCGGCTCTGGCCCAGCACCAAGCGCACGGCCACGATCGGCGGCTTCGTGGCCGGCGGCGGCGCGGGTGTGGGCGGCATGAGCCATGGCACGATGCGCGAGCGCGGCAATCTTCTGGGGGTTCGCGTGGCAACCCTGGAAGACCCGCCGCGGATCCTCGATATCGAGGGCGACGAGGCCAATCCGGTCAACCGCACCTATGGCACCACAGGCATCATCACCCGCGTTCGGATACCCTTGGCGCCGGCGCAGGCGTGGCGGGACGTGGCCCTCGTGTTCGAGGGATTTCCCGAAGCGGCGCGCTTCGCCCTGAGTTTCGCCTTCGCCGATGGCATCGCCAAAAAAATGTGCGGCGTCTTCGACAGCCGCCTGCCGCCCTTCTTCCGTGGCATTGCCGATGTCGTGCCGGAGGGCCACGCGCTCGCCCTGGTGATGGTCACCGCCGCGGGCATGCTGGCGCTGAAGGAGATGGCCGCCGAGCATGGCGGGCGGATCGTGGCCGAGCAGGACACGGTGGCGGCTGAGCGCGACCCGGCCGCCACGCCGTTCTACGAGTATTGCTGGAACCACACGACGCTTCAGGTGCTGAAGAAGGACCGCGGCGTCACCTACCTGCAATGCCGCTTCCCTTTCGAGGGGACGCTGGAATCGGTGGAAGCGGTGCGCGAGAAATTCTCCGACGAAGTCTGGATGCATACGGAATGCGTCCGTTTCGGCGGCCGCATCACCATGTCGGCCCTGCCGGTGATCCGCTTCTCCACCGAGGAGCGACTGACGGAGATCATGGCCGGTTTCGAGGAAGCCGGCGCGGGAATCGCCAACCCGCATGTCTTCACCATCGAGGAAGGCTCGGGCTATCGCCGCGTGCCCGGCGACCAGCTGGGCTTCAAGCGCCGCGTTGATCCCTTGGGCCTTTTCAACCCCGGAAAGATGCTCAGTTTCACGCCATGATCGCAGACCTCATCGCCGCCCTGCCGGGCGTTGAATTCCTGACCGACCCTGCCCTGGTGCGGCAGAAGAGCCGGGATTTCTTCTGGTACTCGCCGGTGCTCAAGCGCCAGTTGAATGGTGCGACGGCCGAGGCTGTGGCCATGCCCAGGGATGAGGCGGAGGTCATCGCCATCCTGCGCGAATGTTTTTCGCGCGACATCGCGGTCACACCGCGCGGCGCCGGCACCGGCAATTATGGCCAGGCCATGCCGCTGAAGGGTGGTGTGGTGCTGGACCTCTCGCGCATGGACCAGGTTTTGTGGTGCAAGCCCGGCCTGGCGCGGATTCAGGCCGGCGCGAAGCTGATCGATATCGACCGCCACACACGGGAAAAACTGTGCGGCGAACTTCGCTTCCATCCCTCCACCAAGCGCACGGCGACCATTGGCGGCTTCATTGCCGGCGGTTCCTCCGGCATCGGCTCCTGCACCTATGGCATGCTGCGCGAGGCCGGGAATGTGCTGGGTTTGCGCGTCATCACCATGGAGGCCGAGCCGCGCGTGCTGGAGCTGCGCGGCGATGACATTGCCCGGGTGAACCACGCCTATGGCACCAATGGCGTGATCACCGAGCTGGAAATGCCCCTGGCGCCGGCCTGCGACTGGGTGGATCTGATCTATGCGTTCCCCACCATGCTGGAGGCCGCGCGCTTCGCCGAGGCGCTGGTGGCGAGCGATGGGGTGGTGAAGAAGCTGGCCTGCGTTGTCGCCGCCCCCATCCCGCAGCGGCATTTCAAGGCTTTCGAGGGGTTGATCCCCGAGGGGCAGTCGGTGGTGCTGGCGATGCTGGCGCCGGAGTATATCGAGATCGTGTCGCCGATGCTGGCGCGCATGGGTGGGCGCGAGCTGTATCGCTGCGAGACGGAGAAGGCGGCGGTCCCGCTCTACGAACACAGCTGGAACCACACCACGCTGCAGGCGCTGAAGACCGACCGGTCCTTCACCTATCTGCAGACCCTATTCCCGCCGCCGCATCACTTCGAGACGCTGGCGGCGATGGAGGAGACATTCGGCGACGAGGTGCCGATGCACCTGGAATTCGTCCGCTATGGCGGGGCGGTGACCTGCTTCGGGCTGCAGCTCGTGCGCTTCACAACCGAGGAGCGCCTCGAGGAGATCATCCAGATCCACAACGATGCCGGCGCGCCGATCTTCAACCCGCATGTCTTCACGCTGGAGGAGGGCGGGATGAAGCGCGTGGATGCCCGCCAGGCGGCGTTCAAGCGTGAGGCTGACCCGAAGGGTCTGCTCAACCCCGGAAAAATGCTGGGCTTTGAGGATCCGGATTGGGAGCCTTCCAAGCCGCGGCCGCATTACCTCTTCGGCACGGTCGATGAAGTCGAGGAAGTTCTCGAGTAGCTACCACTTCGCGAAGGCGGCGCTGAACCTTGCCTGGAAGGCCTGCCGCTGCGCAGGCGTCGCGCGGTTCATGTCGTAGAGCGCGTGGTATTCCACCTTGGCGCGTCCGGCATTGAGCATGCGGAGATAGCGCGTGACGGCCTTTCGCGGCGGGTCGCCCACCAGAAGCGCGTTGAAGCGTGGGCGGCCATAGGTGACCACGCCGGCGATGCGCTTGAGATGGGTTAGCGCCGGCCTGGCCACGCCATTTTCCAGGGTGAAGGACACGCCGGGCAGCAGCACCCGGTCAAACCAACCCTTCAGCATGGCGGGCATGGAAAAGCACCAGGTGGGAAACACCAGCACCAGCGCCTCGGCCGCCAGGAGGCGTTCGACGTAGCCCGCCACCGGGGCGCGATTGGTGGCGGGGTCGTGGTAGCCGCGGCGCTCCTCGGCGCTCATCACCGGGGAAAAGCCTTCCTCGTAGAGGTCGCAGGCATCCACCTCGTGGCCGGCATCGCGCAGGGCCTGGCAGGTCGCGGCGAAATTGGCCGCACAAAAACTCTCGGGCAGGGGGTGGGCGTAGAGGACGAGGGTTCGCATGCCGCCCATCTCATGCCGGGCCGGCGCCGCGTCAACGGGCCGGGGCGGGGCATGCGGCCCCGCCCCGGCCATGCCGCCCAAACTTCGGGCGATCAGGCCTTGTTGGCGGCGTCGCGAATGGCATCCTTGGCGCCGCCCACGGCGTTCTGCAGCTTGCCATGCGCCTTGTCGGCCGCACCCTCGGCCTGCAGTTTGGCGTCGCCCAGAACCTTGCCGGCCACTTCCTTGACGCTGCCCTTGGCCTGGTTGGCCATGCCAGCGATACGATCCTTGTCCATGTCGTTTCTCCGAAGACCCGGGCCCCCCCGATGGCGGCCACACGGTTTCAGGGCATCAACGCGCGGAGACGCCCGTCCGTTTCACCGGCCGCGGGACTGGATCCAGGCCAGTGCCAGGCCCGCCCCGATGATGATCGCGGCCCCTACCCAGGTCAGTGCATCGGGCAGGTTGCCGAACATCACGAAGCCCACCGCCACCGCCGCCAGCAATTGCAGGTACTGGAAGGGCGAGACGACATTGGCCGGCGCGAAGCGCAGCGCCTGGGCCACGAAGTAATGCCCGACCGCCCCCAGCACGCCGCAGAGCAGGAACAGCATGGCGTCGCCCAGCGAGCGCGGATTTTCCCAGACCCAGGGTTGCGCCGCCATCAGCAGGATGGCGCCTGTCAGGGGCGACCACAGGGCGGAGGTGGCTGGCGAATCATAGGGCGACACCATCCGAGTCAGGATCTGGTACACCCCATAGGCCGCCGCCGAGACCACCACGAAGAGTGAGGCGGGGTGGAACACCGCGGCCCCGGGTCGGATCACCACCAGGACACCGATGAAGCCCACCAGCACGGCGATGATGCGCAGCGGCGTCGTGCGCTCGCGCAGCATCGGCCAGGCCAGCAGTGCCACGATCAGCGGCGCGGTCAGTGAAATGGCCGAGGCCTTGGCCAATGGAATGAAGGTGATGGCGAAGAAGAAGCACAGGTTGGAGGTGGTGAGCGTCGCCGCGCGGCCGAGCTGCAGCCAGGGTTTGCGCGTGCGCAGGATCATCACGCCGTGCCGCGGCACGAAGAAGGCGGTCAGGAACACCATGTGGATGAAGGCGCGCGCCCAGGAGACCTGCACCGAGGAATAGGTCTCGCCCAGCAGCTTCGCCACGCCGCCCATCACCGAGAAGAGCAGCCCCGCGAAGCACATGCAGGCGATGCCGATGAGGATGTTGCGCGGCGATGCGTTCTGTTGGGCGGCAGGAGGCAAAGGGATTGGCCGAAGGTTGCTTTTGCAGCTTGCGTCGGGTGGGGGATGAAATGAACCCCCCGGGCGGCACCGCGCTTCGCGGCGCGTGGCAGGCATGCTTGTCTGGCATGTTACAGAAGAGGAATTGCCGGATGGCCGAGGACAATCCCGCTGCGGCGACACGGTCGCTGGTCGAGCGTGCCCTGGCGCTGGGCCTGCTCGCACTGCTGCTGCTGGGGGTGCTGCGGGTGCTGCAGCCCTTCGCCATGGCGATCATGTTCGGCGCATTCATCACCATTGCCACCTGGCCACTGCGCCAGGCGGTGGTGGGCATGGGTGTCAGCCCTGGGCGCGCGGCGCTGGGGATGTTCCTGGTGGTGGTGGCGCTGGTGGTGGTGCCGTCGGTGCTGCTGCTGCCGTCCCTGCCGGAGCAGATTCGCCATGTCATGGGCGTCGCGCGTGAGGCGCTGGCGAATGCGCCGCCTGAGCCGCCGCGGCTGATTTCCAGCATTCCTGTGCTCAACGCCTGGGTGCGCGAGCATTGGTCGCAGATCAGCGCAGCCCAGGGCGATATCAGCACGCTGCTGGCACCCTATTCCGGGCAGCTCACCGCGATGCTGGTCGATCTCGGCACGGCGGCGGCGGAGAGCATGCTGCAGATCATCCTCTCGCTCATCGTCACTGCCATGTTCTGGGTCAATGGCGATGAGCTCGCCGAGATCCTGCGCGAGCTTGCCGGGCGGATCGGTGGGCCGGCGGGGGCGGAAGCGGTGGATGCAGCGGGTGGTGCGGTGCGTGGCGTCGCCTGGGGCATCGTGGGCACCGCGGCGCTGCAGGGGCTGCTGATGGGCGTGGGGATGACCATTGCCGGCGTGCCGGGCGCGGCGATGCTGGGCTTCCTCACCTTCGTCTTCTCGGTGTCGCAGATCCTGGCGCCGTTGATCATCGCGATCTGGGCGGGTGCGGCCTATTGGTTGTTCGGCGCGGACCAGACGGGTTGGGCGCTCTTCGCCATTGGCCTGGGCGTGCTGGTTTCCTTCGCCGACAATATCGTGCGGCCGCTGCTGATCAGCCGGGGCAGCCCGATGCCGTTGACCCTGATCATCCTGGGTGTCTTTGGTGGGTTGATCGCCTTCGGCTTCCTGGGGCTGTTCATTGGCCCCGCGCTGCTGGCGGTGGGGCATGGGTTGTTGCGGGCCTGGCGGGCTTAGTACTACAGTTGCACTTTATCGATCTATCTGATTCGCTTACCTCCTGAGACGATTCGAGAGGCGTGTATGTCGGTGGCGGCGTGGTCAGGGTCACTGCTGAGTTGGGAGCGAGAACTCGCCGGCCTGA